>Ga0233425_10000117_pt1 | contig 195282 bp, 154 predicted proteins | sample Watercolumn_Towu_2_FD_181712 | JGI IMG/M metagenome (GOLD analysis project Ga0233425, IMG submission 181712) | Freshwater microbial communities from Lake Towuti, South Sulawesi, Indonesia - Watercolumn_Towuti2014_140_MG | ecosystem: Environmental > Aquatic > Freshwater > Lake | place... | reverse complement strand
TCCCGTCGGGCAGGCTCCCCTCCGGGGGCGTGCACAACCTGGGCTACCGGGCCGTTTACGAGGACGCCCCCCTGCGGCGCCAGGAACTGGACCTCTATGTCCAGATGTACCGCGGGGCCTACCCCGGTGGTTCTCCCTGGGGGTTCTCCGGCCGGCGGCTGGCTACCGGCGAGGACGGCGGGTTCGGCCTGAACCTCACATTCCCGGAGGGCGAGGCCGGCTACGCCGAGGTCACGGCGGTCGGGCCCGGCCCTCCCTACCCCTGGGCCTACTCGCCCGCCGCGGACAGGGTCGAGGCCGGCGCCCCGCCGGCCGCCCCGGCCCCGGAGCCGGCCCCCTGGGCGAACGCCACCTTCTCACGGGCATCGCCCGGCGGGGCCGTCCGGATATGCGCGAGCGCCCCCGCCGGGGACCTCGTTGCCGCCAATGCCCGCTGGGACTACGAGTACAACGAATCAACGCTCAACCGCTCCTGGCTGGTCCTGAACACCTTCACCTGGTACCTCCCGGCCCGCAAGCCGGACGGCGTCTCTCTCGTGGGCCGTATGGTCCTCCCCCGCCACCTGAAGAGCGGCCAGAACCTATCCGTGGACCTGTCGTTCCTCAATGCCTCAGGCGGGGCCACGTCGGCCTCCCTGCCGCTGAAGGTCCGGCCCGCCGCGGTCCCGGAGCCCCCGGCGGACGTCTGCTGCATCACCTCGATATTCGTGGTGAACGCCATGCTCATCGTGCTTTTGGTCTTCAACTACCTGGCCGGCCGGCGCGGCGGAAGGCGCAGGTCGCTCGAGGAGCTGGACGCCGACGGCCAGATAGGCGCGGTGCTCGGCGGGCCGGGCCGTCCGGCCCGGGACCTTTCATTGCCGATAAAGGTCGAGCTCGCCCGGAGCGAGGAGTGCACCGCCTGCCGCCGGAAGATCGCGCAGGGCAACCTCGCCTGGCGTTGCGTGTGCGGGGCGCGCTACCACGAGCACTGCACCGGCGACGGGGCGAAGTGCCCGTCGTGCGATCGGGGTTGGACCAAGAGATAGCCTTATATAGAAGAACTTATATACCCAGCATTCCCGAGGGAACGGGAACGGAGAGATGCCGATGATGGGACAAGGCGGACAGATGCCGATTCTGGTGCTTAAGGAAGGAACGCAGAGGGAGAAGGGCAAGGGCGCCCAGAGCAACAACATTTCCGCGGCCCGCGCGATCGCCGACGCGGTGAAGAGCACGCTCGGGCCGCGCGGGATGGACAAGATGCTCGTCGACTCCATGGGCGACGTCGTCATCACGAACGACGGCGTGACCATACTCAAGGAGATCGACGTCGAGCACCCCGCCGCCAAGATGCTGGTCGAGGTCGCCAAGACCCAGGACCAGGAGTGCGGCGACGGGACCACGAGCGCCGTGGTCATCACCGGGGAGCTCCTCAAGCGCTCCGAGGAGCTCGTGGAGCAGAACGTCCACCCGACGATAATCACCCAGGGCTTCCGGATGGCCTCTGACAAGGCCACCGATATACTCGAGAAGCTCGCCGAGAAGGTGGACATCAAGGACCGCGAGATGCTTTTGAAGATCGCGACCACCTCGATGGCCTCCAAGGGCGCGGCCGCCTTCCGGGGCAAGCTCGCCGAGATAGCGGTCAACGCCGTGACGAGCATCGCCGAGCAGCGCGACGGCCAGTGGGTCGTCGACAAGGACAGCCTGCTCGTCGTCAAGAAGCACGGCGGCTCCGTCATGGACACCCAGCTCGTCGACGGCATCATCCTCGACAAGGAGGTCGTCCACGCGAGCATGCCCAAGGGCATCAAGGACGCAAAGATCGCCCTTTTGGACGTCGCGCTGGAGGTCAAGAAGACGGAGGTCGAGGCCAAAATCGAGATAACCTCGCCCGACCAGCTCCAGGCCTTCCTCAACGAGGAGGAGAACATGCTCAAGAAGAAGGTCGACCTCGTCAAGAAGTCCGGGGCCACCGTCGTCGTGTGCCAGAAGGGCATCGACGACCTCGTGCAGTACTACCTCGCCAAGGAGAAGATCCTGGCGGTCCGCCGGGCCAAGGAGTCCGACATGAAGAAGCTCGCCCGGGCCACCGGCGGGCGCGTCGTGTCCAACCTCAACGACCTGTCCAAGGAAGATTTGGGGCACGCCGGGAACGTCGAGGAGCGCAAGATAGGAGAGGACAAGATGACCTTCGTCACCGGGTGCCCGAAGGCCAAGGCCGTGTCCATCCTGATACGCGGCGGCACCGAGCACGTCGTGGACGAACTGGAGCGCTCGCTCGAGGACGCCACCCGCGTGGTCGGCGTGGCCATCGAGGACGGGAAGATCCTCCCCGGCGGCGGGGCCGTTCACATCGAGCTGAACCTGGGCCTCAAGGACTACGCCGCGAGCGTGGGCGGACGGGAACAGCTGGCCATCGACGCCTTCGCCGACGCCCTCGACATCATCCCGCGGACGCTCTCGGAGAACGCCGGGCTGGACCCGATAAACATGCTCATCGACCTGCGCAAGGCCCACAAGGCGGGCCAGAAGAGCGCCGGCGTGAACGTGTTCACCGGCAAGGTCGAGGACATGAAGAAGCTCGCCGTGGTCGAGCCCCTGCGGGTCGACCGCCAGGCCATCCAGTCCGCCACCGAGGCCTCGACGATGATACTGCGCATCGACGACGTCATCGCCTCCAAGGCCACCAAGGGCATGCCCGGCGGCGGGATGCCCCCGGGCGGCGGCATGGGCGGCATGGGCGGAATGGGCGGAATGGGCGACATGGACTGAGAACCCCGCTTTCCCACTTTCCCTTCCCGGTTTTTCCGCCGGGGAGGGAAAGCGGGGCTTTTGATATCATTATTTGAGCGGGAGGCCTTCAGACCTTTCGGCGGGGGGTCGGCCCGGTGGCTGAGACAAAGCGCGATTACTACGAGGTGCTCGGCGTCCAGAAGGGCGCCTCGGCCGACGACATCAAGCGCTCCTACCGGACGCTCGCCAAGAAGTACCACCCCGACCTCAACAAGGACAACGCCTCCGAGGCGGAGGCCAGGTTCAAGGAGGTGTCGGAGGCCTACGAGGTGCTGGCCGACGAAAAGAAACGGGACCTCTACGACCGGCACGGCCACCAGGCGGTCGACGAGACGTTCGGCCGGCAGGGCTTCACCTGGGACAATTTCACCCACTACAACGACCTGCAGGACCTGTTCGGCGGATTCGACTTCTTCGGCGGCTCCGACCCGTTCGGCATATTCGGCCGCCGCCGGCGCAACCCCAGCGCCCCGGCGCCGGGCGACGACCTGCGCTACGACCTGGACATAACGCTGGAGCAGGCCGCCGAGGGCTTCGACCGCGAGATAGACGTGCCCCACAGCGCCTCCTGCGGCGAGTGCGGGGGAACCGGCGCCGAGAAAGGGACCGCGCCGAGGAAGTGCCCGCGCTGCGGCGGGGCCGGCCAGGTCCAGAACGTCCGCTCGCAGGGCTACAGCCAATTCATCACGATAACGCCCTGCAACCTGTGCGGCGGGCGCGGCACGACGATAGACAGGCCCTGCCGCCAGTGCCGCGGCACCGGCGTGGTCTCCAAGGAGGAGAAGATACGCATCACCATCCCGCCCGGCTCGGACAACGGCCTCCGGCTCCGCGTGGGCGGCAAGGGCGAGGCCGGCAAGCGCGGCGGGCCCCAGGGCGACTTGTACGTCGTGTTGCATGTCAGGCCCCACCCGAAATTCCAGCGCGACGGCAACGACCTCTACACCGAATCGGACCTCCCGTTCGCCCTGGCGGCCCTCGGGGGCGAGATAGAGGTGCCGACCATCCTCGACGGCCAGGCTCGCCTGACCATCCCGCCGGGGACGCAGACGCACACGATATTCCGGCTCCAGGGCAAGGGCATGCCCCGCTTCGGCCGGTCGGGCCGCGGGGACCAGTTCGTCCGCGTGAGGGTGGTCACGCCCAGGGAGCTCTCCGAGCACCAAAAGGAGCTTTTGCGCGAGTACGCCCGGGAGAGCGGCGAGACGGTCGAGGAGAAGCGGGGCTTCTTCCGCAAACCGGGCCGCAGGTAGTCAGCATTATCTGCCCCCGGGCCGATTCAGATGAGGCATTCCCATGAGCGAAGAGACGCCCCCGAAAGGCAAGACCGGCCAGCCCCCGGCCCTCCCGCCGTCGGACCGGCCCGCCATCGCGCCGGCGGACATGCCTGCAATCGCCCCCGCCACCGCGCCCGTCGCGATTGCGCCCGCCCCTTCACCGGCCCAGCTCGCGCCGGCCTCTGCGCCCGTCCCGATCGCGCCCGCCCCTTCACCGGCCCGGCTCGCGCCGGCCTCTGCGCCCGTCCCGATCGCGCCCGCCCCTTCACCGGCCCGGCTCGCGCCGGCCCCCTCCTCGCCGCCCCTTCCGGGAACCGGCCCTCCGGCATTGCCAGCCGGGGCCCCTCCCGCCGCCGACCCCCAGCGCCCGGCCATCGACGAGCTCCTCCGCTCCGCCAAGACCATCGCCGTCGTCGGCGCCTCCGACAAGCCCGGAAAGCCCAGCCACCGCGTCACGTTCTACCTCATGCACGCCGGCTTCGAGGTCTACCCGGTCAATCCGGCATTCAAGGAGCTCGGCGGGAGGCCGGCCTATCCCGACCTCGGATCGGTCCCGGCAGGAATCGACATCGTCGACATCTTCCGCCGGCCCGAGACCGTCGGGCCCGTCGTTGAAGAGGCGATCGCCGTCGGGGCGAGGGCCATCTGGATGCAGGAAGGCATAGTCAACGACGAGGCGGCAGCACGCGCGCGGGCAGCGGGGCTCAAGGTCGTGATGGACCGGTGCTTGATGAAGGAGCACCGGAGGCTGAAGGGCTGAAAGGCCCCGCTCCGTTGCCGGCTTAACGGGGCCTGGCCTCGCTGACATTTATCTTGCGGCCCTTGAGCTCCTTCCCGTTCATTGCGGCGATGGCCGCCTTGGCCTCGGCCTCGTTGGCCATCTCGACGAACCCGAAGCCCTTGGACCGGCCGCTGTAGCGGTCCATTATTATCCTTGCCGAGGATACCGCTCCGAATGCCTCGAACGCCTGTTTCAACTCCGCATCAGACAACTCGAACGACAGACTCCCCACGTATATGTTCATGGAACCATCTTCCTTCGCATGCCGTGAAACGGGATTGTCCACCCCGCTCCACCGATTCTATGCCGGCGCAGCCTACGCTGTCCTCATATATGTACTTGTGGAAGGGAGATCCAGCCCGGAAAACGGCCGCGCGGGCGACGGACGGACGGGCGGGAAGCGGGACCGTTGACGACCGGCTTCGAGCCGGTCGTCTCGGCCGAGACGAGCGAAGCTCGTCTACGGAGCGTGAAGGCCCTCCTGCACGCTTCCTGCCCGTTTTCCTCCCTTAGAGCTCCAGCACGGAGACTTCCTGGAACCTGTTGACGAAGAGGTACCTTTCCGGGCGCACGACCACCAGGGCGCAGCCCGGCGAGCGCAGGAATCCGGCAAGGTAGGGGTGTTTTTTGAGAAAGAGGCGCTCGAGGCGGGCCCGGCCGCGCCCGGATTCGGCCGCCCGCCCCATCGCCGAGGCCGTCACCGCGCCGGCGATGTCCCCGGGCGTGTTGCCGCGGTCGTCCACCAGGACGGAGACGCGCGGCTCGCTTCTCAGGTTCCGGTACTTTTTGGTGTCGCGCCTCGTGGCGAACACGATGCTGCGCAGGTCTGGCGTCGTGCAGAACGCCACCAGGCTGGTGTAGGGCGCTCCCTTCGTGGCGGTGGCCACTACGGCCAGCCTCTGTGATCGGAAAAGGGCCGAAAGCCGGCGCCTCAAGGTCCTCTCGTCCATCCTGCATGTCCCCGGATAGCAGCCGGGGCCGGAAGGTCCGGCGCCCTCATCTCTGCGGCCGGGCTTCGCTGATGTTGACCTTGCGGCCCTTGAGCTCCTTGCCGTTGAGGCCGGCTATGGCCGCCTTTGCCTCGGCCTCGTTGGGCATCTCGACGAACCCGAACCCCTTGGACCGCCCGCTGTAGCGGTCCATGATTATCCTCGCCGAGGACACCGCCCCGAAGGCCTCGAAGGCCGCTTTCAAATCCGCCTCAGTCATCTGGAACGACAGGCTTCCCGCGTAGATGTTCATTGGCACCAACTTCCCTGGAACGGTCCCGGGCCCGCGGCCCGCTCCCGCGTTTCCGTACCGGGCGCCGCTAGGATTTGCTTGTATTTATTTTTACCGATTGACAGGCCGGGAAAGCGGACGGGCAATGCGGGTATTCACGGGCAATGACGGGCAATGCGGGACGACGGGGCAATGACGGGCAATCACGGGAAATACGGGGACGACGACGGACGCCGTCCCCGCATTGCCCGTCAAGCCAGCCACCTGGATTGCCCGATTGCCCGTCCGCCCCGTATTGCCCATATTGCCAGTTGCACAAATCGGCTCGATTGCCCGTATTGCCCGTGCCCTGCAAGCTAGTCCTTCATCTTTCCCAGAAGCTCGCGGTAGACGGCCTGCTCCTCGCCCGAGGAGGTCTCGGCGAGGCGGCGCAATATGAGCTCGGGGGTCGAGCGCGCGAGGTAGTCCCGCCTCGGGGTGCGGTCCACCACCAGGTTGTAATCGGAGTCGAGGCCCCGGGCCTCGATTCCGTCCATCCGGACATGCGCGTACTTCGAAATCTCCCGCGCCATGTGCGTCACGACGATGATGGTCGAGTCCGTCTCGCGCAGGCGCTCTATCATCGCGGCGACGATGCGCGCCCCCGCCTCCAGCTCGGTCATCGCCTCCAGCTCGTCGGCCAATATGAGCCGGCGCGCCTTCCCCGTCACCGCCGGCACGAGCGTGCGCAGGAAGCTCTCGAACGCGCCGGCGTTCAGGTTCCGCTGCTGGGCGAAGAAATGGAGCTCCTCGGGCAGTTCCACCCGGGCGGCCCGGGCGCACACCGGAAGGCCGCAGCGCGCCATGATGACGGCCTGGGCCAGCGCCTCGAGAAGGGTGGTCTTGCCCCCGCTGTTGGCGCCCGTGAGCAGGATGGCGTTCTCCTTCCCGCCGAATGCGTAGTCCACCCTCTGCAGGCCGGCATCGCGGGCCAGCGAGAGGTTGGCGAGCCCCTCGAACGAGAACCCGCGGCCGAACCTCGGCGCCTCCAGCCCGTAGTCCAGGCAGAACGCCCCGAGGGCGAACTCGCAGTCGAAATCCAGCGCCTCCCGAAGCTCCGTCTCGACCGCCGGCCTCATGTCCCGGAGCCGGCGCGCCGCCCTCACCCTCTCCTCGAAGAGCGACGTGCCCGCCTCGGCCGCGATGCGCCGGCGGGCCTTCTCGAGCTCCCGGTCGTCGATCTCGACGGGGTATTTCATGATGTAGGGGGCGTCGTCGTATCCGGTGAGCGCCTTCAGGCGGGCGCGCCCGGCCGAGAGCACCCGCGAGTAGATCTCCCGGACCTTTTTCGGGACGCCCTGCCCGAGCACCTCGAGCACCTCGTCGCCGGAAAGGTGGAGCTCGCCGGCGTGCTTTTTCAGCTCGGCGTTCATCTCTTCGCGGACCGAGAGCACGGCGCGCTCGTAGCCCGGAAGGTCCACCTGCCGCGCCCGGAGCCTCTCGAGCATCGGGGCCGCCTCGGCGCAGGCGCTCTTTTGGCCCAGCAGGGCCCTCAGGCGCCCCACCGTCGAGAGCAGGGCGGCGTTCACCGAGAAGAAGTCCAAAACGATTCCCGGGGCCATCTCGAAGTCGCGCGACCCGGAGGGCACCGTGACCACATTCTCGAGCCTCGTGAGGTCCAGCCGGCCCTGGCTCGTCACGTAGACGATGACCTCGGCCTCCTCCAGGCCGGAGGCGTCCTCGGCCGAAAGCACGCGGCTAAAGCGCGTGAGCTCGGATGCGGAGAGTCTTTCGAACTCCTCGGGGCTCTCGACCAGCATCACCGTCCCCGAATCGAATCCGGGCGGGGGCTGGACCGGCCTCGAGAGGCCCTTGAGCAGCCCCTCGATTTCCGCGCGGGGGAGCCTGGAGGCGCGGTCTTTGGCGGAAAGGCAGAGCTCCAGCCGGGCCCGGATGTCCTCCGCCTTGGCCAGCGGCCGCAGGAGCCCCAGCCGGTTGCGGGCATGGGCGGTCCGGGCGTAGCCCGAGACGAGCTCGACCACCGACTCGTGGATGGCTGCCGCCCGCTCGTTCGCGAGGAATCCCGGGTCGAAGTTGCCGAGCACCTGGGCGATGAGCTCGGCGGCCTTGCGGGCGCTCCCGCCGCAGGATTGGCGGAACGCCTCGAGGTCGTAGTCCCGGGCCGCCGCCTCCAGCGCCGCTTCGGTCTTGAAGTGCTGGAGGAGCCGGCCCTTCTGCTTCTCGTTCAGGGCCATTGCGGGCTCTGGATTCGGCTGGTCGTTTAACTAGTTTGTCTGGTCATGACCACTTTCTGGCAGGAGGAAACGGGCAATGGCGGGCAATCGAGGCGGCCGGTGAGACGGGCAATGGGGGCAATGCGGGACGGGCGGGCAATGGGGGCAATACGGGGACGGCCGGGGCCATCGTCGTCCCCGCATTGCCCGAATTGCCCGTCACTGCCCGTATTGCCCCGTCGTCTCGTACCGCGCGTATTCCTCCGCCGAGGCCATGCGCTCCCTCATCGCCCGCTCCCCGGCCCCGCGGGCCCGCCAGGCGCGCAGGCGCCCGCCCGCCGACCGCCACCGGGCCGCCCAGGGCGCCGTGTAGCCGCGGTCGGCGAGGAACCTGAGCAGGGCTATCGTGCCCAGGACGACTATCGCGGCCGTCGCCTGGCCGTAGGAGCCGGCAAGCTCGATGGAGTCCGCCACCGCCGCAAGCCCCAGGACGCCCACCACGACGCGCAGGTTGAGGATGAGCATGGTGAGAAGCACCGAGGCCGACGCGAATATGGCGAGGTTGCGGAAGTAGCGCTCCACGAAGTGGGAGAGGTGCTCCTCGGAGAGCTTCCGCTCGTTCAGGAAGCCCCAGGAGCGTATCGAGGTCTCGGCGGTCTCGATGAAGAGGATGAAGAACAACCCGAAGAGGACGAGGTAGGGCAGGTCGCCCTCGGGGTTGCGCACCCCGCCAGCGATGAAAAACGAGAACATGGCCGATATCACGAGGTGCACCGGGCGGTGGTACACGATGCCTATCAGGCCGAATATCAGCGGGGCGGAGAAGAACACCAAGACGAACGTCTGGACCAGGATGTTGGAGAACACCAAAAGGTCCCAGGTGACGACCGCAAGGACCGTCAGGGCCGAGAGCGCGGCCGCCGCGGTGTGCCAGGCGGTGAACTCGAACGGGAAGAGCTTTCTTGCCTGGGGCAGGATGACCACGACGGCGGCCACGGCGAGCGCGACGAGCGACGCCTCCACGGTGCCCAGCCCGGAGAGCACCTCGGAGCGGTCCATCACCTCGAAGGAGCCGTGGTCTATCTCCCAGTTGAGCGCGAACGACAGGAACAGGAACACCCCGGCCGTCGTCATCAGGAGCAGTATCCGGTCGTGCGCCTCGGAGATCCTCGCCGTCCGGGCGGGGCTCCCGTCGTCTGCGCCGGGCGCGCCGCTCATCCGGCGACGCCCCCCTGGTCCAGCACGCGGTAGAGCGGCTGGCGGCAGTCCCAGTCCATGACCACGGCGCCCCGCGCCCGGATCTCGCAAAGCAGGTTGTCGCGCTCCTGCTGGAGCAGCCCGAAGCGCCCTCCCGGGGGTGACTCGAGCATGTCCTTTTCGAGCTCGAGCAGCGACGGGCAGAGGAAGACCACCTCGTAGTTCCGGTCGCGCATGAGCTGGACCGCCTTGACGAGGGTGTCGTCCCCGTCGAGGCTCGAGATGACGAGGACGGTGCAGCGCGGGTGCAGGTGGGGCAGCGCGAGCTCCAGAGCCGTCAAAAGGGGCAGGTCTCCCCGCGCGTACGTCCCGACCAGCGCGCTGGTCATGGTCTGCACCTGCCGCTCGCCTATCGAGGGGAATATGGCCTTGACCTCGTCGTTGTAGGTGACGAGCCCCACCTCGTTGCGCGTCTTGAGCAGGTGCGTCGTGATGGACACGGCGGCCCGGATGGAGTACTCCAGGGGGTTGCGCAGGGGCGAGCCGAAGCCCGTCACGGCCCGCGCGTCCACAAAGACCATGACATCGCAGAGGTTCTCCTTCTCGTACTCGTTCACGAGCCACTTCCGGTGCCTGACCGACGCCTTCCAGTTTATCCTCTTGAACGCGTCGCCCATGATGTAGTCGCGGATGTAGTAGAACTCCGACCCGAGCCCCGCCTGCCGGCAGCCTATGGTGCCGAAGTAGGGTATCATGTACCGCGACCTTATGGGGAGCGTGTGGATCTCCTCGAGGCGCGGGTAGACCGAGAGGTAGCCGCGCTCCTGCAGGCTCTCCTCCTCGTAGAAGAGGAACGAGTAGTCCCGGCGCCGGACCATCACCGGGCCGAAGACGTAGTGCCCGCGCAGCGGCGTCTCCACGGTGTAGGCCATGGCCTCCTCCTCGCCGGGCCGAAGGTGCGCCAGCACGGAGTTTTTCCCGGCCGATATCCTCATCTGCGTCGGCACCGAGTCGTACACCTCGACGAGGGCCGGCCGGCTGCCGTCGTTGCGCACGTAGGCGTAGAGGTCGACCAGGTCCCCCTCGAAGACCTTGAAGTAGGGTATGGGGCGCTCCACCTTCACCCCGGGCCGGAAGAGCCGGTTGAGCGCCAGGTAGGACACGAACATTATGCCCAGCACGAGGAGTTGGAAGTCGCGCAGGAGGAACCCGGCCGTCCCGGCCAGGACGCCGGCTGCGGCGAACGTGGCGGCCTTCATCGTCCACATCCGGCCATCACCCCCGGCCCCAATCGCGCACCATTGCGGTCAGCTCCTCCAGCTCGTCGAGGCCAAATCGCTTCGGCTCCTCGACCAGGGCGGCCAGGCGCCCGTCGCGGACGGCCTCCCGGAGCTCCTCCGGGCCGAGCCGCTCGAACTCGTCGGGGAAAAGCCCCATCGAGAGGCGCACCTTCTCGAGAAATGCGGCGCGCAGGCGCTCCCGGTCCTCCGCCCGGAAGGCCTGCTTGGCAAGGTGGTGGAAGCTGAGCTCCCCGAGCGTGTCCTCGTGGCGCCACTCCGCCGGAGGCCGCAGGGACATGATGCCGGCGCCCGCCGCGAGCAACGCCAGTATTCCCAGCACCGACTTGCCGTAGATGTTGTGGAGGGAGAGCACGCCCAGGGCGAGCCCGGTCCTCCAGGCCCCCTCGCGCACCGTGTCGGGCTTGTGGCGCGTCTCGTCGAAAATGACCTCCCGGGCGCCGGGGAAGACCTGGCGGACCAGCGACATGACGAAGGCGGCGTTGTCCGCCCGGCCCCAGAGGTCGTTGATGAAGAGCCCCGGGTCCGACACGACGAGCGCCGCCCCCTCGCCGTGGAGCACGAGCGCGATGACCGGCTGGGAGGCCGAGGCCTCGTCCATGTCCCGCTCGCCGTTGCCGTTCTCGTCGACCCAGGTGTCGTCGGCGGTGGAGGCCCGGACCTGGGAGGGCGCCACGCGCTCGAGCGCGGTGGGCCGGTCGAGCATGACGCTGAAGGCGGTGCCCGCCGCCGTGGCGTTCAGGCGGACGAACGCCGGGTTGCGCTCGTAGTCGGAGCTGTAGAGCCTTCGCCCGAAGAACGAGACCCCGAGCCGCCCGGCGACGCCGTTGCCGTAGCCGAAGTCGTCCGCGAGGAGGAGGAACCCGCCCCGGTACACGAAGTCCACTATCGTGTCCACCTCCTGCGCGAGGTAGGGCCGCTCGACGCCGATTATCGCCAGGACCTTCTCGTAGCCGTAGAAGCCCTCCGAGTAGTTCAGGATGAGCGGCGAGGAGATGACCGACGAGGTGGTGTAGCCGGCGGCGTCCAGGGCCCGGCGGAAATCGGAGCAATCGTTCCAGTCCCCGTCGTAGGCCGAGAGCTGGTGCACCCCCGTCAGGAGGTCGGCAAGCCCCAGCGCCGCGATGACCCCCACGGTGAACAGGACGGCGAGGCGGAGCTTCCTTTCCCCGAGCTTTTTCAAAACGGCCGGAAGCATGCTTCCCGCTACTGGTAGTGTGTTGAGTGGTTTATAATATGTGTTGTACGTTAACAATGTTCATATAGAAAGGTTAATAAACCAATTATAAACCGAACCAATTTGGGAATATATCCTCTTTACTATAATATATTATTATGCAAACGGAAGTGGCACATCAGGGAGAGGCCCATGCCGGCTCCCATTTCATCGACCGCGACCAGGCGCGCAGCCAAATAGAGAAGTGCGAGCTCCAGCTCAGGGAAGGTGACGCAGGGGCGGACCATTCCGAGGCCCAGCGCTACCTGAAGATCGCCCGGTCGTTCTACCGGCTCGGCTCGTTCAACAAGGCGTTCCTGTTCGCCGTGAGGGCCCGGCGGGTGGCCAAGGAGGCCGTCCCGGACGGCAATTGAACCTCGAGGCCCGAATCCTATATTAGGCATCACGCTCATTGTGAACGGCGAGGCGACATGAGGCCGGCGGGATGGGCGGCAGCGGCTTTGCTTGCATGCCTGGCGCTGCCCCTGCTGACTGCGGCGGCCCAGGAGGGGCCGGAATGGCCGATGTACCGCTCGGACGCCCAGCACACCGGCGCCTGCGGGAGCGGCATTCCACCGGAGCTCTCCTCCCCGTTCAGGGTGTGGCTGGGGGAGCCCGGCCTGACCACGCCCGTGGCCGCCGGCGGCCGGATATTCGCCATCTCGGCCGGCGGAACCCTCTTTTCCGTCTGGGCGGACACCGGCGGCCTTGCGTGGAAGCGCTCCCTGGGAGGCAACTGCACCGCCGACCCCGCCGTGGACGGCGAAACGGTCTACGTCCTGACCGTGGACGGGGGCGTCCTGGCGTTCGACACAGCGTGCGGGGCACCGGCCTGGAACGCCACGCTGCCGGCCGGGCTCGGATACACCCTTCCCCTTGTTTTCCACAACGGGAGCCTGCTGGTCACCACGACCTCCGGCACCGTCATGCGCGTTTCGACCCTCGAGGCGGGCCGCGAGCTCTGGCGGTCGGACGGGGGCGCCCGCATCAAGGGGCCAGTGACGGTCGGTGGCGGCAAGGCATACATGCTGGTAGAGGGCGGCCGGGCCAGGGCGCTGGACATCGAGAGCGGCAACGTCAGCTGGACCTCGGAGCCGGGCATGGGCTCGAACAACGATTTCCCGTCGGCCTACATCCAGGGCAGGCTCTACATCGGAACGCGGGGCACCGAGGTCTTCTGCCGGGACACGTCGAACGGGAGCCTGGTGTGGACGAAGCCGCTCAAATCGGCCGTCACTGGGGCGCCGGCCATCGGGGACGGCATAATCGTGTTCGGCACCCGGAGCGGTCTCGTGTACGCGCTCAACCTCTCCGACGGCAGCGAGGCCTGGCCGAAGGCCCAAGACCTCGGCTCCAACATCACACTGTCTCCGGCCCTGGCCGGCGGGATGGTCCTCGTGGGCAACGCGGACGGCGACCTCTACAGGCTCCTCGCCTCCAGCGGCCAGCTCACGGCAACCCTGGCCGTCGGGGCCGGGCAGATCTCCTCCCCGGTCGTGTCGGAGGGCCGTATAATCCTCTCCACGGCCGACGGAGCCCTTCTGATTATCGGCGGTCATGCGAACGGCCCGTGGGCGGTCCTGGACATCCCCCGAGCACGCGTCTCCACCGGGGAGCCGGTCAGGATGTCCGGAGCCGGTTCCACGGCGGCGGAGGGGGTCGCGCCGGCCTACTACTGGTTCGATTTCGGCGACGGGCGGTCGAGCGGCTGGGTCGCCGGCCCGGCGGTGAACCACAGCTTCGCGCAGAAGGGCCGGTACGTCGTTTCCCTGAAGGTGCGCGACGCGAACGGGACCGAGAGCCGGGAGTGCCGGGGCGACGTGGAGGTCTTCAACGAAAGGCCGTCGGTCTCCCCGGTCCTGCCTGCAACCGCCCGGGTGGACCGGCCCGTGGCTTTCAGCGCCGCCGCCTCCGACCCGGACGGGCGTATACTGCTCTACCAGTGGGACTTCGAGGGCGACGGCACGTTCGACTGGAGCGGCCCCTCGATGCCGGAGGGGTTCAACCACACCTATCCGGTGAACGGGACCTACCATCCGGTGGTCCGTGTCCAAGACGACAACGGCAGCTACGCCTCGGCCTCGGGCGCGCTGGAGGTGCTCCCGGCCCCGGTCCGGCCGCCGGCCTCCCCCCGGCCCGGGTCCCTCTCGCTGCCGGCCGCGGCCGCCTCCGTTTCGCTGGTATCGCTGGCCGCCGCCGGGGCCTGCCTTTCGCTTACGGACTTCGGCAAGTACCGCTTCTTCACGCTCTTCATCGTCCCGCTCTATGTCCGCCTCAAGCGCGACGAGGTGCTGGACAACTACACCCGCGGAAAGATCCACGGCTACATAATCGCCAACCCGGGGGACAACTACAACTCGATTCGCGACGCGCTGGAGCTCTCCAACGGCATCGTGGCCCACCACCTCCACACGCTCGAGCGGGAGGGCCTCGTCCAGAGCATGCGCGACGGGATGTACCGGCGGTTCTTCCCCGCCAATGCCAAGCTGCCCCCGGAGGACGAGGGCCATTTCAACATCCAAAAGCGGATAGTGGCCGTCATCCGGGACAACCCGGGGATATCCCAAAAGGAGATAGCGTTGAAGGTCGGCGTGAGCAGCCCCACCGTGAACTACCACGTGAGCGTCCTGTCGACAGCGCGCATGATACGCATCGAGAAGTTCGGCCGGCGGACGCGCTGCTTCGTCCTCGAATCCCAGCCCCCCACCTGAGCGCCGTGTTGCTTGCTGTCAGTTGGCTATGTCCACCGACGGTGGATTGGCCCCCCCATTCAACAACCCTTAAGCCTAGAACGCCGATACGTAAAGTGCCTGCCCCCTCCAAGGGGGGACGGCAAGGGGGGTAGTGGGATGGACAAGGGCAAGACCGGCGAGAAGAAGCCTGAGGCTCCGAAGCTTTCTGTCGATGAACTGAAGAAGAAGGCGGAGAAGCCGTCGAAGGACGCCATGATAATGCACCCGTTCTACAAGGGCAAGATACAGGTGGCGCTCAAGGCGCCCGTCCGGACGTTCGACGATTTCGCCATCTGGTACACGCCCGGCGTAGCCGCCGCGTGCAAGGACATCGCCGCCAACAAGGCCAGAAGCTGGGAGCACACCAACCGCGCCAACACGATAGCGGTCGTCTCGGATTGCACGAGGGTGCTGGGACTGGGCGACATCGGCCCGGAGGCCGGGATGCCGGTCATGGAGGGCAAGGCGATGCTCTTCAAGTACCTCGGCGGCGTGGACTGCTTCCCGCTCTGCATCAACACCAAGGACCCCGAAAAGATAATCGAGTTCGTGAAGCTCCTGGAGCCGTCCGTGGGCGGCATCAACCTCGAGGACATCGCCCAGCCCAAGTGCTTCACCGTGCTCGACCGCCTGCGCAAGGAGTGCTCCATCCCGGTGTGGCACGACGACCAGCAGGGCACGGCGACGATAACTCTCGCGGCGCTCATCAACGCCGCAAAGCTCGTCGGCAAGAAGCTTCCGGACATGCAGGTCAGCATGATCGGCTCGGGCGCCGCCAACATATGCATCGGCCGGCTCTTCATGGCCGCCGGCGTCAAGCCGGGCAACATGTATTTTTCGGACACGAAGGGCATCCTCAACATGCAACGGAAGGACGTCCAGAAGGACTTCCCCGAGAAGTGGGAGATGGCCCAGAAGACCAACCAGGAGGGGCGCAAGGGCGGGCCGGCCGAGGCCTTCCGCGGAGTGGACGCGGTGGTGGCCTGCTCCAAGCCGGGGCCCAACACGCTCGACGCGAAGTGGATAGGGACCATGGCGAAGGACCCGATAGTGTTCTGCTGCGCCAACCCGATACCCGAGATGTGGCCCTGGGACGCGATGGAGAACGGCGCCAAGGTGTTCGCCACCGGCCGGTCGGACTTCCCCAACCAGGTGAATAACTCTTTGGGCTTCCCGGGCATATTCCGGGGCACGCTGGACGTCATGGCCGCGACCATCACGGACGAGATGTGCATCGCCGCGGCCGACGAGCTCGCAAAGCTTGCCGGCGAGAACGGCCTGCGGGCGGACTACATCGTCCCGACCATGGACGACTGGGAGGTCTTCCCGAGGGAAGCGGCCGCCGTAGGCGCCAAGGCCATCGAGCAGGGCATCGCCCGGCGCAACCTGACCCGGAAGCAGATCTACGACGAGGCCATGGAGAAGATAAAGGCCGCCCGGGACCACACCAGGCTCATGATGGAGAAAGGTGTAATACCCAAATCGCCTATCTAGGCGCCCGCAGGTGCACGAGATGGCGGCGAGGGTGACGGTCGTTTACAGCCCGGACCTGCTCTCCCTCGATTTCGGGGAAGGGCACCCTCTCCGGAGCGACCGCTATTCCAATTTCCTCTCGCTCTTTTCGAAGCTCGGGCTGGACGCGGACCCGAGGTTCGAGAAGGCCGGTTGCCAGCCCGCCGGCACCGAGGACCTCCTCCTGGCCCACACGCCCGCCTATGTCCTCGAGGTCGGCAAGGTGGCCCAGCGGCGCGGCCACCTGACGATGGACACGCCCCTGAGCCCCGAGATAGTGCAGGGCTCGATGCTCGCCGTCGGCGGGGCCCTGGAGGCCGGCCGGCGCGTCGCCTCGGGGGAATCCCGCCATGTGATGTGCTTCGGGGGGTTCCACCACGCCGGCCCGGACTACGGGGGCGGGTTCTGCGTTTTCAACGACGTGGCCATACTGGCCAGGGCGCTGGTGCAGAGGCACGGGAAAAAGCGCGTGATGGTCGTCGACACCGACGCCCATGCCGGCGACGGGACGGAGGACATCCTGAACGCCGACCCGACCGTGCTGGTCATATCCATGCACCAGGACCCGACCACCATATTCCCGGGCAAGTGCTTCGCCACGGACATCGGCGCGGGCGAGGGCCGCGGGTTCTCGGTCAACATACCAATGCCGCTCATGTCGGAGCTCGACGAGTACCAGCGCGTCTTCCAGGAGGTTGTCCTGCCCCTGGCGCGGGAGTTCAGGCCCGAAATCGTCATACGCAACGGCGGCTCGGACCCGCACTACGCCGACGAGCTCACCCAGCTCGGGCTCTCGGTGGCGGACTTCAAGTGGCTGGGGATGATGGTCCACGAGGCGGCGCTGGGGGCGCCGCTCGTGGACATGTACGGGAGCGGGTACAACCCGAAGGTCCTCCCCTCGTGCTGGATGTCCCTGCTTTCGGGCACGTCGGGCATGAACCTGCACGTCCCCAAGATAGACGAGGGCAGGCGGCCCGAGATAGCGGTCACGCCGGGCCTGGCGACCCAGAAGGACTTCGAGCTGCTCGGAACGATCGCCGAGCTCAAGAAGAACCTGAAGCCGTACTGGAAATGCTTTGGATAGGGCTCAAGGCGCATGGCGCACCGCAGAAGACCGCCCCGAGGGCGGTCTTCTAGGCCGAGACGAGCGGCCCGGCCGCTCGTCTATGGTGGCGCAAGGCTTGAGGGTCAAGGCGCTAGGAACGAGGCGCAGGGGGCGTCGGGACTGATGCCATGACCCTCGCCCTGTCCCTTGCGCCTTGATCCTCCGGCCCTGCGCCGTGTGTCCTGCGCCCTGTTCATTCAATCCTTTGGCCAAGGTATCGTGACGTCGCCGAAGCGGTTCGTCCTGAGAAGCTCCTTGTACGGCACTATCGCGCCGTAGATTTCGCTGTCCGGGGCGGATTCGGAGCCCTCGCGGGTGTCGCACCAGACGGCGGCCACGGTCTCGTTGTTGGCGACGATGGTTGTGTAGTCCCCGATGAAGTCGTTGGAACCGGCGCGCGACCAGTCCCCGTTGAACGAGGCGTTGGACATCGGGATGTTTATGGGGAACGTCTCGCCCCCGTCGAACGATATGGCCCACCAGTACTCGAGCATCGTGTTGTTGGGGTCGGACCTCCGGTCGTAGAAGGACACGTGCACCCAGCCCTCGGCCGAGACGGCCACGGTCGGGTAGAACTGGTCCTTGCCGTTGCCTAGCGTGTCGTTGTTCACGCGCGTCGGCCCGTCCCAGCTCCCGCCGCCGTCCCGGCTGTACATCAGGTAGACGTCGGCGTCCCCGTTGGAGTAGTCCGCCCAGGTGACGTAGAGCCGGCCGCTGGTGTTGGTCCCGCTCGTGTCCACCGCGAGCGCCGTCATGTCCGGCGTCCGGTAGTTGCCGTTGGGGAGGGGCGACGGTATCGGGACCAGGGGCGCCACGTCCTGCGGCGTCGAGAAGCTTTGGCCCTGGTCGGTGGAGCGGGAGTAGCGTATGGTGTTGGTCCCGTAGCCCATCCAGGTGACGTGGATGGCGCTCTCGTTGTCGACCACTATCGCGGCGCCCTGGACGTTGAACTCGGCCGAGGAGGTCTCGGTTATGGTCAGCGGCCGGGACCAGCTCTGGCCCCCGTCCGTGCTCCGGCTGAACATGAGCCTCGCCGTCAGCATGACCGTGAAGATGGCCCAGACCAGGTAGACGTTCCCGTTCTGGGGGTCCACCGCTATCCATTCCTTGTCGTTGAACCGGACAAGCGACTCCAGCGCCGCCCAGACCATCACGACCTGGGGGAATGTCTCTCCATTGTCGCTGGAGCGGGCGACGAACACGCAGTTCGCGATGCCGGCGGTGATGCCGAACCCGATGGGGTTGAACGGATTGACGCTGCGCTTGAACGCTATGCCGGCGTAGTAGAAGTTGCCCCCGGCGTCGCACACGATGACCGGGTCGCCCCCGCCCTTGAACCCGGTGAGCGCGTTGACAGGGCCGCCGGGATAGCCGCCGATGAGCTTCTCCGACCAGGTCCGGCCGCGGTCGTGCGTGGTGTAGTACCCGCACCAGGCGTCCCCGTTGGGCGTGTTGTAGTCGTTGGAGCCGCCCACCAGCGTGTCGTGGTCGACCGTGCTTATGGCTATCGAGGGCTCGTTGTTGTCGTCGGGCCTGGTGGTGAGGATGACGTTTTGCGGCGGGATGGGGTAGCGCTCCTTGCCCGGCGGGGGCGGGGGCAGGATGGGCCCTCCCGGCCGGAACAGGGCGGCCAGGCCGACGGCCAACAGGATGACCACCGCCGATAGGGCGAACAAGCGCTTCCCGCGAGTGTCGAGGAAGGACGGCGCCATCGATCCCCGAAATACCCCTTCCTATTATTTTGCGTTTCTGGTAACAGGCGTTCATCAACAGGTTTATTAACGACGGCACGATTTCCAGCCCATCCGGACCGGGCGGGACCGGCCGGCAAGGGGGGTGCGCTAATGGATGCCGCGCTGAAGACCATACTTGAAGGTCACAAGGGGAGGAGGGGTGTCGTCATCCCGGTCCTTCAGGAGATCCAGGCGAAGTACGGCTACGTCTCGCCCGAGGCCGTTGAGGCCATGTCGCGGGAGCTGGGCATATCCGAAAACGAGATATTCGGCGTCGCCACGTTCTACGCGCAGTTCCGGTTCCAGCCCCCGGGCAAGCACACCCTGAAGGTCTGCCTGGGCACCGCCTGCCACGTGCGCGGCGCCGTCGGCGTCCTGGAGGAGTTCGAGCGCTCATTGGGCGTGAAATCGGGGCAGACCACCACCGACGGGATGTTCACGCTCGAGACCGTGATGTGCCTGGGCTGCTGCGCCCAGGGCCCGATGCTCGTCGCCGGAGAGGAGTACTTCGGCAACATGCAGCCCTCCAAGGTCAAGGGCGTGATAGCGAAGTTTCGGGGCCAGGAGGTGCCGGAATGAAGCTACGCACGCTCAAGGAACTGGATGAGTTCCGCCGCCGCGTGCTTGCGGGCGCCGACCCAAAGAAGAAGTGGGTCTCGTTCTGCGTCGGGACCGGCTGCATCGCCACCGGCGCCGACAAGGTGCTCGCTGCCTTCCGCGAATACATCAAGAAAACGGGGGCGAAGGACTTCGAGGTCAAGGAGACCGGCTGCCCCGGCTTCTGCGAGCGCGGACCGCTCCTGACCGTTCACCCGCAGGGCATATTCTACCAGAACGTCAAGCCCGAGCACGTCCCGGCCATCGTGGAGAGGACCATCCGCCGGGGCGAGCTCATGCCGGAGCTGCTCTACACGGACCCGGCCACCGGAAAGACCTGCGAGAAGGAGGCGGAGGTCCCGTTCTACGCCAAGCAGACCCGGACCATCCTGGGCGCCAACCCGCTCGTGGACGCCACCCGGATCGAGGACTACATCGCCGCCGGCGGCTACGCGGCCCTCCTCAGTGTCTTGGGCGGCATGACGCCTGCCCGGGTCATCGACGAGGTCAAGAGGGCCGGCCTCCGCGGCCGCGGGGGCGCCGGCTTCCCCGCCGGGGTGAAATGGGAGACCACCCGCGCCGCCGCCACGCCCGACGGCGTCAAGTACGTCGTGTGCAACGCCGACGAGGGCGACCCGGGGGCGTTCATGAACCGCTCCGTCCTAGAGGGCAACCCGCACTGCGTGCTCGAGGGCATGATGATCGGCGCCTTCGCCATCGGCGCCACCGAGGGCTACGCCTACGTTCGCGCCGAGTACCCGCTCGCCGTGCGCAACGTGACCACGGCGGTCGAGCAGGCGAGGGAGCTTGGGCTCCTGGGCCAAGACATACTCGGGAGCGGCTTCTCGTTCGACATGCATATCGTGCAGGGGGCCGGCGCATTCGTGTGCGGCGAGGAGACCGCGCTGATAGCGTCCATCGAGGGCAAGCGCGGGATGCCGAGGCCGCGGCCGCCCTTCCCGTCGGTATCCGGCATATGGGGCCGGCCGACCAACATCAACAACGTCGAGACCTGGGCCAACGTGCCCCAGATAATCAACCGGGGCGCCGACTGGTTCCAGACGATAGGCTCGAAGACCAGCAAGGGCACGAAGATCTTCGCCCTGGTGGGCAAGATCAAGAACACCGGGCTGGTCGAGGTGCCGCTGGGCACCCCGCTCAACGAGATTGTCTTCGGGATAGGCGGCGGCATCCCGGAGGGCAAGAAGCTCAAGGCCGTGCAGTGCGGCGGCCCCTCGGGCGGCTGCATTCCGGCCCGGCACGCCGACGTCCCCGTCGACTACGAGGGCCTCCGGCAGTACGGGGCGATGATGGGCTCCGGCGGCATGGTCGTGATGGACGAGGACACCTGCATGGTGGACGTCGCCGACTACTTTTTGCGCTTCACCGAGTTCGAATCCTGCGGGAAGTGCCCGCCCTGCCGCATCGGCACGCGCAAGATGCGGGGCATGCTCAAGAGGATAACCGAGGGCCGGGGAGCGGAGGCGGACATCGACCGGCTGGAAAAGCTCGCGGTCACCATCCAGAAGGGTGCCCTTTGCGGGCTGGGCCAGACCGTGCCCAACCCGGTGCTGACCACGCTGCGCTACTTCCGCGACGAGTACATCGCCCATATACGGGACAAGCGGTGCCCCGCCCGGGTCTGCCGCGCCCTGATCTGGTACGAGATCAACGAAAGCTGCATCGGCTGCCAGCTCTGCGCCAAGAAGTGCCCGGCCGGCGCCATCACCGGCGAGAAGAAGAAGCTCCACGTCATCGACCGGGAGAAGTGCATCCGCTGCGGCGTGTGCGCCCAGGTGTGCCCCAAGGATTCCGTGGACCGCAAGACCCCGGAGCCGAAGGGGGGTGCCTGAGATGATCAACCTCACCGTGGACGGTCGTGCCCTCCAGGCGAAGGAGGGCCAGACGATACTGGACGTCGCCAACGCCGCCAACATCTACATCCCGACGCTCTGCAACCACCCGAAGCTTGCGCCGTACGGCGGCTGCCGCATGTGCCTGGTGAAGGTCGAGGGAATGCGCAACGTCGTCCCGGCCTGCTCGACGCCGGCGGCCGAAGGCATGAAGGTCACCACGACCGACGCCGAGATAGACGGCCTGCGGCGCGGGATACTCGAGCTCATACTCTCGGAGCACCCCAGCGCCTGCATCGTGTGCGAGGACCGGGAGCTGTGCTTCAGGTACCACCGCGAACCCCAGAAGGCCGGCGCCTGCACCGGCTGCCGCACCTGCCCGAGCTTCCAGGGTTGCGAGCTCTACCAGGTCGCCGACAAGCTGGGCGTGCGCGACATCGGCGTGCACATCGAGTACAGGATGACGCCGGTGATAAGGTCCGACCCGTTCCTGGACCGCGACTACAACATCTGCATCCTTTGCGGCCGCTGCGTTCGCGTGTGCGACGAGATCCGCGGCGTGGGGGCGGTGGCGTTCACCCAGCGCAGCCACGGCTCCACCATCGGGACCGCCTTCGGAAAACCCCTTCTTTCCAGCGGCTGCGTCTTCTGCGGCGCCTGCGTGGATACCTGCCCGACCGGCGCCCTCTCGGAGAAGCGCACCAAGTGGGGCGGCAAGGCCGACGCGATAATGCAGACCACCTGCGCCCTCTGCCCCGTGGGCTGCTCCCTCTTCCTGGAAACGAAGTACGGCGCCGCCCTCAATGCCCGTCCGGCCGAATCGGACCCCGGCGAGGGACAGCTGTGCTCCCTGGGAAGGTTCTGCATCCCGCCGCTCGTCAACAACCTGCAGAGGCTAGAGTACCCGATGGTGCGCCAGGGCGGCGTGCTCGTGCCGGTCTCCTGGGAGGAAGCCTTCCAGCACGCCGCTGAGAGGCTCAGGGCGTTCGCCCCCGGGGACATCGGCATCCTCGCCTCGCCGGCTCTGGCCAACGAGGCCGGGTGGCTCCTGCACCGGCTGGCAAAGGAGGTCCTCAAGACGGAAAACACACGGATAGCCTCGAACATGGCCGCGCAGGCCGCTCCGGCTCTCCCGAGGGCGCACGGGCGCCCCTCTCCGCGCGGGACCATCGCCGACATAAAGGCCGCGCGGACCGTCCTCGTCGTCGGGGCCGACATCGAGGTCTCGGCGCCGGTGCTCCTGCCGGCCATCCACCACGCCAAGAAGCACGGCGCCCGCGTCATCTTCGCCGGAAAGGTCTCGAGGCTCCCGCGCTGCGCCGACATGCACCTCGAGCCCGATGACCTGCACGCCTTCGTCCGCGACGAGGCGGAGAGGCTCTTGCAGGGAAAGCCGGCCATAATAATCGGCGAGGGCCTGGCCGGCGAAGGGGCCGCCCGCTCCGTCGCATTCCTGGACAAGCTCGCCTCGGAGGCCGGCGGCGCGCTGCTCCCGGTCTGGGACGGGCCCAACGTGCAGGGCCTCCTGGACGTCGGCGCGCAGGGCGGGTGGCCCGAACGGGCGCCCAGGGCGTTGTGGCTCACCCAGCAGCTGGAGCGTGTGCCCGACGGGGTGGAGTTCCTGATACTGCAGGACGTCTACAAGTCCCCGATGACGGACCGGGCCGACGTCGTGTTCCCCGCGGCCGCCTTCACCGAGACCGACGGGACGGTGACCACGCTCGAGGGGCGGGTCCAGCGCCTGGCGGCCTGCGCAAAGGCCCCGAAGATGGCCCGGCCGGACTGGTCCATCGTCGCCGGCCTCGCGGCCGCGCTGGGCGCCTCCGGGTTCGGGTACCCGGACGCCGGGCAGGTCACCGACGGGATGCTCCGCACGGTGCCGGGAATGCAGATGGGCCTTCCGGCCCCGTCCGACCTTTCGCATTCCGCCCAAGGCGCGTTCGGCGCGCCGCTCCACGGAATCGCACTGAGGAAGGGACCGTCCTGCCGCGGCCAGCCCGTCCGGGAGCTGGTCGAGGACTATGACCGCGTGCTCTCGAAATGGGAGGTGCCCCGATGACCAAGATAGTGTCCATCAAGGAGATAGTGCGCAACGTGCACGAGCTCGTGCTGGAGGCGCCCGAGGTGGCATCCTCCGCGAAGCCCGGCCAGTTCGGCGTGGTCATCCCCGACGGGAAGGGCGAGCGCATCCCGATAAGCCTTGCCGACTGGGACGCATCGAAGGGGACGGTGACGCTGTTCTTCCTCGAGGTCGGGGTGTCGTCCCTGAAGCTCGCCGCGAAGAAGGCGGGCGACACCGTCGACCTCATGGCACCCCTCGGGAAGCCGGCCACCGTCCAGAAGTTCGGCACGGTGTTCGTCGGCGGCGGCTGCTACGGCACCGGCGGCATCTACCCGATCGTGAAGGCCCTGAAGGAGGCCGGCAACACCGTCATCACGGCAATAGAGGGCAAGAACGAGACATTGCTCTACAACCAGGAGCACCTGGGCAGGTACTCCGACGAGCTGTACCTCGCCACCTCCGACGGGAGCCTCGGCACCAAGGGCAAGGCCAAGACCGTTTTCAAGAACCTCGTGGCGCAGGGCCGGAAATTCGACGCGGCCTACTTCATGGGCTGCACATTCATGATGATGCTCTCTGCGCAGGAGGCCAGGGCGGCCGGCGTGAAGAGCTTCGTGTACCTCAACCCGCTCATGGTCGACGCCACCGGGATGTGCGGCGTCTGCCGCGTGAGGGTCGGCGGGAAGATGCTCTTCGGCTGCGTCGACGGCCCGGAGTTCCCCGGCGAGGACGTCGACTGGGAGGAGCTCTTCAGCCGCAACAGCCAGTACGCCCCCCAGCAGGTGCTTGCCTTCCATAGATGCAAATCGGGAATCCATCCGGAGGGGGTGTAGGCCATGGAGGATTACAAGTTCCGCGGCACCAAGCTCCCGGTCGACGAGAAGAAGGCCCGGATGAAGACCACCCGCAACAGGATGCCCGAGCAGCACCACCACGTCCGGGCGCGCAACTTCAACGAGGTCAATCTGGGCTACGACGAGGAGACGGCCGTGCGCGAGGCGAGGCGCTGCCTGCTCTGCCCCGCCCCGCCGTGCGTGAAGGGCTGCCCGGTGAACATCAAGATACCCGAGTTCATCGAGAAGGTCGCCGAGCGCAAATTCATCGAGGCGCTCGAGGTCATCAAGCGGGACAACGCCCTTCCGGCGGTGACGGGCCGCGTCTGCCCGCAGGAGGTCCAGTGCGAGGAGAAGTGCACCCAGTGCAAGGCCTCCGGCTCATCCGTGGGCATCGGCTACCTGGAGCGGTTCGTCGCCGATTACGAGCGGCGCTCGGCCCAGAAGTGCCAGATAGTCAAGGCCAGGCCCACCGGCAAGAAGGTGGCGGTGGTCGGCTCCGGGCCGGGCGGGCTGACCGTGGCGGCCGACCTGGGCCGCCAGGGCAACGAGGTGCACCTCTTCGAGGCGCTCCAGAAGGGCGGCGGCGTCCTCGTCTACGGCATACCGGAGTTCCGCCTGCCCAAGGAGATAGTCGACTACGAGATAGAGCAGATGGCCTGCATCGGCGTGAACTTCCGGCCCAACTCGATCATAGGCCGCATCTACACGATAGACGAGCTGTTCGCAAAAGGCTACGATGCCGTGTACCTCGGCCTGGGCGCCGGATTGCCCAACTTCATGAACATCCCGGGCGAGAGCCTCAACGGCGTGCTCAGCGCCAACGAGTACCTAACCCGCAACAACCTGATGAAGGGCTACCTGTTCCCCGAGTACGACACGCCGGTGATCCGCGGCAAGAACGTGGCCGTCATCGGCGGCGGCAATGTCGCCATGGACTGCGTGCGCTCGGCGCTTCGCCTGGGGGCGGAGAACGCCTACCTCGTCTACCGCCGCTCGCGCGAGGAGATGCCCGCCCGCGTCGAGGAGGTCCGCCACGCCGAGGAGGAGGGCGTGAAGTTCCTCTTCCTGCACAACCCTCTCAAGTACATCGGCGACGAGCGCGGCTGGGTCCGGCAGATGGAGTGCCAGAAGATGCAGCTCGGGGAACCCGACGCCTCGGGCCGCCGCCGGCCGGTGCCCGTCAAGGGCTCCGAGTTCCTCGTGGACGTCGATCTGGTCGTCATAGCGGTCGGGACCAGCGCCAACCCCCTTCTCACCAAGAACACGCCCGGCCTCGAGCTCAACAAGTGGGGCTACATCCTCGTGGACGACAGGCTCCGGACCACGAAGAAGGGCGTGTTCGCCGGCGGGGACATCGTGCGCGGCGCCGCCACCGTCATCCTGGCGATGGGCGACGGGCGCACCGCCTCGGCCTCCATCGCGGAATACCTGCAGACCGGTGAGTGGCCCGAAAAGATAGTGCCGGCGACGTTCGGGTGAGGGAAAGGCAGCGGGCAGCGAGGTATGAGGGGGAGCGAGCGGGAAGCGGGAAGGGACGAATCGAACCCTTCTTCCCGCTACCCGCTTCCCGCTCGCACCCTTCCCGCTCGTCCGTCCCCGCCCGCCGCCCCGCATTCTCAGATTCCGAAAGAAAACGCTTATAGCCACTGGCCCGCGATAGGCGCGCCGGTGAACAGATAATGATGGGTACGAACCCGCCTATGGAACAGCCCAGGCCCCCGGAACAACCGCCGCAGACGCCGCCGCCCCAGATGCAGGCGCCTCCGCAGTACGCGCCGCCGCCGCCCGCCTATTCACCTCCGCCCCCACCGCCGGCCTCCCCCCAGGCGCCCGGATATGCGCCCCTCTTCCCGCCCTCCGCGGCCCCCTACCCGGCGCTGGTCAAGAACTCGATGCTGGTGATAATGGTCATGGTCTCGGTGCTCACGATATTCATAGGGGCCATGATGGTCCACTCGGCCCCGCTGATGTACAACAAGGAGTACTCGAACGACGCGCAGGGCCAGGACCAGCGCGCCGACGACCAGAGGACTGCCGTGACCGTCACCGACGTGGGCCACATCCTCGCCGACGTGGGGGCGTTCCTGCTGATAACGTTCCTCCTGCTTGCAGGACTGCTCCGCACGGACTGGAGCGACTATGTCCGCTTCGGGGTCCTTTTCTTCGTGGCGGTCTTCGCCTTCTCATTGGGCTTCCGGGTGTGAGGAGGCGGCCGCTTGGACCCCAGTAGCGGCGGGGGCGGGAGGTTCCTGCCCCTGCCCATCCTGGCCGTGCTGATGTTCGTGGTGCTGGCCATCCTCGGCGCCGCCCAGCAGAGGACCGTCCAGCCGGCCGGAGAGAGCGCCTTTCCGGACGTGGCGGGGCTCTGGGCGAAGGCCCGGAGCGGGCAACTTTTGCCGGAAACGGGCCAGGTCGCCCGGGACACGATATTCAACGTGACCGTCGTGGACAGGGTCTACTACAAGGACCTTGTCGTCCGGTTCAATTCCATCCCCGGGAAGGACTTCCGGATGGAGGGCTACGGCGACATCCTCAACGTGACCGAGGTGAGGGGTTGGGGCGCCGTGGACGCCTACTTCTATTACACGTCCGACAACGAGCTCAGGCTCGTCTGGCTCGGCGAGGCCTAGGACTTCTTCAAGAGCTGGTTGACGCCCTTGGCTATCTCCGCCCCGGCCGAGACGATGGTGGTCTCGTTCTCGATGGTGTCCGCCGACAGGATGTAGTCCACGGTGGCCCGGAGCTTGGGCAGGGCGCCCGAGGTGAAAAGGCCGTGGGTGCAGGCGGCGATGACCTTGCGCGCCCCCTGCGTCTTGAGCTGCTTCGTGGCGGTCATGATGGTCCCGCCCGTCGAGATGATGTCGTCCACGATGGCTATCTCGCGGTCGCGGGCGCCGACGTGCTTGGGCGTTATCTCGACCGTGTTGCCGTCGATGCGCTTCTTCTCGAGCCAGGACCAGTCGCAGCCTATCACCTTGGCGACGTCCTTGGCGAGGTGCATCGCCCCGTCGTCGGGCGAGACGACCAGGTCCACCTTGGCGCTCTTCAACAGGTACTCGCCTATCTGGGGCATCGCCGAGACGTTGACGGTGGGCACCGAGAAGTGCTCCGTTATCTTCTCGTCGTGGACGTCGACCAGTACTATCCCATCGCTCCTCAGCGACACGGTCTTGGCCATGGCGCGTGCGGAGATGGCCTCGCCATCGTTGAACTTCTTGTCCTGGCGGGCGTAGGCCATGTAGGGGATGACGGTGATGAGCTTTTTCGTCTTGAACTCGTGTATGGCATCCTGCAGAAGGAGGGCCTCGACCAGGTTCCGGTCGGGGTAGGTCGTCTGGACTAAAACGACGTCCTGGCCGTCGAGGCTGTCCATGATGCGGACGTAGCACTCGTCGTCGGGGAAGCGCTTGGCCTGCACCTCGACGAGCTGGGCGCCGAGCGAGCCGGCGAGGTACCGTGCGACATGCTTGGAGGCGGAACCGGCGACTATCTTCATCATGTCTCCCCGGACCTGAATCGGCTGGGTGGATTTAGGCTTTTGTTCTTTCCCCCCTTGCGCCGCGCGCCCTGCGCTGTGCGCCCAATGCACCCCGGACTAAAGTCCGGGGCTTAACGCTGTCCTATGGTGAACGACCCCGGACTGAAGTCCGGGGTATCTAGCTTAAATGCGACGGGAACAATCCCCTGTCCGTGCCCAACGAGCTCATTCCCGGCGTCAACGCGGTCGAGGAGGCCCTCCACGCCGGCCGCAAGCTCTTGCATATCATCGTTTCGCGGGACAGCGACATCGCCCGCTCCGCCATGATAAAGGAGGCCCGCCGGCGCCGAATCCAGGTCCGTTTCTCAGACCGGGGCGCCCTCGACAGCCTCGTGGGAAAAGGCCACCACCAGGGCATCGTGGCCGTGGCCGAGGCGCGGCCGCCCGCCCTTTTCGACGAGATCTTCGAGGAGGCGCGCAAGCGCAAGGAGCCCCCGTTCATCGCCATCCTCGACGGCGTCGAGGACCCGCAGAACCTGGGCGCGGTCATCAGGTCCGCTGAATCATTCGGCGTCCATGGCATCATCCTGCCCGAGAGAAGGTCGGCCGGCGTTTCGCCCGCCGTGCACAAGTCCTCGGCCGGCGCCGTCGAGTACATGAAGGTCGTCCGGGTCCAGAACCTGCCGCACGCGCTCTCGCTTTGCCGCGACCGGGGTCTTTGGCTCATCGGGGCCGAATCCTCCGGCGACAAGAGCCTCTTCGACGAGGACCTGAAGGGCCCGCTGGCCTTCGTCATCGGCGGCGAGGACACCGGGCTCAGCAGGCCCGTGGCCGAGCGCTGCGACCGCATCGTCAGGGTCCCCATGACCGGGCGCATCCGGAGCCTCAACGTGTCGGCCACGGCGGCGATACTCTTTTTCGAGAAGAAGCGGCAGGAAGCGAAGGCCGGCCGGCCGCCGCCCCGTACGTGAGGCCGGCCGGCGCCACGGCACCGGGCGCATGGTGCAAGGTCGAAAAGCGCATGCGGGACAGCTCATGGCATCCTGGGCCCGCACCTCTCCACGGACCCCGCACCAATTCGGAGGACCTTCGGTCCTCCTTGCCTAGGCGAGCCCCAGACGACCTGCGGTCGTCTTTGCCTAAACGAGCTTCGCTCGTTTACGGCTCGCTCGCCTGCGGTTGCGCCCTGCGCCTCCGTAGACGACCGGCCCCGGGCCGGTCGTCTCGGCCTAAGCGAGCTTTGCTCGCTTGCGGTGCGCCTTCCTTTCGCTACATCCCAGTGGGCTGCCCGCACTTGGGGCAGAACTTGGCGCCCGCCTCGAGGGAGGCCCCGCACTTGGCGCAGGCCCCGCCGCCCATGCGCTGGCCGCACTTGGGGCAGAACGCCGCGTCGCCCGGGACATTGGCGCCGCACTTCGGGCAGGCCTTTCCGGGCGCCTGCTGCTGCGCTCCGCACTTCGGGCAGAACATCGCGTCCTGGGCAATCTGGTTTTGGCACTTCACGCAGGCCTTGACGGCCATCGCCTGCATCGGCGCCCCGCCGCCCTGCTGCTGCTGGGGCGGCTGCTGCCTCATCGCGTCGACCATCATGTAGCCCATGCCGAAGCCGGCGCCCACGCCCACGCCCGCGCCCACGGCCCCTCCGGCCGCCCCGCCGGGCTGGTTGGCGGCGTCGCGCATCGCCTGGCCGGCCTGGTACTGCATGTAGTTCGTGCCCAGGATGGTCATCGACGACTTGGCGTCCACGGCCTTCTGGACCTCCTCGGGCATGTTGATGTACAGCCCGGAGAGCTTCTCCACCGAGATGCCGTAGAGCTCGAAGTGGTCCTTGCAGCGCTCCAAAACCACCTGCTCGATGGTCGTGAGGTTGGCGGCCAGGTCGGCCACGCCCATGCCCTTCTCCTTCATCTTGCCAAGCGAGTCGTAGACCACGATGACGACCTGCTCCTTGGTCCTCTCCTCTATGTCGGCCGCGGTCTGGGCGTTGAGCGTCCCGACGAACTGCGTGATGAAGTTCGCAGGGTCCTTGACCTTGTACCTGAACTCGCCGAACACGCGCAGGTTGACCATGCCGAAGTCCTTGTCGCGGAACTGGTAAGGCTGCTTTGAGCCGAACTTGGCGTCGAAGGCCCGCTTCTGGAGGTAGAAGACCTCGGCCTGCTGCTGGACGCCCGTCAGGGCCTTGATCAGCCCGCCGATTATGGGCGCGTTCTGGGAGGTCAGGGCATACCTGTCGGGCCGGTCGAAGTAGGCCAGCGCCTTCCCGTCGCGGTAGAACACGGCTATCTCGTCTTCGCGCACCACTATGTTGTCGTTGAGCTTGATGTTGCGCGGGAGCTTCCACATCACGTTGTTCCGCTTGAACGCGTCGTCCCAGATGAAGGTGTCCGCCCCTATCAAAGACATCTCACATCACCTCCGTGCCCGTTATCCGCTTTATCCTGGCCTTCCAGGTGGTCTCGAAGTCCTCCAGCCGGGTGCGCAGATTTCCTATCTCCGTCTTTATGGCCGCCCCGTTCTCGGCATCCACGGCGCCCCTGAGAGGCAGGATGCCCTGCTCGATGTTGAGCAGGTAGTTTATCATGTTGTAGTCGAACTCGTAGAGCAGGTCCAATTCGGCTTCCTCGATGCGTATCTGCGCCGAAAAGCCCGTGTAGCCTCCCTCGGCGTGGCGGACGGCCCCCTCGACGGTCTTGAACTTGTTTATGAGCTGGCCCAGGCGGTCCAGCTGTTCCGTCAGCATCGCGTCCACGAGCGCCTTGCGGCATTTCTCCACCTCGAGGCGGGCGCGCCCCATCCTCTCGGAGAGCTGGATGCGCAAAAGGTCGTCGGCGGCGCGTATGTCCTCCCGGCGCCTGTACCCCGCGTAGCCCGGGATGACGGACTGGATCTTCTTGATAATTCCCCTGTCCTCTTCGACTTTCTGCCTAAGGTCGGGCATTGTGTCCCTCGTCGTTTGGCATGCAGATTTGCGTATTTAAGATTATTCCGGGGCCCTGTGACACGGTTTCTCGGAAAAGTTAAAATAACATTTAAATACAAAGCTATCCCATATTAAAGCGGATGGGCAAGACCCTTGTTCTCTGCGTCGACCGGGACAACGACTTCGGCACGAAGGCCGCCGTCCAGAGCCCGCTCATCGGCCGGAGGCAGAACCTGCGGGCGGCCGTGAAGCTCGTCCTCGCCGACCCCGAGGAATCAGACGCCAACTCGCTTTTCGCGGCGATAAAGATCCACGACGAGCTCCGGGAGAAGGGGGAGCCCGTCGACGTGGCGCTCGTGTGCGGAGACCCGCACGTCGGCGACGTCTCCGACCACATAATATCCTACCAGCTCGGCGAGATAATCAGCAAGGTACAGCCGGAAACAGCCATCGTCGTCTCGGACGGGCCGGAAGACGAGTTCGTGATGCCCATACTGGAATCGAAGCTCAAGGTGCGCGACGTCCGCCGGGTCGTGGTGCGCCAGGCCGAGCGCATCGAGGACACCTTCTACATCATACGCAAGGGCCTCGCCAAGGAGCAGATACGCCAGGGGATAATCGTGCCCATCTCCATGGTGCTCATCACCTGGGGCATATTCGCCATATCGGGCATATACACGCCCCAGAACCTCGGGTTCGGCATACCGGCGTTCGCGGTCGGGCTGCTCTTCCTGCTCCAGGCGCTCCAGGTCCGCGACAGGGCCGAGGACCTCTACAGGGAGCTGCGCGCCGGGATGCTCGCGGCGCGCATGTCTATATTCACCACGCTCATAGCCTTCCTGTTCATCGTCATCGGGGCGGCCTACAGCTACCAGACCACCGCCGGCGCCGGGTTCCCGACGGCCGAGGAGGCCTCGCTCCACTTCGCCTTCGGCTTCATCTGGTGGGTCATCCCGGCGATAGTGATGCGCTTCGGCGGTTTCTACCTGGACTTCTACCTGCGCCACAAGCGCCGCGTCTGGGCCTACATATACCTCATGATGTCGTGGGTGGCGATGATATTCCCCCTTGCCGCGGCGCTGGCGCTCATACGGTACTTCCTGGGCTTCCTGCACGGCGTAACCGCCGACCGCATGCTCCAGGAGGTCCTGATATACATCGGCTTCACCATAGGCATCGCGGCCGCCGCGGCGTTCATGTACCGCTACGCCCGCGAGAAGCGGGGGCCCGAGACCTCGGGCGTGCCGGCGGACGGAAGGCAGGGCTGAGCGACCGGGGGCCGTGGACCGTGAGCCGTGAACGGTGAGCCGTGAACCGTGACCGTAGAAGACCGCCCGGGGCGGTCTTCTCGGCCGAGAAGACCGGCCTGAGGCCGGTCTTCAACGGGCCGTGAACCGGGGACGACGGAACGGGCTGCTCCCAGGCCACCGGCCCATTACCCGGGGCTCACAGTCAACGGTTCACGGCTCACGGCTCACGGCTCACGGCTCACGGTTCACGGTTCAAGGTTTCCCCCACCGAAATGTTTTATAACGCCGCATGATACTTAGCCACGATGCTTCCGCAGAGGGCGCTGGGGCTCGGGGCGACAACGTTCTTCGCCAGCCGCGAGAGGTGCCGGCTGCCCGAGTCGCTCCTGCTGGTCGAGGCGATGCGCCGGCTGGGCGGCGTGCAGTGCTCCGTGAGCCTGCGCGCCGGGGGGCGGTTCATAATCTCCTCGGCCGACTCCGCGACCGGGAGCCGGACCGAGGAGGACGTGGTCGAGATAGCCGACTACGACCCGGTGCGCCACACGGTGCTCGCCATCGGCGTCAAGGAGCCCAGCCCCGACGTCGCCGTCCACTGGCTGGCCTACCGCACGGACGAGACGGCGCGGGCAGCCGCCCTCGTCTGGGATTTCCCACGGCGCAAGGGCGTGTCGTATGTCGAGGGAAAGCACCCGTGGGGCAGCTTCGACGAGGCCTTCGCCATTCTCAAACTGGCCAAGGGGTCCAACGGGCCGGCAGGCATCGAGGGCCGCGGCTACCTCGTGCGCGGCCGGAGCGTCGAGGAGCTCGCGGCGGCTTTCGAGGGCCTGGCCCGTCTCAATATGGAGGAGCCGGCCCGCAAGGCCCCGCGCAGGGGCCCGCCCCGCAGGCAGGCCCGAAGGAAGGGGCCTGCCGCTCCGAGGAGAGGCACGGCCAGGCGTTCGGGGAAGGTGAGGCGTTGAAGGTCCGTGTCGGCAGGAGGACGCGGGATATCCCCGCCCTCTGGTACGAGCCCAGGAAGATAGTGTTCATCGACCAGCGGCTGCTGCCGGGCAGGTTCGCCCTGTACGAGGCCCGGAGCCTGCGCCAGGTCGCCTTCGCCATCGGGGAGATGGTGGTCCGGGGCGCCCCGGCCATCGGCGCCGCCGCCGCCTACGGGATGGCCCTGGCGCAGGAGCTGGGGCAGGACCTGGAAAAGGCGGCCGGGCTCATCCGGGGGACCAGGCCGACGGCCCACGACCTGTTCTACGGGGTCGAGCGGATGCTGAAGGCGGCCTCGGGGGGCAAGGACCTCCGGGAGGCCTCCCGCGCCTATGCCGAGGAGATAATCGGGCAGTGCCACCGCATCGGCGTCCACGGCGCCCGCCTCATCCAGAGCGGCAACTCGGTGCTGACGCACTGCAACGCCGGCGCCCTCGCCACCATCGACTGGGGCACCGCGCTGGCGCCGATGCGCGTCGCCCACAACGCCGGCAAGAAGCTCTTCGTGTTCGTCGACGAGACCCGGCCGCGCCTGCAGGGCGCCCGGCTGACCTCGTGGGAGCTCCAAAACGAGGGCATACCGCACGCGGTCATCCCCGACAACGCCGCCGGCCACTTCATGGCCCGGCGCGAGGTCGACCTTTGCATCGTCGGCGCCGACCGGATAACCCTCTCGGGCGATTTTGCCAACAAGATAGGCACCTACGAGAAGGCGGTGCTCGCCAAGGAGAACGGCATCCCCTTCTATGTAGCGGCCCCGGTCAGCACGTTCGACCGCCGGATGCGCGAGGGCCGGCAGATACCGATAGAGGAGCGCTCCGAGGACGAGGTGCACTGCGTGGGGCGGACCAGGGTGACGCCCAGGGGCGTGAAGGCCTGGAACCCCGCCTTCGACGTGACGCCCGCCAGGTACGTGACCGCGTTCATCACCGAGAAGGGCCTGGTCGCCCCGGGCCGCCTCCGGGACGAGCTATGACCGCGGGCTACCCCAGGTTCAGGGCCGTCCTCTTCGACCTGCCCGGCACGGTGCTCCGCACCGAGGACAACGTCGAGGCCCATCTCCGGCTCATGGAATCCTTCGTCGAGAGGTACGGGCTGCCCGACGAGCCGGCCTTCCTCCTGGAGAAGTTCAACGCCCGCATCTTCGAGCCCTACGAGAGGCTGGACCGCGGCTGGGTCTCGCACCGGGACACGGTGGCGGCGGTGTTGGGCGGCTTCCTGAGGTCGCACAAGCGCGAGGTCTCCCCCTCCGACGAGGAATGGTTCCAGGAGGCCTACCTCGAGAAGCACCAGAGCCTCGTGCGGCTGGTGCCGGGAGCCGCCGACCTTCTGGCCCGGTGCTCCGAAATGAAGCTCCACCTGGCCGCCGTCGGGAACATGGACCGCGGCTACCTCGAAAAGCAGCTCGGCTGGCTCTCCGTGCTGGAGCGGTTCGATTCCCTCACGACGCCGGAGGAGGCGGGCGCGCCGCTGCCCGACGAGCGGATGCTCCGGATGGCGCTCCAGCGCGCCGGGGCGCGGCCCGAGCAGGCGATATTCGTGGGCGCCTCGGTGGAGCGGGGCATCCGCCCGGCCAGGGGGCTGGGCCTCGAGACGGTGCTCCTGGACACGGCGATGAACCAGACCGCCATCGCCGGGGCGGATTTCGTGGCAAGCTCCGTGGGCCGGGTGGAGAACATCATCATTGAACTGGTCTACCGTCCTTAGCGACGCTGCGCTATTGGGTAAAGGGACGCAAGGGACGTTCGATGCGGTTGGTGCAAAGGGACGTAAGGGACGTAAGGGACGTAAGGGTATATGCGGTAGGTGAAACGGACGACTGGGCCCGGGGATCCGTCCGCCCGTTTGCACCAATTGGCCAGACCCTTACGTCCCTTGCACCAATTGCACAGAACGTCCCTTTTTAGCCAATTGCGCCCAACGTCCCTTACGTCCCTTTAACCGACTGCAATGCGTCAGTTCTCCGCCTTCCCCGGCCTCATCCTGGCCAGAAGCCCGGCCGGCGTGACGCCCTTCTTCCGGGCCCAGAGCCAGGCTCCCGCCAGGAGGACGGCCAGGGCCGCCAGGGCCACGCCCGCCCAGATGTAGCTTTGGCGGGTCTTTTCGGCCGTGGAGGGCGTGATATCGAACGTCCGGCTCTCGATGGGCGAGTAGCTCGTGCCGTCGGTGGCGCGGGCCTCGAGCGTGTGCGTCCCGCGAAGCTCCCTGACGTTCCAGCGGTACTGCCAGCTGACCGTGCCCTCGGCCTTGCGCCAGGTGCCGTTGTCTATCCTGACCTCGACCGCCATCACCGAAGCGGTGTCGAACGCCCCGCCGGTGACGAGGACCGTCCCGGAGTCGGCCTTCAACGCCTCTTCCGCCGGGGGGCCGCTGACCGTGACGTAGGGCGGGGGGTTGGCCACGTTCTGGAGCCCGTGGTAGGCCCTGAGGAACTCGTCCCAGTACAGCGCGCGGGAGAAGTCAATATTGTCGTAGCGGGCGTCGTACTGCGTCCGGGGCGTCCCGGGCACGATGCCGTTGTCGCCGCTCGGGAAGTAGGCCGTCAGCCCGTAGCCGTCGGGATACCGCGGCCCGTGCCGCTCGGCGATGCGCGCCGCCATGAAGACGAGCTTTATGTCGTTGAGGTTCTGCGAAAGCCCCGGGTCGAGGACGTATTCGAAGAAGGGCCCTCCCGCCGGCCTCAGGAAGTGGTCGCAGAAGTCGTATACGTCGTAGAGCGGGTAGTTCGTCACGTCGAGGAAGACCACGTGCGCCGGGTCGTAGCCCTCGGTCAGCGCCCGGACCTCGCGGATGTAGGCGTTGTAGGTCAGCGCCTTCATCGCGAGCCTCATGGAGAGCTGGTCCCAGAGCTCGAAAAGCCGCGGGACGCGCGCCATGTCCCAGGCCGACATCGTGGCGAGCACGGTGTCGGCGGGGTCTGGCTTCCCGTCCGTGTATGAGTTGACGTAGTCCTCGGTTATCTCCACCGCGAGCTCCCGGGGCGTCATCCGGGGCTTCATGGCGAGCGCCGGCAGTATCCAGTCGTAGGGCCAGCCCTCGTTGGGCTCCGTCGTCCCGGAGGTGCAGGCGACGTCGCACAGGCCCCTGATCTGGTAGAGTATCTCTATGCCGGCCATGAGGCAGGCGTCGAAGCCGACGACGTCGACCGGCCGGCCGAGGTGCGCGCTGAGCGCCGAGAGGCCCTCGGAGACGTTGTCCAGGTCCAGGTAGTCGGAGTCCGTGTCGTCCCAGCACACGCCGTACCAGCCGCCGCCGTGGTCCCAGAAGACCACGAGGTAGTGCTCGGCCGGGTAGCTGTCCACCGCCCAGGTGGTGTAATTGATGAAGGTCCGGGGGTCGCCCATGTTCTGCTCGCCGAGGTCGGCCATCTCCCGTGAGGAGATGGTGGACATGTCGTTGTCCTTCGTCACGTAATAGCGCTTGGTGCCGGTCCAGTCGCCGTTGGAGCCGTCGTAGCCCGGGTTGCGGTCGAACTGGGCCAGTATGTTGACCTCGTCCGTCGAGCCGACGGACTCCATCTCGTTGAGGTCGTGGACGCCGTCGGGCTCGAGGTTGTTGTCGGCGCTCATGTAGACCATGACGGTCCACAGCTTGACCGGCGGGCCGGCCTCCGGGACGGCCGCCGGCAGGACGGGGGTCAGAAGCAGCGCCGCAAGGAGCATGACGGCCGGAACGGGATTCGCTCTCATCGCAACCTACCGGTGATTACAGTCCCTTCGAAGTAGATATTGTTTTTGGTTGGGGAAAATGCAACGCTTAAAAGCCGGGAAGGCGTTCTTGTAGGGGGGTTGCACTGGCCGCCAGCCGAGACGCCGACGAGGCCTTCCGAACCGGCGACTACGACAAGGCCATAGCCCTGTACTTCGACTTTCTGGGCCAGTTCCCGGACGATTTCCGCTCTTGGCTCAACCTGGGCATAGCCCTCGGGCGCATCGGGAAGCCGCAGGAATCCGTCAGGTGCTTCGACCGGGCCATAGAGCTGGTCCCGCGGAGCGTGGAGGCCTGGTACAACCTGGGGCTTGCCCTCCACGCCCTGGGACGCACCGCCGACGAGATCCGCTGCTACGACCGGGCCCTCCAGCTCAAGCCGTGGTACCAGCTCGCGGTGCTTCGGAAAGTGGAGGCCCTGCGCCTCCTGGGCCGGGAGGACGAGGCCAACGCGCTCTTCCGCGAGTTCATGGCCCGGCGCCGGGACGGCCTGGCGGAGGCCGCCAGGTGAGGCCCCATGGCCGGCCGGTTCGCTTCCCTGGATGCCATGCGGGGGCTTGCGGTGCTCTTCATGCTCGAGGTCCACCTCGGCTACTGGTGGGCCCGGGGCCTCCCGGCCGGCAACCCCCTCGTCGAGGCCGGGACCATCCTCGGCGGGATGGCCGCGCCCGTGTTCCTCGTCCTGGGCGGCGCCGGGCTGGCCATTTCCCGAAGCCGCGAGCCCGGCGGGTTCCTGAAAAGGTCGGCCGTCCGGGGCGCGGCCCTCCTCGCCGCCGGCGTGGTGTTCACGTTCCTCGAGCAGGCCGTCTACGGGCCGTTCGGCTGGGGCGTCCTCCAGTGCATCGGCCTCTCCATCCTGATGTGCGCCCCGCTTCTGGGCCTGCCGCGGCAGTGGCGGGAGATCCTCGGCATCGGGCTCCTGGCCTCGGCGATGTTCGTGCGGGGGCTTTTGGGGGTTCCGGACGTCCTTTACTCGGACCAGATGCAGGCCGTCGACTCCGCGGCCGCCTACCTGCGCAACGTGCTGGTATCGGGATTCTTCCCGCTTTTGCCCTGGCTCGGGTTCATGATGCTGGGGACCGCGGCGGGGGACCGGGCGGCCCTCTCCGGAGGGAAGGGCGGGCGGTGGGACATCGCCGGTTTCTCGCTCCCGGCGCTGCTCCTGCTCGCGGGGGCCCTGCTGGCCGCCCGGGGCCTCCGGCCGGAGTTCTTCCCGCCCTCGTTGTCGTTCTCGTTCCTGGCCTGCGGCATAGTCCTTCTTGCCATCCCGGCGTTCCTGGCCGCGGACGCCGGCCGGGCCGGGCCGCTTGCGGGCCTCGGCCGCATCTCGCTTACGGTGTTCATCTCCCACCATCTCATCGGCTTCGAGGCGTTCCGCGCGCTGGGACGGCTCCACACGTTCGACCTTCCGTCGGCGCTCGTGATGGTGCTCGCCTCCTGGGCGCTGGCGCTCGGGGCGGCCCGGGCCTGGGCGGGGGCGGATTATCGCTGGAGCCTGGAATGGGCCATTTCAAGGGCCGCCCGCCCCTCCTCCAAATAGAATAAATACCCCGGCGGACGATTGAGGTCCTGCGGGAAAGGCAGCCCGGCGGTATCGCAATGGCATCCAGGGATGAGCTCCTCGGGAAGATGGTCGCGGGCACACTCGGCCGGGACGAGGCTTTGGAGCTCCGGGACCTCCTTCAAAAGGAGGACCGGGAGTCGAAGCTCCGGCTCCTGGCCGCGATGGGAATGGGGGCGGCCGCCGCCCTCACCCTTCCGCCGCTTCTGGAAATGGAGCTTCAGGACGTTTTGGACCTTCGCATGGAGCCACAGGTGCTCGAGGTGGAACCGCAGAAGCCGGCGCCGCCGGCAGTGCAGGCGCCCGTCCCGGCCGGGAGCGCCCCCCCGCTGCGCAGGGTGCGTCCCCAGAGGCAGTAGGCGGCCCTCCAGGACCCGACCGATGACCGATTACTACCAGACGCTGGGCGTGGCCCGCAACGCCACGCAAAACGAGATAAAGGGCGCCTTCCGCCTGCTGGCCCGCCAGTACCACCCCGATGTCAGCGAGGATGTGGAATCGGAATCCCGCTTCATCCGCATCCTTGAAGCCTACGAGGTGCTGGGAGACCCCGACCAGCGCCGCTCCTACGACCTCACGCTGGCCGCCGGAGCCTCGGCCGGGTTGCGCGACTTCAAGTTCGGCGACTTTTCCAGGGTGGAGGACCTCCAGGACCTGCTCGCCGGGGAGCTCCTGGAGACGCTCTTCGGGCGCCGGGGCGGCCGCGGGCCCCGCAAGGGCGCCGACCTGCGGTTCGACGTGGAGCTTTCTCTCGAGGAGGCCTTCCGGGGGGCGACGCGCCAGGTTGTGGCGCCCCGGGCCGGGAAATGCGCCGGGTGCGGCGGCTCGGGGAAGGGGCGCCACGGCGCCTCGGTTCCCTGCCCGGTGTGCAGCGGGCTCGGGCAGGTGAAGGCGCTGCGGGCCCGGGGCGCCTCCAAGTTCGTGATGATAGAGCCCTGCCAGAGGTGCGGGGGGAAGGGCAAGGTCATCGAGGGCGAGTGCCCCGCCTGCGGCGGGAAGGGCGCTACCACCGTTCCCACGCCCGTCTTGGTGTTCATCCCCGCCGGAGTGCTTAACGGCGCCGAGCTCCGGCTGCCCGACGAGGGCGGCGAGGGCCGGCGCGGGGGCCCGAGGGGCGACCTGTACCTGGTCGTCCATGTCAGGCCGCACGAGCGCTTCACCCGCGACGGGGCCGACCTCCGGTGCACCCAGGAGATATCCCTCCCTCTGGCCGCCCTCGGCGGAAAGGCGCGCATCGAGACGCTGGACGGGACGGCCGAGCTCGAGATACCCGCCGGTACGCAGGATTCGACGGTGCTCCGGCTCCCCGGGCTCGGGATGCCCCGGGCGGACGGGCCGGGGCGCGGCGACCTTCTCGTGGCAGTGGCCGTCAGGGTCCCGGCGCGGCCGACCGACCGCCAGCGGGCCATCCTGGCGGAGCTGGACAGGCCCGGACCCCCGGCCGGGAAGGGGCGTTGGTGGAGGCGGTAGATGGACGCGCTCGAAAGGCTGCTCCGGGAGCTCACACGCTACCTCGACCGGAACGAGCTCTTCTATGTCTTCACCGGCGAGCTCGCGCTCCGGATGGTGGGCTGCGCCGAGGCGGTCGGCACCGTCGAGCTCCTGGTCAACCTCACCCCGGACGAGAGGAGCCGGTTTCTGGATTTCCTCGCCCAGGAGGGCTTCGAGGCCGGCCCCCGCTGGCGCGGTCCCGTGGACTTCGCCCGCAGGGCGGGCGGCCCCGGCCTTCGCCTTCGCCTGGCCGGCTCCGCCGGGGACATGGCCACCATCGGCCGGCGCGTCATCGTCACGCTGGGCTACGTCAGCTTCTTCATCCCGTCCTACGAGGATTTGGTGCTCAACCTCGTCGCCGCCGGGGAGATGGACGAATCCGGCGTGGCGAAGGTCTACTCGAGGTTCAGGAACTACCTGGACATGGAGTACCTTGTCACCGGCGCGCGGGAGCGCGGGATATACCCCCGGTTCATCCGGATGAAGATACGCGCCGAGCGCTAGACGGGAGCGGAAAAGACGGCGCCCGGCAATAGATGCGCAATATATTCGAAAGCTATTTATTTGCACAGGCGCTATTGGTGCCGAAGGGGAAACAGGGATGGCATATTCGGAATATCCGCCCGGCGGAGCGGGGGCACCCGGAGGTCCTGAGGGTGGATATGGCGAATACGGCTACGACGGCGGCGGTGGCGGCGCCCCCGAGGAACACCCTGACGACATGGTGGGCTACCTCACCCCCAAGGTCCAGATGCTCCGCAGGCTCCGGGCGGTGGTCCTCGTCGTTGAGCTCCTCGTCATGGTGGTGTTCATCTGGCTGGGCTACACCTGGCGCATGGCCGATTTCGAGGGCCTGGCCACCAAGCCCTGGTGGCCCATGCAGCCGACCCTGTTCTACCTGCTGCTCTTTGCCGTGCTGATGTCCATCACCGGCATCGCGTTCCGGCTGCTGGAGATGAAGGCCACCGAGAGCGGGAGCCAGAAGGTGCTCCTGGCCAACAGCGCCTTCCGCGGGGCCCTCTCGACCTTCGTGGTGGCGCTCGTGTTCCTGATAATAATCTGGTATCTCCCGCAGACGGCCTTCCTCAAGGGCGCCCTCACCTCGGAGGAGGACAGCACCAAGGACTACGGCGAGGAGAGCTACCGGTTCAAGGTGCAAGACGAGTTCCAGATGACCCGCGTCACCCGCATAACGGTCACCACGGACCAGCCCGAGACGCTGGGGCTCATGAGGAAGGAGGTGGCCGACAACTTCACCCGCGAGTACGAGCAGTACATGGACGGGAACCGGTCCTACTCCGTCCTGATGAACTACGCCAATTCCTCGGGCATAATACTGCAGTTCAACGCCACGAAGCTCACCAAGGACACGACGAGGCTCACCTACGGCGAGTGGCGCATCTACGTGAACGTCGGATCTGACACGAGCGCCAAGATACGCTACAAGATAGAACGGGAGATACAGCCCGACCTTCTCAGCACGCTCATCCTCTTCCTGCTGATATTCTCGGTGATGGACGGCGCCTGGATGGTGGCGGCGCTCGTCATCAAGCAGAAGTACAAGGGCTACTCCATCTACACCTGAGGTGGCTTCCATGCTGGGGCAAAAGGAGATATCCAGGCTCGTCGAGGCCTACGATTCGAAGAAGGTGCGCATAGGGACCGTGGCGTCCCACTCGGCGCTGGACGTGTTCGACGGGGCGGTGGAGGAGGGCTTCCGGACGCTGGCGGTGTGCCAGAAGGGCCGGGAGGCGACCTACGACCGCTACTTCCGGTGCCAGCGCAAGAGGAAGGGCAAGCCGGTGCGCGGCTCCGTGGACGACGTGCTGCTCCTGGACAGGTTCTCGCAGATGCTTGATGAGAAGAACCAGGAGATGCTGAGAAGGACCAGCACGCTCTTCGTGCCCAACCGGGCGCTGACCTCGTATCTTCCGGTCCAGGACGTCGAGGAGAAGCTCCGATTGCCGCTTTTGGGGAGCCGGAACCTCCTCGCGAGCGAGGAGCGCGGAGAGGGCCGGGACTACTACTGGATCCTGCAGAAGGCCGGCCTCCCCTTTCCCGAGAAGGTGGAGGACCCCAGGGACATAGACAGGCTGGTCATCGTCAAGCTGCACCACGCGCAGAAGAAGCTCGAGAGGGGCTTCTTCACCGCCGCCTCCTACGACGAGTACAAGAAGAAGTCCGACCAGCTCATCGCCCAGAACGTCATCACGCCCGGGGATCTGCCGAATGCTCGCATAGAACGGTACATCATCGGGCCCGTGTTCAACCTCGATTTCTTCCACTCGCCCATCGAGGAGAAGATGGAAAAGATAGAGCTTTTGGGCATCGACTGGCGCTTCGAGAGCTCCCTTGACGGCCACGTCCGCCTCCCGGCGGCCCAGCAGCTCACGTTGCAGGAGAACCAGTTCTGGCCCGAGTACACCGTCTGCGGCCACAACTCCGCCACCCTTCGTGAATCGCTCCTGGAAAAGGCCTTCGTCCTGGCCGAGAAATTCGTCAAGGCCACCCAGGAGCACTACGCGCCCGGCATCATCGGGCCGTTCTGCCTCCAGACCTGCGTGGACAAGGACCTGAACTTCTGGATCTACGACGTGGCCCCGCGCACGGGCGGGGGCACGAACATCCACATGTGGGTGGGGCATCCGTACGGGAACGCGCTCTGGCGCAAGCCGATGAGCACGGGCCGCCGCTGGGCCCTAGAGGTAAAGCGCGCCATCAAGGCCGACAAGCTGGCCAAGATCGTTACGTAGTTTAAAAGCTAGAAACCCCGGAATTCATTCCGGGGTCGAGTCACCATAGGACAGCGTCCATGCCCCGGGCTTTAGCCCGGGGTGCAGGGTGGAAAACGCATCGCGCAAGGCGCAGGGCGCACAACGCAGGGCGCGCGGCTCAAGGGAACGCCAGGCAATCTACGAAAAGCTCCCTGAACCGGTCGTTCCCGGCAAGCTCGATGTACTCTATCCGCTTCGAGAGCTCCAGCGCCCGCTTCCGTTCGTCGACGGACACGAGCATCATCCCGGCCCCTGTCGAGGCCGCGTTGCCCAGCCCGAGGACCCGGTTGATCTCGACGGGCGGCAGCAGCCCGATGCGCCGGGCGCTCCGGCGGTCCAGGTAGTTCCCGAAGGCCCCTGCCAGCAGGACACGGTCCAGGTCCTCGCCGGTGATGCCGGCGTTGTCCAGCAGGACGTCGGTGCCGGCCGCCACCGCGGCCTTCGCCAGTTGGAGGCTCCGTATGTCGTGTTGCGAAAGGTGGATGCGCCGGGGCTTCCTGCAGAGCACGGCGAGCTTCCCGCCCGGGTCCCGCTCGACGAGCGGGTGGCCCTCGGCCAGGTTGCCCCTTCTGTCGACGGCGCCGGCGTCGAGAAGCGCCGCGACGGCATCCACGAGCCCGGAGCCGGCGATGCCGCGGGCCGGCTTCCCGCCGATGGTCTCGATAACCAGTTTCCCTTTCACCCGCCCCTCTTCACGCAACAATTGGACAGAGGAAATGGCCCCCTCCGCCGCCCTCATCCCGCACTCTATCTGCGCCCCCTCGAAGGCAGGCCCGGCCGCCGTCGTGGCGCCCAGTATCCGCCCATCGAAGGCGAGCAGCAGCTCGCCGTTGGTCCCCAGGTCGATGTACAGCGTCGGGCCCTTGACCCGGTCCAGCCCCGCCGCCAGCGCGCCGGCCACCGCGTCCGAGCCAAGGAAACCCGCCACGGGCGGAGGGACGAACGCCCGGCCCAGCTTGCCGGTCCGCAATCCCAGCTCCGCCGCGGGCATCTCACGCTCCCGGGTGGTCGCAGGCGAATACGGCGATTCGGCCAGCGTCTTCACCGGCAGGCCGAGGAAACTGTGGTGCATGAACGTGTTCCCGACGGCCACGAGGTCGCAGACCGAGCCGGCCGGGGCCTTGACGGAGGCGCACGTCCGGCCTATCAGCCGGTTGGCCTCCTGCACGAGCAGGGAGCGCAGCCTTGCCGGCGCCTCCCGGTCCGCAACAGAGAGGTTGATGCGGCTCACGACATCCTCGCCCAGGGAAGATTGCGGGTCAAGCGAGGAGGCCACGGCCAGCCGCTTTCCGGTTGCGAGGTCGAAGAGCGACGCCACGAGCGTCGTCGTCCCCAGGTCGAACGCAACGCCGAGGCATCGGCCGAGCGGCCTTGGCAGGGGAACCCGTTCCCCGTTCACTGACAGGAAAGGCCGGCCCTCCTCCTCGACCGGAAAGATGGAGGGCCGGGGTATTACTTCGACATAGACGCCGTCGGCCAGTATCTGCGCCGCCCCGGCGGCGGTCTCGGCCGGGACCTCGATGGCCAGGGTGCGGTCCGGCCGGAACTGGCAGGCGAGGGCTGGCCGGCGCTTCCTTCCCTCCACGACGAGGACGCGGCACTTCCCGCATGTGCCGGCGCCTCCGCAGACGCCGCCGAGGAAAATACCGGCCTGGCGGGCCGCGCTCAGGACGTCCGTCCCGGCATCGACGCTCACGCGCAGGCCCGTCGGCTGGAAGACAATGCGCACCTTCGGGGCGGGCCTACCCGTCGCGCCTTTCCCCTTCGAGCCCGCCGGCATTCATGACCTCCACGACCTCGACCTCCTCCCCCGAAGGGGAGAGGAACACGAAAAAAAGGCTGAGCGCGACTATCAGGGAGACCTGGATTATGACGTGGATCATCTCCCATTTGTAGAGGCCCAGGCCGAACGTCAACGGCAGCCCAGCCTTGGCGCTGATGGCCCACAGGACATCCCCTACGGAGACGACCGGGACCAGCCACAGGAGGCCGGTCCAGCGCGGAGGCGCGGATGGTTCCAAGGCCATAAATCCCCTCGAGGCATTTTTCAGGCGCATTATAATGGTTTGGGTGCGCAACAAATAACATTACCAATAACTATATCCTCCTGCCGGGATACAAGTAAAAAAAGGCGGCCCACCGATGGCGATGAAGGATTCCCTCTCCAGGCTCGACCGGGCGCTGGACCGGCGCCTCGAGAGGCTTCCGGACGTCTCGTCGAAGGCGGACCGGGACAAGTACCGGGGCGCCGTCAAGTCCGGGGTGAGCCAGGCGGGCCGGCGGGCCTCCGTCACGCTGAAGACGCTCGACGACCTCGGCGACAAGGCCGTCGGCCGCCTCCGGCCGCGCAAGGGCGGGTGGGACCGGCTGATAGACTGGTCCACGGCCAACCCCTTCCTGACGATACTCATCTGCATCATCATGGCCGGTGCCATCGGGAGCCAGGCGATCAACATCCCGAAATACATGCGCGGGGACATGGAGATCTACCTCCCGCCGGACCACGAGGCCACGAGGATACTCACCGAGGTCCGGGCCGACTGGTCCACCGATGTCATCGTCATCTACATCAAATCCATCGACTACAACGGCGACGGGGCCCCCGACAACCTCACCGACGTCGAGGTCCTGCGCGAGATGAGCCGGTTCGAGGGCGACGACACCAACCTCTACGCGGCGGACGAGATGGACCGCGGGATAGACCCGAGCAAGGGCGACCGGGGCCGGGACGACCGGGTGGTCTACTGCCTGAGCATCTCGACGCTCATCAAGGAGGTCAACAGCACCCCCGCCCGGATAGCGGCCATGCTCTCGGGGGCCGAGATGCCGGTCGGGCCCTACGCCATCCCGGACCAGGAAGCGGTCAACAACATCGTGAACACCGTCCCGGCCGACACCCTCGCGAGCCTCCTCAAGGACACCGACGGCGATGGCATCTACGACCGGGCCGCCATAATCGTCGGCGTCAAGGCCGGGACACCGCCGGCCCAGATAGTCGGCAAGGTCGACCGGATGCTCAAGCGCTACGAGGCCTCCCACTGCGAGATGACCAACACCGGCCCCATGACCGTCATAGAGAAGATCCAGGGCAGGACGATCATGGAGTTCGTCAAGGTGATGCCCTTCCTGGTCCTCTATCTTTTCATCGCGATGTACTTTTTCCACCGCACCCTGAAGGCGCCCCTCATCGGCCTCATCCCCTGCACGCTCGCCCTGCTCATGACCTACGGCATCGTGGGGGGCCTGCACGACATCTTCATAATAAGCCCCCAGATAGCGCTGGTGGCGCCCTGCCTCATCGCGCTGGGCATATCGTACGGGATCTACATCACCAACCGTTTCACCGAGGAGAGGAATGGGACATCCGTCGAGAAGGCCCGGGTGGCGGCCAAGGCGATGCACCCGGCAATCCTGCTCTCCGCGGCGACGACCGCCATAGGGTTCGGCTCGCTCATGGTCGGCACCCTCCCGCCCATAGCGGTCATGGGATTGGCGCTCTCGATGGGCATCATCTTCACCTACGTGCTGACGATGGTGCTGACCCCGGCTCTCACCGTCCTTCTCAAGTACAAAAAGCAGATAGAGTGGGGCGGATGGAGGCGGTTCGGGTCGGTCCCGTCGGACCACCGCAAGAAGACCCTTCTGATATTCATCATCGTGCTGATGGTCTCCGGCGTCAGCATAATGTACGTGAAGTTCAACGCCGACTACCTGGCGATGGCCCCCACCGACGACCCCTCGTTCACCAACATGAACGAGTACTCCCGCGCGATGGGCGGGGGCCAGATGGGAATGGTCATCGTCCGGGGCCCGGCGAGGGACTACGAGGTGCTGAAGGGGATGGAGAACCTCGAGAGCTACATGAACAGGGCGCCGTACACCAAGTGCATGAGCGTCGTGGACATAATGAAGCTCGTCAAGGTCCCGGAGAACGTGACATTCCAGGGCGTCACCGTGCCGGTGCCGGTCAACGTGAGCTTCTGGGACGCGATCAAGGCGATGCCCGGGGACACCTCCAAGACCTACCTCATAAACATGTTCTACGGCGCCCTCAGCCCCGAGATGCGGAGCTTCCTCGTCAACGACGACTACTCGAAGACGCTCATCTACGTCTTCCAGCCGATGATGGACATCGAGCTCACGCGGCAGGCGGTGAACGGCGTGAACAAGGCCGTCGACGAGCACCCGGTGCCTCTCTCGACCGTCTCCCGCCTCACCGGCGTGGCGGCCATCCAGCTCGCAGTGAACGACCTGCTCATCGGCGGGACGCTCACCTCGACGGGCATCTGCATACTGCTCTCGTTCTTCGTGCTCCTGCCCGTGTTCCGCTCGTGGAGGCTGTCGCTGTTCACCATCATCCCGTGCTGCGTGGTCGTCGGCATGGAGCCCCTGGTGCTCGTCGGACTGAACATCCCGCTGTCCATCGTGACGGTCATGATAGGCTCGATTGCCATCGGGACCGGCGTCGACTTCAGCATCCAGATAACCCAGCGGGTGCGCTTCGGGGGCATCAACCAGGCGTCCGTCCAGGACGCCGTCGAGAACTCGGGCATATCATTCGTGGAGGCCACGAGCACGATGGTGCTGGGCTTCATGGCGGTCCTGGCGTCGCCGAGCTCGCTGGTGGACTTCGCGCTCGGCGGCACGCCCTCCAACTGGTTCACCCTGGGCGTGCCCATAGCCTCCGTGCGCGAGTTCGTCATCATGATACAGGTCCTGCTCGTCCTCAACGCCATAGCGGCCATGTTCATCCTTCCGGCGATATACTCGGTCTGGATGCGCTGGCGGGCGGCCGAGAAGCTCCGGCGCGAGAAGGAAGGATGGCAGGAATAGGAAAGGCGGGGCAGCGGGCTGCGGGCAGCGGGGAACGACGGTCGCCGTCCCTGTTGCCCGTTGCCTGACCCCTGATGCCCCACCGCTGTCCACCGCCAACTGTCCGCTCCCTCGTCTTATCCAAAACCTTATATCGGTATATGCCGTTAATAGAAACAAGCCCGCGGGCGCAGGCCCGGGGCGTCTGTTTGGGGGAAAGGGCGAGAGCAATCGGGAGTCGTGACAAGATGAAACGCATGTGGGCCGCATTGGCGGTATTGGTCGCAGCAGGCATGTTGATCGCAGGGTGCCCGAGTACCCCGGAGAACAAGGCTCCGACGGCCGGGATAACCATTGACAAGTACATCCTCTTCGTCGGCGGGGCCGTGAACTTCAACGGCTCGACCTCGAAGGACCCGGACGGCAAGGTGAAGGAGTACACCTGGACCTTTGGCGACGGGAGCCCGGCGCAGACCACCAAGGACAAGGGCGTCCCGCACACCTATTCTGCGGCGGGCGCGTTCAACATAAGCCTTCAGGTCAAGGACGACAAGGGCGGCAAGTCCAAGGTCGTGAACGACCTGGTGGTCGTGGCGCCCGTGCCGACGGCCTCCTCGGCCATCGTGGACACCGGGACCAACGTGACGTTCTCGCTGGACACCGCGAGCCTCGGCGGCCGGATAACGGACTTCTCCTGGAGCTTCGGCGACGGCACGCCGGTCGCCAAGAACGCCTCCGTGGTCCACGCCTACGCCGACAACGGGACCTTCAAGGCCACGCTGACGCTGACGTTCAAGGGCCAGACCGCCTCCTCGACGCTCGAGGTGAAGGTCCAGAACCGGGCCCCCAAGGCCAACATAACGATAGGCATGGTGGCGCCGTACTACAGCAACAAGCCGATAACCTTCAGCGGGGCCTCCTCCGGCGACGACGACGGGACCGTGAAGAACTGGAGCTGGGATTTCGGCGACAACGCCACCGAGAACGGGACCACCGTGACCCACAGCTACCCCCGGCCGGCGTCGTACACGGTCAAGCTCGTCGTCACCGACAACGACGGGGCCCAGGGCGTCACCACCATCGTCCTCGTGGTCCAAAAGGACCTCCTCATCACCAACGTGAGCATCGAGGCCTACAAGGACGACAACTCCATCGACCGGGCCAACGTGACCGTGAAATTCGACAACAAGGGCGACGCCAAGACCACCGGGAACGTGACCGTGACGGTCACGGCCTTCAAGGCGGACAAGAGCGCCATAACCACCGGCGACTTCAAATTGTCGAAGACCAACGGCGGGCTGGTCGACAGCAACTCGCAGGGCAACACGATGACCGTGCAGGCGCTGCTCATCGACAACGCCAACCCGGCGGGGACCTGGTACTGGGTCGAGATCTCCTACGGGGGCAACGTCATAGACAGCGGCTGGTACCAGAAATAGGGAAGAAGACGGGTGAACCGGTAAACCGGTAAGCCGGTAAACCGGTAAACCGGTAAACCGGAAAACCGGTAAACCGGCAGGCCGGTATGCCGGGAAGCCGGTGCGCCGGTGGACCGGTTCACCGGTTTACCGGTTTACCGGCTTACCCGTGTTTTATTCTTATCCATCTTTTCGAAACCGATATATGCGGCCAGCTGTATGGAGATTCCGGACGGCGGGTCTGCCCGGATGGTGGAAGGACCTTACAGGCTGGACGGCATCTTGTACAGGGAAGGCGGCCGGCCGGGCGGCCCGGAGCTCCGCAACGAGCTCCGGGTCGTCCGGACCGTCGAGGCGCAGGTACGGGAAGCGCCCCGCCGCCGGGGCATCGACCGCGGCCGGGCCTTCCTGGCCCTGGTGGTGGTGACGGCCGTAGTGGCCGGGGCGGTCATCATAGACCTGTCGCTGCGCCAGCCGCCCAACCGCCGCCCCACGTCCTCCCTGAACGCCGACCGGGTGCTGGTCTTCCCGGGCGAGAGCGTGCTCTTCGACGGGAGCGGTTCCGCCGACCCGGACGGCTCCATTGCCTCCTGCGAGTGGCGCATCTTCCCGGGAGGCCTGTGCGAGACGAAGCGGCCGACCCTGGTCCGGTCATTCGACAGGCCCGGGATATACAACATCAGCCTCAGGGTGGTGGACGACCGCGACGACCGCTCCAACCATTCGCAGCTGCAGGTGGCGGTGGTCCCCCGACCCGCCGCCTCGGCATCCGGCGCCCTCACCCACGAGGAGGTGGAGTTTTCGGTGGACAACTCGACGCTTTCCGCCGCCCCCGTCTCGTTCGGATGGAACTTCTCCGACGGGACACCGGACGCCGGGGGGCCGGCGGTCCGCCATGCCTTCTCCGACAACGGGAACTACACCGTCCGCTTCCGGGCCTCGTTCCTGGGAGAGCAGCTGGAGGCCCCGCTGCGCTTGAACATATCCAACCGGCCACCCTCGGCCTTCTTCAACCTCACCGAGCCCGGGCCCTACTACACCAACCACGTCTGGACCTTCGACGGCTCCCGCTGCTCCGACCCGGACGGCTCGGTGGTCGCGTGGGCCTGGGATTTCGGCGACGGGACGGTCGACAGCATCAACGGCAGCGTGGTGGGGCACAGCTTCGCCCGCGCCGGGATATTCCGGGCGGTCCTCCGCCTCACCGACGACGACGGGGCCGTCGCCTTGATGACGAGGGAGCTCGTCGTCGGCAAGGACCTCTACATCGTACTGGTCACGGCCGAGACCTACCTGGACCTGTCGGGCGCGCCCCGGGCCAACCTGACCGTGCGCTTCGACAACCCCGGCGACGCCAAGCCGCCCGGGGCCGTGAGGTTGACGGTCACCGCCCACACCCCGGCCCAGAACGACATAGCCGACCCGCAGAGCCAGGCTGTCGACTTCCACGGCTCGGAGGTCCCGGCGGGGTCGACCGGCCTCCTGGTGCGGGTCGGCGGCCTGCTAATATCATCGTACCTGCCTGAGAAGACCTGGTACCTGGTCGAGCTCGGCTGCATGTCCTCGGTGGTGGACACCCGGTGGTACCAGAAGTACTGAGCACGCCGGGCGGGAATTGGGAAGCATTCTGCCCAAACTTTATATAATCGTCGCGACGAGTTGGCTCCCGCATGCGTCCCGCCCGGCTCATCGGACTGGCCCTGCTGCTTTCGGCCGTCATCCCCGCGCTGCCGCCGGCGGCAGCGGCCGCCCCCGCCATCGTCTGGCACGACTTCGAGGAGGGCCGGAGCCTCTCGCTCGACGGGCGGAAGCCGTCGCTGGTCGACTTTACGGCCAGCTGGTGCACCTGGTGCAAGAAGATGGACGCGGAGACCTACTCGGACGCCCGCGTCATAAACCGGTCGGAGGCGATGGTCTGCATCAAGGTCGACGGGGACGCCCGCGGGGACCTGGTGGCAAAGTACGGCGTGGACGGCTACCCGACCACCGTCTTCCTGAACCCGGACGGCTCGGAAAGGCACCGCGTGACCGGCTTCAAGGGGCCCGACCTGTTCCTCGAGGACATGGCATACGTCCTGGGCCGGGGCCCGAAGCCGGAGGAGCCGGCCAAGGGCCCCTGCACCTTCGCCCTGCTACCCCTCCTGCTCCTGCCGGCGGTCCTGATGATTGGAAGAAAGCGGAAATAGAGTCAACAGGCAACAGGGACTCGTCCCCCCGTAGACGAGCTTCGCTCGTCCCGGCCGGGAAGACCCTCTGGACCTTCAACGGTGTCGCCTGCTGACTCGAAGTGGGGCTTCGAGGGAAAACCCAAAAAATGAAAAGAAACGCCGGCGGGGAGGCTACCTGCGCCTTCTCCCCGCCAGTATTATGAAGAACCCGAGGACCGCCACCACGACCAGCAGCTCGAACCCGGGCTCGTACCAGAGCCGTTCCTCCGCGAGATCGACCGAGGTAATCTGGGAGGTTATCAGCCCGGCGTCCCCGCCCTCGATGACCACCTTGGCGGTGTGCGTCCCGGCCGCGGTGATGTTCCACTTGTACTTGAGCTGGCGGCTGCTGTTGGCCGGAACCGTCACGTTCTCGGACAGCACGACGACCAGGCCCTCCTTGAGGGTCAGCATCACGGTGCCGTCCTTCTCGCCGGAGTTCTTGATGGACACGGTCAGCTGCACGCCGGCCTTCTCCCCGACGCGCACCTTGAAGCTCTTGCCCTTGGGCTCGACAGTCTGGAGCTCGATTTGGGCCTTGGGCTTGGGCTTGACCGCGATGTCCTGTATGGATTCGAACAGGTTGTTGAACTCGTCGGATTCCACGGCGGTGGGCGAGTGCTCGGCATTGACCTCGACCTTGAGCCGCAGGTTGGTCCCGGTCATGGACGGCCGGACGGTCCAGTTCACGGTCATGCTCTGTCCGTTGGCGAGGTCCAGCCCCCTTATCAGGTACGGGAGCTCGGAGCCCAGGTTGAACTTGACGGTGAAGTTGATCGCCGGGGCCTTGCCGTTGTTCGAGATGACCGCAGTGACGGAGTACTCGCTGTCGACCACCATGCCCCTCACGACGTCGACGCTCGTGACCACGAGGTCGGGGCGCTGGGGCACGATCGTGAGGACCTTGACCGAGCCTGTCAGCTTCTCGTCGGGGTTCGGCGGGTTGACGAACACCGCGATGAAGTTCATGGTGGTGTCGTTCTCGCCTATCTCGGGGATGAAGGTGGCGTTGGCCCAGGCCGCGGTGTCCAGGCGGACATTGACCTTCTTGATGGCTATGGGGTAGGTGTCGACCGACCCTAGGTAGAACCGGACCTCCTGGTTGTAGGCGTCCGCGCTCCCGGTATTGACGAGCTTGGCCGCCAGGGTGATGACCTCGCCGCTCCGGACCGTCCCGGGCTTGGCCGAAAACTCGGTCATGTTGACGATGGGGACCCGTGCCCTGACCTCGACGTTGGGCGTGGTGGCCGAGGATCTGGGGTCTCCCGAGCCGGGCACCCTCACGGTGAAGTTGTGCAGGCCGGGCGAGGCCTCGGACGAGTCCCACACGAACTGGAAGTTGACATCCTGGTTCTCCATGGGCACCCTGAAGTTGCGGGTGTAGTTGACCATCGTGGGGGTGGCGGCCTTGTCGACCAGGAACCATACCTCCTCCTCGTCTGCGGTCTTGGTGCCGTTGTTGCGGAGCTTGCCGGTAATGATGACCGTCTCGCCCTGCAGGATGTTGACCTTGTCGACGTCGACGCGGTAGACGTAGACGTTGGGCATCGGGAAGGAGAGCGTTATCGGGTTGGATTCGAGCCTGAAGCCGCTGGAAGCCACCTCGACCTTGATGATGAAATGGCCCGCCTGCATGGTGGCGGTGTCCCAGTCGTAGTATATTGTGGTGACGGTGGTGTTGTCGGCCGGGATGGACTGGATGCTCATGGTGCCCCCGGGCAGAAGCTGGGTGCCGACCATGAACTTCACGGTGTCGGCCGGATCGCTGTCCTTCGTGCCATCGTTCTTGAGGTCGGCCCGGATGGTCACGTTCTGGCCCACGAGGGCGCTTTCCTTGACCTTGATGCTGTCGACGTAGACATGCGGCCTGGGTACCGGCCTTATCGTGATGGGCTTGAAGGCCTGGTTGTTGGTCATGTCGTCATCGCCGGAGGGTTCGACCAGCGTGACGTTGAGGGTGTGGTCGCCGAGCGCCACCCCGGTGGTATCCCAGTTCACCTCGTAGTAAACGGAGCTCCCGGCCGGCACCGGTACCGGGACATCCCCGGAATGGATGAATGTGTTGCTAGCGTCGTACAGTATTGTCACGTTGACCTTGGGGGAATTCATGTCGCCTTCGTTGCGTATGGTCAGGTTTATCGCCACGATCGACCCGATTATCGCCTCGGAGACCTCATTGCCTTCCACCCGCAGCTTTATGTCGTTGGCAGTCAGGCTGACATCGGCACCAGGGTTCCTCGGGCCGGCGGCGGACGCCAGGGCGGCCGGAGAGACCGCGCCCAGGATGAATGCCGCCACGCAGACGCAAGCTCCAAGTCTTTTCATATTATACATCATTGCATCACCTGTGGTTGGAACGGAGGCTTTAATGGTTTTAACCTATATAATAATTCTCATTGTCCAGCGAAAAAGGCTTAAACCCCGTGTTTCCCGACGGGGATTTCGGGTGCGCCGGCCATGCGGCGGGCGGAAAAGGCGGTTTTTCACCTCAGGGGCTCCCCGCACCTCGGGCACAGGAGCCACCTCGGCTTGGTCTCGGCGTGGCACTTGGGGCAGCGGTCCCGGTCGGCCTCCAGGTCCTCGGCCAGGTCCATCGCCTTGCTCGCGTAGTTGACCGCCTCGGGGAAATGGCCCTGCTGGTACATGGACTCGGCCATCGCGAGCTGGCGCTCCGCCACCGCCACGTCCATGCCCCCCTCGGCCAGCGAGCCCAGCATGAGCCGGCAGGACTCTATGGCCTCGCGGGCCATGTCCTCCATCTCGCCCTCCTCCTCCTCCTCCTCGCTCGCCACCTTGGCGACGCGCGGCTGGGAGCCGGGCAGCTCCGGCCTGTCATCAGCCCCGAGGGGCCTCACGGCGGGAGGCGGCGGCCCGAAGGAGGCGACGATCTTGGGGGCGGGGTGCGCCCGCTTCGGGGCATTCAGGGACGGGGAGCCGGACTGGCCTTCCGGTTCGTCAGGCCCCGGCTCCATGGGCGGGAAGGTCGGCGCCTGCCTGTCCGCGGGAGGGGGTGCCTCCTTCCTTTTCGATTTGAGGAAATCGAGAAGACCCGCCAGGACGGGCGCGGCCAGCACTGCGGGGCCGGCCCATTGGAGCAACATGCTGTCCATCGTTTTCCCTACTGTGTGAATTCAGCTTACCGTAAGTATGGGCAGTATAAATAAGTTACAACGAAGTTAAGATCTTGAAATGTAATCAAGTTGGCAAGATGACAAGTTAACAGGTCCCCGAACCTGCCAACCTGCCCACCTGCCCACTTGCCCACCTGCCAACTTTCAACAATCGGATAGCATTATATCCCCCCTTTTCCTATTTACGCCGGACCGCCATGCAAGAGTACGACCACAAGGCCATCGAGCGCAAGTGGCAGGAGCGCTGGGCCCGGGCGGAGGCGTTCTCGGCCCGGCCCGACACCGGCCGGGAAAGGTTCTTCGTGACCGTCGCCTGGCCCTATCCCTCCGGCCCGATGCATGTCGGCCACGCCCGGACCTACACCGTTCCGGACGTCATAACCCGCTACAAGCGCATGAAAGGCTACAACTGCCTCTTCCCGATGGGCTGGCACCTCACCGGCAGCCCCATCGTGGGCGCCACCCAGCGCATCAAGGACCGGGAGGCTGCCTACCTTTCCATCCTGGGCGACAAGTACGGCATCCCGGAGGAGGTCTGGTCCGGACTGACCGACCCGATGCGGTTCGCCGACTACTGGATCAACCGCAGCCGGACGGGCTACAAGCCCAGCATGAGCGCCCTCGGCTACTCGATAGACTGGGGCCGGGAGTGCACCTCGCTCGACCCGCACTTCAGCAGGATGGTCGAATGGCAGTACCGGAAGCTGAAGGAGAAGGGCCTCGTCACCACAGGCTCCCACCCGGTGAAGTTCTGCCCACGCGACAACCAGGCGGTCACGGACCACGACCTGCTCGAGGGCGAGGGCGTGGGCATCAACGAGTTCACGCTGGTGAAATACCGGCTGGAGGAGGGCGGGCGGACGCTCATCTTCCCGGCCGCCACGCTTCGCCCGGAGACCATATTCGGCGTCACGAACATCTGGCTCCACCCCGAGGCGGCCTATGTCGAGCTGGAGCTCGGAGCCGAGCACTGGATAGTCTCGAAGCAGGCGGCCTCGAAGCTCGCCCACCAGGGCAAGCAGTTCAGGACCGTCCGGGAGATGGGCGGCCGCGAGTTCATCGGAAAGCACGTGAAGGTGCCGTTGACGGACGTTCCCGTGCCCATCCTCCCGGCCACGTTCGTCAAGCCGGACCACACGAGCGGCGTCGTCGGCTCGGTGCCGGCGCACGCCCCCTTCGACCTGGTGGCCCTCCGGGACCTGCAACGGGACGCCCCGGCCATCGCCGCATTCGCCCTGAACCCGTCGGAGATGGCCGCGCTCGAGCCCATCCAGCTCATAACCGTCGACGACCGCGGCCCCCTGGCCGTGGAGCTCGTGGAGGCCGCCGGCATACGGTCCCAGTCCGAATCCGAAAAGCTGGACGAGGCCACCAACGAGGCCTACCGCCTCGAGTTCTCCCGCGGCGTGATGGCCCCAAACACCGGGAAATGGGCCGGCCAGAGGGTCTCCGCCGCCAAGGAGGCGGTGAAGAAGGAGCTTTCGGCCGCCGGGCTGGCCGACATGATGTACGAGTTCTCCGCCTCTCCCGTCATCTGCCGGTGCGGGGCGGGCTGCGTGGTCAAGACCGTCCGCGACCAGTGGTTCATCCGGTACTCGGACGCCGGCTGGAAGGCGAAGGTCAAGGAGGCGCTCGAGGGGATGGAGCTCATCCCGCCGGAGACGCTGACATACTACCGCAACGTCGTGGACTGGCTCAACGACTGGCCCTGCACCCGCCGGGTCGGATTGGGCACGAAGCTCCCCTGGGACACCACCGGCTGGATAATCGAATCGCTTTCGGATTCGACCATCTACATGGCCTACTACACCCTGGTCCCCTGGATGAAGAAGGTCCGGGCCGAGATGCTCGACGACGCCGTGTTCGACTTCGTGTTCCTGGGCCAGGGCGAACCGTCGGCGCTGTCCGCGCGGACCGGGATCCCCGAAGACCTCCTGAAGGGCCTCCGCTCGGAGTTCAGCTACTGGTACCCGCAGAGCTACCGGGTGAGCGCCAACGAGCTCATCCCCAACCACCTGACATTCATGGTGTTCCACCACCTGGCCCTCTTCCCGCCGGCGCTGTGCCCCGAGGGGATAGTCAACCTCGGCCTCGGCGTTCTCGAGGGGCGGCGCATGTCGAGCTCCAAGGGCGTCGTGTTCGCCGTGTCCGACGCCGTCGAGCAGTTCGGGGCCGACGTGACCCGGCTCTACCTCATGTACATGTGCGAGCCCTGGCAGGACTTCGACTGGCGGGGCGTGCAGGCGGACGCCCACCGCCGCCAGATGGAGCGGTTCTTCGCGTCGGCCCAGGAGATGCTGGCCATGGAGCGCTCGTCCGAGGGTCCCGTGGACCGCTGGCTCGACAGCCGGCTCCAGCACCACGTGCGCGCGGTGGGCGAGGCCTTCGAGGGCTTCCAGACCCGCCGGGCGCTCCAGCACGCCTTCTTCCTTCTCCAGCAGGACGTCAAGTGGTACCTCCGGCGGGGCGGCCAGAACCGCGAGCTTCTGCGCCGGGTGCTCGACACCTCCGTGCGGCTCCTCGCGCCCTTCACCCCCCACGTCTCCGAGGAGATATGGGAGATGCTCGGGGGGGAGGGCTTCGTCTCCAACGCCCCGTTCCCCGTTCCCGACGAGTCCCGCTCCGACCCGCTTGCGGAGTTCCGCGAGGAGTTCGTCCGCGAGGTCGCCGAGGACATCGGCGAGATCATCAAGGTCACGAAGCTCTCCCCGAAGAAGCTCGTGCTCTACTCGGCGCCCCAGTGGAAATGGGCCGTCTTCCGCAAGGCGCTGGAGATGGCCGCGGGCGGCCACCTCTACATGTCCGGCCTGATGAAGGCGGTGCTCGAGGACGCCGAGATCAAGCGCCATGCCAAGGAGCTTCCCAGGTACGCCCAGAAGATCGTGGCCGACATCCCCAAGCTCTCGGAGGAGCAGCTCGCCAAGTACCGGCTCGCCCTCGACGAGCAACGGGCGCTGGTGGAATCCCGCGGATTTTTGGCCGGCGAGTTCAACTGCCAAGTCCAGTGCTACACGGCCGAGGACCCCGACCGCCACGACCCGCAGGACAAGGCCAAGACGGCCGTCCCGCTGCGGCCCGCCATCTTCATCGAGGGATAGGCCCGCCTCGCGCAGTGCTGTGGCGTGTCACGGCTCACGTTAATAATATATAATAAATGTATTAATCCGGGCCCGGGGGCAGAAAGTACGAGCGATGCACCCAGCGTGCCGAATCGATGGATTTACGTGGCCGTGGGCTTCGTGGCCAACATATGCCTGGGCACGCTCTACGGCTGGTCCGTTTTCAAGCCCTTCGTTCATGCGGAGCCCTACAACATCTCGCTCCCCGACACGACAATACCCTTCAGCGTGTCGATGCTCGTGTTCGGGATAACATTTGCCCTGGCCGGCCGGATGATAGCCAAATCCGGCCCCAGGCTCCCGGCGCTCATCGGCGCGGTCTGCGCCGGCGTGGGCTACATCCTCTCGGGCGCCATAATGTTCGCGCCCTCCGCGTCTCTCCCGATACTCACCATAACATTCGGCGTGATAGCCGGGACGGGCTGCGGCTTCGGCTACAACCCGCCCATCGCCGCCGTGGGCCGCTGGTTTCCGGACAAGCGCGGGCTTGCCCTCGGCATAACCGTGTCGGGCTACGCCCTCTCGCCGCTCATCACCGCCCCTGCGGTGGAATTTCTGGCCAAGACCTACGGCATCGCCTACACTTTCATCATACTGGGGATAATATTCCTCGCCCTGCTGCTCCTTCTCGGCGGCATACTGAAATTCCCGGCAGCGGACTGGAAGGCGCCGGAAGTGCCGGCCACCACGGCCAAGAAGGCCTGGGTGGCGGCCAGCCGGGACTACTCGACGAAGGAAATGCTGCGGTCCAGGACGTTCTACATCGCCTGGCTCATATACATGATAGGGGCCGGCGCCGGCCTTATGGTAATCGGCCTCACCAAGCAGATCGCCGGCGACATGACCGGCCTTACGGGCGACCTGGCCTGGATGGCCGTCGTGGCCGTCCAGGTCTACGCCGTGGCCAACGCCGGCGGCCGGGTGGCCATGGGCGTGGTCACGGACCTCATCGGGCCCAAGCGCACCATACTTATCATGCTGGTGCTCCAGCTGGTCTGCCTGCTGGTGCTGTTCCCCTACGTCACCTCCGCCGTCGTGCTTTACCTCGTCATCATCCTCTACGGCGCGATGTACGGGGCGTACCTGTCGGCCATGCCGGCGCTCAGTTCCTACTTCTTCGGGGCCAGGAACATGGGACCGAACTACGGACTGTTGTTCGTGGCCTGGGGCGTGGGCGGCGTGGTGCTGCCGATGGTCATGGCCCAGGTGTTGGGCAAGGCCCCGACATTCCACGACTATATCCTGGGCTTCCAGGTGACGGCCGCGTTCGTGGTCGCCGGCCTGGTGCTCGCCCTGCTCATGAAGCCCCCGGAGGCGCCGGCCGGGGAGAAGGCCCCGGCGGCGGCGGGCGCGTGAGGAGAAAAGGCACAAGGCGCAGGGCGCAAGGCGCAAGGGGTGGCGTCGCATCCTTGTTCCCCCTTGTGCCTTGCCCCTCAACCCCTCGCCCCTTGCTCCCTGCGCCCTGCTCCTTGCTCCTTCTTCTTCGAACATTATCACAACCCATATATATCACGCCGGACGATTTGCTGCCCATGAGTGAGGCCCGGTCTTTTCTCCGTCGGGGCGCGCCGCTGCTCGCAGCCGCCGCGATGCTGCTTTCCCTCGTCCCGGCCGGCGCCCCGGCCGACGGCCGGGCCTCGCCCGACTGGGTCATCAGCTCGGCCGTCACACTGGACCGAGGCGAGAGGGACCTGCGGGCCAACCTCGTCATCGAGAGCGGCGGGGAGCTCCGCCTCACGAACTCCACGCTGGTCATGAACTGCTCCAGGGAGGGCGAGTTCGAGATCCTCGTGAAGGCCGGCGGGAGGCTCGTCGGAGAGAATGCCAACATCACCTTCGGGCCCTCGCGCTCGCCCTACTGGTTCCGGGTCAACGGCTCGATGGAGCTCCGAAACTGCGAAATATCCGGCACCCGCGGAATGTTCGACCTCGGCGGCGTCCACATAACCTCCTCGCAGGTCGGCATCACCGGCTGCCGCTTCTTCGGGCACCAGTGGTACGCCCTGGTAATCAACGGCAGCTCCCCTTCCGTCACCGGCTGCACCATCGAGAACAACAAGGGCGGCATCCGCGTCGAGAACGGCGGCAAACCCGCGATAACCGGGAACACCATCCGGGGCAACGAGCGGGACGGCATCACGGTGCTGGGCTCCAGCCCGACGATAAAGGACAACCGGTTGACCGGGAACTGGCGGGGCATCGGGCTGTTCCAGTCAAAGCCCGAGGTCTCGGGCAACGAGATAACCGGCTCCGGCCTCGTGGGCATAGACTGCTCCGACAACTCCGACGCCGCGATTTCCGGCAACAATATCAGCGGGAGCGGCTCGGCGGGCATCTCGGTCATCTCTTCGGCGCCAGTCATAAGGTCCAACACGATAAATTCGAACGGGGTGGGCGTCAACACCACCTCCTCATCGGCCGTGATGACGAAGAACACCATAGCGGCCAACCGGGAGTGGGGGGTCTACGCGAAGGGCGGGGCCCCGACGCTCGAGGGCAACAGGTACACCGACCCCTCCGGGAAGGCCAACGGCCTGGGCGCGGTGGCGACGGTGTGGACGCTGAATGTGATAGTCATCGATTCCAAGAAGAAGCCCGTGCCCGACGCATCGGTGACCGTCAAGGACCGGGCCGGCAGGGTCGTCCACTCCGGACAGACCGACCACGACGGCCTCATCCCGGCCCTGGAGCTTTTCCAGTCGAGGTCCGGGGACGGCGCTTCCTCCCAGTCCGCCACGCCCCACACCGTAGAAGTGAAGTGGGAGGGGCTATCCTCGAGCACCCAGGTCACGATGGACAGGGACCGCTCCATCACGGCCGAGCTCACGAAGCCGGCTGAGAAGGGCTTCCTGCCGGGAGCCTGGGCGTTCCTCGCCGTCATAGCGGTCCTGGCCGCCGCGGCGGCGGCGGTGTATCGACGGGGGAATCGGTAAACCGGTAAACCGGTGGTTGCAGGAAGGCCCCCGTCTCCCGGTTTACCGGTTCACCAGTTTACCGGCTTACCCGTCGTTTCATTTCCTGCTCCGCACAGGGATCTTCCCGCCCGCCGGGTAGAACATGCCCAGAAGGAGCATAACGAGGAACGCCAGCGCGGCCACGCCCATCGCCAACCCGCTGTCCCAGGGCAGGTCGAGCACCGCCGCCGAGACATAGATGACGTAGACGAAGACCAGCATGGTCACCAGCGTGGAGACCATGTAAATGCTCTCGATCGGCGGGTACTTCCAGTCCGCCCTCCCGCGCGGGTAGCGCAGCCCGAGGTAGAGGAGCACGGCCACCAGCGTGGCGCCGGCCGTCCAGGCGGGCCCGATGCCGAGCCCCAGCCCGAGGATGAAAGCAGCCGTTGCGACCACGAGGAGGGTTTTGTCCATCGGCTCACTTCTCCCGCTCGAGGACCTCGAGCACCTTGCGGATCTCCTCCACCGGCGTCTCCTTGCCCGGCGCGATGGCCGCCTGCCCGGAGGCCTCTGCGGGCGGATCCCCGGCCGGGCCGCCCGCCTCCCCGGCTGGGATCGCAGGCTTCCCGGCCCCGCCGCGCCCGGCCGCGGAGGGCCCCAGCGCCGCGGTGCGGCCGGTCGACTCGAGGAACCGGAGGCTCTGGTCGACGATGTCCTTCGGCAGGGGCCGCAGGTAGCGCGCGGCGGCCTCCTCCAGGTGGTACATCTCGATGGAGCACTCCTTCTCGGACAGCTCGTCTATCCCCCTGGCCTCGAGCGATTCGCCTATGGCGATGTACTTGGCGTCGTTGACCACGTTGGACAGGTTCTCGCCGTTGCACCCGTCGGAGTGGTCCAAAAGCCAGTCCAGGTTGATGTCGCCCTTGCGGGGCACGCCGGCAAGCAGCGTCTCTAGTATCCGCCGGCGGGCGGACCGGTCGGGCGGGGGCACATGCAGGTTCCGGTCGAACCTCCCCGGGCGGAGGAAGGCGGCGTCCAGGTCGGAGGGCCGGTCGGTGGTGGCAATGACCGCCACCCGGTCGCCCTCGGTGAACAGGTCGATGAACGCCAGAAAGCGCGTCTGGAGGATGCGGTCCTGGAGCTCCGCCGCCCCCGGCCGCCCCGAGAGCGCGTCGATGTCCGTCACGAGCACGAGCGACGGGGCCGAGTCCCGGGCCTTCTGGGCGAGCTCTTTGAGGACGTCCTCGCCCTGCCCGAGCACCGCCGCCGCGAGCTCGTGCCCGTTGACCACCGTCAGGGGGAGCTGGGACTCGTTCGAGAACGCCTTGACGAGGTAGGCCTTCCCGCATCCCGGCGGCCCGTAGAGCAGGAGGGCCCTCCGGGGCACCAGCCTCAGGCGCTCGACGAGCTCGGGGCGCTTGAGGGGTATCTCGGCGTTCTCGCGCAAAAATTTCTTGGCGTCCTCGAGGTCGCCGACGTCCCGGAACTTGATGAGCTCGCGCCGCTCGGTGCGCTCGAGGTCGTGAATCTTTCGCTCGTAGCGCGCCTTGATGCGCTGGTACTCCTCGACCATCGTGGGGCTGATGGAGGGCTTCATGCGCGGGAGGATGGCCTGGAAGTCCTCCATCGAAAGCGAACTGACCTTGCCCGACCTTATCGACCGGCGCATCGCCGCGGTGGCCGCCTCCTTGACGAGGTTGGCCAGGTCCGCCCCGGAGAACCGCTCGGTGGACTTGGCCACCAGCGCCACGTCGATGTCGCCCGTCACGGGCTTGCCCCTGAGGTGGACCTTTAGGACGTCCTTGCGCTCCTCGATGTCCGGGGGCGGGACGTAGATTATCTTGTCGAACCGGCCGGGCCGCAGGAGCGCCGGGTCTATCAGCTCGGGCTTGTTCGTGCTCCCGACGAATATCAGCCCCGAGGCGCGGTCCATGCCGTCCATCTCGGAGAGCATTATCGACAGAAGGCGCGGCGTGACGTCGTCGGCCGAGTACAGGTCCCGGCTCTTGGCGATGGCGTCCACCTCGTCGAAGAATATGATGCAGGGCTTGCGCTCCTTGGCCGTCCGGAAGAGCTCGGCCATCTTGCCCTCGGACTCGCCGTACCACTTGGACATGACGTCGGAGCACTTTACGTTGATCATCTCGACGTTGAGCTCCGTCGCCAGCGCCTTCATGAGGAGCGTCTTGCCGCACCCCGGCGGGCCGAAGAGCAGGACGCCCTTCGACGGCTCGATGCCGAACTTCTCGGAGATGTCCGGCCGCAGAAGCGGCACGACCAGGCTCTCCTTGAGGTCCTGCTTGACGTCGCGCAGGCCCCCGACCATGTCGAAGCTGGTCTTGCCCAGGGCCTTCATGTCGCTCACGCGCGTGCCGACGCCCGAGACGCCCATGCGGCTCACATAGTACTCGGCGAAGAGGTCACGCGTCATGAGCGCCGTGGCGGCCAGGACGAGCGTGAGGGCCAGGCCCCCGGCGGCCGTCACAGCCACGAGCGCCGTTGCGTTCTCGTAGCCCAGCTGGCCCTGAACGGCCATCGCCAGCGGGCCGGGCAGGGTGAATAGCAGGGCTGCCGAGACCGTCAGGGCGGCGGCGTCGCGGGCCTTGAACGGGGACTTCATCCACGCCCCCAGCGAGAGCTCCGGCGTGGTCCGGCGGGAGGCGAGCTGGGCCAGAAGGTACGCCGCCAGGCACCAGCAGGCGACCACGAGGAACGGCGCGATGGAGGCGCCGAAGTTGGAGCCTGTGACCGACGACATGGCGTCCGTGTCGGCGCCCCCGATCGACGACAGCGCGGCGCCCAGGTCGCCGGGGACGAAGCCCGTCTTGACCGGGTTCGAGAACGCGATGAAGCTGGTCGTGTGCCGGGAGCCTGCGAGCAATCCGACCGCGACCTGGTCGCCGCAGGTCGCCATGAACGCCAAAAAGAGGCCGGCCACGGCCGCCACCGCCACCGCGATGAAGGGCGATATCAGCACCGCCGCCAGGGCCGGAATGGCGAAGGGCACCCCGAGGCGCGCCAGGAATATCGCCGAGAACACGAGGTACCCGAACCTCCAGTCGAAGAACCCGCAGACGAGGACGAAGATGGAGAACACGAGGAAGAACAGGCCGAACTCGGGCGTCTGGTAGGCCGCCGAGGCCGTGACGAAGAGCGACAGGAATACGAGCGAGAGATACGGGAACCGGTAGGCGAGCGCGCCCAGGACGCCGGCGATGAGGGCCACCATCCACCACGGGTAGAAGGGCACGAACGAGGCCCCGAGCGCGCTCAGCGCCGCGAAGGCCACGGGCACGAGCAGGCGCGGCTCCTTCGTCTCCGCCTCGAAGCCCTTCCAGAAGGCGGCCATCCTGCCCTTGCCGTCGCCGTTCTTCTTCTCCTCCTCCTCGGTCAGCTCCTCGACGGCGAGCTTGCGCCTGCGGTAGAGGCCCCAGACGACGAGCGGAACGAGGACGATGGCGGCGACGGTCCCGGCGGCCTCCTCCCATCCGGGGGAGCTCCGCATCGGGTGGATGACGGCGGCCGCCCGGGCGAAGTGGAACTCGGCGATGTTGCGCTGGCCGTCGGTGGTCGTGGCGACGGTCCGGCTCTGGTTCTGGCCCTTGTACTCGACGGTTATCCGGTAGGTGCCCCAATGCACGAACGCCGGCACGGTATAGGCGACGCCGCCCACGGTCGTGGTCTCGTAGGACCAGCTGTCGTTTAGGAACCGGACGCGGGCCCCGTCTACGGGTTTGCCCAGCGTGTCGTCCCTGACAACGACCGAAAGGGCCACGTAGGCCGTCGGGTCCGGGTTGTCGCCGGCGGGGATGCCGTAGGTGAACCATCCCGAGGAGAGCTTCGCGAGGTACATGTCGTAGACGTCGACGCGGTAGCTTACGTTGAACCCGGGCCGGTTGGGCGTGGTGCCCGCGTCTGCCCCTATGACGGCCGTCCCGGTGTAGGGGTTTTCGAACGTGAAGGGCACGGCCCCCTCGGAGGACCAGTTGGCGCCGGGGGCCTGGTAGCGGACCAGGACGTCGACGCGCTGGAGCCGGACGGACGGGTTGCGGCCCTGGACGGTGATGCTCACCTTGTCTAGGGCATTCGGCGAGAGCGGGGTCTGGGTGACCAAGACATTCTCGGAAAACGAGTCCGACGGGAAAGAGCCGTTCTTGGCCGGCGTGTAGCTTCGGACCGCCGAGGTCAGCTTCTGGAGGCTTTGGTCCCAGGCGACCGCGAAGAAATCTATCCGGCTGCCGCCCCTGTTGGAGGAGCCCGGGATGACGAAGTGCATCGAGGCGTGGCCGTCGTCGGTGAAGCGGAACTCGCCCCCGAATGGCCCGCCGGGAACGGGCGTGCTCGAGCCCTCCATCGTCATGTTGTAGTAGAGGTTGGCGCCGCCGAACTTCTGGAGCTCCTTTGCCGTGATGGTCACGTTCACGGCGTCCAGGTTCTGGGGCGCCGATGGCAAGAACGACAGATCGATGTTCTCCTCGAACGTGGCGTGGACCCACGAGGCGGAGGCGCCGCCCGGGAGAACGGCCAGCGTGGAGAGCAGCACGGTTGCGGCCAGGAGCATTGTCCATCTGTTCATTTCAGTATGCATTTTGGTCCCTTTCCTTGAGTCGTTGTCTTATGCTGCGACGGTTCCTGGGCGAGGCCACACCCATGCCGCGCATGCGGTGAGGCCCCATCTTCTGGAGGATTCGGCCCGCGCCCAGTCCGATGAACGGGGCGAAGAGGTATACGGGGGGCGAGGGCTGCGTGAGAACGACCACTCCCGGCTGGATCGCCACCGGAACGGGCGGGGCGTAGGTCGGGAGCAACGGAGGGGGCGGGGGCGGAGGCGGGGGCGGGGTCGCCGGCGGGGGAAGGAACGCCGGGGGCGCCGCCGGCACGGGCCGCACGACGGCAACGGCGAGGTCCGGGAGCGGGACCGTTGCGAGGCTTCCGCTCCAGTCGACGTACTCCGCCCGGGCGAAGACCGGGCCCGACGAGGCGTTGGAGCGGAGCTGCATCTCCCCCGAGCCGGAGCAGGCCACGCGGTACGAGGCGCTCCAGCCCTGGCTGAGGTTCAGCCGGGGCACCGTCCAGTTGACTAGCGTGAGGTTGCCCCCGGTGACCGGAAGCGTCTCGATGGATTCCGGCGCGGGAGAGGCGCTCCCGGGCACGAGCCGGGCGCCCGGCGCCAGGACGTCGCGCACCCGGATGTCCTGCGCGGCGGTGTAGTTCTTGAAGCCGTTGCTGATGCTCATGTATATGGATTCCAGCTCCGAGGCGGTGGTGGCGTGGAAGTACTTCCCGCCGGTGATGTCCGCAAGCCACCGCAGGAGCGGCTCGTCGAGGTCGTTGCCCAGGCCGATGGTGTAGACCGTTATCCCGCGGTCGACGATGCGCTGGACCGTCGCCGGTGTGACGTTGGCCTCCGGGGGGTCCGGTATGCCGTCGGTGAGCAGTATCTCGAGCTGCATCTTGGAAGGGTCCCCCCGGAGCTCGAGCTCGGCGGTGGCGCAGGAGAGCGCCGCCTCCAGGTTGGTGCCGGAGCTGTAGCCCACGGTGGCGAGGTCCGCCCTTATCGCCGGGTAATCCGACGAAAGGCCGTGGCCGTTGACCAGGCCGGCGGTGTCGGCGAAGCTCACCACGCAGGCCCGGTCGGGCCGTATCATCCGCTCCACGTATTTCTGCGTGGCCACCACCCTGAGGAAGTTCGGGTCGCTGCCCGCCATGCTCCCCGAGCGGTCCATCACGAGCACGGTGTCCTGGGGCTCGAAGGTGAACGAAGGCTCTCCGGCGCCGAGCAGAGATATTTCCACCCGGGCCTGCTCCGGGTCGCCCCCGCTGTTCTCGGGCCACACCCTGTCGGGCGACACGGACGAGGCGACGTCCAGGCGGGGCGGGACCGGGCCGACGTTCACCCGGCCCGATGCCGCCGACGCCGGGAGCGCCAGCATTGCCGCAAGCAGGATGGCCGCCGCTGCCTGGGAGCCCAGAATGGCGGCCCCGCGAGCGTCCACCCTCCACGCCTGCAGGCGCTTCAGTAGATTACCACCCGGTCTTCATGTTCATTGCGTGCTCATTTTCCGGCGATCTCACTTGAGCTTCTCCAGGTCCTTTAGCACGTCGTCGATGGCCTCGTCCGACCCGGGCTTGGACTTTCCCGGCTTGTTGGCCTTGCCGTCGTCCTTGACGTCGATGTCCTCCACCGAGCCCACGAGGTCGCCGTCGGAGTCGGAGTGCTCCTCCTTCGCTTCGGCATCATCGTCGCCCTCCTCCTCCTTCTTCTCGTCCCCGGCCTTCTCTCCGGCATCCTCGTCGGCGGCCTCTTCGGCCTTGCCGGCATCCTCGGGGGCGGCCTTCTTCCCGTTCCTGCCGGCATCCTTCCCGGCCTTGTCCTTCCCCTTGCCGCCCTTGCGGCCGCGCAAGGACCAGAACCCGGTGCCGGGCTGCTTCGGCGGGATGTCCTGCTTTATCCAGCGCTGTAGCCGTCCGTACCGGACCATCACCATCAGAAGGATGACGAGCACCATAAGGAACACGAAGGCGAACAGCGGGAGGGCGTCCATGAACATCCTCCACCAGTCCGGCTCGTTTTTCACGGTGAACTTGCCCGAGAGCACCGCGGTGTTGCCCAGCTCGTCCTCGGCGAGGAACTGGTAGGTGTGCTCGCCGTTCGTGTGGCTGTCCGTCGGCCAGCGGTAGACGAAGAGGCCGTTGGGCTCCAGGAGCAGGTCGCGCCAGCCCCGGCCGTCGATGTTGACCTGCACGCGGACGACCTTGCTGAGGTCGGTGGCGTTCACCGTGAACGAGGTGAGGCCGACCTTCTGGCCCCGGGGCGAGCGCACAAGCATGGAGGGCCCGGAGTTGTCCACGACGACGGAAACGGCCGCCTCGGACTCGTGGCCGGCGAAGTCCACCGACTTGGCCCGCACGGTGTGGTTGCCGTCCGGGAGCAGGGTGGTGTCGATGACGGTGTAGTAGGGCGAGCCCTCCACCGGCCGGAAGATCTCGCGGTAGGTCTCGTTGTCCAGCGCGAAGAAGACCTTCCTCACGGAGCCCGCCGAGTACACGCGGAGGGCCTCGCTGCCGTGCAGGTGGGCGCCCTCCATGGGCTCCAGCACCGTCACCTGCGGCGCCAGGTTGTTGACGAAGACGGTGACGGTGTGCACCACCGCGTGGGCCGCCTGGTCGCTCGCCCGGATGCCTATCGTGTGCTCGCCGTCGGAAAGCAGGGTGGTGTTCAGGGGCCTCGAGACGGGGACCCAGCCCGCGTCGTCCACGGTGTAGACGACGGCGCCGGGGAACCGGTCCTCGGCCGTGACGTTTATCACGACCTCGTCGGAGATGTAGTCCCCGTTTCGGGGCGAGTTGACCGTGACGGCCGGCGGGTTGTTGTCCACCATGAACGTCAGGTTGGGCGCGTCCGTCCTACGCCCGGCGGAGTCCACGGCGAAGGCGGTCAGGTTGTACACGCCGTCCTCGACGGTCAGGGTGTCCACCGTGTACTCGTAGTAGCCGGTCTGCGCGTTGTAGGGCAGGTTGACCGTCAGGTTGAACACGTCCATCCGGACCAGCGATATGCCGTTCCGGTCGCTCGCCGAGAGCTGGAACCGGAACACGCCGCCGGCGAACTGCTTTTGCAGCGGCGCGCTGACAATGCAGGCGGGGTCGTGGTTGTCCACGATGACGGAGAACTCCTGCTCGGTGGAGTGCCCCGCCAGGTCCCTCGACCGGACAGCCAGCCGGTGGGACCCGTCGGCCAGCATGGTGGTGTTCCAGGGCAGGGCCGCCGCTATCCAGCCGGCGCCGTCGACGTTGTACTCGGTCGGGCCCGGGAAGGCGTCCGTCACGTTGACCCTCATCTCGACGAGGCCCTCGACGTAGTCCCCGGCCTGGGGGCTCTCGATGCTGAGGACGGGGGCGTGGTTGTCCACCCGGAAGAACACCGGCCCCAGCGACACGCTCTTCCCGGAGCGGTCCGTCACCGTGGCGCTGACGTTGCGGATGTTGTCCTCGGTCCAGACCAGCGTGTCGAACCGGTACTCGTACATGCCGGTCAGGGCGTTCTGCGTCGCCCGCACGCTGCCGCCGTGCAGCTCGAGGCTGACCTCCTCTATGCCGACCTGGTCGGCCGCCATCACCTGGAACGTGAACGTGCCCTCGACGTACTGGTTGGACACCGGCGCGGCGATGGAGGCCACCGGCGCGTGGTTGTCCACGAAGACGGTCACTATCCGCTCCACCCTGTGGAGCGCCCCGTCGACGACCCAGATGGTCAATGAGCGAGAGCCGTCGGCCAGCGCGGAGGTGTTCCACTGGGCCGTCCAGGTGTCGCCCGAGGCCGAAAGCGGGACCCACTCGCCGGCGCCGATGCGGTATATGACCTTCCCGGGGAAGGCGTCGCGGGAGGTGACGTCGATGGTCCAGACGCCCTCGACGAAGCCGCCCTCCTCGGGGGAGTTGACCGAGAGCGTCGGGTCGTTGTTGTCCACATGGAAATCGATGGGCCCGACCACGGTCGTGCGGCCCGAAAGGTCCACGGCCGTGACCGTGGCGTTGTAGGTCCCGTCGGGGAGCCCTAGCGTGTTGACGGAGTAGTCATACTGCCGGGACAGGCCGTTGTAGGTCATGGTGTAGTTCTTCCCGTCGAACGTCAGCGTGACGTTGGAGAGCCCCAGGGCGTCCGAGGCCCCGGCGCGGAACACCAGCACGCCCTCCACGAACTGGCCCGAGAGCGGCGTCACGAGGTCGCAGTAGGGGTTGTTGTTGTCGACCATGACGTCGACGTCCACCGTGGTGGTGTGGCGGAGCCGGTCCATGGCCCGGACCGAGATGGTGTGCTTGCCGTCCGTGACGCGGCTCGTGTTCCAGGATACCGTCAGGCCCGACTGGAGGTCGATTTCCTGCCACGGGCCGCCGTCTATGCGGTACTCGGCGTCGGGCGTGTAGGGCCCGTCGGATATGTTGAGGGCGATGTCCACGAGCCCGCCCACGAAGTCGCCCTGCGAGGGGCTGTCCACCGCGACGTACGGGGCGTTGTTGTCGACGAAGAACCCCACGGCTTCCACGGTCCCGTTGGAGTTGCCGGCCTTGTCGAAGACCTCGAACGTGATGTTCACGGGGCCGTCCGTGAAGACCGCAGTGTCTACGATGAACTCGTAGTACCCGCTGAAGACGTTGTAGGTCATGCGCCTGGTCACCAGCCCGCTGAGCGAGGAGCCCCCGGAGAGGTTCTCGAAGGCCAGGTCCACGTGGTCCACGCCGACGTTGTCCGTGGCGCTGACCTGGAACGTGAACTTGCCCTCCACGGTCTGGTTGCCGCTCGGCGTCACGAGGAATGCCGTGGGCAGGGTGTTGTCGGCCTGGAACTTCAGCTTGACGCCGGTCGAGATGTGGTACGTGCCGTTGTCGATGACCTCTATCTCGAGGGTGTGCATGCCGTCCAGCAGGGTGGTGGTGTCCAGCCCGTCTCCGTCGGCGACGTAGGTGTCGCTCGTGGCGTTGTAGCTCATGGGCTGCCAGTCGTCCGCGCCGTCGACGCGGAAGTGCGGGAGGCTCGCGTTGTCCAGGATGCCGTCCAGGTCGGAGGCCGTGACCTCGACGGGGACGCTGCCCCGGAGCATCATGTTCTCCTGCGGCCACACGACATAGAGGCTGGGCTTGTTCTGGATCGTGACCGAGGTGACGTTGACGACGGAGGCGCCGTACTCGTCGTAGGCCACCACCTTGAGGTTGTGCGCCCCGTCCGAGAATCCGGTGGTCAGGAGCTTTATGTCGAACGAGTCCGTGGAGCTCAGGGAGCGGTCGAACCCGGCGAACTCGTTGTCGATGTAGAGCTCGGCCCAGGCCGCCTGGCTGGCCGGGTACGGGTAGGCGGTCACCGTGACCTCGTTGCGTATCGTGTCCCCGGCGAGGGGCCTCGAGATGTTCACGTAGAGCAGGACGATGTTGTCGACATTGACCGAGACGGACGAGGTCGCCACGGCGCCCGTGGAGTCCGTCGCCTGGAAGGTGATGGTGTGGGGCCCGTCGCTGAGGGTGCCGGTGTCGAGCTGGGCGGCGTAGCCCACGGGGGCGGCGATGTTGGGCGTGACGCTGGTCACGTCCGACAGCCAGTCCTTTGGCTTGTCGGTGTCAACGTAAGGGTTCCGCTGTATTGAGCGGTTCGAGGCCGCCGACGGCCGCGGGGCGTTCCAGGAGGCGCTGGCGGGCGCGTCCCACTCGACGTAGTCGACCGTGTTGCCTGCGCCGTTCTTCAGGGTGAGCGAATCGCCCGCGTCGCCCAGCGCCTGGGACGAGAGCCCGGCGGAGCACGTGGCCGCTTTCCCGTAGAGGGCGCGGAAGGCAGTGCCGTTCGACGCGACGGTGACAACGCCCAGCGAGGGTATCGAGGTGGACCCGAATGTATACCAGGTCCCGCCCTCCTCGGAGATCTTCCATCCGCTGAGGTTGACCGCCGATGCGCCGGGGTTGAAGAGCTCCACCCACTCGGCCGTGGCGCAGGAGCTCAGGTTGTAGCATACCTCCGAGAATACGACATTGGCGATGTCGAGCGACCTGCCCATGTCCGACCAGGCGCCCCCGTCGACGCGGTAGACCGGGTTGTCCGTGAGGTCGGGTATCGGGTCCCCGTTGGGGTCCGAGACCTTGATGCTCAGGTTGTAGGTGCCGGCGATGACCTCGCTCCCGGCGGGGCTGATTATCTGGACCGAGGGCTTGTTCAGGAAGTTGACCAGTATGAGGTCCGTGAGCGAGTTGCCCTCGGGGTCCGTCACCACGGCCTTGAGCGTGTGGGGGCCGTCCGAGAACCAAACGGTGTTGAGGCTGATGTTGTAGCCCCAGTTCCCGGTGCCGTCGAGGTCCACCTCGGCGTAGGCCAGCGCGGTGGCCGACCCGTCGACGTAGAGGTCGGCGTAGCCGGGGGCCGGGTAGGTCTTCTGGTCCTGCTCGAAGTCGACCTGGACGTTGTACAGCCCGTTGATGGTCTCGCCCGAGCGCGGGCTCACGATGGACACGCTGGTCAGCGGGTCCCAGTTGTCGAACTCGTAGGTCTTGTACCCGGAGGTCTCGCCGGCGCCGTTGACGGCCCGGGCACGCACGGTGTGGTTGCCGTCCTTGTAGTTCTTGGTGTCCAGGTTGTAGTTGTAGACGCCGCCGCCGGCCGGCAGCATGTCGTTGACATAGGCCCCGTCGACGTAGATCTCCACGCGGTCGGCCGAGGTGGCCCTGGCCGCGATGGTCGTGGTGTTGGAGAGCGGGCCGGACGAGGGCGAGGTGATGTTCACGTCGGTCGGAGGGGCGGAGGAGGTCGGGTTGGCCACCGTGACGGATATGGTGCGGCGGGCCACCACGGAGCCGTGGTCGGCGTCGCCCTTGACCAGTATCTCGACCTCGTACTTGCCGTTGGCATACTGCGTGGTGTCCCAGGTGATCTTGAAGGTGTCCCCGCCGGTGAGCGAGAGGCTCGTCCAGGAGATGGTGCCGCCCACGCGGAACCCGACGAAGCTCATGTTGGAGCCGGTGCCGCCGGGGGCCGCCGCGTCCACCTGGAATGTGTAGTCCGAGTTCTTCACGCTGCCGCCGTCCGAGGGCGTGACGAGCTTCATCTTGGGGCACCCGGTCTGGATGATGCCCCAGCCGAGGGCGAGGTCGATGGAGTTCGCGCCTGTGTCGTCGGCCACGATGTCGTCGTCGTTGCCGAGGTCCATCCAGTAGTACACCGAATCCGTGTCGCCCTCGTAGTAGCGGATCATGATGCCGGCGGAGCCGTAGTCGCTGGTGTTGGCGTCGTACGAGTCCGTTGTGGGGTAGCGGTCCCAGCGGTACTCGAACTCGTAGTGGCGCGAGGGCTTCGTGTAGTAGTTGGCCCCGGCCGCGCCGTCCGTGGCGTCGGAGGCGCCGCTGTCGCCGGAGTCCCACTTGACGTAGCCCTTCCCGCTCTGGAGCTGGTGGTCCGCGTACGAATCGGTGTAGCCCCCGGTGTAGCCGATTATGGCGCAGTTCTCATAGTTGTCGGTCAGGATGTAGTCCTGCTGCTTCTTTCCGGTGTAGTTCTGGTCGGTGTAGATGCGCAGGGTGTCGTTGGCCGAGAACGTCGTGTCGTAGATGACGAAGCCCAAATAGACCTTGCGGGAGGAGAAGTCCTCGCAGGCCTTGATGACGCCGTTGAGGGTGGTGCCAGTCTCGTTGGTGAGCTTGAAGGGCTTTTCCCAGCAGTCGGCCCAGCTGTAGTCCTCCGTGATGTCGCCGTCGACGGTGGGGGCGGACTTGGTGTAAGTGGCATAGACGGTCGCCCGCGTCTTGGAGGCGCCCATCTGGATGTCCGCCCAGCCCGGGGAATCCGAGCACGGGTTGGACGAGCCCTTGTAGTCGCCGTTGGTGAGCTTCCAGTAGTACCAGGCGTTGTCCGGGACCTGGTATATCCGGATGTAGAAGCCCAGCTCGTCGGAGGATGAGACGTCCAGGTCGGAGTTGGAGGCGTCGTCGTTCTTGGAGTTGTCCAATGGCACCTTGAACTCGAAGAGGTTGATGCCGCCCTGCCGGTCGACCCCGCCCGTGAAGTCGGTCGCCCCGTCCCCGTCGGTGGCCCAGTCCTGGGCGGAGGCGTTCCAGGCGCCGTCGGTCTTCGTGCCGCCGGCGGTCATGTAGGCGCAGTTCTCGTTGCGCTGGCTAGACGGGTTGGTCAGGGCGTCGTCGTGCCCGCCGTCCGTGGCGCTGGCCGTCCCGTTGCCCTCGTCGAAGTACAGCCGGACCTCGTTCGAGTTGCCGGAGTTGCCGACGTATATGACGGCCACGTAAAGGTTCGTGTCGTCGTTCATCAGGAGCAGTGTGGCGTCCATCTCGGTCGAGGCGCTCTCCTGCTTCATGCGGATGGTCCGGACGTAGGCGTCCTTCCACTTGTCGCAGTTGTTGCCGTGGCCGCCTCCGTTGTTTGTGATGTCGCCGTTTATCGTCACCGTGGACGAGGTGAAGTAGCTGTAGAGCTGGAGCGGGTTGCCGGCGTCCTCCGCAACGTGCGCCTCCGCCGGCGGCGCCAGGCTCACCAGGCCCAGGAAGCCGCTGAAGACCATGCCCGCCATCATCATCACGCTGACCATCTTTTTAGAATTCATCCTGCATCCCTCCGTCCGCTCCGTATTTGAAACGAACACATCGGTCCACCATTTATACCGATTCTGGTTCGGTTTCTAATCATCTAGACATATGGTATTAAAAATATACTCTCAAAAACTGAGAGTTGGAAAGCCCATTACCACTGGGGTCTTCGCCACCTTCCGGAAAGAACCGGCCCTGCACCCTGCACCATTCAAAAATCGGATGGTGTCGGGGGGGGGCTTTGAACCCCCGGCCTTCGGATGTCGCAGAGCTTAGAGGGTCTTCATCTCCTATGAGTCCGACGCTCCACCAGGCTGAGCCACCCCGACTTGACGATCGCGTTGCGAGGGGTGGCGAAGCCTGGGGGCGAGGAAGACCGCACCAATCGTGCGGTGGTCCTCCGGGCCACCAGGCTGAGCCGCATGGCTCCGCCACCCCGGCTTCGCGAGTTCGTCGCCGGCTCGGAATGGGCAAAATGCACAGCTGGATATAAACATGGTGCCCGCGGGCAGGCGCCCCTCTCCGGCCATCAAAACGCTTAAAAGCGGTAAAGGTATTTGGAGGCTCCAAGAGGGGTATGAAATATGAAGTTCCAGGAGTACGACATCCCGGAGGACCTGCACTACCACAAGGAGCACCACTGGATACGGAAAGAGGGCGACCACTATGTCCTCGGCATCACCGAGTTCGCCGCCAAGCTCGCCGGCGACATCACCTATGTCGACATGCCCTCCGAGGGCGACCGGGTCTCGCTGGACAAGCCCTTCGGCACGATGGAATCCGGCAAATGGGTGGGCAAGCTCTACGGCCCGTTCGACGGCGAGATCGTCGAGGTCAACTCCGAGATCTCCGACGACGCCACGCTCATCAACAAGGAGCCGTATGGCAAGGGCTGGATAGTCAAGGTCAAGGCCAAGGACCCCGCGCAGGTCTCCGCCCTCATGAACCCGGCGGCCTACATCGAGGTCATGAAGAAGAAGCTCTCCGAGATAAAGAAGTGAGCTTCCTCACGTAGGCCTCCGCGGCCTTTGGCGTGCGCAGGACCTTCTGGAAGTCCACGTCCCGAAGCGAGCTCAGGCCCTCCTCGGCAAGGAGCCTCTTGTAGTCCCTCTGGAGGTGCGCGCCGGCGCTCCCGTCATCCAGGGCCGAGGCGGCGGCCCTTGCGGCGCATGTGCCCGACGCCATGGCGAACCGTACGCCCTCGCCGGTGCCCGGGAACACGAACCCGCCGGCGTCCCCGGCCAGGATCATCCGGCCGGCGCCGACCCTCTTCGACGGGCCGGACATGGGAATGCGGTGGGCCCTCACCCCGTCGGCCCCGGCGCCGCCGGTCAACGCCCGCACCTGCGGCGTGGAAAGGAACTTCTCCAGGGCCTTCCTCCCGGCGTACCTCGGCAGGAGGCTCCCTGTCCCGACGAGCAGGTTCCCGGAGTGGGGAGCGACCCAGCCGTAGCCACCGGGCACGAGGTAGAACACGTGGAACCAGCCTCCTGTCAGCGCAAGGATCTCCGGGCCGCTCATCGGCACGGAGGCCTGGCAGGCCACGGCCATCCTGCCGGGCGGCAGGCGGGCGAGCCGGCGCACCTTCGAGTTGGCCCCGTCGGCGCCGATGAGCACCCGGCAGCCCAGCTCGGACCCGGCGGTCCGGACGCGCAGGATGCCCTCCTCCTCCGAGGCGTCCAGGAACGTCTCGCGGCGGGGGCGCGCCCGGAGCCGGGAAACAAGCCAGCTGTCGAAACGCGGCCGGTCCACCGCGTAGCCCGGCCTGGGGAAGGGCGACCGGAAGGCGGCGCCCGAGGCGGTGTGCAGGAAGTAGCCGCGTATCCTCCGGTCGCAGACCGCGGCGGGTATCGGCCCCGCAATGTCCGTTATTTTCGGCGGCAGGATGCCCGCGCAGGGCTTCTCCCGGGGGAAGGCGGCCCGGTCGAGGAGCAGGTAGTCCATGCCGAGCCTTTCGAGCTCCAGCGCGGCCGAGGAGCCGGCCGGCCCGGCCCCGACCACCACGACATCGACGGTATCCACGGCCACCAAATCCGCACCGGCGTATAAAAGGCGCATCCAAAAGGATATTAGGGGCCATCAATCTCCCCGCTCCCGATGGCTTCCCCGGAGAGGTCCGCCGCCAGCCTCATCGCGTCCGGCCGGCGCCGGCCGCTGGCGCCGCTGATGGCCGAGGCGTGGAGCGTCCGCTCCCGGCGGTTTCGGCCCCTGCTGGGCGTGTCGGCCCCGAGCCCCAAGGTCTACCAGACCGCCCGCTTCCGGAACCGGCCGGGCCGCTTCATGAACATCAGCGTCACCGGGACGAGATGCTCGCTCCGGTGCGACCACTGCCGCGGCCGCCTGCTCCATGACATGATCCCCGCCGAGACGCCGGAGCGGCTCGTCGAGGTCGGCTCCGCCCTGAGGAAGAAGGGCTGCCTCGGGGTGCTCGTCTCGGGCGGCTCCGTGGAGGAGGGCTTCGTGCCGCTTGGGCCATTCGCCGAAGCCATCGGAAAGCTCCGGCGGACGGGGCTCCATGTCATCGCCCACACGGGCCTCATCGACCAAGACACTGCGCAGGCGCTCAAGGACGCCGGCGTGATGCAGGTGCTCATCGACGTTATGGGCGACACGCGCACGATACGCGAGGTCTACCACATGGACCGCCGGCCGGCCGATTTCCGCCGCGCCCTTCTCATGATGCGCGACATCGGGCTGGAGCTTGCCCCGCACGTGCTTCTCGGGCTCCATTACGGGAAGATACGCGGCGAGTACCGCGCCCTGCAGTACATCACGGAGGCGGGGCCCCAGGCGCTGGTGGTCATCGCCCTGACGAAGATACGCGGCACCCCGATGGCGGACATAACCCCTCCGCCGGTTTCGGAGATAGGCCGGTTCCTGGCGGTCTCCCGCATCGCCAATCCCGATGTTCCGCTGATACTGGGTTGCATGCGCCAGTCCGGCCCGGAGAAGCCCGAGATGGAACGGCTGGCCATCGATGCCGGCGTGAACGCCATTGCCTATCCCCTCGACCGGAGCGTCGATTACGCCCGCGGGCGGGGCCTGCGGGCGGTCTTCACGGAGGAGTGCTGCTCGCTCATGGGCGAGGCGCTGCCTGGGCGGTGAAATGGAAGAAGGGGCGAAGGGAAAAAGGGAGAGAGGGTGAAAGGCAGACCGTGGAAGACCGCCGCTGCGGCCTTTACGGCCGCCCTTCCGCCATCGCCAAAATATTAATAGCCCGCCCCGTGTTTCGGACGAAGGGACCTTCAGATGCCCGACGCCGAAAAGCAGCCGGTTGTCCAGATCGAGGACCTCGACTTCGGGTTCCGCAACGAGGTGGCGGCCGAACCCGGGGGCGAGATGATCCGCTACTGCTTCCAGTGCGGGACGTGCACCGCCTCCTGCCCGGTGCGCGCGGTGGAGGACCGCTTCAACCCCCGCCGGATAATCCGGATGGCCATCCTGGGCATGAAGAAGGAGGTCCTGAACTCGACGTTCGTCTGGCTCTGCTCCAGCTGCTACGCCTGCCAGCAGAGGTGCCCGCAGGGCGTGAAGATAACCGGCATCATGGCGGCGCTCAAGAACATCGCCGTCCGCAACAAGATAGTGCCGGCGATGTTCTCGGGGCAGGTCGCCAGCCTCAAGGCCCACGGGCGCGTCTACGAGGTCAGCGAGCTCGAGAACGAAAAAAGGGCCAAGCTGGGGCTGCCCCAGATAACCGAGATGCCCGAAGAGATAAGAAAGATACTCGAGATGACCTGCGCCGAGGAGCTTGCCAGCGGCGGCTCCCCGCCCCAGTCCCCGGCCGCCGGCGCGCCCGCCCAGCCCGCCGGCGCGGCGGCCGCTCCGCCCTCCACGGCCCCGAAGGGAGGCGCCTGAAATGACGGACTACGCCTACTTCGGCGGGTGCACGATGCCGGTGCGCAACCTGAACTACGACGTGTCCATGCGGAAGGTGGCAGGCGCCCTCGGGGTCAAGCTGACTGACGTCCCCGAGTTCGGCTGCTGCGGCTACCCGGTGGGCGCCCTCGACTACCACACGATGGTCCTCCTTTCGGCGCGCAACCTGTGCGTCGCCGAGGAGAAGGGCCTCTGCGAGGTCGTCACGGGATGCACCGGCTGCGCCGGGACGCTCTCGAAGGTCAACAAGGCCCTCAAGGCCGACAAGGCAAAGCGCGACCACCTCAACCACGAGCTCGGCAAGCTCGGCCACGAGTTCAAGGGCAAGGTTCGCGTGCGCCACTTCGCCCGGATGCTCTTCGACGACGTCGGGCCCGAGAAGATAGGCGCGGCCGTCGTGAAGCCCCTGAAGGGCCTGAACGTCGCCGCGCACTACGGCTGCCACTACCTGAAGCCGACGGAGGCGTTCGACGACCCGGAGAACGTCGAGCAGCCCCACACCATCGACAGGCTCATCGAGGCCACGGGCGCCACGGCGATGGACTACCCCACCAAGCTGCTCTGCTGCGGGGGCGACGTGCTCGGCATCGACGAGATTACGGCGCTCAAGATGGCCCGCGAGAAGTTCCGGGACCTCAAGGAGACGAACGCCGACGCGATGACGCTAGTGTGCCCGTTCTGCGCGGTCATGTACGACGCCGGCCAGAAGAACATCGAGGTCAAGCTCCAGGAGAAATTCACCCTGCCCGTGCTATACTACCCGCAGATACTGGGGCTGGCGCTCGGGATGGACGAGAAATCTTTGGGCATACAGCTCAACCGGACGAAGGCCAAGGACTTCGTAGACAAGGTGAAGAAGCTCCAGTGAGGCGCCGGCCGGCACCACAATCTTTAAACCGGCAATGCCATCCACAGGCGGTATCACGCATGTTGCTCGTCACCACCTGGTTCGGCGCCTTCCTCCTCGACGGCAAGACTGTCGTCGACTCCCGCCCGTTCCCGAAGGAGGCGAAGGAGATCGCCACCCGCCTGCGCCGGATGGAGAAGGGCGAGGTGCTCGAGGAGGAGCGGTCCCTCGCCGCCGGCGGCAGGAAGTTCGAGGTCGCCGAACCGCGGCTCAGATCGCTGGGCCCGGTCTCCGGTGACCGCGCGCCCCCGCTCGACCACATCGCCTCCAAGATGGGATTTTCGCCCGCCCTCCTCCACGGGGCAACGCTGCTCGTGGGCCGCGAGCAGCTCGGGGAGCTCGGCCCCGACCGGTTCATCGTCCAGGCCATCGCCGGGCTCGACGAGCTGACCAAGACGTCGAACCTGCTCATCGAGAGGCTGGTCGAATGGTACGGCCTCCACTTCCCCGAGCTGGCCGAAACCGCAACGCAAAAAGAGCTTGTGGACCTGGTGGCGCGCCACGGCCGCCGCGAAGGAATCCAGAAGGAAACCGGCAAGGGGCTCGAATCGTTAGGCACGCCGCTCTCCGACGAGGACGAGCTCGCCGTCAAGGCCTGGGCCACTCTCGCGCGCTCCCTTTCGCAGACGCAGTCCGAGCTGGAGGGCTACGTCACCCGGCGCATGGAGCAGCTCGCGCCCAACCTGTCCTCGGTCGTCGGGCCGCTGCTTGCGGCGCGGCTGCTCTCGCACACCGGGAGCATCGAGCGGCTGGGCCGGCTCCCAGCCAGCACGATGCAGCTTCTGGGCGCCGAGAAGGCGCTCTTCCAGTTCATGATGGAGGGCGGCCGGCCGCCCAAGCACGGCGTGCTCTTCCAGCACCCGCTCCTGCACCGCGCCCCGCCCTGGCAGAGGGGCAGGATAGCCCGGGCCCTGGCGGCGTCGGCCTCCCTGGCCGCCCGCGTCGACGCGTTCGGAAAACGCGACCTCCGCGAGCCCCTCCGCCTGGGATTGGCCAGGAAGCTCGAGCGGATCCAGAAGCAGCACGCCGCCCCGCCGGCGAAGGGCGCCGGCAGGCCCCCGGAGCGCCGTCAGCAGTTCGACCGGAAAAGGGCCGGGCGCAGGCCCGGCCGGCGGTAGGGAAAAATTATAATATTCTCAAGAAGTTATGACGCGTGCTGGAGAGACCGTTATTGCCTGATGGCGTGAAGGTATGGGAATACCAGGCCCGGAGCGAGATACGCGACGTGGCCATCACGAAGAACGGGGACCTGGTCGTGGTGGGGGCCTCCGACGGCACGCTGGCCATGCTCGACTGGGGCGGGAACGTCCTCTGGACGAAGGAGACGGGCGCCCCCATCCTGCGCGTCAAGGTCTCCTACGACGGCGAGTTCACCGCCGTCACCACCGCCGACAGCAAGGTCCACCTCTACGACAAGGGCGGGAACCCCCTCTGGAAGATGGGGCTCAAGCAGCCCATCTCGGGCCTGTCGATGAACTCGACGGGCAGCTCGGTGGTCATCGGCTCGGAGAACATGAACACCTACGTCATAGACCGGAGCGGCAAGGTGCTCTGGGGCGCCAAGATGGGCGCGCCGGTGGCCGACGTCGCCATCGCCGCCAACGGCAACTACGTCGCGGCGGGCTCCGACGACCACTCCATCTACCTCCTGGACATAGGTGGGAGGCTCGTGTGGAGCTACCGCACCGAGGGGCCGGTCCAGTGCGTGGCCGTCTCGGACAACGGCGACTACGTCATGGCCTCCTCGCTGGACAAGCGGCTCTACTTCTTCGACCGCTCCGGCTCGCTCATCTGGAACCCGCGCAACACCGAGCCGGCGGCGGCGATGGACCTCTCGCTTTCGGCGCGCAACCTGGTCATCGCCGTCGGCCAGGAGGTCCACCTCCTCACGCGGGAGGGGTCGCTCCTCAAGCGCTGGGCGGCAAAGGAAAAGGTCATCGACGTCGTCATCTCGCACAACGGCGAATACGCCGCCGCCGCCTCCTGCGACGACCACGTCTACTACTTCGACCAGAACGGCGAGGAGATCTGGCGCCACAAGTGCGGGGACGACGCCACCTGCGTGGCGATGAACGGGAGCGGGGACTTCGTCGTGGCCGGCGGCCGGGACCGGACGGTCCGCTACTTCGACAACAACAAGTTCTTCGAAGCCTTCATGACCGGCGCCCACAGGACGCTCGAGGCCATCCGCCACTTCGGCGTGAACGCCATCGAGGCCGACGTCCTGATGCAGAGGGCCCAGTCCGAGTTCGACCGCAAGGAGTTCACCTCGGCGCTGAACTACGCCCGGGGCGCCGAGAAGGTGGCGCAGAGGATAAAGGAGAAGAGCCGGCCGGAGGTCTCCGTCCTGGCCGTGTCCACCGAGAGCTTCAACACGGATTCCGCCACCCGCCTGAGCCTCATCATAATGAACACCGGCACCGCCCACGTCCGCGACGCCCGGCTGGACTTCTCCGGCCAGGCGGCCGTCGAGGGCCCCATGAAGCTCCCGCAGATAGCCACCGGCCGTTTCCTGAGCGAGGGCTACGGCGTGAGGCCGCTTGCGGCCACGAGCATACCGATGAAGCTTGCGATATCGTTCTGGGACATGGAGGGCAAGGAGTACCTGGCCGAGGCGGTCTTCAGCATCTCCGGCGGGGAGCCGGGCAAGAAGGTGGCCTTCGGCAAGAACCAGCCCGTCATACAGTTCGGCAACATCCAAAGGCTCATCGCCAGGGTGCAGGCCTCCAAGAAGGAGGCCCCGCCCGCGGCCAAGCCGCCGCCTGCGGCGCCGTCCGTCCCCGCACCCGGCGCCCGGCAGCCGGCACCCGGAACCTTCGTCCCGGACGCCCGCTGCCCGGTCTGCGGCCAGGGCGTGCGGCGCGAGTGGCCCGCCTGCCCGTTCTGCCACGCCAGGTTCAAGACCGGGTGAGAGGATGATACAGCCCTCGGCCTTCCGCGGCGTTTTCACCGACCGGGGGAACCTCTTCACGAGAAGGCTCGCCGGCGAAAGCGTCTACGGCGAGCGCATCGTCAATGCCGGGGGGGAGAGCTTCCGCGAGTGGAACCCCTGGCGGAGCAAGCTCGCGGCGGCCATCAAGAACGGCCTGCGCGAGCTCCCGCTCGACAGGGACTCGTCGGTGCTCTACCTGGGCGCCTCATCCGGCACGACCGCCTCCCATGTCTCGGACCTGTGCCCCGACGGCCGCGTGGTGTGCGTCGAGGTGTCGCCGAGAAGCTTCCGGGACCTTTTGACCGTCGCGGCGCCCCGGCCCAACATGCTTCCGGTGAAGGCAGACGCCCGCCACCCGGAGCGCTACCGGGCCCTCGCGGGCGAATCCGACCTTCTCTACCAGGACATCGCCCAGAGGGACCAGGACGCCATGTTCCTGCGGAACGCCGAGATGTTCCTGCGCTCCGCTGGCCGCGGGATGCTGATGATAAAGTCCCGGAGCATCGCCGTGGCGGACCGCCCGGACGACGTTTTCAGGCGCGTCATCGCGTCGTTGGAGCGTGAAAGGCGGCTCAGGATAACCGAGACGGTGAGGCTGGAGCCTTTCCACAAGGACCATCTGGCGGTCAGTGTTCTCTGGAAATGATCAGTCCGGCAGAAGATCCACCGGGTAATGCACCGTCGTGTTCGTCAGCCCCCACCCGCCCGTCGTGAGCGGCTCGCCACCGAGGGGCAGGGCGCCGGGGAACTCTGAATCCGTGGCGTCGGCGACGAGCCACTGGCCGTTTTGGTCGCTGAATGCCGCCGTGCGAAGGTCCGTGTTGTAGTAGAGCGACAGCGAGTGCGTGGCGGCCTGGAGGTCAGGCCCGACGAAGACGCTCAGGAAGGCGTGGTCGGTCTCGATGTGGAGCCTCGCCGTGCCGCCCATCGCGGCCACCAGCGCACCGAGGAGCAGGGTGTAGTCCTCGCAGTCGCCCGTGGAGAGGACCAGGGTCTCCGCCGGGGACTGCCAGTAATCCATTCCCGGGGCCTCGGCCTTGTAGGTGATGTTTTGGTGGACGAAATCGAACGCGGCCGCGGCCTGGTGGAGGCTGAACGGCCCCGGAAAACGGGCCTGTATCTCTTTGGCCTTCTCCGCCACCGCGGGGTCGTTTCGGTCCACGAGCCTGTTGGCCTTGTCGAAATAGTGGGCCGGGTTGGTCCGCTCCTTGTACTTTTTGGGTTCCACGCCAGCCTTGAACTCGAGGGGCTTGCCCTCGTTCCCGACATAGCCGTAGTCCCAGAAGCCGCGGACGATCGCCCGGGGACCCGCCTCGGCCAGGATGCCGGTCTTGAAAACGAGGCTGTGGTTCCCGGGGGAGGCCGGGCCCTGGAAGTGGACGAGCCCCAGGTATCTCTTCTCGCCGGGCTTGACGGTCACGCCGACCGTGGCGCAGGTGTCCGGGCCCCACCCGCCCGCCACGGCGATGCCGTAGACGAACAGGTCGTTCGTCCCGGTGTTCTTCAGCCAGCCCCGGAGGTGGCCGCCCCAGCCGGCAAAGGCCTCGCCGGTCGACCAGGCCGCCTCCATGGCGTACCCCGGCGGGAACCGGGCCTTTTCCCCGGGTCTTTCCTCCCAGAGGTTCGGGTCCCCCTGAGGGAAGGCGGGCACTTGCAGCATCGCGGCCGAAAACCCCGGGCGTGAGGCCATCGGGTCGGGCGCCCGGGCCGAAAGCCGGACATAGAGCACCCCGGCGAGGACCAGATTGGCCAAAACGAGCGCCGAGAGCACGGCGAGCCACTTGCGGTTGGCCTGCACACCCCGATTATGGCGGGGCCGGTTATTAATTATTTATGGAGAGGGGTAAAAAAGCCCACCAATCTGTTTAATATACCTCGACAGCGCTAATTAATATTGCATGAGGCTCCGCCCCAAGGCCGTAGCCTGGATGGTACCCGCGCTGCTGCTACTTGGGGCCATCCTCCTTTTCCCGTCCGCAGAGGCCCGGACGCCGGCGGTGCAGGTCGAGATGTCCGACCGGCTGGTCAAGGTGGACGCCTCCATATCGCAGTCCATGGTGGCGAGCTTCGGCGGGACGGTGGCAGTGTCCAACAACGCCAACCAGCCGGCCACGGTGGACCTTTCCGTGGTGGCCGGGGACTGGGCCTCGGCCGTCGAGATAAACCCGGCCCAGAAGATCGTCACCGGCAACGGCACCATCGCCTTCACCGCCGTGGTGACAATCGCCTCCGGCGCCGCCGAGGGCACCTATTCCGCCCAGGTGGTCGCCCGGGCCGAGGCGCCCGGCTCGCCCGCTGCGGTCTCGCAGAACCTCACGGCGATACGGCTCGTGCGCAACCGGCTTAGCGTCGGTTGCGACCGGCCGGTGCTCCAGGGGGAGCCCGGGGAGACCGTGGCCTTTACCCTCCGGGTCCAAAACAACGGCAGCACGAGGGACACCGTCGCCCCGGTGCTGGGCCATGTCCAGGGCCGGCCGGACCGTTTCTCGTTTTGGCTCGACGAGACCGCGCTGGACGTCGAAAGCGACGGCGCCATCCAGTTCATCGTCAACCTCACGCTTTCCCCGAAAGCCGCGCCCGGCGCCTATTCCATCACCTTCACGGCGCAGAGCTCCGTGTCCGGAGCCTCCCGGGCCGAGCAGGTGCTGACCGTCGTCGTCCCCGCAAAGCCGGTGGCCGCGGCGCCGCCGCCGGGCCCCGACTACATGCTCTGGTTCGGGATATCCATCATCATCGCCGGCGCCTGCCTCATCGTGTTCCTCGGCGGGACGGAGATAGGCTTCCTCGCCCTGCTCCAGTTCATCCTCGTCCCGCTCTTCGTGCGCCTGAAGAAGGACCAGGTCCTCGACCACTTCACCCGGGGCCAGATATTCGGGTTCATCAAGGCCAACCCGGGGGCGCACTACATCGCCGTCCAGGAGCACCTCGAGCTCCAAAACGGCGTCCTGGCCTACCACCTCAAGGTCCTCGAGCGCGAGGAGTACATCACCTCCGAGCGCGACGGCATCTACAAGCGGTTCTACCCGCGCCACATGAAGATACCGCACAAGGAGCGCCAGCTCACGCGGGTCCAGCGCGACATCGTCGAGGCGCTCAAGGCGCATCCGGGAACGAGCCAGAACGGCCTGGCCCGCCTGATCGGGGAGAGCAAGCAGGTCGTCGGCTACCATGTCCGGGTCCTCGAGAAGGCCGGGCTCGTGCGCGTGGAGCGCGACGCCCAGCAGACCCGGTGCTACCTCGAGGGGGCACCCCTCGAGGTCGAGCCGGAGCCGGAGGCCCCGGCCCAGCCCGGGGAGGCGCCGGCCGTCATCAAGGAGATCCACGCCTGAGATTCACCATTTCACGAGGGGGTCTTTCGGATGGTGCATGGGGAGAGCGGAAGCTGGAGACATAAGGGAGCGGTGTTCCGGGCCGCCATCCTACTCATGATGCTGGCGCTTCTGTCGCAGGCATCGCCATTCCAGCCCGTTTCAGCTGGGCCAAATATCAGGCTGCCGGTACTTTGCCTCTCGATTGACGAGACGGAGAAGGCTGCAAATGTCTCGATATCGGATTGCCTCTTGTTTTTCAGCGGGAAAGCCTGGATGACAGGCACATTGGGTGGGACGAATACACTCAATCTCACGTCATCAATCCACACCGGTTGGCCATCGGAGATAGCCCCTGCTTACATGGTTTTCAACGACCATTCGAACCAGACATTCAATGTGACGGTCACCGTGCCGCGAGCCACATCCTCCGCGATACATGGCATCCTCTCGGTTCATGGCAATCTCACATACAACATCTCAAACACCAAGGGAGTGTCTCCGGCGGAAACGATTGCCTCGATCTCGATTGAGCCATATCTAAGGCTGAATTGGACAGCCGATATGACAAGCGGCGAAACCGGCGCAGGCGGGGAATCCGCTTTCCAATTATTTGTGCACAATACCGGCAACCGGGAAGCGCCGGTCGTCCTCATCATGCCTGATATCGATAGCCTGCAGGAAAGGGGCTGGACCATCAAGCTAGTCCCGGAAGAGGCCAATATCCCGGAAGGGGGCTGGCAGTGCTTCACCGTCAGGGCAAGGCCTCCGGGAGGCCTGGTCCTTCGCGATGACCGGGCCGTCCTGAACCTCACGGTCGCCACCCGGGGAAAGCAGGACCCCGAACCGACTCCGCATGGTTTCGTCCATCTCGCCGTAACGGTCAAGGCCGATTGGACGCCTCTGGCCGGCCCGTCGGCGCTCCTGGTCATTGTCGTCGTGCTGGTCGTTGTGGCCGCCGTCCGGCGTTCGAGGAGGCGGAAGAGATGAGAATAGGGACCGTCCTGGTCATGGCCCTGATGTTTTCCAGTGCCCTGGCGGTGCCATTGCCGGCTACCGGCGCCGAGTTGCCTTCTTTCCTGCAGTTGAGAATATGGTTCGACTCCTCCAATTGCACCGTTGAAATGCCAACCAGCGGGCCGGCGGTGTTCAATGTCACGGGGCATTTCTCGACGGACAAGCTGCCAATGGACAGGGGCAGCCTGTCATTGTGGGCCACAATCGATTCCGGATGGCCCTTCGTCCTGAGTCCCGATTCCGCAATAATCACCAGCCCGGACCCCCAACCGTTCAATGTAAGATTGATCATCCCCCAAGGGACACCGGCGAACATCTCAGGGACGCTCAAGGTTTTCGGCAGATATTGCCACTGGTCTTCCCTCGTGAACGGTACCACGGTCATCAATGTCGGGCCGCATTACGGCGTCCAAGTTGCGCTCGGCCGGCCGGTCCAGCCGGCCGGCCCGGGGATGCCGCCGCTCTTCGAGGCCGTCGTGACGAACACCGGGAATGCGATGGACACGTTCTACTGCGCCTGGAAGGAGCCCGGGATCGCAACGATGCGCCGCTGGTCATATTCCCCGAACCGCTCCTTCCTCGAGGACATGGCCCCCGGCGAATCCCGGACGATAGCGCTCGCTGCCGATCTCACGAACGCCGGCATCCCCCCGGTCGATGGGGCCTGGTCGGAAGTCTTCTTTGTCCAATCCATGAACGCCCGCGCCCGGAACCAGACCGTCGGGCAAGATGTCAGGCTCACCATTCATACCAGGCCGGGATGGTGGGAAAAGGTCGATGTCCCGACGGCGGCGGGCATCCTGTGGGCCGCCGCCGTGTGCGCGATAACCGCTTCCGCGGTCCGGACCAGGAAGCGCCAGGGGAGCCGGCGGCGGCCGGCGTTGAAGGAGATTGGCAAGGATGGCGGCCTCTGACGGAAAAATCGTGCTCATCGCCCTTCTTTCCGCGGGCGTCCCGGTGTTCCTGCTCGCTCCGGCCACGGCCGAGGCGGCCGCCAGCCATGCGATGGCATTTGCCGTCAAGCTGGAGGCTTCGGAACTTCAGGCACGGATATCGGACCGGGAGCCGGGCACGGTCCGGTTCCAGGGTCGCGCAGCGGTCGATGCACTCCCTGTCTGCCGCGCCCGGGTGGAGCTTCGGGCCTATCTGGACATTGGCTGGAAACTGGATATCGCCCCCTCCACGATGGTCTTCACGAGCATGGCGCCCCAGGATTTCACCGTGACCATCCTCGTCCCCCAGGGCACTCCGGCCGATATGAGCGGCAACCTCACGGTTGTTGGCAGGTGCTCGCTAGGCGGCTTTGAATACCTCGCCGGGACACGGGGCACGATAACGGTCGCGCCGTATTGCGGGGCCCGGCTGGTGACCGGAAAGCCCGTCCTTGTGACGTCCCCCGGCGAAGGCTCGGAGGTCGATTTGGGTGTTCTGAACACCGGCAACGCCGAAGGCTCGTACGAGCTGGAAATCACCAATCTCGGGAATCTTCGAACGAACAGGTGGGAGCTCTCGTTTTCCTGCACGACCGCGACGGCCCCGGCGCCGGCCCGAATGGGCGCCGTCAGGCTGCACACCCGGTTCGGGGCGGGCGCCCTGGACGAGTTCGAGGGCCTTTGGTTCGCAGAGGCCGCAGTGGTATCCAGCAGCGGGAGCTCGTCCGGGAGGCTCGTCTTGGACGAGATCTCATTGGCCCTGTATGTCAAACCGGGCCCGGCCGCATACCTGTGCCCGTCGTTCATAATTCTTCTATTCGGGGTGGAGATGGCATTGACCGTGAAGCTTGTCCGCGATTGGAACCGGCACCGGCTCAGGAAGGCCGCGATGGAGAAGGTGGATGGATATGGAGAGTAGGCTCCTGACGATGCTCGTCGTCCTCGCAGTCTCGGGCGGTCTGCTGGCAACGGTCTTCCCGGCCCCGGCTCGGGCGGCCGTGCCCTGTATCCCCTCCTTTTTCATGCAACTGGACGCGGCCGAGCAATACGCCCGGACGGCCGGAGGCGCCTCCACGACCGTCACGTTCTCCGGCCGGATGGGGATTGATCACCTGCCGGTCGAGCGGTGCGTCGTCACATTGGCCGCCTCGACGGACACCGGCTGGGCGACAAGGGTGACGCCAACGGTTGCGGTCTTCACCAACACCACCCCCAAGTCATTCAACTGCACCGTGGTCGTCCCGGCCGGAACGCTCCAAAACCAGACCGCCAACCTTGTTGTCAAGGTGCATGCAAATGCCGGGGGAAGGAAATACAACTCCGAGACCAAGGGCCTCGTACGGGTCCAGCCGTACTACAGGATATGGCTTTCCACGGACACTCCGTTTTCGAGCATCGTTCAGGGCGGACGGAGCGCTTTCACGATAACTGCCTGCAACGGAGGGAACGGGATAGATACCATCGAGATGGAGATAATGAATCTGGATGAACTGAACGGGAAAGGCTGGACCGTGAACCTCAGCGCAGACACCCTCCCACACCTCCAGCCCGGGGAAAACAGGTCCGTTCGGCTGACTGCCGTTTCGCCCTGGGACGACCGGTCCATCGTCGATAAGGTGGTGACCATCCTCATCAACGCCTCGTCCCGGAATGCCCAGAACCGCACGCCGGCGCTCTCGCAGTCCTTCCCCTTCACGATCCAGGTCCGCTCCGTCTGGCTTCCCAGCCTGAGCCCGTACCTGGTGATACTGTCGCTTTCGGTGGCCGCAGCCTACCTTGCAACGGCCCCTGGCTTGGACCAACAGCGGAGGCGGTAGCGCTTGCCCTTTTCCGGCCCGCTGCATTCCCCGTGCCACCCGGATGTTCGTGCTCCGGTCCTGGTGGTGCTTCTGGCAGGCGTGCTCTTTTCGACGGTCTTTCCGGCCCCGGCCGGGGCCGCGGTCAACCCCGTGCCCGTGCTGGCGGTCAAGCTCGACTCGGCCAACCAGTACGCCCGCGTCACGGAAAGCGCGCCCGGCATCGTGACATTCACCGGCCAGGCCTCCATCGACAAGCTCCCCATGGAAAGCTGCGTGGTCTACCTGAACTCGTCGACCGACACCGGCTGGGCCTCGCAGGTATCGCCGCTTCGGACCACATTCACCAACACCACACCGCAATCTTTCACCTGCACCGTGCTAGTCCCGCCCGGCACTGCCAACAGTGAGTACGGCAACCTGTTCATCCGGGGCAGGGCCGTCGCCGAGGGCATGCAGAGCATCGCCGAAACCAGGGGGATAATCGCCGTCGAGCCCTTCTTCCGGTGCAAGCTCACCTCCACCCCGCCCTGCCAGGAAATCGCGCCGGGTGAACAGGCATTTTTCACAATCTGCGTCACCAACACGGGCAACGCCATCGATTCCTTCGAGCTGGAAATAGCCAATCTCAGGGACCTTTCCGAAAAACGGTGGACCGTGGTCCTATGCGCCGGCACCCTCCCGAAGGTGGCGCCGGCCGAGTACAAGCCTTTCAGGGTAACCGCCCAGTCCCCGAGGGATGAGACATTCTGGACCAGCGAGCCCACGATCATCGTGATCAAGACCACCTCGCAGAACGCCAAGGACTTCCAGCAGGTCGTGAGCGCGACCTGCCAGCTCACGGTCCATGTCCGGGGCACATACCTCCCGAGCCTCGATCCCGTCGTGCTTCTCATGGTCCTGGCCTTTGCGGCGGCCTACCTGGCGGTGCGCCCGGAACGGATGCCGGGGGGCCGGAGGCGCCGGGACACCCCGGTGACCCGGCCGGGGCGTCAAACAGATTAACCAATCTCTTTTTATACCCTGGGCGCCCAATTGACGGTCGTCGGACATGGTGGGCTAAATGCTCGGAGAAAAAGGATATATATCGCGTGGGGCATACTACCCTCAAGCAGAGGTGCGAAGAATGGATATTGGGCGCAGAGGTTTCGCAGGGGCAGCCGCATTCCTGATGTTCTTGGGCGCTTTGCTGGTTCTCGTTCCGACGGGCACCCAGGCCGCGGTCAACCCCGTGCCCGTGCTGGCGGTCAAGCTCGACTCGGCCAGCCAGAACGCCCGGGTCACGGAGAGCGCGCCGGGCATCGTGACCTTCACCGGCCAGATGTCCATCGACAAGCTCCCGGTCGAGCGCTGCGTGGTCACGCTCGCCTCCTCCACCGACATCGGCTGGGTGACGACGATCTCGCCGAGCACCGCGGTGTTCACCGGGACCACGCCCCAGTCGTTCACCTGCACCGTGGTCGTCCCGCAGGGGACCGCGAACAGCCAGTTCGGCAACCTCGTCATCAACGGGCGCGCCGTCGCCGGCGGCCTCCAGAGCACCGCCGAGACCAAGGGCATCATAGCGGTCGACCCCTACTTCCGGCTCACGCTGGACTCCGACGTCCCGTACAGGGAGATCTCCCCCGGCTCGCAGGCCTTCTTCACCGTGAAGCTCACGAACGCCGGCAACGCCGTGGACTCGTTCGAGCTCGAGATATCCAACCTCAAGGACCTGGCCGCCAAGAAGTGGACCGTCGTGCTCTCGGCCAACACCATCCCCAAGGTCCAGCCGGCGGAGTACAAGCCCTTCAGGATAACCGCCCAGTCGCCCCGCGACTGGACCGTCTGGAAGAGCGAGCCCTCGGTCATCATCATCAAGGCCACCTCGCAGAACGCCAAGGACTTCCAGCAGGTCATCGCGCTGAGCTTCCCGATCTACGCCTACGAAAAGGGATTCTACATACCCGGCTTCGACCCGCTTTTCCTGCTCGCGGCCTTCGGGATAGGCCTGGTGGCCATCAGAAGGAAGTACCAGTGAACGCTCCGGCCGCACGCCGGGCAGACTGCCGGAAGGTACGTATCCACTAGGTGATGTCATGCCTCCAGAAAAGGACGAACACGGCATAGACGGGGCCGAGGACCACCCGGAGGACGACGATTACGGAGAGGAGGACCCCGGGGAGGACGCCGGCGGGGACGGAGGGGAGCCCGGCGGGGGCCCGCCGGAAGGCCCGGAGGAGCCCGCGGAAACCGAGGTCCACGAGGTCTCGGCGGAGAGGCCCCGGAGGCGCCGCCACGGCCGGCGCAGGCACGGCCGGCGCAGGCGCCCGGAGGACCGGCCCAAGCCGAACATGAAGCTCTACGCCATCGTCATCGGGCTGGTCGTGATCGTGCCTTTGGTCGGCGCCGCCTGGTTCTTCTTCGGCCCGGCGGGCTCCATCCGCAAGATAGACCTCATCGCCCGGCCCTACACGGACTCCGAGACCCGGGTGAGCGGCATGGCGCTCGCGGCGTTCATCGACGCCGGCAAGCCCTCGGCGCTCTCGGGGACCGGCGACCTGAAGATCCTCCGGTCGGGCACGAATGTCTATTCGGGCCAGGTGCCCGTTTCGGACAGCCGGGCCATGAAGAACCTGCCGCTGAACCAGTTCGCGGTGGGAAACGGCGACTACCGCATAGAGTTCAGCTTCCAGGGCGCCGCCATGAGCACCACGTTCACCATCTCGGAGATAATCGAGAAGGTGAATCTCACCTCGTTTTGCATCACCACCATCAACAACGCCACGCTCGTCCAGCCCGGCACCGCCCGGATAGGCTTCACGGCCACGTTCCTCAACAGCGCCGACGTCACCCAGCTCGCCACGGACCGCGACCAGTTCGAGGTCGAGGTCATCCGCAACGGCGTCTCCGAGAAGCACACCGAGCCCGTGGGCTCCAGGTTCCAGCTGAACAAGAACTACCCGGTCGCCGGAAATGGGAACTACACGGTGAAGGCGACGTTCCTCAACTCCAAGGTGAAGCCCGGCTCGCAGTATTCCCGCATCGAATCCGTCGGGAACGATTCGGCGACCGGCGCGCAGGTCACCAGGATATTCATTCCGCCCACGGCCGTCGCCAAGTCGGACAAGTCCTCCGCCCCGTGGAAGCTCTCCGAGGGAGGGGCGACGTTCAAGTTCGACGCCACGGGCTCCATCACCTACGAGGGCGCGACGATAATCAACTACACCTGGGACTACGGGGACGGCCTCGGCGAGTACGAAGCCCCGAAGTCGACGCACACCTATACCAGTCCGGTCCCGGCCGGGGTGAATCAGCTGGACTACGTCGTCACGCTGACCATCGTGGACAGCAACGAGCAGGCCTCCTCCGCCCAGATAACGGTCACGGTCACCAAGACCTAGGTCCATGACCAAAGAACCGGCCCCCTTTCCGGTGTTCGACGCCCACCTGCACCTTGACCCCGAGGGCCGGGGCGTGGACGCCGCGAAGGAATTCCAGAGGGCCGGCGGCACGGGATTCATGCTGGTAGGGAAGCCCTACCATTCCATCCGGTGCGCCGGCCCCGACGATTTTGTCCGAAACTACGAAGCGACGGCCGCGCTTGCCGGCCGGGTGCGCTCCGCCACGGGGCTCGAGGTGCTCGTCGCCGTCGGGCCCCACCCGGCCGAGCTCCCGCGCCTTGCAGGCGAGCTGGGCCTGGACCGGGCGCGCCGGGTGATGCTCGAGGCGACGGAGCGAGCCGCCGCCTTTGTCCGGGAGGGCCGGGCCCAGGCGCTGGGCGAGATAGGCCGTCCCCACTTCACCGTCCCGCCGGAGCTCTGGCAGGCCGCCAACGAGGTCATGGAGGCCGGGATGCGGGCCGGAAAGGAGGCCGGGTGCGCCGTGATACTGCACACGGAGAGCGCCACGCCGGAGGTGTTCGCGGAGCTCGCATCCATCGCCCGCAGGGCGGGATTGCCCCTGGACAGGACGGTCAAGCACTTCTCGCCGCCGGTCGTCTCGGTGCACGAGAACGCCGGGCTGTTCCCGTCGGTGCTCCTCGGCAAGGGCGCATTCGAGAAGGCCCTGTCCCAGGGGACCCGCTTTCTGGTGGAGACGGACTACATCGACGACCCGCGCCGGCCCGGCGCGGTGCTCGGCCCGGCCACGGTCCCGCGCCGGACGCTGGACCTCTTCGCCCGGGGGCTCCTCACGGAGGAGGCGGCGTTCGTCATCCACCGCGATAATCCGCGAAGGGTCTTTGGGCAATAGGTGCAGGGATGCAGGGTTGGAAGGGTGAAGGGACGCCTTCCCCCCTTCCCGCTTCCCGCAGGTCAGTTTCCCGCAACCGCCGCAGGCCCCACCCTCGCCGTCGATAAAAGGAAATATTCCCACGGCGATTAGGATTGCGTGGACGGGGACGGAAGCGACGGGCCGGGCATGCGCGTCCGGGACCAGCTGGCCCTGCTCGCCGCCGCCTGCCTGCTCCTCTCGGTGACCGCGAGTCTCCTGCCCGACAGCGTCCTTCCTTCCGCCTACCGGACCGCCGGGTGGCTGCTCTTCGCCGCGCTGGCGCTCGCCGTGATGTACTTCGCGTTTCCCCACATGTGGGTGTACGGCCTGTGGCTCTCGGGCATATGGGGCGCCACCGTGTTCGGCCTCCAGCTCGTCATGCTGGGCGGCGAGAGGCTCTTCGCGCGCTACTGGGCAGCCGCCGGAATCGGCCTCCTGATGGTTCTTGCTGCGCTCTTCCTGGTATACACCCTGCTGATGCGGGTCCGCATCGCCCGCTCGGTGCTCGAGAGCCGGGCCCCGCTGGGACTGTGGCTGCTTTCGGTGCTCGCCTTCTTCCTCCTGTGCCTGCTCTCCGGGGCGGGGCTCGCCCTCTGGACGGGCGGGGGCTCGCCGGCGGCCCTGGGGCTCCACGGCGCCTCCGAGGTCCTGCTGGGGCTCCTCGCGGTCTACATCTGCTGGGCGCCCGAGGACGCCGTGTGGTCCGCCGCCGGGAGCGCCCGCGAGCCGCCGGCCGAGGAAGCGGAGGCGGCGTCGGGCCCGCTGCTCAAGAGGATGGGGGGCCGCAGGGAGGCCCCGGTCCCGGCCACATGCCCGGCCTGCGAGGGCAGGCTTCGGACGGTCCGGCTGGCGTGCCCGTCCTGCGGCGCCGCCTCGGATGCCCTCTGGTGCGCCGCCTCCGAAAGCTACGTCGCCCCCTGCCCGTCCTGCGGCGCCCCGACGCTCACCGCGGACGACCGGTGCCTGAAGTGCCGCGCCCCCTATCCGGGCCCGTCCTGCCCCTCGTGCGGAAAGACGTCCCCCGCACGGGATTGGCGCAACGGGTGAGCGCGTACTGCTCAACGTTATTTCGTGTCTAGCAAACCTATAATATAAAAAAGTCGTTCCATCGCACGCGCAGGGGTGCAGCGGCATGGGAATCGTTGATTCGGTATGCGGCGCCGAAAGACAGCTCTCGGTCGAGGAACTCAAGGCCACGGCCCACCGTATGAGGCAGGACATCATCCTGTGCACGACGGCCGCCGGCTCGGGCCACCCGGGCGGGTCGCTCTCGGCCGCGGACTTCCTGACGGCGCTCTACTTCCGCGAGGCGCGCCACGACCCGAAGGCCCCCAGGTGGCCCGGGCGGGACCGCATCTTCTATTCCAAGGCGCACATCACGCCCGCCATATACTCGGTCATGGCCCTTTCGGGCTACTTTCCCGAGGAGGACCTCGTCGGCTTCCGCAAGCTCGGCTCGCCGCTGCAGGGCCACCCCAACTGGCTGGAGCTCCCCGGAATCGAGATGTCCGGCGGCTCGCTCGGGCAGGGCTTCAGCATCGCCGCCGGGTGCGCTCTGAACGCAAAGATATACAACGAGCCCTACCGCGTCTTTGCCGTCATGGGCGACGGCGAGCAGCAGGAGGGCTCCATATGGGAGGCCGCCGAGGCGTCCGCCCACTACCGCCTCGACAACCTCGTCGGAATTGTAGACAAGAACGGCCTCCAGATAGACGGCAAGGTCTGCGATGTGATGAAGATAGACCCGATAGGCGACAGGTACAGGGCGTTCGGGTGGCACGTCATCGAACTCGACGGCCACGACATGGGAAAGATCCTGGCCGCCTTCGAGGAGGCCCGCTCCGTCAAGGGCAAGCCCACCGTCATCATCATGGACACGGTCAAGGGCAAGGGCGTGAGCTTCATGGAGAACGAGGCCGGCTGGCACGGCCGCGCCCCCAAGCCCGACGAGGGGCTCAAGGCACTCAAGGAGCTCGGCGCCGACATGGAATGGGCCGAACGGCTCCTCGGCAAGGGCGCCGAGATGGGCGAGAGGATCGCGGTCGAGTACGGGGCGAAGATGCCCTCCTCGAAGAGGCCCTACTGGTGGAACACGCAGAACGTGATGAAGGCCGAGATGCGGGCGACGCGCATGGGGTTCGGCGACGCGCTCGAGAAGGCCGGGGAGGACCCGCGGGTGGTCGCCTTCGGGGCCGACATATCGGATTCCATCTGCATCAGCCAGTTCTACAAGCCCCGCCACCCGGAGCGGAAGGCCCGCTGGATAAGCGTCGGCATAGCCGAGCAGAACATGACCACCATGGCGGCCGGGCTGGCCAAGGAGGGCAAGATCCCCGTCATCGGCTCGTACGGCGTGTTCGCCACCGGCCGCAACTGGGACCAGCTCCGGACGACGGTGTGCTACGGGAACCTCAACGTCAAGGTGGCGGTCGCCCACGGCGGAATATCCGTCGGCCCCGACGGCGCCACGCACCAGTCGCTCGAGGACATAACGATAACGGCGATACTGCCCAACATGCACGTCGCCGTCCCGGCGGACGCGGTCGAGACGGCCAGGATGACCGAGCACATGCTGCTTCGGGTGAACGGCCCCTGCTGCATCCGGTTCGCCCGCGAGGCCACCCCGGTGATAAGCAAGCCGGAGACGCCCTTCGAGTTCGGCAAGGCCAATGTGATCCGCTTCCGGAAGGAGGCGGACAGGTTCATCGAGGCGTTCGAGACCGTCCTGGCCGAAAAATACTCAAGCGAGAACGAGGACGCCACGATAATCGCCTGCGGGCCCGAGGTGCCCGAGGCGATGCGCGCGGCCTACATCCTGAAGAAGGAGCACGACCTGGAGGCGAGGGTGCTGAACGTCCATACCATCAAGCCCCTCGACGCGGCGGCCGTGGCGAGGGCTGCCGCCGAGACGGGCGCGCTCGTCATCGCCGAGGAGCACCAGCGGGGCGGGTTCGGCAACATCGTCGCCGGCGCCCTGGCGAACTCCGACCGGCTCGAGGGAAGGCGCTACCTGGTGCGCATGATGGGAATGCCCGACGCCTTCGGCGAATCGGGCCAGCCCTGGGAGCTCATCTGGAAGTTCGGGCTCGCGGCCGAGCACATGGTCGACAAGGTCCTCGAGCTCGTGAAGCTCAAGCAGAAGCTCAAGGCGGAGAACGCCTGGAACGCGGTGTGCTGAGCGGCTCGGGGACGGACGGACGAGCGGGAAGCGGGAAGCGGGAATGCGGGGGACGGACTGACCAGCGTGAATGGTGAGGGGTGAAGGCGCTCCTGCCCGCTTCCCGCTTCCCGCTCGTTTCTTCCCCAATAGCCTAACTTAATAATCCCCTCCGCCAATATCCTTGCGGTCCGGGGTCTGAATCGATGGCCGCAGTGACGGGGAAGTCCGTGGAGCAGTATCTCGAAAAGTACATCGAGAGCTACATGGAGGCCTGCAACGCCAAGAAGGCAGCCGACAGCCGGCCCCCGCCCTTCTGCAAGGGCTACCCGTTCCACGTCCGCGCCTACATCCTGCCCAACGAGGCGATGGTGGCCACGTTCCAGTACGCGGCGCCGGCCGCCCGCATAGAGGTCACCGAGGCGCCCTTCGAGTCCGTCACGGCTGTGCTGCAGACCCGCCAGCACCACGCCATGGTGGCCTGCTCGCCCCAGAAGGGCTACTCGGCCAACGACGCCGTCAAGGACGCCGCCATAGACCTCGCCCGCGACCAGCGCCTCTTCGAGTACCGCAACGGCCTCGAGAACGCCTTCACGAGCATCGTCGAGACCGAGGCGCTCGTAACGGACATCGCCAAGACCAACCCGTGGCTCGAACGACAGCTGCTTGGCGTCGCCGACAAGCTGGGGAAGACGGCGGAGCCCATGGAGAAGCTCAAGGAGGAGTTCAAGCGGATGGAGGGCGAGGAGCGCTACCAGGACGACGAGCTCCGGCTCGTCGACCTGCAGAAGTACCGCAAGAGCCCCGACGCCCCGATGGCCGCCCTGACCGAGCCGGTCGTCGAGAAGTACCTCAAATCCTACATCGAGGCCTACCGCTCCACCATCAAGCCCGACTACCCGGAGGCGGCGCGCCCGGCGTTCTTCAAGGGCCACCCGTTCCACGTCAGGGCGTTCATCCTGCCCAACGAGTCCGTGGCGGTGACGTTCAAGTACGCCGTCCCGGCGTTCAAGCTGGAGGTCTCGAGGGCGTCGCCGGACCTCGTCTCGGACCTGCTCAAGGGCAAGGAGCACTCGAACTTCCTGGGGCTTCCCCCGCTCAAGAGCCTGCGGCGCGAGGACGCCGCCTACGACGCCAAGCTCGCCGTCAAGCGAGACATGCGAAACGCCCTGCTCCGGGCGCTCCTGGGCTCGGCGCGCTCCGGCATCGGGGAAGAGGAGAAGAACATCCTCGACATCGCCAAGACCAACCCGTGGCTCGAAAAGCAGCTGGCGCAGGCCGCGGCCCGCCTTTCGGGCGTGAAGTCGCTCCTGGCCGCGCTCAACGACGAGCTCGAGAAAGCGGAATCCGGCAAGCGGTCCGGAGACCACGAGCAGCTCCTCGACCAGCTCACGCGGCACAGAAGCCCGCTCGAATCCGAAACGGCCGAGCCGGAAGTGGTCTCAATGGAATCCGGGAGCCCGGCCTGGGCCCAGCCGGGAGCGCAGGTCAGGCCCGCCCAGCCCGTCTACGCGGAGCAGGCCGCGGGCTACGTCGAGCAGGCCCCCGTCCAGCGGGCCGAGTACGCCCCCCGCCAGGCCCAGACCCAGGCGGTGCGCTACGAGCTCGGCGCCGAGGAGAAGCAGACGCTCGACATGATAAAGGCAACGCTCTACAACATCGACGTGAAGATGGACGACTTCGAGCGGCGGCTCAACTACATGGACAAGTACGTCGAGGCGGTCCAGAAGCAGCAGGCCGAGAAGTTCAACGCCCAAAACGAGATAATGCGCTACGAGGCCCGGAGCGCCAAGTACGCCGGGATAGGCATCGCCTCCACATCGCTCGTCGTCCTCATGCTCTTCATCCTGGACTGGTGGCTCCACATCTTCGACCCGATACGGGGCCTTCTGGGCCTCTGAGCTGGAATATGGGTTCAAACCACCCCAATCTTTATAGAGGACGATATCTTATTTCGGCCCCACACGAAAGGAGGAGTTGGCAATGGGAAAGGACGATGTGGGCAATGTGCTGAAGGAGAAGAGCCTCGAGCTCAAGAAGATGTTCAAGGACGTCAAGGCGGTCCTCGAGCAGTGGAAATTTTCCGTCGAAGAGACCAAGGAAGGCATGAGGATAGAGCTCCACGCGGTGGCGCTCATAAAGAAGCCCAAGAAGGAAGAGGACAGCTGAGTTCCAGCCTTCACTCCGGCCCCGGGGCCCGACGGTCATCGCGGCCGGGCCCCGGATGGTTTTCGAGGCACGTCCCAAACTCTTTAAATAATCCAGCGCGCCCAATGTATCGACGGGAGGAAAGACCAAGGCCATGACCAGCCCGGCCGAAGAGAGCCACGAGGAGGTGCACCGCGCCTACTTCAGCGAGGTCCTCGAGTCCATCCGCCGGCTCATGGGGCGCCAGTACGGCCTCAAGGAGGTCTCCATCCGGCCCATCGGCACCGGCGGCTCCCGGCTCTCCATACCGGTGCGCATAACCGGGACCGGCCGGGACGGCCGGAAGGAGCGCTTCTTCGGAAAGATCCTGGGCTCGAGCGACCTCACGGTGGCGGCCTCCATCCAGTTTTTCAAAAACATCTACCTCCACATGAACGCCCAGGACCCGATATTCGAGGCGTCCCGCTCGGCGGAGGACATGGCCCGCGACCAGTTCGAGTCCCTCAAGGCGATCCACGACCTGGGCATACCGACGGCCCGGCCCTTCGGATACCACCGGCTGGATAGCGGGCTCTGGCTGGTGGTCGCCGAGTTCCTCGAGGCGCGGCCGATGGCCGAGACCGGCGATGTCACCGCCGAGCAGCTCTCCACGGTCTTCCGCTACCTGAAGAAGATGCACAGGAACAAGGTGTTCCACGGAGACCTGAAGCCGGAGAACATCATGGTCGGCGAGAAGATATACGTGCTGGACGTCGGCCGGTTCCGGCCGGGTGTAAACCAGGCCAAAAAGCGCGCCTACGACCTTGTGTGCCTCATCTGCTCCCTGCTCGAGAGCGCCCCCGCCGAGAAGGTGGTGGCGGTCGCCAGGAAGTTCTCCTCCCGCAAGGATTTGCGGGCCGGGGCCGCCTACCTGGACCTCGTGCAGAGGAGGCCGGACATCAACTTCACCGACGAGACCAAGGAGAAGCTCCGGCGGCTCATGGTCGGGAGGCGCCTGCTTTCAGGTTCATCCGTCCTCGTTCATCTGCTTGGCCTTCTGCCGGCCACGCCACCAGATTTGCAAAAGTAGCTTGAACATCCGCCAGCGGTGCACCTTGATGTTGTTCTTCACGCCCCGGCCGTACTCCATGATGGGCTCGCCCTTGTAGGCGAAGACGAACCTCCAGATGGCGAGCCTCGGCAGATCGAGCATCATCTCGTTCGTGTTGAGGATGACGTCCTTGTCCTTGACGATGATGTCCATGTCCACGACGCCCTCGCGCTTTATTGGCACACGGATGCCGCGGCCGATGATGGAGCGGAACATGGCGTACGTTGCGAGCTCGATGGACGGGACGTCTATCAGCCGCTCCAGCGGGGGCAGGGCCCGGCGCCCGGCGGCGGGCCGGGCGCCCCCGCCCTCCGGAGGCCGTTCAGCGGGGCCGGCCTTCCCGTCCTCCGGGGGCTGCTCCCCCGCCCCGGTTTTCGCCCGTTCGGGCGGGGGCGCCGGCGCGGCCTTCCGGGCGGGCGCCCCCCGCCTCGGGCGGTGGCCGTCCCACTCGGACGGTTCCTCGATGTAGGGCGCCCCCTCCTTGTGATACTCGCTCTGGAGCTTGCCCCCGGTGCGCCCCTTCCAGTACTCCGAGAAATAGTCCAGGTCGTCGACCTCCCTCTTCTCGCACACGCCGTCGGGGAGGCCGTCCTTGTGATACTCGCAGATGGTTTTTTGGCCCGGAGCGTCCTTCCAGTCCTCGGCGTCCAAGAGCGCGCGCTTCTTCTCGGCTTGCTCGGCGGCGGTCCCGCCGGGCCCTGCTTTCCTGTCGGTCCTGTCCGGGCTCAAGCGTGGCCTCCTATTTTTTGACAAGGATCTGGAACCGGGCGAAGATGCGCGTTCCGTCGCGGTACTCCTCCATGGAGAACTTCCAGTCCTCTATCTCGGCGTTGAGGTTCTCGAAGAACCTGTCGAGCTCCGTCACGATCTTTTCGACGTTCTCGGTCTTCCCTCCAACGAGCTGGAGCACTGACGCAATCTTTTCCTTCTTGCCCATCGCAGACCCGGGGCGAATAGGACGGCCGGGGCTAATATCCTTTTGCCTCAAACGGGCCGGGTGCCGCATGCAAGGGGCAAAGCCCTTGGCTCCCTTTCCCCGCCCCCGCTTCGCTCAATGGCGGTGAAGAGGGTGGCGGGGCCGAAAGACCATACCCGATGCCATTTGCGGCATCCGACTTCCTCCCTACGGCTTGCACCTTGAACCTTGCGCCCTGCCCCCCTTGCCCCCTGCGCCTTGCGCCTTGCGCCTTGCGCCTTGAAACCTATATTATTTAATATCCCACCGCCATTCAACACCCGCAGGGTGCGCGCTTGGCCAAGTTCACCACGGCGTACAAGGAGGAGCTCCGGATGCCGGCCCAGCGCTGGCTCCTCATCACCCTCCTGGTCACCCTGATGACCGTGTTCCTGGAAGCCATACTGGTCCTCCAGTTCCCCCGGTCGTTCGACTCGCTGTTTATAATCATCCCGTTCTTCGGCCTGTCCGCGGTCGTCTGCCTGCTCATGGTCTTCTACCCCCTGTTCCTCTGGGAGCAGCGCGGCTCCGACATCGACCGGGAGATGCACCTCTTCATCACGCGCATGGGCGTGCTCGCCGCCTCGGAATCGGCGCGCAAGGAGATGTTCGACGTCATCAAGCGCATGAGGGAGTACCGCTCGCTCGCGGTGGAGATAAACAAGATATTCATCATGGTCGACAAGTGGAACGTCAGCCTCGAGCGCGCCTGCCGGTTCGTGGCCCAGACGACTCCCTCGGACCTTCTGGCCGATTTCCTCAACAGGCTGGCCCACGGCGTCGAGGGCGGGGAGCCGGCCGAGGTGTTCTTCCAGACGGAGCAGGCCGTCGTCCTCAACCAGTACGCGCTCAAGTACCAGGGCGCCATGACCCGGGTCGAGTGGATGAAGGAGATCTTCGTGTCCCTCGTGGTCTCGGTGCTCTTCATCATAGTCTTTGCGACGCTCGCCCCATTCATATCCCGGGGCGAGGACCCCAATTTCTGGCTGGGGCTCTCCGTGGGCGTGTTCCTCGTCGTCGAGCTGGTCTTTCTGGCCGTGCTCGCCGTGGTCGTTCCGGGCGAGAGCATCTGGTCCGACCTGGCCATCCGGACCGAGACCAGGCACATGATACGGCGGGGGCTCTACGCCTCCCTCTTCCTGAGCCTGGCCTTTGCCTCGGTGGCGCTGGCCCTCCCGTGGGACGCCCTCGAGGGCTGGATGCTGCTTTTCGCCTTCGGGGCGAGCCTCGCCCTCCTGGTCCTGAGCCTGGCCTTCTACCCGAAGTGGAACCTGAGCGTCATCGAGGGCGTGACAATTGCGGGGCTTCTGGTGACCGTCTTCTTCGTGACCATCCAGACGCTCACCGCCATGGAGCTCGATGCCCGGAAAGCCTCGCTCCCGTACGACCTCATGAACGGCCGGGTGTACTTCGGCCTGGCGCTGGCATACATCCTGACCCCCTGGCTCGTGCTGGGCCACTTCATCAACCGGGAGGAGGACAAGATAAAGCGCCGGGACGACAACTTCGCCGCCTTCCTCCGCTCCCTGGGCGCGGCGGTGGCCGCCACGAGCAAGGACATCACGGTCCCGCTGGGCAAGCTGCGCCGCCACGACTTCGGGCCGCTGACCAAGAACGTGGACGACCTCTACAAGCGCCTGTCGCTGCGGATAGACCGGCCCCGCGCCTGGGAATACTTCAGCGCCGAGACGCTCTCGGAGCTCATCTCCAAGTTCACCGAGATGTATGTCGAGGGCATCAAGGCCGGCGGGAGCCCCAAGAAGGTCAGCGCCATAATCAGCGAGAATTTCCTGCGCATCGTCGGGCTGCGCCGGATGAAGTACGATTCGGCCTCGACGCTCACGGGCATCCTCTACGGATTGGCGTTCGCCATCTCGTTCGTCCTGTACATGACGCTGATGATACTCCAGAACTTCGACGGGCTGGCGCGCAACCTCGGCATCTCGCTGGCCGAGACCGGCGGCACCAACGTCCCCATCAACAACATTCTGGTGCTCAACGCCGGCGCGTTCGATTTCGACATCCTGGGCGGGGCGATACTCTTCATGTTGCTCGTCCACGCCCTCGTCTCGGCCGTCACGACGAGGACCATAAGCGGCGGCCACCGCGGCGGGGCCGCCTGGCACTTCGTGCTCCTGACCTGGACCTCCGTCATGATAGCGGTCTTCGTCATGTCGGCGTCGTGGTACTTCCTGCCGGCGCCATGAAGGAACGGACGAGCGGGAAGCGGGATGGCGGGAAGTTGACGGGCGGGAAGCGGGAAGAAGAAGGCCCCTTCCCGCTCGTGCCCTGCACCCTCGCGTGCTTTCAAGCCCAGAGCTTGGCGATGCTGACGTCCATGGGCGCGCCGGCCGCGGACGCCACGGGGCCGCACTTGGTCCGCATCAGGTGGATCATCGGGCGCCATCCGGTGCCCGAAAACGACTCGAAGTTGGCCATGCCCTTGCTGATGATGACATCGCACTCCCGCAAGGCCCGCCGGAGCGCCGCCGGCATCCGGCCGAGGTCCACCCCGACCGCGAACGAGCCGGTCTCGAGGACCAAGTCGACCTCGGGGCGGAGCCCGAGCTCCTCGACGTCCTCGATGGTGGCGTCCGTCAGGATGGGCGCGCCCCGGACCACGAGCGCGACGGAGGCTCCCAGCCGGCGCAGCTCCCGGAAAACGAGCCTGTCGAACACTATCTCGCCGCAGTTGTCGGCGAGATAGACCACCTTCGCCCCGTGCCGCAGGAGCCTCCGCAGGCGCGGCGTGTCGTCGACGGAAAGGCCCTCCCGGAGGATGCCCGAGAACGCCTGCCTCAGGTCCTCCGGCCTCTGCATGTCGGAGCGGATGCCGAAGTCCAGCATGTTCCCGGCTATCGAGCACAGGATGGCCGCGCGCAACCGGTCCTTCGACCGCCCGACATATCTTTTGGCGGCGGGGAGCAGGCCCGTCGCCACCTCGTTGCTCCGCCGCTTCACGTCGCGGTACGGGTCAGGGTCGCGCAGGGCGCGGTACACGGCCGCGTGGACCTTCGTGGCCAGGACGGCCGACACGGCGCCGGGCCGGTAGGCCCGGGCGAAGACGGCGCAGGCGGCCCGGATGGCCGCCGGGACCTTCTCCGGGCCGGAGAGCTCCGCCTCGTAGATGGCCCGGCGGAGAAGGCAGGGCACGCATTGCGGGGTTATCTTCACTGCGGGGGAATGTTTAAAGGCGTAGAAAAGAGTTTAGGTGGCGATGGGCGCCCGTTCCTGCCAGGCGGCGGCGGCACTGCTTCTTTTGACGCTCGGTTCGCTCCTCCCGCCGACCGCGCCGGCGGCCGCCGGCGACCCTTCGGTCAGGATCGATTTCCCGTTCGCGGGCGACGTGCTTGCCGGCACCGTGGAAATCACCGGCGCCTCCGAGAACGCCCTCCTGGTCAACCTCAGCGTCGACGGCGGGGGCTGGAACCGCGCGGGCGGGGTGGAGAACTGGAGCTGGTCCTGGAACACCACGGGATACACGGACGGGACGCACTCGCTTCTGGCATCGGCGGTCAACGGGAGCCGCACCTCCGGCGTGGTGTCCGTCCAGGTGGTCGTGAACAACACCCCGCCCTCAAGGCTCGACCTCTCGCTGGACCTGGAATCGCGGCTGGTCTACACCTGCGAGAGCTTCGCGGTCTCGGGTCTGGCCCGGTTCGACACCGGCGTCCGGCTCGCCGGCGCCGCGGTGGCCGTGTCGGCCGGCAACGCCACCCGGAACGCCACCACCGACCGGCGCGGCTACTACCAGGCGGTCCTGCCCGCGCCCGCCGCGCCGGGCGAACTGCCCGTCAGGGTGCAGGCCGCCTCGTCGGGGCTTTCGGCCTCGGCGCAGGACCGCGTCTCCGTGGTACCGAGGGCGGCCGCCGACCTCTCCGTGGCGCCGCCGGACATCCGCTTCACCCCGGCCCAGCCCTACAGCGACGAGGAGATCACCGTGAGCGCGGTGGTCCGCAATCTCGGCGGCGGCAACGCCACCGCCCGCGTCAATTTCAGCACCCCCGGCCTGCCCGACTCGTCGCTCGAACTTGCAGTGCCGGCCGGCGAGAGCCGGAACCCCTCGGCGGCCTGGAGGCTTGCGCCCGGAAACCACACCGTGAACGTGTCCCTTTCCGGCATCCAGCCCTACGACTCGAACTCTTCCAACGACCGGGCCTCGGCCGCCGTCCTCGTGCTCTCCCGCCCGGACCTCGTGATGGCGGCGCTGGTGGCCTCCAATCCGAGGCCGTACGCCGGAATGAACATAACCCTGCAGGCCCGGGTGAACAACACCGGCGACCGGGAGGCCTCCGGCACCGTGAAGTTCTTCGACGGCCCGCCCGTCTCCGGCCGGCTCCTCGGGGCCAGGCCGGTGTCGGTCGCCGCCCGGTCCTCATCCATGGCATTCCTGGACTGGAACGCCTCCGGCGAGGGCGAGCACGTCGTGTACGCCGTCATATCCGACGTCCTCCCGCGCGAGGCCTCGGGCGCCAACAACCAGCTGGAGCGGGCCCTCACGGTCCGCCGCCGCCCGGCGCCCCCCGGGCCCCCGGATGCGATACCCGCCTTCGGCGCGCCCGCGCTGCTCCTCGCGGCGGCCGCCCTCTTGGCGGGGAAGGCGTTCTTCAAGCACAAAAGTTGACCTTTTCCCAAAAACGGGCGCAAAGTTTATTACAACACTGCCAATTATTTGGCGCCGATGACGCGCAAGCCGCTCTCCGCCAACGAGAAGCTCGTGCTCTACGGCCTGGTCCGATTCCCGGACCAAAACGACCGGGAGCTCTCCGGCGAGCTCGGGCTCAAGATGTCCACCGTCACGGCCATACGCAACAGGCTCCGCCGGGAGGGGTGGTTCCGGACGGTCCGCCTGCCCTATCTCGAGCGGCTGGGCGGGGAGCTCCTCATCGTCGTGACGGCCCGGCTCAACGTCCTCATGCCCAGGGAGGGCCTCCTGCGGGTCCTCCGGGAGGCGCTCTCGGGGATGGACGACGTCTTCTTCGCGGCGGCCGACCGCAGCCACCTCGTGATCTTCTCGATGTGCCGCAACTACACCGACGCCTGGACCGATTCCGAGAAGGGCTTCCAGCAGCTCGCCGAAAAGGGGGCGCTGGCCGGGGCGCCCGCGCGCCGGGAGACCGTGATATTCCCCCTGAACCAGACGAGGCTCCTGCGCTTCTTTGATTTCTCCGCGATACTCGGCCAGGCCTTCGGAGTCGGCCGCCCCCCCGCCGGGCCGCCGTTGGACCTCAAGCCCGAGCCGCCAATCCCGCGCCGGCTCAGCCGCATCGAAAAGCGCGTTTTCCTGGGGCTCGTCCGCTTCCCGGAGCTCGCCGACAACGAGGTCGCCGTCAAGATAGGCGTGACCAGGCAGTCGGTCACGAAGATACGCAGGCGGTTCGAATCCGAGCGGCTGCTGGCAGAGGCGCGCCTCCCGGACATGCGAAGGACGGGCCTGGAGATACTGGCAGTCTCGCACTACGAAACGGCGCCCGGGGCGACGGCTGCGGCGCGCCGGAAGGGGATGGAGTGGGCCGCGAGGGAGCTCACCGCCTTCTTCCACGTCCTCGGCCAGCGCGAGGGCATGGTGATGGGCCTGGCCGGGAACTTCTCCGAGCTCCAGAGGCTCCAGTGCGAGGCCTCCCGGATGTACCTCGAGCGCGGCTACTTCAAGGAGGAGCCGTCGCTGCTCCTGCTCTCCGTTCCGGAGCTGGAAGTGGTCAAGGACTTCGTCTTCACCCCCCTGGTGGAGCGCGTGCTCCAAACCGGGGACGGGAAATAGCCGGGCCTCTGGCGCGCAGCATGAATGGTGGAAGGGACTGCGGTGCATCCTGTTTTGTACCCCTTCCGCCCTTCGACCCTTCCGCCCTTCCCTTCATCCCCTTCCACCCCTGCACCCTTGCACCCCTGCAACAATTTTATAGCGCAAGTCCGATACCGCGGGCCGTGCGAGTTCTCTACAAGGACCCCAAGGGGCACCTGCTCAGGCTGTTCGTGGACACGCCCGACGACCTGTGGCACCTTTACAACGTCATCGGCCGGGGCGACCGGGTGGGAGCGCTGTCCGCCCGGCGCCAGGAGACCGGCCGGGACAAGATACGGGAGGAGCGCGGCGAGAAGAAGAAGATGTGGCTAGCCGTCGACGTCGAGGAGGTCGAGTTCGCCGAGTTCTCCGACCGGCTCCGGGTCGGCGGCCCGATACGGGAGGGCCCGCAGGACCTGGGCTCGTTCCACACCCTGAACATCGAGCAGGGCGTCGAGCTCACCATTGGCAAGGAGGACTGGAGGGACCACCAGATAGACATCATCCGGGAGGCCGTGGAATCCACCACGCGCCCCCTGCTCACCTTCGTGGCCATCGACGACGAGGAGGCGACGCTCGCGACGCTCCACCACCACGGCGTCAGGTGGGTGGCCGACATCCCGGCCCATGTCTCCGGCAAGGACTACGAGACCAGGGGAGGCGGGACGGACAACTACTTCGGCGACGTTTTGGCGATGCTCGCCCAGGTCAAGAAGGACGGCCCCGTCGTCCTCTGCGGCCCGGGCTTCACCCGGGACGCCTTCCTGAAATTCGGCCGGGAGCGCCGGCCGGAGCTCTTCGGGGGCTGCCACAGCGAGGGCACGGGGCAGTCGGGCATGACCGGCATCTACGAGATGATGAAGCGGGACATCGTGTCGCGGGTCATCTCCGAATCCCGCGTGGGCCAGGAGACCGCGCAGGTGGAGGCGCTTCTCGAGGAGATAGCCAGGGACGGCAAGTGCGCCTACGGCCTCGACGAGGTCGGAGGGGCGCTCGAGCAGGGGGCGGTCGTGACGCTCCTGGTCACCGACGAGCTGATGCGCAGGGGAAAGGCCGAACGGCTATTTCGCATGGCCAAGCGGACCAACGCGAAGTACATGATAATCAGCACGGCCCACGAGGCCGGGAAGAAGCTTGCGCACCTCGGAGGGGCCGGGGCGCTTCTCAGGTACAGGCCGCAGGGCGGCTGACCGGCCCGGCTTCAGCGAGCGGCCCTGCCGCCGCCGCGGTGAGCGGGCGGTCATAGCTTTCCACCAATAGATACAAGTATCCCCGACAACTCTACTACCACCGATGGCCTCGGCGGGCACATTCCTCAGGTATTCTCTGGTCCAGACCTTCAAGAACACCCGGCGGACATTCTCGGCGATAATCGGCGTCACGCTGGCCGTGACGCTCGTGGCGGCGGAGAACATCAGCGTGGATTCCTCGGCGCGGGCGGTGATGGACTCGCTTCTCGGGAAGGTCCCCGTGGACCTGACGGCCCGGACCTCTGACACGGAACAGTACGAATCGGTCGCCAGGGACCTTTCGCGGGTGAGCCTCGTCTCCGCCGTGGAGCCCATCTCGGGCAACCAGTACTCCGCCCGGTTGCGCTCGGCCCAGAACGCCTCGAATGTGTTCCAGCTGAACCTCAGCGGGGTGCAGCCCTCTTTCGGGGAGGTGGCCTCCCGGTTCGGCTTCTCCGGGGACTTCCGCCTCCTCCCCGGGGGCATCGTGATAAGCCAGAACCTCTCCGCCAGGATAGGCGCCGGCGCCGGCCAGAAGGCGGTGCTGGTGGAGTCCGTGTTCGCCGGATACGATGAACGGACGCGCCTGCCGGTCTTTCGCAACAACACCGTCGAGCTCGAGATCTCCTCAGTCATCTCCCACGCGGGCGTCCCCGACTCGTGGGAGGTCTCCTCGGGCTCCCCGAGCATCTACAACCCCCAGGGCCGGACCAGGCCCGAGGGCGAGGCGGGGCGCTTATTTGCAAGGGACGCCGCCGCCTTCGTCGGGCTCGGCGAGCTGGGCTCGATAGTGGCCCGGCTCCGGCAGGGCGCCGACCCGACCGCGATGAAGGCGGTCGACGACCGCTTCAACCGCACGTTCCACTACTGCATCTGGACGGAGCGCCACTCGGTGCTGAGCCCCTTCGATTCGGACGGCTCCCGCCAGTCGCTCGCCAAGCTCGAGGCCAGGCTGACCCTTGCCGGGGACGAGTTCGGCCTGGACATCTTCGAAAACAACCTCGAGCCAGTCATGGAGAGGACCTCCCAGTCCTTCCAGGACGCCCGGGTCAAGTACCTGGCGTTCTCCCTGCCGGTGGTCTTCCTGGGCCTCTACCTCGGCGTGCTGGGAGTGGACATGGGGATGGCCGAGCGCCGGCGGGAGGCGGCGCTCCTCAAGTCGCGGGGCGGGACGCGGTCGCACCTCGTCCGGCTCTTCATCACCGAGGGGGTCGTGCTGGGGATGCTCGCCGGGGCGCTCGGCATCCTGTTCGGCGCGCTGATAAGCGGGGTGCTCTTCCAGTACTTCGTGCCGGCGGCCTCCGGGCTGGCGCCCGGGCTCTACATAACCTCCTACTCGGTCGGGCTTTCGATGTTCCTGGGGGTCCTGCTCATGCTCATCGCGATGTACCTCCCGGCCAGGCGCGCCGCCCGGGTCGAGATCACCCAGGGGCTCCACTATTACTCGACGGAGGAGTCGGTCGAGAGGTACAACCCGTCCTGGGCGCTTTTTTTCTCCATCATATCCGTGATGTTCTACCTGGTGATAACCCTCTTCGACCCCCAGAAATGGTACGAGGAGGGGAGGGGCCTGGACGTCACCTATTTCGTGCTGTCGTTTTTGCGAATCATCGGCACGCTGGTCTCCTGGCTCATACCCCTCCTGCTCATCTTCGGCGTGACGGCGCTCCTGACGCGCGCCTCGTACCGGCCCTACGCCCTGCTGGCCCGGCTCACACGGCCCCTGACCGGGGAGCTCTGGCCGGTGGTGGAGCGCAACCTGGTGCGCAACCCCCGGCGCGCCTCCCGCGTCTGCGTCATAATCGCCGTCTCCATCACCTTCGGCATCCTGGTCACCACCTGGGCGGCCACCGAGATCGACCACCAGCGGGCGCTCTCCCGGGTGATCGTGGGCGCCGACCTCCGGGCCGAGTTCCCCGCCTCGGCGGCCGCTAACGCGAGCCTCGGCCCCGCCCTGGAGGAATTGCCGCACGTCGGCGGAGCGGCCTGGGCGTACTCGGTCGAAGGCGCCTCCATCGCCCGCGGCGGCGTCGACCTCTACGCCCTCGAGGCGCGCAGCTATTCGAAGGTGGCCTACCTCGACGGGCGCCTTTTCCTGGAAGGCTCGCCGTCCGACGTCGCCTCCATGGCCGGGGGAAAGCGCATCATCATAAACCAGGCCCTCCAGGCCCAGAGCTCCGCCGGCGCCGGGGACACGGTCCTCGTCAAGATAAGCACCCGGGCGCAGGGCCAGCCCGTCCAGATCAGCTGCCGCATAGTCGCCGTGGTCAAGGCGCTCCCGGGGACGCTGGGGGATGTCTACAACGGCTACATCCAGAACCTGCTCCCGGCCGCCTACATCGACGTCGGCAACCTGGACCTCCGCTCCGTGTCGGTCAACCGCGCCACCGCATTCGTGGAAAGCGGCTCGCCCGGCCTGGCTGCCCGGGAGATAAGGTCCGCCTTCCCGGCGGTAGGGCCGTGGCAGGTGCTCGTGGAGGAGGACTACCTCGAGGACCTGAAGGGCGGGCCGGTGAGCGTCGCGGACTACAAGTTCCTGCTCATAGAGAGCGGCTTTGCGCTGGTAATCGTGACCGCCGGGCTTGCGCTCATACTCATGGCGGCGGTGTACGAGCGCCGGAAGGAGACGGCCGGCTGGATGGCCCGCGGCGCCACGCGCCGGCAGGTCGCCCTGATATTCGTCGCGGAGGCCGCGACGCTCCTCGGGCTGGCGCTCGCGGTGGGCCTCGTGGTCGGCTTCATGACGGCCTACATGGCGCTGGGACTCTTCGGCTCGAGCGGCGTCGACCCGGTGGGCCGCTCGCTCATCGTGTCGGCGGACACGCTCCTGCTCCTCGCCGCCACGGCGGCCTCGCTCATTGTCACCTCCTACGCGGTGGCCTGGAAGGCCAGCCGCGTGGAGCTCGCCCAAGTCCTTCGTCTCAGAGGTGGATGAGATGCCCGACATCGCGATAAGGAACCTGATAAAGATCTACAAGACCGGCCACACCGAGGTCCTGGCGCTGCGGGAGGTCCGGCTCGACATAGCCTCCGGGGAGCTCGTCACGATCCTGGGCCCCAGCGGCTGCGGCAAGAGCACCCTGCTGAACATGATAGCCGGCCTGGACCGCCCCAACGCCGGCTCCATCACGGTCGGCGGCAAAAACATCGTCGACATGGGCGAAACCGCCCTGGCGCACTACCGGCGCACCGGCGTCGGGGTGGTGTTCCAGTTCTTCAACCTCGTGCCGACGCTCTCGGCGCGTGAGAACGTTGAGCTGCCCATGAGGCTCGAGGGGACGGGGGGCGCCGAGCGCGAGGAGCGCACGGAGGAGCTCCTGCGGCTCGTGAAGATGGCCGGGCGCGCCGGGCACCTGCCGGACGAGCTTTCGGGAGGCGAGCAGCAGCGGATCGCCATCGCGGTGGCCCTCGCCAACGACCCGCCCCTGCTGCTCGCGGACGAGCCGACGGGCGAGCTCGATTCCAGGACCGGCCGGGAGGTCCTCGAGATCTTCCAGCGCATGAAGGCGGAGCAGCGCAAGACCCTCATCATCGTCACGCACGACGAGCGGATAGCGAGGATGGCCGACCGGACCGTCAGGATGATGGACGGCCAGGTGGTGGACGAACGGGGAAACGGGGCCCCGCCTCCCGCCCCATCCTCATGAGGAAGCCGGCGAGCATCGCGGGGTTGCCCAGGCCGCGCAGGATGAACTCCTTTCCGTACACGGTCGAGAACAGGAGCCCGTCGGCCTCGAGGGCAAGGGAGCTCAGCGCCACCTCCCCGTAGGGGATCATGTGGACGCGGCTTCCGTCGTCGATTATGAGCCTTTGGTCCGTGAACCAGCAACCCGCCCGGCGCCAGTAGCGCTCCCGCAGGAACCAGAACAGGCCGGCCCAGATGGCCGCGCCCAGCAGGATGGCCGCGATGTTGCCCGAGAGCAGGAAGAGGACGAACAGCACCAGCCCGAAGAGCGTTCCGAAAAGGAGCGGCGTGTAGGCGAACATGCGGGGCTTCCGGTACTCGAGGAGCCTTTCGCCGTCCTCCAGCGCCACCGGCGCCGGCGCGAGCGCCGGCGGCGGCGATATGGCGTACCGCCCGCTCTGGCGGACCTGCTCCTTCCTCAGCTCCTCCATCACCCTGCCATCGACCGGTGCGTCCATCATCCCATCTCCTCGACGTAGAACAATTCGTGCCATTCCGGGCCCGCCGGGCCCGTGTAATCCAGGTCCTTCTTGGGGCATCTGTACACAGTGTTGTTGAACGTGACCGTGACGTTCGCGCCGCCCTCCTTCCAGGCGTGCGCGATGAAGTACGGCGTGAGGGTCGCGGTATGGCGCTGGAACCAGAGGTCGTTTTGGTAGGAGGTCTCCGGAGCCGAGAGGATATCGAAGGTGTCCAGGCCCGTCCGGTTGAAGACGGTGTACCGGTTCCCGCCCATGAACGGCGCATCGGCGTCGTAGGAGCTGTAGACCAGAAACGACAGGAGCGCCCCCTCGTCCACCGGGCCCAGGAAGCTCGAGGTGTAGACGGCCACGAGCGCCTCGTCCGGCGGCCTTGCCCGGTTGGAGACGTCCTTCTTCCATACCTCCCCTATCTGGAAATCCCACTGGAAGGTCCACATGTCGGCGGGGTGGCAGTAGTATTCCACCGGCGAATAGGTCACCCACTGCGGGACCAGCACCGTGGCGCCGGGGTATTCCCGCATGAGACCGCGAAGCTCTCCGCCCAGAAGCGCCGTCGTCGAGAACGTCATGGCCATCGAGACCGCCACCGGCGATTTCGGGTCCGGGCCGATGACGCCCGCGCCCGAGGAGACGGCAGAGGACGCCCCGTACCAGCCGGACCAGGCGAAGAGCGCCATGAGCGCCACCGCGTAAACAGTGAACGACCTTCTTGACAGGGAGAGCCTCCGGTGCGCCCGCACGATGAGGCGGGCGCCGAGCAACGACAGCGGGGCGAGCGCCGGGAGGGTCCAGTGGGGCATCCGGCCCAGCGAGAAGGCGAAGAACAGGATGAGCGCAAGCGACGACAGGGCGAGCAGGGCGTCGCGGTCGTTCTGGAACCCCCCGAAGCAGAGCCAGAGCGACAGGAGCACGACAAGCTCGAGCGCCACGAGCGCGGGCAGGGGCATCGAGGGGTCGAAGTAGAAGAGCAGGACCGCCGAGAGGGCCAGAAACCCGGCCAGCATCGGGCCGCGGCGGGGGCGGGCCCTGAACGCGCCGAGCAGGCCGGCCACCAAGAGCAGTGTCAGCGGGACCGACGAGAAAAGCAGCCACATCATCGGATAGTACGTGATGCTCACGAGGAAGTTCTCCCAAAACGAACCCGGCCCGATGACGAGGCCCAGGAACGGCGAGGCATGCGCCCCCTGGTAGGCGAAGGAGGCCCATTGGTTCTGGTAGTTCCAGGCGAAGACCGGTATGGTGCAAAGGGCGAACACGGCAAGCGAGGGCGCGAGCGCCCGGTTGAAGACCTCCCTGCGGAAGGGCTTGTGGAAAAAGAGGAACGCCGCAAAGCCCAAGACGACCACCACCAGCGTGTATTTCACGAGGAACGACACGCCGAGCAGCAGCCCGGTGATGAAGAGCCACCGGCGGTCCTTCCCGATGGTCGCCTTCGCAAACGAGAAGATCACCGCGGTGAAGATGAAGGAGGCGGCCACGTCGTTGGTGGCGATGCGCGATATCCAGATGTGGCCGAAGTTGATGGCCAGGAGCAGCGCTCCTATGATGCCTACGCGGTCGTCGTAGAGGTACCTGCCCAGCCGGAACACGAGCCAGACGTTCGCGACGCCGATCAGGGCGAAGAGGAACCGCACCCCGGCCTCGCTCTCTCCGAAGACGGCCCGCGACATCGCCAGTATGTACGCCACCGCCGGCGGGTGGTCGTAGAACGAGAGCTCCAGGTTCTGGAACGGCTGGACATGCTGGCTCCAGACGTAATAATAGGCCTCGTCGTGGAAGAGGGGCACCTCCCCGAGCCAGAGGAAGCGCAGGACCGCCGCGAGGACGAGTATCCCGGCCAGCGCGAGGGCCGTCCGGTCCAGCCGCGCCAGGATGGAATGGACGGGCCATTTCCAGGACCGGCCCGGCGAAGCGGCGCCCTGCCCGGCACCGTCCCAGCTTATGGCCACGAAGGACCGGTCGCCCATCCGCCCATTGTTCCGGGAAACCAATATATAACTATGTATGGAAGATTGGGCCCAAACGGTCTATACCATCCACCAGGTATGATTGACCGTGATGGCGGCAACATCCCGGTTCGCCGAGCTTGGGCGGTTCTGCCTGGTGGGCGGCTCGGGCGTCTTGGTCAACCTGGCGGTCTTCCAGGGCGCCTTGACGCTGGGCGTCCCTGTCCTGGCGGCATCCGCGTTCGCCTTCGTCACGGCGGCCTCCTCCAACTTCCTCCTGAACCGGGCCTGGACTTTCGGGGGCGCCCCCTCCCGGGAAGGGACCGCTGTCCGGTGGGCGAAGTTCCTCGTTGCCAGCGCCGCCGGCCTGGCTGCCAACCTGGCGGTCCTGGCCGTTCTTCCGGCCTGGTTCTCCATCCCATCCCTGCCGGCCCAGCTCGCCGGCATTGCCGCCGGGACGCTCCTCAACTACCGGCTCTCGCGCGACTGGGTGTTCCGCCCCGAAACACCGGCCCCGGCGCCCTCGTGAACCGCCCGTCCCGCCCCCCTAAACTATATAAAAGGGAGGGCCATTCCCTCACCCGATAAACATGTCCCGAACGCTCGCTGAAGTGCGCGAACTCAAGGAAGGCCGCTACATGATAATCGACGAGGAGCCGTGCAAGATACTCTCCATCACCACCTCCAAGCCGGGGAAGCACGGCGAGGCCAAGGCGCGCATCGACGCGGTCGGCCTCTTCGACGGAAGGACGCGCTCGGTCGTCCACCCGGTCAAGCACAAGATAGGGGTCCCGATGATAGACAAGCGGACCGCCCAGGTGCTCGCCATCCACGGCGACATCGTCCAGCTCATGGACATGACCACCTACGAGAACTTCGAACTCCCCCTGGACCCGGAGATGAAGGACACGCTCAAGGAGGGCCAGGAGGTCATGTACATCATCGCCCTCGAGAAGCGCAAGATAATGCGCCTGTGACGGCTGGTGACGGCCGTGGGTGCAAGGCCGCTGACATTCGCCGACGCAAACTCCCCGCTCGAGGGGGCGGAATTCGCCCTTCTCGGCGTGCCATTCGACGCCACCTCCTCTTTCCGTCCGGGCGCCAAGTTCGCGCCCAACGCGATACGCGAGGCCTCCTGGAACTTCGAGACGTTCAACCTGGTCCACCGGACGGACCTATCCGACATCGACATACACGACTGCGGGAATCTTGAGGACTTCGCCCGCGTCGAGGACATGCTCAAGGAGGTCCACTCCGCGGTGGACGGAATCCTGGAGAAGGGCGCGTTCCCCATCGTCCTGGGAGGGGAGCACTCCATCACGCCCGGCATTCTCGCGGCATTGCGGGAGAAGCAGGACTTCGGCGTCATCGTTTTCGACGCCCATATGGACTTCCGCGACGAGTACCTCAACGTCCGGCAGAGCCACGCCTGCGCCACCCGGCGCTCCTCGGACATCGTCGGCCCGGAGGCCATCGTCCCGATAGGCGTGCGCTCGGTCTCGCGCGACGAGATCGAGGAGATCGAGAAGGACTTCAAGGGCCGGTTCCATTACATAGACTCGTTTGAGGTCCGCCGCACCGGCATGGGGCCCGCCCTGAAGAAGGCGATGAGGTGGATTGGCAAGAAACGGTACTACCTCACCCTCGACACCGACGCCATGGACCCGGCTTACGCGCCGGGGACCGGCACCCCGGAGCCGTGGGGCCTGACAAGCTGGGACGTCCTCGAGGCCGTCAACCTCCTGGCCCCGCGCCTCGTAGGCTTCGACATCGTCGAGATAGCCCCCAACTACGACAACGGGAACACCGCGGCGCTCGGGGCCCGCATAGTGCGCGAGGTCATGGCCGCTGTCCACAAGGCCCGTGCCGGGAAATGAGGTTGCGGGTCATTCGAATGCCCCGCCGGGGCAAGCTTTATCAGGTGGCAGGCGAATAAAACAGGCGATGGCGCCCACCAGCCTGTTCCAGGCCGGGACGGCCGTCCTCGTCCTCGTGGCCCTGCTCCAGTTCATGCTCTACCTCTGGAACCGCTCGAGGGCGCTCGAGGAGGCCCGGCGCGAGGGCCCCCTCCACGACCTGGAATCCGGGCGACGGCTCCTTCGCCTCGCCGAGGGCCGGCGGGCCCGCGGCAGCTACGAGGCGGCGGTGCGCATCTGCGAGCGCGCCCGCGCGGTCCTCTCGGAGGCCCGCCGGCGGGCCGGGGAGTCCGGCGACCGGAAGACAGCGGCGCTCGCCGGCCCGGAGCTAGCCCGGTGCGCGGCCATCGCCGATGATTCCGTGCGCCGGCTCCGCGGCAACGGAAGCAAGGCCGGAAGGCCCGCGGACGGCCGCCTGGCGGCGCAAAGGCTCGTGCACATCGATATGCTCCTCGACGAGGCGGAGAGCCTAGGCATCGACGCCGAGGAGGCCTTCGCCGCCGGCAACTTCATCGACGCCCGCGACCGGTACATCACGATAAAGGCGAAGCTCGACGAGGCCCGCCGGGCCGCCGTGGAGACCGGGAGCCGCGCGTACGTCAGGCTCATCGACGGCGAGCTCGGGCAGGCCCAGCGGGGCCTTTCCTCGGCCAACGCCTGGGTGCTCGACGGCCGGCCGGTGTTCGAGACCCCCCGGCCCGGCCAGGTCAGGGGCGTCATCTCCCCCTATTTCCGGCGCGAGGACGGGAGCAGGGCGCCACGGCCGCGCTGACCGCATCATTATTATCCCCGGCCCCGATTCGCCACCCATGGCAGTGATCTCGATATCGGTGGGCGGCTCGATAATGTCCCCGCACGACGCCGACTTGGGGTTCATCCGCGATCTCGCCGCGCTCCTCCTCAGGAAGGCGGGGAGGCACCGCCTGATACTGGTAGTCGGGGGCGGCACCCCGGCCCGGAGGTACATCGAGCTTTGCCGGCGGTTCGGGGCCGACGAGAGCTTCCTCGACGAGGTCGGCATACGGGCCACGCGCATGAACGCAAGCGTCCTTCTGGCCGCAGTGCACGCCAGGGCCTACCCGCGCGTCGCCGACGACCTGGACGAGGCCCTCAACGCCTCGCACCGGTTCCCGATAGTCGTGATGGGCGGGACGCACCCCGGCCACACCACGGACGCGGTCACGGTCTTCATGGGCGAGAAGGCGCACGCCGACCGGATAATCATCACGACGAACGTGGCCGGGGTCTACACGGCGGACCCGAAGGCGGACCCGCACGCCAAATTGCTCGAGCGGCTGACGCCCCAAAGGCTCGTCGAGATAGTCGGCTCCATGCCCCACGAGGCCGGCTCCAAGGGCGTCATCGACCCGCTGGGGGCCAAGCTCGTCGCAAGGTCGGGGATAACGACCTATGTGCTCGACGGGCGCGACCTGAAGAGCCTGGACGCGGCAATAGAGGGGAAGAAGTTCCGGGGAAGCGTCATCTCCGCCTGAACGCGGGCCAATTCGAACCTTGTTCTAAAATATTTATTAACCCCGGCGGCCCAGAGAACAACCGATGGCGGGCGGGCAGGTCGTTCTTGCCGGGATGACGCTTATCATCCTCGAGGTGGCCATTGCGCTCGCGGCGCGGGAGAGGCTCTTCCGGCGGCGCGCGGCCGCCGTCCGCCGGGGCGGAGAGGCGCTTTTCCTCGCCCGCCGTTTCCATTCCATGGCCGCCCGGTGGTCGGCCAGCGGCTCCGCCCCGGCGGGATACATCGCCTGCCGGCTGGCGCTCGCCCCCCTGCGCGAGGCCGGGAAAGGGCTCGCGATGCTTGGGGACGAATGCCTCCTCGTCCGCATCAACCGGGAGATAGGGCAAAACGCCCGCCTGCGGCGCCTGACCGGCCTGGGCCTGTTCTGGCTGCAGGTCCCCGCCGGGTCGGACAATGCCGGCCCGCTTCGCGCCCTCCAGGGGGCGCGGCTGCGCCAGTGCCTCGACGAGGCGGCGGTGCTGCGCGCCGAGGCGTCGGCCCATTTCTCCCACCGGATGTTCCGGCAATCCCGCGAATCATACCTCCGGGCCAGGACGCTGCTTTCGACGCTCCACCGGACGGCCCGCCTTTCGGGCCGGCCGGGGCTGGTGTTGGAGATTCGCACGGCCTGGGAGGAGTGCCGCGACCAAATCGAGGCCTGCGACGGGTACATCGTGGACAATGAATACTGCGCAGGCCAGATGGTGAGGCTCTATGTCAAGGGCCGCATCGACCCCGGTTTCCGCCAAGACGACGGCAGCGCCCCGGCGCGGCCAGACCGGCCCGGGTTCTGGGGGGCGTTCGGGCATACCCAGTCTCCTTGAGCGCACCGGTGAAATGGGCAAAGTGGTCATGACCACCAAGACTTTATAAACCACCTCCACCGAAACGATGGACCGGTGAGATTCACCATGTACCAAATCGGAAGGTTCATTAGGCGGGCGGGCTATCGATATTTCGATGGGGAGGGCGGCCATGAAGCGGCCAGCTAGGGCGAAGGTATACCGCAACGTCGTCGAGTGGCTGGACTCCCTGCCTCCGGAACGGAAGAAACGGCTCAAACAGATCGCCGACAATGCCGAAAAGATCCGGAAGGCCACGCACGGGTGAGAACCCCCTTTGAAGATTTGTTGCGACACGACCTTCCTCATAGACCTTGCCAAAGGCCGGCGGAAGGCGATTTCGGCTTATCAGGAATTAAAGGGCAGGGGCCCTATCCTTCGCACCACCTTCCTCAATGTCGGAGAATTGCTGGCCGGCATCGGGCACGTCCCGGGGACCAGGAAGCAAAACGACATCGAAGATACCTGGAGCATCATCGAGGGGTTCGTAGTGCTGGGTGTTGAAAGACCTCTCGCAAGGAAAGTGGCGGAGGTGTATGCCGCGCTTCACCGCCGGCTTTCCTCGACAGGCACGGACATTCCCGCGTCCGACAAGATAATTATTGCGATCGCCCTTGGCCATGAAATATCGACATTCCTGACACGGGACGTGGACCATTTCGGTCGGGTCCCGGGCATAGATGTGCTTCGTTATTGATTCCCATGGCGGTTGGGAATTGCCGGTTTGACTGTCAATGGGGGGGCTGATGTCCGAGCGAGACCGCCTCCTTTATCCGGGCTAGTACCATGTCGATCGATCCATGATCCCCATCCGCGTGAAAGATCGAGATGGAGAGCCTCCCTCCGTGGAATGTATGCGCCACGACCTCGGAAATAATGGGTGGCGCGCCGATCCTGAATGCCATTGATACCCCCGATTTGGGCCACGAGATCGGCCAAAGGGTGAGTTTCTCCAGCGATGGGTGAAGGCCTGCCCCCTCCAAAGCTTGACCTGTCAATTCGACCAACCTTTCCAAAGTGGAGCCCTGCGGAATTGCATAACTTGTATAATGCCTGTTGAGGATCTTGAGCGCATCTTCGCCCGCGAATAAACCGATGAGGAGGAAACCCGGCCAGAGAATCAACAACAGGCCGGACAAGATTCCCACAAGATACCCCGCCCAACCGTAGAAAACCCAACGGAGTTCGGAGAACCCGTAACCAATGATGGACAGGCCAAGAATGCACGCAAAAGAGGCGGCCAGGGCGATTTTTCTGAACAGGAAGTATTTTCTTATCGGGGTTTTGAACTTCATGACCACTCAGAACAGGTGCTTGGCCACGTCCGTCGTTATCCGGTCGCAGTAGCCGCACCTAAGCTGCAGCGGCTCGTGCGACACCACCGTGAACTTGCTCTTGACGGGCTCCCGGGGCTTGTTCGTGATGCAGTTGGGGTTCTCGCACCGGACGAGGCCCACGACCTCCTTGGGGGCCTCGACGTGGTGCTTCTCGACCACGTTGTAGTTGCGGATTATGTTGATTGTGGCGTTGGGCGCGATGAGCGCTATCCTGTCCACCTGGGACTTGTCGAGCTCGCGGTCCTCGACCTTGACGATGTCCTTGAACTTGACCTTCCGGCTCGGGACGCGCATGAGGATGGACACGGTCGACTGGACGCCCGTGTCGGGGATGCCGATTATCTTGAGGACGTTCAGGGCCATGCCGGGCGTGATGTGGTCGATGACCGTGCCGTTCTTGATGGGCGTGACCTTGACGTCGCGCATCTATATCTCCCCCTTGCCCAGGATGAGCGACAGCAGGGCCATCCTGACGGGCACGCCGTAGAACGCCTGGTCGAAGTAGCGGCAATGGGGCCCCGAGTCCACCTCGGGCGAGATCTCGGTGACGCGGGGCAGCGGGTGCATCACGATGAGGCTGCGCTTGGCGTTGGCCAGGAGGGCGTTGTCAATCCGGAAGGCGCCCTCCACCCTGCGGTACTCCTCCGGGTCGGGGAAGCGCTCCTTCTGTATCCTCGTGACATAGAGGACGTCGGCGCCCGGTATCACGCTCTCCAGGTTCTCCGCCTGGTTGAACCGTCCACCCATCTCCTTCAGGCGGGAAACGATCTCGGGCGGCATCTGGAGCGAAGGGGGCGCGACCAGCGTTATGTTGGCCCCGAAGAGCGACAGCGCGTACGACAGGGAGTGGACCGTCCTTCCGTATTTGAGGTCGCCCACGAGCACGATGTTGTTGTCGGCTATCTCCCCCTTCTCCGTCCTTATGGTGAAGAGGTCCAGGAGCGTCTGGGTCGGGTGCTGGCCGGCGCCGTCGCCGGCGTTGATGACCGGCTTTTGGGAGAAATCGGCCGCAAGCTTCGCCGCGCCCTCGTGGGGGTGGCGCAGGACGATGGCGTCGGCGTAGGATTCGGCCATGCGTATGGTGTCGGCCAGCGTCTCGCCCTTGACCACCGAGGTGCCCGAGGCATCGGCAAAGCCTATCACGGAGCCGCCGAGCCGGTGCATCGCCGCCTCGAACGAGAGGCGCGTCCGGGTGCTGGGCTCGAAGAAGAGCGTCGCGAGCAGCCGCCCCTCGAGCGCCTGGCTCCGGCGCTCGCCCCGGGCGACCGGCATCGCCTTGGCGGCATGGTCCAGTATGAAAAGGATCTCTTCCTTGGAAAGGTCCCTTATCGAGACCACGTCCCGGCCGGTGAAGTCCAAGCGCCTTCCTCCGGGGCCGGAAATGGTGGTACTATGATTAAAAGCATTCGCACCGGGCCGCTAGAGGTCCATCTCGAGGGGCTCGGTCTCGATGTCCTCGGCCCTGGCGCCCGCCGGTCCGAGGGGTTTCACCGTGCGGATGGCCTCGTGGTCCACGTCCTCCTCCCAGGGCGGGAACTCCGAGACCTCCTCCATCGGGAGCTCGTAGCTCAGGTCGGGCCCGTCCTCGAAGGCGTCCTCCTCGCAGACCTCCTCGACGGTGACGCCGGTGACCTCGAAACCCTCCTCGACGGGAGGCTCCTCCTCGACGGGCTCCATGTAGGGCTCGAGCTCCTCTTCTAGGGGCTCCTCCTCCACGAACTCCTCGATGTCGATGACCAGATTGTCCTCGACCGCTTCCTCTTCGACGGGGTCCTTGCCGATGTGCTCCAGCATCTCCTCGTCGGACTCGGCAAGCATCAGCGTCTTCCGCAGCTCTGCCATCTCCTCGGCGGTGGGCGGGCGCGGGTAGCCCCGGCGCTTCCTCCGGGGTCTCTCTGGCGAAAAGAAGAACGGCCTGGCCATCCCCTGTTCGTGGAGCTGGATGAGCTCCCACTCCTCCTTGGTTATGACCGGGAACTGGACCGTCTTCTTCTCGTTGGGGCCCAGGACCTCGATGTCCTCCGATTCCCTCGTCGCCACGTACTCGACCGGCAGCACCGGTTTGACCTTGAGCTTGCGCACCGAGAAATTCCTGTTGTTTTGGACCTCGAGGAAGAACGACGCCTGCCCGTTCTGGCAGCGCAGTATGGTCTTGACCGTGACGTCCTTGCCGGCGAGCGCCCTGCCCTCGACGCCCAGGTGCCAGGCGTCGTCGAGGGGCTTCAGCATGAAGGTCGTCGAGGCCGACTTGCCCACGTCGATGGGCGGGAGCGTCCGGAACTCCTCGTCGAGCGAGAACATGCTGGGCGGGACCGAGGGCGTCACCCTGAGCTTTCCCAGGGGCTCCCGGGAGTTGTTCTCTATCTTGACCGTGTAGGTTATGGCCGTGCCGTCGGACGAGATGGTGGTCTCGATGGTCACGTCCTTGACCAGGAGAGGCAGCGGGGGCAATCCCAGCCCTATCACGTCGTGAACGTCCACCCCCATCGCGTCGTCCGACATGGCCCGCACCCGGTGACCGGGAAGTGATTTAAGTATATGCCATTTGGATAATATATCTTTTGCACTCGGTGAAGACCGGGAGCCGGGAGCCGGGACGAGCTCCGTGGGCCGTGAGCCGTGAGCCGTGAGCCGGGACGAGCTCCGTGGGCCGTGAGCCGTGAGCCGGGAGCCGCCAAGGCCTATGAATGCCGGGCCCGGGACTTTGCAGCGTCCGTCGTCCCCGGCTCCCGGCTCACGGTTCACGGCTCACGAAAATCACACCGACCTCGCGGCCCGGCACATGACCTCGAGCTTCCGCCGCGCCACGTCATGCGGCAGGGCGCGCAGGCCGCAATCGGGGTGGACGACCAGGTTGGTCTTTCCGGCGAGCCTCATCCCCAGCTGCAACAGGCCGTTGACGGCCTCCAAGTCCTCCACGACCACGGAGGCGCTGTCCACGCATCCGAATCCCAGGCGCTTTCCGGCCTTTTCGAGCCTTCCCCGGGAGACCAGCGCCAGGTTGGCCGGAGTCCCGGCGAAGCCGTGGGAGAGGACATCGATGCCCCGGAACTCCAGGAGCTGGTCGAAGACCCGGGTCACGTCCCCGCACACGTGCAGGGCGACCTCGCCGTCGAGCCGGGCGGCGATGTTCTCGACGGCCTCCCGGGCCAGCTCCATCGGCGCACCCACGGAGAAATACGGCTCGTCTATCTGGAAGTGCTCCGCCCCGGCCTTCTGGAGCTCGAGGGCGATGCCCAGCAGGGCGTTGGAAAGGTCCATGTGGAGGGACGGGTCCCGGTAGCCGGCGTAGGCCTTTGTCGCCAGGATGGACGAGAAGGCAAGCGTCACCGGGCCGGTGACGATGGCCTTGACCTCGGCCCGGCCCGCCGCGGTCTTGCCGGCCAGCATGTAGTCCTCGACGAACACCGACGGGTCCCGGAGCGCCACCTTCCCCACGACGTGGAGCTTTCTTTCGGAGGAGCCCGGCTCCGGACGCAGCTCGACCCCGTCGAGGACGCCGGCGTACGCCGATATCATGTCCGAGCGGGTCTGGCCATCGGATACCAGCTCCACGCCGGCCGATATCTGCTCCTCGACGGCGCGCACGATGGCCTGCTCGCCCAGCTCGTCGTACCGCAGCGGGTAGCTGCCGATGACAGTGGTGCGCATCGCATCGCAATCGGCCTTTCGCGCTATGAACCTTTCTGCCTCTCCGGTGGCGAGCGGTCGAACACGGGCGCGCCGTCGTAGAGCACCCGGACGATGCGGTGGTAGGGGATGGCGGCCTGGCCGGGGACGGGCGAGCCTTGGCGCCCCTCGCGCCGAATGACCATCATCCACGGCTCGAGGGCGAGGATGTCCCGCCCCGGAACCGACGAGAGGTCCCCCGGCGCGCCCCGGTGGACGTACTCGACCCCGACCTTCGAGAAATCGCGGTCCTCCCGCCAGCGGAGCTCGTTCAGCACGCTTCGGACGGTCTTCACGCCACGCGCATTCCCCTGCGCAGGCTTATCGTTTGCGCCGGAAAACGATATACCGCCGGTCGGCGTTCCCCGGGCCGTGGAGACCCAGAAACGGCCGACCGGCGCCGTCCGAGGGCTGCGGCGCCTCCTGCTCTTCCAGTCGGCCAACACCTTCGCCGAGCAGTTCGGCTGGAACTTCATATTCCTCTACGCCTTCCGGGAGCACTTCAGCCACCTCGAGATAGCGCTCTATTTCATCGTCGAGTACGGCTCCTGCGTCCTATTCATCCCGCTCGTCCGCCGGCTGGACATCCTCCGGTCCATGAGGTACGGCCTCGTCCTGCGCATCGCCGCCTTCGCGATCATCCTCAGGTTCTTCTGGCAGGGCCAGCTCTACGTCGCCGCCCTCCTGCTCGGGGGCTTCGTCACGCTCTTCTGGATACCGTACAACACGCGCTACCTCGAGCTCACGACACGCGAGAATCGCGCCCAGAGCTCGGCCGCCCTCTTCGCCCTTTTCGCCGTCATGGGGGCGACCCTGCCCGTGGCGGCCGGGTTCCTCGTCGGCCTCTACGGGTTCCAGGCTGTCCTGCTCATCTCCATCGCCGCGCTCCTGGCCGGGCTGGCCGCCTCGTTCTGGCTGGAGCCGGCCGGCGAGATGACCGTGGACATCCGCCGGATGCTTTCGGCCACGCGCCGGGTCCAAGGCCTCCTGCTCTGCGAGGGCTTCTGGCAGGGTGTTTTCTGGCTGGCGGTGCCGCTCGGGCTGATCATGAATCTGGTGGGGAACGAGGGCTACGGTGCGTTCTATTCCTTCTTGGGCCTCCTGGGAGGCGCCGCCTCGCTCCTGGCCGGCCGCTGGTCCGACAGGAGGGGTTCCCGCGGCCCGATAGTGGTCGCCTCGGCCCTGGCCGGCGGCGCCTTCTCCGTGGCGGCCGCCCTCTTCACCGGCAATCTGGCGTTGTGGACCGCCTTGATGGGCCTGGTCTATTTCTCGATATACATCCTGTTCCCGTTCACGTTCACGGTCGTGACCGAACGTGCCGGAAGCTGCGCCGAGGCGATGACCGTGAGGGAGCAAGTCACGAACATCGGCCGGGTATTCGGCGCGCTCGCAGTGGTGGCCTCCCTCCTGTCCACGGGGGGGCTCGCCCCGGCCCTCGCGGCCGGCGGCCTGGCTCTCGCAGGGCTGGCGGGGTCGTATCTGATGACGCGCGGCGAAGGCGCAGGGCGCACCGTGAAAGACCGCCCTCGGGGCGGTCTTTTAGGCCGAGACGAGCATTGCTCGTCTACGGAGGCGCAGGACGCACCGTTGAAGACCGCAACGGCGGTCTTCTCGGCCGAGACGACCGAAGGTCGTCTACGGAGGCCGAAGGCGCAAGGTTGAAGGCGCAAGGAACGGGGGAGAGTTCACAGATTGGCCTGTTCCCATTATGCGCCAAGCGCCCTGCGCCTTATCCGATATGAATCACATCCGCCGGGCAACCCTCGGCCGCCCCGCGGACGCACTCGTCCAGCTCCTCCGGGGCCTCGCCCTCGGCGAGGCTGTCGCCGGACCGGTACTTCATCACTATGTGGCTCTGGTTGTCGTCCGGATTCGCCTCGAAGAAGTCGGGGCAGGTGCTCCAGCAGTTGCCGCAGCTTATGCAGTTCTCCCTCTCCATCGTCACGCGGGTCTTTCCGGCCATGGGGCGGCCCTCCCGGACGTTGAAGGTCCTGTCCGGCAATATAGTCTTCGCCGGGATATGACCAAAAACCGTACAACAATGCATTTAAATGGATTAGAAGGTCGTTCCATTTTATTATTAATGAAGAAGACCTTATAGTTGAGCGAGGGGACAATGTCAAGACACAGCACGGCCGCAGTTTGCCTGATAATGGTTTCGACCCTGGCCGCCACCGCCGCGGCCTGGCCGGTCCCGCTGGGGCTCGAGAGCCGGAGGGCGGACCCGGCCCACGAGCGGGCGCCGACCTACAAGGTGGTCACCTCCGACTGGCAGGGCGTCGAGCCCAGCGAGACCTCCGCGTTCGAAAAGGACGGCAAGCTCTACATCTGCTGGCAGGGCAAGAACGCCCGCCCCGACGGCAACGGGACACGCGGGGCCATATTCTTCAGGACCTTCGACGACTCCCGGCCGGCGGCGCCCGTCTGGGGCCCGATATACAACCTCACGGACACGGACCGCTCGGAGGACCACTTCGGCCACTTCAACGACTACCCGAAGATGGTCGAGTACCGGAGCAAGGTGTACGTCGTGTTCCAGTCGGAGGACCACACCCAGAAGCCCGCCCCTCGGAACACCACCCTTCTGGATATCCTGATGAAAGGCTTCGACGGGGAAAGATGGAGGGACCTCGGGTTCGTGAACGAGCAGTCGCCTTCGGGGACGGACTGGAACTGCGAGCACCCCAACGCCGCGGTCTTCCGTGACCAGCTCCACATCGCCTACAACCGCGTGGTCGGCGGCCGCTCCGAGATAGTCGCCCGAAACTACGACGGCCAGTTCGGCGCCGAGGAGGTCGTTTCCATCGTAGCCAACAGCACCCGGTGCGACTGGCCCTCCTTCGCAGTCCACAATGACACGCTCTACCTGGCCTGGGAGGCCAACGATTTCGAGGCCTCGAGCACAATAATATACATCTCGGCAAACAGCGGCGGCGGTTGGGGCGCGCCCCAGCCCATCTACACCATCCCGGTCAAGGGCTACAAGGACGCCTTCCCCAAGCTGGTCCCATACAAGAACCCCGCCACGGGCAACCAGGAGCTCTACGCGGTCTGGAGGACCGTGGACGGCGAGGGCGCCGTGTACAAGGGCATGGGCGACCAGGACATCCTGATGAGGCGCATAGACGGCGGCCCGTCGGGGCCCTACTTCACCGTCAGCCCGCCCGCCGACAGCGGCGACGACAACCGGCCCAACGCCATCGTGCTCGGCGACACGCTCTACCTGGTCTGGAAGACGGTGGATGAATCCATAAAGGACGGCTCCGACTGGGACATCGTGATGCGGACCTTCGACGGCCGGAACCTGTCGGCCGTCTCGCTCCTTTCGATGCCCGGGGACCGCTGCGAATCCGTGGTCCTCGACACGGAGCCCCACAACCTTGGCGACGACGAGTTCCCGAGCGTGGCGCTCTACGCGGGGAGGCTCTTTGTGCTTTACGAGACATACGACAACGTGACCGGGATCCCGGACAAGGAGCTGAAGGTCAACACCCGGTCCATCGTGCTCAAGCTGGCCGTGGACATCGACACCGACGGCGACGGCTATCCGGATTCGAGCGACGTCTTCCCGTTCAATCCCCGTGAATGGCAGGACACCGACCGCGACGGCGCCGGCGACAACTCGGACGACAGGCCCTTCGACCCCAGCATCCAGAAGGTCAAGCCCGAGCCGAAGGTGGAGCCCAACCCGGCCTACGCCCGTTTCATCGGCGGCGCGCTCGCCCTCCTGGCCTTGGCGGCCGTGGCCCTGGCGGCTTTCGGCGGCAAGGGGGGCGCAAGGCCCCCGGGCGAGGAGGAATGATGCCATGGCGCCCCCATACTTAAATACGCATGACAAATATACCATAATAATGAGGGTGGAAGGGTGGATGGGTGGAAGGGTGGAAGGGGGATGGGCATGAACGGCCGCGGGAAAGTACTGGCGCTGATCCTGGCCGGCCTCCTCCTGGCCGGCGGCCTGGCCTCGGCAATGCCTCGGGGCCCGCGCAGCGTGGATCTCTCCATCAGCGCCCAGGACATATCTATCCAGTACGACCACGGCGGGGCGCCCGCGGTCAACGACATCCTCCACATCAACGCCACCGTGCACAACCAGGGCGTCGACCCGGCGTACAACGTCACCGTGATTTTCAGCTACAACACCACCAACATGCCCCTTTTCCAGCTGGGCCGGTTGAAGCTGAACGCCACCGGCACCGTCATCGAACCGCTCCGGACGGCCGTGGCGAATTTTGAATGGAACACGAGCGGCCTGGAGCTTGCCCCGGGCCAGAACTACAGCGTTTACGTCGAGGTCCAAAACGACACCCAGCCGGACAACCAGTCCGACCCGGCCCCCGGAAACAACATCGCCTTCAGGAACATAACGTTCGTCGAGGACGTCATCCCGCTCGTGCAGGACCTGACCACCTCGGCCGACAATGCGGTGGTGGGCGAGACCGTCAGTCTTCTTGCGACGCTGGGCAACGCCGGCATCAGGCCGGCCCTGGCGGAACCGGTATCGTTCCACCTGGACGGCTCGGCCTCGCCGTTCTGCAGGACAGTCGTCGACATCCCGGTCGTCGGCGGCGCGACGGTCCCCTGCGACTGGAACACCTCCGGCGCGGCGGACGGAAGCCACAACCTCACCGTGAAGGTCAGGGAAAGCTCCCGGACCGTCTCCGTGTCGCTCAAGCACCGCGTCAACCCCTACATAGTCTCGGTCACCTCCTCGAGCTACAGCGCCCGCGTCGGCGACCTCCTGGACATCAACGTCACGCTGAACAACAACGGCCTCGAAACGGCCCAGGACGTCGTCGTCGACTTCTTCCTGGACGCCCGGGGGGTGCCCATGGGCAACCTCACCGCCGACGAGGTCGCCGTCGGGACGCCCAGGCGGCTGAGCTTCTCCTGGGACACCGCCGGGACCGACACTGGCGTCCACACCGTCAAGGCCCGTCTCTCCGGCACGGCCAAGGAGATGAGGACGGCGAACATCACGCTGGACGTGGAGCTCTTCCCGGACTATGCGATAACCGACGTGTACGTGAGCGACATGTCGCCCCTCTCCGGGACGGTGCTGAACATCTCCGTGAACGTCTCCAACACCGGAGCCGCCGCGCCCCGCGCGAACACCACATTGCAGGTGCTCCTCGACTCGGTCGTGACCGTGATGGAGATGACCGTCGAGCCCCTCGCGCCCGGCGCTTTCCTCAACACCAGCTTCGACTGGGACACCTCCGAGGTGACGCCGGCCAGGCACAACCTGCGCTTCCAGGTCAACCCCTACGGGGACTTCTTCGAGCCGGACGACGGCAACAACGACCGCCTCGTCCAGATGGCCTTCCGGGGAAGCCTGGACCTCTCCGTGCGCAGCATCACCTTCTCCCGGACCCTCAACCAGAGCAACGCCACGGAGGAGGCGACGGTGGGCGAGAGCCTCTGGATATGGGTCAACGTCGCGAACCGGGGGAGCCTGAGCAGCGCCGCCAACACCACTCTTGCGCTCTCATTGGACGGGGCCGCGCCCTTCAAGACGTTCCTGCTTTACCCAATCGCCCCCGGCCGGAACTTCACGGCCCAGTTCGGCTATGACACCTCCGGGCTCAACGACACCGCTGCCACGGTCCATGCCTTTAAGGCGGTCGTCGACGGGCCGCGCCAGAACAACGACTCCGACTGGGGGAACAATGTCCTCTCGGCCAACCTGACGGTAAGGCCGGCCGTGGCCGAGGCGGACCTCGCGGTGCTGTCCGTGCGGACCGCCAACCCGACCGCGCGCTACGAGGAGGTCCTGATGATAACGGCGTCCGTCGCCAACCTCGGTGGCAGGGCCGCCCGCAACTTCACGGTGCGGTTCACCTACCAGGCCGGTGCCTACCCGCAGCTCATCGGGGACCAGAGCGTATCATTCCTCGGCCCCGGGGAATCCCGCAACGTGACCCAGCCCTGGACGGTGCTCGTGGCCGAGGAGAATTACACCATAAACGCCGTCGCCGACCCGCAGAACGGCGTGCTCGAGACGAACAAGACGAACAACGCCGGGAAGACGCTCGTGCGGGTGCTGCCCGCCCTGGAGCTCCGGCCGGAGCTCCGCCTGGGCACCCCCTCGGTCCAGCCGCGGGAGCCCAGGAAGGGCCAACCGGTCAACTTTACCGTCGTCGTCACGAACGCGGGCAACGCGCCCGCCAGGGGGCTTTCGGTCACGCTCCTTGCGGGGGGGAAGCCGGCCGAGCAGCTTAACATCCCCGACCTGGCCCCGGGCGCCAACCGGACGGTGACGATGACCTGGAAGGCGCAGCAGGGCGGTTCGGTGCTGGTCATGCGCGTGGGCGGGACCGGCCTGGCGCCGGTCGACACGGCCTCGGTCCGGGTGGACACGGCGGCTCCGGCCGCCGCCGGCGGGGACTACTGGCCGGTGCTCGTTGTCATAGTTATATTGATAGCCGCCGCGGTGGCCCTGGCGGCCCTCGGCGGCAGGAAGAGCGGGACTTCGGAGGAGGAGTGAGAACATGAGGAACGGCAAATGGATTAGCATCGCGACAGTGCTGATGATGGCGGCGGGCGCGATCGTGCTGCCGCCGGCGGGCGCCGACGGACGGGGCTCCCCGCCCAACGCGGACTCGGAGCCCAACAACAGCTTCGCCGACGCCACGGTGGTCTCCCCGTCGGGGAGCTCCATCTCTTTCGGCGGGACGTGCAGCGACACCGACGTGAACGACTACTACAAGATCCAACTCACCTGCAATCCGCCGCAGAGCGAGAAGTTGACCGTGACGACCTCCTGCAGCGACGGCATAAAGAGGCTCTTCATCTACGACCCGCTGGGCAACGACATCCTGCTCGACGGCGACGCCAACCAGTACAACGACCATTCGATCAGCACCGTGGCCTTCACGACCGGATATTACTATGTCCGCTACGAGGTGCAGGGGCTCTCCGCCTCCGCAAGCTACACCATCCGGTTCACCAAGAGCACGGCGACCTACAACGGCCAGAACAACACGCCGGCCACGGCGACACCCGTGACAGCCTTCCCGGCGACGCAGAACGGGGCCGTGGACGACCCGGCCGAGCAGGCGGACTGGTTCAGGCTGGACCTCGTGAACAACCTCACCTCGGCCGACGTCGTCACCTTCTCCTGCCAGCCGTCGGCCAACCTGGCGGCCCGCGTCGAGGTATACTTCCTCAACCTGACCTACATCGACCAGTTCCTGCACTACGAGATCGTGGACAACAACGACACCACCCCCGGCGCCAAGGACGACAAATCGTTCGGGGCGCCGGTGAACGGCACGTTCTACCTGCGGGTGCTGGCCGTCAAGGGCGCCGGGACGTACACCCTGAAGATATGGAAGCTGACGGTCGACAAGGATGACTGGAACTCGGCGGACACCGCCATGGGCCTGCCCGCAGCGGAGGGGGGCCACTACCTGCAGTTCGAAGACACCCTGGGCAAGGACGTCGACAGGGAGGACTTCTTCGTGTTCCAGGCCTCCGAGGGGCAGATTATCAATGCGACGCTCTGGTCGCTGGACTTCGACAGCGCCCAGGACCGGCCCCAGATATCCATTGAGCTTCGCGACAGCACCAACACGTACTACGGCTCCTCCACCGGCATCGCCAAGCCGGTCGGCCGCGCCGACGGCGTTTCCCCGGAAACCACCACGACGAGCTACCTGCGGGTCTCGCTGGCGAACTACCAGGGCGGCGCCGGGCGCTACCGCGTCAACATCACGATGAACATGCCGCCGACGATCTTCGAAGGCAAGTGGGAGACGCCCTTCACGGTCAACGAGAGCTCCTTTGGCTCCCTGGACCTCTCGACCGTCTTCTACGACGCCGACTTCGACACGCTGACCTACACGGCGGTGAACAACGCCGGCGGAAAGACATTGGTCAAGTTCAAGGACAACGAGGCCAACTTCTCCGCCGAGCTCCAGCCCGGCTGGACCGGCAAGGAGAACTGGACCGTGACGGCCCGCGACCCGTTCGGCTACACGGCCTCGGCCAACATCCACGTGAACGTCGTGGCGGTCAACCACGCCCCCTACCTCGTCCGGTTCGAGATGCCCGACATCTCCTGCTACCCGGGCGACAAGCTGTTCACGAGCATCAACCTGAACCTGAACATGACCGATTACTTCGCCGACGACGACATCTACAACATTGCGCTGGAGGACTACCTCACATACAACGCCGCCAACTTCGAGCCGCTGAACATAACCTTCCAGCTCATCCCGGGGACGCTCAAGCACTCCGGCGGGCTGACCATCAACGTTCCCGAGATGCCCGACCTCATCGCGCCATTGACGATCGCGGTGACGTTCTGGGCGACCGACGCGCTGGGCCTAGAGACGAAGCTCCTGACCTGCAACATCACCGTGAACCCGCCGGTCAACCACGCCCCGAGGTGGTCTGCCAACTTCACGCAAATCGAGATGAACGAGAGCACGGCCGGCAGCCCGTCGGAGACCGTCGTGAACCTCAACGACTACTGCACGGACGCCGACTCGTGGGACAAGGGCCTCCTGGTCTACACCGCGAAGGGCTACAACACGAACGGCCTTTCGGTGACCATCACCAACGGCTACGCGAAGATTGTTCCCAAGCCCGGCTTCTACACTACGCCCCCGCACGAGAACCTGACCTTCAACGCCACCGACACCAAGTTCCTGTCGGCGGAGGCGACCATCAAGGTCGTGGTGAAGCACGTCTACTACAGGCCCAACATCACGGACTGGAAGCCGGCCACGTTCAACGTCAACGTCAACGAGGGCGAGCAGCTCAACTTCACCGTGACGGTCCTCATAGACCCGGTCATAGCCGGCCTTACGCCGGCGCCGGTCAAGTACCGCTGGTACGTGAACGGGACCATCCAGACCGCGACCACCGGCAACTTCACCTTCCGGACGGACTACACCACCGCCTCCCGCTCGCCGTTCAACATCACCTTCCAGTTCAACGACTCCGTGACGGAGGTCCAGAAGCACTGGCGGGTCACGGTGCTGAACGTGAACCAGCCCCCGGCGAACGTCAAGATCGTGAGCCCGGCCTGGCCCCGGCTCAACTTCACAAGCGGCGACAAGATAACCTTCCAGGCGGCGCAGGCTTCGGACCCGGACGACCCCAACGCCACTTTGACCTACGAGTGGAGGGACGCCGGCTCTCCCATCGGCACGGGCCCGACCTTCGGGACCTCGAGGCTCACGGTCGGCACCCACAAGATAATACTCGTGGTCACGGACGCCGAGGGCGCCGAGGCCACGGACAACGTGACCATCAGGGTGAAGGCCAAGCCGCCGTCGGGCGGCCTGCCGGGAATGGAGCTTGTCGCGGCGCTGGGCGCCCTGGGGCTGGCGGCCGCCGCGGCCGTTTTCACAAGGCGGAGAAGGTAGGCCCGGGACCGAGGGGGCTGGCAACTCATCGCAGGCCCGTTAGCTTCAGCGGCGCCGTCGTCACGAGCGCCCTCCTCCCGCACGCCGGCGTCTTGCCGCGGCACTCGACGTGGCAGTTCGCCCCGCACCCCTCGACGGGCCGGAAGATTCCGTCCGGCCCCTTGAGCGTGAACGGCAGCCTCACGCCCTCGCAATGCGGAAGGCCCGGCGTGTCCGTCTCGGAGGCGTGCGTCTCCTGGCAGGTGGCGTAGGTCAACCCCTGCGCCTCCGCGCTCTCCCGCGCGAGCTTGTGATACGCAAGGCGCAGGGGCTTTTTCAAAAGATACCCTTCAGAGGTGTACTCCCGGCTGTACTCGTAATCGGCCTCCATCTCATCGGCGGCGGCGGGCGACCGTTCCCTCACGATGTCCTGCAGGCGCCGGAACATGGAAGGGGCGGGCCCCGACTTCGAAAGCCGGCCGGTCGAGGAAACGACATGAACGGCCCCCGCCCCTGAAAGGTCGGCCATGACCCCCGCCAGTTCCCTGGTCCAGCCTTCGCCGAAGAGCGCCTTCCAAAGGTGCAATATCACCGGGTCCAGCCGGACGATGACCGGGACATTCGCACCCGCCATGGTGCGGACAGCCTCCAGCCTCTTCTCGTAGGTGGGTGCTCCGGGCGACAGCAGGCGGAGGACCTCCGCCGGCCCCTCGATCGTGACGGCGACGAACTTCCGCGGGAAGGCGATGAAGCCCTCGACGTCCAGCAGGTATCCGGGGTCGCCCTTCGTCGTTATGGAGAACGAGGGCCCCCGGCGGACGAGCAGGTCCACGATGCGCCGCGTCTCCCGCTGTACGGCGGGCACGGCCTGGCAGGGGTCCGTCGTGTTCGATATCGAAAAGGGCGGGCACAGGCGGATGCGGTCGAGGTCCTTTTCGATGAGCTCGGGCAGATTGTGGTACACCTCAAGCGGCGCAGTCACCACTTTCCCGCCCGCCCCCCTCTTCACCCTTGTGTAGACGGCGTGGCGGGCGTAGCAGTAGACGCAGTCATGGATGCAGTGGTCCGGCCCGGGCGGCGTGAGGTTCACAATCCAGGCGTGGAAGCACTTGCGCTCCGGCCCGGAATAGGGCCAGTCGTGGAAGGTGGAGGTCTTCTTGGGGACGGAACGGACCTTCATGCCATTTCCCTCAATGTTCACCAAAATATATGTAATCCCCCATGTCGTACCCGGTTCTGGTGCGAGCATGAGGACGCCGGAGCAGTACAAGGAGAGCCTCCGAAGGATGCGGCCGAACGTCCACAAGTTCGGCGAGCTCATCAAGGACGTCACCACCCACCCGGCCACCCGCAGCACGGTGGAGGGCCACGCCCAGCTGTACAAGGCCTCGCTGGAGCCGGAGACGCAGGACATTTTCACGAAGGTCTCGTCCTTTTCGGGGGAACGCATATCGCGCTACCTCTCGCTGATCGAGAGCGCCGACGACATGCTGGCCAACTCGCGCATGAAGCGGGCGGCGTTCAACCTGACGGGGACGTGCACCGGCGGCCGCTGCGTCGGCTGGAACTCGATAAACGCCATGTGGGCCACCACCTTCGACATGGACGCCGCGCTGAAAACGGACTACCACGGCCGCCTGAAGGACTGGCTCCTGAAGAGGCAGAAGGAGGACATCACGCTGTGCGGCGCGTTGACGGACGCCAAGGGCGACCGGAGCCTCTCCGCCTGCGAGCAGCCGGACCTGGACGCCAACCTACACGTCGTCAAGGAGCGGGACGACGGCATCGTGGTGCGCGGCGCCAAGGTCATGATAGCCGGCGCGGTGGCCGCAAACGAGCTTTTTGTCCTGCCGGGGACGCGCTATTCCGACAAGGAGAAGGACTACGCTGTGTCGTTCGTGGCGCCCCGCGACGCCGAGGGCATCACCGTCGTCGAGGCCCGCCACCCCTCGGACACGCGGGAGATGGAGGACGGCTTCGACATCCCGGTCAAGAAGGGCGGCATCACCCAGGGCTACATATTCTTCGAGGACGTCTTCGTTCCGAAGAAGCACGTTTTCCTGTGCGGCGAGGCCGAGTACACCATCAAGGGCGTGCTCAACTTCATCGCCCCCTACCGGTCGGCCATAGGCGGCTGTGTCGCCGGCCAGGGGGACGTCATGATGGGCGCCGCGGCCCTGGTCGCCCGGGCCAACGGCCTGTCCGAGAAGGCGTTTTCCGAAAAGCTCGTCCAGATGGCCATCAACAACGAGACCACCTTCGCCGTGGGCATCGGGGCCGCCTACCTCGGAAAGAAGCACCCCTCCGGCATATGGTTCCCGGATCCGCTGGTGGCCAACGTGAACAAGGTCCACGTCGCCACGCTCCCCTACGAGACGAAGCGGCTGGCCCAGGACATCGCCGGCGGCATCGCCGAGACGGGATGCATGCCCTCCTACAAGGACTTCAGCGATGAAAAGCTCGGAAAGCTTATCAAGAAGTACCTCAAGGCCAAAAGCAGCGCCGAGACCCGCATGCGGGCCGCCCGCCTCGTCGAATGGCTGACGCTCGGGGCGGGCGTCCCGGGCTGCATGCACGGTGGCGGCTCCCCGGACGGGGCGAGGCTCATCATCCGCTCCAACCTCGATTTCAGAAGGCTCATCGCCATGGCGGCCCGCCTGGCGGAGATAGAGGAGAAGGTGGAGGAGCCGGCCGGCAGGAAATAGGCCCACCCGCAAACGGGCAATCGGGGAATACGGGCAATTCTGGCAATCGTCGAAGAGGGCAATGCGGGACGGGACTGGCAATCCGGGCAATGCGGGGAAGTGAAAATCGTCGTACCCGCATTGCCCCCATTGCCCGTACAACCCCGTCGTCTTACATTCCCCGTATTGCCCGATTTGGTCTTCCCTCCCCGCCCGGGGCACCACCGGACAAGCCCCTGCCGGCAACAAACCATATATATGAATAGTGTATTTTAGCGGATAGCAAGGGGAATGGAGCATGAAGACCGGCACCGTCCGATTCCTGCATCAAGTAGTGATATTCTTCGGCATCCTGTTCCTGCTCTGGGGGGTCCTCCAGTGGCAGACCTACACCCTGGAAAAGGATGTCGGGGTGGATGGCACCGGGACCCTGACGACCGAGGAGGTCCCGCCGGGGGCCATAATGACGGTCCACACCACCTCGTTGCAGCGCATGGACACCCGCGTGGTGCGCCTGGATGCGCGCGAGGTCGTGTATGTCGGGAACGGCACCTACTACGACCGCCACCTGGCGGCCGGGGGCCCGACCAGCGGCGGCGTGGGCAAGGACACCTCGCTCATGGCATCCTCGCTGACCCCGACCCGCTACATGATAATCGTGAAGGCCCCGACGGAGACGACGCTCGACTACACCGAGGCGGACGTGAGCTTCAAGGTCGAGATATTCGTCTGGACCCCGGAGTTCATGCTGCTTCTCTGCGGCATCGTCATCATCTCCTGCACCATGATGGTGGGGACCGTCATCGGCATAGGGATATTCGGGCCGCCGAGGTACATACCCGGCATGGCCCCGGCCCAGAGGCCGGCGCCCGTCGAGGTCCGGGAAGTGCCGGCGGTGGAGCGGGAGGCCCCGCCCCCGCCCGTGATAACCGCCCCGCCGGTGCGGAAGGCGCCCCCGCCGGCCCTGCCCCCGCCCGAGGAGCCCTTCGGGCCGCGCTACGAGGTCCAGCCCCAGGAAGCCCCCGCTCCGGCGCCGATGCCGGCGCGCCGCGGAGAGCCCCTCTGGGACATCTCTCCGATCCAGGTGCAGAAGCCTTCCGCTGCCCCGACGCCGGCCCAGCAGGGTGCGCCCCTGAAAAAGATAAAGTGCTCCGCCTGCGGCGCCGTCATACCCATCTATTCCAGCGAGAGGCCCCTGAGGGTCACCTGCCCGCTGTGCGGACGGCAGGGCACACTGCGGTGAACGCTGGTAAAGGGACGTAAGGGACGTTCATCGCGGTTGGTCCGAAGGGACGTAAGGGACGAAAGGGGCTGTCCAATTTGTGCAGACGGATGGGCGGGTGGCTTCCCGTCCGTTTCACAAATCGCATAGACCCTTACGTCCCTTTCACCGATAGCGCAAAACGTCCCTTTTCACAAATCGCAACGAACGTCCCTTACGTCCCTTTACCCAACTCACCAATTTTATCCATTATCCGCTCGTAGTGGCTTCCGGGCCAGTAAAGCTTGCAGCACCCGGGGCAGTGCCAGAACCGGCCATGACGCTTTGCGATCGCTGCCGGCAGGCCGGCTTTTTCCGCCCCGCTCCTGTCGATTTCGGCGAGCACCGCGTTGCAGAGGGAACATCGGGAGAGCAGCCCTTCGCCCGACAGGTCCAGCCCGAATGCATCGCGGATGTCCGCCAGCTGCTCATCCAGGACCTCGCTCCGGACGAGGCGCCCGGAGGGCCCCGCCCTCGAGGCAAGCTCCTTGTCCCGCGTGAGCAGGATGCGCCCGTCCTCCCGCGCCACCCTGAGGACGGCGGTGTCGTCCATCGCCTCCGGATAGAGCGTGTCGTAGCCGAGGAACCGCAGCCACCGCGCCAGCGAACCGAGCATGTGGTCGCAGAGAAAGCGGCGTTTTGGGTCCATCGTCACCCCGGCGGCTCGTACACGAGCAGGAGGCCGTCGCCGAGCCTCTGCGTCCTGGCAAGCCTCAGCCGGACCGCCTCCCCGAGGCTCCGGGCGCCCTCGCCGCCGCAGGGTGTGGGCCCGCGGCCACCAAGCGCCAGGCTTCCGATATAGACCATGAGGCGGTCGACGACGCCTGCGCGCAGGAAGGACCAGATGACCTCCCCGCCGCCCTCGACAAGGAGGTTCCGTATTCCGCGCCTTGCCAGTTCATCGAGGAGGACGGGCACCGACACCCGGGGCCCGGGGCCCGCCTCCACCACCTCGACATTCGGGCCCCAGCGGTTCCGGACGGGTCCGCCCGCCACCACAATGAGGGTGCGGCCGTTCGGCGACACGACCTTGGCGTTCTGCGGGGTCCGCCCCCTGGAATCCAAGACGACGCGAAGCGGCTGGCGCACCCGGCGCACGAACTTGTCCTTGACGCGCAGCCCCGGGTCGTCGCAGAGCACCGTCTCGACGCCCACCAGGATGGCGTCGCACCGGTTGCGCAGCCGGTGCACGCGCTGGATGTCGCGGTCCGACGATATGCGGGTCTGCCTCCGGTCCTCGAATGCGATCTTTCCGTCGGCGGACATGGCGCAGTTGACGATGACGCGGGGCCTCATCGGCATCAGTAATCACTGGCAATTATAAATAGTCAGAGGCCGATATTCCGTACGGAGAGGCGGGCTGAATGGGCGAGGACATGGAGATATGCATGCTCAAGAAGGTCGACCTGAAGGACGCCACCGTCATAGACGGCTTCCCGAGCGTCGGCCTGGTCAGCTCCATCGTGGCCAACTACATCGTCAAGGTCCTCTCCCTGGAGCAGGTCGGCGTGCTGGACTCCGACTACTTCCCGGCCCTCTCGCTGGTCCGCCGCTCCGAGCCGCTGGACACGGTGCGCATCTACGCCGGGCCGCGCGTGGGCAGCGAGACCTCCGGCGACCAGATAGTGGTCTTCATCTCCGAATTCCAGCCTCCGCCCAACATCATCCGCCCCATCGCTAGCGCCATGCTGGACTGGCTCCACGACGAGAAATGCCGCATACTGTACTCGCCCGAAGGCCTCGTCATCGAGCGCGAGGGCCAAAGCAGCGCCAAGCCCCCGGGAGAGGCGGGCGAGGCCGCGGAGCCGCTCGAGGGGGCGCCCGAGGTGGCGCAGCTTTCGGCGCGCGATATCGAGACCTACGGAATCGGCTCCACGCCCCGGGCGCGCAAGCTCCTCGAGGACAACCACATCAAGCTCTTCCAGGAAGGGGTCATAACCGGGATGGCGGGCGTGCTCCTGAACCAGGGCAAGCGCCGCGACTTCGATGTCATAAGCCTTCTTGCGGAGGCCAACCCGCAGTACCCGGACGCACGTGCCGCCGCCAAGGTCATCGAGACGCTGGACAGGCTCATCTTGCACATCCGGCTGGACTCCGGCCCGTTGTACGACGAGGCGGGCGTCATAGAGACCCAGATAAAGAGCGTCCAAAAGCAGACCAAGGCGCCCAAGCAGACGCCGATGCCGCACATGTACGGATAAGGCGCAAGGGGCAAGGGACAAGGTTGCAGGGTGCAAGGGTGGAATGCTTCAAGCGCAAGCGATAATGAGGATTGCCCGTTCCCCGCCCCCGCTCTCTTCACCCGACGGTTGTGAAGCGGGGGCGTGACCGAAGGGCCCTCCTCATTGACAAGTGCTCGTTGCATGATGCGCCTTGGGCCTTGTGACTTCGCCCCTGCATCCTTCCACCCTTCCACCCTTCCACCCCTGCAACAATTGCACCGGAAACCAAGGGGGGCCTTCACCGATGTGTGGGTTAAACATATAAGGGAATTGAATCAATGAAGGTGCCCCTCAGGAGGGAAGCCCGTGCCCGAGGAAATGAATCTCGCCACTCTCGCCAGGCTCTGGCGGGACTTCATCCAGGAATACTACCGCAAGGAGGTCCTGGACATCGCCAACTCGTTCCCCGAGAAGCGCAGCCTGCTCGTCAGCTACCGGGACCTCGAGGTCTTCGACCAGGACCTGGCCGCCTATCTCATCGACAAGCCCAACAGCGCCATCTACGCCGCCGAGATGGCCATACGCGAGAGCCTCCCGCCCGACGTCAAGGCCGAGGTGCGCAAGGGCGTCCACTTCCGGGTCAAGGACCTTCCGCCGAAGCCCCTGGCGCTCACCGAGGTGCGGGACCTCCGGGCCAAGCACATCGGCAAGCTCGTGGCCGTTTCCGGGCTGGTCCGGAAGGCGACGCAGGTCAAGCCCAAGCTGACGGACGCCGTTTTCCAGTGCGCCCGGTGCCTCGCCGTGGTCCGCGAGCCGCAGTTCGACACCGTCTTCAAGGAGCCGCTGGAGTGCTACCGGGACCAGGGCGGGTGCGGAAAGTCCGCCGCCTCCACGAGGTTCATCCTCCTGACCAACGACCTCACGCTCTTCCGCAAGCCCGTCCAGCCTGCGGACGCCGCGCCATCGTCGGAGGGCGGCGAGCCGCAATCCGCCCCCGACGCCGCCTCAAAGGACCTGCGCTCCGTCTTCATCGACACGCAGAAAATCGAGATCCAGGAGAGCCCCGAGGGCCTCCGGGGCGGCGACCAGCCCGAGCGGCTCACGGCGTACGCCGAGGACGACCTTTGCAAGAAGATCTCGCCGGGGGACAAGGTGGTGCTCAACGGCGTGCTCCGCAGCCAGCAGAAGAGCACCGGGCAGGTCAAGTCGACGTTCTTCGACTGGTACCTCGAGGTCAACAGCATCGAGCTCGGGGAGCAGGAGTTCGAGGAGGTCGAGATAACCCCCGAGGAGGAGGAGAGAATCCTCAAGCTCGCGCACAACAAGGAGATCTACCAGCTCATCATCGGCTCCATCGCGCCGACGATCTACGGCATGGACATCGAGAAGGAGGCGCTCGCGCTCCAGATGTTCGGGGGCGTAGCCAAGGTGCTTCCGGACCGGACCAGGATACGGGGGGACATACACGTTCTATTGGTCGGGGATCCCGGAACGGCCAAGTCCCAGCTCCTCCGCTACGTCACCCGCCTAGTCCCGCGGGGCATCTACGCCTCCGGCAAGGCGTCGACGGCGGCGGGCCTGACCGCCGCGGCGGTCCACGACGAGTTCGGCGAGGGCCGGTGGACCCTGGAGGCCGGCGCGCTCGTGCTCGCCGACAAGGGCCTGGCCGCCGTGGACGAGCTCGACAAGATGTCCGAGCAGGACTCGTCGTCAATGCACGAGGCGATGGAGCAGCAGATGATATCCATAGCGAAGGCGGGCATCACGGCCACGCTCCAGTCCCGCTGCTCGATACTGGCGGCGGCCAACCCCAAGGAGGGCCGCTTCGACGAGCACAGCTACCTCGTGGACCAGATTGACCTTGCGCCCACCCTGCTTTCCCGGTTCGACGTCATATTCCCGCTCACGGACAAGCCGGACCAGAAGAAGGACGCGGCGCTGGCGAGCCACATCGTGAACACCCACCTCGCCGGCGAGATAGCGATGTACCGCCGGAGCGTCCAGGACCGGAAGTTCAGCAAGGAGGAGGAAAAGCGCGCGATGCGCAAGGTGGAACCGGACATAATGCCCGACTTCCTCAGAAAGTACATCGCCTACGCGAGGAGCCGCATCTTCCCGGTCATGACCAAGGAGGTCATGGAGATGGTCCAGGAGTATTACGTGAACATCCGGGCCCAGGCCAAATCCTCCGAGGGCGAGGGCGGGGGCATCCCGATGACGCCGCGCCAGATAGAGGCCCTCATCCGCCTCTCGGAGGCCTCGGCGCGGGTGCGCCTGAGCAACGAGGTGGTGGCCGAGGACGCCGACCGGGCCAAGCGCATCGTCGAGTACTTCCTGAAGAAGGTGGCCAGCGAGGGCGGCCGGGTCGACATCGACGCCATAATGACCGGGACGACCCACGTCCAGCGCGAGCGAATCCACACCATAATCGACATCATCGAGGAGCTCGACGAGGGGCGCGGCGTCACCGAGGAGGAGGTCCTCCGGCGGACCAGGTCGGAGAACATCCCCGAGGAGAAGGTCAGGCGCGACCTCCAGAGGCTCTACAGCGACGGGAGGCTGTTCATGCCCTCCTCGGACCGCTACAAGGTGGCGAGGGAGCGCCGATGATATCGGTCCGGCGGCACCTGGCCGGGGGCGAGCTCCTGGTGGCGGCCTGCGACGCCGCGCTCGTCGGCCGGCGCTTCGAGGAGGGCGAGCTCTGCCTGGAGCTTAGGCCCGGCTTCTACGACGGCGAGCGCGTCGACCGAAAGCTCCTCCTGGAGGTCCTGGCCCTGGCGACCATAGCCAACCTTGCCGGCGAGGAGACCGTGGGCGCCGCAGTGGAGGCAGGGCTCGTCGACCCGGAGTGCGTCATCCGCATCAAGGGCGTGCCCCACGCCCAGCTGGTGAGGATGTGAGCGCCCCGAAGGCTATGGGGTGCATCGTCTGCGGGAAGAACCCGCCGGCGCTCGGCGGCCTCTGCGCCCCCTGCCTGGGCGAGCGCAGGCGCTTCGTCGAGGTCCCCCCGTTCTGCGAGCTTACATTGTGCGCCCACTGCGGTAGCGTGTTCCTGGGCCGCCGCTGGGAGAACTCGCGGGGCGAGGCGGCCGAGCTCGAGGAGGCCGCCCGGCGGGCCCTGAAGGTCCCGAAGGAGGAGGGCGCCCGGATAGTCTCCAAAATCGCGGTGAAGCCGGTGAACGAGCACAACGCCGACGCCGAGGTCACCTCCACAATCAGGGTCGGAAGGAGCCGCCTCGTCCAGTCGGGCCGCACGCGCATCCGGATAAGGCGCGCCGTGTGCGAACGGTGCTCCAAGATGCACGGCAAGTACTACGAGGCGACCCTCCAGGTCCGGGCCCGGGGGCGGGCGCTGACCGCCGACGAGCTGGACCTGGTCCGCGCCCGCGTGGCGGCGCTCGTCAAGAAGGAGGACCGCGACGACTATGTGCGGTCCGAGACGGAGATGGACGGCGGGCTGGACTTCCAGCTGGGAAAGCTTTTGCGCGGAAAGACGATGGTGCGCACCCTGGCCCAGGAGCTCGGCGGGAAGGTCACCGAATCCTCGACGCTCGCCGGCAACAAGGAGGGCCGGGAGCTCTTCAGGGTCACGTTCCTCCTGCGGCTCCCCGCCTTCCGGCCGGGCGATTTCATCAGGCGGGGCGACCGCGTCCTCCTCGTGACGGCCGTCGGGCCCAAGGGCATTTCCGCCACGGAGCTTTCGAGCGGCGAGGGGGGCACCCTCGACGAGCGGGCCGAGGAGAGCGCCCGGCGCCTCGGGGGAAGCGAGCTGGTCGAGGTGGCCGTGGTCCTCGACGCCCGCATGCCGGAGGTCACCATCATGGACCCGGTGGGCTACCGGCCCGTGACGGTCGTCGCCCCCGACTGGTTCTGGGCCAGAAAGCGGCCGGAGAACGTGCGCATCCTGAAATCCGGCGAGGACGTGTTTCTGGTCCCGGACGGCTGAGCCTCAGGAGCGCTCCCGCATCTGGACCCTCTGCGCCCGCAGGTTCTGGTACCTGTCCTTGCCCAGGTAGAGTACCGGGTCCCCGCTCTCCCGGAGGATGCCGTCCTCGAACATCCCCTCGTCGGCGGTGATGGCCACCACCTCGCCGGTGAACCAGGTGTGGTCGCCGAGCGAGGGGCTGCGGCCGAGCCGGCATTCGAGGTGCAGGTAGCACTCGGCAATGGACGGCGGCCGGACCTTCTGCGACGGCCACGGCGAGAGGCCGGTGTGCCGGAACTTGTCCGCCTTCCGGCCGGAGACGGAGCCGCAGTAATGGACCTTCTCCAAAAGCTTCCACGGCGGGAAGTTCACCACGAACTCCTTGGTCCTCTCGATGAGCTCGTGGGTGTACCTTTTGGGGGAGATCGATATCCCGTAGAGCGGCGGGTCGATGGAGACCGGCGAGTGCCAGGCCAGTGTGATGATGTTTGCCTTTCCCGTTTCGTCGACCGCCGTCACCAGTATCGCCGTCTTGGGCGCGGCAAAGCTCCAGAACCTCTTCAGCTCCTCGGGCCTGACGGAAACCTTCGCCATGTCATCACAACCCCGCAAACAACCCCATCACCGCGAGCAATATCACGTTGCCGGCCAGGAAGGTGAAAATGAATCCGGCGAAAAGCTGGACCATGAACGGTATCTGGGGCTGGACCCAGACGCGCCGGGCGCCCTCCTTCTCCAGAAGGTCCAGCTGCTTTTGCTTCCACTTCCCGGTCTGGCCCCGGAACCGGAAATAGAGGAGCTTGCGCTTCCCGTCGACGAAGCACTCCGAGAGCCACACGAACCGCTTCCGGCGGGCCTCGGAGAGGGGCACCTTGTAGGCGAACGCCATGAGCCTTCCCCGGTCCCCCCTCGCCAGGTTGTAGACGGCCATCGCGAGCGGGTTGAAGAGCGAGATGAACGCGGCGTTGAAGAACACGGCCAGCACGAACGGGCATACCAGGAGGAACACGCCGGGGGGCGCCAAAAGCCCGTTGGAGGAGACCGCCCGCAGGAGCGGGTCCGGGAAGAACGGCACGAGCACCGCCATCGCCAGGAACGCCTTGGCGTCCGCCCCGCCGGAAAGCAGCTGCGTCCGGTAGAGCATGTAGGCGACGAGCATCATGAGCGGGACCATCGCGAGCTGGATGTGCCGGAAGCCCGCGCCGTCCCTCCCGAAGGCGTCCAGCGGCCCCGTCGCGAGCTGGGCGGCCAGGATGGCGAAAGCCCCCAGGTTGAGCGCCGCCGCCAGAAGGAGGCTGTCTTGGCGCCGGACATTGTCGCCCATGACCTCGCCCTCGTACCAGAGGCTCTGGAAGAAGACCAGCATGTAGAACGGGGAAAGCAGGAAGAGCGGCCCCTCCCCGGAGAACAGGAGCTGGATTTCCAGCATCACGAGCCCCGCCGCCAGGAACAGGTGCCAGCACCAGTCGTCCACCCGGCGGGTCCGCAGGTCCGAGCGGGCGGCATGGGCCAGCACCGCCCCGCCCAGGAGGAACCGGGCCCAGTCCAGTGCCAAGAAGGGCGCTTCCACGCCGGGAGAAAGGCCCGGCGGGCAGTTAAATCTGAGGGAAAATATTTAAAAGCCGACCGTCACCATCAGGGTTCATGCCTCCCAAGCCGAAAGAGGAGAAGAACGGGTCACCGGGCGGGGCGCGGCCTCCGAGGTGCCGCACCGGCATCGAGGGGCTCGACAAGATCCTGAACGGCGGCATCCCGCTCGGGAACATGGTCCTCCTTACCGGCGCCTGCGGCACCGGCAAGACCACCCTCGGCGCCGAGTTCCTCAATTTCGGCGCACAGAACGGCGAGCCGGGACTTCTGCTTGCGGTCACCGAGCACTCCCAGAAGGTGCTCGACAACATGAAGGGCTACGAGTTCTTCGACGCGAGGCTCGTGGACGAAAAGAAGCTCCAGCTCCTGGACGCCCAGCCGCTTTTCGAGAAGCTCTCGCTGGACAAGATAGAGTACTCCCACAGCGACATCCCCCTGCTCATCAACGGCATAATCGACGCCGTCAAGCAGGCCGGCGCCAAACGCGTGGTCATCGATTCCATAACCGGCATCCTCCTGCACCTCAAGGCCCGGGAGCTCATGCGCGACTTCATCTCGAAGCTCTGCCGCAGGCTCTCCGAGGCGGGCTGCACGGCCCTGCTGGTCTCCGAGATAGCCCCCGACGAGAAGCGCTACTCCTCGTTCGGCGTCGAGGAGGCGGTGGCGGACGGCATAATCGTCCTGGGCAACGTCGAGCAGAGGGGCTACCTCCTGCGCACCCTCCACGTCGTCAAGATGAGGGGGACTACCCACTCGCGCTCGAGGTACGTCATCGACCTCACCCCCTACGGCATCATCATCGTGCCGCTTTTGCGCGGCGCCGGCACCGGCCCGGCCTGAGGGATGGAATGGCCAGGATAGACTGGGACCGGTACTTCATGAAGCTGGCCCATGACGTCGCCCGCCGCTCGACCTGCATACGGAAGGGCCGCCAGATAGGCACGGTCATCGTCAACGACCACCACGAGATAGTCGCCACCGGCTACAACGGCAACCCGCGGGGCATGAGGCACTGCGAGGAGACGGGCTGCGTTCGCGAAAAGCTCGGCATCCCGAGCGGCGAGCGGGCCGAGGTCTGCACGGCCGTGCACTCGGAGCAGAACGCCCTTATCCAGGCCGGGACGCGCTCGCGCGGCGGGACGATGTACACGATGTTCAACCCGTGCAACACCTGCGCCAAGATGATAGCCAACGCCGGGATAGTGCGCGTCGTCTACACGGTGGAGTACCCGGAGAAGATGGGCCTCCAGACGCTGCGCGACTGCGGCGTGAAGGTCAAGCGGCTCAGGGACATCGACCGGTAGCGTTTTATCAAGGCGCAAGGAGCAAGGAGCAAGGCGCAAGGAACAGGGCTTGTGCGCAAGGCGTTTGGGATGCGGTATTGCTCAATGGCCCCATTTTGCCGAGAGCTCTTCACAAGGACCGTGGTGGGAGCGGGAGGAAGAGCATTGCCCTGCGCCGCGTGCCCGGCCCGACCTTGCTCCTTGCGCCCTGCTCCGTGCGCCCTATTCTTCGGATATGACCTTCGTCACGGCGAAGTAGCCGTCCCCCTGCTGGAGAAGCGAGAAGAAGTTCGGGGTGTGCTTGGTGGCCCGGAGCTTCACCATCCTTATCCGGCGCTGGATGTTGACGTCGCCGACGCGCTCCATCTTCATGTGGATTATGGCGTCGGCCAGGTAGTCCTCCCCGTAGGGGGTCAGCACGTCGCCCTTGGCCGTCATCTCGGTGGGCAGGATGGTCGTGATGTTCATGTCCCGGAGCCACTCGAAGAACTCGAAGAGCTCGATTCTGGGCTCGCGGAAGGCCGACAGGAGCTCCAGCACGGTGAGCGAGTCTATGACGAGGAGCTCGTAGTTCATGCTCTTTTTGAGGTTCACCGCGTACATCTTGAAGACTTCCATCCAGCTCTTCTTGCCGAGCTTCATCTTCTTTCGCAGGATGGCGAGGTCCAGGATGCTCAGGTTGGCGTCCACCTCGTCGTAGACCATGCCGAGGCTCGCCATCTGGGTGATGACCGACTTCCGGCCCTGCTCCAGCGACACGTACAGGCCGTTCTTGCCCTGCTTGGCGTTGTGGTGGAGGATGGAGTAGGAGAGCGACGACTTCATCGTCCCGGGCTCGCCCATGATGAGCACCACCGAGCCGGGCAGGATGCCCCCCTCGAGATGCTCGTCGAACCCCTTGATGAAGGTCGGAATGCGCTCCTCTGCCATCAGGTCACCAGTTGGCAATAACTACTTTTTACCTTAATAACTTATGGCATGGCCACCTTTTTCAGGAACCGCCCGATGGCCTCTTTCATGTCGTCCCGGGTCCGGTAGCGCGCCAGTGCCAGGAGCGGGTCGGTGTTGCCCGATATCATCGCCGAAAGCAGCCCGGCATCGGCGTGGACCAGGCACAGCACCGGTATCTTCCTAAGATGGAGCGCGCACGCTATCTCGTAGCCGACGCCGAGGCTCGGGGCGGAGACCTCCGCGACCAGCGCATCGGCCTTTTCAAGCCAGTGCATGTCCCTCGTGTAGATGTAGTCGTCCCCGATCTTCGACCCGGCCCGCGAGGTCATTGTCCTCCCGTCGGCGCCGGCGGTGGGGCCCTCGAGCCCAGAGCCCCACTCGACCGTGGCCGAAAGTTCGCTCAGGGCGTCGTGACCGAGCTCCTCGACGATGCGGACCATCCCGTGGAACCGGTCCACGAACGCGCCGCCGGCGCGCATGGGGCCGGCGCAGTAGATCCGCAATCTGAGCGGGGAATCCGTGAGCCGTGAGCCGTGAACCGTGAGCCGGGACGAATTCCGGGAGCCGCGAGCATCCGGCGTCAGTCGTGGCCGTTCCCCGGCGGCCGGCTCACGGCTCACGGCTCCCGGCTTTTTCAGCCCGTCACCCCCACGCTCCAGAGCTCGTCGCCGATATAATGCAGGTTCTTGACGGCCTTCCCGGGGGCCCTCGAGGCCAGCGCCGGGCCGCCGGAGAGCGCCTTCCCGATGGCCAGGGGCTTCTTGTGCCTGGCATCGCGCACCCAGACCGGGTCGTCCGGGGCGATGGCCGGGTCGGCCTCGGTGATCCCGGGCCCCATCACGTCGGCGCCGTTGCAGATGTACTTTACGGCGCCCTCGTCGATGGAGACGAACCGCCGGGCCGCCGGCCACCGGAGAAGGCCCCGGACCGTCAGGAACGCCTTCCCTTCCAGCATCACGCCCACGACCGAGTTCTCGAAAACGACGACCTCGAACCTCTGGGCGTCGGCCATGTCGACGGCCGCGGCCTCGTCGAACGTCTTCACCCCGAGCGCCGCCTCGATGTCGTCGGCGATCCTCTTTATCTCCTTGCGCCTGAGCCGGTGGCGGTGGCGGAGCTCGAGCATGCCGGCGTCATCGACCCCATCGGTAAATAAGCTTCTGGCGGCGCACATTTAAAATGGCCCACCCCGATGACCGGGACGTGAAAGAATCCGGTGGCCGTGGGCCGGTGGCCGCGAGCCGTACGCCGAATGAGAAGCGTCGCCCCAGCCGGCCACCGGCCACCGGCCACTGGCACCCGGCCGCCTGCTCGCTCTGCTCCAGCCCCGCGGTCACGTTCATCCGCTACAGCGGGTCCCGCCTCTGCAGGGAGCACTTCCTAGGGTTCGTCCGGCGCAAGGTCGGGCGGGAGGTCCGCCGCCAGGTCCGGCTCCCGGAAAAGGCGGTCATCGCCGTGGCCGTTTCCGGCGGGAAGGACAGCATCGCGACATTGCGGATACTCCACGACCTCCTGGGCCAGCGCCGGGGCACGCGGATTGTCGCCGTTACAGTGGACGAGGGGATACGCGGCTACCGCCCCCCCTCCCTCCAGGTGGTCGCCCGGCACTGCAACGAGCTCCGGCTGGAGCACCACATCGTCTCTTTCAAGGAGGCCTTCGGCCTGACGCTCGATTCGACCCGTCGGCGCTGGGGTGCGAGCACTCCCTGCACCTACTGCGGGGTCCTGCGCCGGCACTGCCTCAACCGGAAGGCCCGGGAGCTTGGTGCCGGCTTTCTCGCCACCGGGCTCAATCTCGACGACACCGCGCAGTCCATCCTGATGAACATCTGCCGGGGCGACGTCGAGAGGCTGGCCCGCCTCGGGCCGCACGGCCGCGTGCAGGAGGGGCTCGTGCCGCGCCTGCAGCCCCTGCGCCAGGTCACCGACAAGGAGGCATTCCTGTATGTCACGCTGATGGGCTACGAGGTCCACCACTCGGTGTGCCCCCACGCCGGCGGGGCCATGCGCAACCGCTTCCGGGAGGTCGTCTCCGGGCTGGAGCTCGCCTCGCCGGGGACGCGCTTTTGCATACTGAACTCGCACGACGCGATGAGGGCGGCGCTGGAGGAGAGGTTCCCCCCGGCAAAGCTCGGAAAATGCCCGGAATGCGGCGAGCCGGCGGTCGAGGGGCCGTGCGAGGCATGCCGGCTGGTGCGGTCGTTGAAACCGGTAGCCGTGAACCGTGAGCCGTGAACCGGGCGGGCATCCGGATCGCTTCCGCCAGGCCCCAGGCCCACGGATCACGGTTCACGGATCACGGTTCACGGTTTCCCGCGCTACTTGTCCAGGTCGTTCATTATCTTGTCGAGCTCTTCGGTGCCGGAAAGGTTGCGCGCCGGGCGCTCCGTTGGAGCCTGCGGGGGCGGAGTCGTCGCGGGCGGGGCGCCCGGCGCCTCCCCGTCCGGGGCGGCCCGGAAGGGCGAATCGACGCTGGGAGGCGCCGGCGGGGCCGGCTCGGGCTCGTCGGCCTTGAGCTCGTCCTCCGCGGGCTTCCGGCGCCGGCTGTAGGCGACGTAGGCCACGATGAGCACCGCGAGGACCACGAGCACCACCCATACCACCCAGCCGTAGTCCTTGTTCTCGATGCTGACCGTGTAGCTCATCGTCTTCTCGTTGCCGAGCGCGTCCACGGCCCTCACCTCGTACACGTGCAGGCCGTTGTCGGCAAGCGAGGTCTTCCACAGCGTGTAGTAGGCGCCGTTCGATTCCCTGTAGGTGAGCTCCTTCCATTCGCCCCCGTCCCGGCGGAAGAGCACCTTCTGCAGGGCCGAGCTGTCGGTTACGTTGAACCGGAACTCGACTGTCCCCTCGCGCGGGCCCCCCGGCAGGAGCTTGGCTATCACCGGCGCGCTGTTGTCCACGAACGCGCCCAGCGAGGCCGAGGCGCTGTAGCCGGAGGTGTCCGTGGCAGTGACGTTGAGCGTCGCGGAGCGGTCTCCGCCAAGCCACCCTGCCGTGTCGAACCCGGCCTCGTACAGGCCGTTTTGCGGGTTGAAGGCCATCGCCTTGGCGGCCGCGCCGGTGGAGGCATCGGGCGCCACGGAGACGCCTGCGATGCCCCAGTGGTCCGAGGCCGATACCGCCACTTTCAGCACGCCCCGCATGCGAGGCTCGCTCTGGGGCGAGACCACGGAGAGGACGGGCGGCGTGGCGTCGTAGCGGAACTCCACCGACACCTCGGTGAACCTGCCCGGGATGTCGTAGGCCCGCAGTGTCAGCCGGTGGGTCCCGTCCGAAAGGCCGGTCGTGAACGGCAGGGCCGGCGAGGTCCAGTGGCCGCCGTCGATGTTGTAGAGGACGTCGGACATGAACGTGTCGGAGGGGTTGGCGTCGATGGTCTTGCTTCCGTCCCTGCCGGTGATGAGCATCCCGTTGACGGGGTACCTCATCTCCAGCTTGGGAGCCGCGTTGTCGACCTGGAAGGACACGGGCTCCGTGGCGACCGTCCTCCCGGCGAGGTCGGTGGCCTCGGCCCAGTAGCTGTGGACTCCCTCGAGCAGTCCGCGGGTGTCCATCTCGAACTCGTGGTAGCCTGTGACGGTGTTCAGGGACAGCGTGCGGTTGGGCTGGCCTGAGAGGTGCAAAACGACCGTGTCGAGCCCGCGCTCGTCGTACGCGCGCACCCGGAACACGGCCATGCCTGCAAGGTATACGTTGGGCGCCGGGGAGATGAGCTGGATGAACGGCGCCGAGTTGTCGACGTTGACCGTCACCTTGCCGGGGGTCCGGTGGCCTATGGCGTCCATCGCGAGGAAGTTGACGGTGTGGAGGCCCTCCGCGAGCCCCCCGGTGGACAGGTTGGCCGTGTAATTTTGGTCAAGCAGGGTCATCGGCTGCCAGGGGCCGCCGTCCAGGCGCCAGTCCACGCCCGAAAGGTACAGGTCGGAGGCGGAAACGCCCAGTTCGACCTCGCCCGCCACCCGCTCCCCCTCGGAGGGCCAGAGCACGCCGAGCTCCGGCGGGTGGTTGTCCACCGAGAAGCCGACGCCCGTGGCGGCCACGGTCTTCCCGGACGCATCGGACGCGCCGGCCGAAAGGATGTGCTCCCCGTCGCCAAGCTGGGCCGTGTCGATGGGCATCTCGTGGTATCCGGAAAGCCCGCTCAAGCCGGCGGGCCGGTCCACGCCGTCCAGCCTGAATGTCACGCCGCTTATCGGGAGGAAGGCTGAGGCCTTCGCCCGGGCGGTCGACTGGCCCTGCAGGAGGTCGCCCTCGGAGGGCGACACGAGGGCCAGCACGGGGTTGGCGTTGTTGACGACGACATCCACGTAACCCTCGGTCGACAAACCGGCGAGGTCCATCACCCGGGCGGACAGGCGGTGCTGCCCGTCCGCCAGGACAGAGGTGTCGATCTGGAAGGACTGGGCCCAGCCGGGGCTTGCGGGCATCCACGGGCCGCCGTCTATCTTGTACTGGGTGAAGTTGGCGTTGGCGTCCGCCGTTCCCGCAAGGTCGAGCGTCACCGAGCCGGACACGTACACGCCGGAGGCCGGGCCCGCGATGGCGAGCACGGGGGCCGTGTTGTCGACCGTGAGCGAGAACGGCCCCGCGGAGGCGGTGTTCCCGGCCGAATCCGTCGTCGCGGCGCCTATGACATAGGTCCCGTCCGGGTAGGCCGTCGTGTCCCAGCTCCAGCCGAAGTAGTTGGAGCCCAGCGCGATCATCTGCGCGGAGATGGTGGTGGAGGGCCCGTTGAGGCTGATGATCACCTTCATGGACTGCTCGCCGTTGGAGCCCGTGAGCAGGAGCTGCTGCATGCCCTTGGCGAAGGCGTTGTTGACCATCTGGACGAAGCCGATCGAGGGACGGACGTTGTCGAACTGGACCGGGACCGACTTCACGTCCGTCCGGCCCTGCCAGTCGATGGCCGTCACGGCGACAGAGTGCGGGCCGTCGGGCCAGCGGGCGGTGCTGAGCGTGTAGGAGTACGTGCCGGCGGCATAGGTCATCTCCGACACGAACGCGCCGTCGACGCTTACCTGCATGTGGTCAACGCCGGCGCCCGCCACCGTGGCGCTCATGGCGTAGTTTCCGCTTATAATGGAGCCGGCGACGCCCGGTGCCGAAAGCGTGACGGAGGGCTCCTGGTAGTGTATCGTGAGCGTCCAGGTGTCGATGTAGCCGCCGGGGTTGTTGTTGACCCCCCAGTTGTTGGCGTCCCGGACCCTTAGGTTCCACTGGCCGGTGCTGAGCTTGCCGTTGAACTTGAAGATGTCGAAGAAGGTCGTCTGGATGCTCTGGCCGAGCGGGTTGAAGGCGTTGTTCCACATGAGCTGCTGCTCGGTGCCGTCGGGATGCCGCACGTATATATCCAGGTCGGCGGCGTCGTTGCCGTTCTGGTTGGCCCAGACCGTCAAGGCGACGTCGATGCGCGTTATGGAAAGGCCAACGTTGACGGTTACCGGGCTCATGACCTCCCGCGACCCTATCCAGTTGCTGTTCCAGTATGTGTAGTCGTTGTTGTTCGTGAAGCTCTGCGTCAGCGCCGCGGAGGGCGGCGCGAAGACGCCCAGTGCAAGGAGCACCATTGCCGCGGTCATTCCAAAAGCCAGGCTCTTTTGTATTCTCTGACCCATATGGTCCACCTAACCAAGCAAATTCTCCTTGCTCTATTTATAAATGGTCTGTCGAAACCTGAGAATAATACGGGGGGTTCGTCCTGGCGCAGGGCCTGTGGATGCCCTGCTGGCTGCCGCCGGCGCAGGCGGCTCAGTACTCGCGCCAGCGGGTGTGGCACTTGACGCACTCGTAGATGCGCGTCTCGGGCTCGTCGGCGGCGCGGGTCTGGCGTATTATCCAGTAGGCCTCGCGGTGCTGGCACTTGGGGCACTCGCACTCGCGCGTGGTGGGCAGGACGTTGAGCTCGCCGTCGAGGACGACGATCTCTTTCTTCGTGGCCCTGGTGGTCACGGTCTTCTTGTCCTGCTTGGTCATGTCGGCCTCGTGGTGGCACCGCGTGCAGCAAAGCCGGCCGTCCTTCGGGCGCTGGAGCGCCCCGCATTTTGGACAGAACATCGGCGCTCCAATGGATTGCCCCTATTTAGGATTTGGCAATGCGTCACGCCGCCGGCGGCAGGTCCGCCCCGCATATCGGGCACTTCACGAAGCGCATCTTCACCTCGTTGCCGCAGGAAGGGCACAGGCGCATCGGCACCTCCCGTCCGCTGTAGGTCTTCGGCTTCTCGGGCGGGGCGTAGCGCGGCTCCTCGTCGGCGCCGGGTATCCTGTAGTTCTCCAGCGGGCCGGGTCGGGAGCGGGCCCCGGGAGGCATCTTCCCGCCGCCATCGGCCACGGGCGGGGCGACGGGAGGCGGCGGGGGCGGCGGGGGAAGCGGGAGTTTCGCGCTCTGGACCGGGGGCGGGTACTGGGATGGCGGGGCCGGCTCGGCCGGCTCCTGGGCAGGCGGCGGAGGCGGCGGCGGAGGCGGCGGCAAAGGCAGCTCTGGCTGCTCCGGCTGCAGCACCGGCTTGGCCACCGCTATCTCCGTCGGCGGCCCGGCGGGGGCAACCCCCTCCGGAAGGGGCTTTGCCTGGGCCGGCTGTGCGCGGGCCCGGCCCGAGGGGGGCCAGACCAGCACGGCTATGAGAACGGCCAGCACGGCAACGAACCCGATGGTCAGAAGCAGGAGCTGCCAGTCCAGTTCCGTGGCCGGTGCCGCCGACGGGGCGGCCTTGAGCTTGACGGTCACGGCCGCCGTCTGCCCGTTCGGCGAGCCGGTCTGCCCGTCGAAGCCGAACAAGACCGGCTGGCGGTAGAGCCGCCCGCCTGGCGCGGAGGCGTCCGAAAGCATGTTGAATGCCGCCGAGAGCTCGTCCCCGGGCCGGAGATCGCCCAGGTACTTGACGGCCACCTCCGCCGAAAAAGGCGAAGGCGCCGGCGGGAGCGGAGACTGCCCGCCCGGCAGCTCCCCGGCGAGGTCGCCCAGCGCCACCCAGGCCCCCCGGGCAGTGTCGGAGCCGACGTTTTTCACGCGCACCGTGAGCGTGAACGCCTTTCCTGCCTGCGGCGGGTCCGGCGACAGGGCCACGCTCAGGACGGCAAGGCGGGCGGGCGCCGGCAGCACCCGGAGCTTGAACACGCCGCTGACGTTGAACCGCTCCCCGCTGGAAAGGTAGGCGCCGGCGACCTCTATCCCGATGGAGTAGGTCTGGGCGGTGGTGTTGGGGTCAAGGTCCGCCTGGAACACGGCCCGGGACGACGACAGCGCCTCCAGGAGCCCGAGCTCGCTTTGGTCGAGCCACTGCGCCGTCCGGTCCGAGGGGTTGACGAGAGGTGTGGGCGAGCCGCACCTGAGCCTCGCCGACACGCCCGTGAGGCGGGACTGGCCGGAGTTGATTATGTCCACGGTCAGGGGAACGCCGTGCGTCGGCCCACCCAGCGGGAGCTCGCCGTCCGCGGAGAACGAGAGCGGCGGCCCGAAGGAGGCCAGCCGGACCGCGACCTTCTGCTCCAGGCCGACCGGTGTGTTGCTGCCGGCGCCGGTGGCGTTGAAGCGGGCCGTCACGAGCTGGAGGCCGGCCGCCGACGAGCGGTCCAGGTCTGCGACGAATCCGACCAGGCGGCGTTCGCCCGGCGCCAGCGCGCCCAGCCGGGCCGGCTCCAGGGCCCGGGCGTCGGGCGCGGCCCGGTTCCTCAGGATGGTCCCGGCGCCCGAAACCAGTGTCAGGGCGGCGTCGCGGAGCTCCAGAAGCTCCCCGTTGACGATCTCGAGCTGGATGAGGACGTTTTCGGATTCGCCGCCGGGGTTGAGGGCCGGCTGGCCCGCGGGGGCAGCGCCGATGAAGACCCTCGGGGCCGGAGCCTTCACCTGCACCTCGACCGCGGGCAGGGCCCCGCGCAGGTGCAGGAACATTGCGTCCGACATGGGATAGAGCCCGGAGGAGGCGCTGCCGGCGCCTGCCTTCTCGTAGTAGCCGGAGTACCCGACCGGGAGGCGGTGGGTTCCCAGTGGAAGGGAGGACAGGACGGCCATCGGGTAGACCACGCTGGCCACCCCGCCGCGCTTGATGGACGGGACGGTCTGCTCCAGCGACACGGCCACGCGGTTCCCGTCGCCGTCGTAATAGTAGGCCCCGCCGGCGAAGTAGTTGGAGACGTCCAGCGAGACCTTCACCCTCGAGAGGTCGGCGTTGCCCTCGTTGCGCAGGAAGACCGTGAGGTTGGAGACGGGCGTGCTCCGGTCGATGACCGCCGGCGCGGCGCCGGTGGCGTTGAGCATGGGGGTGTAATCGATGGTGAATGCGAGCGGGAGCCCCTCCTCGCCCGCCGAAACGGAGACTGCCGAGCCGTTCCAGTTCCTCTCCCTGATGTATTGAACGGTGAGGGTGACATTGGCGTTCGAGGCGTTGTACACGCCCGGGTCCGCCATGGGCACGTCCACACGGAAATAGAACGTGGCGGTGCCGGTCAGGCGTCCCAGCGAGGCGCTGAGCGACGATCCGGCCGGCGCGGAGAGCTGGAGGGCGCCGCCCGCCGGAACGGAGAGGGTGGCCACCACCTGGCCCAGCGGGCCGGAGAGCGTCGTCACCGGAATCGCCAGGAGCTGGAATGAGGCCCCCCCGTACAGCGGCACCGGCGAGAGATCGTCGGCCAGGGGCACCGGGGTCCCGGCGTCGACGTTGGAGGCTATGGTGAACTGGACGGTGTCCTCGTCCTCGTTGTACGCGGTGAGGTCGCCCTCGGTCTGCGAGTTCATCATGCTGTAGCCTATCCTGAACGTCACGTTGTATGTCCCGGGCCTGGCACCCACGCCCTTGACATCCAGCTGGAACGCCGGGAGGGCCAGCGTGCTTTGGGGCTCGCCCAGCCGCCCGAGCTGGAAGCCGTTGCCGTTGTTGTCCTGTCGCGACACGGTCCAGGTCACGGGCGAGGCGCCCGGGGCGAGGAGCCTCCCGTCCCGGTCCTTCACGCCGTATACCTCGGCCGTAACGCAGTACATGCGCTCGTCCCCGTTCGCGGCATCCACGTCGCCCGGCCGCAGGTTGCGCAGCGTGATGACGAGGCCCACGTCCCGGTCGCCGACGTGCAAGGGCGAGGCAGAGAAGGTCGAAGCCGATATGACCGCCCAGTCGTCTCCGAGCTCGTTTGCGGCCCGCGGCATGGCGGCGAGCGCCGGGAGCAGGGCGACCGTAAGCACCAGGGCTGCTAGCATGGCGGCAGGCATCGGGCTTCTTATCGTGGGACCACCGCCGTTTCAATATTTTATCCTAGTAAATATATATTTGTTCTCAAAAACTAGGAATCGTCCTCTTCCGCGGCGCCGGCGCCCGGCGCGCCCTCGACGCCCTGGCGCACCCGGACCGCGACCCCCCGTCGGAAGGCGAGCATCTCATCGCGGACCATCAGGGCCCGGCCGCAGGCCACAAGGCGGTCCCGGCCGTCGACCACCGCCACCTCTTCCCCGGGCCGCAGCTCCGGGTCGCAGTCCCGGACGAAGCGGGAGAAGACGTTCTTGCCCTTCGCGGCGTATGCGGCGGCGTCGTCGTCGACCGCCACCCGCAGGCCGGGCGGGGCCACGGCCCGGAGCATCCGGCGGGCGCCGGCGGGCTTGAGGGTGAAGAGGCCGTCGCGGGCGCGCAGCGAGAGCCTGTGCTCGCCGTCCGCAAGGACGTTGCGCACCCGGCCGGTGTTGGGGGACAGCACCAGTTCCAGCCTGCCGGCGAGGACGGCGTCCGCGGCGGCCCGCCCGAACTGCAGCTCGCAGGTCGCCCTGACGCGGAGGAGCTCCCAGTCGGGGACGGGAACGCTCCGCGGAGGCGCCATCATCTCCAGGGCCGAAAAGGACGGCTCGCCCTCCCAGACTATGGAGAACTCCGAGCGGAGCTTGTGCGAGAAGGCCTTCATCGCCTTCGTGAGGCGCTCCACGCTCTCAGGGTCCAGCCTTCCGGGCACGAGCGACTGGGCCACCGGGTACATGCCGTCGAGTTCCAGCGGCACCGGCCCGAAGAACGAGGCGACCACGAAGCGGGCGTCCCATCTCTCCTGGACCTTTGCCACGAGGTCCCGGTAGTGGCGCGAGTACGGCTTCGGCGCCTCGGGGAGGCAGACCATGATAGCGGATTCGGGAATCGAATAGCGCTCCAGGAGGCGCCGGCTCCAGCGCACCACCTCCGGCCGGAACGAGGATTCGGGGCCCTTGTAGAAGAACGCGCCCGGGCGCGAGGCGGGGGCGAAGCGCTCCAGCCAGCCGGCATGGGCGTCCAGGGAATGCAGGGCGGACAGGAGGGCCGGGTGGCCCCGGCAGCGCTCCTCGACGAGCTCCCAGAGGCTCATCTCGGAGATGGCCTGGCGCACCCGGCGCAGCTCGGCGAACGAGGCGTGCAGGTTGTGCTCCGCGAGCTTGCGCACCCGCTCCTCCTCGGGGAGAGCGCGCAGCCTCTCCGGGTCGGTCGAGGAGCACACGGGGCAGTTGCAGGGCAGGTGCTCGAGCTCGTCGAGGTGCCGCGTGCCCCAGTTGAACATCATCCGGCCGTCCTTGGCGTACTTCGCGTAGGACGACGAATCGAAAAGGTCGCAGCCCATGAGGGCTGCCAGCGCGAACATCATCGGGTGGCCGGCGCCGAAAAGATGCACCGGCCGGGACGGGTCCAGGCCGCGCTTGGCGGCCAGGACGGCCTCGACGAGCTCCTGGTAGCGGTAGGATTCCATGAGCGGGGCGACGCCCCCGACGGCCTGGACGGCGCACTCGAGCCCCGCGATGTCCCGTGCGGAGCGTTCGCGCAGGTGGGGGAACACGCCCCCCTGGACAGCCAGCACGAGCCCCTGCCCCTCGGGGCCGCCGGCGCCTCCTTTAGCCCCGCCCCGGGCGGCCTCCTCCCGCTCGTTCCTCGACAAACGCGCGCCAGCCGGAGCCATGGCGGCTCCCTGCGCGGCCCGCCCGTGGAAAAGCTCCGACGCCTCGCGGGCGCGCCTTCCGTTCTCGGCGAGCTCCGCGGCGGCCTTCGCCTCGGTCGCCTCGGGCGTCGAGAATATGTCGAGCATCGTGCAAAGGTCCGAGCCTATGCGTCTTTGGAAATCGAGTATCTCCAGCTGGGAGACCTCCACCTCGCCGTACATGTAGCTCTGGAACGTGCCCGAATCCGTCATCACGGGGCCGTCCCACCCGATGAGCTTCCCCAGCCCCTCCTTCAGGGCCTTCTCGCGGAACTCCTCCCGGCCTCGTATGATGTACGAGTTGGTGATGACGATCTCGGCGCCGAAGAGCTGCCTCATCTCCAGCGGCGGGATGGTCTGGATGCCGGGGTGGATGACCGGCATCAGGGCCGGCGTGGACGCCGCGCCGTGGGGCGTGCGCAGGATGCCCAGGCGGGCCAGCCCGTCGCGGCCGGTCATCTCGAAGCTGACCAAATCCCTCAAAGCCCCCTTCTGAGCTTCTCGTGGCAGAAATCCCAGAGCACCGACGGGTCGCCCCGGACCTCGGAGCGTATCCAGGCCCGCAGGGGCTCGGCCAGGGCCTTTTTCAGGTTGCGCGGGGTGAACCGGCCCGCCGGGACGTTGTATATCAGGTAGCTCGTGCGCGCCGCCACCGCCTCGGCCCCGTCGAACCGCCGGCCCTCCTCGAGGACGAAGCTGACGCGGACGTAGGTCTTGCCGGCCATCCGGGCCAGCTCGCCCTTCAGCGCATGCCGGAACGGGAACGCTGACTCCTCCAGCAGGACCTCGCCCACGCGTGCGAAGTTGAAGCTCTCCCGGAAACGGTAGCTCTTCCCGCCGTCGTAGATGGCAAAATCCCACTGCCAGGGGCTCATGCGGAGCTCGCGGCCGAGGTCGACGGCGAAGCGGATCCAGATGTTGAAGAACACGTCCAAAAGCTCGCGGGCGATGACCGTCCGCTCGGCCGGGCCGAGGTCTCCCGCCACCGCCGAGGATTCCTCGGCGGCGATGCGCGCCAGCTCGTCGTCCAGCGGCCGTGCGGCGCCGGCCTTCGGCGCCCGCCCCGCCCGGCGGGCGCGACCGTCCTCCAACTTTCCGGGAGACGATGGCTTCCGGCCCCTCATCGTATCACGCAAGGAAAAGGGGCGTCGGTGTTAATAAACCTATGAGACGCCCGCAGCCCCGGCACGAAGCAGGTGCCCCGGAGGGCCGAGGCCGCCCCGGCCGGCCTACGCCAGCATCTTCACGATGCGCTTCCTGAGATCGTCGATTGCCTCGACGGAGCGCGCGGCCGCCGGGTGGTCCACCGGCGAAACGCCGCGCAGGTCCGCCTCGACCAGCCCCTCGTCGCGCGGGAGGCTTCCGAGCACCTCGATGCCCTCGAGCTCTCCCGCGACGAGCCTGGCCTGCGCCGGGTCCGCCACCTTGTTGATGACCACGCCCACGCGCTTTATCCCCAATTCCGCGGACATCCTGGATATCTGCCTGGCTACGCCGGTCGAGCGCAGTCCGGGCTCCACGACCATTATCAGCAGGTCCATTCCCTGGGCCGTGCCCCGTCCGAGGTGCTCGAGCCCGGCCTCCATGTCGAGTATGACGACCTGCTCCTTCTTCAGCACCAGGTGCTTTATGAGCCCCTTGAGGAGCGCGCTCTCCGGGCAGAAGCAGCCCTGCCCGGCCGACTTGATGGTGCCCAGCACGAGCAGGTGGACGCCGTCCTTCCCCTTGACGCCGAAGCGCTCGGCGATGTCCTCCACTCGCGGGTTCAGGCGGAACATCTGGCCGTAGCTTTTCCCGGGCCGCACGCCCGTGCGCTCCTCGATGAGGTCGGCCATCTCGCAGAGCGGGGTAATCTTTTCGGCCTGGTCCCTCGGGAGCCCCAGCGCCGCGGCCGTGTTGGGCGCCGGGTCGGCGTCGACGAGCAGGACGTCGCGGCCCTCCCGGCCGAACAGGCGCGCCAGGACGGCGGCAACGGTGGTCTTGCCCACTCCGCCCTTTCCGGAGATGGCGATCTTCAACTCAATCGACCGCCTCGAAAAGGATCTCGTGGCCCATGAGGTTTATTTCCTTGAGCACGGCTTTCTTGAGCTCCTTCGAGTCGCCCAGTATGTCCCTGAAGACGAATGCGCCCTTCTTCACTTCTATGCGGGCGACGTCCTTCATGAACTCCTCCTTCTTCCTGCCCTTCACAACGTACGCTGTGGATTCACACATGCTGGCACCCTCTTCGTTGACGGCCCCGGCCAGGATTTCCAACGGAGGCCAGAGTGTATCGGGCTCCAATATTAAAAACCCGCCCTCGGCAGGCCGGCGGAAGCTATTAAGTCGATGAATTGCTAGGGGTGCAGGGCGGGCATACCCCGCGGTGAGGAACGGATGGGCTCGGGAGCAGGGGGGGGAGACGGAGGCGAGGCCCGGGGCAGGAAGGCCGTGCCCGGGCGGTTGCTGCGGGGCACGCTCGTGGCCGCCGGGACGTTCTTTCTGGCGCTCGGGGTGGTCGGGATATTCATACCTCTCCTGCCCACCACGCCGTTCCTCCTTCTGGCCGCCGCCTGCTACGCCCGGGGCTCGAAGAGGCTCCACGACTGGCTGATGGGCAACAGGCTCTTCGGCCGGTATATCCAAAACTACCGCGAGGGGAAGGGCGTTCCGATGGGCGCGAAGGCGCTCACGCTGGCGCTCCTGTGGGCCACCATCATTGTTTCCGCCTGGTTTTTCGTATCCAATCCCTACTTGAGGGTGGCCCTGGTGGCCATAGCCTTGGCCGTCTCGGCCCACATCCTGACCATCAGGACGCTGAAGCAGTAGGCGGGCTCAGTTGAGGCCCGTGATGTAGCCCTTGTCGTCGATGTCGATGCGCTCCGCGGCCGGGTTGCTCGGCAGCCCCGGTATCGTCATCATCTCGCCCGTGAGGGGGATGATGAAACCGGCGCCCGCCGACAGCCGCACCTCGCGCACGGTGAGCGTCCAGCCCTTGGGCGCGCCCTTGAGGTCGGGCACGTCCGTTATCGAAAGCTGGGTCTTGGCCATGCATATCGGGAGCTTGTCGTTCCCGGCCGCCTGGATGGACTTCATGTCCGCCTCCGCGGTGCCGACATAGGCGACGTCCTTGGCCCCGTATATCTCGGTGGCGATGATCTTTATCTTTTCCTTTATCGGGAGCTTCTCGTCGTAGAGCACCTTGAACTTTTGGGGCTTCTTCTTGATGGTCTCGATGACCGCCTCGGCGAGCTCCACGCCACCCTTGCCGCCGTCCATGAACACCGACGAGAAGGCGGACATGGCCCCGACCTTGTCGCAGTGCGCCCGGACCTGCTTCATCTCCTCGTCCGTGTCCGACGGGAAGCGGTTGATGGCCACGACCACCGGGACGCCGAACTTGAGCATGTTCTCGATGTGCTTGTCGAGGTTGACGAAGCCCTTCTCGAGCGCCTCCTTGTTGGGCTTCTCGATGAGGTCCTTGGCAAGCCCGCCGTGCATCTTGAGCGCCCGGATGGAGGCCACGAGCACGACGCAGTCGGGCTTCAGCCCGGAGATGCGGCACACTATGTCGAAGGCCTTCTCCATGCCCAGGTCCGCCGCGAACCCCGCCTCCGTGACGACGTAGTCGGCCATCTTGAGGGCCATGCGGGTGGCGATGATGCTGTTGTTGCCGTGGGCGATGTTGGCAAACGGGAAGCCGTGCACGAGCGTCGGCTGCCCCTCGAATGTCTGGACCAGGTTGGGCTTGATGGCGTCCTTGAGGAGGAGCGCCATTGCGCCCACGCACTTGAGCTGGCCGGCGGTGACGGGCTTCCCGTCGTAGGTGTAGGCGACGACCATCCTTGAGAGCCTCTCCTTCAGGTCCTTGAGGTTCTCGGAAAGCGCCAATATCGCGCTTATCTCGGATGCGACCGTGATATCGAAGCCGCTCTCGTGGGGGACGCCCCCGGTGGACCTTCCGCCGAGCCCGACGATTATCTTGCGAAGCTCGCGGGCGTTCATGTCCATGACCTTGCGCCACACGATGCGGGTCGGGTCTATCTGGAGCTCGTTCTTCTTCGTTATGTGGTTTTCGACCATGGCGCTCAGGAGGTTGTGGGCCACGCCGACAGCATGGATGTCGCCGGTGAAGTGCAGGTCGATGTCCCACATCGGGTAGAGCTGCGAGTAACCGCCGCCGGTGGCGCCGCCCTTGATGCCGAATACCGGGCCAAGCGACGGCTCCCGGAGGGCGCCCATGACCTTCTTGCCGATCTTGCCGAATGCCTGGATGAGCCCGACCGAGGTGACGGTCTTGCCCTCGCCCGCGGGCGTCGCCGTGATGGCGGTGGTCCAGACGAGCTTGCCGTTGGGCCTGTCCTTTATCTTCTCCCAGTACGCAAGATTGATCTTTGCGACGTGCTTGCCATAGGGCTCCAGGTACTCGTCCGGAATGCCTGCGGCCTTGGCAATATCGGTTATCGGCTTGACTTTGGCCTGCTGAGCTATCTCAATGTCCTTCATCATGTTCCACACCTCACCTTTACCACAGACCGGCCCCTTCAACCGGTTGGGTTAATCCAAAATCATCTGGGCCTACTTAAGTATTGCTATCAATAAAGGGTGGAAGGGTATGAAGGGGATGAAGGGTATCAAGGGGACGACACCCGGCGTCGTTTCCCTTTCCACCCTTGCACCCTTTCACCCTTGGGTTTCCTTGCCCTTGCCCTTGAGCTTCTGGACCATTTCCTTGCCCACGCATTTCTCGGCGTAGTTGCACCAGTCGATGCAGGACTGGAGGTCGTTGTAGACGGTGAAGCCGCACTTGAGGCACCTGACCTTGACGTCGGTCGTGAACACCTCGACCTCCCCGCCGCATTGCGGGCACTTCTTTATCTTGAGCTCCGGCGTCTTCAGTGCCGAGGAGCCTGGGCAGCCAACGCCGAACATGCAACCGGCGTTCTAGTGAAATTTATATAAATAGGTTGGCACGATTCTCCTGCAGGGTCTGCATGGAACCTACGCTTTTTGCCGAACGGACGGGGGCAAGCGACGGGACGGCGCTGGAGCTCGCCTGGAAAAGGCTCCTGGAGAAGGACCCGGTCTCCGTCTGCGAGGGCTCGCTGGCCTCGTACGACGGCAACCTCCGCGAATATTCGCTGGAGGTGCTGGGCGCCCCGCACCGCGTGGCCCTAGAATCACGCAAGGTCTTCGGGCCGGACGGGAAGGACGCCATCCCGCCGTTGCCGATACTGATCCTCCACTATCTGGCGGCCACGGCCCCGACGCCGCTATCGGGCGAGCTCATCTCGTTCCGTGAGCTTGAAGGCGGGGAGCTCTACTACGCCGCATACGAGGGACGGGCCATCCGCCCGTTGCGTGAAAAGTTCGGCGCCGACCCGCCGCTGCTGCTCAAAGCGGGAGAGGCGCTGGGCGCAAAGCCCTTCCGGCTGGGCCACGCCTCGCTGGAGGTCCCGCTTTTCCCGCGCATCCCTGTATTCGTCGTAGTTTGGGCCGGCGACGACGAAGTTCCATCATCGGCAAACGTCTTGTATGATTCCACGATACGCCGGCAGATGCACACCGAGGACGTGGCCGTGGCGGCGAGCCTGGTGGCGTCAAAGCTTAGAAAAGCTGTCTGAACGAGCGGGAAGCGGGACGCGGGAACCGGGGAAGCGAGCAGGGGAGAAGACGAACAAACCCGTCATTCCTTCCCGCTCGGACCTTTCCCGCTCGTCCGTCACGCCTTCTCCACCTTCACCGCGCAGACCTTGGCCTCGGGGATCTTCGCCACCGGGTCGAGGTGCGGGCTCGTGATGAGGTTGGTCCGCGATTCAGCGAAGTGGAACGTCATGAACAACACGCCCGGCGGGGAGTTCGCCGTGACCCTGGCCGTGGCCTGCACGCTCCCGCGGCGCGAGCTGACGGTGACGCACTCGCCCTCGGAGATGCCGAGCTTCCCGGCGTCCTCCGGATTCATTTCCAGAAGCTCCCTCGGGTGCAGGACGTTGAGGCCCTCGGACTTGCGCGTCATCGTGCCCGTGTGGAAGTGGTAGAGGCTCCTTCCGGTCGTCAGGAGGAACGGGTACTCGTCGTCGGGCAGCTCCTTCGGCGGGATGTATTTCAGCGGCACGAACTTGCCCTTTCCCGAGGGCGTGTTGAACTTCGTCGTGTGCAGTATGGGCGTGCCCGGGTGGTCCTTCGACGGGCAGGGCCACTGGAGGCCCGCCGGGCCTTCCAGCCGGTCGTACGATATTCCGCCATATTGTGGCGCAAGCGTGGCCGCCTCGGCCATTATCTCCGAGGGATCCTTGAAGTCGAAGCCGGAGGCGCCCATCGCTCTCGCCATCTGGCAGGTGATGAGCCAGTCCGGCCGGCCCAGGGGCTCCACGGCGCGCCGCACACGCTGGACCCGGCGCTCCGTATTCGTGAAAGTGCCGTCCTTCTCCGCAAAAGAGGCCGCCGGCAGGACGACGTCGGCCATCTCGGCCGTCTCCGTCAGGAAGAGGTCCTGCACCACGAAGAACTCCAGGCTCTTGATGCCCTTCTCGACGTGGTGCGCGTCCGGGTCGGATATCACCGGGTTCTCGCCGACGAGATAGACGGCCTTTATCGTCCCCTTTATCGCCCCGTCGAAGATCTCGGTCAGGGTGAGGCCCGGCTTCTGGGGCAGCGCCGCGCCCCAGGCCTTCTCGAACTTCCCGCGCGATTCGGCGTTGTCCACGCGCTGGTACCCGGGGAACACGTTGGGCAGACCGCCCATGTCGCAGGAGCCCTGGACGTTGTTCTGGCCCCGGAGCGGGTTCACTCCGGCGCCAGGTCTGCCAAGGTTCCCCGTCAGCATCGCCAGGTTCCCGCAGGCGAGCACGTTGTCCGTGCCGTGGGAGTGCTGGGTGATGCCCATCGAGTAGAGCAGGGCGGCCGGCTTCTCGGTGGCGTACATCCGGGCGGCCCGGCGCAGCTCTTCGGCGCTCACGCCCGTGATCCGCTCCACGGCGGCAATGTCGAAGGCCTCCAGCGACTTTTTGAAATCCTCGAAGTTCTCGGTCCTCTGGGATATGAACTCCTTGTCTTCGAGGCCCTCGTCGAGGATGATGCGGGCCAACCCCGAGAGCAGGGCCACGTCCGTCCCGGGGCGCTGGCGCAGGAACAGGTGCGATATCCGGCAGAGCTCGATCTCGCGCGGGTTGGCGACGATGAGCTTCGCCCCGTTGCGGACCGCCTTGCGCATCCTGAGGCCTATCACCGGGTGCGCCGAGGTGGTGTTGGTCCCTATGGCGAGGAAGCACTTCGACTCGAGAAGGTCCTCTATCGAGTTGGTCATCGCGCCGGAGCCGAAGCTCTGGGCGAGCCCCGCCACGCTGGGGGCGTGGCAGAGCCTCGCGCAGTGGTCTATGTTGTTCGTGCCCATCACCGCGCGGGCGAATTTCTGGATGACGTAGTTGTCCTCGTTGGTGCACTTGGCCGAGCAGAGGGCGGCAAAGGAATCCCCTTTGTATGCGGCAAGCTTGCCAGCGACCAGGGCCAGCGCTTCCTCCCAGGAGGCCTCGACGAGCTTTCCGCCCTTGCGTATCAGGGGCTTCGTCAGCCTCGACGGGTGGTTGACGAACGAGTTGCCGAAACGGCCCTTGACGCAGAGCTCGCCGTGGTTGACGGGGCTCGCGCGGTAGCCGCGCGACGAGACCAGCTCGTTGCCGCGCATCCCGAGGAAGAACTGGCAGCCGACGCCGCAGTACGGGCACGTGGTTCTGACCTCTCGCGATGGCTCCCTGGCCCCCTTGGGGACGAGGGCGCCGACGGGGCAGCGCACGAGGCACTCGCCGCAGGATTCGCAGTTGGATTCCGCCAATGGCCTGTCCCCGAAAGTGGCTATCGTCGTCTTCGAACCGCGGAACCCGAAGTCGATGGCCGAGGCGCCCTGGATCTCCTCGCAGGTGCGGGCGCAGATGCCGCAGAGGATGCACTTGGCGAGGTCCCGGTCGAAGAACGGGTTGGAGGTGTCCACGGGATTGCTGCGCCGGGCGGGCCGGAGGCGGGCTATGTCCGCCTTCGTTATTCCGAGGTGGGCCGAGACCTTCTGGAGGTCGCACTTCGAATCCTTCGAGCAGGTCGTGCAGTCGGAGGGATGGTCGTGCAGGAGGAGCATCATGGTCATCTTCCGGATTCCCGAGAGCGCTTTGGTCTCGGTGACCACCTTCATTCCCTCGGCGACGGGCGTGTAGCAGGCGAGAAGGGGGCGCCCGTTGACCTCGACGAGGCACAGCCGGCAGGCCCCGAAAGGCTTAAGGTCGGGGTGGTGGCAGAGATGCGGGATGTATATGCCCCTGGCCAGCGCGGCCTCGAGTATCGTCGCCCCCTTTGCGGCCTTGACCTCGACGCCGTCTATCGTGAGCGTGAGCATTTCCATCAGGCCACCCCCCTTGCATCGCCCGACGAAACGATTACCGCCCCGAACTTCTTGGGGCAGGCGTCAAAACAGGAGCCGCACCTGATGCACTTTGCCGGGTCGATGACATGGGGCTTCTTCTTCTCGCCCGTTATTGCCTCCGAGGGACAGGCGCGCTTGCACAGGCCGCAGGCCGCGCATTTCTGGGCGTCGATGGCGTAGCTCAGCAGGGCCTTGCAGGCCAGCGCCGGGCAGCGCTTCTCCCTGATGTGCGCCTCGTACTCGTCCTTGAAGTAGCGTATCGTCGAGAGCACCGGGTTCGGGGCGGTCTGGCCCAGCCCGCAGAGCGAGCCCGCCTTGACGGCCTCCCCCAGCTCCTGCAAAAGCTCGATGTCGCCCGGCCGGCCCCGGCCCTGCGTTATGTCGGTCAGGATCTCCAGCATCTGGCGCGTGCCCTGCCGGCACGGCACGCATTTGCCGCACGACTCCTGCATCGTGAAATTGATGAAGTAGCGGGCGATGTCGACCATGCACGTCCGGTCGTCCATGACGACCATGCCGCCCGAGCCCATTATCGTCCCGGCGGCGTTGAGCGAGTCGTAGTCCACGGGCGTGTCGAGGAGGCTTGCCGGTATGCACCCTCCGGAGGGCCCTCCGGTCTGGACCGCCTTGAACTTCCTTCCGCCGAGCAGGCCGCCTCCGATCGTGAATATCGTCTCGCGCAGGGTGATGCCGAGCGGGACCTCGACCAGCCCGCAGTTGGCCATGAGCCCGGTCAGCGCGAACACCACCGTGCCCTTGCTCTTCTCGGTGCCGATGGAGGCGAACCAGTCCGCCCCGCGGTCGATGATGACCGGGACGGTGGCCAGCGATTTTACATTGTTGATGATGGTGGGCCGGCCCCACAGGCCGGACTGGGCCGGGAACGGCGGCCGGGGCCGGGGCATCCCGCGCCGTCCCTCGATGGACATCATGAGCGCGGTCTCCTCGCCGCACACGAACGCGCCGGCGCCCTCCTTCACGTGCAACTCGAAGCTGTGCCCGGAGCCGAGGATGTCCTTTCCCAGAAAGCCTCGCTCGGTGGCCCGCTTGATGGCGATATGCACCCTCTGGACAGCAAGCGGATACTCGGCGCGCACGTATATGTAGCCCTCGGTGGCCCCGATGGCAAACGACGCGATGACCATGCCCTCTATGACGGAGTGAGGGTCCGCCTCGAGCACGGAGCGGTCCATGAACGCCCCCGGGTCGCCCTCGTCGGCGTTGCAGATGAGGTACTTCTGGCCGGCGGGGGCCTGCCGGCAGAACTCCCATTTCTGCCCCGTCGGGAAGCCGGCGCCGCCCCGGCCGCGCAGGCCCGAACGCTTGATTTCGGCGATGACCTGCTCCGGCTTCATCTGGAGCAGGGCCTTCCGGACGGCCTTGTAGCCTCCGGCCGCGATGTAGTCGTCGATGAGCTCGGGGTTGATATGGCCGCAGTTGCGCAAAACGACGCGCTGCTGCTTCGCGTAGAACGTGATGTCCCTGTAGAACGGCACGGCGTTGCCGCCCACAGGGTCCCTGTAGAAGAGCCGCTCGACCGGTTTCCCGTCGACGAGGTGGGACCGGACGATCTCGGGTGCGTCCTCCGGTTTTACCTCGGAGTAGAAAATGCCCTCGGGCTCGACGATGACGATGGGGCCGCGCTGGCAGAAGCCGTGGCAGCCCGTGAGCTTCACGCCGGCGCGTCCGCTTATGCCGGCCGCGGCGATCTCCTTTTCGAGGGCAGCTTGTATGTCGGGCGATTTCGACGAGACGCAGCCGGTCCCCTGGCAAACGTGCAATGTGAGATTGCCCGTGCCGGTCATCTCATTCGCCCCCCTTCTCTTCCTTGGCCCCGAATATCTCTCCGACCTTCTTCTGGGTGAGCCGGCCGTGGGTGTCCTTGTTGATCATTATTGTCGGCGCCAGGGCGCAGGCCCCGATGCAGGCGACCGTGTCCAGCGAGTACTCGAGGTCGGGTGTGGTCCCGCCGGGCTTTATCTGGAGCCGTTTTTCGATCTCGTCAAGGATCTTCGCCCCGCCGCGCACATGGCAGGCGGTCCCCTGGCAGACCATCACCCGCCTGCGGCCGACGGGCTTGAACCGGAACTGCGCGTAGAACGACGCCACGCCGAACATCTGGCTCTCGGGGACGCCGGCAAAGCGCGCGATGCGGAGCATCGCCCGGTCCGGGAGATAGCCGAGCCTTTCCTGCACCGCCTGGAGAATCCCGATGAGCTCGCCCCGGTTGCCCCTGAAGCGCGCGAGGACCTCCTCAACACCCTTGTCTATCGCCTTCGCATCCTCCACCAGGATTCCCCCCTTGTCTGTGTAGCAGGTGAATGTTGTTCAACCGAATGGTTCTTATATCTTAAGTCTTTTGGGCAGGGGCGATGACGACGACGCTGGGCGTGGCCGGCAAGGGCGGCGTGGGCAAGAGCACTTTCTCGGCCCTCCTGGTGCACCTGCTCGCATCGCGCAAGAAACTGCTGCTCGCAGTGGACGCCGACCCGAACACGAACCTTGACGAGAAGCTGGGATTGAAGGCGGAGACCAGCGTCGGGGCCATCCGCGAGGACCTGTCCAAGACCATGGACAGCCTCCCGGCGGGCATCTCCAAGCCGGAGTTCATCACGCTCAAGATCCAGCAGGCCCTGACCGAGGGCGACGGATTCGACCTTTTGGTCATGGGGCGTCAGGAAGGGCCCGGCTGCTACTGCTACGTGAACAACCTGCTCAGGACCATTATCGACAACATCGCCCAGAAGTACAGCGTCGTCGTGATAGACAACGAGGCCGGGATGGAGCACCTCTCGCGCCGGACGACGCGCAACGTGGACGTCATGTTCGTGCTGTCCGATCCGACGAAAACAGGGATAGCGACCGCCCTGCGCATCAAGAAGCTCGCCGAGGAGATGAAGCTCGGCGTCGGAAAATTCGTCCTGGTGGTCAACTGGGCCGGCAACCTCCCCGAGAGCCTCCGGGCGCTGGCGTCCGAGGGCGGGTTCGCCTCCGTCGAGCTCATTCCCGAGGACGAAGCGCTCAACCAGATAGCCGAGAAGGGGGAGCCCGTCGCGAGCCTGCCGCACTCCTCGCCGTTCCGGAAGGCTGTGGAGAAGCTCGTTACGACCTATGCCTGAAGGCTCCCTTCAGCACGCCCTGAGATAGCTGTCGCAATACAATTTCTGGTTGAGCAGTATCTCCGAGGTCCGCACCGCGTTCATGAGGTCCGTGTCCGACGGGTTCATGATGGCCGAGTCGAGCCCGTAGGCCATGAGCATCGTCAGGAACGTCCGGTTGATGAGAGGGCGCTCCTTCGTGCCGTTGGAAACGTTGCTCAGGCCTATGGTCGTCTTCGGCGCCGGGTCGCAGAGCGTCTTGAACATCTTGAGCGCCTCGAGCACCTTCATTCCCTGGTCCTGGGCCGCCCCGACGGGCAGCGCCAGCGGGTCCAGGAAGATGCGGTCCGGCGTTATGTCGAACTCCATCGCGTTGGTTATCATGTTCAGCGCGAGCTCGCTTCTGCTGTTGGCGTCGTTGGGGATGCCCTTCTCGTCCAGCGTGAGGCAGATTATCTCGGCGTTGTACATCTTGGCGAGCGGGAAGAGCGCCGCCATCTTCTTCGCCTCCGCCGTGGTCGAGTTGATGAGCGCCCGGCCCTTGCAGACCTCGAGCCCCGCCTCTATCACGGACGGCAGGGGGGCGTCGATGGAGAGCTGGACATTGGTGACCTCCTGGATGGTGGTCACGAGCCACTTCATTATCTCCTCGGGCTTGTCAACGCCCGGCCCGGTGTTCACGTCCAGCATGTTGGCCCCGCATTTCACCTGGTCCAGGGCCAGAGCCTGGATGAATTTCTTGTCCCGCGCGTCTATGGCCTTGCCCACGGACTTGAACAGGCCGTTCACCCTCTCGCTGATGACTATCATCTTGCTCCCTCCACACGCTCCCTGCTTGCTTGTCCCTTCCACTCACTTCCAGGTCTTCATGAACGACGGTATCCCCGACGAGTCCCGCGGGCCCACGACCACTTCCCAGCTCGTGAGCTCGTTGAGCTTCCCGCTCATGCGCGCCACGATGCCCGGTATGATTATCTTCTTGTGCCCGAGCTTCGCCTTGATGCCGCTCTCGTTGAGCATCTTCTCGACCATCTCGGCCGTGAGCTTGCCCGCCGCGAAGGCGGTCATGACCGAAAGGCCCTCGGTGTCCAGGACCATCAGGTAGGCCGGCAGCTTGCTCTTCTCGATGTCGCCCTGCACGGTGAAGAACGTCAGCGAGAAGTTGGTCGTGAACATGAGGGGCGAGGCGTCCGTGGGCTTCCCTATCTCGTAGATGCCGGCCTTGACCTGTATCGGCTTCTGCGGGTCGGTGTAGATGTTCTGGCGCAGCGTCATGAGCGGGTAGAGCGTCGCCGGGTCCACCTTCTCGAGGATGACCGCGGAGGCGTACTTCATCACGCCGAGCGCGGCCCTCATCGGAGCCAGCGCGTCGTCCTTGACCAGCATGAGCACCGGGTAGCCCACCGCGCGGTTATTCTTCTTGATGGTGAGCCGCCGCAGGGCCGTGAGCGTCTCGAGCGCCTTGCCCATCGGCATGTCGCCGATGTCGAGCACGATGTCCTCGACGCCGGCGCCCTTCACCTTGGCCGCAAGATCCGACAGAGCGTCCAAGCCGGGCGCGACGATGGCAAGCGGGCACTTGTGCTCCTTGGCCAGCTTCGTCATCGCTTCCCAGTTGGCCGCCGTCGCGGCGTGTATCAGCGGCCGGTCCTTCCCGGCCACCTTCAGTCCGGCCTCGATGGCTGCCGCGTTCTCGGACATGAGCACCAGCGGAAGGTCGGTCTTGGACTTGACCAGCGTGACGGCGTGGGCGAACCTCGCCGGGTCCCCGGCGGCCGCCTTCACCGCGATCATGTCGAGCTTCATCATCAGGCCCACGCGCTCCGTGCGAAGCGCGCCCAACTCGGCCGCACGGGCGGTGATGTCCGCTTCCGGCGAGGTGTCCAGTATCATCCCGGCGAGCGCCGTCGGATGGAAGAACGTCTTGTCGTGCCGGAAGAGCACCACCTCGTCGCCGATGCCGACCTCGTTTGGGCCGGTCCCGATCTTGACCAGCCGGATGGGCGGGGCCGACGAGGCGGCCAGCGCCGCCTTGGCCTGTTCCGTGACGTAAGGGCACGCCTCGAGCTTCACCTTGAGCGAGGCGAGCTGCATGGCGAAGGCCAGGCAGGTGGGCACGCCGCACTCGGTGCAGTTCTTCTTGGGCAGGTGCTTGTATATTTCGAGAGCAGTCAGTCCCATCTCAGGCACCTCCCTTCATGTCGGCGATGGCCGCTTTCACCATCTTGACCGCCTCGGGGTGGCGCATGATGAGCAGATCCGCGCCGGCGACCATCGATGCTATTCCCGTCGTGGCCTCCCAGGCCGGTCCGCGCTTCGCGACATCCCCGCCCGCGGCGAGTTCGCCTATCGTGGCCTCGCGGGCGTTCCAGGCCACCGAGGTGTCCACGAGTATCGGGTTCTGGAGCATCGTGTCGCCGGCGAGCGCCGCCAGCCGTATCCGCTCTATGACCGAGTAGGAGTAGTCCAGGCCGTAGCCCAGGCCACCGAGCAGCGGGTCCATCAGGATGCGCTCCCGCTTCACGCCAAAATCCGTCAACAGGATGTTGAGCTGCTTGCACAGGTTGATGTCCAGGTTGGAGAACGCCACGAGGCTCTGGCCGAAGCCCATCGACGCCACGGAGATGGACTTGTATTTTTCGTTCTCGGCCTGGCCTATGGCGCAGTTCTCCTTCTTGAGCACCTCGCCCACGGCCTGCATGACCAGCGTGTCCTTCTCCTCGGCGCCGGAGCCGTACACGATGAGCGGGACGCCCACCGCGTTCAGGACCTCCACGACCGTCTTGGCCGCCTCCTCGGGGCTCCGGTTCTGCGCCTCCGGATTTGTCCCCTTCAGTTTCAGGCAGACGAGGTCGGCGTGCCAGTCCTCCACGCACTTCCTGGCCCAGGCGGCCGGCTTGTCCAGGACCGGCCCGAGGGCCTTCATGACCGCCTCTGGGAGCTCCGGGGCGACGTCGTAGACCTCCATCGCCACCGCCGGCGGGTGCGGGTACGCCCCGTCCGCCGCGTGGAAGTTCAGGGCGGCCTGGCCCCCGACGGTCACCTTGCGCGTGCGGGTCCCGCCCTCCTCCTTCGTCGCTCCCAGCGTCAGTTCGGCTATCTTGCCCGTGTACTTTTCGGCCGGAAACTGGATCGGCATCTTCCCTTCCCCCTATTCCAATCACATCATCGGATTCATCCCGAGCGCCGGGTGGTTCACCTTCTGCAGGAACTCCAGGAGCTGGTCCGTGGTGGTCGCCACGGTCTCGTCCGCTATCTTGTTCACGAAGTCGGGGTCGCCTATCTCCTTGCCCCTCTCGACCAGGCGGTCGTGCAGCGCATCCTTGAGCATCTTGGGCATCCACACGACCCTCTGGAACCCGCCGTCGGCAGAGATGAACTTCTTGCTGGTGATGTACTGCCGCCCGACGCCCAGGAAGCCGGGGACCTGGTTGCCGCCGCCCACCTGGCCGGCGAGCGTGGAGAACTTCATCCCGATGGGCGTGTCGCCCGGGTACTCGCGGTTGATTATCAGTATGCCGTTGGCCTCGGGGACCATCGCCAGAATGCACTCGAAACAGCCGCACGAGGTCATGGGGTCCTCCATGATGCTGTACGAGTTGAACTTCTCTATCTTCCCCCGCGACAGCTCCTTCACGCCGGCGTTGACGCCCTCCCACTGGCCCTTCGCCTCGTCCACCGTGATTCCCTTCTTCCAGGGCCGGTTGGGGCCTGCGGGCGCTATCTCGAACGAGGCCTTGGCGTCCAGCCAGTTGATGGCGCCGCACAATCCGAGCCGCTCGGGCGAGATGACGCACAGGTGGTTGGGGGCGAACGACTGGCACAGCGTGCACGAGTAGAACGTGTCCACCGCCTCGTCGGTCAGGCCGCGTATGCGGGCGTCGCGCTCGTCGTAGGCCTTCATGGCCGCCGGGGCGCGCTTTTTCAGCTCCGCCTCGTCCGTGACGACCGTCACCTGGACGCGGTCGACGATGCCGCCGAAGTCGGCGTGGAACTTGGCGTGCAGGACCGTCCCGATGTGCTTGAGCTTGAGGCCCTGCTTGACCGAGTTCTTGCTCAGGCGTATCCATATCAGGTTGCGCTGGCCGGTGTGCCACCCGCCCTCGATGAAGTTCGTGAACTGGTGGATGCGCCGTTCGAGCACGCTCTCGAAGTCCTTCTGCATCTTGCGGCCGTAGACATCGACGAATATGCCCAGCGGGATAGCCTTGCCCTCGGGGAGCTCGTCGACGTCCTTCCCGATGAAGGTGATCTTGCCGTCCTCGACCTCCTCGGCCGGGGCCATCCGGACGTACTCGAGCGCCATCGTCCGGGTCCCTCCGGCCTCGAGGAACATGTCCTGCTTGCGGATGGACTCGCCCTCGAACGACGGCCCGTAGAGCACCGGGATGGGCACCTTCGTCAGCTTGTACTTGATGTCCCGAAGCTCCGTCGCCCGCTGGAGTATCTTCGTGTAGTCCTTCTCCATCACGTACCTGTCGGGTATCTCCTCGATGTCCTGGTCGGTGATGGTCGGGCTGCCCATGAAGAGCACGCCGAACTCGGCGGCCACCTTGATGTCATCGAGCGGCCCGAGCTGGACCACGAAGACGCGGGGGCGCTTGTGCAGGTACTCGTAGAGCGCCTTGCGGTCGCCGCGCTTTATGCCTGCGAAGGCCAGCGCCGCCCTTGTCGCGAACGACGCGCCGTGGATGGCCTGCGTGAACTCGCCCACGGGGTACAGCATGACATCCAGCCCGTAGTGATTGCCCTCGTCGAACCGGTAACCGCCGTCCTGGAGCTGCTGGATGATGTCGAAGGTCGCGATTATTAACATGCCCTTCTCCTGGCACTCCCGGACGAGCTTTACCAGCGCCTTGGGGTCCTTGGCCTTCCCGACGAACACGGCAGCGGCCGGTATCGTGTCGTCCACGAACGCAATGCCGAGCTTGCGCAGGATGGGGTCGCCCACGAAGCCCGTGTACGGGCGTTTGTCCTCGTACGGGTCCGTCCCGTCGAGGTACTTGAGCGCCTCGACGATCTCCGCCGAGTAGAGCACGGCCTCGCCGGCGGCGAAGGCGTTCTCGTAGGTGTACTCCTCCCTGATGCGCCCGCGCACGGCGCCCAGGAGGGCCGGCAGGTCGGAGAGCTTCTTGACCTCGACCCCCGTCCAGGCGTCTATGCACGGCAGGCCGTAGCCGGTGCCTGGGTAGGACACATCGTGGTCGGAGCCGTACTTGTGGATGGCCCGGTTGAGCAGAATCTCTGCGTACCCCGTGGCGATTATGGCGCCGTCGATGGCCATCTTGTAGAGTTCGCGCTGGGTGGTCTTCTTCTCGGTCCCGGCGACCTGTCCGTAGCCGTCGATGCCCACGGGTTCCGGGCCGATGCCCATCCTCCAGCGGCGGTGCTTGACGATGTTGACGAGCTTTTTGGCGGCCACTGCGGCGTCGGGCTCGAATATGAAGAACCCGCCGTAGACGTCGCGCGCCGTCTTCTCGGCGACCTCGTTCACGAGCTTGGAGCCCTTGATGAACGGGTACACGCCCACATGCGTGGGCCAGCCCAGCGTTATCGCCCAGGTCCCGATGGCCACGGCCTTCTCGCTCATGGCCTCCGGGGCGCTCGCGACGATGGGGAGCTGGCTTATGTCGACGTTGAACTTCTGGGCCAGCGTGGCGACCAGCTCCTGGGCCCTGGAATTGTCGACGCAGGAGCCCATGTGCAGCACCAGCGGCAGGGATTTCATGCCCACGGCCTGGCCCATCTCCTTCAGCACCTCCTTGAGGGTGTCGCCGGCGTATTTGTCGGCGAACTCCTGCGAGAGCAGGCCGTGCTTGGCGTACGCCTGCGCGGCGCAGCCGGTGGCGAGCACCAGCACGTTGTTCTTGGCGAGCTCCATGGCCACGGTGGTGTGGCACTCGTCGTGGAGCGTCTTTTGGTTGTTGCAGCCGGCGATGAGGGCCACGCCCTGGATGCGGCCGTCCCTTATGCGGTCGACGAGGTATCCCCACGGGTCCTTGGGGCTGAGCTTGGCCAAGAGCTCCTCGAGCGCCTCGCAGCTGAAGCCCGCCACGACGGACGCTTTCATCTCGGGTATCTGGATCTTCGTCGGGTCGCGGTGCTTGAATGCGTCGATGGCGATGCGGACGATCTGGCGGGCGCCCTCGCGGGCGGTCTTCTCGTTGAACTCGATGTGTATGTCGCCCGGGACGCGGGTTATCGGCATCGTGGAGATGAGCTTGGTGTGGAAGCACTGGGCGGTGGGCGCGAGAGCCGGCATGATGCACTGGTAGTCGACGACCATCGCGTCGACCACGCCGGTCATGATGGCCAGGTCCTGCCCCAGGAAGTTCGTGGCGATGGGTATGCCGTGCCTCATCAGGAGCTCGTTGGCGGTGCAGCATATGCCCGAAATGCTTATGCCGTGCTTCGCGCCGGCCGCCTTCGCCTCGCCCTCGAGCTCGGTGGCCATGTCCACCATTATCTCGCTCATTATCGGGTTGTGGCCGTGGACGACGATGTTGACGGCGTCGACATCGAAGACGTTCATGTTCGCCTCGGCCTTGACGATCTTCGGCGTCCCGAACAGTATGTCCGAGATGTTGGTGCTGATGAACTCGCCGGTGAGGTCGCCCAAGGCGGCCTTGATGCCTCCGAATATCAGGGGCACCGGGTCGGCGTCGCTGCCCATGGTCGAGCGGTGCATGACCTCGCATATGCCCCGGTCGATGTTGGTCGGGAGCACGTCGTGCGAGTCCCAGAGCTTGAGCCGCTTCTCCGGCACGTAGGCCTTGACGAAGGCGGTGACCTCCTCGCCCTGGCTGGAATAGTCGTTGAGGGCAATCTCGGCGACCTTGAGCGCGAGCTCGTTGTCGTTCTTGCCGGCCACCGGGAGGCCGAGCTTGGTGGCCACCTTGTGGAGCTTTTTCTTGTCCTTGATCTGGTAGGCGGGGGCCTTGCCCTCCGCCACCGAGTGCAGGGTGTGGACGATGTGGCGCCCGTGGTCCGAGTGCGCCGCGGCGCCCGCCGCGGCCATCCGGATGATGTGCCGGGCGACCATCGTGTAGTCCTTTGCCCCGCATATCCCGACGCTGGGTTCGGAGCCGTAGGGGTTGATGCGGCAGGGGCCCTGTATGCAAATCCGGCAGCAGAGGCCAAGCTCGCCGTAGCCGCACTGCGGCTTCATCGCTTCGGTCCTGTCGAACGTCGTGTCGCAGCCGCAGGCCGCCGCCACGGTCGCCATCCTGTTGATCGCCGGGTCCGCCGAACAGTTGGAATTCACAGCCATCCAATCATCCCTCCTCTTCCATCGCCACTTCCTCGACCTTGAGCGCTTTAACATTGCACGACTCCACGCAGGCCGGCACCGGCCGGTCCAGGCAGGAGTCGCACTTCTGGGCCACCTTTTCATCCTCGGACCTCACGATCGCCTGGAACGGGCAGGCCTCGATGCACTTCCAGCACCCGTTGCAGAGCTTCTCGTCGATGAGGACGTAATCCTTCGCGTTCTTCTTTATGGCATGTTCGGGGCAGGCCGCCATGCACTTTGCCTTCTTGCAGTTGCGGCAGCGGACCAGCCGGAGCTTCCCGGCCTTCTCCGCGATGTGAACGCGGGCGCGGGGCACGGGCACCTCCATCGCGGCGCCGGTCGGGTCCCCCGATTTTGAATGGACGACCGCGCAAGCTATGGAGCATGTCCCGCAGGTGACACATTTTTCAGGAGCGAAGCTGACCTTCCTCAAGTTATCCCCCCTTCCCCCTCCAAGTACGGCAGCAGCAGCCGCCGCCCCTTCCCCATTGTGGAGGCGTAATCTTTAGAATATATTAATACCTATTGGTTATGATACGCAGAACAAGCATGAAGAACTTGCAGATACGGCGCCATGAGAATGGCCTCGATGCAGTCGTACGGGACGCACTGGCCGAGGAGCTCGTTCTCCATGTCGACCTGGGCGAGGGCGTCGGGTTCGACACCGTCATCTCGCCCGGCATGCTGCGGGATTTCGTATACGGGAACCTCTTCTCCGAGGGGCTGATAACCTCCCCCGCGGACATCACTTTCTACAGGCAGGAGCGGCGGGGAGCGATGGCCGGGGTCCAGGTGCGCATCAAAGGATTGGAGGGCCGGCTCCCGTTCCTCAAGCGCAACTATGGAATCATATGGGCAGACTGCGGGCGGAAGGCGCCGGAGTACCGGCGCGTCGGCGAGCGGCTGGTCAGGAGGGCGAAGGGCTTCATGCTGGAGCCGGCGGTCGTCCTGAAGGTCCTCTCATCGACCGCATCAATGTTCTCCGAGTTCGAGCGGACCGGCGGCTACCACTACGCCTTTCTCCTGGACCGCGACGCGAATGTTATCGGCCGCGCCCCCGACGTCAGCCGCCACAACGCGGTGGACAAGGTCATCGGGCAGGAGTTCCTGGCCGGCCGCCCCCTCGACGACCGCGTCCTGTTCGTCACCGGCCGCATCGGCATGGACATCGCGATGAAGTGCATCCGGTGCCGCATACCACTGGTCGTGTCCAGGAGCGCCCCGCTCTACCAGGCCGTCATGCTGGCGCGAAAATACAATCTGGGAATGATCGGGTTCCTGAGAGGGAAACGATTCAATATCTACTCAGGATATGATATTTTCGGGTGAGCCGGCTCACCCGTTCTTCTCCGCGACCATGTCCTCGCGCGTGATCTTCCGGCACCCGCCGTCCCGGCTCGTCCGCCAGTCCTTCGGCTCCCAGACCGTCTCCAGCTCTTCCAGCCGGTTCTGGTCCTTGAGCCGGTCGTAGATGAGCTGCCAGGCGCAGGGGAGCTCGTCGCGGACCTCGCACTTCCCGTCGTGCGAGCCGCCGCACGGGCCGTTGAGGAGGCTCTTCGAGCACCGGGCGATGGGGCACACGCCGCCCGTCCGGTCGAGCACGCAGTTCCCGCAGGCGGCGCATTTTTCCGACCAGACGCCCTGCTTGTCCGGGCTCCCGATGAAGGTGGTGTTGATGCCGGGCAAAAAGACCCGGCCGGGGAAGTGCTCGGCCATGATCTGCACGCCCTCGCCGCAGCCGAGGCAGATAACGGCATCCACGGCCTCGACAGCGGCCCGGGACGCCTCGGCGAACTCGTGCTCGCACTGGCGGACGTGCGTGAGCTCGGAGACCTCGAGCGGCTTGCCGTCCTTCTTCGCGAGAATCCTGAGCTCGGAGGCCAGGAGCCCGACCTCCTTCTCGCCGCCGGCGTAACAGATGGCCACGCAGCCGTTGCACCCGGCCACGAGCACCTTCTTCAGGTCCTTCACCCTTGCGTATATGTCGTCGAGCTTCTTGCGCTCTCCAATGATCAACGTCCCACCCCGCATTTTGGAACTGGACTGGGTCCGAGCTTCCTTATCCGTTCGGTGAACTCCCGCGCTATCTCCGCAAAGCGAGTACCCATCGCGGAGGACAAGTTGTACATCTCCGCCCGGGCCGGGTCCATCTTCATCTCCTCGAGCATCTTCTTGACGCGCATGACCTGTGCCTTGGCCCGCAGGTTCCCGGTCTCGAAATGGCAGCTGCCCTCCAGGCACCCGGCGACGTAGACGCCGTCCGCCCCGCCCTCGAACGCCTTGAGCAGGTAGAGCGGGTCCACCTTGCCGGTGCAAAGGAGCTTCACTATCTTCACGTTGGTCGGGTAGTTCGTCCGCTGGCTTCCGGCCAGGTCGGCCGCCGTGTAGGCGCAGTAGGTGCAGCAGAATGCGACTATCTCCGGCTCCCAGCCCTCGGGAGGCGTCCTCGGAGGGCCTTCGACCGGCGGCGGCGCCGGCGGCGCCTTCGCGCCAGGTCCGGCGGGCGCTTTTGCCGGTGCCGCGGATTGTTCGGCCATCAGGCTTTCCCCCCGTTCGTCTCGCAAACGAGCGTCTCCATCAGCAGCGCCTCCGCCTTGGCTATCACCTGGCGGTCCCTGTAGTGCCTGAGCTGGATGGCCTTGGACGGGCAGGCGGCCGAGCACACGCCGCATCCGACGCACTGGCTCTCCTCGATGGTGACCACCGAAGAGGGAAGCGAGAACCCGCCGTGTACGGGCCCCTTCTCGGCGTACACCACGCGGGGCGCCTTCACCGGGCAGAGCCGCACGCAGGTCAGGCAGGCGGCGCACTTGCGCGGGTCTATCTCGGCGATGACGCCGCCGGATTCCACGTATCCCCGGGCGAGCACGGCAGAGGCGCGCCCGGCCGTCGCCGACGCCTGCGAAATGGCCTCCGAGATGAACTTGGGGGAATGCGCGCTCCCGGCCAGGTAGAGGCCCTCGGAAGCGAAGTCCACCGGCCGAAGCTTCATGTGCGCCTCGAGGAAGAACCCGGAGTCCATGAGCGGTATCTTGAGCAGCTTCGATAGCTCCTCGTTCCCGGCGCTGGGGACCGTTGCAGCCGATAGGACCAGGAAGTCCGGGCACATGTCGAGGGTCCGGCCCAGAACGGTGTCGAAGGCCCTGACACGGAGCCTGCCGCCCTCAAGGCTCACCTCGGGCCGGCGCTCAAGCGAGTACCGGACGAAGACGGCCCCGGCGCCCCGGGCATCGCGGTAGGCGTCCTCGCGGAAGCCGTATGTCCGTATGTCGCGGTACAGCACGGTGACCGCCGAGTCCGGGCACCTTCGCAGGAGCTCGAGCGAGTTCCGCACCGCGGTGGTGCAGCAGGTGCGCGAGCAGTAGGTCCTGTCCTTTATCTTCGGCTCGCGCGACCCGACGCACTGTATCATTACGACGGACTTCCCCTTGAAACGGGCCGGGTCCGCCTCGAAGGCTTTTTCGAACTCCAGCTGGGTCATTATGCGCGGGTCCTTCCCGTAAAGATGTTCGGTCGGCACGCTTTCCCTGGCGCCGGTCGCCACGATGATGACGGCGCACTCCACCTCGGTGCCCGTGGAGAGCCGGAGCTTGAAGTCGCCGACATGGCCCTCGAACCCCGCGAGGGTGGCGCCGAGATGCAGCGTTATCTTCGGGTGCTTCTCGACGCGCCGCGCGAGCCCGTCCAGCACCCTGCCGACGTCGTGCGTCTCAAGCGTGGCCTGGATGTTGCGCACGTTGCCGCCGAGGCATTTCTCGCGCTCGACGAGGTCCACCTCGAAGCCCTGGTCGGCGATGTCCAGCGCCGCGGTCATGCCGGCCACGCCTCCGCCCATGACGGTGCAGGAGGCGCGCTTGAGCGGCCGGCGGTGAAGGTAGAGGGGCTCGAGGTAGCGCGCCCGCGCCACGGCCATGCGGACGAGGTCCTTGGACTTGTCGGTGGCCTTTGCGGGCTCCCCGGCGTGCACCCAGGAGCACTGGTCCCGGATGTTGGCCATCTCGAAGAGGAACGGGTTTAGGCCAGCGTCCCTCAGGATCTCCTGGAAGAGCGGCTCGTGGGTGCGGGGCGTGCACGAGGAGACGACGACGCGGTTCAGGTCGTACTTCTCGATCGTTTGCCGTATTCGTTCCTGCGTGTCCGTGGAGCACGTGAAGAGGTTCGCCTCGGCGTAGACCACATCCGGGAGCTTCCGGGCGTACTCGACGACCTCGGGCACCTTCACCACGCCGCCTATGTTGGTGCCGCAGTGGCAGACGAAGACCCCGATGCGCGGCGACATGTTGGAGACGTCCTTCTCCCTGGGGTACTCCTTGGCCGTGACCTGGGTGAATCGCGCCGCCGACAGGAGCACTCCGGCCTTGGCGGCGCAACCGGATGCCTGCTGGACGCTGTCGGGTATGTCTTTCGGCTCGGAGAAGAACCCGGCAGTGAAAATGCCCGGCACTGACGTCTCGAGCGGGGCGAACTCGCCCGTCTTGCAGAACCGGTGCTCGTTGAGCTTTACTCCGAGGCCCGAGGCGAGCTTCACCGCCTCGTGCGGCGGCACGCAGGCCGTCGCCAGGACCACCATGTTGAAGGTCTCGGCGCGCAGGTTCTCCATCTCGTCGGCGTAGACCACCGACAGGTCGTCGTTGGGCAGCGGCCGGACCTCGGCCACCCGGCCGTCGACGTAGCGCAGGCCGCCCGCGCCGAGATTTCGTTCGGCGTACTCCTCGCTGCCCTTGGCGATGAAGCGCTCGTCCATGAAGAAGATGGTCGCCTCGATGTCGCTGTTGTGCGAGCGCGCAACCACGGCCTGCTTGACGCTCGCGGTGCAGCATATCGATGAGCAGTGGGGGTTGTGGTTCACGTCGCGGGAGCCGACGCACTGGATGAACGCTATCCTCTTCGGGGGCTGGCCGTCGGACATCCGGAGCACCGTGCTCTCGAACGGCCCGGTGGAGCTCAGCATGCGCTCGAACTCCATGTTGGTGAAGACGTTGATGTACCGGCCGTGGCCGAACTGGGCGAGCTTGCCGGCGTCGTACATCTCGAGGCCGGGCGCGAGTATCACGGCGCCGACCTTGACGGCCATCCTTGTCTCCTTCTGCTCGAAGTCCACTGCCCCGGCGGCGCAGCGGTTCTTGCACAGGCCGCAGCCGATGCATTTCTCGCGGTCGATGAGGTACTTCTTCGGAACGGACTGCGGGTAGAGTATGAAAGCCGCCCGGCGGAGCGTGAGGCCCATGTTGTACTCGTCGACGGCGTCCACGGGGCAGTGCTCGGCGCAAAGGCCGCAGCCGGTGCACTTGTCCTCGAGGATGTAGCAGGGCTTGCGCCGCACGGCGGCGGTGAAGTCGCCCGCATTCCCGGAGATGCCCTCGAGGTCGGAGTAGCGCATGGTGACGATGTTTCTGTGGTTCCCGACCTCCACGAGGCGCGGCGATATCGTGCACATCGCGCAGTCGTTGGTCGGGAACGTCTTGTCGAGCTGGGCCATTATGCCGCCGATGCCCGGGGCGTTCTCGACCAGATAGACCTTGAAGCCGGAATCGGCGAGGTCCAGCGCCGACTGGATGCCGGCGATGCCGCCGCCCAGCACGAGCACCGCGCCGACCTTTCCCCCGCCTGCGCCGGCGGACGCGCCGGTCCCGCTCAATGGCAGCCCCCCTTGGCGGCGAACTTCTGGGGGCCCGGCCCGTGGCACATCTCCAGGAGGTTGCGCTTCTTGAGGTCGATGATGTGCCGGACCACCGCCGCGGGCGCCAGGCCGACGGAGGCCGCCATCTCGCCGGCGGTGGCGGGCCCCCGGTCCGCCCGCCGGAGGATCCGGTGCTGGACGCGCCTGTCGGCCAGCGCGTCGTCGAATATCCGGTTCCACTTCTCGGCGGGGACCTTCTCGCCGTAGACGTTGCCCTTCTCGAGCATGTCGCCCTCTCGCGAGAGGAGCCACCGGATGCGCACGTCCGAGAGCATGTCCCTGAGGACCAGGAGCTCGTCGCGCTGCGCCTCCGAGAGCGTGAGCGGCCCCAGATTCCGCATTCGGCCCGATGCCTTTTCGAGGTCGCGGCCGAAATCGCCCGGCCTCTTGGGCGTGGCCGTGAACCTCTCGACGCGGCCACCTAGCCCCATCCCATTGAGGATGGACACGAGCTTCGTCGCATAGAGCCCGGCGTGGCGCGGGCCGCGCTTTTCCTGCTTGCACTCGTCCTCGGGGCAGGTGGCGACGACCACCCCGTCAATCCCCTTCAGGAGCGCGTCCACGACATGGACGAGCTCCAGCCGGCCGGCGCAGGGCAGCGGGAGAAGGCCAACCCCGGCCCGGGCCGCCGCCTCGCCGCGGGGCGTGTCCAGCTCCGAGAACTCGCTCCACATGCACATGAACGCGACGACCCGAGGGCGGTGCGGGGTTCGGGCGATCTCCGATATCCGGCCCTCTATCTTCTCCGCCTCCGAGCCCTTTATCTCGAGGCACATGACGGGGCACTCGGCGACGCACACCCCGCATCCCTTGCACAGCGCGAGGTCGAACTTCGCCGACCCGCCCTCGAGCTTGACGCCCTGGTAGGGGCACTGCGCCACGCAGTTGCCGCAGGAGATGCACTTGCTCTTGTCGTCGGGGACGACCTTGCGGGAGCCCCGCTTGAACGAGACCATGTCGTCGGGATAGCCCAGGTCCATGAGCATCGCCCCGGCGGTGTTCACGGTGTTGGAAACGGCGGTGGCGCCCTTCTTGAACCGGCAGAAGTCCTCCTCGCAGGAGAAGACCACGATCTTCTCGATGCCCTTCTCGGCTGCGGCGAGGTAGAACGGCAGGGACACCCGCCCCACGCAGGGAAGGGTGAAACCGATGTATTTGCCGGTCCCGAGCTCCTCGACTATCTTTTCGTGGGAAGGCTCGCTTCCCCGGCAGGCCATCACCAGGGTCCTGGCTTCCGTGCCCTGGAGAAGGCCGTCGACCAATCCCGAGAGGACCTCCTTGTTGTAGTAGTCGATGTCAATGAGGCAGGACGGGCAGGAGGTATAGCACAGCCCGCAGAGCCGGCATTTGTCCTTGTCGAGCCGGACCTTCTTCGTGGCCTCGTCTATCTTGAGGGCCTCGAACGGGCACACCGAGACGCAAAAAACGCAGTTGCCACAGTTGTCGGTCTTTATCCTGAGCGGATACTCCCCGAGAGGAGCGCCGGCGCCCTCGTTGGGTTTTCCGGCCCCCCCGCCTGTGCCCGGCCTGTCCTCTCCCATACCGAATGCCCCCCGGCAGGAATGCACGCGCTGGTTCCGTCCTATGGGCGAATTCCTACTTATGCATATTGGTCGCGGGCCGTCCGGCGCAACCAATATTACCAGCAATGGAGTTTAGGAGCGGAAGCAGGGGGATTGGCAGATGAGGTCCGGGAGCAACCTTGAAAAGATCCTGTCCTCGGGCAAGTTCGGTGTCACGGCCGAGATAGGCCCGCCCAAGGGCGCCGACGGGGAGCACATGCGGCACTGGGCCCGGGAGCTAAAGGGGAAGGCCGACGCGTTCAATGTCACGGACAACCAGACCGCGGTCGTGCGGCTCTCGAGCATGGCCGGGAGCATCATCCTTCTCCAGGAGGGCGTCGAGCCGGTCATGCAGATGGTCTGCCGGGACCGCAACCGGATCGCCATGCAGAGCGATGTCCTGGGCGCCTCCGTTCTGGGCATCAAGAACCTGCTTTGCCTCACGGGCGACCACCAGACGCTGGGCAACCTCCCCGGGGCGAAGAATGTCTTCGACGTCGATTCGATACAGGAGCTTCTGCTCTTCAAGACCATGCGCGACGAGGGGAAGATACTCGGCGCCGATGCGCTGACCAAGGCGCCGGCGCTCTTCCTGGGAGCGGCCGAGAATCCCTTCGGCACGCCGCACGAGTTCCGCGTCCACCGCCTTGCCAAGAAGGTCAAGGCCGGCGCCGATTTCATCCAGACCCAGGTCATCTACGACATCGACCGGTTCGAGAAATTCATGGCCGAGGTCCGGTCCCGCCACCTCGATGAAAAGGTCCACATAATGGGCGGGGTCACGCCCCTCAAGTCCGCCAAGGTCGCCAAGTACATGAAGAACAAGGTGGCGGGCATCATCATGCCCGATTCGGTCATCTCACGGATGGAAAAGGCAGCCGACCCCAAGGCGGAAGGCATCAAGGTGTGCATCGAGACCGTCAAGCAGCTCCGTGAGATGAAGGGCGTCCACGGCGTCCACGTGATGGCCATCGCTTGGGAGGAGAAGGTCCCCGAGATTGTCGAGGGCGCCGGGCTGCTGCCGAGACCGGTCGTTTAATAAACCAAGGCGCACGGCGCAAGGCACATGGCGCAAGGGGGGAAGAGCAAGCGGTCACGCTCACCGGCCTTGTGCCCACCCCCTCTTCACGCTCCCTGCAATGAATTGCGGGGCTTCAAGCTTGCACAATGTCCTTTGCACCATCCGAAAACCCCTTGCGCCATGCGCCTTGTTCTATTCATTCCGACCAGTCGTGCTTTGCCTCGTCGTATCTCTGGCGGTGGTGGCTCACGGACGGGAAGAGCTTCTCGTCGGTATGGGGCAGGAACAGCGCCGAGGTGAACTCCCCCATGAAAGAGGCGTTCACCGAGAGCTCCATGTAGGTCATCTTAGCCGCAACATTGGCCGCCTCGGCCGCCGACCGCCTGGAGAGCACGCAGAGCGCCGCCCCGGCCAGCGCCCCGTTGCCCATGAAGCGGAAGCGCTTGCGCGGCAGGTCCGGCAGGAGGCCGATGGCCACGGCCTTGTCGATGTTGAGGTAGTTCCCGAACCCGCCGCAGATGTAGACCTTCTGGACGTCCTCCATCCTCTGGCCCAGCGAGTTGACGAGCACCGATGCGGCGGCGTAGAGCGACGCCTTGGTCCGAATTATGTTCTTTATGTCCGCCTCCGTGAGGACGATTGGCGTGCCCGCCGCCGTGTCGTTGCCGGAGGCGACCACGAACTCCTTGCCCTCCGTCCCGGGCCGGATGCGCTCCGGGAGGACGTCCCGGAACCGGCCGGCCTTGTCCAGGGCGCCTTTCGTGAAAAGGCCGGAGATGAGGTCTATCAGGCCGGAGCCGCAGATGCCCCGGGCCTTCGTCCCGCCTATCGTGCAGTAGTTCAGCCAGAGCTTTCCGCCGACGTTCACCCGCTCGATGGCGCCCTCGGCGGCACGCATGCCGAAGCGCACCTCGCCGCCCTCGAAGGCGGGCCCGGCCGAGCACGAACAGCCCACGAGCCACTGGTCGTTGCCCAGTACGACCTCGCCGTTGGTGCCCACGTCGATGAGCAGGGCGAGCTCCTTGCGCCGGTGCATCCCCGAGGCTATCACGTCGGCCGTGATGTCCCCGCCCACATAGCCGCTCCGGCCGGGCACGATGAGCACCGGCGATTCGGGGTGGATGTCCAGCCCGGCCGCACGGGCCGGGAGCGGCGCCGGGGCGTTCGTGACCGGTATGTACGGGTCGAGCTTGATGTTGGAGGGGTCCAGCCCGAGGAACAGGTGGATCATCGTCGTGTTGCCGGCCACGCAGGCGCTCGTCACCTCGTGCGCCGGGACCTCGACGCACACATCCCGGACGAGCATGTTGATGGTCTCCAGCACGAGCCGACGCAGCGTCCCCAGCCCGCCCTCGGCGGCGTAGTCTATCCTGGAGATGACGTCCTCGCCGCAGGAGATCTGGCGGTTGTACGCCGCGGCGGTCCGGAGGGGCTTGCCGTTCAGCAGGTTGAGGAGCTGGACCACCACGGTCGTCGTGCCTATGTCGACCGCCAGCCCGTAGTTGGACTCGGACGCGTCCCCGGGCTCCACCCTGACGATGCGCGGGCATCCGCCGCACCGGATGAACGAGGCGGTGACCCGCCAGTCGCGCCTGCGCACGCTCGCCGGCAGGTCCTGGAGCACCCCTATGTCCAGGTGCGGCTCGCCCAGCCTCTTCGCCTTGAACGCCCTGAGAATCCTCTCCAGGTCGCCCAGGTTGTCGTCCAGCGTGGGGCGGGGGAGCTCCAGCACCGCCTTCTGGAGGGGCGGGTCGGGGCGCCGGCAGGTGGCGGCGCAGGCGGTCAGTATCTGGCCCTTGCCCGCCGTGCTCGAATCCGGCACGAAAACGCGGACGTCCCCGCGTACGCGGGTGTTGCAGGCCTGGAGGACGCCGGCCGCCAGCTGCTCGGGAGTCAACGGCCGTATGTGTTCCAGCTCGTAATGACCGTGCACCATCACCTTGCACTTGCCGCAGGTGCCCTTGCCGCCGCATATCGAGTTGAGCTCCACCCCCGCCTCCACGGCGGCCTTGTAGAGCGTCGTCCCGGGGGCGACCTCGATGGTCCGGCCCGACGGCAGGAACGTCACCTTGGGCTTGGCGGCCATCGGAGACCCCGCGTCCGGCCTACTTGATCCCGTGGGCGGCCTTGGCCGCCCGGACGGTGTTGACCATGAGCATGGTGATGGTCATCGGGCCCACCCCGCCCGGCACGGGCGTTATCACGGAAGCCTTCTCCTTCACATGCTCGAAATCGACATCGCCCACCAGGCGGGTGCCCTTGGGCGCCGTCGGGTCCGGTATCCGGTTCACGCCGACGTCGATGACGACGGCCCCTTCCCGGACCATGTCGGCCGTGATGGCCTTCGGGCTGCCCATCGCCGCGATGATGATGTCGGCCTGGCGGGTAATCGAGGGCATGTCCTTCGTTCCGGTGTGGACCAGCGTGACCGTGGCGTTGGCCCCCTTGGCCTTCTGGAAGAGGATGTTGGCCATGGGCTTGCCCACTATGTTGGAGCGGCCGCAGATGACCACGTGCTTGCCGGAGGGGTCGTTGCCGGAGCGTACCAGCATCTGCTGGATGCCCGCCGGCGTGCACGGCAGGAAAATGGGCTCGCCGACCATGAGCCGGCCGACGTTCATCGGGTGGAACCCGTCGACGTCCTTGTCGGGGTTCATGCGCAGGAGCACCTTGTTCGAATCGATGTGCTTGGGCAGGGGCAGCTGGACCAGGATGCCATTGAACCTGGGGTCTGCATTGAGCTTGTCGACCATGGCCAGAAGCTCCGCCTCGCTCGTGGTGGCGGGCAGCTTGAACGTCTCCTCGTGGATTCCCAGCTCGTGGCAGGCCGTGGCCTTCCCGGTGACGTAGCTCACTGAGCCTGGGTCCTCCCCGACCAGCACCACCGCCAGCCCGGGGTTGATGCCCTTCTTCTTGAGCTCGGCCACCTCGGCCTTGAGCTCCTCCCGTATCTGGTTCCCTATGTCCTTTCCCAAAACGAGTTTCGCGGTCAATCCCATCCCCCGTGGGGGCCGCTATCCGCGCCGAGATATTTAACGATTATCTTTGCCCGCGCCCCGGCACCGGGGGCAAATGTCCCGGCAGGCCCGTCCTCGGGGCACGTCGCGGCGCGCCCGCTTTCAGACGGCGCGCGGAACATAAATCCTTATATCGTTCTATACCTATTCAGGTGACAGTAAAAATGGTGGTCGTAATGAAATCATTAGTCGACAACGCACTCTCGCGGACAGGACTCCCCGAACAGGCACAGCCGGCGGCGCCGGAGACGCCCGACGACAAGGAGCTCATGGAGCTCATCGAGGGCCTGAAGCTCTCGATAAAGGTCTTCGGCTGCGGGGGCGGCGGCTCCAACACGGTCACCCGGCTCATGAACGAGGGCGTCATCGGCGCCGAGCTCATCGCCGCCAACACGGACGCCCGGCACCTCCTGAACACGCACGCCCACAAGAAGATACTCATCGGAAAGAGGCTGACCCGCGGCCTCGGGGCCGGCGGCGAGCCCCACATGGGCGAGCAGTCGGCCCGGGAGAGCGAGGAGGAGTTCAAGAAGGCGCTCCAGGGCGCCCATATCGTGTTCATCGCCGCCGGCATGGGCGGCGGGACGGGCACGGGGACGGCGCCGGTCGTAGCCCAGCTTGCCAAGCAGGCCGGGGCGATGGTCATCGCGTTCGTCACCAAGCCCTTCAAGGGCGAGGGCAAGCGGAGGATGGAGGAGGCGGACATGGGACTGGCCCGGCTGAGCGCCGTGGCCGACACGGTGGTCACGATCTCCAACGACCGCCTGCTGGAGATGGCCCCCAAGCTCCCGCTCAACCAGGCGTTCCTGGTGCTCGACGAGCTCCTCATGGACTCGATGAAGTCGATAATCGAGCTCATAACCAAGCCCGGGCTGGTCAACCTCGACTACAACGACCTCAAGACCATCATCGAGGGCGGAGGCGTCTCGGTCATGGGCCTGGGCGAGTCCGATGCGCCGGGCGGCGAGCGCGTGGACGACGCGGTCAACGCGGTGCTCAACTGCCCGCTGCTCGAGTACGACATCCGGAACGCCACCGGAGCCCTGGTCAAGATAACCGGCGGGCCGGACATGACGCTCGCCGAGGCCGAGAAGGTGGCCGAGATCATTGGCTCCAAGGTCAACCCCAACACCCGCATGATCTGGGGCGCCGCGGTCGAGCCGGAGATGAAGGGCACCGTCAAGGTGATGCTGGTCGTGACCGGCGTGACCTCCAAGCAGCTCGTCGGCCGCTCCGACCGGACCGCCCTTCAGTACGGCGCTGGAAGGCCCCAGCCCGGCGGGCTGGACATGGTACGGTGAACGACGACCGTGAGCCGTGAACCGTGAGCCGGGAACCGTGAGCCGGGAACATCCGGCACGGGTCGGGCGTTCAGCACGAATCGAACAAATGAAGGGTGTAGCGCGCAAGCGATGGGGCGGATTGCCGGTTTCCTCCCCCCGCCCCTGTTCACCTTCACGCTTGCGCCCGGCGCCCGCGGCCTTTGAATGCTGCGTGGATGACGGGCGGGGCCGCTGCAAGGATGATGACGACCAGGATGATGAACGGCACGGGGGACGGGTCGGCGCTCAGGGGATAGTCGAGGAGCACCGAGCGCGGGTTGTCGTAGGTCAGGTTGAGGGCGGCCTCCGCGGAATGGGCCGTCCCGTCGTACGCCCGCACGGCCACCCGGTGGGGGCCGTTCTTCGACCTCGAGGTGTCCAGAAGGTAGCTCCATCCGTCCCCCGCGAGGCCGGCGCTCACCCACGGGCCGGAATCCAGCCTCACCTCCACGGTCCTGACCTCCGGGGCCCCCGGCGCGCTCGAGGCCTCGCCCACGATGTAGAGGCTCCGGTTGGCCCGGGCTCCTTCACCCGGATAGGCTATGCGGATGAACGGGGGCGGCGGCTTTCCGGTCGCCACCGTCAGGTTGAACGCCTGCCGTGCGGAGGATTTGCCGTCGGTGACCGACACCGTGACCGGGAACACGCCGGTCTGGTTCGGCTCCGGGGTCCAGCGTATGGCCCCGGTCGAAAAATCGATGGTCATGCCGGGCGGGAACTCCCCCAGGGAATAGGACAGCTGGTCGCCGCGGTCGTCGACCGCCGCGACCTTGTAGGAATACTCGTAGCCCGCGAGCGCCAGGGCGGGCGCCGAGGAGGTGATTCGGGGCCCGTGGGAGTCTTCGGCCGAGGCGGGCGCGGCGCCAAGCGGCAGGAAAGCGAAAAGAACGGCTGCGGCCGCCGCCGCGAATAACGGGTGCTTCGAAAGCGTCATCGGGCCTGGACCCCGGGCTGCGCCCCTTCTAGGCCGTTTTCGATATATATAAATTGGCAGAGCGGACTGTCGCAACATATATAAGCATCCACCCTTTTGGCCCGCCTGAAAGCACGAGGGGAACCAAATGACGCGCAAGCCGGGGAGGATGTACCGGGAGGAAAAGAGCCAGGCCTACTGCCAGCGCAAGTACATGGGCGGCGTGCCTGCGCCCCGCATCACCCAGTTCAACATGGGCAAGACCTCCAAGCCGTTCGATCTCACGCTGTCGCTCATCGCCGAGGAGCGGTGCCAGATAAGGCACATCGCCCTCGAGGCCCTGCGTGTGGCCGTGAACCGCGAGCTCCAGAACCGCACCGGGATGGAAGGCTACCACATGAAGGTGCTCCTCTATCCGCACGTGGTCATCCGCGAGAACAAGCAGGCGACCGGGGCCGGCGCCGACCGCGTCTCCCAGGGCATGCGCGCCGCTTTCGGCAAGGCCATCGGCACCGTCGCCCGCTGCAGGCTCCACCAGAAGATCATCACCATCCGCGTCAACAAGGAGCACCTGGGGGCCGCAAAGATAGCCCTCAACCGTGGCGCGGTCAAGCTTCCGACCCCCACCCGCATGATAATCGAGAAGGGCGCGGAGCTCGTGGCGTGACATCCGTGAACCGTGAACCGTGAGCCGTGAGCCGTGAGCCGGGGGAAGGAAGAAACGACAACGCAACAATCAATGGATTGTACACTCGATCATTTTCCCTGAACCCACCACGGTTCCCGGCTCACGGTTCCCGGCTCACGGCTCACGGCCGACGGTTTCAGTCCGTTTTGTCCTCTTCCCAGTCGGAATCGTCGAGACGCGCCAGCTCCGAGCGGGCCTTCTCGATGTATTTCCTGGCGCCTATCGCCTCGAACGTGTGCAAGGCCTGCGTGAGCAGGCGCCGGGCCTCCTTGCGGTCGCCCTGCATGCTCGCCGTTATGCCGAACTCCAGCATGTGCTCGCCCAGGACATAGGGCATGTTCAGGTCCGCGACGATGCGCGTGCTCTCGGTGAAGCACTTGCGGGCCATCTCCCACTCCTCGTTGTTGCGGTAGATGATGCCCCGGAGCATCATTATGGAGCCTATCATCACCCTCTCGTCCAGCTTCTCGAAGATGGTTATCGAGCGGTCCAAAAACTCCATGGCCCTCTCGAGGTCGCCCATGCGCGCCCGGCACTCGCCCGCCGAGGCGAGCGCGTAGCCCACCTGGCGGATGTTGCCCGACGAGTTGGCGGCGTCTATGCTCCGGTCCAGCAGGGCGAGCGCGGCGTCGAGCCGGCCGTCGCGCATCTCGAGGTTGCCGAGGCTTGCGAGGGCGCGGGCGGTCTCGAGGGGGTCGCCGACCTCCTGCGCGAGCGAGAGCCCCTCCTCGTAGTACTGCCTCGACTTGGCAAGCTCCCCCGTGTCGTAGTAGACGGCCCCCAGCGTGATCACCGTCATGGCGGTGATGTACTTGTCGCCCGTCTTGTCCAGGAGGAGCAGCCCCTTGGTCCCCTCCTCGAGGGCCTTCTGGTAGTCGCCCTGGCGCCAGTGCATGGTCATCAGGGCCCGGTGGACGTTGGCCTGTCCGCTCACGTCCTTTATCCGTTCGTAGAGCCCGAGCGCGCGGGCCAGGTTCTCGGCGGCCTGGGCCCATTCGGAGCGCTTCTCGCCTATCTCCCCGAGGCGCAGGTGGCTCAGGGCCCGGACCGCCTCGTTGCCGGTCTCCTCGCAGAGCTTGATGCCCTCGGAGAAGTCCTCCAGCGCCTCGTCCCACTCGCCGGTGGTGTAGAGGACGTTGCCCAGCGAGACGAGGACCTCCTCCTCCAGCCGCAGGCGGCGCGGGTTCGGCTCCAGCTTCTCGAGCGCGTCCAGCGACCTGCGGAAGTACCGGGCCGCCTCCTCGGGCGCAAACGACTTGAGCGCCTTGCGGCCGGCCTCGGCGAAGTAGCCGGCGCTCTTGGGAAGGTCCCCGGCGCTGGAGAAGTGGTAGGCCAGGGGGAAGATGAACTCGTCCAGCCGCCCGCGATGGACCCTCTCTATTGCCTCCGCCGCCTTCCGGTGAAGGAGCCGGCGCTTGGTGCGGCTCAGGTTCTCGTAGGCCACCTCGCGTATCATGGTGTAGCTGAAGCGGTAGCGCTCCCTCTCGCCCGTCGTGTCCTCGAAGACCAGCCCGGCGGCGATGAGCCGGTCCAGCGCCTCGACCAGGTCGTCCTCGGAGAGGTCGGAGATGGCGCAGAGCACGTCGAAGTCGAACTCCTGGCCGAGCACCGAGGCGTTCTGGAGGGTCCGGGCCGCCGCCGGCTCGAGGCGGGAGAGGCGCTGGGTGACGGCCGCCCGGATGGAGGACGGGATGGAGACGGCGGCCATGTCGACCTTCTGGTGCCACTGGGAATCGCGGGGGTTGATCACGCCGGTGTCCGCGAGGCTCTTCATCACCTCCTCGAGGAAGTAGGGGTTGCCCTCCGTCTGGCGGAAGACCGTCTCGACGAAGCCCTCGGGGAAGTCGGTCCGGTTGAGAGCGATGGAGAGCAGATGGCGCGTCTCGCGCAGGTCCAGCCTCCGGAGCGCCAGCGTCGCGGAGATGCCCTCGCGGTTTATCCGGCCCATCGCCTCGGTCAGGGGGTGCGGCTGGCCCCGGACCGGGGCAAGCTCCTCGGGGCGGTAGGCCGCCACCAGGAGGACGCGGGCGGTCCGGATGCTGCGCACGACGTAGCCCAGGAGCTGGAGCGTGGCGTTGTCGGCCCAGTGAAGGTCGTCCAGGAAGAGCAGTATGGGCCGGCGGCGGGCCATCTCCAGGATCATGGAGGAGACGGTCTCGTACATCCGGTCCCGCTCCCGGCCGATGTCGATGCGCCGGAGCTCCCCGGCGATGTCGAGCACCTGAGGGGGCGGATCCGCCCGGTCGCCGGCGCCCTCCTCCAGGGCCGCCACGCCCATCGGGCCCAGGTCCTTTGCGGCGCCGAGCCCCGTGGAGAAGGTTATCGGCAGCTCCTCGCCCTCGGCGTCCAGCGCCGCGAGCTTCGAGGAGGCCTCCCTCAGGGCGTCGGTGAAGGGCAGGTACGGGTCGGTCCCCTCGCGGTAGAGGCACCGGCCCTGGATGAAGAGCACGCCCATGTCCTGGGCGTAGGAGACCAGCTCCTCGATGAGCCGCGTCTTGCCTATCCCGGCCTCGCCGGCGATGAATACCATGTGCCCCTTCCCGAGCAGGGCGTCGTCCAGGAGCTTCTTCAGGTGGGTGAACTCGGCCTCCCGGCCGACCAGCTTGCGACGGGGCATCGCGCGATGCGATTGGCGGTTGATGTTATATAATTAATCCAAGAACGGGCCGCACCGGGCGGACGCCGCGCCAGGTGCTCACCGGCGGGCGCCTTTCCGTCCCTTGGACCTTTTGGGGCGGCCTTCCGCCCGGCCCCCCTCGACGGCACGCAGCCGCTTTTCGATCCCGGCGGCCCGGGCGGCGCAGGTGCGGGCCATCGCGGCATCGCCCCGCTGGCGCCACATCTCGGCAAACTCCGAGAGCGCGTAGGATTGGTCGGCGGGCGTGCTCACCTTCCCGAAGAGCCCGACCGCCCTTTCGAACTCCTCCTGCGAGCGGTCCCACTGGCGCCGCGTGCGGTGGACGATGGCGAGCCCCAGCCTGCAGTAGGCCATCCCGTGCTCGTCCGCCTGCGCCGTGAAGAGGTCGAGCGATTTGTGGAAGTACTCCTCGGCCTTCTCCGTCATCCCCTTGCGCGCCCAGACCTCGCCCAGGCTGTGGTATATGGGCCCGAGCTCCCGCAGGTTGCCCTGCGAGAGGGCGATCTCCTCGCCCCTGTGGATGGCCTCCAGCGCCTCGTCCAGCCGGCCCTGCGGTCGGAGCGCCTCCCAGCCCAGGGTGTTCCAGGCGCGGGCCGACTCCGAGCGGTCGCCTATCCTCTCCAGGAGCTCCAGGCTCCGGCGCAGGCTCCTCTCGGAGCGCGCGAAGTCCCCCATCGCCGCCTGGACCCTGGCAAGCTCGATCCCGGCCGAGGCCTCGAGCGCCAGCCCGCCGGCGGCCCGGGCGCTCCCGAGGCTCTTTTGGCAGAATCCGGCCGCCTCGGCCAGGCGGCCCTGGCGCCAGAGGACGCGGCCCAGCCCGTGGTAGGCGCGCGCTATGCCGCTTCCGTCGCCCGCGGCCTGCGCGAGCTCCAGGCACCGGCGGAAGCTCCCTGCGGCCTCCTCCCATTCGTTGCGCTTCTGCAGTATCCAGCCGATGTGGTAGTGGACCTCGGCGCGCCGGCCGGCGGGGAGGGCGTCGAGCGCGGAGCGGTAGTGCCCGAGCGCCCGGTCCCAGTCCCCCAGGATGTCGCTCGCGCGTCCCATGATGAAGAGGGCCCCGGCGCCCTCCGGCGCCGGGAGGGCCGAAAGGTCCAGCGCCTCGAGGGCCGACCGAAGCTCGCCGGCGGAGCCTGCCGCCAGGAGCTCCTCGCCCCGGGAGGCCACCGCCGCCGCCGCCGCGGCGTGCTCGCCCGCCCGGAGCGAGTGGTGGATGAGCTCCAGCGCCCCCCGGCCGTCCGAGCCCTTCGAGTAGAACCGGGCCGCCCGGCGGTGGAGCTCCGCCCTCTCGTACGGGGAGAGGCGGGAGTAGAAGAAGTCCCGCACGAAGTCGTGGATGTCGAAAACGCCGGCCGAGACCTCCCTCAGGAGCGAGCGCGAGACGAGTGACTGCAGTGATTCGTAGGTCGTCTCCGGGCCGGTGAAGAGCGCGTCGGCCGGCACCGGGTAGCGGTAGGCCGAGGCCATGCGCAGGAGCCCCTTCTCCGCCACGGAGAGCCGGGCGGAGATCTCCTCCTCGATGTACCGGCCGATGTTGCCCTTCTGCTCCGCCTCCCCCGGGCCGGGCACGAATAGCTCCAGCGCCAGGGGGTGCCCCCCGGTCAGCGCGAACGCCCGGCGATGCTGGGAATCGTCGATGCTCCGCATCCGGAGGAGCTCCCGGCTGCCCTCCTCGTCGAGCCCGCCGAGCTCCAGCTCGGCCACGAGGCCCTTGACGACGACGTCCCGGCGGTCGTAGAACCGGCGCATGCTCCGGGCCGTCACGACGGCGCGCAGGCCGTCGTTGCGCTCCAGCACCTCGAGGGCGAGCGAGAGCAGGGGGAGGAACTCGTCGGAGGCCTTGTGGAGGTCGTCGAGGACCAGTATGGCCGAAAACCCCCGCGTGCACTCCTGCATCAGGTAGGCCGCCTCGTTGAGGTCCAGGTCCGGCTTCGAGGAGAGGTAGGTCCGGAGCTTGCGCCGCCCGTGCTGGGCCAGAAAGTCGGAGAACGGCCCCAGGAAGCTGCGCAGGGTGTCCCACTCGTGGAAGCGGTACCAGAAAACGGGCCGGGAGCCGCGCGCCTCCGCGACGAGCCGGGCCGCCAGGGCCGTCTTGCCGATGCCGGCGATTCCCTGGATGACCACGAGCCGACGGTCCTCGAGGCGCCGGCGGAGCGTCTCGAGCTCGCGGGCGCGGCCGGCGAAATTGGCCGGGGCCTGCACGGCCTGCTGGGACTCGGGCCCGGCCGGGCGCCGCCCGGCCCCGAGCGCCCCGCGGTCCAGCCGCCCGCCGGGCCGGACCGCGCGGGCGACCTCGATGAGCGAGTGCTGCGGCCCGAGGAGGCGCATCGCCTCGCGCACCGTGACCGTGGTCTCGGCCCCGCCGTCGGCCAGGCGGACACGGCCGTCCTCGGCCCTTCTCGCGAGCTCCTCGGCGGCGGCGCGCCCGCCGTTAGTGAGGAAGTAGACCTTCCGCCTCTCCGAGACGCCCTCGACCCGGCTCTTCGCCTCCGTCACGTGGCCCTTCTGGACCAGCCGCCGGACGGCACGGGACACGTGGTCCTGGCCGGTGCCCACCGCCTCGGCGATGCCGTACTGCGTCATTCCCCAGGGGACCTCGAAATCGCCGGCGAACCGCGTGAAACGGAGCAGGTGGACCAGTATCCACTCCTCGACGGTGTAACGGGGCGCCTCGTCCTCCGCGGGCACGGATGAAGTACGCCCTTGCGGGATTAAATCACTTTCTGTGCGGCTGGAATAGGGGCAATGCGGGCAACATGGGCGATGGGGGCGATGCGGGGGATGCGGGCAATAACGGAAAGGCGCCGGCGCCGGCCGCTGTTCAGAACAGGACCACCTCCACCTCCTCGCCCTTTTCGAGGAGCTCCACGTTGTCCAAAACGACGATGTAGCCGTCTGCAGCCGCCAGGCTGGTTATGGCCCCGCTCTCCTTGAAGACCGGCTCGGCCTCGCCCGAGACGAGCCTCACGGTCAGGAACTGGACCCGGCCCAGCCTCGATGCCACGCGCCGGGCGAGCCGGGCCTTCACGGTCCGCCTCTCCGGCGGGAGGCCGGCCATCTTCCGGACGGCCGGGGCCAGGAACACGTAGCCCGTCGTGAGGCAGGCGGCCGGATAGCCGGGTACTCCGAACACGAGCATGTCCCCCATCCTCCCGAAGAGGAACGGCTTCCCGGGCTTTATCTGGACGCCGTGGAAGAGCATCTCGCCTTCCGACGAGAGGACGCCGGCGAGGAGGTCCCTTTCGCCCACCGAGCTGCCGCCGGAGATGGCCACCGCGTCGAAGCGGTCGGCCCGGGCCTTCCGCAGGGCCTCCCGGAGCGCCTCGGCGGTGTCCTCTATCCTCGGCAGCGTCCGGGCCTCGCCCCCGTTCTGCCCGACGAGCGAGGCGAGCGTGTAGCTGTTGGAGTTGTACACCTGCGCCGGCCCGAGCGGGCCGCCCGGCTCGGCGACCTCGTTGCCGCTCGCGAGCACCGCGATGCGCGGCCGGACGAGCACCCGGGCGGACGGAAGGCCCGCCGAGGCCAGCACGCC
>Ga0233425_10000116_pt1 | contig 197530 bp, 161 predicted proteins | sample Watercolumn_Towu_2_FD_181712 | JGI IMG/M metagenome (GOLD analysis project Ga0233425, IMG submission 181712) | Freshwater microbial communities from Lake Towuti, South Sulawesi, Indonesia - Watercolumn_Towuti2014_140_MG | ecosystem: Environmental > Aquatic > Freshwater > Lake | place... | reverse complement strand
CAAAGGGCGGGATCGTCTCGCTCGGACGCTCCGTCGCGGCCGGCATGTACAAGTACGGAGTCCGATCGAACGTCATTGCTCCCGTCGCCAAGAGCCGGATGAGCGGCAACGTGCCGTTCGGCGTCGAGATGGGTGAGCCCGAGGACGTCGCACCTATGGTCGGGTTCTTGCTCTCGGACGCGAGCGCCGGCGTGACCGGCCAGGTGTACACGGCGAACGGCGGCAAGATCGCCGTGTGGAACCAGCCGGTCGAGGTGCGCGAGATGACCAAGGACGGGCGTTGGACGATCGCCGAGATCGCCGCCCGCTTCGACGAGGTCGGCCAGGAAGAACTCGGCCTCATCAGGCTGCTCGCCGAACGAGAGGCGGCTGCGAAGCTCGCCAAGGAGACCGGCACCACACCGAACCAGTAGGTCAGGTGAGCGCCGCACTGCGTGTCCATACCTGGCGCGGCGAAGCCGCGATCACGCTGGCCGCGGGCGCCTACACCACGACGTTCCTCCCCGAATGCGGGCTGCTCGGCGTCTCGCTCACCCACGACGGCGACGAGCTACTCGCGCTGCCGCGCTCGATCGCCGACTACCGGCGCGGCATGCCCCGCGGTGGGTACACCGGGCTTCCGCTCAACGCGCCGTACGCCAACCGGCTCGCGACGCACCGCTACACCGCGTTCGGTCGCGAAGCGCGGGTGTCGCGCCGGGCTGCCACCGATCTCAATAGTTTGCCGATCCACGGCACCCTCGAAGGCCAAGCGTTCGCAGTCGGCTCCGTGGCGACGGAAGGCGATGTCGCGACCTTGCGCGCGTCGTTCCGGCACGACGACCCGGTGCTGCTCGAGACGTTCCCGTTCGAGCATCGTTACGACGTCACGGTGGAGTTGTCCGCGCGCGGACTCGCGATCACGACCTCGGTGACGTCGTGCGAGCGCACACCAGTGCCGGTGAGCTTCGGCTGGCACCCCTTCTTCCGCGTTCCAGGCGCGCTGCGTGGTCGCTGGAGCCTCCGGCTCCCGCCGCGCCGGCATGCACGGCTCGACGACCACCTGCTCCCCACAGGTACGTGGCGTCGCGAACCTGCAGAGGACCGTCCGCTCGCGCGCCGAACCTTCGACGATCATTACGCGCTCAGTCGAGACCGGCGGTTCTCGCTCTGCGGAGCCGATCGACGAATCGATGTGCGATTCGACCGTGGTTACCCGTTCGCGCAGATCTACGTGCCGGCAGCCGGCGCAGCGGGTTGGCTCACGACCGACTTCGTCTGCATCGAACCGATGACGGCACCGATCAATGCGCTCCTCGACGGCGTCGCACCGACCACCCCGCACACCGCCGTGTTCAGGGTTGCTGCGCACCACCGAGGCATCGCAGCCGGCGTCACGAACGTCGCCTAGTCGCGCGTTCGTGACGTCGCAACGAGATACGACTACCGTCCGCGTTATGGCTGGCGCGCTCGACGGCACTCGCATCCTCGATCTCACGCAGGGCATCGCCGGACCACTCGGCATACTCCTGCTCGCCGAACAGGGTGCCGACGTCGTCAAGGTCGAACCGCCCGGAGGGCACGCGCTCCGTGCCTATGAAGGCAGCCGCGTGTGGGACCGTTCCCGGCGTTCGGTCGTGCTCGACCTGAAGTCCGACGAGGGCCGAGCACGCTTCGACGACCTCGTCCGCGGCGCCGATGTCGTGGTCGAGAGCTACCTCCCTCGTCGCCGCGAGGCGCTGGGCCTCGACCACGCTCGCCTTGCCGCGCTCAACCCAGGCGTCATCCTCGTGTCGTGCGGTGGCTACCCCGATGGGCACCGTCGTGCCGACCGACCCGCGTACGACGCACTCGTCCAGGCCAGCAGCGGCCAGATGTGGGAGCAGCCCGGCTGGCGCATGGGGCCGATCTTCTGTCACATGCCGATGCCGAGCATGGGCGCCTTCTTCCTCGTCGCGATCGGGACGCTCGCCGCGATTCACGCACGCGAACGCACCGGCGTCGGCCAGCACGTACGCACCTCGCTGTTCCAAGGCGCGCTCCTCTATACGACCCAGATCTGGCAGGACGTCGAACACGCCAACGCGCAGTTCCACGAGCTGATGGGGAAGTCGTACCCGCCGGGGATCCACCAGCAGATGATCTTCGAATGCGCCGCCAACGAGTGGCTTCACCTGTCGGTCATGAGCGGCCTCACACCGATCCGCAGCGTCGACGACATCCTCGGCCTCGAAGACGCCCCCGATCCGTTCACGTTCATGGCGCTGCCGGCCGAGGAGCGCGAAAAGGTGAACGACCGTCGGCGCAAGAAGTTCAAGGAGTGGGACCGCACCGAACTCGTCGACGAACTGCGCGCCAACAATCACGCGGTCGAACCGATCCTCCGGCCCAACGAGATCTTCGCTCATCCCCAGACGGTGGCGAACGGCACGGTCACCGTCATCGAGGATCCCGAGGTCGGCAGTACGACACAGATGGGTGTCCCCATTCACTTGCTCGGCACTCCGGGCGCGGTGCTCGGCCCGCGGCCGCGCACCGGCGCGCACACCGACGAGGTGATCTCCGAGTGGGTTCCACGCGAGCCGCGGGCGATGTCGGCTGCCGCGGGCGTCGCGCTCGACGACGTGACGGTGATCGACTTCGGCCAGTACCTCGCCGGGCCGTTCGGACCGATGATCCTCGCCGACCTGGGCGCGAACGTGATCAAGGTCGAGCCGGTCACGGGTGACGGCATGCGCCTCGCGGGCAAACCGTTCTTCGGCTGCCAGCGCGGAAAGCGCTCGATCGCGCTCAACGTCAAGGATCCGCGAGGGCTCGAACTGGCACTGAAGCTGGTCGCAGGTGCCGACATCGCGCACCACAACATGACCCGCGGCGTCGCCACGAAACTCGGCATCGACTACGAGGGCTGTCGCGTGGCACGCCCCGACATCATCTACTGCAACACCTACGCCTACGGGCTGCCCGACCCGCTCGGCAAGTTCGGTGGGCTCGACCCGCTGTACCAGGCGAGCGCCGGCCTCGAGTACGAGTCGGGCTCGCTGCCGACCGGCGGCGCGCCGCTCTACTACCGGTTCGGGATGTGCGACGCGTCCAACGCGCTCCTCTCGACGGTCGGCGTGCTCGCCGCGCTCTCGCACCGCGACCGCACCGGCGAGGGCCAAGAACTGTGGACGTCGCTGCACGACGGCGGCGTGATCTTCTCGTCCGACGTCTGGCTCCGGCCCGACGGCACCTCCTGGGCACGTCCCTCCCTCGACGCGGGGCTCCACGGACTTTCCCGCTGGTACCGCTTGTACGCGACGCAAGACGATGCCTGGATTTGCATCGCCGCGACGACCGACGACCACCGCGCCGCGCTGTGCGCCGCGCTCGGTGTCGCTGCGGGCGCGAGCACCGAGGCGCTGGCGGCAGCGCTCCGCACGAAGACGGCCCGGTTCTGGCATCGGACGCTCGACGACGCCGGCGTCCCGAACGAACTGCCGATTGACACCGAGGACGGCCTCGGTGTGTTGTGGGACGCCGACAACGAGCGGCTCGGACTCGTCGCCGAGTACGAGCATCCCCTTCTCGGGCGGACACGCCAGTTCGGCAAGCTGATCGACTTCAGCGTGACGCCCGGCAAGATCTGGGGGCCGCCACCCCTCGTCGGCCAGCACAGCCGCGAGATCCTCCACGAAGCTGGACTGCGCGATGGCGACATCGAGCCGTTGCTCGACGCCGGCGTGATCTACGAACCCGACTCCGATCTCAGCGAGTACCGGACCCGCTTCACGAACTGAACCAGCGTTCTGAACCAGCGTTCTGTCGGCCAAAGTGGTGGCCCCGGCCGCTGTTTTGGGGATACAAGCCGTTGGGTCGGGCGGGTCAGGCGGGTCCGAGGTCGTGCACCATCTCGGCCTGCCACGGGCTCTCGGGCCAGCCGATCTTGCCGCGCCGGACGTGCAGCGTGTGCAGATACTTCACGACCGCATCCGGATCGTGGCCGAGGCGTACGAGCGCCACGCCGAGCACCGTCCCGGCGCGGCCACGCCCGCCGCGGCAGTGCACAGCGACGCCGACCCCGTCGCGCACCGACGCGACAACCTCGTCCGCGGCTTGCGCGACGCGCGCCCGTTCGACCTCGGGATCGCTCGGCGCGCGCGCGGTCCACAGGTCCTCGAGCCCGATCGCGGTCAGGCGCAACGGCGCGGGGTCGTACGGCGGTGCGTCGTGATGAGTCAGGCACACGACATGGCCGACGCCCTCGCCGGCGAGTAACGACCAGTCGATGCGCGCCGGGTACCCCATGCCCGCGATCGCAACCGGGTCTCGGCTCACGAAGTAGATGTCGCCGGGCATCGCCGCATCACCGAGGAAGCCAACTTCGGACGCGGCCGCGATCAGCCTCGGGCGCGCGAGCGGTTCCATCCGGCGCAGAGTCTCGCATGCCGACCCGCGCGGGCCCGGTCGGAGAGGCGTGCGGGAGTCCCGGTGGGCGCGACCCACTCAGGTGTCGAAGCGGGCGAGCACCTCGGAGAATCGTTCTTCGGCGGTGCGACAGATCTCGTCGAAATCGTCGGCCGAGAGGTCGAGTTCGGCCATCGCGTGGGCGTAGCTCTCGAGGTCGGCGTTGTCGTCGGACCCGGCGCCGATCACCTTCGCGATCACGTCGGCGAGATGCACCCCGTAGCAGATCGGATCCATCCCGATGTCGGGCGTGTGGTGGTACGAGATGCCGCGCACGAGCGAGTCGGGGAGCCCCCAAATCTGGGTGATGAGCCCACCGAGTTCGCCATGGTGAACCCCGAGCACCTCGTACTCGGCCTCCATGCGTGTCAGACCACCGTCCTCGCGGGCGCGCGCCAGGGTGCCGAGCAGGTCGTCTCCGAGGAAGCGGCACATGACGAGCTTGCCGACGTCGTGCAACAACGCGGCCGTCACCGTCTCGGGTGGAAGCCGGTGCTTCGCGGCCTTGAGCAACAGTTCACCGGCGAGTGACGCCGCGACCGAGTGGTTCCAGAGGTCCCCTTCGGACAGGCCGTACTCGGGGACATCGCGCGCCATGCGCGACTTCACGTTGACGCCGAGCGCGATCGAGAACACGGTCGAGGTCCCGAGCCGTACCACCGCGTCGCGGACGTTCGTGATCTCGGTGCGGCTCGCGCTCCACGACGAGTTCGCGGCGCGCAGCATCGACGCGGTGAGCGCCTGGTCGAACTGCACGATGTCGGTGATCTCGCCGATCTCGGCCGGCGTCTCGCCGCACACCATGGCGGCGAGGCGTGTCACGCTCACCGGGAGTGGCTCCAGGCACGAGGCGGCCTGGGCGAGGGCATCGAGATCGATCACGGGATACCTCCCGACGAGGGGATGACGCGTTTCCGATCGGCCGGACACGGCGTCGGTTGAGATCTCGTCGTCACGTCCGCGGTTGTCGGACCGCGAGACCCGATCGCTTGAGTCATCCGGCTGCCATTCGAGCCACAGTCGTGCATTCGCGCGAGCCGCGGTCGGGATCACTGGCGTTGGCGTTGCCACAGGAGGGCGGCGGCGATCGCGAGCCCGATCGTCAGCGCGACCATCGGGAGCGGCGAACCGCGCGAGCCCCCACCGTCACTCCCCGTGGTCGGCGCGACCGTCGGCTCGACGAAGGGCGAGTCCGTATCGTCGGTCGCTGACGTGGCAGTCGGTTCCGCGGTGGTGGTGGTCGAGGTCTGGATGTCGTCGATCGTGTCGTCGGTCGTGTCGTGGAACTCGGTCGTCGTCGTCACCTCGACGCTTGACGTCTCGGTCGCGGCGGTCGACGGCGCGGTCGTCATGTCTGTCGGCGTCGTCGAAGCCGGAGGGGGTGGGGGCGGAGGAGGAGGAGGAGGCGAGGTGCTCGTCGTGGTGGTCGCCGCCCGCACCGCGGTGTTCGTGACGTCGACGAGGTCGAGGTCGTCGGGGTCGACCGATCCGTGCGTGAGGGACGCCTGCGCGCTCACGATCCCCTCGGTCGAGGGGCGCACGGTGAAGCGCAACACCATCGACGTGTCGGCGTCGAGGTCGCCGAGGTCGCACGCCCAGTGGTGGGGGAACTTCGTGCAGACGACTCCGTCGGGCTTGGCGACACCGAGCAGGCTCGCCGCCGGCGCGCGCAGGCGCACGACAGCATGTTCGAGCAGTCCCGGCCCCGCGTTGCGCACCGTCACCGTCTCGGTGAGTTCGTGCCCTGCAGTGACTGGATCGGGACTGTCGGTGACCCGCACCGATCCGTCCGCCGCGGCACGCACACGAACCCGAAGCCTCGCCGTGTCGGTGCCGCCGTGGCCGTCGGCCACCCGGTAGACGATCGAGATTCCCCCGACGAAGTCGTCATCGGGTTGGACCTTGAGCCGTCCATCCGTCTTCACGACGATCGCATCCGCGGGATCCGACCAGCTCTTGATCGTCAGTGCGTGTCCCTCGGGATCGTCGTCGTTCTGCAGGACGTCGACCTCGACGAACTCGCCTTGCAGCAACTCGGCTGCGTCGTCGACGGCGACGGGCGCGTCGTTCACCGCCGTCACGACCACCGTCCGTTCGGCGGCCGGACCGTTGCCGCTGCCGTCGTCAGCGACAAACGAGAACCGGCGCGTCCCGCCCGTGGGATCGTCGCTCGGGTTCGAGTACCGGACCGTGCGCAGCACGGTCTCAAAGGCACTCGCCGGCGCGGGACCCGTGAGCACCATTCGTCCGATCGTCGCGTCGTACGTCACGGTCACACCGCCCGAGGGTGTGGCAATGAGCGCGTCCTGCGACGCTCTCCATCCGCTGGTCGTGGTGATCTCGACGCGGTCGACGTCGGGATCGTCGAGTTCAGTCACGGTCGCCGCGCTGTCGATCGGTGTGTCGGGATCATTCTCGGTGAAGGCGACCGATCCGGGGGTCACACCGATGATGGTCGGGTCATTGACAGGGATGACCACGACGTCGCCGCTGATCGCGTTGCTCGGGTCGGTGCCGTCATCGACGATGTAGCTGACCGACCGCATGGCGGTAGTGGGATCATCGCTCGTGTTCGTGTACTCGATCGACTCGAGCGCGGCTTCGTAGGCGGCAAGGCTCGCGGTGCCGGTGAGCGTCAGCGTGCCGGTCGCCGGAGACCAGGCGCCGGTGATCCCGGCCTGGTTCGCGAGGCCGAGGACATCCTCGGTCGCCGAGAAGTTCGCCGTGATCGTGGCGGTCGCGCCGGTGATGCTCGCATTGTCGAGGTCGGCGATCGCCACCGCATTCATGACAACGCGACCCGCGTCGTTCTCGGTGAATGTCACGCTTCCTCCGCCACCAGCAAGTGTCGGTGCGTCGTTCAGCGCGACGATCGTCACGGTGCGGTTCGCCCCGCTCGACGCGGCAGCACCGTCATTCACCCTCACGGTGATCGTGCGATCCAACGGGTTCGGATCGTCGCTCGTGTTCACGTAGGTGACGGCCCGCAGTGCCGCCTCATAGGTCACGACGGGTGCAGCCCCGCTCAGAGTGAGCGTTCCCGTCCCCGAGTCCCAGGCAACGGTGATCCCGCTGCCCGACGTCGCCGCGAGCAGGTCTTCGGCCGCGACGTACGCGCCGGTGATCTGCACCGTCGCGGATCCAAGCGAGAGATTGTCGACGTCGCTGACACTCACGCCCGAGTCGACGACCACCGCGGCGCCGTTCTCGGTGTAGCTCGCGTTGCCGCTACTCGTCGTCACGACCGGCGCGTCGTTCGCCGGAGTAACGGTGATACTGCGCGTCATCGTCGAACTCGGTGTCGTGCCGTCGTCGAGCGTGATCGAGATCGTGCGGGTCGACGCGGCCGGGTTCTCGCTGGGGTTCGTGTAGGTGACGGCCCGGAGCGCGAGTTCGTAGCTCGCGAGGCTCGCACTCCCGCTGAGGCTCAGGGTCGCGGTTGCGGGTGTCCACATTGCCGTGATCCCGCCGCCCGAGGTCCCGGCCAGGGTGTCCTCGCCGTTCACATAGCCACCGCTGATCACGACGCTGGCGCCGACGAGGGTGGCGTTGTCGATGTCCGCGACGGTCACCCCGGGATCGACCGCGACGGGAGCGCCGTTCTCGACGAAGCTCGCGGTCCCGCCGCTGACGCCGAGTTGAGGGGCATCGTTGACCGGCAGTATGTCGATCGTCGCGGTGGACGCGGTCGAGTTGATGCCGGGGTTCACACCGTCGACGACGGTGTAGCTGAACGACGCGTCGGTGTCACGGTTCGCGACCGGCGTGAAGCGCAGGTCGACGCCGCCGCCCGTGAGCGCGAGGATCGATCCGCCGGTGCCGAGCCCGATCGTGCTGCCGTCGCCCTGCGCGAGCGTCCCCCCCGTGACCGACAGGATGCGCACCGCCGCGGGAACCGGGCCTTCGATGTCGCTCAGCGTCGGGGGGGCGAGCCGAACGTTCGGCGCCGCTGGAGCGGGCGTGTCCTCGGGGACGCTTACCGGGCCGCCGCCGGGCGCGACCACCGCCGTGTCGCCACCCGCATCGGGCGGGTCGTTCACGGTTGTGATAGCGATCACGCGGTTGACCGTCGGCGTCGACGCCGTGCCGTCGCTGATGCTCGCACTGACGGTGCGCGGTGGCGTGGTCGGGTTCGCCGAACTGTTCGTGTACGTCACCGCGCGGATCGCGCTCTGCCAGTTCGCGCTCGTCGCCACGCCCGTCAGCGTGAGGGTGCCGGTTCCGCCGTTCCACGATCCGCTGATGCCGAGCGCGTCGACGTACCCGAGGCTGTCCTCCGTGGGGACGTACCCACCGCTGATCTGGAATGTAGCCGTGGTGATGTCGTCCTCGGGATCGGTCGCGATCGCGGCCGCGTCGATGGGGACCGCGCCCGTTCCCTCCACGTACGCGAGCGACCCGCCCGTGAGCGACAAGGTCGGGTTGTCGTGCACGGACGTGACGGCGACGTCGCGTGTCCCGGTGTTGCTCGGGTCGATACCGTCGGTGACCGTGACCGAGATCGTCCGCGTCGACGCCGTCGGTGTCTGCGATGGATTCTGGTACGTGATCTGGCGTAGCACGATCTGATAGGTCGACGCCGGTGCCGCGCCGCTCAGCGACAGCGTGCCCGAACCGCTGTTCCAACTCGCGCTGACACCGCCGCCGCCCGCACTCGCCAGGACGTCTTCGCCCACGACGTAGCCCGACGAGATCTGTACCGTCGCGCCCTGGATCGGATCGAGGTCGATGTCGTCGACCAGGATCCCGCTATCCCACACGACCGCGCCGTCGTCCTCGGTGTACGCGAGCGTGCCTCCGGACGTGACCACGGTCGGCGGGTTGTTGGGCGCGGCCCCGGCGAGCGCCACGCCGAACACGAGGACTCCACCGACGAGCAGCAGGAACGGGAGCGCGAAGCGCCGGGCGCGCGAGCGCGCGCCGAGATCTGCGGCGGTACCAGGGCGCGCGTCACGCGACGGATCGCGCGCGCGCCCGGGCCCTCCACCCGACCCTTCGGGGTGCATGGCGTCTCCATCGGCGATTCGGCCCAGCGGAGAAGGGCCTCGCTCACGGTTCCGGGGCGCCCCCAGCGGGTGATTGCCACGCAGCGCGCGAGGCGCGACCGCGAAGCTTCAGGCGCCGGGTTCCTCGCCGATCTCACGCAGCGCGGCCGCGATTGCAGTGCGGAGTCGCCGTGCGGTGCCCGGCGCGAGGTGCGCGACGAGGCCGTAGCCGGCCCGCCCGACCTCTTCGACGGTCAGCACGACGCGCAACTCGCCCATTCCGCACGCATCGCAGTCGTCGGACAACGCCACCGCCCAGGACACCGGCGCGCGTTCGTCGTCGTCGAGCGGATGGTCGTCGACCGAGTCGTCGATGGATCGGCGCATCCGCAGAGTCTCGCACCGGCGTTGCCCCTCGGCGTCGTTCTCGGCAGGTGTATCCGCCAAGCCAGGTTTCCGAGCCAGGTTTCCGAGCCAGGTTTCCGAGCCAGGTCTCCGAGCGGCTCAGAGCAGCGAGAGGACGAGCAGGGCCTGCGCGACGTGGTACGTGATCATGATGAGCACTGATGCGTTGCGGATCGGTGCGACGAAGCGCGTCCAGCCGATCATCGCGTCCGATGCTGCGAAGGTGACGGCGCCCAGCGCGGCGAGCGCCGACCCCGAACCGATCGAGGCCGTGATCATGAGCGAGATGACCACGATGTAGATCGCGACCGGTGGAGCCGCTGCGGCATCGGCGCGTCGCGCCCCGCCCACGATCCGGGTGCCGATAGGGCCGAAGACCGCTGCGACGCCAACCCCGCCGAGCAACGCCGCGGGTGCGTCGATGCCCGCGGCGACGAATCCGCCCACGTAGGCGAGGTGGCCGACGAGGAACGCACCGAGACCCGCGACGAAACGATCGGATGGCAGCATCAGCAGCACGTCGCCCGCCAGCGAACATACGAGTGCGACGACGAACCACAACCGCACCGAGTCGGACGTCGCGTCGAGCGTGACGGCCGCGCCGATCAATGCAGCGAGCGTCGCGGGTTTGCACAGGTATTCGAGTGTGCGGAGGTCGCGGACACGCGACACCCAGTCGCCGAGCGCAAAGCCACCGGCGACGACGAACAACGCGAGCGCCGCCGTGGTCATGAGCGCCGCACGCTACCCGGAGCGGTTGCGGACCGAGGTTAGCGGAGCGTCGCGTCCTCGAGTAATCGCGGTGTGTTTGGCCGAGTCGGGTCGGTCAGGTCGGCGACGTGGGTCGCGATTCGATTTCGGGCGTCATGCCCGCCGGACGCGATGCGTCGGTCGTGTCGCGGACGTCGACGATGTCACCGACGCCGATCGTCGTCTCGAGTTCTTCGAGCGCGTCGTCGATTCGCGACGCGATCGCGCCGGGGTCGGGAATCAATTCGGGGCAGGACATGAACCCGAAGTCGATCGAGTCGCAGTACGACAGCACGGTGATGTTGAGGGCCATGTCGAAGAGCAACGGCCCCATCGGATACATCGCCTCGAGCCGGGCGCCCGCCATGTAGAGCGGCATCGGCGGACCGGGAACGTTGGAGATCACCAGATTCACGGGTGGCGGCGCGGCGCGGCCGAGCCCGGAGATGCTGTACGCGCGCGCCGCCAGGCCGATCAGTCCGGGCGGAGTCGTCTCGGTGAGGCCCATGATGCGGTGGACCGACAGTGCCCGCTGCATCTCTTTGGCGCCCTGCGTGCTCTCGTGGATCACCCTGACCCGCGCTGTCGGATCGTCGAGGTCGGTCGCGAGCGATGCGAACAACGACCCGACCTTGTTGCCGACATCGTTCTTGTCGTCCTCGTTTCGCAGCGACACGGGACACTGCGCGATAAGGGGACTGCGCGGCAGGTCGTCGATGTCGAGCAGATACGAACGAAGCGCTCCCGAACACAGCGCGAGGACGATGTCGTTGAGCTTGACGTCGTAGGCGCGCCGCAGCGCCTTGACCCGATCGAGATCGACGCGCGCCGCGGCGAACCGTCGGCGTGGTGTGAGCGCCCCGTTGAGGGTGGTGCGGGGCGCCGAATACGGCGTCGCCAAAGTGGTCCGGCGCGCCACACCCAACGCCGCGACGCCCTGGCGAACCGTCTGCCCACCGAAGCGCATCGCTCGGTACGGCGACCGTGCGAATGTGTTGAACAGGCCGCGCGCCACCATCTCGGGCGTTGACGGAACCCGTCGGTGGGCAATCGACTCGCGTGTCTCGGTCGGCGCCGGCCGCGGCTCAGGCGTCAGGTCGAGGGTGATCTCGGCAAGACCCGCGCCCGAGACGCCATCGATGATCGCATGGTGGATCTTGGTGAGCACCGCGACCTTGCCGCCGGCGAGGCCTTCGATGAACCACATCTCCCAGAGCGGCTTGCGGCGATCGAGCTTGTAGCTCGCCAACCGGCCGACCAACTCACCGAGTTCGGCGTCACCGCCGGGCGCAGGGACGGCAACGCGCCGGATGTGGAAGTCGGGATCGAAGTCCTGTTCCTCGATCCACCCGGGGCGATCGAGTCCGAGCGGGACGTCCATCATCTTCCAACGGAACTGCGGGAGTTGTGGGAGCCGCTCGATCGTGAGATCGCGGACCCGCTCGAAGCTGAAGCCCGGGACTCCACGCGGGTCGGCGATCATCACCGCCGACACGTGCATGTGCCACTCGGGAGTCTCGCCGTAGATGAACGCGGCGTCTTGGCCACCCATCCGCAACATCGCTGCCCCCTCGTCCTGGTGCTCGCGGCTGCGGTCCACGGCCGGGGATGATCGGGACCAGGGGTAGTTTGCCACTCGATGCCTGCGCCTGCACCGACCTCGGAGAGTGAGTCACCCGGCCGCGGCGAACCCGCCAGTGCGGTGCCGGCGCCTCGGATGCACCGGCGCGACGCCGCCGGCGTCCCTCGGGTGAACGTGACGCTGGGTGTGCGCGCACACGTGCTCGCCGACGACGCCATCCGCGTCGCGTTCGCACGCCTGCGGCGGCCGCCGACCGACCTCGAATGGGCGCGCACCCACCACGAGTCGGCACTCGCGGCAGATCGGTTCGCGCGCGAGGGTTGGCTCGGTGACGTACGCGCCTTCCACCCCGAACCCGCGCCGCTCACCGACCCGGCGCTCCGCGCGAGCCGGGCCGCGCAGCGCCGCGTCGAACGCATGAAGTTCGACAGCCGCTGGGTGCCGCCCACCGACATCGGGCGCGATCGCTGGGTCGCCGACTCGACGAACGCGATCGCGCGCGCCACCGTGCTGCGCCACCGCAAAGGTCCGCGCCCGTGGGTGATCTGCATCCACGGCACCGAGATGGGCCGCGACGCGGACCTGCGATCGTTCCGAGTCGGACGCCTATACGACGAACTCGGCTGCAACGTGGTGCTGCCGATCCTTCCACTGCACGGCCCGCGCCGCGGCGAGTCGGCCATCCAACTCCCGTCGATCGACGTGATGGACAACGTCCACGGGTTGGCACAGGCGGCGCACGACGTCCGCCGTATCGTCAGCTGGGTCCGCGAACAACAGCCGACCCGAATCGCGATCATGGGCGTGTCGCTCGGTGGCTACGTCACCGCACTCGTCGCCGGACTCGAACGCGAACCGTTCGACTGTGTGCTGCCGATCATCCCCGCAACCGATTTCCCCTCGCTGTTCCGGCGACAGTCGCCGCCTGACATCGTCGCCCGCCTCGACGCGATGGACGAGGCGACGCGGGCCGTGCACTCGGTCGTGTCGCCGCTTCGCTTCACGACGGTCACGCCGCGGTCACGCCGCGCGATCGCCGCCGGTCTCGCCGACAAGTTGATCGATCCCGTCGACCAGGTCGCTCCGCTGTGGGAACACTGGGACCGGCCCCTCATTCACTGGTACCCGGGCGGCCACGTCGGCCATCTCGTGCGCCGCGACCTGCGCACGTTCATCATCACGACGCTCAGCCGATCCGGGATCGCCACCGTCTGAACCCCCGCGAGGAGACCGCCATGGGCTTCCATCACGTCGCAGTCACCACCACGGACCTCGACGCCACCCACCGCTTCTACACCGATGCCATGGGCTTTCGGCTCGTCAAGGTCATCGCTGCGCCGAACCCCGAATCACGCGAGGGTGAGCAGCCGTGGTCGCGCCACGTGTTCTACGACACGGGCAACGGCGAGATGTTCGCGGTGTGGGACATCCACGACTCGGCGCTCGGCGAGTACGACCCTGCCATCGCCACCGGGCTCGGTCTGCCGATCTGGTCGAATCACATCGCCTTTCACGCGTCGAGCCTCGACGATCTCGCCGCCTGCCGAGAGCGGTGGCTCGACCAGGGCATCGACGTGCTCGAGGTCGATCACGGTTGGTGCACGAGCATCTACACGACCGACCCCAACGGCATCATGGTCGAGTGGTGTGTCACGACCCGTGACTTCACCGACGTCGATACCCGCGAAGCCGAGCGGTTGCTCCACGCCGAGTCGCCGCAGCTCGACGCGGGCAAGCGCCCCAAGCTGTACCGCGCCGCCGACCGCACACCGGCCTGAACCACCGCGACGGCCGAGACGGCCGCGACGCGCGCGACGCGCGCGTCAGCCGATCACCCGCGCCGCCCGCAGCAGCGCGAGTTCGTCGTCGCTGCGACCGGCGAACTCACGGAGCACCGCGACCGTATCGGCGCCGAGGTCGCGTCCGACGTGGCGCACACCGCCGGCGGTACGGCTCAGTTTCGGCACGACCCCTTGCATGGGGACCGGTCGGTCGAACCCCGGCGCGGCGAGCCGCAGGATCATGTCGCGCGCGGCGATGTGTGGATCGACAGCCAGGTCGGCCGCGGTGTTGATCAATCCCACGGGGACGCCGTGCCCTTGGAGCCGCGCGAGCACGACAGCGTGCGGCCGGGTCGACGTCCACGCGGCGATTTCGTCATCGAGTCGCGCTTGATTGGCCGCACGCGCCGCGAAGTCGTGATAGCGCACGTCGATCGCGAGGTCGGAGCGATCCATCGCGGCACAGAGCCGCACGAAGATCGGGTCGGCGTTCGCCGCGATGACGACGTCCCTGCCGTCGGCGCACGGATAGGCATTGCTCGGCGCGACCCCAGGCAGAATCCCGCCTGTGCGGCCGCGCACCTCGCCACCGATCTCGTGATCGGCGACGGTCGATTCCATCAGCGCGAGCACCGCTTCGTAGATCGCGACATCGACCTCTTGGCCCTTGCCGCTGCGACTGCGCTCGTGTAACGCCGCGAGCGTGCCGATCACCGCGAACAGCGCCGCGAGTGAGTCGCCGAGCGACACGCCGGCACGCGCCGGAGGCCGGTCCGGATCGCCGGTGATGTGACGCAGCCCTCCGACCGCTTCGGCGATCGATCCGAAGCCAGGCTCGCTGGCGCGCGGTCCGGTCTGGCCGTAACCGCTCACGTGCGTGAAGATCACGGCCGGATTGCGCGCCGCGATGCGGTCGTAGCCGATTCCCCATTCGGCCGCGAGTCCCGGCCTGAAGTTCTCGAGCACCACATCGACGTGCGCCGCAACGTCACGGACGGCTGCCCTCCCCCGTTCATCGCGGAGATCGATGGCCACAGAGCGCTTGTTGCGGGCGATCGCCGGCCACCACAACGAGACCCCACCCACGGTGCGGTAGCCGCGCATCGGGTCGCCCGTCCCCGGAGGCTCGATCTTGATCACCTCGGCCCCGAGGTCACCAAGCAGCTGCCCGGCGAACGGGCCGGCGATGAAACTGCCGAGTTCGAGCACCACCAAGCCATCGAGCGCGCCGGCCACGGCGGAGGTCGCGTCGAGTTGCCCGATGCGCGCGCCATCGATCGGATCGTGGTTCACGACTGAGCGACGCTACGACGCGCCGACCGCCCGTCGAGGATCCGCCGGTGGACCTTCCCGATCCCTCCGCGTCGCCGCGCCGGTAGCGTCGAGCGGTCACGACGGGTATCCGGCACGGAGACGGGACTGGCATGAAGGTGCGGGTCGGCTACGGCATCACAGGAGCACGACCGCTCGCGCCCGCCGCGTTCGCGGCCCTCGTCGACGCGCTCGAGGGGCACGGTTGGGACTCACTGTGGTTGTCGGAGCGGATCGGCGCACCTTCACCGGATCCCGTCACCGCCCTGGCGTACGCCGCCGGGCGAACCCGACGGATCAAGTTCGGGACGAGTGTGTCGGTGCTGCCGGGTCGAAATCCCGCCGATCTCGCCAAGCAATGGGCGACCCTCGATCAGCTGTCGGGCGGACGCGCGCTCCCCGCGTTCGGACTCGGAGTGGTGCACCCGAACGAACAGCAAGCCTTCGGCGTCGAGCGCGGCGAGCGCGTGGCTCGCTTCGAGGAGATGCTGCCGCTGCTGCGCCGGATCTGGAACGAGGACTCGGTCGATCACGACGGAGCGTTCTTTCAGTACGAAGGGCTACGCGTCGAGCCGAAGCCGACGAAGCGGCTTGACGTGTGGATGGGAGGGCGAGCACCCGCGGAACTGCGGCGCATCGGTCGACTCGCCGACGGCTGGCTCGCGAGTTTTGCGATGCCCGAAACGTGCGCGCGAGGCCGCGACGCGATCGAGCGGGCTGCACGCGACGCCGGTCGGGCGATCGAACCCGATCACTTCGGTGCGATGATCTTCTACCGGCACGGCCCGCTCGCCGAAGGCGTCGCTCAGCTCATCGCCAGCCGACCTGGCAACGACGTCGACCCCGAGGTGCTCGTGCCCGACGGCTTCGACGCGGTGCGCGATCGTTGCCTCGAGTACGTGAGGGCGGGGATTTCGAAGCTCGTGCTCGTGCCCTTCACCGAGCCGCGCGATTGGGGCGAAGAGCTCGCTGCCGGCGCGGCCGCAATCCGTGCGATCGAGACCTGAGCGAGACAGCTGGCCGGTGCGCGATTCCGGGTGCGATTTACGCTGCGATGTCCGGGGCCCGCCTGGTGGTCGTCATCGCATGTCAGGGTGCCAACACCAGCGGCGGCAGCGGCAACGGCACGACGATCGGTTCGTTGACCCCGGTTCTCGTTCTCTAGCGGGCCCGGGCGGGGACCCTGCGTCAGCGACGCTCGTAGCTCCATTCACCGACACGCGGCATCGTGAGCCGGTGCCGCGGCGACGTCTCCTCAAGCCGCGACGTGTCCTCGTAGGCGGCGTCACCCTGGTAGATCGCGACCCCGAACCCGTCGCCGAAGTGGATGCGCGGCCGGAAGTCGAACGGTTCCTCGTCACCCAGACCTTCGAGCGCGGCCGCGACGCCGTCGAAACGACGTAGCGACTCCAGGGTCACGAACTGCGGCGGCGCGAGGTCGATCTCGCCGCCGAGTCGGGCCGCGAGCGCCGCGGCGGGCGCGAACCAGCGCAGCGCGTCGGACTCGATGCCGTCGGCAACCGCCTCGCCGCTCCCCTCGCCGAGAGGCCCGGCGAAGAACCATGTCGCGAACCGCTTCGGTGCGATGTCGGGGGTCGTCCAGTTCGACACGTGCACGAGCGCAGCCGCGTGCACGAGAACGCCGGCCTCTTCGTGCGCCTCGCGCACCGCCGCCACGCGGGCCGCGTCGAGTTCGTCGCGCGCACCCACCCAGTCGGCGTCATCGACCCGGCCACCGGGGAAGACCCATGCTCCACCATGAAAGTTCATCTTCGACGAGCGGCGGCCCATCAGCACTTCGAGTCCGTCGGGACCGTCGCGCAGAATCGCGACCGTCGCCGCGGGTCGTGCCTCGGCACCACTCGGCTCGAGCCTTCCCCCACTCGCCTCGCGGATCCACTTGCTCATGGCGCCGCACTCTACGGCGTGCGCCGCTTCGGTGACTCAGCGACGACGCTCGCCGTTGGTCGGTTGGAGCCGCGCGGTCAGGGTGCGGTCGCGGCCTCGAGTGCCTCGATCGCGGTCGGTGTTTCGAGCGCGGCCAGCGTCGCACCCGCGAGCACGAACAATCCCCCGATCACGATCTGTGGGTTGACCGGGTCGTCGAAAGCGAGTGCCGTGAGCACGATCCCGAACGGTGCTTCGAGCATCATGATGATCGCCGTGCGGGCCGAGCCCAGCGGGCCGACGACCACGAACCACAACGTGAACGCGGCCGCGGTCGCCACGGCCATCGCGCCGATCGGCGCGATGGCATCGCCGGGCAAGGCGCCGAAGTCGCCGCGCGCGACTCCCCACGCGCTCACGCCGAGCGAGGCGCCAAGCGCGACCCAGCCGGCCGACGTGAGCGGCTCGGTCCGGCGAACCAAACGCGCGCTCAGGAGCACATAGCCCGTGTAGCACGCGATCGACGCGGCGACGTACACGACGCCGAGCCCGGCCAGATGTGCGTCGCCTCCCGATCCGAATGCGACGACCGTGGTGCCACCCACGGCGAATACCACGGCCGAGGCGATCCGCACCGAGGCGCGCAACGCGCCGAGTACGACCTCGCACAGCGCGACGATCACGACATGGGTGTAGAAGAGCACGACGATGATCGACGTCGAACCGTGGCGGATGGCCAGGAAGAAGAAGATCGACTCGACGCCGTACGCGACCACCCCGAGCATGACGACGCGAACACGTTCGCCCGGGGCGGGAACGAGCGGTCGCCGCAGCGCCGCGAGAACCGCCAGCATCACCAGCGCGGTGAGCGCGAAGCGCACCGACAGCATCGCGGTGATCCCTGCACCGGTGCGTTGCGTGGCCCTGCCCCACACGAGCGTGTTCGCGAATGCGAACGCGCCGAGCATCGCGAGCGTCGCGTGGCGCAACGCGGCAGTCAGATCCCGGTGATCGCGCCCGCGATCATCCCCAGCGTGAACAGCCCACCAGCACGGCGCGTCAGCAGGAACGAGTGCGGCGCGAACCACAACGGCCACACCGGATTGGGCACCGGAGACTCCGGTGGCTTCGGAGAGTCGTATGCCGTCCAGACTCGTTTCGCGAGCGGGTACGACAGCGCTACGACGATGGTCCACACCGGCAGGACGCGCGTCGCAGCGAGCACGAGGACGAAGCCGTAGAAGGCCACGAACATGCCCTGGGTCACGCGGCGGGCGCGGACGTCGCCGAGCAGAACCGGCAACGTGTTCGTGCCGTCGGGCCCGTCCCACGCTGCCTTGTCGATGTGTTTGCCCATGAGCACGGTGGTGCACAGCACCGCGTACGGCAACGATGCGAGGACCACCGCGCCCGGCGCGGTGCCGGTTGCCGCGTAGTAGCAGCCCCCCACCATCAAGGGGCCCCACACGACAACAACGGTAGGTTCGCCGAGGCCGCGCTTCTTCAGGCGGAGCGGGGGCGCCGTGTACGCCGCTGACAGCACGAAGCCCCCGAGGGCGAACGCGACGATCCAGCCGTCGCGCGCGAGCGTGAGGACGATCATGATCGCGAGGCACAGCGTGTTGACGGCGAGCACAAGTCCGGCGAGACCGCGCTTGGTGATGACTCCCGACAGCACGGGATGCGGGGAGTAGAGGTTGCGCGGGTAGTCCTCGCGGTCCGTGCCGACCTCGACGTCAAAAAGGTCGTTCATCAAGTTGTTCGCCATGTGCGCGAACAGGATCCCCGCGGCCGAGAGCGCGAACCATCCCCACTGCACGTCGGCGTCGCGATACACGGCGAGCAGACCCGCGAGCGAGGCTGCGACGAGCGTCATCGGAAGGACGCCGGCGCGGGTCAGATAGAGCCACTTGCTCACCGGGTCCATACGGCCGCGCGGCGGATTCGTCGTGGCGAGCACGTACAACCATTTCTGTACGAGTCGCGGCTCGCTCGTGTCAACTCCCGGATCGGTCGTGCCCGGATCGGTCGTCGTCGCCATGGCGTGGCAGGTTAATTCGCAGCTGGGCTTCGGTCGGAGGCACGAAGATCCGGGAACCAACGGGTGGGGTTCTGACCGGCGGCCTACCTCGGTTCGCCACACCGATCCTCGGACTAGCGGATTTTCGACATAACCGGGAATGTCTGATTTCCGCTGGCAAGTGTCGCGCCGACAGCGCATGATCACCGGGCGATGCTCGACGAGGACCAATGCTGGCGGATCTGCGACGCGCACGACGCGCGCTTCGACGGTCGCTTCATCGTCGCGGTGCGCACGACGCGGATCTACTGCCGACCGTCGTGCCCGGCTCGCCCGCTGCGCCGAAACGTGACCTTCTTCCCGACCGCGGCGGCGGCGCAGCAAGCTGGCTACCGGGCATGCAAGCGCTGTCGCCCCGACGCCGCACCCGGATCACCGGAGTGGAACCTACGCAGTGATGCGGTCGCTCGGGCGATGCGCCTGATCGCCGATGGCGTCGTCGATCGTGACGGTGTCGCCGGGCTCGCGAGCCAACTCGGGTACAGCGACCGTCACCTCACGAGGCTGATGAGCAGCGAACTCGGAGCTGGTCCGCTCGCGATCGCCCGTGCGCAACGGGCCCAGACGGCACGAACGCTTCTCGAAACGACGGACCTACGCGTCAGCGATGTCGCTCACGCCGCAGGCTTCGGCAGCATCCGCCAATTCAACGACACGATCCGCGAGGTGTTCGCCAGCAGTCCTACCGACCTGCGCCGCGGCGCATCGCACGATCGACAACGCGAACCCGGCCGCCTTGCGCTGAGGCTCGCGTATCGCGCACCGTTACCGAGCGATGTGCTGTTGAGATTCCTCGCCGCGCGCGTGATTCGCGGCGTCGAGAGCGTTGACGAAGCCGGATACCACCGCGTCCTACGCCTACCGCGCGGCATTGGAGTCGTTCACGTCCGTACTCCCAGCGAAGCCGACAGCCCACACCTCGTGATCGCACTCGATCTCGAGCACCTCGCCGACCTCCCCGTCGCGGTGCAACGGGTCCGCGCCACCCTCGATCTCGACGCCGACCCGGAAGCGATCGACTCGGTGTTACGCAAGGACCCCGCACTTCGGCGTTCCCTGCGCGCTCGACCGGGGTGCCGCGTCCCTGGGACATCGGATCCGACCGAACTGCTGGTGCGGGCCGTGCTCGGGCAGCAGGTCTCCGTGGCCGGGGCGCGCACGCTCGCCGCGCGGCTCGTCGCGCGCCTCGGCACGCCGGTCGTGGACCAGGGCGAACTCACGCACGCATTCCCCGATGCCGAGACCATCGCCGACGCAGACCTCTCCTGGCTCGGGATGCCCAGCGCGAGGCGCGCCACCGTGCGCGATGCATGCAGCGCGATCGCGGGCGGCAAGCTCGTCCTCGATCCGGGCCGCGACCGTGACGAGTTACGCCGCGAACTCGACGCGATCCGCGGCATCGGACCGTGGACCACCGAGTACATGGCGATGCGCCTGTTGCACGATCCCGACGCGTTCCCCTCCACCGATCTCGGCGTCTTGCACGGCGCGCGATCGTTGGGACTGCCCAGCGACCCGCGTGCGCTCACGGATCATGCCCAGCGCTGGCAGCCGTTCCGTGCCTACGCCGTCCAGCACCTCTGGAACGCCCTCGACCCGGGAGAAACCCGATGATGACACCGAACACGAAGCCTCAGACCCCGACCGTGCCCAGGTCGAGCGCGGCCGCGACGGGCACGACACGCGCCCGACCGAATCGTGTACGCGCGGACGTTGCGACGTGGCAAGGGCGTTTCGGCCCGTTCACTGCCGTCGTCCGCGACGGCGTCGTGCTCGCGAGCGGGTGGACCTCCGACGTCGATTGGCTCGTCGCGCTCGTCGCGGCCGCGGACCGTCCCTCCGAACTGCGTGAACGGCGGACGCTGGGCGACGTCAGCCGCGCGGTCGATGCCTACGACGCGGGTGCGATCACCGCGATCGACGCGATCCCGGTGCACCAACACACCGGAGCTTTCCACCATGAGGTGCGTGAGCAACTGCGCGCCATCCCGCCCGGAGCACCACTCAGCTATGCAGAACTGGCGGCCGCTGCCGGGCGGCCGCGCGCCGCCCGAGCTGCCGGAACGGCCTGTGCACGGAACCCGACGTCGCTCTTCGTGCCCTGCCATCGAGCGGTCGGCAGCAACGGCTCGCTGCACGGCTTCGGTTGGGGGCTCGCGCTCAAGGCCGCGCTGCTCGACCACGAATGCGTGCACGCCACGCTCGGGTCCGACACGCCCGGAGAGGTCCCAGGAGGGCTTCGTAGACTCCCGTTGTGACTGCGGCTGCGATCGACATCAACGACTTCTACTCGCTCGACGACACGCTGACCGACGAGGACCGGCTGCTACGCGACACGGTGCGCCGCTTCGTCGACGACAAGTGGATGCCGATCGTCGCCGACCACTTCGAGGCGGGCACGTTTCCGCGCGACCTGGTACCCCAGATCGCCAACCTCGGCTTGCTCGGAATTCATCTCGACGGTTACGGATGCGCCGGCGCACCTGCGACGGCATACGGAGTCGCGTGCCGCGAACTCGAGCGCGGCGACAGCGGATTGCGGAGCTTCGTGTCGGTCCAAGGATCGCTGTGCATGTTCCCGATCTGGAAGTACGGAACGGAAGAACAGAAGCACGACTGGCTGCCGCGCATGGCCGCCGGCGAGTTCATCGGCTGCTTCGGTCTCACCGAACCTGACCGCGGCTCGGACCCGGGTTCGATGCTCACGCGCGCGACGCGTGACGGCGACGACTGGCTGCTCAACGGCGCGAAACGTTGGATCACGAACGCGACGATCGCCGACCTCGCCATTGTCTGGGCGCAGACCGACGAGGGGATCCGTGGCTTCGTCGTGCCGACCGACACCAAGGGGTTCGACGCCCGGCCGATCGAGAAGAAGCTCTCGCTGCGCGCGTCGGTGACCGGCGAGTTCTACCTCGACGACGTACGCGTTCCCGAGCGCTTTCGCCTCCCGGGCGCCACCGGGCTCAAGGGCCCGTTGTCGTGCCTCTCCGAGGCTCGCTACGGGATCGTGTGGGGCGCGGTCGGAGCGGGTCTGGCCTGCCTCGAGGCCGCACGTGACTACGCGACCGGCCGCCCCCAGTTCGACCGACCGATCGCGGGATTCCAGCTCACCCAGGCGAAGATCGCCGACATGCTCACCGACATGACGAACGCGTCGTTGCAGGCGTACCGCCTCGGCGCGCTCAAGGAGGCCGGGCGGGCGCGACCGGCGCACGTTTCGATGGCGAAACGACACAACGTGCGGGCCGCGCTCGACACCGCCAGGACGGCTCGGACGATCCTCGGCGCGAACGGCATCAGCCTCGAGTACCCGGTCATCCGCCACATGGTCAACCTCGAGAGCGTGCTCACCTACGAGGGCACCGAGGAGATTCACACGCTCGTGCTCGGCGAAACCGCGACCGGCCTGTCGGCCTACCGATGAACGAGATCTTCCGAGACTCGACCCACCCGATCGAATCGCGGGTCGAGGACCTGCTCGCGCGGATGACGCTCGAGGAAAAGGTGGCGCAGCTCGCGTGCGCATGGTCGACGCAACTCGTCGAGTCCGACGCGTTCTCCGAGCGGCGCGCCGCACAGCACCTCGCGAACGGGATCGGTGAGATCACGCGCATCGGTGCGTCGACCGGGCTGCGGCCGCAGGGAAGCGCCGCGTTCGCGAACGCAATCCAGCGCTACCTCGTCAAACACACGCGCCTCGGGATCCCCGCCATCGTCCACGAGGAGTCGACCGCCGGGCTCTGTGCTCGTGACGCGACACAGTTCCCGCAGGCGATCGGGCTCGCGTCGACCTGGAACCCCGATCTCGTTGAACGCATGGCCGGCATCATCCGCGAACAGATGCTCGCCGTCGGCGCCCGTCACACGCTCGCGCCGGTGCTCGACATCGCTCGCGACCCACGGTGGGGGCGAGTCGAAGAGACCTACGGGGAGTCGCCGTATCTCGCGGGCCGCCTCGGAGTCGCCTACGTGCGCGGGCTGCAGACCGACGATCCGCGGCGCGGCGTCGCGTGCACGGGCAAGCACTTCCTCGGCTACGGCCTCTCCGAGGGTGGCATGAACCACGCGCCAGTGCACCTCGGGTCGCGCGAGCTGCGCGAGGTGTTCGCCGAGCCATTCCGCTGCGCGATCGACGAAGCCGGGCTCGCCACGATCATGAACGCGTACAACTCGATCGACGGGCTCGCGTGCGGCGCGTCCAAGGCGATCCTCACCGATCTGTTGCGCGGCGAACTGGGGTTCACGGGGGCGGTCGTCGCCGACTACTTCACGACCGGGTTGCTCATGGCGCACCATGCCGTCGCCGCCGACGAGGGCGAGGCCGGTCAGCGCGCACTCGAGGCCGGCCTCGACATGGAGTTGCCAGCGTTGCACTGCTACGGCGCGCCGCTCATGGAGCGTGTTCGCGACGGTCGTCTCAGCGAGGCGATCATCGACCGCTCGGTGCGCAGAGTGCTGTACCTCAAGTTCGTGCTCGGCCTGTTCGAGCAGCCCTACGTCGAGGTCGATGCCGCGCCGATCCGGTACCGCACCGCCGACGCGACGACGGTCGCACGCGAACTCGCCAGGCAGGCGATCGTGCTGCTCGAGAACGACGGAGTGCTGCCGCTCGACCCGGCCCGTGGACCCATCGCGGTCGTGGGGCCCGCGGCCGACGACCCACGTCTGCTCCAGGGCGACTATTCGTATCCCGCGCACGTCGAGATCGTGTACGCCAACCGCGGTGCCGACACGGGCTCGATACTGCCCGCCGCGGGCGGAGCGTTCCAGCCCGGTCCGTACTTCCCTCCGACCGTCACCCCGCTCGCCGCCATCCGCGCGCTCGTCGGGCCCGATGTGGATGTCCGTTACGCCGCAGGTGGCAGCGTGCACGAGTCGAGCGACGCCGACCTCGACGGGGCTGTCGCCGCGGCGCGTGGCGCGGCCGTCGCGATCATCGCAGTCGGCGGCCGATCCGGCCTGCTCGCCGACTGCACGACCGGTGAGTTCCGCGACGCGACCGACCTCGCGCTCACGGGCCGGCAAGCCGAGTTGATCGCCCGCGTCGCCGCGACCGGGACGCCCACCGTCGTCCTCGTGATGAGCGGCCGGATTCACACCCTCGAAGACGTCATTCCCCATGCCAACGCGCTGATGTGGGCAGCGCCGCTCGGCGAACAGGGAGGCGCCGCACTCGCCGACGTCGTGTTCGGGCGGGTCCCGCCCAGCGGGCGGTTGCCGATCTCGATCCCACGCCACGTCGGGCAGATTCCTGTCCATCACGACCACCGAAGCGGAGGCGGGCGCAGCCAGATGCTCGGTGACTACATCGACCGGCCCTCATCGCCTCGGTACTGGTTCGGCGAGGGACGTTCGTATTCATCGGTCGACTACCTCGCACTCGACGTCGATGCACCGGCGACAGCGACCCCTGCTCGCGTCGGCGTGACGGTCGAGAACGCCGGCTCGACGCCGATCACCGAGGTCGTTCAGCTCTACGCGCGCGACCTGGTCGCACGAGTTGCTCGGCCCGTTCGCCAGCTCGTGGGCTTCAGGCGCGTCGCGCTCGGACCCGGCGCCGCCGCAACGGTTGAATTCGTGGTCGACCCGACGCAGTTCGCGTACTACGACGAGCGTTTGCGCCTTGTCGTCGAGCCAGGCGAGGTGCAGTTCATGTCGGGTCCTCACAGCGGCTCGTTGAACCTCGTCGCCACGCTGATCATGACGGGCGACGAACGCGTCGTCGCGCCCAACGATCGGGTGCCCACTTCGGTCCGAGTGCTCACCGACGGCGCGCGGTGACCGCGCGTTACGAGCGACGGCTCATTCGGCGCAGCAGGTATGCGGTGCCGACACCGACGCCCGCACCGCCGGTCACGATGCCGGCACCGATCGCAGCTCGCAGTCCGTGGCGCGGCTCGACGCGCAGGATCTCCCACTCACGTTCGAGTGCAATCGACCGCAGCGCCTTGTCGGGGTTGACCGCGACGGCCCTGCCAACCCGTTCGAGCATCGGCTGGTCGCTGATCGAGTCGGAGTAACCCCACGAGGCGTCAAGGTCGATGCCGGCGCGTTCGGACTCGGACTCCATCGCTACGACCTTGCCCGATCCGTAGCAGAACGGTCCGACGAGTCGGCCCGTGTAGGTGCCGTCGGCGTCGGTCTCGGCGCGAGTTGCAAGCGCGCCGGTCATGCCGAGCGCACGTGCGACCGGTTCGACGACCTCGATCGGCGAGGCAGAGCACAGGTAGGTCGGCACACCGGCGCGTTCGTGATCGAGGATCCGGCGGTAGATCTCGGGGTACACGTTCAACAGGATCGGACCGAGCACCTCGGGCAGCAACGCTTCGAGCCCCGCCCGCGTGCGGCCCTGTACCGCGGCGAGTACTTGGTCGCGCGCAGCTTCGGACTGTTCGTCGGACGCGCCCCGCCGCTTGAACCAGAACGTCTTCCACGCGCCGCGCAGCAACATCCGGCGCGAGTAGAACCCCGACTTCACCGCAGCCTTGGCGAAGAAGTAGGTGCTCGCGCCCGACATGACCGTGCGGTCGAGATCGAAGAAGGCGCCGGGAGCCTTTGCGGGGTCAGCGGGGTCAGCCATGAGACCCGATTGTCGCGCTCAGTTGCGCGGAACCTTGCTCCACGGCACGTCACGGTCGACCCGTGGCTCGCCCGGGAGCCCGAGCACCCGCTCGCCCAGGATGTTGCGCATGATGTTCGTCGTCCCGCCCTCGATCGAGTTCGCCTGGACTCGGAGGAACGCCTTGGTGGGCGACGACAGGTCGAGCGCGGTGCGCGGGCGCTCGAACGTGTAGCCGTCATAGAGCACGGACTCCATGCCACGCTGGTTCATCACCCAGTTCGCGATCCGCTGGTTGAGCAGCGCCATCGCCAGCTTGCCCGTCGAACCCTCGGGACCGGGTGTCCCCTTCTTGCGGTTGCCCGAGGCGCGAATGTTCGTCAAGCGCAGGCACTCGGCGTCGACCCACATCTTCATCAACTCGTCACGCGCGACGAGATCGTCGCCGGCACCCTGTTTCCAGACGTTGACGGCCGACCCGATCAACCCGCTGCCGCGCGGCGCAACCTGACCTCCGATCGACACGCGCTCGTTCATAAGCGTCGTGAGCGACACGTGCCAGCCCTCACCCACGTCGCCGAGCCGCTCGGAGTCGGCGATCCTGACGTCGCTGACGTACACCTCGTTGAACTCGGCCTCACCCGTGATCTGCACGAGCGGCCGGACGTCGACGCCTGGGTCGTGCATGTCGATCACGAACATCGTGAGGCCCTTGTGCTTCACGGCCTCCGGGTCGGTGCGAGCGATGATGATGCCGTAGCGGGACAAGTGCGCGAGCGTCGTCCACACCTTCTGGCCGTTCAGGATCCACTCGTCGCCGTCACGCTCAGCACGCATCGAGAGGCCGGCGACGTCGCTGCCAGCTCCCGGCTCGGAGAACAACTGGCACCAGATCTCCTCGCCGGTGAACAGCGGGCGCAGGTAACGCTGCTTCTGTTCGTCCGAGCCGTGGGTGACGACGGTGGGCGCGCACATGCCGTAACCGATCGGGTTGCGTCCGTACGGCGACGGGCCGCGTCGCTTGCCGATCTCGCCGTTGATCGTGTTCTGCAGCTTCGGTGTCAGGCCGAGCCCACCGAAACCCTCCGGGAAGTGCACCCACGCGAGGCCGAGGTCGTACTGCACGCCAAGAAACTCCTCGGGCGTGGCTGATTCCGGCGAACACTTCGCGAACAACTCGTCGAGGAGTTCGAGGACGCGCGCTTCGTCTGACACTGCCGCCATCTCCTTCTCGGTGCTTCCTGAGTGCCCGGCGTTCTCCGCGGACATTTGCGCTGGTCGAGACCCGTCGCCCGCGAACTTGACCAACCGGTCAAGAGTACGGCGCGGGGCGTCCCCGGAGCCAACCCATGTCGGTCCCGCCCTCGGCGCCCTGTCACGATCGGCGCGCCGTCGCCGGAGAGAGTCGCGGGGAAGACTTGCGCGGATCCAGTTCGACCAGCACCATGATCGGCGTATGCGACGCTTCCTCGGCCTGTGTGCCGCGGCGACGCTCGCAGTGGGGGGGCTGAGCGCGTACTCGACAGCGGGCACCGGAAGTGCCGTGTACGCCAACGCGTGCGCGGGCACCCTCGCCACTTCGGCAACCGGTCCGGTGACGAACCCCGACATCCGTGAGGCCTCGGGAATCGTGGCCAGCCGTCGTCAACCGGGCATCTTCTGGGTGCACAACGACAGCGGGGACAGCGCCCGGTTCTTCGCGATCGATGCCGCCGGTCGGCGCCGTGCGACCTACGTCCTGCGCGGCATCACTGCGCTCGACTGGGAGGACATCGCGCTCGGACCGGGACCGATCGCCGGCGTCGACTACCTCTACATCGGTGACATCGGCGACAACTTCTTGCTGCGCGACTCGGTACGCGTGCTGCGATTGCGCGAGCCGACGGTGCCCGCCGTTGCAACCGTGCGCGTCATCTCGAGCGGCGTCGCGAGCTTGCGCCTGCGGTACCCCGACCGGCGACGCAACGCCGAGGCGATGATGGTCGATCCGCGCACGGCGATGCTCTACCTCGTGACGAAGCGAGTCGGGAGCGAGGGGATCCGGATCATGAGGACCCGCGCGACATGGCCGCACGGATCGCTCGTCACGCTCATCAGCTCGGGGCGCCCGAGCCTGCCGAACGGCGGCAACGTCACCGCGATCGACATGAGCCGTGACGGCCGCACGATCGCGCTCCGCACCTACAACGACGTGTACGTCTACGACGTCGCGACCGGCGCGGGCGCCGCGACCGCGCTCCAGTCGCTGCCGTGCGTCGCGAACGCTGCCCTCGAGCCGCAGGGTGAGGCGATCGCGTTCCACGCCGACGACCGCGGCTTCGTCACCATCAGCGAAGGCCCGAACCAACCGCTCAACCACCGCGACGCGTGACAGGGTCTCGCCCGTGCCACGGATGCGCTTCGCCGCGGGTGCGCTGGCACGCAACTCGCGATTGGCCGCCCTCGGGCTCCGTCGCACCGCACGGAGTGCCCGTCATCGCGTGCACCGACGGTTCGCGCGGACCGAGGCACGCGCCGCACTCGATGACGCGCACCAACTCCGCAACGCAGCCGATGTCGCCGCGGTCCTCGGTGCGATGAAGGGCGCGCTCATGAAACTCGGCCAGATGGCGAGCTACCTCGACGAGTCGATGCCCGAGGCGATGCGCGACGCGCTCACGACGCTCCAACAGGACGCACCGCCGATGAGCGCCGAACTCGCCGCCGACACCTTCGCGGCCGAACTCGGCCGGCCGCCGAGCCGGCTATTCGCCGAGTGGGATCCCGTTCCGATTGCCGCCGCGTCGATCGGTCAGGTGCACCGCGCGGTGACCCGAGACGGTCGCTCGGTCGCGGTGAAAGTGCAGTATCCGGGGGCCGACCGGGCGATCCGCAGCGACCTCGAGACGACCGATCTGCTGTTCCGCGCCATGAGCATGATGTTCCCCGGCCTTGAGCCGCGTGTTGTCGTGGCCGAACTCCGGGCCCGGCTCGTCGAAGAACTCGACTACCGGATTGAGGCCGACAACCAACGGCTGTTCGCCGACTGGTACCGCGACCACCCGTTCATCACGGTCCCCGATGTGTTCCCCGACCTCTCCAGTGCACGCGTGCTCACCACCGAGTTCGCGACCGGCGCACGCTTCGCCGAGGTTGCGTCGACCTGGACCCAGGCCGAACGCAACCTCGCAGCCGAGACGATCTTCCGGTTCGTGTTCCGCGGCATCTACTCGATTCATGCGTTCAACGGTGACCCGCACCCGGGCAACTACCTGTTCGCGCCCGGCGGCCGGGTCACATTTCTCGACTTCGGGCTCGTGAAGCGCTACACGCCGACCGAGGTGAAGCTGTTCGAAGACCTGATCGTCGCCATGTGCCTGCGTCACGACACGCCCGCGTTCCGTGCCCTCGTGGAGGAAGCCGGGATCCTGCGTCGCCACGCGAACGTCAGCGACGAGCAGGTGCGCGACTACTTCGGACACTTCTACGAGTTCGTGATCGACGACCGACCCGTCACCTTCGACACCGACTATGCGTCGGGGACCGTCCGCCAGATGTTCGACCTCACCTCGCCGCAGGCCGCGGTCGCCAAGGTGTCGAACGTCCCGAGCGCGTTCGTGGTGACGCAGCGCATCAACCTCGGCCTCCACGCCGTGCTCGGCGAACTCAATGCGACGGCGAACTGGCGACGGATCGCCGAAGAACTCTGGCCGTTCGTCGCGGGACCACCCTCGACGCCACTGGGTGAGGCCGAGGCCGAATGGATGCGCCGCACCCATCCGCAGCCTGAGGAGTGATCGGTCGGCGCCGGGCGGGAGTACCGTCGCGAGCATGGATGCGGTGCTCGTCGACACCAGCCGGCCGGTCGCACGGATAACGCTCGACCGGCCCGAAAAGCGCAATGCACTGTCGCTCCCCGTATTGCGCGAACTCACCGCCGCGCTCCGCCGAATCGGCGATCTCCGGAGCGTCCGCGTCGTCGTCATCGCGGGCACAGGCCCGGCGTTCAGTGCTGGACACGACATCGGCGAGATGATCGACGAACGCGGCCAGCTCTACTACGCGGAGTTGTTCGACGAGTGCGTCGCGGTGATGCAGGCGATTCGCGAGATTCCGCAACCCGTCATCGCGCGTGTGCACGCCATCGCCACCGCGGCTGGCTGCCAACTCGTGGCGGCCTGCGATCTGGCGATCGCCGCCGACACTGCGCGCTTCGCGACGCCCGGCGTGCACATCGGCCTGTTCTGCTCGACGCCGATGGTGCCGCTGTCGCGGGCGATCGGTCGCAAACGCTCGCTCGAGATGCTGCTCACCGGCGACCCAATCGATGCCACGACCGCGCAGGACTGGGGTCTCGTGAACCGCGTCGTGCCGCTCGCCGAACTCGACGCCACGGTCGACGCGCTCGCGCACAAGATCGCCGCCGCATCGGCGGCGACGATCGCGCTCGGCAAGCACGCGTTTTACGCGCAGGAGGCGGTCGACGAAGACGCCGCCTACGGCATCACCTCGCCGACGATGGCCGCGAACGCAATGCTCGACGACGCCCAGGAAGGCATGCAGGCGTTCGTCGAGAAGCGTCCCCCGCACTGGACGACCTGAGCGCCGCAGCTCACGACCACCACGGCCACGGCACGTAGCGCACGGCAGCCCAGGCCAGTTCAGGGCACGGGACACGCCGACCAGAGCCCCCGATCGCTCGCCTGCGCCTCGCCCTGCAGATCGGCGAACTCCTCGGCGTGCGCGACGTTCGGAGGGACCGTATACGCGTACGCGTATCCGTCACCGACGAGCGAGGCGTTCACGAACAGCCCGTCGTGCTCGCGGTAGACGTACGACAGCGTGCGGTCGTAGCGGTCGCGGGCGTCGACGTCGGCGACGAGCAAGACATCGGTCCCGGCGGGCAGCAACTCGTCGAGCCGTCGGCTGGCCTCGCGCCCGAAGCATTCGACCGGACTTCCCGGCTTGACCGTCTCGGGAGTGTCGATACCGATCAACCGCACGCGTTCGCCGCCCGAGACGACGATCGTGTCGCCGTCGATGACGCGTTCGACGACCACGCGGCGCCCCTGTTCCGCGGGCAACGTCCCTTGTCCCGCTGCAGACGATCCGGCGGATGTCGAATCGGTCGTGTCATCGGTCGCGATGGCCGTCGTGCCGGTAGCGAACGGTGACGAGGCGTCGTCGCACGCCGCTGCGAGCAATGCCGCGCTGCCGCACACCACCGCAACGGCGAAGGTCGGCATTCGCACGCCGCGCTCGCGGCGCGCGCGACGACCCGAGCCGGTCGGATTTGTAGCGCCCATCGCCCTCGTCGCGCCCATCCGATCAGTGTGGCACGCCGGGATAGCGTCACCATCCTTGGTCTCGGCGTCGTTCGCTCCCCTGTTGCGCACCGCCTTCCGGCGCGTCTGGGTTGGCAACTTCGTGTCGAACGCAGGGACCTGGATGCAGACCGCAGCGCTCGGCTACTACGTCGCCGAGACGACCAACCGGGCGTCGTGGTCGGCCACGATTGCTGCGGCCGAGTTCGTCCCTACCGCGCTGCTTGCACCCTTCGGCGGCGCGCTCGCCGACCGGATGTCGCGCAAGCGACTGTTGCTCGCGGGCACGCTCATCCAGGCGATCCTCGCCGCGATCCTGACCGCGGTCATGGTGCGCGGCGACCCCGGGCCGGGCCTGATCGCTGTGTACGCCTTGATGAACGGCATCGTCTGGGCGCTCGCGTTCCCGGCGCTGCAGACGATCCTGCCCGACCTCGTCCCGGCCGACGAACTCACCGCCGCGATCGGTCTGTCGTCGGCCAACTGGAACCTCGGGCGGGTGATCGGCCCGGCGCTCGGCGGCATCGTGTACGCGCGGGCTGGCATCGAGTGGGTGCTCGCAGTCAACGCGCTGAGCTTCGGCGCGGTCGTCGTCGCGATCAGTCCTCTTGCGCTACCCGACCTGCGTCGAGCCGCCGAACCGATCCTGGCGTCGATCCGCACCGGTTGGCGCTTCGTCCGCACCGAGCCGGGCATCCGAGTGTCGGTGCTTGCGATGAGCGCGAACACGCTGCTCACCGCTAGCTTCATCGGCCTGATCCCTGCGGTCGTGGTCAAGGTGTTCCACGAGACCAAGGGTTGGAACGCCGCGCTCATCACCGCGCAAGGGCTCGGCGCGGTCGTCACCGGCGTCGCGCTCGGATCGGTCGCGCAGCGGCTCGGGGTGCGGCGCCTGATGGTCGGCGCGCTGTGCCTGCTCCCGGGCGCGCTCGTGCTGTACGGGCTGGCGCCCGAGATTTGGATGGCGGTACCCGCGATCTTCCTCGTCGGGATGCTCTACTTCGCCGCGCTCCAGAGCTTCACGACGATCGCGCAGCGTCGCTCGCCCAGCGAACTGCGCGGCCGGGTGCTGTCGGTCAACAACCTCGTCCTCGGCACCTTCTACCCCATCGGTCTGTTCGTGCAGGGCGCGCTCGGCGACACGCTCGGGTTGCGCGAGATCACCGTCGGCGGAGCGATGGCGATGTGGGGCGTGCTGCTGACGACGCGCTTGATCCGCCCCGGCATCACCGCGTCGGTTGAGGCACCCCTGGGTGCGGTGACCGCGCCGGGTGCGTCGGCGATCCCGGATCCGAGCACCGTCGCCGTCGACCGGGCGGCTCTCGGCACGGCACATGGCCGAACCGCCGAGCCGCCGGATACCGTCGGCGGGCAGAGCAACCAACGGAGGACGTGACGATGGCGGTGGTGGAACGTGAGCGGCGAGGTCAGGTCGAGATCCTGCGCCTCAATCGGCCCGAGGCGAAGAACGCGGTGAACCCCGAGCTGAGCTTGACGATGGCCGAGGCGCTCGACGCAATCGAAGACGACCCGACGGCGCGCGCCGTGGTCGTCACCGGAACCGGCGACGTGTTCTGCGCGGGCGCCGACCTCAAGGTCGTCTCGCAGGGCCGCGGCGCCGAGATCGGCGCGGCCAAGGGTGGCTTCGCCGGACTCGTCACCCGCGATTTCCCCAAGCCGGTGATCGCCGCGGTGCAAGGACCGGCGCTCGCCGGCGGGTTCGAGATCGTGCTGTCGTGTGACCTCGTGGTCGCGGCTGACGTCGCGAGCTTCGGGATCCCCGAAGTGAAGCGCGGCCTGATGGCCGCGGCGGGCGGACTGTTGCGGCTTCCCAAGCGCGTGCCGCTCGCGTTGGCGCTCGAACTGGCGATGACGGGCGACCCGATCAGTGCGGCCCGCGCGTTCGAGCTCGGGTTGGTCAACCGCCTCGTCACCAAGGACCGGGTGCTCGACGAAGCGATGGCGCTCGCCGAACGGATCGGCGAGAACAGCCCGATCGCGGTGCGCATGTCGCGCGCCCTCGTCAAGGAGGCTGCCGACATGTCCGAGGCCGAGGGCTGGAAGCGCAACAACGAGTACACGTTGGCCGTGTTCACCAGCGGCGACGCCATCGAGGGCAGCACCGCCTTCGCCGAGAAACGCCGCCCGAACTGGAAGAGCACCTGATCGAACGACGGCCGCGAGGACGGCCGCCGAGCCGCCGAAGGTCAGCGGTCGGCGAGTACGACACCGAACATCAACTCATCCCTGCCCGAAGTGACGGGGCTCAATGATGAAGTCGACCTATTCGCGCGCATGCGGTTTCGCCGACCGGTACACGAGCGGGTGGGCGGAGCCGCCGAGCGGATCGCCGTCGCGCAGCCCGGCCTGCGAGGCTTTCAGGGGCGCGCCAGGACGGAAGCGCATTCGCACGTCGTCCCCGCAGTAGCGAACCGAGATCGCGCGCCGCGCTCGGATCGCCGACCGGTTCGGTCCTGCAGCGTGCAGCGTCCGAGCATGGTGCACCGTGACGTCGCCCGGTTCGAGATCGAACGACACGATGTCGTACTCACCGCCGTCGATGTCCGGGATGTCGTGGCCTTCGGTTCCGGGCAACGTCTCGGTCGTGACGAAGAGGTTGGGTCGGTATCGCACGTCCCAGCGGTGTGAACCCCGGACAAAGCGCAGCGTGCCCGTCTCCGCGGTCGCGACGTCCAGCGGGCACCACGTGGTGCACAGCTGTTCGCCCTCAACGTGGAAGTACCCCAGGTCCTGGTGCCACACGGTGGCTTCGCTGGCGCCCGGTTGCTTAACGAGCACGCTGTCCTCGTAGAGGTACACCGTGTCCGCGCGCAGCAGCGTCGCGACCAGTGCAGGCAGCGGCGAGTCGCACGCGAACACCCGTAGCTCCTCCTGTTCACGCCAGTGGTCGATCCCGCCGATGAAGCGCGCGCCCTCTCGACGGCCCGCGAGCGCGCTCAGGTCGGCGTGCCGGGCCGCAGCAACCGGTGCCGCCATCGCCTCGACGAGCGACACGGGGAGCACGCCGCGCAGGCACACAACGCCGTCGCGCCAGAACGCGTCGACAATGCTCGGCGTGACCGGATTCATCCCTGCACCGAGAACCCGCCATCGACCGCGAGCGTCTGGCCCGTGATGTAACGAGCGCCGGGACTCGCGAGGAACAGCACCGCCGGCGCGACGTCGTCGGGTGTACCCAACCGGCGCATCGGTGTGCGCTCGAGTATGGGCCGGGTCATCTCGGCGATCCCGAGCATGGGTGCCGTCATGCCGGTCTCGATCAGGCCGGGCGCGACGGCGTTGACGCGGATGCCGTCGCGGGCCCAAGACACCGCGAGCGACTTCGTCATCTGGACGATGCCCGCCTTCGCCGCGCCATAGCCCGGAACCATCTCGACACCGAAGAACGACGTCATCGAGGCCAGGTTCACCACGTTCGCACCGCCATCGAGCGTACTCGCCGCGAGGAGCTGGCGGCAGGCGGCTGCCGCACGGAAGGCACCGAACAGATTGATCGCGACCGACTGTTCGAAGACGTCTGGTTCATGCTCGCTTCGCCCGCCGGGGAGCGTTTGGCCGGCGTTGTTCACGAGCACGTCACACGCCCCGAGCGTTGCGATCGCGGCGTCGATCGTTGCGGGCTCAGCGAGACGGCAGGGCACGTAGTCGAACCCGCGCAGGTCGACGTCGTAGTCGCGTGCCGACCCGCGCGTCCCGGTGATGGTGACGTGCGCGCCAGCCGTCAGGAACGCGTGGGCGACCGCCAACCCGATCCCCGACGTACCGCCGGTGACGAAGACGGCCCGGCCGGTGAAGTCGAACGTCAGTCCCATACCGGTTCCCAGCGACCTGATGCAGCAGATCGATACAGCGCGAGCGCGCAACGCAGCTCGCCGAGCGCGTCGCTGGCGGGCGCGGCTGGGGGCGACCCCTCGAGCACGGCTGCGCAGAAGTCGACCCACTCGCCCTCGTAGGACGTGAGGTATCCGCCCCGAGCGCCGATCTTTGTGCCCCTCGCGTCGGTACCGTCAAAGCGCCTCACCCAAACGGAGCCTCCGCAAGTCAGTTCTCGGTGACTGCCGGTGACGGTGAAAAGCTGCCGCGGCGCCACGGCGCCCTCGGTGAGGAGCGCGTCGAACGACGCCGTCACACCTGACTCGAAACGCAGGAGCGTGCGGCACAGGGACTCGCCCTCCAGCGAGACGGTCACGGCGCTTCGACCTCGACGGGGAAGCGCTCGAAGTAGAACGCGAACCGCTCGCGCAGCCTCGCGGGATCGACGCCAAAGTCCCCCGCGAGGTCGTAACTGACCTGGCCGTACCGCCCACGCGGGTTGGTTGCCAGGTAGTCGCCGTGCGCGGCGCGGGCCGTCGCCGTCACTGGAAGTTCGGCGCGCTCGTAGACGCGCCTGACCATCGCCGCGTCGTCGGCCATGAACTCGTGGAATAAGACATCAACAGTGCGCGAGGCCGGAAGCAGCGCATGGTCACGCACGCAGGCACGCAGGAGCCGCTCGATGCGGTCGGCCCAGTACTCGACGAGCGCATCGGGGTCGATGTGATCGCGCCGCATCCGGTCGCCGTAAGCCAACATCGTGACCGCGGAGCGCACGACCGACACGGGATCACGGTGAGTGACAGCGAAGGTGGCGTCCGGGAAGGCGGCCAGCAGCGCTGGGATCTGTTCAAGGTGTTGGGGTGACTTCAGCACCCATCGGTTCGGGCCGTGGTACCAGGTGAGCAGCTGGAGCACCTTCTTCATGTATGCGTAGTGCGGCACCTGGTCGAGCGCGAGATAGAAGTCGCGCCAGCCCGGGACGCGGGCATGCCACTCGAGCGTGTACGACGCAAAGTCGATGTCCTCGAGCTCGATTTCCTCCTCGATCGCGTCCGGGTACTGGTGGTGCATCGCGACGATGTGGGGCGCCATCTGAACTTGGGCCCGATACGCCGCTTCGCAGCGCGCCCGGCGGTCGTCGGGGCCAGTGCCGGGGACGGGCTCGAGGCTCTCCCAGTACGGCAACGACCGAAGCCGTGCGTCGGCGGCGATGAGGTTCACGAGGTGTGTGGTCCCGGATCGTGGCAGCCCGATGACGACGATCGGTGCCGTGAGCTGCACTTCGAGGATCTCCGGGTGGCGGGAGACGGCGTCCTCGACGAGCAGACGGTTGGCGAGGAGTCGCACGATTCGCTGGTGAAGGATGAGGCGGCCGAGCGAGCCAAGCCCCGTGTCGGCCTCGATCGCCTCGGTTGTCGCGGCAAGCCGTGGGACAAAATCGTCGCTGCCGAAGTCGGTCAGACCGGTACGTTCGCGAGCTCGCGCGAGCAGAGCGTGCGGATCGAACGACAAGTCGAGCCCGGATGCGAACGCGATCGCGGCGCGCTGCGTCTCGTCGAGTTGCGGCGCGCTCAGATCGTCGATGCGGATCGAGGCCGTCATCGGACCTGGCGATTGCGGGCGCCCGCAATCTCGCCCGCGAGCCATGTGGAACGCCAGAAATTCGCGTTCGCCTCGGCGGCGAGCAGCCGTTCATGAGCATCGATATAGACCTCGATGGTGGCAGCGTGCCCGGGGTCGGCGGCAAACGCCATCTCGCAGAGTCGGATCGCCGCCAGGGGGTCGTCGAGCTGTGCGGCGCGCGCCGCGACCACGCCGGGACCGCCCGCGAGGGCGACGAGCTCGTCGCAGCCGTGCTCGGGCACGACGGGGTAGAGCTCGAGTGTCGAGCGCTGGTGGAACCAACCTGCGTAGCCCTCCCATATTGCGCGCACGCTCCAGTCGACGCGGCCGTAGGCCTCGCCGAGCGTCAGGTGTTCGGGAGCGCTGATGGCACGCATCGCGGTCCACACGTCGTCGCCCCGATTCATCGCAGCGACGGTCTCGTCGTGGACGTGACGGACCGCGTCACGGATCCGCTCACACTCGGCGCGGATGCGGTCCGCGCCCCGCACCGGTCCGTGGTGACCGAGCAGCAGCAACGCTGGCTCCAGGTCGATCACCCGCTGCACCGAGTCGATGAACGCGAGCGCGCTGCGCATGCGATCGCCGCGCATCGTGACGAGGTTGGGGAAGTGGCCGAAGAGCGCCGAGAACATGTTGCCGACGAGCGCGACCCGCTCGGCGGGAAGCCACACGATCAACGAGTCGGTCGTTTCGCCACCGGGAACGCTGAAGAGCTCGATGGCGCGGCCACCGACCTCGAGCTGGAGCGTGTCGGTGAAGGTGATGTCCGGGACTGCCGGCCTCGGTGGCGGCGGAATCGCGACTGGATCACCGCGCACGTAGCCGGGCTGGCCCATCACCGCCGCGAAGAACGGGAGTGAGCGGTGAATGCGAAACCCGTGGATACGCTGATCGTCGGCTTGACAGGCGGTGCTGGCGGCATGGGCGACGACCTCGGTCGCGGCGTCGCGGAGTCGGCCAATCCCACCGATGTGATCGGGGTGGCTCTGGGTGAGCACGATGTAGCGCGTGGGCGCGTCGCACACCGCATCGAAGTTGCGCCGATGCACCTTTGCCTCGAACCACATGCCGCTGTTCACCACGATGCGGCCGGCGTCGGTGACGACGAGATACGCGTTCGACATCCCCGGTGAGCACCAGATGCCCTCGCCCATGTCGAGCGCGGTCGGCGCGGACGCGGGCGCGACCGCGAAAAAATCCGGCTGGCTGCGGGTGTACTCACTCAGCACGCGGCGGCACGCTACCGGCACTCCAATCGTGCCGACTGTGGCCGAAACGGCTGACGTCCACACGATCGCTCAATCGTCGAACAACGCGGCGCGTCACCGATACGTGGCGACGCGCGCTGCCGGCGTGACCGCGAGTAGAACCGTGGGAGTGATCACTCCTACGATGCCGGAATGACCGTCCCGCCCGGCGCCACCGTCGAACTGCGGGTTGAGGACCTCGCCGAGCGAGCCGGCACGTCGATCGACACGATCCGCTTCTACCAGAAGCGCCGACTGCTCGATCCTCCCGAGAAGGTGGGGCGGGTCGGCGTGTACGGCGAGGCCCACGTCGAACGGCTCGAGCGGATCCGCGATCTGCGCCGCCTCGGCCTCACGCTCGCGCTCATCGAGCGGGTGCTGCACGGCGACCTCGATGCGACCGACGCGCCGCTCGCCGCCGCAGTCGCGGCGGCCGAGGTTGCAGCGACGGGCGAAGCGACCGGGACCGAGGAGTTCTTCACCCTCGACGAACTCGCCGAACGTTGCGGTGTGCCGACCGCGCTGCTCGCAACTGTCGTCGACGCGCAGTTGCTCGTCGCGCGCCGTCACGACGGCGAGCCGCGCTTCACCGCCGCCGACGCCGACATCATCTCCAGTGCGACTGCGCTGCTCGGCACCGGTATCCCCTTCGGTGAACTGCTCGACCTGGCCCGCGCTCATGACACCGCGACGCGGGCCACGGCCGAGCGGGCGGTGGAACTGTTCGACGCGCATATCCGCGCACCATTGCGGGCGAGCGCGCTCACCGACGACGAACGCGCGACGCGCCTCGTCGAGGCCTTCCGAGTCATGCTGCCCGCGGTCACCCATCTCGTCGCGCACCACTTCCGTCGCGTCCTCCTCGAGATCGCACAGGATCACCTCGACCGCGTCGGCGAGCAGGCCGAGCTCCTCGCCGCGCAGGCCGAGGGAACGCGGCGCATCGAGGGTGCGGCGCGGGGATGAGCAATGGGGCTCCGTCGGTGCTCCCGGCCGCGGACGACAAGGCCGCGGCGGTCGAGGCGATGTTCGATCGCATCGCCGGTCGCTACGACCGCCTCAACCGGATCCTCACCCTGCGGATGGACCTGGGCTGGCGCCGAACCGCCGCGCGCGAGCTGGCGCTCAGCGGACGGGCTCGGGTCCTTGACATCGCCTGCGGTACCGGCGACTTCTGCCGCGAGCTCGACCGGTGCGGCCACACGGCCATCGGGGTCGACTTTTCGGCCGGGATGCTCGCGGCCGCGCGCGCGCGCGTGCCCCTCGTGCGAGCCGACGCGCTCCGGCTACCGGTGCGCGACGGCTGCCTCGACGGCCTTACGTGTGGGTTTGCGCTGCGGAATTTCACCGCGATCGAACCGGTTCTCGCGGAGAGCGCACGCGTCCTGCGCGACGGCGGCCGCATCGTGCTGCTCGACGTCGCCGAACCGGAGTCGCGATTGGTGCGGGTCGGCCACGCGTTCTGGTTCCGGCACGTTGTCCCGTTCGTCGGTGGGCGGCTGTCGGATCGCGAGGCGTACCGGTACCTCCCCGAATCGACGAGCTACCTGCCGGAACCGTCAGGCTTGCGAGCGATGGTGCGCGACGCCGGGTTCGACGCGGTACAGCGCCGCACATTCCTCTTCGGGACCGCACAGCTCATCACCGCGACGCGACGGATCCGCGATGGTTCGCGCGGTACTGGCGTCGGAAACACGCGATGAGCTTCGTCTGGCGCCGCCCTGACGGAAGCGGCTTCACGACGAGCGGCGTGGCCGCGACGGTCCCGCCCGAGGAGATCGCTGCGCTCGCCGACCGCTTCGGCGCCCGCGCGATCGCGGTTGGAGCCCTCGAATTCTCAGGGCCGTGGTCTCTCGTCGTTCCCGCACGCGTCACCGAGTTCGGTCCCCACGGGACGGGCGCGTCCTACGAACTCGGCGACCCCGCGCGCTGGCAACGCGCACCCGCGGAGCCGGCCGAGATCGTGCGGTTGCCGCGCCGGTTCGTGATCGAGGCTGTTCAGGACCTGAGCGACTGGGACCACGCCATCGCGGCCGCGCTCGTGGAGATCGACGATGGCACGATCGACAAGGTCGTGCTCGCGCGCGAAGTGCTGGTCGAGGCGGACGCGCCGTTCGTGGTCCGCGACGTGCTCGATCGGCTGTCACGCACGCAGCCCGGCTGCTACGTGTACGGCGACGGGGGCTTCGTCGGCGCCACTCCCGAGTTGCTCGTGCGACGCGCCGGATCGACGGTCGTCTCGCGCCCGATGGCGGGCACGGCGGCGCGGCACGAGAACCCGGCGCACGACGACGCAGCCGTCGCTGCGCTCGTCGAGTCGAGCAAGGACGATCTCGAGCATCGACTTGTCGTCGATGCGGTAATCGCCGCGCTGGCCGGGCTGGTCACGACGCTCGACCTCGCGCCGCCTGCCCCCGAGCGCTTCACGACGGTCACGCACCTGACGACGAAGATCGAGGGCGTGCTGCGGAAACCCTGGCCGAGCGCGCTCGACCTCGCCCACGCGCTCCACCCGACACCGGCCGTCGGAGGCGCACCGACGAAGGCGGCGTTGGCGACCATCGAGCGCCTCGAACCGTTCGCGCGGGGCCGTTACGGCGGTCCGGTCGGTTGGGTCGACGCCCGGGGCGACGGCGAGTTCGCAGTGGCGTTGCGATGCGCCGACATCGACGGTCCGCGGGCCCGGCTGCTCGTCGGCGCGGGCATCGTCGACGGCTCGGACCCCGACCTCGAGTGGGCCGAGACCCAGGCGAAGCTCGAACCGATGCTGCGCTGCCTCGTCCGGCCCTGACGATCCCACTCGTCGCGCGTGGACTCAGCCACGCGTGGACTCAGCGGAGCGCGGCCGCCGCCGCCGCCCACAGCGCGCGGTGCCGTTCGACGTTCGCCGACCGGTCGGTGCGCACCACGACGGCACGCACGCCACCCCCAGCGATCGCGTCGCCGACCGCGGCAGCGACGCGGCCCGGGTCGGCAACGACCTCGACCGGAATCCGGTAGCTCGCCAGCAGCGCGGTGAGGTCGAGACCGTGCGGCGTGCCGAACAGCGCCTCGAACTCGGCGGAGTCGAGCGCCTCGACCTGCGGCAAGAACGAGAAGATCCCGCCGCCGTCGTTGTCGACAACCACGAACGTGAGCGCGATCGGCAAGCCGGCACGACCGTTGAGCCCGGCCAGCCCGATGAGGCCGTTGGTGTCGTGCAGCAGCGCGAGATCGCCGAGGAGCGCGACAGTCGGCGCGCCGCTGCCGATGGCGATGCCCGCGGCCGTACTCACCATCCCATCGATGCCGTTGACCCCGCGGTTGGCGTGCACGACGATCCCCGCGCGTGGCGCGGCGAACCACTCGAGGTCGCGTACCGGCATGCTCGACGCGACAAGCATCTGTACACCGTCGGGGAGCCCGGCCGCGACGTCGCGGGCGACACGGCCGTCGAACACGGTGGTTTCACGGTCGAGCGCGGCGTCAATGGCGGCGCGCACCCGCCGTTCGGCGTCGCGCCACGCCGCCAACCACGGCGAGGGTGGCGCGTTGGGGGTACGAAATCCTCCGCCCGCGGTCGCGAGCACAAGGCGCGCCGCCAGTTGTTGCGCATCGGCGCGTACGTGCACGGACGTGGCTCGGTGCGGATCGAGCCAGCCGTCGTGGTCGGCGACCGCGATCTGCTCGGCGACACCAGCCAGCCACGACTCGGTGACCTTGCTCGTGAGTGGCGCACCGAAACGGAGCACGACCTCGGGACGCATCCGCTCGGCGAAGTCGTCGACGCGGACGAGTGCCTCGTAGGTCGAGATCGCGTGAGGTCCGACGCGAGCGTTGCCGATCGGGTCGGCGAGCAGCGGCCAGCCCAGGCCGCGGGCGAGCGCATCGATCACACCGCCGGTCGCGCCGGAACCCCATCCGGCGACGAGCATCCCGCGTTCAACGTCACGGACGCGCGCGAGTAGGGCGTCGACGGTCGCGTCGGCGACGACGGGGGTCTCGCGGACAACGCCGGGGATGCGCGACGGCTGTGCCGGCGTCTCGGGCACGAGCGGCTCGCGGAGCATCACGTCGAGGTGCACCGGCCCCGGAATCGGGCCGGTGGCGATCGCCGCCGCCCGCCGGCCGATCGGGCCGAACACGGCGTGTGACAGATCGTCGGCCGGTCCGAGCGTCGCTGCCCAACGCACCGCGGCGCCGTACAGCTTCACCTGGTCGATGGTCTGACCCGCGCCCGTGTCGAGCAGTTCGGGCGGTCGATCGGCGGTGAGCACGACGAGAGGGACCCGACCGTGGTGCGCCTCGAGCACCGCGGGGAGAAGGTGCGCCGCCGCCGTACCGGACGTACACAGCACCGCGGCCGGGTGGCCCGTCGCACGCGCGAAGCCCAGCGCGCGGAACGCCGCGCTGCGTTCGTCCATCACGACGTCGAGGGCGATCTCAGGATGGCGCGCGCAGGCGAGCGCGAGCGGCGTCGAGCGCGACCCCGGCGCCACGACCACGTAGACGACCTCGCCGGCCGCGAGTCCGGCGACGAGCGCGGTGACCGCGGACCACTGACGATCAGCATTCATCGGCGAGAATCCTCGCGTGCGCTTGGTGCTCGTCCCCGGTTTCACCCAGACCAAGGAATCCTGGGACGCCGTGATCGGCGAACTCCGTCGCGCGGGCGGCGGCCCCGAGGTCCGTGTCGTCGCGGCGCAGCCGGGCCACGCCTGGGACGATGCCGTGTGCCGCCTCGCCGCCGACGGCGGGCACGGCACCTGGGTCGGTTACTCGATGGGCGGGCGCCTGGCGCTCGCCGTTGCGCTCGACCACCCCACGCTCGTCGATCATCTCGTGCTCGTGAGCGCGACAGCCGGCATCCGCGACGACGTATCGCGCCGACAACGAGTCGCCGACGACGAGGCGCTCGCCGCGTCGATCGAGACCGACGGCGTCGCGGTGTTCCTCGACCGCTGGCTCGCCCAACCGATGTTCGTCCGCGTTCCCCCCGACGCCACGGGCCTCGCCGACCGCCGGCGCTGGAGCGCGCGCGACCTCGCGTCGGTGTTGCGAAACCTCGGCACCGGAGCGATGCCAAACCTGTGGGACCGGCTCGGCGAACTCACCGTACGCGTCACGATCGTCACCGGCGTGCATGACACCAAGTTCGACGCGATCGGCGACGAGCTCGCGGCGGCGTGCGCACGCGCCGAGGTGCGACGCGTACGGCGCGACACGGGCCACGCCGTCCCGCTCGAAGACCCGTCGTTCCTCGCTGCGATCATGACAGGCTGACGCTCGGCGCACGCCGGTCGTCAGCCCCACAGGCCGACCGCGAGCGGGATTGCGACGGCGAGTTGGAACCGCGCGGTGAGCACCAGCGCGCGCACGAGCGATCGCGGATCGTCACGCGTGCGTACGATCCGCAGAGGGCCGAGCGCGAACAGTCCCGAGCCGACGGCGAGCCACGCACCGCCGTGCATCGCTGCCAGCGCGCCGATGGCAAGGAACGTCCCGGCGATCGTCATCGAATAGACGCGACGTGTCCACATCGGTCCGATCCGCACTGCGAGCGTGCGCTTGCCTGCGGCACGATCGGTCGTCATGTCCCGGAGGTTGTTCGTCAGCAGGATCGCGACCGCGGGGAGTCCAGTTGCGAGCGAACCCCACCACGCCTCGGCGTTCACCCGCTCGAGTTGCAGGTACGTCGTCCCCGCGGTCGCGACGAAGCCGAAGCACACCAGCACCACGACCTCGCCGAATCCCGCGTAGCCGTACGGCCGGGGCCCACCCGTGTAGGTCCACGCGGCCACCAGGCAGATGCCGCCGACGACCAACAGCCACGGATCGACATCGAGCGCGAGCAACGCACCCACGATCGCACCGACCCCGAACGCGATCAGTGCCGCGAGGCGCACCGCCCGCGGTGGCGCGATCCGGGATGCAGTGAGGCGCAGCGGACCGCGACGGTTCGCGTCCGTGCCGCGGACACCGTCGCTGTAGTCGTTGGCGAAGTTCACACCGACCTGCAGCGACACCGCGACGATCAGGGCGCCGGTCGCGAGGAACCAGTCGATCGTCGTGTCGGTCGATGCCGCGGCAACGCCGACCATGACCGGCGAGACCGCCGCCCCGAGTGTGCGCGGCCGCGCCCCCGCGATCCACTGGCCGGCTGTCGCCATTGCCGCCAGCCTGACACGACGGCAGCACTTCGGTCACATGGCCCGGGAAAGGGGTGGCCGCCCGAGACCGGACGACGGCGCGGCAGCGGGTTACGTTCGAGCGCGTGACGTCCACGACGAGCGAGACCGCACTGGTTGCGACATTGCTCCCCAATCAGCAGATCGCGGCGGCCGCGGTCGCGGCGTGGGACGCTGGCGAGGCGATCGCGCCGATCGCGCTGTCCGCAACGCGCCACGAGATCGCCGATCGGCTCGCCCGACTCCGCCCAACCCACCTCGTCGATGCCAGCGGCCGCCGCCGCCTCGCCGATGGGCTCCCGGTCGCCGCTGACACGGCCGCGGTGGTCACGACCTCGGGCACCACGGGAGCGCCGAAGCTCGTCGAACTCACCCGATCGGGGATGGACGTGATGGGGCATGGCTACCGCGAGGCCGTCGGCGCCAACCGCGACGATTGCTGGCTCGCGTGCATGCCGCTCGCCCACGTCGCCAGCCTGGCGATCGTCGCGCGCGCCTACGTCGGAGGCCTGCCGTTCGCCGTGCATGATGCGTTCGACCCCGAACGGGTCGCCTCGAGCCACAAACATGATCGAGCGACGATGATCTCGTTGGTCCCCACCGCGCTCGCGCGGCTGATCGACAACGGCGCTCCGCTCGCGCGGTTCCGCTGCCTCATCATCGGTGGTGCGGTGTTGACCACGCAGCTGCGCGCACGGGCCGAAGCCACCGGCGCGCGTGTCGTCGATGCCTACGGGCTCACCGAGACCTGGGGTGGCTGCGCGATCGACGGGCGCGCAAACGCAGGCATCGAGTTGCGCCTCGGCGACAACGACGAGGTCGAGGTACGAGGCGCACCGGTGATGCGGGGCTACCGCTTCGACGCCGAAGCGACGGCCGCCGCGTTCACACCCGACGGTTGGTTGCGCACCGGTGACGTCGGACAGTTCGATCCACGGGACGGGCGCCTCGCCATCGTCGACCGCCGCAAAGATCTCGTCATCTCGGGCGGTGTCAACGTCAGCCCGACCGAGGTCGAGGCCGTGCTCGGCGCGCACCCCGGGGTTCGGGACGTGTGCGTCATCGGCGCCGACGATCCCGAGTGGGGTGAGCGAGTGGTCGCAGTCGTCGTCCCCGCCGATCCGGGGCGACCGCCATCGCTCGGCGAGCTGCGCGACTTCGGCCGCGAGCGCCTCTCGGCGGCGAAACTTCCGCGCGAGGTCCGCATCATTGCGGACATCCCTCGCTCGGCGTCCGGCAAGGCACTGCGCCGCCTGCTCACCACCGCCGAAACCTCCGACTGACAACCCTGGACCGGTGAGGCGCGCGCGGGCGTCGGCGTGCCATGCTCGGCCGCGTGACCGTCGTCGCCGATCTGCCAACACCCGCGCTCGTCGTCGATCGCGTCGCCTTCGATCACAATCTCGCCGCAATGGCCGCGGCACGGCCCGGCCGGGCGCTCCGGCCCCACGTCAAGGCCCACAAGAGCACCGCGCTCGCCCGAGCCCAGGTCGCTGCGGGGCACCACTCGTTGTGTGCGGCCACGCCGCGCGAGATCCTCGGCCTCGCCGCGGCCGGGATCGGTGACGACCTTCTCCTCGCCAACGAGTCCGCCGACCCGGCCCGGCTGCGTGCGCTCGCTGCGCTCGAGCCACCCGTCACGGTGGCCGTCGACTCCGAGGCGACGATCGCCGCGGCGCGAGCCGCCGGCCTCCGGCGCGTTCTCGTCGACGTCAACGTCGGCCTTCCGCGCTGCGGCTGCGATCCCGACGACGCAGGGAGGCTCGCCGATCTCGCCGTCGAAGCGGGGCTCGAGGTCCGTGGTGTCATGGGCTACGAGGGGCACGTCGTCGGCATCGTCGAGCCGGCCGAACGCGCTCAGAAGTGCGCGGTCGCCATGGCGCGACTCCAGCGCGCGCACGAACTCGTCGGTGGACCTGTCGTCTCGGCCGGCGGAACCGGGACCTACGCGATCAACGATCGCGCGACCGAGATCCAGGCGGGCAGCTACGCGCTCATGGACACCGCCTATGACCAACTGGGGCTACCGTTCCGGATCGCCCTCCGGCTCGTCGTCACCGTGATCAGTGTGAGCCCGAAGTACGCGGTCGCCGATTGCGGCCTGAAGTCACTCGGGATGGACCACGGGAACCCGACGATCGAGGGGGCCGAGACGCTCTTCTGTTCAGATGAGCACATCACCTTCCGTGCCGGCGCGGGATCGGTGCGGGTCGGTGACCGGCTGCTCGTTCGCCCCGCACACGTCGACCCGACGATCGCCTATCACGATCGCTACCACGTGGCGGACGGACCTGGCCTCGACGCCCCGATCGTCGACCAGTGGCCGATCGACCTGCGCGGGTGGTGAGAGCACCGATAGGTTCCGCTCCCGTGCTGCCCGACCCGCGCGACACCTACCGCGCCTACGTCCAGGCCCTCGCCCGCGAAACCCTCGGCCTCGGGCCTGACGACGAACTCACCGTCGAGGCGAACGGCGACATCCCGATCCGCCTCGGCAGCGCGATGTATCGCATCTCGGTCCTCGATCAGGATCCACCTCTCGTGCGCGTGTGGTCGCGCATTCTGCAGCACGTCGAAGGCAGCACCGAACTCCTGGAAGAGATCAACGACCTCAACCGGGGGATCGTCTCCGCACGCGTGTTCTTCGTGAAGGACGACGACGCCGCGACCGGGCGCGTCGTCGCCGCGACCGAGATCCCGGCCGAATCGATGGACCTCGGTGACCTCGCGCACGCCTGCTCCGCGATCGCATCACTCGCCGATTGGGTCGACACCACGCTCATGATCCGCTTCGGCGGTCGCACCGCGTTCAGCGACGGCGACGGTACCGACACCTGAAACCACGGCGGGCGAACTGATGCGCCGCACGATCACCGAGTGGGGTGCCGCGGTCGCGTCGAGCTCCGATGTCGCGTAGCGGCGCACCCGACGCACGCCTGGCGGATCGTCGGCGCGTGGGCGTAGCGTTGCAACATCGCGTGGACATCGCGCGGTGGCCCGCGACGCGAGCACGCCACGCACACATCGGGTCAAGTCAAGTCAGATCAGGAGCCGCACGATGAACGACCTCGCTCTGCTCGACGCCACGGCACAGGCCGACCTCGTCCGCCGCGGCGAGGTCTCACCTCTCGAGCTCGTCGATGCGGCGATCGCACGCGCCGAGGCGGTCAACCCGGCGATCAACGCGATCATTCACACACGCTTCGACCGCGCCCGCGACGAGGCCGCCGCCCCCCCGAACGGGCCGTTCCGCGGCGTACCGATGCTCTTCAAGGACTTGATGTGCGCGGTCGCCGGCGAGCCTCACCACAAGGGCAACCTCGCGCTCAAGAACGCCGCCCTGGTGTCGACCCACACCGACGACCTCGCCCGCCGTTACCTCCAGGCCGGCTTCGTGTGCATCGGCCGCACCAACACGCCTGAATTCGGGCTCGTGCCGACGACCGAGCCTCACGCCTACGGCGCGAGCCGCAACCCATGGGACACGACCCGCACCACCGGTGGCAGCAGCGGAGGGAGCGCCGCGGCGGTCGCCGCGGGCATCGTCCCGCTCGCCCACGCCAACGATGGCGGCGGGTCGATCCGCATCCCCGCGAGCTGCAACGGCCGCTTCGGGCTGAAACCCTCGCGCGGCCGCACCTCGCTCGGCCCTACCTCCAGCCACCTGTCGAGTCCGCTGACGGTCGAAGGCTGCGTTTCAGTGTCGGTGCGCGACACCGCCGCCGTCCTCGACGCGATCTCGGTCCCGTTCCCGGGCCAGCCCGTGATCGCGCCGCGCCCGACCCGCCCCTTCACCGACGAGGTCGGTGCCGACCCGGGTCGGCTCCGGATCGGCGTGCTGACCTCGAATCCCCTCGGCACCGGCGAGGTCGACCCCGACTGTGTCGCCGCGGTCGAGGACGCGGCACGACTGCTCGAATCGCTCGGGCACCGCATCGAGATCGATTCGCCCAAGGCATTCGCAGACCCTGCGGTGGTCGGTCACTTCACCGCGCTGTGGGACTCGGGGCTCGCCGACGAGATCGCCGACACCGGACGGCTCATCGGTCGCGAACTCGGCCCCGGCGACATGGAACCGCTCACCTGGGAGATGTACCAGGGCGGCCTCGATATCAGCGCACAGCAACTCATCGACGCGATGCACGCGGTCGAGACCTTCGGACGCGAGGTCGCGGCCTGGTGGCAACCGCTCGACGACAGCGAGGAGTTCGACCTGTTGCTCACGCCAACACTGGCCGAACCTCCGGTCCCGCTTGGCACGTTCGAGCACGCGGAGGTCCCGATCCTCGGGTTCATGCGCGCCGCGCAGTTCGCGCCATTCTGCGCGGGCTTCAACCTCACCGGGCAGCCCGCGGTCAGCGTTCCACTGTCATGGAACGCCGCCGGGCTTCCGGTCGGCGTGCAACTGGCCGCGGCCTACGGACGCGAGGACCTGCTGATCCGGATCGCCTCACAACTCGAGGTGGCGCGGCCCTGGGCGGCGCGACTCCCGGCGATCCACGCCACCCGCTGACCCATTCACCCACTCACGCACTCACGACGCGCTCGCATCGGAGGGCGCGCGGCGCGCTGGTCTCGGATCAGCCGTGCACCGTGAGGAAGCCTGCGAGGTTGTCCTTGTCGCGTCCGACCTCTTCGAGCAGGCTCTCCTCGGCGTCGGCGGGGAGGCCGATCGCGGCGAGCGCGTCGGCAACCGCGACGTTCGACTCGGTCGTGGGTTCGATCGCACATGAGATCGCATCGCCGACGAGCACGATCCGACCGAGCATCGGCTCGATCGACAACGGGTTGAGGTGGTGCGTGGCGATCGCCGCGGTGAGTTCGGGCGGGAACTTCATCACTGCGAGCGCGGCCGCGCCGACCTCGGCGTGCGTGATGCCGAACTCGGCTTGTTCCGCCTCGACGAGCGTGATCACCTCGTCCTGTTCCATCCGCTCGAGCACCGCGTCGTAGCGACGCGGCGCGCGCCGGAACATGAGTGCCGCGCCGATGTCGTGCAGCAGCCCCGCCGAGAACGCGTCGTTCGACTGGTACCCGACGTGTCGCGCCACGCACGATGCCGCAGCCGCGGTGGTCACCGAGTGCGGCCAGAAGTCATCGGGCACCGAGCGACCCTTCTCGCTGAACAGATCGAACGCTGCCGTCGTCGCCAGCGCGCGCACCGTTGCCAGCCCGAGCACGGTCACCGCGCGCCAGGCGCTCGCCACCTTGCCCGACAGACCGTAAAACGCAGTATTGGCGAGGCGGATCACCTGCGTGCTCAGCGCGGGGTCCGACTCGATGAGCCGACCGAGATCGGCCGCCGACGTGCGCGGATCCTCGAGCATCCACAACAGGCGCATCGCCGCGCCCGGCTGCACCGGGAGCTGCGTGATCTCGGCGACGAGGTCGTTCGTCTCTGCGGCTGCCATGTCACTCCTCGTTCAGCGCGCCCGGACGGGCCGGTTCCTGGCACCCACCCCACACGGGGTTCTCGGCTTTATCGGCCGTCCGTGCCCGACCCTGAGCCACGGATCTGGCCGAGCGCAACGGCTGCCTGATCGCGGGGAGCGGGACCGGGAACGTCGCCTCGTGCTCGCCCGGCGTGCGCGAGGTCGAGACGGGTGAGCAAACCCGTGATGCTTTCTCCTGGTCGCCGGGTCACCGCCCGGATGTCGGGCGCCGCTTCGACGGTCTCGCTTCCGACACGGACCGGTGCGCCGATCCCGGCATCGAGACGCGCGACAAAGGCGGCCAACGCACTCGAGCCGCCGCGGTTCCTCCCGACGACGACGAAACGCGCTCCTGACCAGCGGGCGAGGAGGTCGCGCCCACGCACCACCCCCCGCAGCCGTTCGGCCACTGCGACGAGCACGGCATCCCCGGAGTCGAAGCCGAGACGGCGATTCGCGTCGGCAACGCCGTCAACCCGGATCGATATCGCCACGAGGTCAGCCGCGAGCGCGAGTACCCGCGTCGCGCCGGTCGGTTCGAGCCTGCGGACGATCGCAGTTCGGTTCAGCACGCCCGTCAGCGCATCGAAGGTGTCGGCGTCATCCGCGCGCCGAACGCTCGCAGCCGCGTCGAGCGCCAACGCGACCAGCGACACCGCCTCGTCGCACCGCGTGCGCTCGTCCTCGGAGAGAAACCGCTTCGACGTGGCGAGCAGAACGATACGCGCCCGATCGGTTCCATCGGCCGCGACGACGGCACAACACCAGCCGAAGGCGAACCCCGCGTCCGATGCGATCGCGGTGATCGCGCCCGACAGCGGCTCGATCGCTCCGGGGGGCGGAACGACAACGCCTGCCTCAAACGTGGCCGCGGCATGGGTAATCGCCACCGGCGCGCTCGGTGCGGCGGCAAGGTCGAGTCGATCATCTCGGCGTACGTAGATCGCGACGACCGCGTCAACCGTGCCCCGTTCGACCAGACGCGCGATCGCGTCGAGTGAGCGTTCGACCGGCGAACCATTCGACACTTGGTCGAGGAGCACGCGTTGCGCGTCGATGATGTCAGCGAGCCGCCGAGTCTCTGTCACATCGCGGGCAGACAGCCGGAACTGCGCGTCTCCGTCAGCCTCGAGCCGAGCAGCGAAGACACGAAGCCGACCTGTCGAATCCTTGCAGCGCAGGTCGAACTGTTCGTCCAATTCCTTGCGGGCAGCCGCAGCGAGCAGGCGTTCGCGATCGGCTGGCACGACGATGTCGAACACAACTGCACCCGCAGGAAACACAGCACGATCACGTTCGCTCGTGCGAACGATGCCCCCGTCTGGCCCGAACCAGCAGGTGAGCCCAGCGGGCGCGATCGCGTCTTCCATGACATCACATCGTCGGCAGGCCGCAGCGCGACTGAAGCGCGAACCCCGCCTCGACTGCGGCATGACGATCGGATTTCCGGCCCCCGGAATGTGTCTCTACGCTCCCAACGTGGTCCTCGCCCCCTTCTCCCCTGCCGTCCGGGCATGGTTCGAAGCCGGCTTCGCCCGTCCTACGCCCGCGCAGGCCGAGGGTTGGCCCGCGATCGCGAGCGGGAGCCACACCTTGATCGTCGCGCCGACCGGCTCGGGCAAGACCTTGGCCGCGTTCTTGTGGGCCATCGACCGCCTGGGTGCTGAGCCCGAGCCGGCCAAGGCCGAACGGTGCCGGGTCCTGTACGTGTCGCCGTTGCGCGCCCTCGCGGTCGACATCGAGAAGAACCTGCGCGCCCCGCTCACGGGCATCGGACTCGCGGCGGCGCGGGTGGGAGCCGAGTTCCGTGCGCCGACGGTCGCGCTCCGTACGGGCGACACCGACAGCCGCGAGCGCGCGGCGCTGATCCGGACGCCATCCGACATCCTGATCACCACTCCGGAGTCGCTGTACCTGATGCTCACATCACGGGCCCGCGACACATTGCGCTCTGTGCGTTGGGTGATCGTCGACGAGATCCACGCGCTCGCGCCGACCAAGCGCGGTGCCCATCTCGCGCTCTCGCTCGAACGTCTCGAGCAGATCGCCGCGGTCGCGCCACAGCGCATCGGCCTGTCCGCGACCGTGCGCCCCGTCGACGAGATCGCCCGCTTCCTCGCCGGGTACTCAGCCGACGGGCGCTCAACCATTCGGCGCCCCGTTACCGTCGTCGACCGCGGCGCACGCAAGACGCTCGACCTCGAGGTCGTCGTACCGGTCGACGATCTCGCCGATGTCGCCTCGACCGCGACCGCCGATCAGGTGGCCGACAGCCCCGAAGCGCGCACGAGCATCTGGCCCCACATCCACCCACGCTTGCTCGAACTGATCCGAGCGAACCGCACGACCCTCGTGTTCGTGAACGCGCGTCGACTGGCCGAGCGACTCGCCGCCCGCCTCAACGACCTCGCGGGCGAGGAACTCGTACGCGCCCACCACGGGTCGCTCGCCCGCGAACAACGCCTTCAGATCGAAGACGACCTGAAGGCAGGTCGTCTGCGTGCGATCGTCGCCACCAGTTCGCTCGAACTCGGTATCGACATGGGCACCGTCGATCTCGTCGTGCTCGTCGAGTCGCCGGGTTCGGTCGCACGCGGGCTACAACGCATCGGTCGCGCCGGCCATCAGGTCGATGCCCCGAGCAGCGGTCGGATCTTCCCGAAGTGGCGAGGCGATCTCGTTGAAGCGACCGCCGTCGCCCAGCGCATGCGCGAGGGTCTCGTCGAGGAGATGCGAGCGCCGCGCAACCCGCTCGACGTGCTCGCCCAGCAGATCGTCGCCGCGGCGTCGGTCGACGCCTGGTCGGTCGACGAACTGCTCGCGCTCGTGCGCCGGAGCGCCAACTTCGCCGAACTGACCGACGACGTGTACCTGGGCGTACTCGACATGCTCGCCGGCCGCTATCCGAGCGATCGCTTCGCACACCTGCGCCCTCGTGTCGTGTGGGACCGGCTCGCGGGCATGGTGCACGCGCGCGAGGGTTCGCAACGCCTCGCCGTTATGAGCGGAGGCACCATTCCCGACCGCGGGCTCTATGGGGTGTTCACGCCGGAAGGGTCACGCGTTGGCGAACTCGACGAGGAGATGGTCTACGAGTCGCGCCCGGGTGAGGTCTTCGTCCTCGGCGCGTCGTCATGGCGCATCGAGGAGATCACCGCCGACCGTGTCGTCGTCACGCCGGCGCCGGGACAGAGCGGCAAGCTGCCGTTCTGGCGCGGCGAGGGACTGGGACGTCCACTCGAACTCGGGCAGGCGATGGGTCGCCTCGTGCGCGACCTGCGCGCCCAGTCACAGGAGTCGGCGACGACGCTGCTGCGCGAGATCGGCCTCGACGAGCGCGCGGCGTCGAACCTGCTCCAGTACCTCGACGACCAAGCCGAGGCGACCGGCGTTGTCCCCGATGACGTCACCATCGTGCTCGAACGGTTCGCCGACGAGATCGGCGACTGGCGCATCTGCCTGTTGACGCCGTTCGGTGCGCGGGTCCACGCCCCGTGGGCACTGGCGATCGAAGAACGTCTCGCCCGCCTCGACCTCGCCGTGTCGGCGATGTGGTCCGACGACGGGATCGTGCTGCGACTCCCCGAGGCGATCGACGATCTGCCCATCGACGCGCTGACGATCGCGCCGGACGATGTCGAGGACCTCGTACTCGCCCGGTTACCCACCACGTCGTTGTTCGCGGCACGGTTCCGTGAGAACTCGGCCCGGGCACTGCTGCTGCCCCGGCAGGGCACGCCCGGTCGGCGCACACCGCTCTGGCAGCAGCGTCGCCGCGCCGCCGATCTGCTCGAGGTCGCGGCCGACCATCCGCAGTTCCCCATGCTGTTGGAGACCACGCGCGAGTGTCTCCGCGACGTGTTCGACCTGCCCGCGCTGCAAACGGTGCTCGCGGGAATCGGGAGTCGTTCCATCCGCATGGTGCCGGTCGAGACGCGCAGCGCTTCACCGTTCGCACAGTCGCTGGTCTTCTCGTACGTCGCGCTCTATCTGTACGAGGGCGACGCCCCACTCGCGGAGCGACGCACGGCGGCGCTCGCGCTCGACCGCGAACTGCTGCGCGAGCTGCTCGGCACCGAGGAACTCCGGGAGTTGCTCGACGCCGCGGTCGTCGAACGGCTCGAGCTGGAATTGCAACGCCTCGTTCCCGAACGGCGCGCCCGATCGCTCGACGGCGTCCACGACGTGTTGCGTGACCTCGGCGATCTCGACCGCACGGAACTCTCCGCCCGAGTCGAAGGACCCGAACAAGATTGGCTCGACGCGCTGCTTTCCGCGCGTCGAGCCGTCGAGGTACGCATCGCGGGCGCGACCCGCTACGCCGCGGCCGAAGACGCGGCGCGATTGCGAGATGGGCTCGGCGTCGCCCAGCCGGCTGGGCTCCCCGTCGCGTTCACCGAACCGGTGGCCACGCCTCTCGATGATCTCGTCGCGCGCTACGCGCGGACGCACGGGCCGTTTTCGATCGCGGAGTGCGCGTCGAGGTGGGGTTCGCCGCCCGCCCTGATTGCGGAGGCCCTGACACGCCTCGAAACCGCCGGCCGGGTGTTGTCCGGAGAGTTCCGGCCAGGGGGCAGTGGCAGCGAATGGTGCGACCGCGAGGTCCTCGCGCAACTTCGTCGCCGTTCGCTCGCCGCGGCTCGACGCGAGGTGGAGCCCGTCACGCCCGCCGCCTACGCCCGGTTCCTGAGCGACTGGCATGGCATCGGACACGCCCGGCGCGGCACGGACGCGCTCCTCGAGGCGCTCGACGTGCTGCAAGGAGCTCCGATCCCTCTCTCGACCCTCGAACGCGAAGTGCTCCCCGGTCGAGTCGCGGGTTACTCCCCGGCGATGCTCGACGACCTCTGCACCGCGGGCGAGGTCGTCTGGGTCGGCGCCGGCGGGCTCGGAGCCGACGACGGCCGAATACGCCTCTACTTCCGCGACCGGTGGTCGCAGCTGGGTTCACCAGCGGAGCCCGATGCCGACGGTCCAGTCCACCGCGCCCTTCTCGAGCGGCTCGACCAGGGAGGCGCGTTCTGGCCCGATCTGCTGTCCGCGAGCGGCAACCCGCCCGAACCCGAACTCATCGCCGCGTTGTACGACCTCGTCTGGGCGGGAGCCGTCACGAACGATTCCTTCGCGCCGCTCCGTGCCGCACGCGGCGGCCGTCGGAGCCGGTCCGGTCGCTCGCGGCGCCCCGCGGTCGGTCGATTGTCACGACTCGGACCAGCGGCCGGCGCGGGACGCTGGTCGCTCGTCGCCACAATCGCGGCAGGCGCGGGTGGCGCGATCGACACAACGGTCCGCTCCCACGCGCTGAGCGAACAGTTGCTGGCGCGGCACGGCGTGGCGACGCGCGACGGCGCCCGTCACGAAGCCATTTCCGGCGGATTCGCCGCGATCTACCCAGTGCTGAAAGCGATGGAGGAAGCGGGACGCGTCCGACGCGGTTGGTTCGTCGAAGGCCTCGGCGGCGCCCAGTTCGCGGCGCCTGGCGCGGTGGAACGCCTGCGTGCCCAGCGCGAGGCTCCTGGCGAACCGTTGGTCATCGTGCTCGGAGCGAGCGATCCGGCAAACCCGTACGGCTCCGTGCTGCCGTGGCCGGACGGACCGGCACGCCTCACCCGCCACGCCGGCGCGACCGTCGTGCTCGTCGACGGCGAGTTGAACGCCTACCTCGATCGCAGTGGCCGGACGTTGACGACGTTCTGTGGCGACGCTCGCGACGCGCACGCGTGGATCGATTACCTCGTCGCCGCGCACAAGGACGGCCGGCTCCAAGACGTGGAGCTACGCGAGATCGACGGCAAGCCGGCACGCACGCACGATCTGGCGTCGCGGCTGCTCGCGGCGGGCTTCGGCGACGGCTACCGAGGGCTCACGCTGCGCTGATCCACGGGATCACACGCCTCGAGCAGGTCGCCGTGTCAGAGCCCGGCAAAGGCCGGCGCGGCGGCGATGATTTCCTGCACCACGTCGAGGTCCCCGTCGGCGGAGTGCGCGACGTCGGCGGTTCGTCGGCCGGCGAAGCGCTTGCACCAATCGAGCGTGTCGATCGTGATCGTCGCGAGCGGCGGCTCGGTCAGCACTGCGGTGTCAGGCGCGAGCACGAGGTCCCACTCGCCGGTCACCGCGCCACGCAGGCGTAACCGCGCCGACCCACCCGGCGTGTCGGTGCCGCGCATCGCCAGCGCCCAGGGTGTCGACCGAACCGAGAACTCGACAAGCGAGCGCAAAACCCGCGGCTCGGGGAGTGTCTCGGGTTCGTCGTGTACCGCGAGGATGTCGTCGTGGTGCGTCCAAGTCTCGAAGGCGCGGATCAGCAGGACGTCGCTCAGCCGCTGATCAACGATGGGGTGGTCGGCGCGCCCGGCGAGCTCGATGACCCGATCCGTTGCGTCGCGCCAGCGCGCGACCGCGGCTGCGTACGAGAGGTCGGCGCATCGAGCGAGTTCTCGCCTGGTGATGTCGTGCATGACGGAGTCGTCCCAGTGGGCAAGCGTCGGCTGCTCGATCTCCGCCGCGACGGTTCGCTCGGCCGCTGCCAGGTGGAGCATCAATTCGCGCACCGTCAACCCGTTCGCGGTGACGGCGCCGGGAGCGACCACGCGCGACGCGAGCGCATCGGCGAGGCGCGCCGCCTCACGCCGGTACACGTCGAGTGGGGCCGCAGCATCGGTCGACCGGCGCGAGTGGGCGAGCGCGACGAGCCCTGACCGGATCGCCGACGGAGGGGTCGAGGCCTCGCTGGCCGCGAGCCACACTGCGGCCTCACGTAGGCGCTCGGTCTCGCGTGCCGCTTCGGGATGTGCGGCGACGTACGCGTCCATCGCCGCGAGCTCGTCCGGCTCACATGCGTCGAGGGCGTACGCGCCGACGAGGTCGTCGAAGGTCGGTCGGTCGATCATGTCCAACGCTCGATTCCTTGAGCTTCCAGGGCGGTCGCGATCCTCTGCAGTCCGAGTCGCATCCTCGATTTGGCGGTACCTTCGGGTATCCCGAGCACTTGCGCGACCTCGCGATAGGTCCTTCCCCCGAAGTAGGCGAGTTCGATTGCAGTGCGCTGATCGGAGGGCAGGGCCTGGACCGCGGCGCGGACGCGCTCGGCATTGACGAGCGCGATCGCCATCTCGTCGACATCCGGAACCGTTCGTAGCGTCGCCGCATCCCGCTCGGTGCGTCGTCGGCGTGCCTCCTCGCGCCTCACGTGGTCGACCGCGCGCCGGTGCGCGAGCGTCCCGAGGAACGTGCGGATCCGGCCTCGTTCTGGATCGAACAGCTCGGGCCGCTCCCAGAGCGTGACGAACACCTCCTGGGTGACGTCCTCAGCCGCGGCGCGATCGCCGATCACCCGTACGGCGAGCCCGTAGACGAACGATCCGAACTGGTCGTAGAGCTCACCGAGCGCGGCCTCGTCGCCGCCGACAAGACGTTGGCGCACCGACATCTCCCAGGTGACGTGTGCAGCCTGATCGGCCTGATTCGACAGGGGATCGGGTGGTTCGCCTCTCGCGGTCCCCGCGGGATCCATCGCGACATCGTGGTGCGGCGAACCCTTCATCGGCCAGCATTCGCCGCCGGATCCTCGCGTGGATCACCGACGCCGCGAAACGGACGCGTTGTTGCACAATGACTGGTCCGCACCCGGGCTCGGGGCCGAACACGCGCATGCCCGCGCCGAACACCCTGACGCCGAACTCAGGACAAGGACGAAACATGGCCAGCCGTTACGACCTGGTGATCGTCGGGATGGGCTCGGGAGGCATGGTCGCGGCCGAGTTCGCGGCGACGCTCGGTCTGTCCGTTGCCGTCGTTGAGCGACACCGGGTCGGGGGCGACTGCCTGTGGACCGGCTGTGTTCCCAGCAAGGCGCTCCTCGCCGCGGGCAAGGTCGCGCATCACATGCGCACCGCGGACCGATTCGGAATCGGCGCCGTCGAACCGCTCGTGTCGCGGGCCGCAGTGTGGCAGCGAATCCGCAGCGTGCAGCATGCGATCGCCAATGGCGACGACGATCCTGCTCGCTTCGTCGCGATGGGAATCGACCTCATCATGGGTACCGCTCGGCTCGTCGCACCCAACCGGGTCCACGTCGCGTTGCGCGCCGGCGACGGGATGGAGATCAAGACACGGTTCGTACTGCTGTGCACCGGTTCACGACCCGCGGTTCCGCCGATCCCGGGACTCAGCGAGGTCGGCTACGTCACCAGCGAGAACCTCTTCGAACTCGAGGATCCGCCAGCAAGGTTCGTGAACATCGGTGGGGGACCGATCGCGGTCGAGATGGTGCAGGGATTCACCCGGCTCGGAATCACGACGACCCTGCTGCAGAGAGGTCCGCGAATCTTGCCGCGCGACGAGCCGGTGCTCGTCGATCTGCTCGTCGATTCGCTGCGCCACGAAGGAGTCGATCTGCGCTTCGACGTCGAGACCGAACGCGTCGCACTCGAGGATGGTCGCAAGGTGGTGTACGGCAGCGAAGGCGGTGTCGCACGGCGGTGGGAAGCCGACGAACTGCTCGTCGCCGTCGGCCGGCGACCGAACCTCGAAGAGCTCGGACTCGAAACGATCGGAGTCCGGACCGGGCCGCGCGGTGTGCTCGTCGACGAACGCATGCGTACGAACGTGACATCGGTGTACGCCGTGGGCGACCTCGCCGGTCGCTATCTGTTCACGCACTCGGCGGCGTACGAGGGCGTGCGGGCCGTGCGGGACATGTTCTTTCCCGGCCGCGGCAAGGTCACCGCCGGCGTGCCGTGGTGCACCTTCACCGATCCCGAACTCGCGCATGCCGGGCTGACCGAGGCCGAGGCACGCTCCCGGCACGGAGACGACGTCCAGGTATGGCGCCAGGACCTGACGCACAACGATCGTGCGCAGGCGGACGGCGCGCCGCACGGGGCCATCATCTGCATCACGGTCAAGGGCACCATCGTCGGCGCGCACATTCTCGCACCCGCAGCCGGTGAGATGATCCACGAGTTCGCGCTGGCGATCGAACGCGGCATGAAACTCGCCGACCTCGCCTCGTTCGTCCACGTCTACCCGACCGTCGGTACCGCGATCGGCCAACTCGCCGGCGAAGCGGCGTTCGAAAAGGCCGGGAAGCTGCGGTGGCTCGTGAAGCGTCGGTAGGGTCGGCGCGTGGCAATCCGAGCGCTGACGAACGACGACTGGGGTTTCACGTCGAACTGTTTCGTGTGCGAGGCAGGCAACGACGCTGGTCTGCGCATCCCGTTCTTCCACGACACTGATGCCGATCTCGTGTTCGCCGGCTTCGAACTCGACCAGCGTTTCTCGGGAGCGCCGGCCTGGGCGCACGGCGGAGTGTCGTTCGCCATCTGCGACGAGGCGATGGCGTGGGCGGCCATCGCCATCCACGGGAAGTGGGCGGTGACTCGCACCTCGTCCGCGAGCTTCGAGCGACCGATCGTGATCGGACGGCGGTATCGCTGCGAAGCGCGAGTCGACGGTCACCGCGACGATCGGATCTCGACGAGTGCCGTGATTCGCAGCGAGCGTTCGGGCCGGACCTGTGTGACGACGACCGCTGACATGACGATCGTGACATCGGTACAAGCCCCCAAACTCGGCATCACGCTGTCCGGCGACAACGAGCGCTACTTGCGCGAGCCTCGCCACTAGCGTTGCTCGCCATGTCCATGCACGACTTGTTCTCACTCGACGGAAAGGTCGCACTCGTGACCGGAGGGAGCCGTGGGATCGGATTGATGATCGCACGCGGCTACATCGAGGCCGGAGCAAAGGTCTACATCTCGAGCAGGAATGCCGAGGTATGCGACGAAGTAGCGACCGAACTCTCGACGATCGGCGACTGCATCTCGATCCCGGCCGACCTGTCGAGCGAGGCCGAGTGCGTGCGCCTGGCAGGCGAGATCGCGGACCGTGAACCGGCCCTCCACGTGCTCGTCAACAACGCCGGGGCAACGTGGGGCGAGGCGATCGAGACCTTTCCGGTGTCCGCCTGGGACAAGGTCCTCGACCTGAACGTGAAGAGCGTGTTCTCGTTGACCCGGGCACTGCTCCCACAACTGCGCGCAGCAGCCAATGCCGACGATCCCGCCCGCGTGATCAACATCGGATCGATCGACGGGATCCAAGTCCCGCTGATGGAGACGTTCTCGTACTCGGCGAGCAAAGCCGCTGTGCACCAACTCACGAGACACCTCGCGCGCCGACTCGGCCAAGATCAAATCACCGTCAACGCCATCGCGCCGGGCCCGTTCGAGAGCAAGATGATGGCAGCCACACTGCGCGACTTCGGCGATAGGATCGCAGCGTCCTCGCCACTCGGACGGATCGGTCGTCCCGATGACATCGCGGGGGCGGCGATCTTCTTCGCCAGCCGCGCTGGCGCATACTGCACCGGAGCGACCCTGCCCGTCGACGGCGGCATCGCTACCACGAAGTGAGGTCGCATCTGCGACAAAGTGAGGTACCTGTGCTTGAGGTCACCGAGCCACCGAGTTGCTCATGGCCGAACTCCCCGACCCTGACGACGAGCACACCCAAGACGATCTCAGCGCTGGGACCAATGGATTGAGCGCGCACATGGATCAGCAGTTCGCATGGGTGCGCGATCAGTTCGCCGACATCGAGCAACGATTCCACCAGGTCGAGCAACGATTCGAACAAGTCGAGACGCGCCTCGGCACGATCGAGACGCGCCTCGGCACGATCGAGACGCGCCTCGGCGGCGTCGAGTCGAGCGTGCTCGTCCTGACGGAGCGCGTCGAAACGAACTACTTCAAGACCGAGGCACTCGTGCTTCGCGAGTTCGGCTCGTTGCGCGGCGCCATGATCACCCAGACGCGTACTCTGTTCCTCGGAATCCCGTCGATGATCGGCGCGATGGCAGTGCTCATCCTCGGTTTCGTCGAGTTCACCATCTCGCGTTGACTCAACCTCTCGGGAAGAAGACGGCACCGACCGTACCGGCACCAGTGTGCGCGCCGACCGACGGCCCGACCTCGTACCGCACGATTTCGTGGCCGTTGTCGGCGGCGCGGAGCCCCGCCACGAGTTCGTCGGCGAGTTCGTCCGCGCAGGCGTCGCCGACTCCGATGCGCTGAGCAACACCACCGCTCGCAGTCGTGACGTACTCGACCATGGCGCCGACTGCGTCCGCCGCGTCGCGCGCCCGCGCCACGGGATTCATCGATCCGTTCTCGAGTGCGAGCACCGGCGCGCCGATCCCGGCGACGGCGTTCGACGCGAGCCGCCCACCGTGCGCGGCACGGTCGAGCGCGCCCACCACGAACACGTTCCCGATCGTCGTCGCCACCGACTCGGCGGCATGACGTGCCTCGTCCAACGTCCCACCTCGTGCGAGGCATGATCCCGCCGACCACACGCAGCAGCCGATGGCAAAGCTCGCGGTGCCGGTGTCGACGAGCGTGACCGGCACAGGACTGGAACGGGCCGCGATCGAGGCGGAGTTGAGGGTCGCCGAGGTGTTCGAGCCGATGTGGACGGACAGGATCGCATCGGCACCGCCGGCGGCCACGGCTTCGTAGGCAGCCAGCACCGATCCGGGCGATGGCGCCGCGGTCGATACCTCCGCACCGGCAGCGAGTCGCTCGTAGAACCAGCTCGGGTCGAGGTCGACGCCCTCGCGATACTCCTCACCGTCGACGACGATCGTGAGCGGCACCACCCGAACCGCGTACCGCTCGAGGAGGACCGCGGGCATCTGCGCGTTCGAGTCGGTGACGAGCGCGACCTTCATCGCTCCACTCCCGCGACGTCATCACGGTCTTTCGCCACCTCGCCGCGCTCCGCGTCAGCGCGCCGCGCCGAGTGCGCGAACTTCCCCAGAATCATCGTCGTCGATGCTGTCGCGAAGGCGACAAGCCCGAAAGATGGGTCAGGACCCCATGCATTGGGGAGATCGCCCAACCACCACGCCGCCGCGGCTCCCACCCACACTGCGGCTGCGATCTGCGTGGCCCGCTCGGCCCGGCGCGCCGCGACTGCGCCGATCGCCGCGACCGCGAGATCGATCGGGAAGTACGCGGGAAAGACCGCGAGACACGCGCCCGCGCTCGTCGCCACGCCCTTGCCGCCTCGGAAACGCGACCACACGGGGAAGATATGCCCCACAACGCTCGTCGCTGCCGCGACGTAACCACCTGCGTCACCGGCGATCGCCATCCCCGCGAAACCGGCCACGACACCCTTCGCCACGTCCGCCATGAGCACGCCGAGCCCCCACGCGGTTCCGAGCACCTTCGCCGCGTTCGTCGCGCCAGGATTGCCGCTCCCGGCAGATCGGAGATCGACCGCGCCGCGAGTCGCGAGACGGGTTGCGAGATCAGCCGAGGGGAACGTCCCCAGGACGTAGCCGACGACGCCCGCGACGATCAGCTCACCGGCGCTCATGGAAGGCGATTCTTCCATGACCACTACCTTGGTGCGCATGACCGCGACCGAGACACCGCGTAGTACCGACACCGATGCCGCACGAGTGCACATGCTCGTCGACGAGCTCCTTGCCGAATGCGATCCGAGATCGGTCGACGACGTCACGTTCCGCGGTGCGCAGTACGACAAGGGAATCGCGTGGGTGTCGTTCCCCGACGGGTACGGCGGCATCGGCGTACGCCCCGGCTTGCAGCGAGAGATCGACCGACGGCTTCGCGAGGCCGGCGCCGCGTCCGGAACGAGCCGCATGTTCTTCGGGCACTTCCTCGTCGCGCCGACCATCGTCACGCACGGGAGCGAGTGGGCCAAGGAGAGATTCCTGCGCCGCATCTTCACGGGTGAGGACGCCTGGTGTCAGCTGTTCTCCGAGCCGGGCGCGGGGAGCGACCTGGCCTCACTCGCTACGCGCGCGGTGCGAGACGGTGATGAATGGATCGTCAACGGCCAGAAGGTGTGGAACACGCTGGCGCACCTCGCAGATCTCGGCATGCTCGTCACCCGCACCGATCCCGAGGTACCGAAGCACAAGGGCCTCACCTACTTCGCGGTCGACATGCACGCACCCGGCGTCGACGTCCGGCCGCTGCGCCAGATCACGGGCGAGGCCGAGTTCAACGAGGTCTACCTCAGCGACGTGCGGATCCCCGACAGCCACCGCATCGGCGAAGTCGGCGACGGTTGGCGGGTGTCGCTCACGACGCTCGCCAACGAGCGCGTCACCATCGGAGGCGGCGGGGGCGGCAGCGGGCCGAAGCGCGGCAGCGGCGCGATTGCCGAGGCAGTACGGATCTATCGACTCGATCCGGGGCGCGACGCGGCCGAGCGCGATCAGCTGATGAAACTCTGGGTCGACGCCGAGTGTCTCCGGCTGACGAACCAACGAGCCGCGGCCAAGGCCCGCGCGGGCAACCCCGGTCCTGAGGGTTCGATCACGAAGCTCGCCCTCGCGATCAACCACCAGAACATCTACGAACTGTGCATCAACCTGCTCGGCGCCAATGCGCTCCACGAATTCGACTACACGTTCCGGCGGCCCGAGGTCATCGGACTCGACGGCGACGAGGGATCCGCCCGTCACATGTTCCTACGGTCGCGCGCCAACTCGATCGAAGGTGGCACGAGCGAGATCATGCGCAACATCCTCGGCGAACGAATCCTCGGCCTCCCGGGTGATCCACGAGTCGACAAAGAGTTGCCGTGGAGCAAGGTCCCCAGATCGTGAGCGGTCCGCGACATGCAGATCGTGGCTCAATGCCGGACTACGGGTTGACCGACGACCCTCCGCTGCCATGGGAATGGGCGCGCTACCGCCTCGAGCGTTCGTCCGATTATTGGCTCTCCACGGTTCGGTCGAACGGAGCGCCGCATCTCGTGAAGGTCTGGGGAGTCTGGACCGACCGCGATGACTTCGTGTTCTCGGGTGCGCCAACGTCGGTGAAGATCCGCAACGTCCAACGGGTTCCGCGCGCGTCCGTCGGGACCGAAGACGGCGACGAGATGGTGGTGGTCGAGGGGTCTGTGATCGAGCTCACATCTGATCGCGTACCCGGTTTCATCGCTGCGTACAACGTCAAGTACGACGTACTCGATCCGGGTTGGGGCACGATCGACGACTCGTTCGGGCCGTTCTGGCTGCTGTCGCCGCAGCGAGCCTTCGGCTGCATCGAGACGGACCATCGATTCACGGCGACGATGACCCGTTGGACATGGTGACCCAACCTTCGTTGCGACCTTCACGGGGCCACCCGGTTGCGGGAAGAGCACGCTCGCCGAGAGTTGGAGTGGACCTGGGTGCTCCACTCGATCGCGATCTACGAGTCACTCGACGTACCCAAGCTCCTCGTCGACGCGATGGACCCGATCGCGGCCAACCACGATCGAGTCGCACGTCACCTCGGGCTATCGACGAGTTCGCGTCGTCTGAGTGACGAGCAAACGTAACCGCGTCGCGATTGTCTCCAGGTCGACATCGGTCGCAGCCACGTCCGTCACTAGTTCGTAGACGTCGTCATTGCGTGCCTCAGCGACGCTCGCGTCATTGAGTTCGAGGACTGCTAGCGCGTACAGGCGTCGCTGTGGCATGACATGGCGCGCGAGTGACGCCAGTTCGTAAACGGGTGAGTCAGCCGCCGCTGACGTCTTGGACACGCTTTCGGCCTGCGCTGATCCAGGGCATCATCGCTCGCAGTTCCGCACCGACCGTTTCGATCGGGTGCTCGATCGCCTCTTGGCGCATCCGGTTGAAGTTCGGCCGGCCGTTGTCGTTCTCCGCGACCCACTCCTTGGCGAACTCGCCGCTCTGGATCTCGCCGAGGATCTTCTTCATCTCGGCCTTGGTGTCCTTGGTGATGATGCGAGGCCCTCGTGTGAGGTCGCCGTACTCGGCGGTGTCGCTGATCGAGTAGTGCATCGCGGTGATGCCGCCCTCGTAGATGAGGTCGACGATGAGCTTCACCTCGTGCAAAGTCTCGAAGTACGCAGACTCCGGCTGATACCCGGCTTCGACGAGGGTCTCGTAGCCGTTCTTGATCAACTCGACGAGCCCACCGCACAGCACGACCTGTTCACCGAACAGGTCAGTCTCGGTCTCCTCCTCGAATGTCGTGTCGAGCACTCCCGCGCGCGTCCCGCCGATCGCCTGCGCGTACGCGAGCGCGACCTCCTTGGCCTTGCCGGTCGCGTCTTGCGCGACTGCGACGAGGCACGGCACGCCACCGCCTTCCTCGTAGGTCCGGCGCACCAGATGCCCGGGGCCTTTCGGGGCGATCATCCACACGTCGACGTCGGCCGGCGGCACGATCCGGCCGAAGTGGATGTTGAAGCCGTGGGCGAAGGCCAGCGACTTGCCCGCCGACAGGTTCGGCGCGATGTCCTCGTCGTAGACCCGCTTCTGCTCGGTGTCGGGCAGCAGGACCATGATGATGTCCGAGGCCTTGACTGCATCGCTGGTCGTCATCACAGCGAGTCCAGCCGACTCGGCCTTGGCCTTGCTCGCCGAACCGGCGCGCAGACCGACGACGACATCGACGCCGCTCTCCTTCAGGTTCAGTGCGTGCGCGTGCCCCTGAGAGCCGTACCCCAAGATGGCGACCTTCTTGTCGGCGATGAGCGCCGAGTTGGCGTCGGCGTCGTAGTACACGGTGGCGGGCATCGGCGGATCTCCTGGTCGGGCGTCAGCACTTCGAAGCGTGCTGCTCTGGACAATTGTTGCGGTCGGCGGGCGGCGCGGGCGAATGATCAGGCGCGCGCGGTGCGCACCGCTCGCAGCTTCACGGGTTGGCGTGCGAGCTTCGGCATCGCAATCCGCCCGGTCCGCTGCTGCTCAACGATGCCGAACGGGCGCACGAGGTCGCTGAACGCGTCGATCTTGTCGGGTTCGCCCGACACCATGATTGTCATCGCCTCGTAACCGACATCGACGATGCGCGCCTCGAAGATCGCGGTCAACTCCGTCACCTGGCTGCGAGCTTCGGCGGTCGCCTTGACGGTGATCAGCATCAGCTCGCGCTCGACTCCCTGATCATGGGCGATCTCACCGATCTTGATGACGGGAATGAGCTTGTTGAGTTGCTTCACGACCTGTTCGAGCGGGCTCTCCTCGGCGTCGACGACGATCGTCATGCGTGAGAACCGCTCGTCCTCGGTCGGGCTGACGGCGAGCGACACGATGTTGAAGCCGCGACGTGAGAACAGCGCGGCGACCCGCGTGAGCACACCCGCCTTGTTCTCGACGAGCACCGAGAGGATGTGGTGGCGCGGGTTCATCGGCCGGCCTTCTTGTCCATCGCCGGGTCGAGGATGACCTCGTCGTTCGAGGTCCCGGCCGCGACCATCGGATAGACCTTCTCGCGGTAGTCGGTGCGGAAGTCGATGACCACCGGACGATCGTCGATCTCGTTCGCTTTTTCGATCGTGGGCGCGACGTCGTCGGCATCCTCGACGCGCATCCCGACGCAACCCATCGCTTCGGCCCACTTCACGTAGTCGGGCAAGTCCGGCGACAGGTAGACCTCGCTGTAGCGCTCCTCGTAGAACAGTTCCTGCCACTGGCGGACCATGCCGAGGTACGCGTTGTTGAGGATCGCAATCTTCACCGGGATTCGCTCGGCCGTCGCGGTCACGAGTTCCTGCGCCGTCATCTGGAAGCAACCATCGCCGTCGACCGCCCACACCATGCGGTCGGGGCGGCCGACCTTGGCGCCGATCGCGGCGGGGACGGAGTACCCCATCGTGCCGAGACCACCAGAGTTGATCCAGGTGTAGGGGTGATCGAACTTCCAGTACTGGCTCGCCCACATCTGGTGTTGCCCGACGCCGCTCGCCAGGATCGTGTCGGTCGGGCACAGGTCGCGCAACTGTTCGAGCACGAACTGCGGCTTCAGGGTGCCGCCCTCTTCCTGTTCGTAATGCAAGGGATAATCCCGCTGCCACTGTTTGACGGTCGCGAACCATTCGGAGATGTCGGGCTTGCCGTGCTTGGTGTGCTCCGACTTCGTCGCCTTGATCAACTCTTCGATGACCAGGCGGCAGTCGCCGACGATCGGCACGTCGGGTCGGCGGACCTTGCCCTGTTCGGCCGGGTCGATGTCGACGTGGATGATCTTGGCATCGGGGGCGAACGCATCCACCTTGCCGGTGACGCGATCGTCGAAGCGAGAACCAAGCGCGATCAACAGATCGGCCTTCTGCATGGCGGTGATCGCGGTGTAGTTGCCGTGCATCCCCGGCATGCCCAGGCACAGTTCGTGGCTGTCGGGGAACGCGCCGCGTGCCATCAGGGTCGTGACGACCGGAGCGCCCGTCAACTCGGCGAACGTCTTGAGCGCCTCGGCCGCTCGCGCCTTGAGGATCCCGCCGCCGGCGTAGATGACCGGTCGTCGCGACTCGCCGATCAGGCGGGCGGCGTCTTTGATCTGCTTCGGATGGCCCTTGGTCGTCGGCTTGTAGCCGGGAAGATCGACTCGCTCCGGCCAGTACCAGTCCATCGCCTGGTTGGCAATGTCCTTGGGGACGTCGACGAGCACCGGGCCTGGCCGGCCTGTGGTCGCGACGTGGAACGCCTCGCGCACAATCCGGGGGATGTCGTTGGCGTCGGTCACAAGCCAGTTGTGTTTGGTGATCGGCATCGTGATCCCGACCGTGTCGCACTCCTGGAACGCGTCGGTACCGATGACCGAATAGGCGACCTGACCGGTCACGACGACCATCGGCACGCTGTCCATGTATGCGTCGCACAACGGCGTGACGATGTTCGTCGCCGCCGGACCGCTCGTGACCATGGCGACACCGGGTCGTCCGGTCGCGTGCGCGTAACCGCTCGCCATGTGACCGGCGCCTTGTTCGTGGCGCACGAGGATGTGGCGGATCGAACTGTCGATGAGCGGGTCGTAGACCGGCAAGATGGCGCCGCCGGGAAGGCCGAACATCACCTCGACCTGTTCCATCTCCAGGCTCTTGATGAGGGCTTGGGCGCCGGTGAGCTTCATCGGATCGTCGTCCCTTCGGTTCGGTTGGTCAGGTGGGCGAGTCGGTCGGGTCCCGAATCCGGGCAAACAAAAACCCCTCCGGAGGGAGGGGCGGAAGCGCACGGGCGCGGGACGAGACGCCGTGCGCTAGGTGACGAGTACCAGGCGGTGGTCGGACATCCATACAAGTCTGCCCGAACGGCACCGCAGAATGCAACCCGTAATCCGCCTGAGTCGACCCGATTTCCGCAGGTTTCGGCGCTGCCTGCGGCGTCGGCTCAGGTTCGAGGCGATTCGTCCGATGAGTTCGGGACTCAGCGGGCGGGGTACGGCCCTGAATCGACGTGGATCCGTCATGACCGGAACGACCCAGCACGCGGGCTCGAAACGCCAGCGTCACCCGCTCACCCTGCTGGCGACGACCGCGGTGGTTGCAGTGATCGCGGGAGAGGCGATCGCCGTACGATTGCCGTTCGGCGGTCCCCTCGAGTCGATCCTGAGCAGTGGGTTGGTGGCGTTGGCGACCGCCGCCGGTGCCTGGTACTTCGTCGTTCGTCCGCTGCGCGCCGAACAACGCCGCGACCTCGCCGCGCGTGACGAGCGGATTGCGCGCCTCGACACGACCCTCGCGCGGCGCACCTTCGACGTCCGCCTCGCCCGCGCGCTCGAAGCGACGACGTGTGAGTCGGACGTGACCTCCTTGGTGACTGCTGCGCTCGAGGAGATCGCGCCAGGACAGGCCGGCGAGATGCTGCTCGTGGGATCCGACGGGAGCGACGCGTTGCGCCGATCGAGCGCGACCGCGGCCTGCGGTCCTGCCAACGGTTGCCCGGTCGCAACACTCGGCGGGTGTCGCGCCGTTCAGCGAGGACGCACCGCGATCTTCGAGACTGCGTCGGGCATCGACGCCTGCACACACCTCCGCGAACGACCGGACGGCGACCGCGCCGCGGTGTGTGTCCCGGTGACGATCGCGGGCCGCAACGTCGGCGTCCTGCACACGCACACCGAGGTCGAGGTTCCGTTCGACGCGGGGACGATCGTGCGGATCGAGGAACTCGCGGCGCAATCCGCGGCACGCATTTCGCTGCTGCGCGCCGTCGACCACGCGACCCAGCAGGCCGTGACCGATCCACTCACGGGTGCGGCGAACCGCCGGACGCTCGACGCGCGGGTGCGTGCCCTTGCGGCGGACGGCGTTCCGTTCGCGATCGCGATCGCCGACCTCGACCACTTCAAGCGGATCAACGACGAGTACGGGCATGACGCGGGAGACCGCACGCTCCGCACGTTCGCCGAGGCGATGCGGCGGACCTTGCGGCCGGACGATCTCGTCGCCCGCTTCGGTGGCGACGAGTTCGTGATGGTGATCGCCAACTGTGATGCTCGCCAGGCTGCGAACGCCCTCGAGCGCGTGCGGCGCGAGTTCGCGCGCGGGCTCGACCTCGCCCAGCTCCCGACGGCAAGCGCGAGCTTCGGCGTCTCGGACTCGTCGGTTGGACGGACGATGTCATCGGTGCTCGGCGTCGCCGACAGCGCGCTCCTCGAAGCCAAGCGCGAAGGCCGCGACCGCGTCCAGGTCGCGGCGACCCCGATCGACCTCCGCGCCGACGCCTGACTCTCGCCAACCCGAGACCAATTGGCGCACAACTTTCGGCATCGCGCAGTTGTGCGCCAGACGGTGGTCAGCGTTGGTGGAGGGTGCAGGCGAAGGTCGTGCGCCCGGCGACGGTCGTGCGACGCATCGGCGCCCCGTCGCGTGGGCACACTCCCCCGCGTTCGCGGGCCGGCATGTGGTCGCCGGTGTGCGATCCTCCGCGGCGTCCCAAGAGGCCCAGCGTGGTCCGGATCGTGACGTGTAGCCGGCGCCGCTCCTCGGAGCCCACGTCGCGCGCGAGGCGCTCGGGTGCGATGCCCGCCCGCCATAGCATCTCGTCGGTGAGCAGGTTGCCGAGGCCGGCGATCCGCGCCTGATCCATGAGCACTGCTTTGATCGGAGCGGATGAGCGGCCAAGGATCGCGTCGAGCTGTCGAGCGGTGATCGCCGATGCGTCCGGTCCCCACCGCGCCTCGTCGGGATCGAGTTCGACTGCGCCCAGCCGGCGCGGGTCACGCAGCCAGAGCGACCCACCGTCAGCGAAGGTCACACCGAACCGGCGCCACTCGGGAGCGTCGCGGTTCGTCGCGTAGCGCAGCGGGTCTCCCGCCTCGACACCGTCGACAATGATCCGGCCGCTCATCCCGAGGTGCAAGCCGAGCGTCGGTCCGTAGCCGTCGGTGTCGACGAGGATCTGCTTGCCGATCCGGCGCGCCGCGACAAACGAGCGCTCGCGCAACGCGCTGCGGACGACAGCGGGTGTCGCTCCCCGCTTGACGAACCATGCATCCGGCGCATGTACCTTCGCGATGCGCCGGCCGAGCGCCTGGTCGGCGAGAACGACCCGCGCGATCTCGGCTTCGAGCAGCTCTGGCACCGGCCGACCGTACCGCGGCTTCCTCCGCCACGTGGCCGACCGCGGCGCTTCCGGGCTCGTCGAGACCGTCGCCGCGCCGCGACTCGGCGACCCTTCAGCGTTCGTACACGTCGATGCCTGCGGCGTAGTGCTCGCGGAACAGTCGCAGTACCTCGCCAGGATCGGCGTGCCGACCGATCTGTTTCTTCGAGTAGAGCAACTCATCGTCGACACGGACGTCGAACACGCCGTTGGTTCCGGTGACGATACGCACGTCACTGATGATGTGCTGATAGTCGTGGAGCAGATCTCTGGTCGCGTTCACGACGCGCTCTGAGTAGTCTCAAGGGACGCAGTAGGTGATCTCGATCGAGTACATCTCGAACGACTCCTCTCACTTCTCGTCGCGCTCGCAAGGTTGCCGCGCTGCCGGTTCGACGTCTCAGGTGTTGGTGATTGCGCCCTTGTCGGCACCCTGCGCGAGCCGCGCGTACTTCGCGAGGAAGCCGCTCGTGTAGCGGGGCTCGGGCAGCTTCGAGTTCGCCCTGCGGCGGTCGATCTCGTCTGCGTCGACGAGCAGGTCGATCGTGTGCGCCGCGGCGTCGATCACGATCCGATCGCCGCTCTCGACGAACGCGATCGGGCCGCCGTCGACCGCCTCGGGCGCGACGTGACCGACACAGAAACCGTGCGTCCCGCCGCTGAACCGGCCGTCGGTGACGAGCGCGGAGTCGGCGCCACGCCCGGCGCCCTTCATCGCCCCCGTCACCGCGAGCATCTCGCGCATTCCGGGGCCGCCCTTTGGCCCCTCGTAGCGGATGACGACGATGTCGCCGGGTTGGATCGACCCCGCCAAGATCGCGTCCATCGCGTCGGCCTCGCCGTCGAACACGCGGGCGATGCCGTCGAAGCGCAACGAGTCGATCCCGGCGATCTTCACGACCGCGCCGTTGGGGGCCAGCGAGCCCCGCAGGATCGCGATGCCACCCTGTTCATGGATCGGCGCGCCGAGCGGGTGCACGACGTCACCGTCGGCGGGCGGCGGTGAGATGTCGGCCAGGTTCTCCGCCACGGTCCGGCCGGTGACGGTCGGGATGTCGCCGTGCAGCAGACCGGCCTCGAGCAGCATCTGCATCACGACCGGCACACCACCGATGCGATCGACGTCCGTCATGTGATACTTGCCGTGCGGCTTCGTGTCGGCGACGTGCGGCACCTTCGCCCCGATGCGATTGAAATCCTCGAGTTCGAGATCGACACGTGCCTCGTGTGCGATCGCGAGGAGGTGCAGCACGGCGTTCGTCGAACCGCCGAGCGCCATCACGACGGCGATCGCGTTCTCGAACGCTTGTTTCGTCATGATGAGGCGCGGACGCAGGTCCAACGCGAGCAGGTTCATCACGGCGCGCCCGGACTCGTAGGCGAAGTCGTCGCGACGGCGATCGACCGCAGGTGGACTCGCCGAACCCGGGAGCGACATTCCGAGGGCCTCGCCGACGCTCGCCATCGTGTTGGCCGTGAACATGCCCGCGCAGCTGCCTTCGGTCGGGCAGGCACGCTTTTCGATCTCGCCGAGTTCGTCGACGCTGAGGCTGCCGGCCGCGCACGCGCCGACGGCCTCGAACACACTCACGATGTCGAGCGCCTGACCGTTGTGCTGACCCGGCAGGATCGAACCGCCGTAGAGGAACACGCTCGGGAGGTTGAGTCGGGCTGCGGCCATGAGCATGCCGGGCAGGCTCTTATCGCACCCGGCGAACGTGACGAGCGCGTCGAGTCGCTCACTGTGCATCACGCACTCGACCGAATCGGCGATGATCTCGCGACTCACCAGCGAACCGCGCATGCCTTCGTGACCCATCGAGATGCCGTCGCTCACTGCGATGGTCACGAATTCGAGCGGGAAGCCTCCGGAATCCTTCACGCCTTGCTTCGCCCGCTTCGCGAGCCGGTCGAGCGGGAGGTTGCAGGGCGTGACCTCGTTCCAACTCGATGCCACTCCGACCTGGGCCTTGCCCCAGTCGTCGTCGGTCATGCCGACCGCCCGGAGCATGGCGCGCGCCGGAGCGCGTTCGTTGCCGTCGGTCACATCGCGGGAACGGGGCTTCATGTCGCCGGTCATGTGCGTGAGGCTATTGCCACGGAGCCTGCCCGAGCCGAGCGGAACCCCGAGCATCGACCCGCCTCCGCGGCCGCGCAGAGCGGTGCGGCAGTGCCTGAGTTCGGGCGCGTCAGGTCAGGTCGAGAATCCGGTCGCCGATGGCCACGGGTAGACGTCGGTGAGCAGCAGCGCGTAACCCTCGAATTGCGCGTTGTAGCGGACTCCTTTGGCGATGAAGTCGCGCACGCCGTCGGGTTGCTTGCCGGTGAACACGATGGCGAACCACGAGGCGATCGCGAGGATCTCGACAGCGAGACCGATGAGGCCTGCAATGATGGCGGCAGGGATCGCCAGCACCAAGCGGAACAGCGTGGTGATCCGGTTGCCCTCGTCTGCCGCTGGCGTGCGGATCGTCACAGGTGAACCATCCGCGACGCTGCCAAACGCGGGGAACTCGTCGTGCAGCAACGCCCCATACGCCGACACCGCGGTCGCATACGCGAGGTACTTGGCCGTGAAGTCCTGCATTGCCTCGTTGCGTTTGCCAGTGAACACGATGATCAACCAGTGGATGAAGGCGACGATGCTCGCGCCGATCTGGAAGAAGTAGAGCACGATGATGTGTGGGATGAGCATGAACAAGCGGAGGAGCACGGTCACGCGATTGCGTGAACCCGGCGCCGCGTCGATCGTGACGTCGATGGGGTACATGCGCAAAGGGTACGCCCGACATACCTCGACAGGGTCGACCCTCACCTCGGTCGGGATGCTCGTATGGACGTGAGCAGGAACACCGCGCGAATTCACCGCGTTGCGGACAACTCGTGCGACGTGTGACCAACCCGCTAGGCGTCGACTGGTACGTCGACGTCGACTGGACCGGTGTGCGCGCTGGCAGACGCGTCGAACGCCGCTTGGAACGTCGCCGCGCACGCCGAGTCGACTGCGCAGAACCGGATCCGCCGCGCCGACGGAGTGGCTGGTGGGAGCACCTCGACTTTCCCGAATTGTTCCCCGACGAGTTCGGGCTCGCGGTCGTCGCGATCGTGGTGGTGGTGCTCGTCAGGCCCTGGGCGTTCGTACTCGCCAGCGACCTCATCGAACTCATGCTGTTCCCTCTGATCGCCGCGGGCATCGTCGGGTGGAGGGTCGCGCGCAACCATGCGTTCACCGTGGTCGCTGCCCGTTGGGACGCCCCGATCGCCGCATGGAAGGTCACGGGCTGGCGCGAGGCGCGGCACGTCGAACGCGCGATCGCCGAGGCGATCAAGGTAGACGCCGACCCGGGCCTCTTGTTCGAGGCGCGGCGCATGCCTGACGCGTAGCGTGCCGAGCCGTGGCGCTCCCGACATTCGATCACCTGTATCGCTACGACGAACTCACCCAAGCGCTGCAATCGCTGGCCGAGGCTCGACCCGACCTCGTCACGGTCGATTCGATCGGACGTTCCCACGAGGGTCGCGACATCTGGCTCGCCACCTTGACGAACCGCGCCACCGGACCCCACGACGAGAAGCCGGCGATCTGGGTCGGCGCGAACATCCACTCGGTCGAGCACACGGGCGCGGTGGCAGCGCTGCATCTCGTCCACCGGCTTGTGTCCGATCACGGTCGCGACGATCGCATCACCCATGCGTTGGACACTCGAACCTTCTACGTCGTGCCGCGCGTCAATCCCGATGGAGCCGAACTCGCGCTCGCCGACCCGCCCACCTACCTGCGCAGTTCGACACGACGCTGGCCGCGCACCGACGAGGCTCCCGGTCTCGTCGAGGGTGACATCGACGGTGATAACCGCATTCTTTCGATGCGCGTGCAGGACGCCAACGGTCCGTGGGTGGCGTGTACCGCCGACCCACGGCTACTCGTCGCGCGCGCACCCGACGACTTCGGCGCAGGTCCGTACTACCGACTCCTGATCGAGGGCGAAATCCGCGATTACGACGGGCTTACGATCCCGATAGCGCCCGAACGTCGTTCACTCGACCTCAATCGCCAGTTCCCGGCACAATGGCGCGTTCACGGAGAACAGCACGGAGCAGGACCTGCGCCGCTCAGCGAACCCGAAACGCGCGCCGTCGCCGACGCGGTGATCTCCCGCCCGAACATCTGCCTCTACTTCTGCCACCACACGTTCAGCGCTGCGATCCTGCGTCCCTTCGACGACCGGCCCGATGACGAGATGCCGACGGCCGACCTGAAGCGCTTCAAGACCCTGGGCGCCAAGGGCACGGAACTCACCGGCTACCGGCACGTGAGCGTGTATCACGACTTCCGTTATGACCCCAAGGACGTGATCACGGGTGGCGAGGACACGTGGGCGTACGACCATCTCGGTGTGTACGCATGGACGACCGAGTTCTGGAGCCCGATCGTCAAGGCAGGGATTCGTGATTTCCACTTCATCGACTGGTACGCGGAGCATCCGGTCGATGACGACCTCGCGTTGTTGCGCTACTCCGACGAGCAACTCAACGGCGCCGGCTACGTCGACTGGTATCCGTTCGAGCACCCGCAGCTCGGCTCGGTCGAGATCGGCGGCTGGAACTGGTTCCGGTTCTGGACGAACCCGCCCGACCATCTGCTCGAGGCCGAGATAGCACCACACACCGAGTGGCAGATCTTCGCAGCATTGAGTTCGCCGCGCCTGGTCTGGCGCGACACCGTCGTCGAGCCGATTGGCGACGCGACGTGGCGGGTGCGCGTCGCCGTCGAGAACGACGGGTGGCTACCCACCAACGTGACCCAGCGCGCGATCGACCGCAAGCTCGTGCACGGCGTCCTCGCCGAGCTCATGCTTCCACCCGAGGCACGGCTGGTGCGCGGGACCGCACTCGTCGATCTGGGGCAGCTCGCGGGCCGTGCTCGCGCCACGACGATGGTCGACGACTTCGGCTCGACCACCGACGGCACTCCCGACCGTGCCGTTGCTGAGTGGATCATCGAGGCGGCGGAGGGAACTGCGTTCACCGTCGAGGCCCGGCACCCCCGCGCCGGAACGGCTCGCGCCCACTTCGGGGTGCGTCGATAGCTATCGCATCGCGATAGCTATCGACGTACCCCTCAGGGTTGGAGTTGGGCGGTGTCGCTCCAGGCGGCTTCGATGGCGTCGAGTCGCCCCGTCGCGCTGCGCCGCAACCGCGCCGCGAGCGCCGCAGTGATCACATGGACGAGCGCAGTCGCGCCGACCGCACTGTCGAACGGACCTGCGCCGCGCGCGTGCAGCACAAAGGTGTGCTTCGCGCGGGTCGCGAGCGGCGACAACCGCGAGTCGGTGAGCGCGACGATTCGTGCGCCGCGTCCGTGCGCGGCCTCAAGCGCCTCGACGAGCCATCGCTCGTAGCGTCGGACGTCGATCGCGACGACGATGTCGTCGGGGTCGACACGCACGATGTCGCGCGCGACCTGCACCGCCGAACCCCCGATCGCGAACACGCCTTCGCGCAGGAGATCGAGTTGCGTGAACAGGAGGCGACCGGCGGCGCCGGAGATTTCGCTGGCGAGCACGTACACGCGATGCCGGCGCTCGGCGAGCAGTTCGATCGCCGCCTGGAGCTCCGCCGGGTCGATATTCTCGATCGTGCGACGCACGTTGTCGAGGTCCGCGTGCAACACGCGACCGATGACGTCGGATGGCTGGCGCTCGCGGATGCGCTGCGTCGCCGGCCGGAGTTGGTCGGCGATCTCTTCTTGGACCGCGGCCTGCAGATCGACGAACCCGTCGAACCCGAGTTTCGCGGCGAAGCGCAGCACCGTCGGTCCGGACGAACGCGAGCGTTCGGCGAGTTGCGCCACTGTGCCGAACGCGACGAACTTCGGATCGTCGATGAGCGCCTGCGCGACCCGGCGTTCGCTCGCGGTCAACCGGCTCGCTGACTCGGCGATGAGATCGTGGATCGAGCTCGACGACATCATCGGAACGTACGTTACACTTCAACTCCAGTCCGGAACAGACGATCCTGACAGTCCGACCGTTGATCCACCGGTGCGTCCACGACGGCGTCGCGGATCGTGGCGCCGCGCCCCGTTCCACTGTTCGGATTTCTGTCGGGATCGAATCGCTGCGACAGGAGGCAAGCCCGTGACGAAGTTCGAGAGCCGCAATCCTGCTCGCCCCGCCGAGGTCGTCGGCGAGTTCACCGTCGCGGACACGGCCACCGTCGAGAGCGCGGTCGCGCGTGCGGCGGCCGCGCAACGGTCGTGGGCCGCGGTTCCCGTTCCGGCGCGCGCCGAGGCGATCGCCGCGATCGGCGAGGTGCTCGCGGGACACAAGTCCGAACTGGCGCGCTTGGTGACACGCGAGGCCGGCAAGATCATCACCGAGGCGGGTGGCGACGTCCAGGAGGCGATCGACATGGCCGGCTTCATCGCCGGCCAGGGTCGCGCAGCGTGGGGTACGACGCACCCGTGCGAGATGCCCGACAAGTTCGGCTTCACGACTCGGCACCCGGTCGGCGTCGTCGGGATGATCACGCCGTGGAACTTCCCCGTCGCGATCCCGTCGTGGAAGATCTTCCCGGCGCTGCTCGCGGGCAACGGCGTGGTCATCAAGCCGAGTGAGCTCGCGCCCGCGTGCTGCGACGCGTTCGTCCGTGCGTGCGTCGACGCCGGTGTCCCCGACGGTCTCGTCAACGTCGTGCACGGCTTCGGCGACGTCGGCGCGGCCATCACCACTCATCCGGGCGTGCGAGCCGTGTCGTTCACAGGGTCCGTGCCGACTGGCCGGCGGGTCGCGGCCGCGGCGATGGAAGTCGGCCCCAAACTCGTGAGCCTCGAACTCGGTGGCAAGAACGCCGCGATCGTCATGCCGGACGCCGACCTCGACCTGGTCGTCGACGGCGCGATCTTCGGTGGGTTCGGCACGGCCGGTCAACGCTGCACGAGCACCTCGCGCCTCGTCGTCCACCGCGATGTCGCCGACGAACTGGTGTCGAGGATCGTTGCTCGCGCGCGTGCACTCGTCATCGGCGACCCGATGGATCCCACGACCGACATCGGACCCGTGATCACCATGGATTCCGCGAAGCGGATCATCGCGATGATCGAGCGGGCAGCCGACGAGGGCAACGAGGTCGTCATCGGTGCCGAGCTCGCCGAACCCGCGGGCTGCGACGGAGGGTCGTTCATCGCGCCGACGATCGTGCGCGGCGCGCACCGCGATAGCTACGTCGCCCGCAACGAGGTGTTCGGTCCGGTGCTCGCCGTGCTCGAGGTCGGAGGGTTCGACGAGGCGATCGAGACGGTGAACGACTGCGAGTACGGCTTGAGTTCGGCGATCTACACGCACGACATCAACCTTGCGATGCAGGCCGTCCACCGGCTCGACACCGGGATCGTCTACGTGAACGCGCCGACGATCGGCGCCGAGATCCACCTCCCGTTCGGTGGGACGAAGCACACCGGCAACGGCTACCGCGAGGCCGGGGCGCGCGGGCTCGAACAGTTCAGCGAGACGAAGTCGGTCTACATCGACTACAGCGGTCGGCTTCAAAGGGCCCAGATCGACAACCGCGAGGCCATCGCGTGACGACGAGGGACCCGAACCGCGCCCGGCCGACCGGGGCAGGCGCGATCGCGTACGCGCTGCGTGAGGCCGGTGTTGAGATCGCGTTCGGGCTACCGGGCGTCCACAACCTGGCGTTGTGGCCGGCGTTCGAAGCCGCGGGAATCCGCATCGTCGGCAGCCGCCACGAGCAGGGATGCGCCTACGCTGCCGACGGATACGCGCGCGCGACCGGCAAGCTCGGCGTCGCGCTCGTGACGACGGGGCCGGGTGCCGCCAACACGCTCGGCGCGGTCGGCGAGGCGTGGGCGAGCAAGAGCCCGGTCGTCCTGATCGCCACCGACATCCCCAGCTCGCAGCGGATCGAGGGTGTCTACAAGGGTGTGCTCCACGAGTGCACCGACCAGGCCGGTCTCTTCGCCCCGGTGACCAAGGTGCAGACGCGCGACCTGGCCGAAGCGATCGGTGTCGCCCTTCAGCCATCGCCGGGTCCGGCATATTTCGAGGTGCCGACCGACCGCCTGGTCGAGACCCAGTCGCGCCCGACCAACACGACCACAATCGACGATCAACGGTCGAGTTCGATCGTGTCACGCAGCGCGCCGCGTCTCGAGCGGCCGTTGATCTGGGTCGGTGGTGGCGCGAAGGACGCCGGCGCGCAGATCGACACGCTCGCCCGGCGGCTCGGCGCCCCGGTCATGACCACCTATTCGGCCCGCGGCGTGCTCCCGTCGGGCCACCCGCACCTCGTCCCCGCACCTCCGCACGAGCCCCAGGTGACCGACCTCATCCGCCAGGCGGGCAGCACGGTCGTGATCGGCTCGGACCTGGACGCCATGAACACGATGGCGTGGAAGCTGCCTCTCCCGGCCCCGCGGATCGCGATCAACGTCGACGCGACCGACGCGACGAAGAACTACGAGATGGACGCGGTGCTGACGCACGACGTCGCGGAGCTCGACGGGTGGACCTCGCAGTTCGAAACGCGCGAGCCGTGGTTCCCCGATCTCGCCGCACTCGGCAAGGGCGTGCGCGACGAACTGCGCGCCGACCCCGACACCGCCGAGAGCATCGAGTTCCTCGAGCAGAGCGAATCGGCGCTGCACGCGCATGGGGATCCCATCGTCTTCGCCGACATGTGCATCGCGGGTTACTGGCTCGCCGGGCATCTCGCGGTCCACCGTCGCCGCGGGCTGCATTACCCGATGGGTTGGGGCACCCTCGGCTGGGCCTTCCCCGCGAGCATCGGCGCGGCGGCCGCCGGGCAGCCGAGCGTCGCATTCATGGGCGACGGCGGCATGCTGTTCGCGCTCGGCGAGTTGGCAACCGTCGCGCAGGAGCAACTCCCGCTCACCATCGTCGTCGCGGACGACGGCGGCTACGGCATGCTGCGCCACCCGCACGACCGCGCGCTGGGATGCGAACTGTCACCCGTCGACTTCGTCGCCGTGGCCGAGGGGTTCGGCGTGCCCGCGAAGCGAGTCGACGGCGTCGGCACGGACTACGGCGCCGCGCTCTCCGCCGCGCTCGACAGCAACCAGCCGCACCTGCTGCACCTCCGCAGCCGTCTCTACCCACCGCGTACGACCAGCCCTCGCTGGCCGATCCGCTGAAGGGAACCCCGATGGCATTCCGGGTCACCTACGCAACGCTGACCGCCGACAACGAAGAACTGCACGCCGGCTTCGAACGCGGCATCGACACGGCGCGAGCCATGCTCGGGCGCCGTCACCCGAGCGTGGTCCACGGCGACGCCGTCGATCACGACGAGGCGTTCACGACCGTGAGCCCGTCCGACCATCGCGTCGAGGTCGCCACGTTCGCAATTGCCGGCCGCGAAGACGTCCATCGCGCAGTCGCCTCGGCCCGAGCTGCATTCGCCGACTGGAGCGCGCGGCCATGGCAGGAACGATGCGACATTCTCGACCGCGGCGCCGACCTCATCAGCGAACGGAGCAACGCGATCAGCGCGCTGCTCACGATCGAGGTCGGCAAGAACCGGCTCGAGGCGCTCGGTGACGTCGAAGAGACCGCCGACCTCATCCGTTACTACACGCACCAGATTCGCGAGCACGGTGGTTTCGCGCAACCCATGGGCCAGCTGAACCCGGCCGAGCGCACGAGCGACGTGATGCGACCCTATGGCGTGTGGGGCGTCATCGCGCCGTTCAACTTCCCGGCCGCGCTCGCCGGCGGACCCGTCGGTGCCGCACTCGCGGCGGGCAACACGTGCGTGCTCAAACCGAGCGAGATCGGCGGGTTGACGAGTCTCCTGATCGCCCGCGCGCTGTGGGACGGCGGTGTTCCCACCGACGTGCTGCACGTCGTGTTCGGACCCGGCGAGACGGTCGGCCGCGCACTCGTCGCCGATCCGGGAGTCGACGGCCTGACGTTTACCGGGAGTCACGAGGTCGGGATGGAGATCTACCGGCGCTTCGCGACCAGCTACCCGAAGCCCGCGATCTGCGAAATGGGCGGGAAGAACCCCGTGATTGTCACCGCCCGCGCTGACCTCGACCTCGCAGCCGAAGGCACGATGCGATCCGCGTTCGGTCTCACCGGGCAGAAATGCAGCGCGGCCTCGCGCGGCTACATCGAGCGCGCGGTCTACGACGACTTCGTCGCACGCCTCGTCGCGCGCACCGAGGCCGTGACGGTCGGCGATCCGCTCGACCGCTCCGTGTGGATGGGGCCCATCATCGACGGCGACGCTCTCGCCCGCTACGAAGCCGCGTCGACGAGCGCCGCCGAGGACGGGCGGATCCTCGCCGGCGGTCGCCGCATCATCGACGGCGACCTCGCTTACGGCAATTTCGTCGCACCAACCGTCGTCGAACTCCCGGTCTCGAGCGAGCTGTGGCGAAGCGAGTTGTTCGCGCCGTTCATCGCCGTGATGCCCGTCGACAGCCTCGACGAGGCACTCCGCCGGGCGAACGACACTGCGTTGGGGCTCACGGCGGGGCTCTATTCGGCCGATCAGAAGGAAATCGACACCTTCCTCGATCGCGTCGAGGCGGGCGTCGTGTACGTCAATCGCCGCGCGGGTGCGACGACGGGCGCGTGGCCCGGCGTCCAACCGTTCGGTGGCTGGAAAGGCTCGGGCAGCGGCGGCAAGGCCGGCGGTGGCCCGTACTACGTACAGCAGTACCTGCGCGAGCAGTCGCGCACGGTGGTCGAGGAATGAACGCACCGACGTCGCCGAGCCCCCCTGACACGAACCGCGAAGGATGCGAGACGAGATGAGCGCCGTGACTCCCCTGGGGATCCCCGACGTCGGCCCGCGACGCCTCGCCGATCTGCCCGCGCCCTCCCTCGTCACGGAACTACCCGGACCGAACGCGCGAGCCGCGATCGCCCGCGACCGCGCAGTGGTGAGCCCTTCGATGGGTCGCGTGTATCCGCTGGTCCCGGCACGCGCCGAGGGATGCGTCGTCGAAGACGTCGACGGCAACCGCTTCCTCGACGCTAACGCCGGGATCGCGGTCAACAGCACGGGCCACTGTCACCCGACGGTCGTCGACGCGATCCAACGCCAGAGCGAAAAGCTGCTCCACTACTGCTCGAGCGACTGGTACCTACCTGTGTACGCGCAGTTGTGCGAACGCCTCGTCGCCACCGCGCCTGCGGGCATGGGCGCGGCACAGGTGTTCCTCGGCAACAGCGGCACCGAGGCCGTCGAAGGCGCAATCAAACTGGCGCGCTACGCGACACGGCGACCGAACGTGATCGCGTTTCTGGGCGCGTTCCACGGTCGGTCGCTCGGATCGCTCGGCCTGACCGCGAGCAAGAGCAAGTACCGCGGCGGCTTCGGCGCGATGCCGGCAGGAACTCTCCACGCCCCGTACGGCGACGCCGACCACATCGAGCGCGTGCTGTTCGAGCACCTCACCGCACCCGACGACGTCGCCGCGATCATCGCCGAGCCAATCCAAGGCGAAGGTGGGTACGTCGTGCCGCCGGCCGACTTCTGGCCGGCTCTCCGTCGAATCTGCAGCGAGCACGGAATCGTGTTGATCGCCGACGAGGTGCAGTCGGGCATCGGCCGCACCGGTCGCATGTGGGCGATCGAACACGAACCCGTCACTCCCGACGTGATCCTGGCCGGCAAAGGGATTGCCAGTGGACTGCCGCTCTCGGCGATCATCGCTCGCGAAGGCCTCATGAGTTGGGGTCCGGGCAAGCACGGCAGCACCTTCGGCGGCAACCCGGTCGCTTGCGCGGCTGCCGTCGCGACGCTCGACCTGGTCGAGCGAGGCCTGATGGCGAACGCAGCATCGATCGGCACGCGCCTGCTTGCCGGGCTGCACGCGATGGCGGCGCGCCACGACGCGATCGTCGACGTGCGCGGTCGCGGGCTCATGATCGGGGTCGAGTTCGCCGACCACGACGCCGCAGCTGCCATCGAGCAGCGGTGCTTCGAGACCGGCTTGCTCGTGTTGACGTGTGGTCGATCCGCGATCCGGATCGCACCGCCGCTCGTGATCGACGCCGACCGGGCCGACAAGGTGTTGTCGATCTTCGAGCGAGTGGTGAGCGAGGTCAGCGCCTCGGGGCTATGATCCCCATCGCGCGGACGCTAGGTGCGTCGATCGGTATCGGATTGCAGTAGGTATCGACGCACCTATCATCGGGTGGTGCCGCGGATCCAACCTCGAGCGCTCGCTGTCGACGGTGTTCCCGCCTTGTTGTTCACGCCCGACGATCCCGGTCCGCTGCCCCTCGTCCTGTTGGGGCACGGCGCACATCTCGACAAGGACGACGAGATGATGCAGATCCTGTGTCGTTCGTTCGCCCGAGCGTTGCCTGCGGCCGTTGCGATCATCGACTGTCCCGGCCACGGCGAACGCCGACCCGAACACGAGGTCGAGTACCTGACCGGTGTCGAACGCAACATGTGCGACCCCGCGATCCACGAGCAGCTTGCATACGAGTGGACCGCGACAGCTGCCGCAGCGCGCCGCGTCGACACCCGTATCGACGATAGGACTGCGTACGTCGGATTCTCGATGGGTTCGATCTACGGCGCGTCGATCGTGCACCGGCTCCCCTTCGTCGGCCCGGTCGTACTCGCGCTCGGCGGTTTCGCCGATGCCGAGCGTCTCCCGGGCGCGAACGCGCTGATCGAAGCCGGCTTGCGCGCGCTCGGAGAGCGGGAGGTGTTGATGCTCAGCATGACGCGCGACGAGTCGTTCCCCTTCGCCGAGGCCATACGCGCGTTCGAATTGATCCCGGGCCCGAAGCGGATGATCGTCTACCAGGGCAGCCACCGCGAGATCCCAGGCGAGGCGATCCGCTACAGCGGCGAGTTCTTGCGCCGCTGCTGGGCCATCTCCGAGTCGCGAACGACTCCGTCCGGGTGAACTCTGACTGGGTTGCAGGGCGATCCGTGCTGGTCACCGGAGGTAACGCCGGGATCGGTCGCGCCACGGCACGTGCACTGGCCGCCCGCGGTGCGCGCGTGACGATCGCCTGCCGCAACGCCGAGCGCGCGGCCGAGGCGCGCGCCGACATCGGCGCCGCGACCGGCGCCGGGGTCGACGTGCTCCCGATCGATCTCGGGTCGCTCGACTCGATCCGAGGTGCGGCCGCCGAGTTCAGCGACCGCCACGGTTCTCTCGACGTGCTCGTCAACAACGCCGGCCTCGCTGCACTCGGCCGCCGGCGCATCACCCACGACGGCTTCGAGAGCCAGTTCGGCGTCAACCACCTCGGACATTTCCTGTTGACGACGCTGCTCCTCGATCACATCACGAGTCGGATCGTGAACGTGTCGAGCGCGGCCTACGGCCTGGCGCGCCACGGCCTGCGCTGGAACGATCTGCAGTGGGAACAGGTCTACGACGGGTGGCAGGCATACGGCGCGAGCAAGCTCTGCAACTTGTACTTCACGTGGGAACTCGCGGATCGGTGCGCCGAGCGGGGCGTGACAGTGAATGCGCTCCATCCGGGCTTCGTCGATACGGACCTGGGTCATCGCCGCCCGGAGGACGGCGGGCAGCCACATCCTGCGCCGCTGGATGGGGCACCGAACCGCGCGACGTCGGTCGACATCTCCCGGCTCGGGACACCGCTCGCGCCCGAACAAGGAGCGCGCACCAGCATCATGCTCGCCGCCGACGCGTCGGTCGCCGGAGTCACCGGTGCGTACTACGACGACACGCAGCGACGCATCGACGACCTCGGACCGATCGCGCACGACCGCGTCGCGAGCGCACGACTGTGGCGGATCAGCGAAGCACTCGTCGCCGAACGCTGAGGGGCTCAGCCGCGCAAGAACACGAGCGGGAGGTGATCGGCCTGGCGGATACCGGGCGAGTAGTTGACGACCGCCCCTGGTGCGAGTTCGTAGTCGGGAACGCGGCGGTGGAACTCGTCGAGCGCAACTCGCAATTCCATGCGGGCGAGGTGCGAACCGAGGCAGCGGTGGGGTCCGCCACCGAACGCGAGGTGGCGGTTCGCAGGCCGGTCGAAAGTGACTTCGGTCGGTGCGTCGAACTCGCTCGGGTCGGTGTCCGCCGCCCCGATGACGAGTACGGCGTGATCGCCCGCCTTCAGCTGCTGTCCGCGAAACTCGAAGTCCTGGGCAACGACGCGGGGCACGACTTGGACCGGGGTCTCGGATCGCAGGAGTTCCTCGACCGCCTTGTCGACGAGGGCCGGGTCGGCGATGAGCGCGCGCCGACGGTCGGGGTGTTGGGCGAGGTACGCGACCATGCAGTCGAGCGTCGCGGTGACGGTGTCGAGCCCGGCGAGCAGCTGGAGGTGGCAGATGCCCAGCTGCTCGTCGCGCGTGAAGGGCCGCCCGTTGACCGATCCGTGCGCGATGCGCGTGAGCAAGTCGTTGCCCGGCTCGGCGCGTTTGGTGTCGAGCCCCTGTTCGAAGTAGCGGGTGATCGACGCGCCCGCGGCGTTGCGACGCGCTTGTTGCTCCTCGGCGGTCGCGCCGGCGGGGCGGACGGTGTCGTCGCGCCACTGCATGAATTCGCCGAGGTCGGACTGTGGCAAGCCGAGGAGCCTCAGGAAGACCGTCGACGGCAGCGGCGTCGCGAAGTCGAGGTGGAAGTCGCAACCGTCGGCCTCGACGAAGCGCTCGATCAACTCGACGGCGAGCGCGCGCACGTCCGGTTCGAGTTCGGCGACTCGCTTCGGGGAGAACTCAGGGTCGAGCACGCGGCGGAACTGAGCGTGCTCGGGCGGGTCGACCTGGAGCGGAATGAGCGGGTGGGCCTGGCCGATCGACACCGCCTCGGCGCTCGAGGAAAACACCTCGGGGTGGCGCATCGCCCAAATGATGTCCTCGTAGCGCGACAGGTACCAGGTCGTGCCATCGCCCATGAACCCGGATGCCGGACTCACGGGACATTCGCTCCGAAGGCGTGCGTACACCGAGTGCGGATCGTTGGCCGCGTCGGTTGAGAAGAGCGCGAGCCCCGGGTCGAAGACCTCGGTCATGGTTGCCTCCCGGGCAGATGGGAAATCGCACGAGCGATGAACGTGGCGAGGTAGTCGGCGTGCACCCCGGCCGTGACGGAACCGGTGCTCACACGGTGGACGGCGTCGAGCACCATGCCGAAGACCGTCAGCGAGTCGCGCGACGCGTCGGAACTCCCGAGCTCGCGCAGCAACGAGCGAAGTTGCGCGAGCAGCGGTTCAATCGCAGGGCCGAGGTCGTGCGGATGCACCTCGGCGAGACGGCGGACTTCGCGAGCGAGCAGGCCGGCATACGCGCGCTGTTCGGGGAGAGCCGCGAGCGCGAGCACCTCGCGGATCCAGGTGCGCAATCTGGTACCGGGGGTTGCGTCGGGTTCCGCGGCGAGCGCGGCGTTCACCAAGACCGCGCCCGAGGCGGTGTCGGTCGCGAGCAACGCGAGCAGCAACTGATCCTTGCCCGAAAAGGTCGCGTAGAAGCCCTTGAGCGACACGCCGGCACCGCGCACCACTTCGGCGATGGTGAATGCGGCGTCGCCACGCTCACCGGCGATCCGGCGCGCGACATCGACCAGCGCGCGCCCGCGACCGGACGTGGCGGCATCCAGCAGATCCGTCGACGCGGGGGCGGAAGCAGATCGAGAGAACGTCATTCTCCCGGACTGTATCGGCCCGAGCGGCGCCAAGTTGACCCGACTACCCAACATTTGGCGCACAACCGCGTGATGTCAGCGTTTGCGCGCCAATTGGTGGTCGGCGTCGTCGAGGGCCGCGGCGAAGGCGGCGGTGTTGGCGAGGAAGCGGGTGATGTCGGCGTCGCTGTGTTGGACCGAGAGCGTGAACTGCTCCATCTTTCCCCACGGTGGGAGGAACACACCGCCGTTGTGCTGGAACAGCCAGTGCGCATGACCGAAGCGCCCGTCGTAGGCGAGGAAGTCGCGGTAGTTGCGCAACTCCTCGTCGTGGAACACGACGCAACCCTTGGCGCCGAATGCACGCACGTAGCCCGGCAACCCATGGCGACGAAGTGTCGACTCGATCCCGTCGACGATCGTGCACCGCTGCGCCTCGAAACGCCGGTAGGCCTCGGGCGTGAGCACCTCGGTGAGCATCGCCCGCGACGCGGCCATCGTGAGCGGGTTGCCGTTGAACGTGCCGACCTGTTCGTAGGTGCCGTCGGCGATCCGGTCGAACAACTCGTCCGTCCCACCGATCGCCCCGCACGGCAGTCCCCCGCCCATCGCCTTGGCGAGGCACACGACATCGGCGGTCGCTCCCAAGAGTTCGGTCGCACCACCGGGCGCGACGGTCAACCCGGTCTTCACCTCGTCGAAGCAGAGGTACGCGCCGTGGCGATGGAGCAGCGATCGCAACTCGACGAGGTAGCCGACTGGCGGCGTGATGATGCCGATGTTCATCATGATCGGCTCGACGATCATGCCTGCGATCTCGTCGGGATACTCCATCAGTGCGCGTTCGACCGCGTCGAGATCGCCGAACGGCACGACCTTGACGAGACGCGCGACCTCGAGCGGGATGCCGCCGTGTTCGCGCACGGTGAGCGGTCGCCACGGCGGTCCGGTGTGGCCGGCGTCCGGATATACCGAGACCTGGGTGTGGTCGTGATGGCCGTGATAGCTGCCCTCGACCTTGATGATGCGCGATCGTCCGGTGACCGCGCGCATGAGATGGATTGCCTCCATCGTCGCTTCGGTCCCGCTGTTGCAGAAGCGCCACTTCGGCAGATCGAAGCGCCGTCGCAGTTCGCGCGCGACTTCGATGAGGATCGGGGTCGGTTGCGCGAAGTGGGTGCCGCGTTCCACCTGTTCGCGTAGCGCGGCGACGATCGCCGGATGGCCGTGGCCGCACAACAGCGCGCCAAACCCGGCGTGCATGTCGACGTAGTCGTTGCCATCGACGTCAACGACGTGGGACCCGGCGCCGTGGCTCAGCCACACTGCCTGCGGTGGGGCGTCCTGCCAGTTGCTCGTGACGCCGCCGGGCAGCACCTCCCCCGCTTCGGTTCGCAACTCGATCGAACGCGTCACGCGCCCGGCGAACAGTCGCTCCTGGTGTTCGATCAGCCCGTCCAGTGCCGCCCAGTCATCGACGGGCGGGGGGCTCATGAGGGCCATGACGGCCACCTTCTTTCGCATTCGGCCCAGGGCCTTTCCCCCCGGACCATCCCGCGGTTTCCGGTACTCACCAGTCAGGCCGTACTCACAACCGGCGGTGCGACAGGGATGCCCCTGCCGCCGTGCCGGCGGTCGTGCCCAGTTCGCCCGGGTTCGGTGAACCGAGTCGGTGCGTCGGTCGCCCGGCACACCGGCTCGGGTCAACCGGAGCCGGTGTCGGGTGGTGGCTTGCTCTGATGCACCGACGCCCGCAAACAGGCACCCGTGCATCTCGGCGCACTGGTACTGACTGACGGGTCAGCAGAAACCTACTGACTCATCAGTCAGTAACGATAGCGGCGATCGCGCGGACGGACAACGATCTGCGCAGCAGCGCCGAGGCACTCGTCCCGAGCCTGGCGGAGACGCAACGGCTCGCCGCCGGCCGCGCGCGACGTTGCTCCCGATCTCCACATCTGGGACAATGCGCTGATGCGGCGCTCCGTCACGGTCCTGGTGTCATTGCTGGTCGCGGCTTCGCTGGTCGCCATCCGACCCTCGGCGGTCGCGACGGCCGGCGTTGTCGCCGTGCAACCCGACTTCAACGGCGACGGCTACGCCGATCTTGCGGTTGGCGCGCAGTACGAGAACAACAGCCGCGGCGTCGTCCACGTGCTCTACGGGTCGCCGACCGGGCCGCAGGGCGCCGGATCGATCGTGTTCGGCCAGGACACCGCCGGGGTCCCCGGCGTTGCCGGACCCGGCGAGTTCTTCGGTGCCTTGCTCGCGTTCGGCGACGTGAACGGCGACGGTTACGACGACCTCGCCGTGAGCGCACCCAACGACAAGGTCGGCACCCAACTGCGGGCCGGGTCGGTCACGCTGTTCCGCGGGAGCGCCACCGGACTGTTGCTCAACGGTCAGATGTTCACCGACGACTTCGGAAACGCCGGAGACGACCGCGCGATCCGCGACGACAGCTTCGGGTTGGGCCTCGCGATGGGCGACTACGACGGTGACGGCGACGACGACATCGCCGTCGGCGTGCCGTTTGACGACGGCGCGATCCGGTTCGACCCATCCGGGGTCGGCAAGGTCAAGATCCTGCGCCCGGACGGCGGGACCTTTTCCGAGGCGAACGTGCAGCGACTCCGCCGGTCGACGATCCCCATCCTGATTCGCGGCGCGAACATCGCGATCGGCTACGGGTTCACGGTCGCGACGCTGCGCGGGACCGCGGCGGCTGACGGTCTCGCGGTGGGTGTGCCGGGCTACGGCGTCCTGCCCCGCCAGCCGGGCGCCGTTGTCGTGTACCTCGGCCGCTCCTCGTCGCCAGCTTTTCGTCACCTCATTCGGGGCGGGTTCGGCAGCGACGGCTTCGCCGGATTGTCGTTGGCAGCGGGCGACATCAACAACGACGGCGAAGGCGACATCTTGATAGGCGCGCCCGACAACGACCAAGGTCGAGGCGGCGTCGAAGTGGCGCTGCTCGGCCCGAACCGTGATCTCGTGCGAACGCCATGGCTGTTCACGCAGGAAAACAGCGGCTTCACCACGCTGAACAACGCAGGCGATCGCTTCGGCACTGCAATGGTCGTGGTCGACGCCGGAGCTGACAGCTACATCTACGTCGGCGCACGCGGAAAGGACTTGGCGCATCGCCTGAACTCGGGTGGTGTGTTCGTGCTGGTCGCTCACGGCGCGGCTCGCCCGGTGGCGGCGCGCACCACACCGATCCAAGCTCCAAACCCGGCCGCGAACGGCGGCTTCGGCTTCCAGATCACCGCGCTCGACGCGACTCAAGACGGCGGTGCCGACGTCGTGATCTCCAACGACGACACCGTCAACGGACACCTGTTCGCGGGTTCGGTCTACTGGTACGACAGCCCGGACGGCACACCGCGCTACTCCGGCAGCGTGCGCATCAACCAGGACACACCAGGCGTCCCCGATCGCGCCGAAGAGCTCGACGGCTTCGGCTCCACGCTCGCGTTCTTGTGAGCCGCGGGCCGATTGCGCGGCTTTTCGCGGTAGACATCTCGACCGTGGCGATTCGACGGTCAGGTGCGCGTTCGCGCGAGTCGGTGCGTGCCTCGATCACATGACACGTTCACGCTGGCCCTCGATCGGACGCGGGTTCGGTCGCGTCTTGCTCGCGATCGCGGTCGTGCCCGTCGTCGCGGCGACCGGGTCGCCGGCGAGCGCGGCTCGCGCGGCGCATCCGGACTTCAACGGCGACGGGTTCGCCGACCTGGCGATCGGCGCGCAGGGTGAGAACGGCGGGCGCGGCGTCGTGCACGTGCTGTTCGGATCCCGGAGCGGGCCTCGTGGCGACGGGTCGCTGGTGTTCGGCCAGAACTCCGGCGCGGTGCCCGGCACCTCAGAGGCCGGCGACCTGTTCGGCGCAGTGCTCGCGACCGGAGACCTGAACCGCGACGGCTTCGACGACCTGGTCGTCGGCGCGCCCGGCGACCGCGAGGGACGGGCCGCGGGCGCCGGAACGGTCACCGTCTTCTACGGGTCGCGGACGGGCCCGCAACTCGACGGGCAATTGCTCTCCGAGAATGTCGGCGACACGCCAGGGACGGCGGAGCCCTTCGACCAGTTCGGCAACGCGCTCGCGATCGGCGACTTCACCGGCGACGGCTTCGACGATCTCGCGGTCGGCGTCACCTTCGACGAGGTCGCCGGGCAAACCGCAGCCGGGTCGGTCCGCATCTACCGCGGACGGGATGGTCAACGCCTCGACATCTTCGGTGTCACCGCGATCACCCGCACCTCGATCGGCTTCGGTCCACCGCACGCCTTCGACGCGTTCGGCGCGTCACTCGCGACGCTCGACGACGGTGGCCCGCGAGTGGGCCTCGCCATCGGCACACCCGGCTTCGATGTACCCGGGACGCGCGACGCCGGTGCGGTGTTCACGGTGCGGGGCACCGAGTCCGGACCGGTCGGCGCGGCGCGGCTGCTCGACCCGACCCCGCGCGCCGGGACCGAGATGGGGTGGAGCTTGGCGGCAGGCGATCTCGACGAGGACGGCATCGACGACGTTGCGATCGGCGCGTTCCGCTCGGGCGGTCAACGGGGTGCGGTGATCGTGTCCGCATTGACCGGGTCGCGACGTGCCGCCGGCCGCGTCCAACGCATCACGCAGGACACGGCGGGGGTGGCCGGGACCGCGGCGCCCGGCGACGCGTTCGGCTACGCGCTCACGATCGTCGACGATCCCGGCGGTCACACCTATTTGCACGTCGGGGTACCCGGCGACCGGGTCGGCGGTATCGACGCGGCTGGAACCGTGAACGTGTTCGCCTCGACTGCGTCCCTCTTGGCGCTCGACCCACTGTTCCTCGTCAGCGCCGCGACCCGATCGGACGGCGCGAACTTCGGACTGCAACTCACCGCGCTCGACGCGCAGGGCGACGGCGGCACCGACGTCGTCGTCGGCGCACCCGGCGAGATGGTGAACGGCGCGTTCGCGGCGGGGGCGGTGTACGTGTACGACTCGGAGACGGACCGGCCCGTGCGCACCGGCGCGGTCCGCATCACCCAGGACACGGGCGGCGTGCCCGACCACGCCGAACCCGGCGACTTCTTCGGCGCGACACTCCCCTTCACCTGACGCCGACCGCCCGGTCACCCGCCCAACCCCACCGCAGGCGACCCGATGCACCAGATCCGACACAACTCGTCACCACCCACGCCGCCCAACCCCACCGCAGGCGACCCGATGCACCACATGCGGCGCAAACCGTCCCCACCCACGCCGCCCAACCCCACCGCAGGCGACCCGATGCGCCACATGCGGCGCAAACCGTCGCCACCGAACCGTCGCGCGGTCCCGCGGGACCGCCCCGTCGACATTCCGCTGCTCGCGCACGGGACGAGCGACCTCCCCGAAGCCCGTTGAGTCAGCACGCTCGCCGTGAACGCGGCGGTGACGACGGTGTTCGGTACCGGAGCGGGACTGCGCGGCGCGGTCTACTCCCCGCTCGCGGGCGGCACCTACGGGTTCGCCAGAGTGGATCGGGTCGGTTTCCGCCCCGCCGCAGGCGGCAGCACGAGCTACCCGAGCCCGATCACGGATACACGAGGCGTTGATCTCGCCGCCGACAACACGACGATGCTCGTCGTCGGGCCGGCCAATGGAACCTGGCTGATAGCCCGAGTGCCCTTGGGTTGAATCGGGCTCCTCAGCAAAGTGCGCCGATGCCCCCGGCTTCGAATAGCCGACTCGAGTGAGCTCGCGGACGGCTGGTCTGGCATGAGGGAGGATTGATTGGTCGATGCGCCTCCCGCACGAACCCGCGTGCGATGCGGGCCGCCCGAGAACCCCTTCGCGACACGACGACATCCGCCGCGAAACAACGCTGTCAACGACGCTCACGTGCCGACGCGGACTTGTTCTCCTGCGAGGTAGCTCCTTGCGAGCCATTGCACCCACTCGCACACGGCGTCTTCGGTCATCGAAAACGGTCCGGGTCGGTAACCCGCCGACTTCAGGCCGCGCTGCACGCCTTCGCATGCGGCCCAGTCCTGCCGGTTGGTGATGTCCCAGAAGTCGACCGCGTAGCTGGGGTCGAAGTCGCGGCGCGCCACCGCGTCGGGATCGAACAACCACTGGCACTCGACCCACGTGTCGTCCGCCGCGAGCGGCACGATCCGGTGCGTCATCACGTAATCGGGGTGGAGCGACACGAGCATGTTCGGGTACAGGCCGATGTAGATCACGTCGCGCGACTGCGCCGCGCTGAGCCCGGGGAGCATGACCCCGCCGCTGCGACCGTCGAGCGACATCGTCTCGGCGTGCGCCTCGAGGATCATCGTCCCGCCGGCCCACATCCCCGGCTCGTGCAGGTTGTCGCCCGAGTCAGGTGGAGAGACCGCGCACAGCTCGGGGTGGATCGCGGAGCAGTGGTAGCACTCGTGATAGTTCTCGATCGGCAGCTTCCAGTTGGCCGGACTGCGGTACTCGTGCGTTGCGCCGATGACGAGCCGGCCGGGTTCGTACGGCGCGCAGATGTCGGCGAAGCGGCCGAGGTGGTCGGCGAGTGGCATCGCGTCAGCCGCCACGTTGACGAATACCCAACCCTGCCACTCCTCGACCGCGACACCGATCAGGCCATGCTCGGAAGGATCGAACCCGGGCGGCGGATCGAATCGTGGCGTGCGCACGAGCGCACCGTCGAGCGAATAGGTCCAGGCGTGGTACGGGCAATGGATCGCGCCACGAGTCACGGCCGCGCCACACGGCGCGAGTTCGTGCCCGCGGTGCCGGCACACGTTGTGAAAGCCGTGCAACACGCGCCCTTCGTCGCGCACCAGCAACACGGCCGCACCGGCGACGTCGACCGCGAGCCGCGACCCGATGTCGGGGATCGATTCAGAACGACCGGCGCACACCCATGACCGAGAGAAGAGGTGTTCGCGTTCCCACGCGAGCACCTCTTCGGAGGTGTAGGCCTCGCGCGGGAGCATGCGCCCGCTCGTTCCCGGTTCGAGCACGGCCTCGAGTCCAATCCGATCGATCGGCGGCCCCATCGCCATCGGCACCGTCATCGCCACACCTTCACTCGCCGTGACCGGAGTTACCGACCGCGTTCGCTTGATCGCGCTGCGACTTCGATCGACGCAACCGGCTCGTGATCGAGGCCTTGGCCCGATCTCGCAGGACGCGTCGGGTCGCGAGCAACGCGGGGATACCAGTCACACCGCCGCCGCCGTGTGTCGCGGACGAGCACTGGTACAGACCCTTGATCGGCGTGGTGAAGTCGGCGTAGCCCGGCGCCGGCCGCATGTGGAACAACTGGTCCGTGCTCAGCTCGCCGTGGAAGATGTTGCCGCCGATGAGCCCGTATTCGGTCTGCATCTCGTGCGGCCCGATCACCTGGCGGTGCAGGATCGACTGCTTGAAGTTCGGAGCCAGTTCGTTGAAGCTGTCGACGACGCGATCGGCGAACGCGGCCAGTCCGGCGTCGTCAGGAGCGTCGGCCCAGGTGTGCGGCACCCATTGGCAGTACATCGACATGACGTGCGCGCCGGCCGGCGCGATCGTCGGGTCGAGGGTCGATGGGATCACGCAATCGGCGAACGGTCGCGCCGACGCCTGGCCGCTGCGCGCGTCTTGGAACGCGCGCTCGAGGTACTCGATCGAGTGACACAGTTCGATCGCGCCAGTGTGGCGCGCGTGCTGCTGGGTGCCCGGGTCGGCGATGAAGTCGGGCAACTCGCCGAGCGCGACGTTGACCTTGACCACGCCGCTGCGGCTGCGCCACGCCTCGAGGTCGCGCACGAATTCGGCAGGGAGTTCATTGCGATCGAGTTGACGCAGGAAGGTGATCTGCGGATGGGTCGCGGCCATCACCGTGCTTGCACGCAGTTCTTCACCGCCGCGCAACACGACGCCGGTCACCCGTCCACCGCGAGTCGTGATCCGTTCGACGGGGGCCTCGGTGCGGATCTCGCAACCGAAGCTGCGCGCCGAACGCGCACACGCCTCGCTCACCGCGCCCATCCCGCCGATCGGGAATCCCCACGAACCCAGCTGCCCATCGCCGACATCGCCGATCGTGTGGTGCATCATCACGTAGGCGGTCCCGGGTTCGTCGGGCCCGGCCCACGTGCCGATGATGCCGTTCACCGCGAGCGCACCCTTGAGTTCGGGCGACTCGAACCAACGGTCGAGCACGTCGGCGATGCTCATCGTGAACAGTCGCGTCGCCTCGGCCGAGGTTCGCACGTCGAGCCCGCGCATGCCCCACACGAGCCGCAACTGATCGATCAGGTCCTTGGGTCGCTTCGACGCGAGCCGCGGTGGCGTGGTGAGCAGCAACGGTGCGAGCACGTCGGCGACGCCCTTGAGCCACGCCCAGTACTGCTGGTAGTTCGCGGCGTCGCGCTGGGAGAACTTGGCGATTTCGTTCCGGTCGGCGTCGTCGCCGAGTTCGAGCGTCAGCGAACGACCGTCGGGGAAGGCGAAGTACGACGGACCCATCGGCACGACTCGGTAGCCGTGCTCGGCCAGGTTGAGGTCCCGTTGAATCGTCGGCGGCATGAGGCTCATGACGTAGCTGAGCGCGGTCACCTTGAAATCAGGTCCGAAGGGTTGTTCGGTGCGCGCCGCGCCGCCGAGGTCGGCACGGGCTTCGAGCACCACGGCGCGCAGACCGGCGCGCGCGAGGTAGGCGCCGGCGATGAGACCGTTGTGACCGCCGCCGATCACGATCGCGTCGTACTCGTTCGTCGCGCGCGGCGGGTGCGGCGTCGCCGCGACGTGGCGAACGCTCGTCGCCGGGGTCGTTTCGCTCACCGAATCCTCCTGCGCTGGGTCGACGCACTCGACGCACCGACCGACGTGTCGCTCGCTCACGTGAAACCGATCGGAGCTGCCGTGCACAGATGCCGCGGTGCTGCCTATCCTGCGCACGGCCGTCGCTTACTGACTCGCCAGTCAGTAAGGTACCGGCCGCACGACCGCGGGGACAAGGACCGCGCGGACAAGGACCGCGCGGACACGGACAGTACGAGCAGAGCGACCACCACGAACAACCCCGCCGGCGCACGGCGACCTCATCGGATCGGGGGATTGCGATGACGATGCACCCACGCGAACGTCGCGGCTCGGACGGCGGCTCCGGGCGGTCACGCCTCCAACACGCCCGGTCGGGATTGTGGGTCCCGGGCAGGCGACCGCTGCCGTTCGACCGGCGCGAGTTCCTGCGGCGCTCTGCGATGACGGCGATCGCGCTCCCGAGTGCCGGCGCAATCCTCGCGGCGTGCGGTGGCGACGACGCGACGTCCAACCCCAGCGGCAGTGGTTCGGGCACCACCTGGCCGCAGATCGACGGCATCGACCTGTCCCGGCCCGACCATCCGGTGCAACTCCCGCTGAAGGGTGAACCGATCGCCGACGGCCTGTCTCCCGAGCGCGGTCCGTTGAAGCTCTACAACTACGCCGACTACGTCAACCCCGATCTGATCGCTGCGTTCGAGGACGAGTACGACATCGAGGTCGACTACACGTCGTTCACCGAGATCGACGAAGCAATGACGAAGATGACGAGCGGCGGCGTCGACTTCGACATCTTCTATCCGACGATCGATCGGGTCGCAGAACTCGTCGCGCGCGAACTCGTGCAACCGCTCAACAAGTCGTATCTGCCCAATCTCGCGAACGTGTGGACGCGCCTGCAGAGCCCGTTCTACGACGTCGGTGCGCAATACACGGTGCCGCACACGATCTGGGTGGACGGCATCGGTTGGCGTTCCGACAAGACCGACAAGCTGCCGACCGACTACGCGAACCCCTGGGACATCCTGTGGGATAGCGCGAACCGCGGCAAGGTGTGGGTGCTCCAGGACGATCGCGACACGCTCGCGCTTCCGCTGGTGCGCGGTGGCGATCTCGACGTCAACACCGAGGACCAGGCGAAGCTCGATTCGTCGCTCGAAGAACTGATGAAGCTCGTGTCCGATGTGAACGTGAAGGTCGGTGCCGAGTCCTATGTGAAGGTGCCCGAGGGACAGGCACCGATCCACCACACCTGGTCGGGTGACATGCTCGGCGCGCAATCGTTCCTCCCCGACGGCGTGGACGCGTCGTTGCTCGGCTTCTGGCACCCCGAGGACGGCCGCCAGATCATCGGCAACGATTCGATCGCCATTCCGCGGGCTGCGAAGAACCCGGTGCTCGCGCACCTGTGGCTCAACTACGTGCTCGACGTCGACAACAGCATCCTCAACCAGACGTGGATCGGCTATCAGGCACCACTCACGGCGATCGATCCCGACCGGCTCGTGGCCGACGGACTGGTCGTCGAGAACCTGGCCAGCGCGATCGTGCGCGAGGCCGACTTCGACGTCGGAGTCCAGCTGATGCAACTCACCCCCGCGGGTGAGAAACGGTGGGACACCGCATGGGGAACCTTCAACGGCGGATGAACACGGCCCCCGCCGCGGCACGGTGAAGACTCGGGTGTCGCTCGGTCGGCGCGCCCGTGCCGAGTGGCGCGAGGCGCGCCCACCGCGTGCGTTGTGGCCGGTGCTGGCGCTCCCGGGCGTCGGCTGGTTGTGCGTCTTCTTCGTCGTGCCCTTCTACGCCGTGATCGCGATCGCGGCCGGTGGGGTCGATGAGTTCGCAGAACCCGTGCCCGAGTGGAACCCACTCCAGTGGAACGGGTCCCTGATCCTCGATGGTTTCCGTGGGGTGCTGCCAGGCGGCGACCAGTCGAACGCGATGCAGCGCACCGTGCAGTACGTGTCGCTCGCGCTCTTTGCGTGCTACCTGATCGGCTACCCGGTGGCCTACTACGTCGCCCGGCTGGGCGGTCGACGCAAAGGGATGCTGCTGCTCCTGCTGCTCGCGCCGTTCTGGATCAGCTACCTGATGCGGATGCTCGCTTGGCTCAACCTGTTGCAGACCGACGGCTACGTCAACGATGTCGCCGCCGTCCTCCCGTTTGTATCGCCGACGAACTGGCTCGACGGCCGTTGGTACACCGTCGTGTTCGGGTTGGTGTACGGGTACCTGCCGTTCTTCGTCCTGCCCCTCTACAGCGCGCTCGACCGTATCGATCAACGCCTGATCGAGGCGTCGCGCGACCTCGGGATCGGCCCGATCGCGACGTTCCGGCGGGTCACGCTGCCCCTCTCGCGTCAGGGCCTGCTCGCGGCCGGGGCGATCACCGCGTTGCCGATGTTCGGTGACTACTACACCCAGGACTTGCTGTCGCAGTCACCGAGCACGTCGATGATCGGCAACCAGATCAACACGTTCCTGCGATCGGGCGCGAGCAAACAGACGGGCGCGGCCCTCGTGCTCGTGCTTTCCATGTTCCTCGCGATCCTGATGGCGTACTACCTGTGGTCGACCAACGCGGCTTCGACCGAGGTTCGTTGATGACCACGCGCGCAGCAACCGATGCGAGCAAGGACTCGGCACAGATATCGGGTTCTTCCGGCATCCGGCGCCGGTCGATATCCGATTGGTATGCCGACCCGTTCCGCCGGCCTCGCACACTCGCTGCCATCACGTGGGCATACATCGCCTGGTCGCTCCTTCCCATCCTGATCACGATCCGCATCTCGTTCAACGAAGGGCGCTCACGCTCGTCGTTCCAAGGGTGGTCAGCGAAGTGGTGGACCGGCCCCGGCGATTCGTTGCTCCACAATCCTGATCTGAGCAACGCCATGCGCAACTCCGTGAAGTTGGCGGTGTTGACAATGGTGATCGCGACACCGATCGGCGTGGCGCTGTCGCTCGGTCTGGCGCGATGGCGCGGCTTCGGTCGGCGACCGGCGAACATGCTGATGTTGATCCCGCTTGTCACCCCGGAGCTCGTCATGGGTGGAGCGTTGCTGCTCGTGTTCACCGAACTTCTGCGTTCGATCGGCCTCGGGCAGACGGCGCAGCTCATCGGCCATGTCACCTTCACGATCTCCTACGTGGTGGTCATCACTCGCGGCCGGCTGTTCACGATCGGGCGCGACGTCGAGGAGGCGGCGCAGGATCTGGGGGCGACTCCATTGCAGGCGATCCGCACCGTGTTATTACCGATGATGGCTCCGGCGGTGTTCACCAGCGCCATGATCGTGTTCGCCACGTCGCTCGACGACTTCGTGATCTCGGCCTGGCTCGCCAGCGACGTTTCAGATGAGACGGTGCCGATTCGCATCTACAGCGCCGCCAAGCGAGCGCCGACACCGTCGCTCAACGCGCTCGCGACGTTCATGATGGTCTGCACGTTCGCGGCGATCGCGCTCGGTATGGTGTTGCCGCGCGTCCTTCGCCGAGGCGAGAAGGCGGCCCGAGGATCCTCGGTCGAGGAGTTCGCCGCCCTCGACCTCTGATCAGCGCCGCCGCATCGTCGTTCAGGTGGTGACGGCACAGGGGGTCCCGGCGGTTGCGCTGCGGTAGGCGGCGTCGACGAGCGCGTGCGCGGCGAAGGCGTCGTTGACATCGGGGCTCGGCGGCGTGCCGTCACGCAGGGCGGCCGCGAACGACCGGTGGGCGAGGTACTGATACACCCAGATCGGCCGGTCGGGATCGAGTCCTTGCGCGGCGAAGTCGGCCCGGCGCAGGGCGGCGACGTCGAAGCGCTCCGCGCCGCGCCCCGGACGCTGGACCAGCATCGAGTCCTCGGGCGCGCCGACCACGAAGTCGGTCGTGATCTCGACCGTGCCGCGCTCGAAGAACACCTCGAGGCGGCGCTCCTCGCGGCCCTCGACCCCGTTGAACACCGAGATCAGATTCCCGACCGCACCGTCGGCGTGCTCGATCGTGAGCGCGGCGACGTCCTCGACCGAGTAGCCGAACACGTTGCGCGTGGTCGCGTACACGCGCGCCGCCGACCCGAACAGCCACGTGAGGAGGTCGCACGAATGGATCGAGTGCTCCAGCAGCGCACCGCCGCCCGCCTCGGCGCGCGCCGAGCGCCAACTCGTATGGCCCGCGACCACATCACCCGTCGGCCAGTACTGGTCGTCGCGCAGCACGTAGCCCATCACCGCGCCGAGTTCGCCGGACACGACGAGCGAGCGCAGCTTCCGGTTGATCGGATGGAATCGCGACTGGAACCCGACCTGACACGGGATCCGCGCTGCCGCAACGGCGTCGCGGATCTCGGCGACGACGTCGAAGGTGGGCGCGAGCGGCTTTTCGGTGAACAGCGGCTTCGCCACAGCACACACGGCGAGAATGGCGTCGCGGTGAAAGCGCGTCGGGGTGATGAGCACGACCGCGTCGACGGATTCGCACTGGATCAACGCGTCGCTGTCCTCGAAGCGGTGCTCGACCTCGCCTGCGATCGCGACGACACGATCAATCCCGGTCGGGTCGGGGTCCGCCACCGCGACCAACCGCGCGACCCCGTCCTCGGCGAGAAGCCGGACGGCAGCCGCGTGCGCCTGTGCGATCATCCCGCAGCCGACGAAGCCGAGCCGCAACGGCTGGCCGGGCGCGCTCATGCGCGCATCATGCGTCGGCGAGACTCAGCTCCGCACGTTCCGCGCCGGCAAGGTCGACGACACTCTCGTTGCCTGGGATCACCCGCACGGCTTCGACCGGCAGTTCGACGGTGACCGGCGTTCCCGACGCAAGATCGACCGCACCGTCCGCGTTGGTGAGCAGCGCGTGCAGCGTGGCGCCGTGCGGCAGCCGGATCGCAACCTGGGTCGTCGCGCCGAGATACACCAGCCGATCGATCATGCCCGGCAGGTGGTTCGTCTCCGTTCCCGCGCCGTTGTCGACCCCCTGGAACGCAAGCACGCGCACACGCTCAGGTCGCACGACGATCTTGGCCGATCCGGCCACCGCCGTTCCGGTACCGCAGCGAAGCACGGCGTCACCACAGCGGACGCGCCCGTCACCCAGGCTCGTGACGTCGAGCAAGTTCGCGACTCCGAGGAAGTCGGCGACGTAGGCGTTCGCCGGACACTCGTAGACGTCGCGCGGCGTACCGACCTGCGCGACGGCGCCGCGGTCCATCACCGCGAGCCGGTCGCTCATCGTCAGCGCCTCTTCCTGGTCATGGGTGACGTACACGAACGTGATCCCGACGTCGCGCTGCAGCGATGCCAACTCGACCTGGAGGGCCTTGCGGAGTTTGGCGTCGAGCGCGCCGAGCGGTTCGTCGAGCAACAGGACCTTGGGCCGCATCACGAGTGCCCGAGCGAGAGCGACGCGCTGCTGTTGCCCGCCCGAGAGTTGCGCCGGCTTGCGGTCGGCGAACGTCTCGAGTTGCACCATGGCGATCGCCTCGTCGGTCCGTCGGATCCGCTCGGCCTTCGCCACATTGCGCCGCCAACGCAGGCCGTAGGCGACGTTGTCACGCACGGACAGGTGCGGGAACAGCGCGTAGCTCTGGAACACGGTGTTCACCGGGCGCTTGTGCGGCGGGACGTTCGCCACGTCGTTGCCGTCGAGCAGGATCGAGCCCTCGGTCGGTTGTTCGAAGCCGGCGATGCATCGAAGCGTCGTCGTCTTGCCGCAGCCCGACGGCCCGAGCAGCGAGAAGAACTCGCCGGGTTCGATCACGAGGTCGGTCGGCTCGAGCGCGACGAAGTCGCCGAAGGATTTGGCCAAACCCACCAGTTCGACCCGACCGCCGTGCGCGAGTCTTCCGTCGCTCAAGGGAGCCTCCCCGCCGCCCCGGGCGGGCGGCTGCCTGCCCCCGGGACTTGTCCCCGTGAGCACGCAGATTGTCGCGTCGCGCTCGCCGTCGCGCCAAGGCTTCGGTACGCTTACTGACTGACGAGTCAGTAAAGGACAGGCTATGGCGACTCTGATCGATCCTCGGGCGGTCCTCGATCGCCACATCGCCGAGCTCGCGGCCCGGACCGACAACCCGGTCGCGACGGCCGTCACACTCCCCGGCACGGCCTATGCCGATCACGAGCAGTACCAGCGCGAACTCGGCGCGATCTTCCGTGGGGACTGGGTCGCAGTCGGCCTCGACAGCGATGTCGCCGCGCCGGGTTCGTACCTCGCGACGCTCGCCGGCGACGCTCCGGTCCTGGTCACCCGGGACGAGGCCGGAGAATTGCGCGCCTTCCTCAACGTCTGCCGTCATCGCGGCGCGCCGGTCGCGGAGGGGTGCGGTCATGCCCGCGCGCTGCGCTGTCCGTACCACTCCTGGCTGTTCCGGCTCGACGGGTCGCTGGCGCGCGCGCCCGGCGTCGGCAGGCCCGAAGGTTTCGACCCCGATGATCTCGGACTCGAGCCGATCCAGGTCACGACGTTCGCGCGATCGGTGTTCGTGAATTTGGACACGCGTGCAACGGCGTTCGACCCGGGACCGCTCGCGGCCGGACTCGCGCCGTTCGACCTCGGCGCACTCGAGTTCGATCGCCGCGATCGTTACGAGACGAAGTTCAACTGGAAGGTCTTGCTCGAGAACTACAGCGAGAACTACCACACACCCACGGTGCACACGCAGCTGCCGGTGGCGGGCTACGAGTATCCGACCGAGTGCGATGGACGGCTCGTGTTCGCGTGGGACCGCCCGTTGGAACCGAGCGACGCGAGTGAGGTCGCGCTCTCGCAGTTCGCGCCTCGCGACGAAGGGTGGTCCGGAGTGGGCGCGGTGATCGCAGAGGCGTCGTTCACCAACGGCGCCTACGTCACGTGCTGGCCGAACATGATGATCTCGATGTTCGTCGGCTTCGCCGCGACGTTCCGGCTCACTCCGACCGGCCCCAATTCGACGATCGTCGAACGTGACTACCTGTGGGCGCCGTGGGTCGACGCCAGCCGTCGCGACCAGGATCACCGTGCGACACGCGAGGTCGTACTGCAGGATCTCGAGATCTGCGAGGCGCTCCAGCGCACCTACGACGCAGGGCTCTCCGCGAACGGTGTGCTGTCGACCGAACACGAGGCGGCGATTGCGTTCTTGCACCACCGGTGGGCCACGTCGCTCATCGACCGGTAGGCGACCGGAGGTAGCCGACCGGCGCCTGCCTACACTCCGCGTCGATGCCAGGTGAGTCGATGCCAGCGGGATCGATACGAGGGGAGTCGATACGAGGGGGAGCGGGACGCGCGCGTCAACGGGTCAGCGTCGAGCAACGCCGCGCCGAGATCCTGCACGCGACGCGCGACGTCGTGCTGCGGCTCGGGTTCGGGGGTACTCGGGTCAAGGACGTCGCCGACGAACTCGGTGTGTCGCCGGGGCTGATCCACTACCACTTCGACAGCAAGGACGAACTGCTCGCCGAGACGCTCCGGTTCGCCGCGACCGACGACCTGAGTCGGCTCGAGGACACCGTCGCGGGTGGCCGCGCCGCCCTCGAGCGGCTCGACCGACTCTTCCGCAACTACCTCCCGGGATCGGGTGACGTGTCCTGGCGGCTCTGGATCGACGCGTGGGGAGATGCGCTGCGCAGCGACACGATGAAGCAGATCTCCCAGGAACTCGACGAGGCCTGGGTCGCGCTGCTCAAGCGCATCATCCGTGAAGGCGTGACCGCCCGCGAATTCCGGTGCGCGAACCCCAAGGCCTCGGCGTGGCGCATCGCCGCGCTGATGGACGGTCTGGGGCTGCAGGTCGTGCTCCACCGCTCGACGATGAGCCGCGTCCAGATGCTCGAACACGCCCGGGTGATCGCCGCGTTCGAACTCGGCCTCCCGCGCTCGGCGTTCCCAGCCCGGCGTCGACCCGACTGAACCAAGGGTGCCGACCGGCTGGCTACGGTGCCCGCCGTGAGTTGGCCGCGGGCGATGCCGCCCATCGGACACACGCTCGACGAGCGCCAGTCGCTCGCGTGTGCGTTACGGATTCTCGCTCCCAGCTGGCAGGAGAACCTGTCGGGCCACATCACGTTCGCGTGCGATGACGGGACGCTGCTCGCGAACCCGTGGGGCAAGTGGTGGGCCGAGGTGCAGGCCAGCGACATCGTGTGCGTCGACCCGGAAGGTGGCGTGATCGACGGGCGGTGGGACGTCACCCCCGCGGTGTTCCTCCACACCGAACTCCACCGGGCTCGACCCGACGCGACCGTGATCGTCCACAACCACCCGCGCCACGCGACGTTCCTCGCCTGCCTCGGTGTCGAACCGGTGATCGCGCATCAGAACAGTGCGATCTTCGCGGGTGAGCTCGCCTGGGTCGACGAGTACGACGGCACGATCGAGAGCGTGGCCGCGGGCGCTGCCCTCGCGGCCCGTGTCGGGAACGCGAGCGGGATCGTGCTCGCCAACCACGGCGCGATCGTCACGGGGGCGACCTTCGGCGAAGCGTGTTACAAGGCGGTGACCTTCGAGCGGATGTGCCGCTTCACCGCCGATGCGCTGCGCGCCGGCCGTGAGCTGCGGCCGTTGCCCGGCGCGCCGTACACCGCGCTGAAGGCTGAGTTGATCCGCAACACCCCGGACGCGTACTGGAACGGCGCGGTCCGACAACTCGTGACCACACAGCCCGACGTCCTGGAGTAGGAGCAACGAGGAGTGGTTCCGCCATGAACATGTCGTTGGACGATCTCGCGGCATCCGAAGCGTTCGGGGGCAGCAAGGGCCGCCGCTCGGCGGTCACCTTCCTCCCCGAGCCCGAGACGCGCGAGCGGTGGACGACGATCATCTCGGTCGACGATCACGTCGTCGAGCCGCCGGACACGTTCGCCGACCGCTTCCCCGCTCGCTTTGCCGACGCCGCTCCGCGCGTGGTCGACACCGATGACGGTGGCGAGGCCTGGTTCTGGAACGGCGAGTTGTTGCCGAACGTCGGCTTCAACGCGGTCGCCGGACGCCCGTCGACCGAGTACGGCTTCGAGCCGACCCGATTCGACGAGATGCGGCGCGGCGCATGGGACGTACGCGCACGACTCGCCGACATGGACCTCAACGGCGTGTGGGGTTCGGTGTGCTTCCCTTCGTTCCTTCCCGGCTTCGTCGGCCAACGGCTCACCATGTGGCCCGACGACGAGGCGCTCGCATTCGCGGCGATGCGCGCTTACAACGACTGGCACCTCGACGCCTGGTGCGCGGCGGCACCCGATCGGTTCGTGCCGAACCAGATCACCTGGTTGCGTGATCCGGTCCGCGCCGCGCAGGAGGTCCGGCGCAACGCCGAGCGCGGCTTCCGTGCGGTGACGTTCTCCGAAGCGCCCGAGAAGCTCGGCCTCCCCTCGCTCCACACCGGCTACTGGGACCCGCTGTTCGCGGCGTGTGAAGAGACGGGCACCGTCATCTGCCTGCACGTCGGGTCGTCGGGATCGTCGCCGATGACCGCGCCGGACGCACCGCCCGAAACCGTCGCGGTGCTGTTCTTCGCCTACGGGATGTACGCGGCCGTCGACTGGCTCTACTCCAAGGTCCCCGTGCGGTTCCCCGAGCTGAAGATCTGCTTGTCCGAAGGTGGGATCGGCTGGGTCGCGGGGCTCATCGACCGCCTCGATCACTGCTTCCGTTACCAACTCGGATACCTGCCGACCTGGCGCGACGTCGACCTCACACCGGCCGAGGTCCTGAAGCGCAACTTCTGGTTCTGCGCGATCGACGACACGTCGGGCTTCCTCACGCGCGACGTCATCGGTGTCGAGCACCTCCTCGTCGAGAGCGACTACCCGCACGCCGACTCGACCTGGCCCGACACCCAATTGCGGTTGCGCGAACAGATGCTGGGAGTCCCGGACCAGGACGCGCGCCGAATCTGCTGGCAGAACGCGGTCGAACTGTTCCGGATGCCGCAACCACCGGACCCGCTGCCCTGACGGTCCGCGTCATGACCTCTGGCAGTCGCTCCACCGTCTCGCAGCTCGTGCGCGAGCGTGCCGCGCGCGACCCTGACGGTGTTGCGTTCGTCGACGCGGGTGACGGCACGATCATGACGTGGGCGGGCTACGACGCTCTCGCCGATCGTGTCGCAGCCCGGTACGCGCAACAGGTCGCGGTCGGCGATCGCGTCGCGATCCAGATGGCGCACCGCGGTCGCGTGCACGCCGCGTATGTCGGCTTCGAGCGACTCGGCGCGATCGTCGTGGGCATCGGTGAACGGGCCAGCGAGCGCGAGACCGAGCATCTCGTCGCCGCGACCGGCGCAACGATGCTCTTGCACGACGTCGAGGAACAAGACCACACCGGCTTCGCCACTGCGTCACGGCCTGAACCAGATGACACGGCGCTCTGGTTCCTGAACTCGACGTCGGGGACGACGGGGTTGCCGAAGTGCGTGATGCACGACCAGGCGCGGTGGTTCGCGTTCCACGACTTGGCGCAGCGAGCGGCCCGGTTCACGCCGGACGACGTGTTCGCGTCGCTCCTGCCTGCGCCGTTCGGTTTCGGCATGTGGACCGCGCACTTCACCCCCGCGATCGCGGGCCGGCCGTGCGTCGTGCTCGATCGGTTCACACCCGAAGCGGCGATCGCGGCAATCGAACACCATCGTGTCAGCGTCCTCGCGGCCGTCTCGACGCAGTTCATCATGATGCTCGAGAGTGCCGCGCTCGAAGACCATGACCTCACCTCACTGCGCGTCATGTTCACGGGCGGCGAGATGGTTCCCTACGAACGCGCGCTCGACTGGGAGCGGCGTACCGGATGCACGGTGCTCCAGTTCTATGGCTCGAACGAGACCGGCGCGCTCTCGGGCACGACGCTCGACGACCCGCCCGCGATCCGCCTTCGGACCGCCGGAAGGGTGCTGCCCGAGATGCACGTTCGGTTGCTCGACGCCGACACCGACGCCGACATCACCGCGACCGGGGGGCCGGGCGTCGCCGCATGCCGCGGTCCCGTGACCTGTCTCGGCTACTACGACGATCCCGAGGCGAACGCGGCCCTCGTCACGCGTGACGGATGGATGAAAACCGGCGACCTGTGCACGATCGACGCCGACGGCGTGCTCACGGTCGCCGGACGCGTCAGCGACTTCATCATCCGCGGCGGCAAGAACCTGTCCGCGGCCGTCGTCGAACAAGAGGTCGCGACGATGCCCGGCGTGTTGCTCGCGGCTGCGGTCGCGAAGCCCGACCCGGTGTACGGCGAACGCGTCTGCGTGTTCTGCGCGACCGAGGCCGGCACGGCATTCAGCCTGGGTGACCTGCGCGCCCACCTCGCCGGCCGCGGCGTGGGGAAGGAGCATTGGCCCGAGTTCCTGGTGCTCCTCGACGGCGACCTCCCGCGCAGCAGTGGCGGCAAGGTCGCCAAGGCCGAGTTGCGGGCGCGGGCGGCAGCGCTTCGCTGACTTCGTCCCCCCGCGTCTCACCAACAGGTTCGTAGCAACCGGGCAAACGTCGCGGCGCCGTCGGGCGGCGCGTATCCCGTTTCGTTGCCGTGGCGCCACGCCGCGTCGGCAACCAGGTCGATCTCGGCCTCGACGCCACCGACGTCGCGCAAGCGCCGGGGCAGGCTCAGTGAGTCGATGAGAGATTCGAGCGCCCGCGCCGCATGCTCGGCGGTTGTCGTCGCGACGATCTCGGTCACCCGCGCCACACCGGGTCGGCCTTCGTGCTCCATCTCACGCAACACCGCAGGCAACGTGATGCAGGACGTGACGCCGTGGGCAATCCCCCAGCGCGCGGCGAGTTGATGTCCGAGCAGGTGGCTCGGGCCGGGTCCGTGGCGCGTCATCCCGGCCATCGAGAACCATCCACCGATCTGCGCGTCGAGCCGCGCGTGGAGATCGTCGGGTCGCGCCGCGCAGGCGGGCAGCGCTCGCCACAGCCGCGCGAGACCTTCGGCGGCAAGTGCGTCAGAGTAGGGATGCGGCCGCACCGCCCAGAGTGCTTCGCAGGCGTGGTCAAGTGCCTTCACGCCCGACGACAACCAAAGTTCCCGCGGGGTGTCGATCGTGAGTTCGGGATCGAGGATCAGCGCGGTCGGTGCCATGCGGGGATCCATGACGTAGGTCTTCTCGGATTCGACCTCGCCCGTCATGCCAGCCGCGGGCGTGAGCTCCCCGCTCGAGAGTGTCGTGGGGAGCACGATCAGCGGCACCGCGTCGGCGTCGGCATCGGCGCCGAGCAACGCCAGCCGGACGATCTTTGCCGCGTCAGTGACGCTGGAGCCGCCGATCGCGACCAACGCGTCGGCGCGCGCGGCACGAGCATGTTCGGTTGCTGAGTCGACGTCGCGCTTCGGCGCGTTCGCGCTGATGCCGGAGAACACGGTCGCACCGCCGGGGATGAGGGCCGCGAGTTCGTCGGGCCAGCGAGTGCGCGACAGCGAGCGATTCGTCAGCAGCGTGACGCGACGTGAACCACGTCGCGCCAGCCCTCGCTGGAGAACGGTGCGAGCACCGGGCCCGTCGTAGACCGCTCCGGTCGCACCGAGCGACCAGCGCCGGATGCTCACCGGGCGTCGAGGTGGACGGCGCGCTCGCCGATCGGGTCGGCGCGCACACCGATCGGATCGCCGAGCACGACGGCTCGTCGATCGCCGAAATCCCAGCGCGGCCAGGGCCCCGTCCAATCGCTCGCCGGGACACCGGTCGCCGCGAACGCAACCCACGAGGCGCGCACCGCGGCCGAGATCTCGCGCGCGGCGCGTCCGGCGCCGGCATCGCGATCAACGCCGAGGAACGCCTCCCACTCCGGGTCGAAGTTGCCGAAGGTGAAAGGGATGTCGAGCCCGTGCGCCGCGCCCAGGGGTCGGCCATCGGGCCTCGGCGGCGCATCCCAGTCGAAGCGATAGCCGTACACGCTCGGGTGCGCCGCGACGAGTCCGTCGAGTGCGGCGCGCGCCGGGAGCAGCATCTCGCGATCGGAATAGATCGCGCCCCACGCATCGATGAGTTCGGATCGCCGCCCGCTCCCGCGCAAATCATCGACGTACGCGTCGATGATTGCGGTTGCGCGCGCGGGCGTGGTCCCGAGGTACTTCTCGACCCTGCGGACCAGCCGGGCGCGTTCCAGTTCGGCGTCCATGACGAACAGGTTCATCTCGTCGCGCGTCACACCCAGGATTACGTCGCATCCGCCTGCCGCCCCGCGCGTAATCGCCTCACTCGGAGGATCGAGCACGATGTCACCGTCAACCGCAGGGTGGAAGGGCATCAGGCCGGCGACCGCGAACGCGTGCGGGTCGGCCTGCACTGCGACGCTCGCGCGAACGAGGGTGTCGACAGGAGCGGCGGCGAGGTCGCGGGCACCGGCACATTCGGCGAGGACGCAGCAGCGCTCGGCGATGACCGCTGCGGCGTCGGGCTCGAAGGTGCGCCCCGTCGAGCCGCTCTGGATGATCGCACGATCGAACCACTCGGCGCGACCCGGCGCGCCGAGCAGGTGCAGGATCACCCCGCCACCCGCGCTCTCGCCGATCGCACACACGCGGGTCGGGTCACCGCCGAAGGCTGCGATGTGCCGGCGGACCCACTCGAACGCGGCGATCGCGTCGTGCAACCCGGGGTTCGTGACCGCGCCGATCGCAGCGCCGCCGAGCGCTCGAAGGTCGAGGAAGCCGAACGGCCCGACCCGGTACTGGATGCTGACGACGACCGCGCCGTCGCGCGCGAGCGTCGACCCGTCGTAGATCGACGGTGAGGTGGCGCCGGTCAGGAACGACCCGCCGTGAATCCACACGAGCACCGGGAGATCGCGCGCGCCCTCGGGTGCCCACACGTCGAGCACGAGACAGTCCTCGGACTGCGGCCCCACCGGCTCGAGCCCCGGTACGAGTCCCGCGCCTCCGATCGGTTGCGGAGCAGCAGGCCCGGAGGCGCCGGCGTCGATGACGCCCTCGGGATCGACCCTCATCGGTCGCCCGAATCGCTCGGCTCGCCCGTACCGGATTCCACGGAACGCGCGAACACCGGCAGTGGCGCTACCTCGGATATCGGCGTGCGCGGTCGCGACAACCGCGCTCGACACGCCAGCACTCGTCACGGGCGTCATGCCTAGCACCGCGCTCGCTGGCGCTCCACCTCGCAGCGGTTTCGACGACGCGATCCCTCCCAGGTGGGCGGCCGGCCCGTGAGTCAGGACGGGACGTTCAACGGCCGCGGTCGCCCGACCGCACCACAGATGAACTCGGTGACGAACGCCGCGGCGTCTTCGAAACTCGCGAAGCCGCGATCGGCGTCGACGAGCATGAGGGCGTCCACCCCGACGGGAACGTGGAGTGGCGATTCACTCGTCGATGCGGCCACGATCGAGGCTGCAACCATGGTTGGGTCGCCTCCGAGTTCGTTCATACCGAGGAAGTACTCGTTGACCCATTCGTGGTGCGCGGCGTACGGCCCGGACTCGTCGGGACCGACCAAGGAGTTCGCGACAATTTCGGTGCGGAACAGTCCGGGCTCGACGTTGACGACTCGCACGCCGAACGGCGCGACTTCCTGCGCAAGCGCCTCGGAAATGCGGCCGATCGCATGCTTGCTCGCCGCGTAGAAGCCGTGGAATGGCAATGGCACGACGCGACCTGCTACCGATCCCACGTTGACGATGACGCCGCTGCGCCGCGCCCGCATTCCCGGCAGCACTGCCCGGATAGTCCGGACCGGACCCCACAGATTCGTCTCGAACAGCGCGTACGCCTTGGCCGAGTCGAGCAGCTCGATCGGCCCTTCGTACCCGACCCCCGCGTTGTTGACCAACACGTCAATCGTGCCCTGACGAGCTTCGATTGCCGTGATCGCCGCGACCACCGAGTCGTCGTCGACGACGTCGAGTTGTTCGATCTCGATCGTGAGTTCGTCGGCCGCCGCGCGCTGGCGCAATAAGGTCGACTTGCGGAGGTCGCGCATCGTGGCAATGACGGTGTCGCCGCGTCGCGCAAAGGCCAGCGCGGTCTCGAGTCCTATGCCGGTACTGCATCCGGTGATGACGACGGTGGACATGGATTGCTCGCTTTCGATCGATGAGCCAAGGTTCTTCGGGCATCGCTCCGAACACGGTGTCGATCCGTCAGCACAAGACTCGGGGCCGACCCGGAGGTCCGGTAGATCGTCACGCGAGGATCGCATCGATCCTGTGAGCCCGGCATCGGGGTAAACCCGCGTTCTCGACCCGCGACCCGCGGGTGCGGCCAGTCCGCGCAGCTCAGCCGGACAATTCACGCAGCGCGAACGCGGTGGCCTCTGCGCGGTTCCGCACACCGGCCTTGCGGTAGGCGTTGAGCAGGTGCCGTTCGATCGTCTTGACCGAAAGGCACAGCCGGTCGGCGACGCCCTGGTTCGTCGTCCCCTCGGCGACGAGTCGGATCACCTCGACCTCGCGATCGGTGAGCCCGCTGGGCCAAACTCGGGTGCCGGCACGGCCGCGCGCCAGATCGGCGACCTCCGACATCTCGAGCGACTCGGCAATCTCGAGCGACCTCAATGCGTGGGCGTGCGCATCGCTCGTCGTGCCCCCGAGCTCGGCCAATGCCAGACGAACGCGCGCCTCCCACGGGAGGGCACCACAGCCGAGCGTTGCGTCGAGGGCGGTCTCGAGCAGCTCGGCCGCTTCGTGGTGCCGACCGAGTACGTGCGCCAATCGACCCAAATGGAGCGCGTACGGACCGTTCACCACGGCACCTCCGGTGCCGGCCCACTGGTCGGCATACGGTTCGAGCGCCTCGAAGAGCACGTCGGCGTGCACGCGCGAACGAACGTGCGCAGCGGCCATAGCCAAGGACGCCGTGACCGGGCCGAAAGTCAGGTCGTCACGAATCGACGCGATCCCTTCGACCAAGAAGGCGTCGAGCGCGGCGACCACCGCGTCGCTTCTGCGTTTGGTGCAGGTCCAGCCGAGGAGACAAGCATCCCAGCTCGTACGCATCGGGCCGACGGGCAAGTTGTCCGCGCCGACCAACGACCCCAGGTCGTCGCCTCGATGCCAGGCGTTGAGCACCTGTTGGGTCAACAACAACTGGAACGCCGTGCCGTACTCGGGTCCCGACGCGATGCCCAACGCGGTAGTGACATGTGCCTCGACCTCGGTCCACGCTCCTCGGAGTTGGGCCCGCGCCGCCACCCCGATAAGCCACCACAGGCGTTCGAAGGGTCGCGGGGCGAACGCGAGGCGTCGTGCCATCCCGTCGAGTTCGGCATCGAAGTGTGCCCAGTCTCCCGTCTCGAGGAAGACATGGAGCCGAGTGATCGTGCCGTACTCCGAGTAGTCGATCACGCGTGGCGCCGCAGCGACCATCTCTGCCGCCAATTCCAACGTCTCCCGTTGGCGCGAGGGATGCCAGTGTGCGAGCCGGTAGGCGTAGAGCGATCGAATCAGCGTTTCGTTGTCGTTCGACGAGCGGGCGAGGACAACGGCCCGTTGCGCCGCGTCGCGCGCCGCGTCGAGGTCGGCGAAGATGGATCCCTCGGCGCGCGCCGACCAGAGCAGCGACCGCATCGCGAACTCAGTGTCAGACAGTGTCGCCAAGGCCTCATCGACGAGTGCCACTCCAGCGGGATCGTCGCTCACCGCGATCGAGTCAGGACGCCATGCGATCGCAGTTGTAGCGAGAGCGACAGGATCTCCGGAGCGTCGAGCGTCGCGCGCCGCGCGTTGTTCGAGCGCCCGTGCTTCGTCCACACGACCGAGCCAACGCAGCACATAGCCCAAGCGGGTGCGAGCACGAACCATGTCGAGCGGCGCGACTGACAACCCCTGATCGATTGCTTCGACGATCGCAAGCAAGACGTCAGCAGACTGGTCGAGTGCGCCGTGACGCAACTCGTGGTCGGCGCGCGTGAGCAGTACCTCGACTGCGTCGTCCTGCTCGTATCGGCTGCCTTCGAGCATCCATCGCGCGGCCAGCCGAAGCTCGACCGTTGGATGATCGAGCGCGATTCGCCCGAGTGCTCCTCGGAGTGCGGACCGTCGAACGCTCGGCAGCGAGCGTTTGATCATCGCACCCTCCATCGTCGCGAGCGTGCGTTGACCGTCGACGAACTCGACTCGGCCGCAGGACTCGAGGAGGGCCAGCGCCGCGGCGGGATCGACGCCAGTCGACCGCGAGTACGCGACGACCACGTCGACCGGAACCGCGCCGCCCGCCGCGACGAGCATGTCGAACAGCGCGTCGGCGGCGTCTTCCACCGCCTGGCCCGGGAGGTCCGCCGCGATCCGACGCGCAGGTGCCACACGACCACCGTAGGCCCGGGTGCCGCGACCCGTGACGGGAAGCCCTCAGATCGGTTCGCGTAATACCTCAACGCTCCGTCCGCCACGGGGCTCACTCGATCGCGGACTCGACAAGGTCCTGGCGACAACATCGAGTCGTGTTGATGGATCGTCCGGTCTGGCCGATGAATACGCAACATGGGCGAGCAGCACGATCCCGCCGGCGACGCGGCGCGCGACGAGCGCGCGCGCTTCCGCGCGATCGTCGAACACTCCTCGGAACTGGTCGTCGTGACCGACGCGTTCGGCACGATCCGGTGGGCTTCACCGGCAGCTGTTCGTGCACTCGGCTACCGCGAGGACGATTACGAAGGCCGCAACGTCATCGAGTTGTTGCACCCCGACGAGGTCGCCGATGCCGCGAACTCGATTGCCGCGACGGTCGGTGAAACCGGCACACGGGAACCGATCGAGATCCGGCTGCGGCATGCCGACGGAAGCTTCCGGTGGTTCGAGATCATCGCGACGAACCTGCTCGACGACCCGGATGTCAACGGCATCGTGTTCCACGGGCGCGACCTCACCGATCGGCTCGAGCAGCAACGCCGCTTTCGCATGTTCTTCGAGCAGTCACCGGTGCCGGCCGCAATCTTTCAAGCCGACCAGACCATGGTCGCGAACCAGCAACTCGCCAACCTCCTCGGGCGCACGCGTGAAGAGCTGGCGCGCATCCCGGTACAGGACCTGCAGCACCCGGACGACTGGCGACGCAACGCCAAGCAGCGTGAGTTGCTCGGTCGGCAACAGGTCGAGTCGATCACGACCGAGCAACGTTGGATCCGCAAGGACGGTTCGATGTTCTGGGGGCGCTCGACGATGCGTCTCGTCTACGACGAGAACGGCGTCCCCGGCGGTGCGTTCGCCGCGGTCAGCGATATTGCCGCCGAACGTGAGTCGCTCGATGCGCTCCAAGCAAGCGAACGGCGCTTCCGCGCGATCGTCGACAACTCGAGCGACATCATCGCCGTGCTCGAGCCCGACGGGAACTGGACGGCAAGCGACGCAGGAACGCGCCAACTCGGCTACCCGAAGGGATTCGATCCCGAGGGCGGCGTCTTCTCGCTCGTCCATCCCGACGACATGGGCATCGCGGCCGAGGCGTTGGCCGAGGTGCTCGACGGCCGACGAGGACCGATGGACGCGATCGAACTGCGTCTGCGCGACATCGACGGTGGCTACCACTACTACGAATGCGTCGGCCAGAACCTCGGCAACGACGCCGACGTCGGCGGCGTGGTCATCACCGCGCGCAACGTCGATCCTCGCAAGGACCTCGAAGCGCGCCTCGCGCGCGACGCGACCCATGACACCCTGACGGGCGTGCTCAACCGCGCGGCACTCATGGTGACCCTCGAACGAGCGATCGCACGGCACGCTCGATCGGATCTTCCGCTCGGCCTACTCTTCGTCGACCTTGACCGGTTCAAACAGGTCAACGACACACTCGGGCACGTTGCCGGCGACGCCGTGCTCGTCGAGATCGCCGGCCGGATCGTGGCGAGCGTCCGCGAGACAGACACAGTGGCTCGCATCGGCGGCGACGAGTTCGTCGTGGTGTGCGAGGAGCTCGACTCGAACGAACGAGCCCTCGAGATCGCGGGTCGCATCGTGCGCAGCGTCGAGGAACGAGTGCTCATCGGCGACCGCGAGGCGTTCGTCGGTGCGTCGATCGGCGTCGCGTTCGCGCAATCCGGCGAATCGCCGAGCGACCTCATGCGCGACGCTGACGCCGCGGTCTACCGAGCGAAGCGCAAAGGGCGGTCGCGGGTCGAGCGTTTCGACGACGAGATGCGAGCCAACACCGCGGCGCGCGTCGCACTCGAGGTCGAACTTCGGCACGCGCTGGAGCGCGGCGACGTCGGCGTGGAGTACGAACCGGTCGTCGCGGTCGACACCCGCATCGTCCACGCCTTCGTGGCCCGACCGGTCTGGCGGCATGGCGAAACGTGCCTTCGGGGCGGCCAGATCCGCTCACTGGCCGACGAAGCTGGACTCGGTCGCGTGTTGGGTCAACTCCTGCTCGCAACCGCGACGCGCGACCTTGCGTCGTGGCGTGGTGAACAACCCGCGGCCGCGGCGCCTCGCCTGTTCCTGAGTCCCACCGCACGCCACCTCGTCGATCGCGACTTCACCACCGATCTCGTCTCCGCGATCGATGCGGAGTGCGTCGTTCCTGCCGCGCTGTGCATCGGCGTCCCCGAAGAGTGGCTCGTCGACGACACCGGCTTAGCCCAGACCGCGATGGCATCGATGCGCGAGGTCGGGGTGCGGTTGGCGTTGAACGGTTTCGGCCGCGCCCACGCCTCGCTCGCCGACTTGCGACAACTTCCGGTTGATGTCGTGAGGCTCGACCCGAAATTCGCGTTCGGCCTGACCGTCGACCAGGCGGGAGCCGCGATCGTCGGTGCAGTGATCGGTCTCGCTCGCGCGCTCGACCTTCGCGTACTGGCCGATGGCATCGACGAGTTGGATCACCTCGCGTCGCTGTACACCCTCGGCTGCGACTACGCGACAGGCCAGGTTCTGGCGCCTTCAGTCGACACCCGCGCTGCCGCGACCATGCTCGATCTCCCCGTCTCGGATCTCACGCCCGCACCGTGGGTCAGCGGGTGACGCGCTCGATCGGCAACGCGTCGACGATGCGACCATCGCGACCCGTCACGGTCGCGGCACAGAACAATGCGTCGACGACCGCGGCCTCGGTCGCCTCGACCCCCGCCGCGAACAAGTCGTCGAGGGCGTGATCGGCAAGGCGATCGGTGTTCACGATCGTCGTGCGATCGAATCGGTCCAAGCGCGCGGTCGTCGAGCATGCAAGGAAGATCTCACCGCTGCCGTGATGAGCAACCGACCCCACACGCCCGAGTCCGAGCCCGGCTCGCCGAGCAAGTCGCTCACATTGCGCGGCCGTCAGCGGCGCGTCGGTGGCAAGGACAACGATGCAGCTCCCCGCGGGTTCTCGTTCGCGAGAACGCCCGACACCGGCAGCAGCGAGATCCGGTCCGACGACGGCGCCGGAAATCGTCAACCGGTCGATGCTCCCAAAGTTGGCGAGGACGAGCGCGCCCACCGTTCCCGCTGGAGTGACGCGCGAGGCGTTGCCGATCCCGCCCTTGCAGCCGAAGCACACCATGCCGGTACCCGCGCCGATCGCACCGCCGAGTACCGGACCCGGCGTCGCCGCGTCGATCGCGGCACGGGCGACGTCCGGGGTGATCGCATCGCCGCGCGCATCGTGCAACCAACTGTCGTCACACTCGCCCACGACCGGGATGACGACCTCGTCGACCCCGACGCGTGGAGACGCCGCGAGCATCGCCGCGACCGTCCCCTGATAGGCCACTCCCACCCCCATGGTGTTGGTGAGCAGCACCGGTGTCTCGAGCAGTCCCCACTCGCGGATCTCGGCCGCGCCCGTGAGTTCTCCGGCGCCGTTCAACACCGCGACACCGGCCGTCATCGGTCGCTCGAACTGTGCGTGCAGGAGGTCCGGCACGATCGCAGTCACACCGGATCGGGCGACGAACGGCTCGTCGTGCCACACCGTCGCGTGCCCGACCCGGACACCCGCGACGTCGGTGATCGCATCGAGCGGGCCTGCTGGCAGCGCGCCGACCGTGACACCGAGTTCACGAGGCCGGGACCGAGCCGCAGGCGCTGTCATCGCCCGCACGGTACCGTGCCGCGCGATGCCGCAGTCCGTGTCGCGCCCCTTGGCGATGCAGATCGTCGAGAGCCGCGACACCGACCTGCACCGCGACATCTCGGGACTGTGGATCGGCATCGTCGAACCCGGCGACGAGGAGCCCGAACGAACGTCTGCGATTCGCGCGACCGCCGGCCAACGCGGTGCCACGTTCGTCGCCGCGACCTCTCACGGCGACGGACCGCTTCACGCGGTGCACGACCCCGAGTTCGTCGCGTTCCTCGACACGGCGTACGACCGCTGGGTTGCTGCCGGGTATCCCGAACACCCCGGCCAACCGCTCGTCGTGCCGTACATCTTCACCCTTCCGGGCTTCACTCAAGGCGAACCGCCGCGCACGCCCGCCGCATTGCACGCGCAGGTCGGCCGGTTCGCGATGGACACCATGACGCCGATCGGTCCCGGCACCGCGCGAGCCGCCCGGGCCGCGTTCGACTGTGCGCTCACTGCCTGTGACCTCGTACTGCAGGACGATCACCGCGCCGCGTTTGCGCTGTCGAGACCGCCCGGACACCACGCCGGGCGCGACTTCTTCGGAGGGTCGTGCTACCTCAACAGCGCGGCCGGGGCCGCACAGTACCTGCGAGATCGCGGATGCGAACGCGTCGCGATCGTGGACATCGACGCGCACCACGGCAATGGGACGCAGGCCATCTTCTACGACCGCAAGGACGTGTGGTTCGGTTCGGTGCACGTCGACCCGGCCGCAGGCTGGTTCCCGCACTACATGGGATTCGCGGACGAGTCGGGGCGCGGTGACGGAAGGGGCGCGAACCTCAACATCCCACTTCCCGAAGGCGCAGGCGACACCGTGTGGATCGACGCGGTCGCAACCTTGTGTGCGCTCGCGGCCACTCGCGATCCCGACGCGCTCGTCGTGTCGGTTGGGGTCGACGCCGCGGCCGAGGATCCCAACAGCCCGCTGCTCGTGACGCCCGCGGGGTTTCACGTCGCCGGTGCAGTGCTGGCGGCACTCAACGTCCCGACGGTCTTCGTCCTCGAGGGCGGTTACGTCGTCGAGCGAATCGGCGAGTTCGTGTTCGCCGTCGCCGACGGATTCGAGGGCGCGGAATCATGACGCAGCCGTTGCCGCGTTCGGTCACATTCGACCGGATCGCCGATCGATACGACGACACGCGCGGCGGGCTGTTTCGCGGCAACGACTTCGCCGACGCCATCGCACCCGCGTCTCCAACGAGCTCCCACTACCCTCGGCACGATGGCCGGAGAGTCGACGCGCGTGGTCATCATCGGTGGTGGCCACAACGGTCTCGTCGCCGCCGGTTTACTCGCGAAACGCGGCTGGTCGGTGACGGTGCTCGAGCGGCGCGACAAGGTCGGCGGCGCCGCGACGACTGAACAGCCGTGGGGTCCCGAGTACAAGGTGACGGCGCTCAGCTACGTCATGAGCCTCATGCCGCCCGTCATCCTCGAGGAACTGCAACTCGCACGTCACGGCTACCGGATCCACCCCCAACACGGCTACTTCGCGCCCCTCGACGACGGGCGTGCCTTGCACTTCGCGAGCGATGCCACACGCAGGCACGAGAGCATCTCGCAGTTCTCGAGCGCGGACGCCGATGCGCACCCGCGTTGGGAACGGTGGCTGGGTGGGCTCGCCGCGACGCTGGGTCCGCTGCTGTCCGCGGTGCCGCCTCGCGTCGGTTCGCACCGCCCGGCCGACGTGCTCGACCAGGCCGGGCTGCTCTGGAGGTTGCGCGGCGCCGACGAACGTCAGGTCGCCGACATCACCCGGCTGTTCACGATGAGCATCGCCGACCTACTCGAGGAATGGTTCGAATCCGACCCGGTGCGAGGCGTGTTGGCGGTAAGCGGTGTGATCGGGACGTGGGCCGGCCCGCGCAGCCCTGGAACCGCCTACGTGATGGCGCACCACCAGATCGGTGACCTCGGCGACGGCCAGATCACGGGCGCGTGGGGATTCCCCGAGGGCGGAATGGGCGCGGTCAGCGACGCGCTGCGCGCCGCCGCCGAGTCCTTTGGGGCACGGGTCCGCACCGACGCCGGCGTCGCCCGCATCGACACGCGCGGCGGGCGCGTCACCGGCGTGACGTTGGCGACGGGCGAGTCGCTCAGCGCCGACATCGTGATCGCCACCACGCACCCGCGTATCACGTTCCTCGAACACCTCGCCCCGAGCGACCTCCCCGACGAGTTCGTCGCCGCGATCGAGCACTGGCGCAGCCGCAGCGGCTCGGTCAAGGTGAACCTCGCCCTCGACCGGTTGCCCGAGTTCCGGGCCGCACCCGATTTCGATCCTGAGGTCCACGGCGGCACCATCGTGCTCGCGCCGAGCATCGACGCGATCGAAGGCGCGTTCCAAGACGCCGTCGCGGGCCGGCCCGCCGCCCAACCCTTCGCCGACATCTGCATCCCTTCGGTGTTCGACCGGACGCTCGCACCCGCGGGACACCACGTGATGTCGATGTTCAGCCAATGGGTGCCGTGCGCGTACGCCGACGCGCCCCACACGTCCGAACTCGACGCGTTCGCCGATCGACTCGTTGCGCGTGTCGAACAGGTCGCGCCCGGGTTCACCGACTCGATCCTTCACCGCCAAATCATCGGACCGTACGAGATGGAACACCGCTACGGCTTGCTCGGCGGCAACATCTTCCACGGCGAACTCACGCCGAGCCAGATGTTCCACATGCGTCCGGTCCCCGGCTTCGCCGACTTCACCACACCGATCGCGGGGCTCTACCAAGGCGGGTCCGCGACGCACGGCGGCGGCGGGGTCACGGGCATCCCGGCGCTGCAGGTCGTGCGGCGGATCGAGCGTGATCGCCGCCGAGGCCTCGTCGCCCGGCTCCGGCGACGGCGCTGATCCCGCCGCCACCCACGTCGCGCCGGCATGATGTCGGCGCCGCCGGTCAGCGTCCGAGCGGCGCGATCAGGGGCCAGGGTCGATCGGCCTCCAATCGCGCGCCGACCGCAAAGACGGTGGCATCATCGAAGGGGCGACCGACGATCTGCGCACCGATCGGTACGGCATCGTCGTCCCGCCCGACCGGGACGGTCAGCACCGGGCAGAGGCCGACCGGGTTGAACACCTCGGTCAAGAACACGTCGTGCATCGCGTCCCACTCGATGCCGTCGACGACGAGCGGCTCGGCCAGGTAGTCGACACCGGCGTGGAGCGCCGGGACGCACATCGCAGGACAGATCAGCGCGTCGTAACGATCGAACACGCGACCGAGCCGCGACCAGATCTCGCCCTCGAGTTCGAGACCCCGCATGAACGATGGCGCGTGCGATTCGACCGTCTCGAGCCAACGCACGGTCGCGGGCATCGCTGCATGCTCGCGACCTCGAATCGTCTCGCTGATGGATGCGGCAAACAGCGCCGCGCAATGCGCGTTGCTCGCGTCGCGCACGAGGGATCGCTCGATCGTGAGGTCGACCTCGTCGACGAGCGCTCCCGCGGTGCGCAGCACGTCGACCGCTGCTCGATGCGCATGCCGCACCGACTCGACGACGGGCCAGTCGCCGAGGTCGTACGACACCGCGACGCGCAGTCCACGCACATCGGCGTCGGGGCTGCCGATCGGGCGCGCTGGACGCGTCGAATAGGCCGCGTCGGGATGGAAGCCCGCAACAACGTCCAACACGAGCGCCGCGTCGGCGACGGTGCGCGCCATCGGCCCGAGGTGGCACCAGTGGTCGAGTCCGAACGGCGCCAACTGCGGAACGCGACCGTGCGGGGGCTTGTACCCGACGACGCCATTGCACGACGCCGGCACTCGGATCGAACCACCGATGTCGGATCCAGTGGCCAGCGGCGTCGTCCCCGCCGCCAACGCCGCCCCCGACCCCCCGCTCGACCCGCCGACGTCGAACGCCGGGTTCCACGGATTGCGGGTGATCCCCCAGAGCTTGCTCATCGTCCAGAACGTGACCGAGAACTCGGGGGTGAGCGTGCGGGCGTGCACGAACGCGCCGGCGCTCAGCAGTCGCTCGACCATCGGCTCGGTGCGGCCCGCGACCGAGTCCGCCCAGAGCAGCGATCCGTTCGTCGTCCGCTTCCCTGCGATCTCAGCTTCGTCCTTAACGGCGACGGGGAGCCCCTCGAGCGGGCGAACTTCCTCAGGGCCGCGCTGATAGCGGACTTCCGCCGCGTGCGCGGCGAGACGTGCCTCGTCGAAGTAGGTGTCGCCGAACGCGTTGATCGTCGGTTCGACGACTGCGGCGCGCTCGATGATGGCGTCGAGGTACTCGACGGGCGAAAGCTCCTGCCGCCGGAAGCGGGCGAGGAGTTCGGTCGCCGGAAGTTCAATCAGTTCGTTTGCGGGTCCCGGCTCCGGTGACTCCGGTGGCTCCGGCACTGTGCGTGACTCGCTCACGGCTTGAGCGGTTCTCGTGACATCCCGGTTCCCATCTCATTTGCGACCCTACCCGGGACGAATCGGACCTCAGTCGGGGAACGCGTGCGGAGTGGCACGCACACTCGTTCCGTGCGTGCCTTGACACCGGGTCGTCGCGCTGCGGATCATGACTGATCGAAGGCGATCCGACGAGACCGCTGCGAGGGGGACTGGACATGGCCCACACGACCGCCACCGACCGGCCGATTCGCGCGGCCCGCCGAGCGAGCGCACTCATCGCCGCAGCGGCCGTGCTCACGTTGAGCACAACGCTGCTCGCCGGCAACGCCCGCGCGCAGAGCGACGAGAAGATCGTGTTCACCGTCGGCGTCACAACCGACATCGACAGCTTCAATCTCAACGTCGGCTACACGGTCGAGGCCTACGAGGCCTGGAATCTGCACTACCCGACTCTCACCGACTTCACCGACGAGGACTTCGCGCCCCAGGGCGCCCTCGCCGAGAGTTGGGAAGGAGCGGGTCAGGAGTACACCTACACGATCCGCGACGGCCTGGTGTGGAGTGACGGCGAGCCCCTCACCGCCGAGGACATCGCCTACACGATCAACCGTTCGCGAGACGAGGAGTGGATCAACCACTCGTCCATCACGGCAAACCTCACTGCCGAAGCTCTCGACCCGACCACGCTGAGGGTTACGAGTTCTGTGAAGGACCCGCGGTTGCCGGCCATCCCGATGTACGTCGTGCCAAAACACGTGTACGAAACGGTCAGCGCCGATGACATGGCATCCCATGACGCGACCAAGGATCCTGGCGCGGGGCCCTTCATCCTCACGGAGTGGAAGACCGAGCAGTTCTGGCGCATGGAAGCGAACGACAACTACTTCAGGGGCCGACCCGCCGTTGACGAGGTCGTCTTCAAGTACTACAGCGACCAGGACGCGCTCGTCGCCGCGCTTCAAGCAGGTGAGGTCGACGCCTCCGCGAACATCGACGCAGACAACATCTCGGAGTTCGATGGCGACGACACCTTCACCGTGATCTACGGAAATCAAGGCACGTTCTCCGAGCTCTCGGTCAACCCCGGCGACAATTCGCAGGGCGGGCACAATCCGGTGCTCGAGGATCTCCAGGTCCGAATCGCGATCGCGCATTCGATCGACCGCGAGCTCCTCATCGATCGGGTGCTCGACGGCCACGGCCAGCCCGCGGCGACCATGACACCCGGCGCGTCACCATCGTGGGATCTCGACATCCCCGAAGACGAGCAGTATCTCTACGACCTCGACCGAGCGAACCAGATCCTCGACGACGCGGGCTACGTCGATTCGGATGGAAACGGAATCCGCGAAGACACCGCCGGCAACGACATCGACCTCCGTCTCTTCATCCTCGATGACGCGACCAACGGAGAGTTCGTCGAAGGAATGGTCGAAGAACTCGGCTTCGACGTCACCGTTCGGGTGTTCGACTCGGGCCAGCTCGGCACGAAGATCGCCGAGGGCGACTACGACATGTTCTTGTGGGGTTGGACTCCGTTCGTCGACCCTGACCCGATGCTGTCCTATTTCACGTGTGACCAGATCAGCGGCCCCGAAGAAGTCGAGTCCGGTTCGTACGGCTACAACGACGCCAGTTGGTGCAACGAAGAATACGACGAGTTGTACAAGCGGCAGAACCAGGAACTCGATCCGGATGTGCGACGCGACCTGGTCCAACAGATGTTGAAGCTCTTCCACGACGACGCTGCCTACGTCGCGCTCTACAAGGCCGAGGACATCAACGTCTTCAACAACACCCGGTTCGGCGGCTTCAACTGTCAGCCCACCGACACCGGCCCGATGCTGTTCACCAACAGTTCCTCGAGCTACGCGAACCTGGTGCGCGTCGAGTCTGGCGTCGGAGCCGCGAACTGTGGCGACCGGGACCCCAACGCGACGCCAGTCGACGAGCCCGGCGAGGGTTCCACACCCGCGACCGACGGGGGTGCGGAGGTCGAAATCGAAGACTCGTCCGACAACAACACGGGCCTGATCGTGGGTGGCGTCGCCATCGGACTCGCCCTGATCGCGGGCGTCGGCTTCGCCGTCCGACGAAAGGGTTCGGCAGACGATCGCGACTGACACGCGGTACGGACACTGTGCTCACACTGATCCTGCGGCGCCTCATGGCCGGCGTCGTGATGATCCTGTTCGTGTTGTCGTTCAACTTCTTCCTGTTCCGCGTGGTCGAATCCGACCCCGTCGGGAGCCTGTACCGCGGCCGCAACATCTCCGCGGAACAACGCGAACGCATCCAGGAGCGGTATGGCCTGAACGGCTCGAAGCCGGAGCAGTTCGTCAAGTACGTGCGCGAGATGGCGCGCGGAAACTTCGGCTACAGCTACGCGAACAATCGCCCGGTGAGCACGCTCATCCGCGAGAAGCTCTGGCCGACCCTATGGCTCGTCGGCATCTCTACGCTGCTGAGCACGCTCCTCGGGACCATCATCGGGATCTGGTCGGCGTGGCATCGCGGCAGTTGGCGCGACTATCTGGGCACCGGCACGACGATGTTGCTCTACGCAATGCCCGACTTCTGGCTCGCGATGATCGTGTTGGTGTGGTTCGGTCGCGAGATGGGCTGGTTCCCCCTCGGTGGGCTCGAGGATCCGAGCAGCGACGCCGTCGGCCTCACGAAGCTGCTCGAGAACATCCACCATCTCGTACTCCCGGGCCTCGTCCTGACGTTGTCCTACCTCGGTGAGTACGCGCTGGTCATGCGTTCATCGTTGATCGAGGTGATGGGGGAGGACTATCTGACGGTCGCGCGGGCGAAAGGTCTGCGCGACAAGTTCGTGCGGTCGCGCCACGCGGTGCGCAACGCCATGCTGCCCGTGATCACACTCATCACACTGAACTTCGGGTTCGTACTCGGAGGCGCGATCGCGGTCGAGTCGATCTTCTCGATCCCCGGTCTCGGGAACGCGACGCTCGCCGCATCGAAGGGACCCGACCTGCCGATGCTGCAAGCGCTCTTCTTGTTGTTCAGCGTTTCCGTGATCGTGATGAACATCGTCGCCGAGATCCTTTACATGTACTTCGATCCTCGGGTGCGGACTCGATGACCGCCACGACGTCGCCGCCGACCGAACGCCTCGCCTCGCGTCGCATCGCCTGGATCCGCAGACGGCGGGCGCTCGCGGATCTGTGGCGGCGGTTTCGACGCGATCGGCCGGGACTGTTCGGGCTGGTCGTCCTCACTCTCATCGTGTTCATGGCCGTCGCCGCGCCGCTCATCGCGGACCCCGCTCGGTTCGATCTGCTCGCGGTACGAGATATCGAGGAGTGGCAGTCGCCGAACTCGTCACACTGGTTCGGGACCGACGACAACGGGCGCGACGTCTTCGCCATGTTCGTGCACGGGTCACGAGTCAGCCTCCTTGTCGGGCTGACAGCAGCCGCGATCGCGATTGTCATCGGATCGTTGTTCGGATTGACGTCGGGCTACACCGCGGGTTCGTGGCTCGACCGAGTCCTCAACCGTGTGACCGAATGGTTCTTGGTCATTCCCTTCTTGCCACTCGCGATCGTGCTGGTAAGCGTGCTCGACGAGCCGACGTTGTTCGGCCTGATCAAGCCAGGCCTCGGCGTCATCGTGTTCGTCATCGGAATCACCTCCTGGCCCGGCACCGCGCGCGTGATCCGAGCCCAAGTGATGTCCGTGAAGGAACGGCTCTACGTCGATCGCGCGCGGGCGCTCGGCGCGAACGACCGGCACGTCATCACGCGGCACATCCTTCCCAACGTGACCGGCCTGATCGTCGCGAACGCAACGCTCACGGTGCCGATCACGATCCTGACCGAGTCGACATTGTCGTTCCTCGGTCTCGGCGACCCAACTCGCCAATCCTGGGGTCGCATTCTGAACGAGGCGAAGCAAGCCGGGGCCATTACTCGCAACGCGTGGTGGTACTACCTCCCTGCCGGTATCGGGATCTTGCTCGTCGTGCTCGCGTTCACGCTGATCGGCCAGGCGCTCGAGACGATCCTCAATCCGAAGCTGCGCGAGCGCGAGTCATGACACTTCTCTCGGTCGAAGAACTCGCGGTCGCGTATCGCACGAGTCAGGGCACCGTTCCGGCGGTCCGGGGCGCGACATTCACCCTTGACCCGGGCGAGACGCTGGGGATCGCCGGCGAGTCCGGCTGCGGGAAATCGACGATCGCCAACGCCATGATGCGGTTGCTCCCCGACGGAACTGCGGTCAGCGGCCGGATCCTGCTGGACGGCGAAGACATCCTCACGATGAAGCCGGGTCGCCTGCGTGCGGTGCGTTGGTCCGAGCTTGCGATCGTGTTCCAGGGTGCGCTGCACGCGCTGAATCCTGTGCGTCGGGTCGGCTGGCAGATCGGCGAGGCCATCGAACTCCACGAGCGCGCCATCTCGGCCGCTGCAGTTCGGGCGCGGATCGCCTCGCTGCTCGAGCGGGTCGGGCTCCCGGCGGAACGAGCCGACGACTACCCGCATCAGCTGTCGGGGGGCCAACGCCAACGCGTGCTGATTGCAATGGCGCTCGCGTGCAACCCGTCCGTGTTGATCGCGGACGAACCTACGACCGCGCTCGACGTGATGGTGCAAGCGCAGGTGCTCGAACTTCTCCAGGAACTGCGCTTCGCACACGATCTGTCGATGATCTTCATCACGCACGACCTGTCGTTGCTGACCTACGTGTGCGAGCGCATCGCCGTGATGTACGCGGGGCGCATCGTCGAAGAGGGTCCGAGCCACGAAGTGTTCGAGTCGCCCGCTCATCCTTACACCGCGGCGCTGGCCGCGGCGTTCCCGACGATCGGTGACCGGGCATCGCGGATGGCACCGTCGGGCCTCGCCGGCGACCCACCCGACCCGATGGACCTCCCGTCGGGTTGCGCGTTCGCGCCGCGCTGCCCGCTCGTCGAGGACCGCTGCCGCACGTTCGACGTGCAACTCACCGACGCGGGTGACGCGCGCCGCGCCGCGTGCATCCACGTCCCCGCCGCGACGGGTCCTCGATGAACCCACTGCTGTCCGTCGAGGACGTCCACGTCACGTTCACCAGACAGGGCATCGTTGCTCGCGCGGTCGACGGCGTGTCGCTCGACGTCGCGGCCGGAGAGGTCGTCGCCCTCGTCGGCGAATCCGGCTGCGGGAAGACGACGCTCGCGCGCACGATCATGGGACTCGAACGCCCGGCCGCGGGCATCGTGAACTTCGACGGTCATGCGATCGACCGGAAACGGCTGCGTGCGTATCGGCGCAAGGTTCAGTTGGTGTTTCAAGACCCGACGGGCGCGCTGAACCCGCGCCACACGATCTACGAAGCCGTCGCCGAGGGTCACCGCGTCCATCGACTCGCCGGTGACGAGGTGGCCGCGGTCGCCGGCGCGCTGTCCCGCTGCGGGCTGCGCCCGCCGGAGCGCTTCTTCACCCGCTACCCGCACGAGGTGTCGGGCGGACAACGCCAGCGAGTGGTGATCGCCGGCGCGATGGTGCTCAAGCCGCAACTTCTGATCGCCGACGAACCGGTCGCATCGCTCGACGCGTCGGTCCGCGGCGAGATCCTCAAGTTGCTGCGCGACCTCGTCGACGGGCAGGGGCTCGGTCTGCTCGTCATCACCCACGACCTCGGGCTCGCGTGGAACATCGCCGATCGCATCGCGGTGATGTACCTCGGCCGCATCGTCGAGATCGGGCCGTGCGAACAGATCCTCGAACGACCGCAGCACCCGTATACGAAGGCCCTCCTCTCGGTGGTTCCCGAGTCCAAGCAGCTCGAGCAACAGATCCTCGTCGGCGAGACTCCCGATCCGCGCAACATCCCGCGCGGCTGTCGCTTTCACCCCCGTTGCCCGCTCGTTCAGCACGGCGAGGCCGAGCGCGCCGGGATCCTGAACGAGTGCCGAACTCAGGACGTCGCCCTCGCGCCAACCGCGGGAAACCACCAAGTGGCATGCCACGCCCAGGTGCGTCGATAGGTCATCTGCCAGATGACCTGTCGACGCCCTCTATTGGAGGTGGCGGGGGATTGATTCGCACCAGGTACGGCGGGCGAAGGGTACGCCGTCTTCGTCGACGTCGAGCTCGATCTCGACCTGATAGGTCGTGGCGTCACTCCGGAAGCGGAGACGAGCCTCACTCGTCACCGTCGCCTCGGGCCAGCGGATCGAGATCCTGGTCGTGGCGTTCGCGGTCCCGACCGCTGGGTCGTCGATCTTGACCGTGACCTCGCCGCGATAGTCGTCCTCGTAGCTGTCCGACACCGAGCCGTAGCGCGTGATCGCGCGGATCTCGCGGGCGAGCACATCGTGTTCGTAACGCCACAACGGCGCAGGGTGACGCGGGTCCTCTTCGTCGTGTGGGTCACCGGTGGATACTTGACCGGTGCGGCCAACACCGTGCGCGTCGGCGAACTCCGGCCGCCTCGCCGCCGGATCACTCGCGGCGATCGCCGGCAAGGTAAGCGTCGTCGCGGCCAGATCGACCTCGATCGGCGCGGTCGTGGGCGCCATCCAGTTGTTAGGCCAGTCGCTGCCCGCGAGCGCGAGCCGGATGTGATGGTCGACCGGGAAGCACCACGACCCGATCTCGAGCTCGAGCGTGAGGTCGACCCATTCGCCCACCGGCACCGGCGTCGGGTCAGCCATCGAATCACGGTGCGCGAGGTTCAGCAATCCGCGAGCCACGAGCGCACTCGTGCCGTCGGCAAACACGGACTCGAGCTTCGCCGACAACTGCGCAACCGCCGCATCGGTCCGCACGCGCGTGCGCAACACGGGATGCCCGAGCATCGTCAACGCGGCCGCTCCGACGGGCCAATCGAGACACAGCGAGAACACGTCATCGGGGCGTTGATCGAGCGGTTGGCCCCATGGCAGCGCCCCCGCGCAGGAGATCCAGGCGTGCGCCCCCACACCGCCACGCGGCCACACCGCGGCCTGTCCCTCTCCGTTGTGCCTCGCATCGGCGGCGCGCAGCACGACGGGCACATCGGCATTCGACGCGGCGCTCGTGTGTTCGCTCACCGGCCAGCCATCGAGGAAGCGCCACTCCCCTGCGTGCACTGCGAGGTCAGGTTCGGGCTTCGTTGCGTGTTTGACGAACACGCGGATCGGCGGGTCGGGCTCCAACACGTCGCGACCCCGGAGCCAGCGATCCCACCACGCGAGCATCTCCGGAACGAGATCGAGGTGCGGGCCGGGTAGCGAGTGCGCCGGTGACATGTGACTCCAGGGTCCGAACAACAAGGCCTTCTCGCACGTCAGGCGCGCGTACGTCCGTAACGAGTTGTTGCGGTACCCGTCGGCCCAACCCGCGACGATCATCGTGGGACAGGCGATCCTTTCGTACCCCGACTCGCGCCCGGGCCCCGAGGCAGCAGAACGCAGCGATCCATGGCGCCAATACGGGCTGTCGACCTGCTCGCGCAACCATCGCAACAACCACGGTTCGGTCCCGTCGACTCGCCGCCGCCACTCGTTTCGCCATCCGGCGCCGAACAACCGCGGTACCGGCGGCAACGCGTTGAAAGCCGTCATGTAGTGGCAGTAGTCGACGAGATCGATCGCGCGCAGCGCTCCGCCGGAGTAGTGAACGTCGTCGGTGAACCGGTCATCGGTCGCGTAGATCGCGATCACGGCCGCGAGCGCCGCTGGCCGCCGGGCAGCGAGTTGGAGCGAGTTGAATCCCGAGTAGCTCGTGCCGTACATCCCGACCGTGCCCGTCGACCAGGGCTGCGCCGCGAGCCAGGAAATCACTGCTTCGAGATCGTGCTGTTCACGCTCGGTGTACTCGTCGGCCGCGATCCCTTCGGACGAACCTGTCCCGCGGATGTCCACGCGGGCTACGTGGTAACGACCCTGCTCGACGAGTCGTTGGTATTCCGCGCGGTACGACGCGGTCGCATCGTCCTTACGGTACGGGAGCGCCTCGAGGATGACGGGTTGCGGCTCGACGGATCCATGCGCAGGATCGATGGCCTGGAAAAGCGTCACGGCGAGACGCACACCGTCGTTCATCGGGATCCACGTCTCGACCGTGCGCATCGCGACCGACTCTAGGATTTCGCCCATGGTTGGCGGGCTCGAACCCACGCTCGATCGCGCCGCGTATCTCGACGACACGGTGTTCGCCGCGGAGCGTGAGCGCATCTTCGCTCGGCAATGGTGTGTGATCGGTCGAGCGGGCGACGCACCCCGACCCGGCGACTGGTTCTGCGTCGATCTCGTCGGCGAGTCCCTGATCGTGATGCGTGGCGACGACCTCGAACTGCGCGCCTTCTACAACGTGTGCCGTCATCGCGGCACGCAGCTGCTCGATCCTGCGGAAGGTTGCCGGGGCCACATCATGACCGGACTGCGGTGCCCCTATCACGCGTGGACCTATCGTCGCGACGGGTCGTTGTTGCGCGCTCCCTTCCTCGATGTCGACGAATCGACGATCGCGTTGCACTCGGTCGGCTGCGAGACTTGGGGCGGCTTCGTGTTGGTCTGCCTCGAACCGTCTCGCAGCGCAACGTTGGCCGAGCAACTCGGCCCGATACCCGAGCGAGTACGGCGGTATCCACTCGCAGAGCTCCGCGCGGGTGTCCGCCGCGAGTACGAGGTCGGCGCGAACTGGAAGGTCATCGCCGAGAACTACAACGAGTGCTACCACTGCGGTCCCGTGCACCCTGAGCTGTGCGACGTGGTGCCGGCCTTCCGTGAACACGGTGGCGCCGATCTCGACTGGGACGCGGGCATTCCCCACCGCGATGGCGCGTGGACGTTCACGCGAACCGGCACATCGGACCGAGCGCCATTTCCCGACCTCGATGACGACGAGCGCACGAGGCACAAGGGCGAACTCGTCTACCCCAACTTCTTCCTCAGCCTGTCAGCCGACCATGTCGCCACCTTCACGCTGTTCCCGGTCGACCCATCGACGACGCGCATCGTGTTCGATGTGCTGTTCCATCCCGACGCCGTCGACGCCTCCGACTTCGACCCGAGCGACGCGGTCGAACTCTGGGACGTCACGAACCGTCAGGACTGGGCGATCTGCGAGCGAGTGCAGCGCGGCATGCGAAGCCGCGCGTGGAACCACGGTTGGTTCGCTCCGATGGAGGATCTGTCGCGGGACATTCGCCGCTGGTACGACGGACTCATGAGAACCGCGTGACGACGTCGCTCGGGATCCCGTCTCACCGAACAACGGCAGATGCCGACGTCGGCATCGTCGGTCTCGGAGGGATCGGGAGCGCCGCGGCGTACTGGGCGGGCGCGCGGGGCGCGAGCGTCGTCGGTTTCGAGAGGTTCGAGTTCGGTCACGATCGCGGCGCCTCGCACGACCACAGCCGGATCATCCGGTACTCGTACCACACGCCTGGGTACGTCGAACTGAGCCGGCTGGCCTACCGCGCATGGGAGGCCGTCGAGGCCGAGTCGGGGGACGAACTCGTGTTGCGTTGCGGTGGACTCGACCTGTTCCCCGCCGAATGCGCGATCGCACCGGACGACTACCGCGACGCGCTCGACGCGTGCGCGATCCCCTACGACTGGCTCGATGCGGCCGAGATCCGCTCTCGCTGGCCGCAGTTCCGAATCGACGACGACGTCGAGGGGCTGTTCCAAGCCGACGGCGGAATCGCGGCTGCCGCACGCGGGGTCGCCGCCCACCAACGACTCGCAATCGAACATCGTGTCCAGCTGCACGAGCACGCACGGGTCGAAACCATCCGTGAGGTCGATGACGAGGTCGAGATCGTCGTCGACGGCCGCGCGACGCGTTGCGGCACGGCCATCATCGCCGCCGACGCATGGACGAACGAACTCCTCGCCGAGCCGCTCCCACTCACCGTGCTGCGCGAACAGGTGACGTACTTCGATTCGCCGACGCCGGATGTGTTCGCCATCGGCCGCCATCCGGTGTGGATCTGGATGGACGAACCGAGCTTCTACGGGTTCCCGACGTACGGCGAGTGTGCGACAAAGGTCGCGCAGGATTGCGGTGGATATCCAACGACCGCGAACGACCGCAACTTCGTTCCGAACGACCGCGAGCTCCGACGCGTCGAGCAATTCGCGCGGCGCACCTTCGGCAATGCGATCGGCACGACGGGGCCGACGAGGACGTGTCTCTACACCTTGACGCCCGACCGTGACTTCGTGCTCGATCGCGTCCCCGGCACCGATCACATCTGGGTCGTTCAAGGTGCCGCACACGCCTACAAGTTCGCGTCGATCCTCGGCCGTCTGCTCGTCGAGTGCGCGCTCGACGGCGACTGTGCGCCGACCTTCGATCGATCGGCCTTCGCCATCGACCGGCCGGCCTTGACCGACCCCGCGTACGTCGCCAACTGGATGGTGTGACTCGAATCGAAGTCCGCCTCCGCGGGGCCGATCAGCCCTGAGGCACTCGATAGACGCTCACGTGCTTCTCGCACTCCGGCGCGAACGGCTCCTTCGCCCATCCGCCGTAGCGCACCTCGAGTTCCATTCCCGCGAGCCGGGCCATCAGGTCGAGTTCGCTCGGCCACGCGAACCGCAGGCTGACCGGCAGCATGCGTACCGGCTCACCGTCGCGCAGGATCACATGCTCGCCGTCGACTCGCTGCGCGATGGGGTCGTACACCGTCGCGTCGAGGTGCACCTCGTCGACTGCCACTCGCATCGCGCTCGTGCGTTGCCCGCGGTCGAAGCGCCCGAGATCGGGGACGAACGCTTCGATCAAGAACCGCCCGCCCGGCTCGAGCGCCGCGGCCACGTTCTCGAAGCAACGCACCTGATCGGCCTGCGTGAGGATGGCGAAGAACGTGTTGAATACGACGAACGCGAGCGAATAGGGCCCGCCGGGCGTCGGCAGGTCGGCCATGTCACCGATCGCGATCGGGATGTCGTCGCCTCCGGGCTTGGCGTGCATCCTCTGCACCATGGCGCGTGACGCGTCGATCCCGTGTACCCGCACGCCACGCGCCGCGAGCGGCAGCGCGACCCTGCCCGTGCCGATACCGAGTTCGAGAACAGGACCGGATCCGGCGAGTTCGGCGAGCAGGTCGACCCCGATGACCTGGGCCTTGACCTCGGGTCGGTCGTCGTACACGTCGGCGATGCGGTCGCCGTAGGTCGCGGCGTCGTAGCGCTCCATCGCGGGCATCCCACCATGCGCCGCCTGCGCTGAGCAACCGACTTGTGCCCACCCTTGCGGTTACCGTGATCGGGTGAAGGTCGACGCGCCGCTCATCGGCCAAGCCCTCGCCCAGGTACCGGCTGCCGCGCGTGACGCCGAGGCGCTCGGCTTCGATGGCGTGTACACGTTCGAGGGCCCACACGAACCGTTCTTCCCGCTGCTCCTCGCGGCCGAACACACCGAGCGGATCGAACTCGCGACCGCGATCGCCGTCGCCTTCGCCCGCACCCCGATGACGGTCGCGAACATCGCCTGGGACCTCCAGATCATGAGCCGCGGCCGTTTCGTGCTCGGACTCGGGACCCAGATCCGCCCTCACATCGAGCGGCGCTTCTCGATGCCGTGGTCGCAGCCTGCCGAACGGATGCGAGAGTTCGTGCTGGCGCTGCGCTCCATCTTCGATCGCTGGCAACACGGCACGCCGCTCGACTTTCGCGGCAAGTTCTACACACACTCCCTGATGACACCGATGTTCGACCCCGGTCCACTCGAATGGGGCCCGCCGCGAATCATGCTCGCGGGCGTCGGCCGACGCATGACCGAGGTTGCAGGCGAGGTCGCCGACGGCTTCATCGCCCATCCGTTCACGACCGAGAAGTTCCTCCGTGAGACGACCTTGCCGGCACTCCTCACCGGCCGGACTCGCAGCGAGCGCGCCGGCGACATCGAGGTCGCACTCCCCGCGATGGTGGCGATCGGCGACACCGACACCGAACAGAAGTCGGCGCTCGACGCGCTGCGATACCGGCTCGCGTTCTACGGCTCGACGCCCGCCTACCGGGTCGTGCTCGACGCCCACGGGTGGAGCGACGTGCAGCCAGAACTCAACCGGCTGAGCAAGGCCGGCGACTGGGCAACGATGGTGACCCTCATTGACGACGCGATGCTCGACGAGTTCGTCACGGTCGGCACGCTCGAACAGATCCCGGAGCGACTCCGGGCCCGCTACGGCGATCTCGTCGACCGCGTGTCATTCGAGCCGCCGCCGGGCACCGACCCCGACCGAGTCCGCGCCGTCATCGCCGCGATCCAATCAGCCTGACCGCAACAACTGAGTTGCTCAGCGCGGTGTGCGAACGAGAACCCCGGGCAGATCATCGAAGCCAGCTCGGTCGGACGTGACGATCGTGCGGCGCGCGAGACCGCGAGGTCGCAGATCAAGACCGCGGTGCGCGACGGCGAGTCAGCGCAACGCCGCCACCGTCGCGAGCGCGAGGGCCGCGATGCCGATCGCACGCCGAACAGAGTTCGACAGTGCATGCATTGCCCATGCGCACACGATTGCTGCGTTCACCCCCATCCCGACGGCAGCGACAACGAAGGAGCCGCTGCGCTCGGTGTCGAGCACCGTCGCCGCGAGCATCCACGGCAGGGCCAGGAGAAATACACCCAGGAACGAAAGCCCGGATCCGTCGTCGCCGCTGACCCCGCCGTACCACGCCAGCACGCACAGGCCGACGTACCCGATCGGAATCAACCATCGCTGCCAGCGCATCATGCTCTCGGCACGCCGCAACGAGGAATTGTCGTTCGATGCGGCTCCATGGGTGGACCGGGAGATGCTCACGGCGGCAACGCTACGAACCTCCGAGGCGGTTGTCGAGGAGTTGATTGAGCAGTTGCGGGTTGCCTTGGCCCTTGAGGGCCTTCATCGCCTCGCCCATCAGGAACCCGCGCTTTTTCTTCTTGACCTTGTCGTCACCCGAGCGCCACTCGGCAACCGCGTCGGCGTTCGCGGCGAGCACTGCGTCGAGCGCGACGCCGAGTGCGTCGGTGTCCGAGACCTGAGCAATGCCGTCCGAGGCCACGATGTCTGCGGGCCGGTTCCCCTCGCGCAATGCAGTCGAGAGCACGCTCTTCGCCTGATTGCGGGAAATCGTTCCCGAGGCGACGATGCCGACCAACTCGGCGAGGCCGTCGGGAGCGAGCAACAGTTCTGCGGCCGCCGCACCTGACTCGTTGAGGAAGCCGAGCACCTCGCCCGTTGCCCAGTTCACGACGTCAATCGCGCTGCCATCGCGCAGGGCGGCCACGGCGGCCTCGGCGTAGTCAGCAAGCCCAGGGACGTCGACGAGCACACGCGCATCGTGGTCGCTGATCCCCCACGAATCGATCAATCGGGTACGCCGCGCCGCTGGGAGTTCGGGCATCGCCGCGCGCACATGCGCCCGCATCTCCTCGGTCGGGGCGACTGGGACGAGGTCGGGTTCGGGGAAGTAGCGGTAGTCGAAGGCTTCCTCTTTCGAGCGCATCGAGTGGGTGCGTCCGTCGTCTTCGTTCCAGTGCCGGGTCTCCTGCACGACGCGTTCGCCCGACCCGACGAGGGCAATCTGCCGGTCGGCCTCGTAGTCGACGGCGCGCCGCACCGAACGGATCGAGTTCATGTTCTTGATCTCGCAGCGGGTCCCGAACGTGGTGTCGCCGAGCGGCCGTACCGACACGTTCGCGTCGACGCGCATCGATCCCTCTTCCATCTTCACGTCGGACACGCCGATCGCGAGCAGCGTCGCCCGGAGTTCCTCGACGTAGCGACCGGCCTGTTCGGCCGAGCGGATGTCGGGCTCGCTGACGATCTCGAGCAGCGGAACGCCGGCGCGGTTGTAGTCGACCAACGAGAAGTCGGCGCCGTGAATGCGGCCACCGTCCCCACCGACGTGGGTGGTCTTACCAGTGTCCTCTTCGAGATGCGCGCGCGTGATGCCGATGCGCACCCCGTCGACCTCGAGCCAGCCGCGCACGCAGATCGGCTCGTCGTACTGCGAGGTCTGGAAGTTCTTCGGCATGTCGGGGTAGAAGTAGTTCTTCCGGTGGAACACGGACTCTGCAGGCACGTCGAAGTGCAGTGCCTCGCCGACCCGTAGCGCGAACTCGACGGCGCGCTCGTTGAGGACCGGGAGCGACCCGGGCAACCCGAGACACACCGGGCAGATGTTCGTGTTCGGCTCGGAGCCGAATCGGTTCGCGCAGCCGCAGAACAACTTCGTCGCGGTCGCGAGTTCGACGTGCACTTCGAGCCCGACCACGATCTCCCACTGGTCCGCGCGGCGTTCCGCACGGGTCGGCGTCGCCGTCACGACTTGCCCCTTCCGTTGGCGCGCGCCACGCTGCCACCGTGGCTGCACTTGATCCGAACCAGTTCACCACGCACCACGCCGAGGTGCGCAACGGGGTGAGTCTCGCCTACGTGCACGAAGGAGTCGGTGGCTTTCCGGTCGTGCTGCTCCACGGCTACCCCGAGACGAAACGGATCTGGTGGCGCAACATCTCGCCGCTCGCCTCGGCGGGGTTCGAGGTCATCGCACCCGACCTGCGCGGTCACGGCGACAGCACGCTCGCGGCCGACGGCTTCTACGACATCGCCGCGTTCGCCAAGGACATCTACACGCTGGTCCACGATCACCTCGGTCACGAGCGGTGTGCCGTCGTCGGTGGCGATGTCGGCGGGGTCGTGCTCTTCGACCTCGGCCTGCGGTATCCGGGTTGGGTCACACGCCAAGTGCTGTTCAACACGCTGCCGCCTCCGCTCGACGCGGTGTACGCCGAAGCGGGACTCGCGCCCGATCCTCCCCACGAACTGCGCGCGACGGCCGACTACTTCGTGCGCCAGGGTCGCGAGGCCGCCGCGTTGCTCGCCGAACTCGACACGCCGCGGCGCCGACGTGACTGGGTCGGCGCGATGTACCGGCAACGGCTGTGGGCGTCACCGGGGACGTTCGACGACGAGGCGATCGCATTCATGACCGAGCCGTATGCGGACCCCGACAAGCTGCGGGCGAGTTGGGGCGTCTACGAAGGTGCGAGCGGCACCCGCGCGTTCGAGGAACTTCCCTGCCTGTTCGAGCGGACGCCCGTACCGACGCTGTTGCTCTACGGGCCGGACGACCACGTCGTGCCGACCTCGTTCCCTGACAAGGCCGCGGCCGCGTGTGAACACGTCGTCGGCCCGGTCCACATCCCGCGCGCCGGGCACTTCCTGCAGTGGGAACAGGCCGACACCTTCAACGGACTCGTCATCGCCTATCTCGACGCGCTCCTCGTGTAACTCCCTCTCCAGCACCCGAGAAGATTCTTGATTTTCTTGGCGATACCCCTTGCACACGAACAGTTGTTCGTGTACGATACGGGGATGATCGCCGCGAACGATCCCCGAGCCCGCACCGGCAGCCTCGAGCCGGCCGTGGACTCGGATGGCGAGCAGCCCTCCCCGGGTAGTGGATCGCACGAGCTGCTCCTCAAGGAACTCGAAGGGTTGATCGATCGTCTCGCCGACGCCGATCCCGCAGCGCGGCTCGGCCCCCGCATCAAAGGACTGTTGCGGGCGATCGACCGGCTCGACGCGGTCGTCGCCACGGACGTGTATCGCTTCGATCAGGGCTGCGAATACACCCTCACCCGGCATCGCAGCACCGTCGGCTGGCTCAAGACCGGTGCGGGGTTGGCGGGCGTGGACGCCGCCCGTGTGGCGCGGCGTGCCCGCCAGGTCGCCGCCATGCCGGTGTTCGGCCCCTTGTGGCTGGCGGGGATCGTGAACACCAGCAAGGTCGACCTCGCCGCCACGGCCCGTCACCGGACCAAAGCAGATGAGTCGTTCGCCGAACACGAAGCCCGCTTCGCCGCGACCGCGGTCAAAGAGCGGCCCGAGGCTCTCGAGTCCGAACTCGCGCAATGGCGCGACGCGATCGACGCCGCCCGCCACGACCCGACGGCCGGGGATGGCCAGGTCTGGGATACCTCGGCGTTACATCTGTCCGAGCTGCTCGACGGGGTCGGTGTGATCGACGCCAAACTCACCGCCGATGGGTTCGCGATCATCCAACGCGCCATCGCCAACGAGTACGAACGCGCCCACCGGGCCGACGACCCCCGCTCACCCGCCGAACAACGTGCCGATGCGCTCGTGGCGATCTGTCGGCGTGCCCTCGAACACACCGCACGGGGCCACCAACGCCCCCACATCCTGATCCACATCGACCTGGAGACCTACCTGGGCCTCGCCGTCGGGCTCTGCGAAACCGACCGCGGGACCCGGATCCCCCCACACATCGCCCGACGCATCGCCTGCGACGTTACCCTCCAACTCCTCATCCGCGACCATCGTGGTGTCGCCCTCGACCTCGGCCACAGCGCCCGACGCTTCTCCGACGATCAACGCCGGGCCCTGCTCGGCCAGTACCCGACCTGCGTAGTAGCCGGTTGCACCATCCCCGCCAGTGACTGCGAGATGCACCACATCCACTGGTGGACCCACAACGGACCCACCAACCTCGCCAACGGTGCCCCGGTCTGCTGGCACCACCACGACCAGATCCACCACCACAAACTTCGCCTCCGCGCCGAACCCGACCGGTCGATCACCAGCCTCGACCCCCACGGCACCATCCTCGGAGTCACCGAGCCGCGCAGACCGATCGAGCCGATCCCCATCCCCATCCCTGGCCCCGACCCCGGTCCACCCCACCCCCCGGAACCACCCCCACGAGCACAACAATCAAGTCACCAGCACTGGCGACCCATCACCCCACCCATCCGCAACCCCCACCTCCTCCACCGCACACCACACCGACCCGCCCGCACACCACCCACACCCCACAACGACCGCCCCGCCACCACCGACCCAACCCAACCAGACCTCAACTGGCCCGACCTCGGCATCGAACTCGAACTCATCAACTACTGAACCGCGCAACAACAACGCGCGACAGCGATCGACCGGCGTCGGACGGGCGACCGCGTGTGCGGTGCCGGTGTCGCTTCCTGAGCCCGCGTACGCGAGTCAGGCGCGGCTGGCCTCGATTGCCTGCGCGACACGGAACATCGTCGGCTCGCCGAGGGCAGGCGCGAGCACCTGCACACCGATCGGCAGCCCGCCCTCGCCCGTTCCGTACGGCACGCTGATCGCGCAGTGACCGGCGAGGTTGGTCGGGATCGTGCACACGTCCGATAGGTACATCGCGAGCGGGTCAGCGGTCTTGGCGCCGAGTTCGAACGCGACCGTCGGCGCGGTTGGTGACAGCAGCACATCGAAGTGTTCGTACGCACGCGCGAAATCTCGGATGATCAGCGTGCGCACGCGCTGCGCCTTGCCGTAATAGGCGTCGTAGTAACCGGCCGAGAGCGCATAGGTACCGAGCATGATCCGTCGCTTGACCTCGGCACCGAAGCCCATGTCGCGCGTCGCTGCGTTCATCGCGGCGACGTCCGATCCGGGAGTGCGCAGCCCGTAGCGCACACCGTCGTAGCGCGCGAGGTTGCTGCTCGCCTCGGCCGGCGCGATCAGGTAGTAGGCGGAGAGGCCATAGGTCGTCGACGGCACCGAGACGTTGTCGACCTTCGCGCCGGCCGCGCTCAGCGCGTCGGCCGCGGCACCGACCTGGGCACGCACCTCGGCCGAGATGCCATCGACGTCGGTGAGTTCGGTGACGACACCCACCCGCAGACCCTCGACGCCAAGCCCGAGGCCGGCGACCACCGATTCGAGTGGCTGCGCGATCGAGGTCGAGTCCATCGGGTCGTGGCCCCACACCGCCTCGAGCGCGATGGCGGCGTCGGTGACGTCGGCGGCGAACGGACCGATCTGGTCGAGCGACGAAGCGAAGGCGACGAGTCCGTAGCGAGACACTGCGCCGTAGGTGGGTTTGACGCCGACGACGCCGCACAACGCCGCGGGCTGGCGGATCGAACCGCCGGTGTCGGAGCCGAACGCGATCGACGTGAATCCGGCCGCGACCGCGACCGCCGAGCCGCCGGAGGATCCGCCGGGGACTCGCGAGGGATCGTGCGGATTCCGCGACGGGCCGAACGCCGAGTTTTCGGTGCTGCTCCCCATGGCGAACTCGTCGAGGTTCGTCTTGCCGACGATCACCGCGCCCGAGGCGCGCAGCCTCGATACCGCGGTCGCGTCATAGGGAGGCCGCCACCCCTCGAGGATCCGCGACGAACACGTCGTCAGCACCCCGCGCGTGCAGAAGTTGTCCTTCAGCGCGACCGGAACCCCCGCGAGCGGGCCGGGATCCTGGCCTCGCGCGACGGCCGCGTCCACGGCGTCGGCCGCGGCGTAGGCGTCGTCGCGCATCACGTGGTTGAACGCGTGTAACTCCGCTTCGCGCGCTTCGATTCGCGCGAGGTGCTCGTCGAGCACGGCACGCGCCGACGTCGTGCCCGAACGCACGGCCGCGGCGATGGCGCGTGCGGTCACGGCTCGCCCAGGATCTTCGGGACGCGAAAACGGTCCTCGGCGGCGTCGGGCGCGCCGGCGAGCACCTCGTCGCGATCGAGGCTCGACCGCACATCGTCAGCGCGGAACACGTTGACGAGCGGCAACGGGTGGGCCGTCGGCGGGACGTCCGCGATGTCGAGGGCGGCGACGTCGGTCGCGTGATCGAGGATCACACCGAGTTGCCGGGTGAACTCGTCGACCTCGGCGTCGGTGAGCGCCAGCCGCGCGAGGTGGGCGACGTGAAGCACATCAGTACGGGTGAGGTGCGGCGTCGGCTCAGACATGCGGGTCACGACCTGTCGCGGCGGGCGAGTCGGGGATCATGAGCGGTACGTCCGTTCGGGAGTCATCGGTACGGGTCGAGGCTCGACAGGGGAAGGCCCCACCACGCCTCGGGCGATGGCGACCAGTCGGGGTCGGGATAGATGCAGTCGACTGGGCAGGCGGGCAGGCACTTGTCGCAGCCGCTGCAGAGTTCGGTGATGATGACGACGTCGGCACCGTGATTGAAGATGGCACCGAACTGGTCGGGGCAGTGCCGCAGGCACGCATCGCAGTTGATGCACTCACTCATCTCGATCCGCAAGGGCGGATGACGCCACTTCGTGTTTCGGGCGCGCGCTTCGATGCGCTCCTTGCGGGTGGCGGTCACGACTCCGGACAATATCCGCGGTCGTTCGCGGCTTCTCGAGCGATGTTGCCAGGCTGCGCGTCAGGGCGCTTTCACATCGCCACGCACCGGAAATAGGCTGCCGGCTCCGACCATTGTTCGGGACCATTGTTCGGGACCATTGTTCGGGACCATTGTTCGCGGGCCATCGTTCGGAGGTTGTCGTGGTCCGGCTCCGGCACGTCATCACCAACTCGTGGGGACCACATGTCGTCGCGGCCATCGGAACTCTCGCCCTCTCGGTCGGTGCCGTGGGCGCAGTCGGCTCGCTCGGCGACGACGACTCAGCCGACGGTGCCGACATTCCCACCGCGACGACCGCGGCCTCGACCGAGACTACGGCGCCGGCAACCGAGGCGCACGGTGACCACACCGCGACCACTGACGCTCCGCACACCGAGCACGACACCGGCGACGACGGGGACACCGACACCGTCGCGCACACCGAGCACGACACCGGCGACACCGGCGAGCACGACCCAGCCGCGCACGACCCAGCCGCGCACGACCCAGCCGCGCACGACCCCACCGACCACGACGGCGGCAGCGGAAGCGGCGACAACCACGACGGCACCGATCACGGGGGCGGCCACGACGATCCCGGGACGACTCCGGGAACCCACGGTCATCCGAAGCCACCGCCCGATCCCTGCGCTGGCCACGTGCCGAATCCCGATCCGACCGATCCGTGCAACCAGGTGCACTGCAGCTCCGACGACGTTCCCGGCGTGCACGCGCAGCACGCGCTCGCGGCCAGCACTCAGGACTGCGCGCCGGTCGATCCCTGTGCGGGACACGTCCACACCGACGACCCCAACGATCCGTGCAACCCGCCGTGCGGCGACGACGATGGCGGCGGTGGTGGCCATCACGACCACGCCCTCGGTGCGCCCGACTGCCCGACCGTGCAATACGGCGACCTACCGCCCGAGGTGCAAGCGGTCGTCGATCTGGGGACGAACGTCGCCATCCAGTACCCGACTGGTGCCGACGCCGAGGCAGCCGGCTGGTACCAGCGCACGATCTACTTCCCCGGCATCGCCACCCACTACCTCCGCACCGAGTGGCTCGACGGGGTGTTCGAACCGACCCAACCCGAAGTGCTGCTCTACGGACGCGATGGCCAGTTGGTCGGCTTCAACTACATCGTGGTGAGCGACGGCCCACCCGAAGGTTTCCCCGGCGATGACGACGTCTGGCACGAACACCCGACGCTGTGCGTCGACCTCGACAGCGGCTTGATCATTGGCGGCGAGGACCTCACCGTCCCACGCTGCGCCCGGCGCGGTGGGACCGTGATCGACTTCAGCGGGCGCTGGTTGCTGCACGTCTGGACGGTCCCCGGCTACGACTCACCCGAAGGCGTGTTTAGCCACGAGAACTCCCGGGTCTGACACCCGTCGCAGCGACGCGCGCGCGTCACTCGGTCGACTCACTCGCCGGGACTCGTCGGTCGCCGGGACTGGTCCGGTCCGGTTCGCGTAGGCTTCGCTGATGGCATCGACTTCTCGTCCCTGGGCCGCCGCGGTCGCGGCATGCGCGACCTTGCTCGTCGCGATCGGCGCGGTCGCCGTCGTCGGTGCGGTCGCGGATGATGACGGCAACCCCGCACCGGCATCGGCGAACGCGCAGCCGGCAACCGATCGCGACGCCGACGGCACCATGGACCACAACGACGGCACCATGGACCACAACGACGGCACCATGGACCACAACGACGGCACCATGGACCACAACGACGGCACCATGGACCACAACGACGGCACCGGGCACGAGCGCGAGCTCGACGTCATGTATGCCGACCTGCCGGCCGACGTCAAGGCGCAGGTCGACATCACCAAGGCGCTCGTCGAGAAGTACCCGACTGCCGCCGATGCCACCAAGGCCGGTTGGCAGAAGGCCACGATCAGCCTGAACGGAATCGGCGCGCACTACCTCAAGGGTGGCATCAGCGGCTTCCTCGGCGACTACGAGTTCGATCCGGCGAACCCGAACGTGTTGCTCTTCGACGGCGAGGGGCCCGACGCCAAGATCGCCGGTGCGAGCTTCATCCTCACCGTCCCGAACCCGCAGGGATATCCCGGCGAACTCGACGTCTGGCACTACCACTACGGCGTGTGCTTCGACACGCAACGGCTCCTCGTCATCGCCGAGGTCGACGGGCACGAAGGCTCGACGATCTCGATGACCGCTGAACAGTGCACCGCCGAAGGTGCGCAGGTGTTCCCGATCGAGAACTTGTACATGATCCACGTGTGGGTGGCGCCCGACTACATCGACGATGCGCCCGTGTTCGCGCACGACCATCCCAAGCTCTACGACGGGGTCACCGCCGCCGAGCAACTCTGAGCCGCGGCCTAGGATCCCGACCCGATTCTGCAACGACTTCCCGAGGAGGCACCTTCGTGTCCGAGAAGCACGCGTTCTTGTCCGATGGCTGGATCGCCGCAGTCGAAAAGATCGTCTCCGAGCAGGGCGCCGGCACGACCGGTGCGCACGGCAACACGGTCGTGAACCTCGTCGTGACCGACACGCCGTTCGGTGAGGACAGGCAGTTCCACATGGGCACCGTCGACGGTTCAGCCGTGATGGGCGGCGGTCACCGCGACGGCGCCGACGTCACGCTCACCACCGACTACTCGACCGCGAAGGACGTGTTCATCTCGGGCAATCAACAGGCGGGGATGCAGGCGTTCATGGCGGGCAAGGTCAAGGTCCAGGGCGACATGACCAAGCTGATGGCGCAACAGGCCGGCGGCGGCGGCGGGAATCCCGCGATGCAGTCCGCGATCCAAGCGATGACCGAGTAACCGCGCGCCGCTCACACCTCCACAGAGGGGCGAGTTTCCGGCTCGCCCCTCTCTCGCGCCGGTGCCCTGCTGAGAGCTACGCGGCGTGCGCGATAGCGAGACGTCGCACCGGACGTTGGCTGTGGACGAACATCGCCCCACCGAGCGCGAGGCACGCCCCGACCGCGCCCACGGTGTACGCCGTCACAAATCCGGTCGCGCCGGCACCCGACTGCTGCACGGTGGAGAGCACCTGCATGCCGGTCGATGCCCCGAGCGTTGCGATCATCGCCTGCGCGGCGTTCGCGGCGCCGAGGTCGCTCGCATCGACACTGTTGCTCACCACGGTGACGAGGCTCGGCACCGCGACTCCCATCCCGAGGCCGGCAACGGCGAGGCCGACGAACACGAACGCGAGCGTGTCGCGTTCGGCCGCGACCGCGAATGCGACCATCGCCGCGACGACGAGGGCCATGCCGATGATGCTCATCCTCCGTTCACCCACGCGCACCGCGACGTAGCCGGACACGGGCGACGACGTGCTGAAGACGAGCGGGCGCACCGCCATGGCCGCCGCGGCCATGCCGGTCGTGAACCCGAAGCGATCGCGCACGAGCAGCGGCGACACGATGAAGCTGCCCATGTACGCGAAGTTCGCGGTGAACTGCGTGAGGACCGACGCCGTGAAGTTGCGTCGCGCGAAGAACGCGAGCGGCATGATCGGCTCGTCGGCACGCCGTTCGATCATGACGAACACGCCGACGAGCACGAGGCCGAGCGCGATCCCCGCGGGGACCTCGGGTCGACTCCACCCGACCGACCCGCCGCGGCTCAGCGCGAACAGCACGGCTACGACACCGCTACCGAGCGTGGCGGCGCCGCGCACGTCGAGGCGCGCGGCACGACGCTCGCTGGTATCGCGCAGCACGACCGCGGCGATCGCCAAGGCAAGCACTGCGAACACGAACTGGGCGAGAAAGATCGAACGCCAGCCGATCGAGTCGACGACGGGGCCGCCGACGGCGAGTCCGATCACGGGTGCGCCCGCGCCCACGAGTTGCCACCACCCCATCGCCCGGACGCGGTCGTCTCCGGTGAAGTGATGCATCACGATCGCCATCGACGTCGGTCCGGTAGCCGCTCCACCGAACGCGCCCAGCACACGCAGCGCGATCAGCGCGCCGGGGCTCCAGGCGAACGCGGCGAGGCCGGTGAACACGGTGAAGATTGCGAAGCCGACCAGGAAGACTCGTCGGTGGCCCCGCAGGTCGCCGAGCTTGCCCGCGAGCGGCATCGACAGCGCGACCGCGAGCATCGGACCGGTGACCGCCCACGCGACCGTCCCGATGTTCGAGTTGAGGTCCCCGGCGATGCGGTCGAGCGACACACTGATGATCGTGATCGTGCAGCCCGACGCGAACAGTCCCGCGAGCGCCGCCCACAGCGCGTACCACCGGTAGCGGTCGCTCGTGTGCACTCGCCGGCCGAGGCGCTCGCGCCAGATGCGCGTCCAGTCGAGGATGGGGACCTCTTCGGTACCGGTGTATTCGGCTGCCCAGTCCGAGCCGCGGCGCGATGTGATCGAGTCGGTGCCGGGAGGTGGTTCGTCGTTTCCGTCGGCGATGCCGGGAAGCTAGTTGACCGGTCGGTCAAGTTTCGGGTCGTCGGTCGTGGGTGCGGGACGACCGCGACTCGGTCGATCGGGGATGATCCGCGGCTCGTCGCTCGCGCCGAGTGTGGCAAGCTCGAGGAACAGCTCCACGGTGAGCGTCGGGCCTCGCCAACTCGGCGGGACGAGCGCCGGGTCCGGGCCGGGTCGCAGCGAGCGTCCGAATCCATTGGTGGGGCGGGGCAACGGCGGGCGCGACGTGCCCCCGTGATGGTGCCGACGGATCACCCAGTGAATGTCGTCCAGGCCACTCTCCGTGGTAATAGGTCGATCGACCCATTGTTCCTCGCGCGCTCCGTGACAAACCGGGCCAACGCGCCCACAACAGGGGAGGGTCGCGCCGGCACCGCCGCGCCCCACCGGGTCAACGCAGGAGTCGACCTCAGCGCGGACGCGCGAGCTTCGGCGCCTCGGCGGCGAGTTCGGCGACGGTCCAGCGGTCGTCCTTTTCGATCACCTCGGCTGGGGTCCAACTCTGCACGCGCGTGACGGTGCCGCCCTGCACCATGAAGGTCTCGCCGCTGAACTCGCACTCGGCACTCGCCAGGTAGGCGACGAACGGCGAGACGTTCGCCGGATCCCAGATGTCGAATCCCTCTTCCGGCGGCTTGACCATGTCGCCGAGACCCGGCGTCTCGAGGGTGAGGCGGGTCCGGGCGCCAGGACAGATGGCGTTGGAACGCACGCCGTAGCGCGACAACTCCTTCGCGGCGATCTGCGACAGCGTCGCGATCCCCGATTTCGCGGCGCCGTAGTTGGCCTGGCCCGGGTTCGAGAACACACCCGAAGTCGAACTGGTGTGGATGATCGAACGATCGGCCTCGATCCCGGCCTTGGTCTGCTCGCGCCAGAAACTCGCGGCAAAGTGCGTCGGCGCGAAGTGACCCTTGAGGTGGACCGCGATGACCGCGTCCCACTCGGCCTCGGTCATGTTGACGATCACGCGGTCACGCAGGATGCCGGCGTTGTTGACCAGGATGTGCAGGTCGCCGAACGTGTCGACGGCCTGGCGCACCATGCGCTCGGCACTCGCCCAGTCGGCAACGTTGTCGCCGTTGACGACCGCCTCGCCGCCCATCGCGGCGATCTCGGCGACGACCTGTTGTGCAGGCGTGGCGTCGCTGCCCTCACCGTGCCCGTCACCGCCAAGATCGTTGACGACCACCTTGGCGCCTTCGGCCGCGAACAACAGCGCGTGTTCACGACCGAGGCCGCGCCCGGCACCCGTGATGATCGCAACCCGCCCATCGAGTGAACCCATGATCTCCAACTCCCAGACAGCCGTCACCTTCGTTCACGACAGTGGGCATGCGCCACGCCGTCGCGGGCGCGAAGGTAATCGCCACAGATCGCGCCGGCCCAACCTCACGCAAGCGCCGGAGGTTCAGAAGATGAGGGTGACGTTTTCGCCGCGGCGGAGCATCGTGCCGCGGCCGGGGTCCATTTCGAGCACGGTGCGGCGCCGCTTCCAGTTGCGGGTGTCGCAGCCGAAGCCGGCCTGATCGAGTTCGTCGCACGCCTCGTCGCGGGTCATGCCGACCACGTCGGGTACCTCGACGAGGTCGGGGCCTTTGCTCACGATCAGTTCGACCGAACTCCCGTAGGCCTGCGTTGTGCCCGTCGCCGGCTCGGTGCGGATCGCGTCGCCCTTGTCGACATCGTCGGAGAACGCCTCACGCCGCGTGACCACGAACCCTTGCGCCTCGAGTTGCGACTCGGCGGTGTCGGCGAGCAACCCGACCACCGCGATGATCGTGCGCGGAGCACGACCCTTGGAGATCACGACCCGTACGGTCGAGTCGCGGGCCACCTGATGTCCCGGCCCCGGGCGCTGTTCGATCATCGAACCCTTGGGCACACCTTCGCTGAACGATTCCTCGAAGCGACCGACCAGGCCGGCGTCGTCGAGGGCGAGTTGCATCGCGTCGCGCCCGAGCCCTTCGAGCGGCGGCACGGTGACGGGCGGCGGACCCTCCGACACGATGAGGGTGAGCGTGTCGTTGGAACGCACGCCGGCGGCAGGTGACTGATCGATGACGTAGCCCTTTGGGTCGTCGGACTCGCGCGCCTCGACACTGACATCGACCCCAGCGCGCTCGGCCGCTGTCCGGGCCCCGGCCTCGGTCCGGCCGACGACGTTGGGGATCCACACACCCCGACCGCTGCCGACCGACCCGACGGCGATCACACCGAGCACGATTGCGCTGACCGCGACGATCGCCACGACGAGTGGAACGAGGCGCCCTGATCGTGCGGCCCGGCGCGCGCTGTGGTGAACCTCGACGACGGGAACCCGTGCCGCCGCGGCCGCGTCCTGATCGAACAACGAGGACGGCCGCGACGCCGCGGCGTGCACCGCATCCTGGTCGAACAACGAGGTCGCGGAGGCGATCACCGCCGGTGCGGTGGAGGATCCGTCGCGACCCGTCGCCGCCCTCGGCGTTCCCGGCCGAGGCCCGCCAGAGGGCCGGGCGGTGCCCGGCGACGTCACGGGTTCGGTGGGCGCGGTGTCGGAAACCTTGCGGGGAGGGACGGTGGCCGAAGCCGCGGGAGTCGCGGGAGTCGCGGGAGTTGCGATCACCATCGTGTTGGTCGGGTGCGGATCAGCACCCTGACCATGCAGTGTCCCGGCAAGTGGCAGCGCGTCGGCGGGACCGAGCGTCTCGCAGGTATCACGCAACGCCGCCGCCATCGTCGCGGCATCGGGATAGCGATCTTCGGGTTCGACACAGCCCGCGCGCTCGAGCACCGCACGCAGCGGCCCCCACTCGACCGGTGCCTGCACAGACTGTTGCGCACGCATGGCGAGCGAACCGAGCACGGTGTCGGACTTGAACGGGATCGCGCCGGAGATCGACTCGTAGAGCACGAGGGCGAGCGAGTACAAGTCGCTGCGCGCGTCGAGGGTCAGGCCGCGCGCCTGTTCGGGTGACGCATAGCGAGCGGTCCCGAACACCGCGCCCGCGGGTTCGGTCCACGACGCCTCGGCGAGCGCCCGGGCGAGACCGAAGTCGGCGATCCGCACGCCACCACGCTCGTCGAACAACAGGTTCGCGGGTTTGATATCGCGATGCACGATGCCGCGTTGGTGCGCATAGTCGAGCGCGTTGGCGACCTCGCGCCCGAGGTGCGCCGCTTGTGCCGGGTCGAGTCGCGTGCGCGCGTCGAGCATGCCGCGCAACGATCCGCCACGCAGCAACTCCATGACCATGAACGGCATGGCGTCCTCGCCCCAGTCGTGGACGACGAGGATGTTGGGATGGTGGAGGGCGGCGGCAACGCGTGCCTCGGCGCGGAACCGTTGCAAGAACCCGCGATCCTCGGCGAGTCCCTGATGTAACACCTTGACCGCCACGCGCCGGCCGAGGTGGACGTCGTCGGCCTCGTAGACCCGCCCGCTCGCGCCCGCGCCGATCGAACCGCGGAGGCGGTAGCGACCGGCGAGCACCCGGCCCGCGAGATCGTCGAAGGACCGACCGACGGCCGTGCTCGGGGGAGCGTCGGGCATCCCATCCACCGTACCGGTCGCTCCGAAGCCACTGGTGCCACGGCACTACTGTCAGCATGGTGAAGCGGCGCACCACCGAGGAGTGGCGTCAACTCCTGGTGTTCGGCTTCGCCGGTGCGTTCGCGCTCGTCGTCCTCGCGATCGGCGTGATCGCCACCAACACCGATCCAGTCGACGACAACGCGCTCACGAGCGAGGTCGAGGTCCTGATCCCCAGCCGCTCCGCGACCGTCGAACTGCAACAAGAAGTCGGCATCGAACTCGACCGGACGCGCAACTACCAGGTGCAGATCTGCGTGGACGGGAACTCCATTCCGTCCGATGAGTACACCGCGGGTGATCCGAGCCTGGGACAGTTCATCTTCAAGCCGGGCGAGGGGCGCGCGGTGCGCGAGTGGACCCAGGGTGCACACGAGGTCGTCGTCGGGTTCTGGCCGGCGTCGCTGCCGATCGAAGACGCCTGGCCCGACTCCGCGACCTGTGAACCATCCGCATCCGCATCGGCGCGCTTCGAGTTCTGGAACTTCACGGCTGCGTGATTGTGCTCGTCGCGACCCGCTCGATCCACCCGATCCACCCGATCCACCCGATCCACTCAGGGTCAGGGTCAGGGCGCTAGGGCGCGCCCCGTTCGAGCATCTCGCTCAGTTGCTCCTCGTCGATGACCGTGACGCCGAGTGAGGTGGCCTTGACGAGCTTCGAACCGGCGTTGGCTCCGGCGACGACGTAGTCGGTCTTCTTCGACACGCTCCCGCTCACCTTGGCGCCGCGCGCGAGTAGCGCGGCCGACGCGTCCTCGCGAGTGCGGTGCTCGAGCGTGCCCGTGAGCACGAACGTGAGCCCACCGAGATCGGGGACCCCGGCGGGGCGCTCCGTCGGTTCGGGTCCGGCGAGGTTGACACCGGCGGCGCGCAACTTCTCGACGAGCACATTGCTGGAGGGCCGGGCGAAGTAGCGCTGCACGCTCTCGGCAATGACCGGGCCGACACCGTCGATGGCCGTCAGCGCTTCGAGTGGCGCCACCGCGACCCGGTCGATGTGGCCGAGCGCGGACGCGATCGACTGGGCGGCGGTCGGCCCGACGTTCTCGATGCCGAGGGCCACGAGCACCCGCCACAGCGGCTGCGTCTTGCTCGCCTCGATCGCGTCGACGAGCAGTTGGGCCGAACGTTCACCCATCCGTTCGAGTTGGACGAGGCGTTCGACATCGAGTGCGTAGATGTCGCCCGCGTCGGCGAGCAATCCGGCCTCGACGAACTGGGCGACGCGCTCCTCGCCGAGGCCCTCGATGTCCATCGCGCCCCGCCCGGCGAAGTACACGATCTGTTGCCAGTTCCGTGCCGGGCAGGCGTCGTTCACGCAATGGTGGTTCGCCTCGCCCTCGACCCGGACCAGCGGTTGCGCGCACGCCGGGCACGCCTTGGGGAAACGCCAACGTCGCGAGCCCTTGGGTCGCTGCGCGAGCACCGGACCGACGACCTCGGGGATCACATCGCCGGCGCGCCGGACGATGACGACGTCGCCGGGGCGCACGTCCTTGCGCGCGACCTCGTCCTCGTTGTGAAGGGTGGCGGTCCCGACGTGCACACCACCGACGAACACCGGATCGAGCAGCGCGAACGGGGTCGCCCGCCCGGTGCGTCCGATGCTGACCGAGATGTCGCGGAGACGCGTCGTGCGTTCTTCGGGAGGGAACTTGTAGGCGATCGCCCAACGCGGGGCCCTGCTCGTCGAGCCGAGCGCCCCGCGCATCGCCAGCGAGTCGATCTTCACGACCGCACCGTCGATGTCGTAGCCGAGCGCGTGCCGTCGAGCCTCGAGTTCGAGACAGCGCGCCTCGACCTCTTCCAACGTGGCGAGACGTCGTATCTCGTCGTTGACAGGGAGCCCGAGTTCGCCCAACCAGTCGAGCGTGTCGTGGTGCGTTGGCACTTCGGGGCCACCCTCGACGGCACCGAGTTGGTAGCAGTACCACGACAGATCACGCGTCGCCGTGATCGACGCGTCCTTCTGGCGTAGCGAACCCGCCGCGGCGTTGCGCGGGTTCTTGAAGGTCGGCGCACCGGCCTCGGTCTGGCGTGCATTGAGTTCGTCGAACGCGGCGATGCGCATGAAGATCTCGCCGCGGACCTCGAGGCGCGTCGGCGTCCGAGGACCGCGGAGGCGTTCGGGGACGGCAACGATCGTGCGCACGTTCGCGGTCACGTCCTCGCCGGTCACGCCGTCGCCGCGGGTCGCGGCGCGCACGTACCGGCCTTGCTCGTACACGATCGAGATCGCCAGACCGTCGAGCTTGGGTTCGACGACATAGGTCGGTTCGGCAGCGAGGGCGCGCAACGTGCGCTCACCCCACGCGTGCAACTCCTCCGCCCCCATCGCGTTGTCGAGTGAGAGCATCGGCGCGAGGTGAGCGACCGGCGCGAAGCTCGATCGGCTGGCCGCGCCCGGGAGCGCAGTCGGCGAGTCGGCACGAACGAGTTCGGGATGCTGGCGTTCGAGCGCCTGCAGTTCGCGTACCAAACCGTCGTATTCGGCGTCGGTGACCTCGGGGTCGTCGTCGCCGTAGTAGCGGTCGTCGTGGTAGCGGATCTGGGTCCGCAGCTCCGCGGCTCGCAGCTCCGCGGCCCGCATCTCCGCGGTCCGCATCTCCGCGGCCCGCGCGGCAGCGTCGGCCGGGCTGTCACGCGGCGAGGATCGATCGTTGCGGGCGGGCACCGACCGGAATCTAGGACCGACCTGCGACACGCCCGTTGTGTCTGGCACGGGCGACCGGCACGGGCGACCGGCGCGGATATCGGCAGGGGCCGACCACGTGATCTCGCCGCGAGCGTCAGGCCCCGACGGTCAGTTTCGTCGCCGCGACCTGATCGAACACGCGAATGGCGAGCTCGCGGGCGAGCCACAGCGCTCGCTCGGCCTGGCTTGTCCCATGACCGGCGAGGCCGCAGGCCGGGGTGATGATCGCCTGGCTGCGGATGCGCAGCCCGTCGCAGCCGCGCCGCGTGAGCTCGCACCACAGTTCGACGAGCGCCTTCCACAACGGTGCCGCGCTCTCACCGACGGGCCGGTCGGTGGGCACCGCGCCCCAGGCGATGAGGCCGTCGGCCTCGAGGAAGCGCGCGAGCGCCGGAGCGTGATCGATCAGCCCCGATCGCACCTCGACGCCGATGATGTCGGGACCGGCAGCGAGCGCGAGTTGGAGATCGCCGTCACCGCAGACGTGCACACCGGTCGGGACCGTGATCGACGCACACGCGCTCGAGAGCGCGTCACCCGCCACGTCGTGATCGACCGGGGGCGCGGCAGAATTCCAGCGCACGAGCGCGGGCTCGTCGAAGAACACCACGAGCGCGGCGTCCGGGAATCGCTCGGTGAAGTGACGCTCGATCGCGCAGCCCCATCCGCGGACGAGTTCAGCCGCGCGTTCGAACGCAATCTCGGCGGGCATTCCCGAATCGGTGAGCGCGCAGCCGAGCGTGAGCGGACCGGTCACCTGCGCCTTGATGCGCGAGGGCGCGCGCGACAGCGCGGCCGCAGCGACGCAGAACGCGAGCATGCCGCCGTGCGCACGCGCGTCGAACGAGAAGTCGAGCGGAGCCATCGGGTCGGCGTCGGGGTCGAGCGACCATGTGCCGTCGTCGTCGACGCTCACCTCGGGCAACGCCCGCAACCACTGCGTGAGCATGTCCTCGTGGCGAGAACGTGCGGGAAGTTGCGGGACGGCGGGGAGTTCGGGTGTCATCCGCAACGCCAGCGCCGCCGCCGCACTCGCGTCGGCGAACGGCAGGCTCCCGATCCCGGTCGCGAGCCCGGACGTGAGCGCAGCGCGGTGCGCGGCCTTGCGGTCGGGTTCGCTTGGCGGGAGTCGACGGCTGGAGAACGCGTGCGTTTGGTGCTCCCCGCTTGCTCCACCGACTCGAGTGTCGGAGCGGTGTCGCTGCGGGTCGTCAACCATGCGCTTCGTAGGATAGGAGTGTCGTCGGCGTTCGTTCGAAGCGGGGCGAGTCACACTGCACTGCGAGGGCGGCGATCCTGACGACGATGGTGACGGCGGTGACGGTCGTGTCGAACAACTCCAACCGGACGCGGATCATGTGGCTCGCGCGTGTGCTGTGGGTCACAACACCGTTGAGTGCGGGTGCGGTCATCGACGACGCGCTCGCCGACTGGTCCGACGCGGGACGAACGCTGGCGATCGTGTTGCTGTTCGCATGTTGGGCGATCGGCATTACCTCGTTGTTGACGCCACGACCGCGGTCGTTCACTGCGCTGCGGGTCGTCGCGCCGGTGCTGCTGGCCGCGACCGTCGCGTCGTCGTCGGCAACTCTCGGATCGTTGCTCGCGACCGCACACATCGCGATCACCACCGGCCTCGTGTTGTCGTCATGGGTCGCGGATGCGTGCACCGACGGCGCGTCATACGGACCCGAGCGTCGTGTGCCGCTGCGAATCCCGCCCCCCTTCGCGCTCCTGGTCGTTCCCGGATCCGTCGTCGTGGTCACCGCCGGGCTGAGCGTTGGGCCTCTGCTCCTCGGCGACGGTCGATGGGCAATCGGTGCCGTGGTGACCGCGCTCGGGATCCCGATCGCGCTCGCGGCCCTGCGATCGCTCATATCGCTCGAACGTCGCTTCGTCGTGCTCGTCCCTGCTGGCGTCGTCGTGTCCGATTCGCTCGTGCTGGTCGATCCGGTGTTGATCCCGCGCGAGCACGTCGTCGCGATGCGCGAGACCGAGGACCCGATGCGCGGGGTCCCCACGCAACGGGCAGGTGAGCTCGATCTCCGCTTCGGGCTCCGTCACGGCATCGAGATCCTCACCGACGCGCCCGCGCCGATCCCTTGCCGCGACGGACGTCGCGATTCGAGAACGGTCGACGTCCAGCGCATTCTGTGCGCTCCGGTCAGCCCGGCCGTAATCCTCGAGGAGTGGCGGCGCCGAGGTCGGTAGCGTGCGCGCGATGTTGCACGAAGATCACGTCCGATTCCTGACCGTTGAGATCGACGCGTTCGTCGCCGCGCTCCGCGGCGCGGAACTGTCGACCCCGGTTCCGAGCTGTCCCGGTTGGGATCTCGCCGAATTGATCCGCCACCAAGGTCGGGTGCACCGATGGGCCGAGTGGCACGTGAGTCGACTCGCGGCCGAACGCCATGACACGGCCGAGATCGGCATCGAGTTCCCGCCCGACGCTGACCTCGTCGAGTGGCTTGCCGAAGGCGGCGCCTTGCTCGTGCAGACACTCGGTGCGTGCGATCCCGACGCCCCGATGTGGGCATGGGGCGCCGATCACCACGCACGCTTCTGGTCGCGCCGCCAACTGCACGAGACTGCGGTGCACCGAGCCGACGCCGAACTCGCGCTCGGCAAGATCCCGACCATCGTGCCGGAGATTGCGGTCGACGCCATCAACGAACTGCTCGACAACCTTCCTCACGCCGCGTACTTCTCACCGAACGTCGCGGAACTGCGCGGCAGCGGCGAATCGATCCACCTCCACTGCACCGACACCGACGGCGAGTGGATGGTCACACTCGAGCCCGACGGGTTCCGCTACGACCACGCGCACGGCAAGGGCAGCGTCGCCGTTCGCGGCAGCGCGGCCGACCTCCTCCTACTCAGCTACAACCGCCTCACGCGCGACGACGCCCGGTTTGAGGTGTTCGGCGACGCCGCCTTACTCGACCGCTGGTTGCACAACGCTGCGCTGTGATCGGGCGCCGGGCGCGAGTGCGTCTGCCCGTCACGCTGCGATCGCCGAGCCGATCACCACGTCGTCGGCGTAGAAAACGAGCGACTGACCGGGCGCCACGCGCGGCTGCGGTTCGCTCCAACGGAGGGCGTTGCTACCGACCATGGCCGTCGCGACACCACCGTGCGCACGCACTTGGACGTCGACGGGACCGCCGCGCAGTGGACCGTCGCCGATGGAGCGCACGCGAACAAAGGGCTGCTCGTCGCGCAGCAGGTCGTCACGAGCACCGAGCACGATCTCGTCGGTGGTCGCGTCGATGTCGATCACGAAGGTGCGCTGCCCGAACGCGACGCCAAGGCCGCGACGCTGGCCGATCGTGTAGCCCTGAACGCCCGCATGCCCGCCGAGATCACGACCCGATCGATCGACGAAGCGACCCGGGCGACTGGGGATCCGGCTTCCGATGAACGCGGAGCGATCGCCGCCGGCGACGAAGCACACGTCCTGGCTGTCCGGTTTCGCCGCGGTGCGGAGCCCCAACTCGTGCGCGAGCCTCCGCACGTCGTACTTGGTGAGTGCGCCCACCGGCAGCAACGTCCGCGCGACCTGCGTGGCGTCGAGCACGCCGAGCACGTAGCTCTGATCCTTTGCGATGTCCGCGCCTCGACCGATGCGCGGACCCGCGGCAGTGTCGACGATGCGGGCGTGGTGACCTGTCGCGATCGCGTCGAACCCGAGCGCGCCAGCGCGGTCGAGCAGCCGTCCCCACTTGAGCACCCGATTGCACTCGATGCACGGGTTCGGCGTGCGGCCCGAGGCGTAGGCGTCGACATAGGGCCGCACCACCTCGGCGTCGAAGTCGTCGGTGAGGTTCCACACGTAGTGGTCGAGCCCCAACTGGGCCGCGACGCGGCGCGCGTCCTCGACGTCGCTCACCGAACAACAGCCCGAGTCCTGCACCCCGCCCCACAGCTTCAGCGTCACTCCCGCGACGTCATGCCCGGCGTCGCGCACGAGCGCCGCCGCGACCGAGGAGTCGACACCGCCGCTCATCGCGACGAGAACGCGGGTCATCGGCGGGTCGCTCCTCGGAGCCGTTCAACGCATTCGACGATGCGCGGGACGGCGCGGTCGATGTCGGTCTCGGTCGAATCCCAGCCGAGCGAGAAGCGGACCGAGCTCAACGCACGGTCACGATCGAGGCCCATCCCGAGCAAGACGTGCGACGGTTCGATCGCACCGGAACTGCAGGCCGATCCTGACGCCGCGTAGACACCCACTCGGTCGAGCGCCGTGAGGAGCACCTCGGCCTCGATGCCCTCGAAGGCGATGTGCAACAGACCCGCAACCCGCAGCCGATCGTCGCCATTGGTCGTGATGTTCGGCACCGCAGCCGCGAGTTCTTTCGCGAGTCGGTCACGCAGCGCGCCGATGCGGGCGGTCTCGGCGCTGCGATAGCGATGCGTCGCCGCGAGCGCCGCGGCGAGCGCGACGATCCCCGCGACGTTCTGCGTGCCCGCCCGAAGCGACCACTCATGCCCGCCACCCTCAACGAGCGGAACGAGTTCGACGCCGCTGCGGACCACCAGAACGCCGACGCCCTTGGGGCCTCCGAACTTGTGACCGGAGATCGCGACGAGCTCAGCGTCGCGTGCGGCGTCGCCAACGTCGAGCCACTGCGGCGCCTGTACCGCGTCCGTGTGGAACACCGCCAGTGGCGCCAGCCGCCGCACCGCCGCGGCAATCTCGGTGATCGGCTGCACGATTCCCGTCTCGTTGTTGACGGCCATCACCGACACGACAGCAGTCCGCTCGTCGAGTGCGGCCTCGAGTTGGTCGAGGTCCACGACACCCGCGATCGTCGCGGGGATCTCGACGACGCGCCGTCCTTCGCGCGCGAGGCGGGCGGCTGCACCGAGCACGGCCTTGTGCTCGATCGCGCTCGTCACGACACCGTCGAGACCTCGTGCGGCCGCGGCCCACGCGGCGCCCTTGGTGGCAAGGTTGTCGCCCTCGCTGCCGCCGCCGGTGAAGACGATCTCGTCGGGACGCGCGCCGAGTAGTTCGGCGACCTGCTCGCGCGCCGCTTCGACGGCGTGCTTCGTCGCCGCGGACGCGCGATGTGAACCGGAAGGATTCCCATAGCGGTCGGAGAGATAGGGCTGCATCGACGCGACCGCCTCGGGCCGCATCGGTGTCGACGCAGCATGATCCAGGTACACCCCGACGTCGTCGGTCGATCGCGGCACGGCCCTATTCTCGCGCCCTTGACCGAATCCCCTCCCACGGTTCCGCAACACGACATCCCGCCCGAGGTGTTCGCCCGGAGGTGGCGCATCCTCGCGTTGCTGTGCCTCAGCCTCGTGGTCGTCGTGACCGCGGTGAGCGCGCTCAACATTGCGATCCCCGAGATCCAGCGCGAGACGGGTGCATCGCAGACGCAGGTCCAGTGGCTCATCGACGCGTACGCTCTCGTGTTCGCCGGATTGCTGTTGCCCGCAGGGGCACTCGGCGACCGCTTCGGTAGGCGCGGCGCGCTCCAGGTCGGACTGCTCGTGTTCGGAGCGGCCGCGCTCCTCGCCACCATGTCCGCAAGCGCGAACGCCTTGATCGTGGCGCGCACGATCAGTGGGGTCGGCGCGGCCTTCGTCATGCCAGCGACGTTGTCGATCATTGTCACGAGCTTTCCGATGGGCGAGCGCCCCAAAGCAATTGCAGTGTGGGCAGCCTTCGCCGGTGTCGGCGGCGCGCTCGGCCCGATTTCGTCGGGCCTACTGCTTGATCACTTCTGGTGGGGATCGGTCTTCCTCGTGAACCTGCCGATCGTCGCGGTGCTGCTCGCCGGCTCGGTCGTGGTCCTCCCGACGTCGCGGAACCCTCACGGACACGCGCTCGATCTCGTCGGAGCCGCGCTCTCGATCGTCGCACTGGGTGCCTTCGTGTTCGGTGTGATCGAGGGACCCGAGCGCGGTTGGACCGATCCCGCGACGCTCGCCGGGTTCGTGCTCGGCGTCGCCGGTGGCATTGCATTCGTGCGCTACGAACTGGCGGCCACCAACCCGATGCTCGATCCTCGCTTGTTCCGTCTGCGGGCGTTCAGCGGGGGGACTGCCGTCGTCACGCTCGCGTTCTTCAACGCGTTCACGATGTTCTTCCTCCTCACGCAGTACTTGCAGTTCGTGAAGGAGTACAGCGCGCTGCGTGCCGGCCTGTGCGTCCTTCCCAACGCGTTGTCGATGATCGCCATCGCGCCACGCGGACCGCTCATCATCGGCCGGTTCGGTGTGCGGCGCACGCTGCGGGTCGGCTTCTTTGTTGCCGCGACCGGGTTCGCGATACTCGCGTTCGCGGGACCGGGTACGCCCTACGCCCTGATCGCGATCGCCTTGATCGGCAACGGCGCTGGCATGGCGGTGATCGTGCCCTCGGCCAGCCAGCAGATCGTCGCCGCCCTGCCGATCGCCAAGGCCGGCGTTGGCTCCGCGGTGAACGACGTGACCCGCGAGGTCGGGGGCGCTCTCGGAATCGCCCTCGGCGGCAGCGTCGTCGCCACGGTGTACCGCTCGCAGATGGGCGATTACCTCGACACCCGACCGCAGATCCCGGCCGCGGCGCGCGACGCGATCCGCGATTCGATCGGTGGGGCGACGACCGCAGCCGCGCGTGCGCTCGACGCGGGCACCGACCCTTCGTTGGTCGCAGCCACCCTCGACCGCGCACGCGACGCGTTCAGCAGCGGCATGCACTGGGCATTCACCCTCACTGCGCTGACCGGCTACATCGCCGGGTGGTTCCTTCCTCGCCGTCTCGCCGACCGGCTCCCCGAACGCCCGCACTGAGGGCTGGCTGGCTGCCGCGGCAGGTCGTCCCTCGCGAAGGTTCAGGTTCCGATGACGTCGGGCCGGCCCAGTCCTTGGGCGTCCGCGAGCATCATGTAAGCCTCGAGGATGCTCGCGGCATCCACGATGCTCGTGATGTTGCCTTCCTCGTCCAGATTGAGGTTCGCGCCGTAGATCGCGAACCAGACATCGGTCGATTCGGCGTTCGTCTCGGGGACGATGAGTGTGTGGATCGACCCCGCCGGTTCGTAGAGATAGCTGCCTGCGGTGTTCACCTCGGGGTACTCCTCGTACTTCCAACTGCCCGAGAGGGTGAACGCGAACACCTCGCCCGTGTGTTTGTGGGTCTGGACCCGGTAGCCGGGATTGAACTTCGTGCGGATCACCCACAGGCCGGCTTCGATGTCGACCTGCATCACTTGGAGCGTGCTCCCGTCGCCGAGGTCGACAAAAGGGTTGTCCGAGGTGCCCCGATGCAGGGCGCGGGGAATGTCCGTCGTCGTCATGGTGTCATTCGACCACGCGGAGCCCGTCGCGCGCCTGCGCGACCCTCCGTTGCCATCACATCACTCTCCGTGAGTGTCCGAGCCTCGAGGCACAGTGACGACATGACCAGCCCGACTCCGGCCAACCCGACTCCGGCCAACCCAGCTCCGGCCTTCCCAACTCCGGCCTTCCCAACTCCGGCCAACCAGGGCACCACCCCCGCCAGCGCGCCGGTCCAACTCCGGCTGCTGGCAGGCGGGCGCGATCTCGCGGCCGACGTCGAGCGCGACTGGGTCCTCGACGAACGCACCCGGCGCCTCGGTCGCTACGGCGTCCTGCAACTGCGAGCGACGCTCCGCCAACACCGCCCGGTCCAACCGCTCGACAGCGCGGTCGCCTGAACCGCTGGATTCAGCACTCGCGGCTCGGCTCGTCACGGCCGACGCAACGTCGCTCGCGATCTCAGGCAGGCGATGCGACGTGGAGTTGCTCAGCGCGGCGTGACGATCGCGCTCAGCACCGCTTGCGCCGCCGCAGTCGGCGAGATACGACCCGCACGCACGTCGCCCTCCAGATGTTCGAGGCGAGCGCGGGTGGCAGCGTCCGACCGCACGAATTCGAGCAAGCCGTCGTTGATCTCACTCCACATCCACTGCCCGTTCTGGTCCGACCGCAACTCGGCGAGTGCACCCGCTGCGTTGAGTGCGAGATGGTGCTCTTCGACAGCATCCCAGACCGCGTCGATCCCGTCGTGAAGCAGTGCGCTCGCTCGCAACACCCGAGTCGACCAGGCGGCCGATCGGCGGCGGAGGAAGTGCACGGCGTTGGCGTAATCGGCTGCGGTTCGTGTCGCCGCCGCTTCGAGTTCACCGTCGCACTTGTTGACCACGATCAGGTCGGCGAGTTCGACGATGCCCCGTTTCACGCCCTGGAGTTCGTCACCGGCCGTCGGCGAGAGGAGCAAGACGAACAGGTCGACCATGCCTGCCACTGCGACCTCGCTCTGGCCGACACCCACTGTCTCGACGAGTACGACGTCGAAGCCGGCGGATTCGCACAACAGCATCGCCTCGCGGGTACGACGGGCGACGCCTCCGAGTGTGCCGCCGCTCGGCGATGGGCGGATGAACGCGCCGGGGTGGCGCGACAACTCCTCCATGCGGGTCTTGTCGCCGAGGATGCTTCCGCCGCTGCGGCGGCTCGACGGGTCGACGGCGAGCACGGCAACCGAGCGACCTGCGCCGACGAGGTACGTCCCGAGCGCCTCGATGAACGTGCTCTTTCCCGCACCGGGCGCGCCACTGATACCGACGCGACGCGCACGACCGGTCGCGGGCATCACCAGGTCGAGCAGGGCGCTGGCCTCGATCCGATGGTCCGCCCGGGTCGACTCGACGAGCGTGATCGCACGGGCGAGCGCGCGGCGATCGCCTCGCATCACCGCCGCCGCGAGCGGCTGCACGTCGGACATCGGGCCGGAGGCTAACCAAACGGCGTAGCGAGCTCGGTCGATGAGCGCACGCTCGTCGCGGCGACGAGCGGGCCGACGGGGAGCCCGAGGTCGCTCTCGGCGCGCTCGAACGCCTCGATCGCTCGCGCGGCGAACGAAGGACCCGGCGCAATCGCTTCGACGTCGGGTTCGAGGCGCGCGAACGTTCCCGCGACGCCCGGCCCGATCGTGATCCGCCCGATGCCCGGGACCTCGAACACCGACGTCTGCGAGCACGGGGCCGGAAGGAACATGTTGGACGCGCCCCACCGCGTGCGGTCGCCCGCGGCGACGACGAGCGACTCGAGTTCGGTCGAACGAATCTGGGTGCCGTCGCCCGCCGCCGCGATGATGTGCAGAAGCGGAAGTCCGAGACGCGGCAGCGACGCGTACGCGTAGCCGAGTGCGCCGCCGTACCGGGGGTTCATCTCGGTCGGGCGGAACCCGTCGCGCGTCATGATCCCGTCGACCGTGTACGCACCGCGATAGTCGACCTCCGCCGCGAGCAACGTGCCGACCCGTCGCGCGGCCGCCCGCATGTCCTCGCGATCCGCCGGCGACGGGTCCCACAGGCTGGTCATGCCGGCGTAGACGAAGCGACTGCGCTCCGGGTGATCGGGCGGGCGCCGCAGGATCACCATCTCCATCGGACGGAAGACGGCGACGCCGTCGTCGCAGACGAACCCGTGAATGCTGCACGGAATCCCTTCGAGGAAGGGAGCGACTCGGACGCGATCGCACTGCGGCGCGTACCAGGCGGCGAAGTCGTCGATGTCGTCGGGCCGTACCCAACGGACGAGATCCCCGCCGCCGTGAAAGCCGTCGCGGGCATCGCCCGCCCAGACCGTGCCGTCACCGTGGTCGAGCACACCGGCGGCGGCACGCAGTGCTTCGGCGTCGACCGGCGCGACGATGCTGGGTGCCCGTTCGACTCCAGCGCGATCGAAGAGCGCGTCGGCGATCGTCTTGTCCTCGAGCGCGGTCCACTCAGGCCGCCGGCCCCCGTAGACGGCTCGCCCGGCAACGTGTTGCTGATCCATGTACGGCGGGCAGAGCACGAGCGCGTCACCCGAGGGGTCGAAGGCCTCGATGGCCTCGAGTGCCGCCGCGGGGATGTCGCGCAGCGCCCGATTGACGGCGCGCACCTCGTCGCTCGGCGTGAGTCCCGTCACGCCGAGGACGAAGCGGCCGATCGAATCATCGGGCAGCTCGCCGGTGCCGACGGCACAGGCGAGCACGTAGCACGCTGACGCACCGTCATGGAGCAGCTTCTCGACCCACTTCGTCGTCCCGGCGAGATGATGTCCCGCCAGCACGATTCGGCGTCCGCCGACGATCCGGCGCCGCAATGCTGCGTAGCGGTCGAGGGTGGATTCGCCCACGGGTTCGTCCATCCGGTGAGTATCTGCGCTCCTGCTCCCGCGCGCGCTGAATTCCGGACCGCCCAACCCGTTGCGGCCCCTCGCGCGTGCGAGGATCGCGCCATGCACGAGTCGACCTTCACGTTCCATGGCACCGATGGCGCCGCCGTGTTCGCCAGGAGCTGGCGGCCCGACGGCGGGATTCGTGGCGTCGTGCAGATCGCGCACGGCATGGGTGAGCACAGCGGACGCTACGAGCGGTTCGCCACTCGCCTCGCCGAAGAGGGCTACTGGGCGGTCGCCAACGATCACCGCGGCCACGGACAGACGGCGCCCGACCCATCGCACTACGGCGATTTCGGTCCCGGCGGATGGGACGCCGTCGTCGACGACCTGCTCGTGCTCGGTCGCCGCCTCGACGACGAGTCCGATGGCAGCGCGCGTGTGCTGTTCGGGCACTCGATGGGGTCATTCGCCGCGCAGCGAGTGATCCTCGATCACAGCACGACGATCCACGCAGCGGTGTTGTGCGGAACGACGGCGATCGATGTGCTGGCCGGCGTGGTCGCGCAGGGCGGCGACGCCGACCTCACGAGCTTCAATGGGCCCTTCGAACCGGCGCGCACTGACTACGACTGGCTGAGCCGCGATCCCGACGAGGTCGACAAATATGTCGACGACCCTATGTGTGGCTTCGGTGTCAACGCGGCCGCGTTGGCGTCGATGGCGCTGCACGCGCCGCGTCACGCCGACACGAGTGAGCTCGCAAGGATCCACAACGAGTTGCCGATCTTGTTGATCGCCGGCGCGGCCGATCCGATCAACTTCGGCCTGACCCTCGTCGAGACGGTGACGCAGCGGTACCGCGACGCCGGGCTCACCGACATCGAGACGCATTGGTACGACGATGCCCGCCACGAGATCTTGAACGAGATCAACCGCGACGAGGTCACCGCCGACATCCTCGCCTGGCTCGCCCGAGTCACCTGAACAACCCCACCCCACCCGTTGTCCCACAAGTCGGCGGGTGTCCCATCACAGTGCGGTATACCGCAATTTCGTGGGACACCCGCAATTTCGTGGGACAACCTCGGTAGCTTCGGCGCATGCCGCTCATCGTCGAACGTCGCGATCGGGTTGTGGTCCTCACCTTGTCGGACCCCGAGCGTCGCAATGCCCTCACGCTGCCGCTCGTCGACCAGATCGTCTCGGCATTCGATCGCCTCGAACAGGACGACGACATCGGCGCGGTCGTCGTCACGGGGGACGGGGAGGCGTTCTGTTCAGGTGCCGATGTGAGCGCGCTCGCAGCGATGGCGTCCGAACACGCGAACGACGACGATCGGCACCGCGTCACCGCGGTGTACCGCGGGTTTCTTCGAGTGCTGGAGTCCACGCTGCCGACGGTCGCCGCGATCAACGGTCCGGCCGTGGGCGCGGGGTTCAACCTCGCGCTCGCCTGCGATGTCCGCCTCGTCGGCGAGTCGGCCCGGCTCGACGCCCGCTTCGTGCGCATCGGGCTGCACCCGGGCGGCGGGCACCTCTGGCTGCTCGAGCGCGCGGTCGGCCCGCAAGCCGCGGCGGCCATCACCCTCTTCGGCAACGCGCTGTCGGGCGACGACGCCGTGCGCCGCGGCCTCGCGTGGTCGTGTCACGCCGATGTCGATCTCCTCGACGCGGCCGTCGCGTTCGCGCAGCGCGCCGCCGAAGTCCCCAAGCCTCTGATGACACGCGCGAAACAGACGTTACGAGCGTCGCCGTGGCAACCCGACTTCGACTCAGCCGTTGCCACCGAACTCGGCCATCAGGCATGGAGCTTCACCCAGGGCTGGTTCGGACGCCGCTGACACGAGCAAGCGACCACGCGCGCGGGCCGCGGCGACCCATCCTGAGTTCGCGTGCAACCTCGAACCCGAAGTGTCGGTACCACTCGACGTTCGATTCGAGCATCGTGACCAGATAGGCCGTTCGGCCGACATCCTCGGAGCGTTCGAGAAAGTGCCGGAGCAGTCGTGCCCCGTGACCGTGGCCCTGCTGAGCAGGTTCGGAGCCGAGGAACATCAAATATTCGAACGGCTCTCCCGGGCGGGCCCGGTCGATCGGGGCAAGGTCGCGAAAGTTCCGAACCGTGCTACGGGCACCCGCTCGCACAATGGTCCGCCACTCTGCGAGTTGGGGAAGGATTGGGAGCGGGTACGAACCGAATGGCATCACGATCGACACTCCGACCGGAACATCGCCTTCGGACACGGCCGAGAGCACACCTGCCCGCCCCGCCTGGCGGAGCACGGAGCCGAAGTAGTTCGTGAGCACGCGCGGCCGCCGGCTCGCGTCTGGCATCAGGTACACCATCATGGGATCTTCGACGAACGCTCGTGCCAATACACCGGCCGCAGCCGGCAACTGCCGGACGGACAGCAACGCGATTTCGCCCATCTCACAACCAGCGCTTTGGTATGGGCAGACGGTCGCGGACGCGAACGAAAGCGAGGGTTGCCCGACTCAACGCGCGAGTGTTGTCGAACCCCTTCACTGCGGCCGGACGAAGGGTGATCAGCGTCAACCCGGTCGCGGCGTACACGTCGTCGGTCAATCGCGCGTACTCGGCCGCGCCCAACCGCCCGAAGTAGCGCACCGCCATGCCCTCAGTAGGGTCATCGCTCGGGACCGCCTCGGCAAGCTGCGCCTCCCCTTCGACGATCACCGCTCGGTACGGGGGACGATCGTCGTCGATCGTCAGGCAAACGCGAGAGTCACGGGCGAGCGCTCGATGTTTCGGCGAACCCGTCGTCGTCGACATCAAGAAGGCCCCGTCGCGGTACGTGTACCAGATCGGCGACTGATTCGGGCGCCCATCTTGGCGGAGGTACGAGAGCACTGCTACGCGCGGTGCGCGCACGAACCGCTCGAGCGTCCCTTTGGCGAACGCGGGTTGACCGCCGAGCGCGGTGAACGGCAACGATTCGATGGTCGCGTTCAAGTTTACGTTGTAAGCCACATCACCATGGTAAGGCTTACGTCGTAAGCTGTCAAGGTGACCACCGCGCGACATCCCCTTTCCGTCGTGAGAATCGTGACCGCGGCGACAGAACTAGTTGACCGCGAAGGGCTCGCTGCCCTGACGATGCGGCGTCTCGGCGAGGCGCTGGGAGTCGAGGCGATGTCCATCTACAAGCATCTCCCCGACAAGGGGGCCGTCATCGACGCCGTGATCGCGAACGCGATCGCGGAGATGCGGCTCGACCGGTTGCCGGAACGTTGGGACGATCGGATCCGCCTGCTTGCATCCGAGACCCGTCGCGTCGCGTTGGCCCATCCGCATCTCTTCGAACGCATGGCGACGCGTCTTCCCGACGCCGCCGACTCGACTCGGCACGTCGAGGTGCTGCTCGGCGCGTTACACGACGCGAACCTCACCCCCGATCGCGTCGTCCGGCACTTCTGGGCGTGCGTTGCGTATTCGACGGGTGCCTTGCTCACCGAGACGGCGGCGATCACCGGCACCGGCGACGCGGCAATCGCGGCCCCGACACCCGACGCGAACATAGGGCCGATGCTTCGTCGATACGGCCCGCGCCTCGCGGCCTGTGAATTCGAACGCGAGTACCGACGCGGGCTCGAGATCCACATCGACGCGATCCGCGCCGCGGCGCGTTGACGAAGCCACCAGTACGTCAGGCCGTCGCGCGGGAGCGGCTCCTCAACAGGCCCAGGACCTCACGCGCCGCGACCGGGATGTTGGTTCCCGGTCCGAAAATCGCGCTCGCTCCCGCGGCGCGCAACTCGTCGTAGTCCTGTGCCGGCACGACACCACCGACGACAACAAGGATGTCGGATGCCCCTTGCGCCCGGAGCTCGTCCACGAGTTGCGGCACGAGGGTCTTGTGGCCGGCGGCCTGACTGCTGACACCCACGACGTGCACGTCGTTCTCGATCGCCTGGCGCGCCGCTTCGAACGGCGTCTGAAACAGCGGCCCGACATCGACATCGAAACCAAGGTCTGCGAACGCGGTGGCGATGACCTTGGCGCCGCGGTCGTGGCCGTCCTGTCCGAGCTTGCAGACCAGGATGCGCGGCTGCCGCCCTTCGGCCGAGGCAAACGTCGCAACTTCGGCGCGGATCGCAGCGACGTCGTCGTCTCCGTCGTAGGCGGACCCCCAGACGCCGGCGAGCGTACGGATCGCGGCACGATGACGCCCGAACACGTCCTCCATCGCGGTGCTCATCTCGCCCACGGTCGCGCGTGCTCGCGCCGCGTCGACACAAAGCGCGAGGAGATTGCCGTCACCGGCGGCTCCGTTGCGGAGTGTGGCGAGCGCAGCGACACACGTGGCCTCGTCGCGAGTCGCGCGCACGTGCTCGAGCCGCGCAATCTGTTGACGGCGTACCTCCGTGTTGTCGATCTCGCGCACCTCGAGGGGTGCCTCTTCGTCGACCCGGTACTTGTTGACGCCGACGACGGTCTCGTCGCCCCGGTCGACGGCGGCTTGGCGGCGAGCCGCGGCCTCTTCGATACGCAGCTTCGGCATCCCGCTCTCGACCGCTTTGGTCATGCCGCCCATCGCCTCGACCTCTTCGATGAGCGTCCACGCGGCGTCGGCCAGCGCAGTCGTCAACGACTCGACGTAGTAGCTGCCGCCGAGCGGATCGATCACGCGCGTCACCCCAGTCTCCTCGGCGAGGATCAACTGCGTGTTCCGAGCGATTCGTGCCGAGAACTCGGTCGGCAACGCGATCGCTTCGTCGAAACTGTTCGTGTGCAGGCTCTGCGTGCCTCCGAGCACCGCGGCCATCGCCTCGTACGCGGTGCGCACGATGTTGTTGTACGGATCCTGCTCGGTGAGGCTCACACCACTCGTCTGGCAATGCGTACGCAACATCAAGGAACTCGTCTTCTTCGGATCGAAGCCGCGGATGATGCGCGCCCACAACAGGCGTGCCGCGCGCAGTTTCGCGACCTCCATGAAGAAGTTCATGCCGATCGCGAAGAAGAACGAGAGGCGGCCCGCGAACTCGTCGATGTCGAGCCCGCGACCGGTCGCGGCGCGCACGTACTCCCAACCGTCGGCAAGTGTGAACGCGAGTTCCTGCACCGCCGTCGCTCCGGCCTCTTGCATGTGATAGCCGGAGATCGAGATCGAGTTGAATTTCGGCATGTGTTTCGCCGTGTACTCGATGATGTCGGCGACGATCCGCATGCTCGGTGCGGGTGGATAGATGTAGGTGTTGCGGACCATGAACTCTTTCAAGATGTCGTTCTGGATGGTCCCGCTCAGTTGGGTCGTGGCGACGCCCTGCTCCTCACCGGCGACGATGTAACCCGCGAGCACGGGAAGTACGGCGCCGTTCATCGTCATCGACACGCTCATCTTGTCGAGCGGGATGCCGTCGAAGAGGATCTTCATGTCCTCGACGCTGTCGATCGCGACGCCGGCCTTGCCGACGTCGCCGACGACGCGTTCGTGGTCACTGTCGTAGCCGCGATGCGTCGCGAGGTCGAAGGCAACCGAGAGGCCCATCTGGCCGGCGGCGAGGTTGGCCCGGTAAAAGGCGTTGGACTCCTCGGCCGTCGAGAAGCCGGCGTACTGACGGATGGTCCACGGCCGGTTGGCATACATCGTGGCGCGCACGCCGCGCGTGAACGGCTCGAACCCGGGGAGTTCGCCGGCAGTGCGGCGCTCGGCGTCGGCTGCCGTGTAGAGCGCCTTGACGTCCATGCCCTCGGGGGTATGCCATGTCAGCGCGTCGACATCGCGACCACCGAGTTCCTTGGCGGCGAGTGCCCGCCAGTCGTCGAGTCCGGCCGGCTCGGTCATACCCCAAAGGGTACGGGCGCACCACCGCGACGGCCCCAATCAACCCCCAAACGCACGGCTTCTACCGCCAAAGCTGTTGCTGGGGTCCCCGTTTTGCCAACAGAAGCCGTGGGATGGGATGCGGTTGCGGGCGCGGCGCCGAAATGTGCGCGGCGAGAGGCGGCGATCGGGTTCCAATCCCCTGGCGGGGGGAACCCGGTTCCTCCCGGCGGCGGGCCGGGGTCCTTCATTCGCCCGAAAGGGTCCGGGCCGCCGCCAGGAGGGCTGCCTCGCGCTAGGCCCAGCAAATTCCTACTTGACACAATCTGACGTTATCTGACATAGTCTGGGCGTGCCGCCGTCGTCCCAGCCCGCCATGCCGGAACTCGAGATCCTGCCCTGGCCGGACCCCGTCATCGACACAGTCGGGCACGATCCGCGCAGCTTGTACGTCGAGACCTTCTGGCTGCCCACGCTCGGTCCGACCGGCGTGTTGTTGCTGCGGCACCTCGCCGACCGCTTCGAGTCCGAGCCCGAGGGATTCGTGCTCGACACCGCCCAGACCTCCGGGCGCCTGGGTCTCGGGGTACGTGCCGCGAACAACACGCCGCTCCACAAGGCATTGCTCCGGCTCGTGTCGTTCGGCTTCGCGCACACCAGTGCGCCCGAGGAGTTCCGGATCCGCCAACACGTGCCCCCGGTCCCGCGGCGTCACAGCCACCGGCTCCCTGAATCGTTGCGGCCGCACTTCGAGGCCTGGAACTTGCGTGACGCGCTGCGACCGCCCCACGACGCGATCCGCCGACGCGCGCGCGCCCGTGCGTTCGTGTTGTTCGATCTCGGAGAAGATCGGGCGCAGGTCGAACGGACACTCATTCGAGTCGGGTTCCCTTCGCGGGTGGTGACCGACGCGATCGTCTGGGCGGCCGCGCACGTCCGGGAAATCAACGAACGATCGGAGAACCGGCCGACCACCGCCGCCTGATGTTCACGATCCGGGCCGCCGCACACCAGCGGCCCGGTCCGTTCGAGTCGCGTGTCCGAAACCCCCTCGGATCCCCTCAACACGCGACCGAAGCGGGGTAGGGCACGACCCCAGACACGCTCCTGGTGCCCTGCCCCGCACCTTCTTTGGTTGCGGGCTCCACGTGCGCGCGGCGTAGCCCGCAGCCCGCCCGTCGCCACCGGTGATCGCCGTATCCTTCGCCACGTGAACGACACGCCTCTCGAGCGCGCCACCGACTCGACTTCGAATGGCGAGGCTCTTGAATCGGAGTCTTCGACAGAGGCTGGACGCGTCGCCGAACTGCTCCGCGGCGCCAGCCACCTCGTCGTGCTCACGGGCGCCGGCATCTCGACCGAGTCGGGAATCCCCGACTTTCGCGGTCCGGATGGCGTGTGGACCAAGAACCCTGCGGCCGAGAAGACCGCGACCTTGCAGCATTACGTCGCCAATGCCGAGGTGCGCGCGCAGGCGTGGCAGCACCGTCTCGCCAGCGGCATGTGGGACGCCGAACCCAACGCCGGCCATCTCGCGCTCGTCGACCTGGCGCACAAGTTGGGCTCGAGGTTCGAGATGCTCGTCACCCAGAACGTTGACGGCCTTCACCTGGCGGCCGGCCACGACCCCGCACGCGTGATCGAGATCCACGGCAACGTCCGCCAGGTCAAATGTCTCGCGTGCACGTGGCGCGCGCCGATGCAGGTCGCACTCGATCGCGTCCGCGCCGGTGAAGCCGACCCCGCCTGTCCCGACTGCGGCGGGATCCTCAAGTCGGCGACCATCAGCTTCGGCGAGAATCTTGTCGCCGACGACCTGGACCGCGCGCAGGCTGCCGCGCTGCGCGCCGACGCCTTTTTGGCTGCCGGTACGTCGCTCGGCGTGTATCCGGCCGCGGCGCTCCCGGAACTGGCGCTCCGCCGGGGTGCCGTGCTGATCGTCGCGAACGGCGAGCCGACACCGTTCGACGACTATGCCGAGGTCGTGCTGCGCGACCGGCTCGGCACGATCCTGCCGGCGATCGTCGATCGCGTCTGAACGGCCCGCGTGGCCCATCGTGCCGGCGTATCGGAGACACCGCCAATCGCCGAGACGCCGTTCGCACGGACTGGCCGGACGCACCCGACCAACTGCGAAGGGCGTGAACCAATCGCCGCCCGTCGTCGTGTCACTCGCGACACGCCCACGGCCGGAGGTACTCATGCGATCGACGCGAACGGCCTCGAAGACCCGCCCCGATCAGACGAGCGTCGCCACGACATCCCTTGCGGGCACCGCTCTCGCGCTGGTGCTGGCGCTGACGATGCTCGGCGCGGCCTGCGGCACCCGAGATGCGCCCCGCTCGGTCGGGAACCATGAATCAGGCGTGCCACGCGCCTCGGCCGCTCCCGCCGAAGCCGCGACACCAGCCACACCTCAGCGCGATCCGCTGCTCTTCCTCTCGGGCTGGCGCGAGGTCGTCGCCCTCGACACCGATCGAGGCGAGGTCGTGATGCGGGCCGTCGATGGTCAGGTCGCGCCCGACCGCAGTGCCATCGCCCAGGTCGTCGGCAACCGGGTCATCGCCATCGATCCCGCCACCGGTGCGGCGACCTGGGAGCACACGATCCCGGCCGACCGCAGGGTGCGCGTCGTCGCTCCGGGAGCGAAACTCATCGCGTTGGTCGACGGTCAGCTGCCGCAGCCCTCGACGCCCCGCCGCACCACGACGATCACCATCGCCGACGCGGCCGGCAGTCGCGAACTCACGATCGAGGGCAACGTCGACCCCGAGGCCTTCACCCTCGACAGGCGGTCGCTCGTCGCCGTCGAGTACCTGCCGGCGATGAATCCGGACCACTACTCGGTGCGCCTCATCGACCTGCAGACCGGAGCGATCCGGTCGGTCCCCGATCAACCCGGCCACTTCCCGGACAACAAGCCGCGTCCGACGATGCGCGGCACGGCGAGGACGCAGGTGTACAGCCCCGATGGCCGCTACCTCTACACGTACTACTTCGCGCGCGAGGGAGTCGACGACGGCCCGCACGAGCGCTACTACGCGTTCGTGCACGTCCTCGACCTCGAACGCGGCGAGGCGTACTGCATCGACCTCCCGCCGCCGTTCGGCACCAGCGCCGAGGGTTGGAGCGAGCCTGCGCTCAGTGTGACTCCGGACGGGTCGCGACTGTTGGTCACCGACCGCCTCACCGGAGCCCTCGCGGCGATCGACACCCGCACGCTCGACCTGGCGCACGTCACGACGCTCGACCCCGCAGGCTCGATGCTCGAGAGCCTGCCGACCGCGACGACCAGCGCCGACACGTTGTACCTCGGCCTCGAACGCGAGGTGTTGCGGATCGACCCATCGACCCTCGAGATCATCGGACGCATCGAGACGAGCGCGCCGGTCATGGGCTTGAAACTCGATTCGTCGGGTGAAGTGCTGTACGCAGTCACGACACACGAGGTGTCGGTCCGTGATCCCGCCGGCACCGAACTCGATCGCTGGCCGCTGCCCCCCGAGACAAGCGGCCGCGCCGACCCCGCGGTTGCAATTCCCGGGAGCGGCGCGTACCAATGTGCCTGCTGAGTCACATGCCGATCCCGTTCGCGAGGGGCGCTGCGCGTGCACGAACCCGATCCCGCTCTTGTGCGCCGGGCCTGTGACGGCGATGCCGAGGCCTTCGACGAGATCGTGCGCACCTTGCGCGCGCCCGTCGTGCGCTACGTCGATCACCTCGTGCGCGATCGCGCGCTGGCCGAAGACGTGGCGCAGGAGACGTTCGTTCGCTGCTACCGCAACCTCGAGCGGTACGAGTTCCAAGGCCGGTTCACGACCTGGTTGGTGCAGATCGCTCGCAACGCCGGCATCGATGCGATCCGCGCTCGCGACCGCTACGCGCGCGCATGGCAACGCGCCGCCGCGCCCGCGCCGCCGAGCGATCCAACCGTCAGAGCCGAGATTCGAGCTGCGCTCGCATCGCTGCCAACCCGATTGCGCGAGCCGCTATTGCTCGTCGAGGTCGCTGGGTTGACCTACTCGGAGGCCGCTGAGGTGCTCCGGATCCCGGCGGGAACCGTGAAGAGCCGCGTGTTCCACGCGCGTCGCCAGCTCGCCCGTTGGTTGCAGGCGGAGGACGACCATGCGCTGTAGAAGGGCGCAACGTGCGCTCTCGGCCCGGCTGGATGAGCCTGCGGGCGCGCTCGACGCGCGGGTCGCGCATCACGTCGCGGGCTGCGAACGGTGCATCGCGTTCGTCGACACGTCGCAGCGAGTTCGTCACCTCCTGCGCGCCGACGAGCCCGACCTCGCACTCGTGCGGTCCGTCCTCGCCGTGCCGACCGCCACGGTGCCGACCGCCACCATGCCGACACCCGCGCGGCGCCGTCGTCCGCGCGTGATCGTCGCGACCGCGCTCGCCGTCGCCGCGGGCATCGTCGCTGCGGTACTCCTCGCACGGCCGGACGAAGCGGGCGTGCCGGTAATCGGCAGCGAGATCGAACGCTTTCCTGTGGTGCCGCCGGGCAGCGAGGCCCTCTTGGTCTGGACGGCTGGAGGACTCCCCGAGGGCTTCGCCGAGCGGGTGACGGCCCTACCCGCAGTGCGCCGGACGACGGTCGTCCACGGAGATCACGCGCGCGTCGCGTTGGCGAGTGGTCGTGCCGTCGATCTCGACGTGCTCGCAATCACCCCGCAGACTTACGCGCCGTTCGTTCCGAACCAGACGCGCCCCACGATCGCCGCGCTGAGCGTCGACACCGCGATCTTGAGCCGAACGTCGTCGAGACTCAGAGATCTCGGCGCGGGCGACCAGTTGGAGTTCGACGGCCGGATTTTGCGCGTGGTCGGCGTCGTCGACGACGAACTCGTGGGCGCCGCCGAACTCGTGGTGCGCGCCAAGGCGTTCGATTCGATCACGACACCGCGTTACGTGTTGATCGCCTACCGCGGTCAGCGCTCAGCGATTGAGCGCGCAGTGCAGGACCTCGTACCGATCAACACGGCGTTGCGCTTTCGCGCTCCGAACGAGACCGCCATCCTGCGCCACGGCGACGCGGTTCTCCCGCAATCGTGGGTGAAGCGCCACTTCGGTGAGTTCACGATCGATGCCACCGCGTCGCCCGGATCGGTGGCGATCGACCCCGCGTTCGAAGCTGACAACATCACGAGCTACGACCTACCGCTTGTCGGCACGGTGCGTTGCCATCGCGACCTCGAATCGGCATTGCGCGGCGCGCTCGGCGCGCTCCCGCCGGCGACCGCACGATCGTTCGCGGGCACGAGCGCGACCTGCTTCGACCGACGCCTCAACGAACGCGGTGGGCCGTCTCGACACGCCTGGGGCATCGCCATCGATCTCGCCGTGCCCGACGTGGTGAAGGGTGGCCGGGCCGTCGCGCCCGAAGGGCTCGTCGAGGCGTTCGCGGCCGCCGGGTTCGTGTGGGGCGGCGAGTGGCTCGTGCCGGATGTGGCCCACTTCGAGTGGATCGGCGCCGGCAACGTCCCGGACCGGGGTTCCGAATCATGAGGGAGTTGGCAAAATCCGACCTCTGGGGTAGGATTTTCGGGCCCCACGGTCCGCCGTTCGAACTCCCGTCCGAACTCCTGTCCACGGAGACGTCCGATGCCGAGCTTTCGCGAGCTGCTCGCCTCCACCAAGTCCCAGATCGCCGAGATCGAGCCCGACGCCGCTGAGGAGCGCCTCGCCGACGCGACATTCCTCGATGTGCGCGAGCTCGACGAGTACGAGCAGGGCATGATCCCCGGTGCGGTGTTCATCCCGCGCGGTCACCTCGAGAGCCAGGTCGAGAACAAGCTCACCGACCGCGATGCCGAGATCGTCATCTACTGCGCAGGCGGAACTCGCTCCGCCTTTGCCGCCAAGACGCTCCAGGACCTCGGCTACACGAACGTGATCTCGATGGCTGGCGGCTTCGGGCGCTGGAAGAACGAGGGCCGGCCGTGGATCACGCCCGCGGTGCTCAACCCCGAACAGCGCAACCGCTACCACCGCCACATCCTGTTGCCCGAGGTCGGCGAGGCCGGCCAGCAGAAGTTGCTCGAGTCGAAGGTGCTCATGCTGGGCGCCGGCGGCCTGGGCTCACCAAGTGCGCTCTACCTCGCCGCGGCGGGCGTGGGCACGCTCGGCATCGTCGACATGGATGTCGTCGACGCATCGAACCTGCAGCGCCAGATCCTGCACAACATCGAACGCGTCGGCCACCGCAAGGTCGACAGCGCCAAGCAGACGCTCACCGCACTCAACCCCGACGTCAACGTCGTCACCTACGACGTGCGTTTCGGCGCGGACAACATCCTCGACATCATCGACGGTTACGACGTCGTCGTCGACGGCACCGACAACTTCCCGACCCGTTACCTGCTCAACGACGCCGCGCTCATGAAGAAGATCCCCGTCGTACACGGTTCGATCTTCCGGTTCGAGGGTCAGATCACGGTGTTCAAGCCGTACGAGGGTCCCTGCTACCGCTGCCTGCTCCCCGAGCCGCCGCCGCCCGAACTCGCGCCGAGTTGCGCCGAGGCGGGCGTGCTCGGCGTGCTGCCAGGCATCGTCGGGTCGTTGCAGGCGCTCGAAGCGATCAAGCTGCTCCTCGGACTCGGTGACCCGCTCATCGGCAGGCTGCTCGCCTACGACGCGCTCGAGACGAGCTTCCGCACGTTCAAGGTGCGCCGCGACCCGACCTGCCCGACGTGCTCCGACGGTGCCGAGATCGTGATCGCCGAGTACGACCAGTACTGCATGCCGCACGCCACGCTCGCCGACGGCTCGAGCACGGCTCACTGACCCACACGCGACCCGAGAGCAGGCAGGGCCGTGTCGAGGTGCGGTTCAAGGGGGGTCGACCGAATCGACCTGCCTACGTCCTTCGACGGGCTGCACGTCACGCGCGACCGAGCGAGGTTTGTCGCCGAGGGCTCCGGATGGAGCGGAAGCGTCGCAGCCCTCGCCATGTTCGCCGTCGAGGACGATGGCGGGTACAACGAGCCGAATTCCCCCTTCGTTGGCGATTGATAACGAAGATCGACGACCTGGCGGTAGGTGCACGGCTGCGATCGCAGTTGCGAGAACGTCGGCTGCCGTGCCAATCACCGACGGCGCGCGAGCGTGACCCGGTGATCGATGACGCGCACGGGCGCGGACGCTATCGGCGCGCCGACCGCCAATCGCGCGCCAGCCAAAGGGATTTCGATCGTCCGCGCAGCTTGAGTCCTTCGGAGAAGTGAGTCAGGCGTAACAGAGCGTGCGTACGGTTCGCGCACGGCCGTATCATCCCGGCGATGCGTGGGGGTCGGGTCAAGATCGGCGGAATGCGGGCCTCGCGACGCCGGCGGATTCGAGTCGATCTTCGGCGCATGACCGCGACCACATCGCGGCACCGATCCGCTGCCCTCATCGTCGCTGCGACGGTCGCGATCGGTGTCGTGCCGATGGCGCGCACGCCCGACACTCCTGCTGCCGTGCCGCCGCCGATCGTGCAGGCATACGGCACCGCCGCCAAGTTCGCCGGACCGAAGCACCCGACCAACACCGTGGTCGTGGCGATGGCGACGAGCGCGAACCGCAAGGGATTCTGGTCGCTCACCGCCGATGGCGGGGTGTTCACGTCCGGTGGCGCACGCTTCTACGGCGCGCCTGCGGGCGCGCCGATGGCCGGCCATGCGGTCGACATCGCCAGCACGCCGAGCGGGCGCGGCTATTGGATCGTCACGTCGCGCGGCGCGGTCTACTCGTACGGCGACGCGCGCTGGCGGGGCTCAGCGAAGCGGCTCCGGCTACGCAAGCCAATCGTGGCGATCGCCCCCACGCCGAGCGGCAACGGCTACTGGCTGGCGTCGAGCGGCGGACGCGTCTTCGCTTACGGCGATGCCGAGAACCACGGTGCGGCTCGCACCTTGTGGGTGCCGCCTCACATCGTCGACATCGCTGCGACGCCGAGCGGCGACGGTTACGCGCTGCTCGACGCCAACGGGTTCGTCTTCGCCCTCGGCGACGCGCCTCGCACCGCGGGCGCCAAACCGACGGTACGGCCGGCCGTCGCGATCGCGATCACGCCGACCGGTCGCGGCTACTGGGTACTCGGCGCGAACGGCGCCATCACCCGCTACGCCGACGCGAAGCACATGGGCGACGCCGGCGGTCGACCGGTCCAGGCGATCGATCTCGCCCGCACCGTCGGCGGCGGCGGCTACTGGATCGCCACGCGGTCGGCGTTCCCGCCGGTTCCGCCGAACTCCGGTGAGGGGCGCCGCATCGTGTACGCCAACCGCGCGCAGCGCATCTGGCTGATCGAAGCGAACGGCGTCGTGAGCCACAGCTATCTGGTGTCGGGCCGGATCGGCGCGCCGCCTCCCGGGACGCACGCGATTGCGAGCAAGTCGGTGATGTCGTCAGCCGGGTCGCTGCGCCTTCCCTACATGAGCCGCTTCTATCGCGCGAGCAGCGGCAAGTGGATCGGCTTCCACGGCATCCCGCTGCGCCCCGACGGCACCCCGATCCAGACGGACGCACAACTCGGCACTCCACTGTCGCACGGCTGCGTCCGCATGAATCAAGCCGACGTCAAGGTGGTGTGGGACTTCACGCCGGTCGGTACCACGGTCGTCGTCGTCCCCTGACCAGCAATCCGCGCACAACTGTCGACATCGCGCAGCTGTGCGCCAACGGTCAGGGTTTGGTGGGGACGGTGATCGCGGCGAGGTCGACCGCCATGGGCACGTTGCCCCCGCCGGCCGGCACCGCGGGCGCGTTCTGCGGGTCGGCCATGTTCTCGCCGAGCGGCATCGCGGGGATCGCGGCCGTCTTGTAGTCGACCCCGTCGGGCTTGGTCTCGGTGAACCTGGCGACGAACTCGGTGATCGGCGCCGCGTACGTACCGCTGCCGTTGGCATCGCAAGGGAGCAACGTCTCGATGTCCGCCGGGAGGCTCGTCGTGAACTCGTTGCCCGAGTAGCAGTTGCCACCCGGATCGGCAGCGTCGGTGATGTTGCGCACGTTCAGCAGATCGGCGACGCGGCTGTTCTCGATCACGTTGCCCACCACTCGATTGTCGAGCGCGTCGAAGTCGATCGCTTCGGGGTCGTCGGGGTTGAGCACCTTTTCGGGGAGCGGGATCGCCGCGATCCCGGAGATGTCGTGGTCGTAGACGAGATTGCGTTCGACGATGTTCTTCGTGGCGCCGGCGAGAAGGACGCCGTTGCCGATCGCGGTCTCGGCGATCTCGATCGCGGGCGTGTCAGGATTGCTGTTGGCGTACACGAGGTTGCCGACGATCGTCGTCTCGCGTTCGGGGTAGAGCGTCTCGCCGGTGCCGCTGTTCGGCACGATCCCCGCGCGGTTGAACCGCCAGATCGAGTTGAGGATGAGCAGGTTGCCACCCGCGTTCGTGCCCGAGTAGCCGAGACCGTTCCACTCGGCGATCGAGTCGGTGATCACCGCGTTACACGGATAGCACTGTCCGATGTAGAAGCCGGCGTCGGCCGATCCCGCCGCGTAGGTGTGGTCGAACTGGCCGTTCACCGAGTCGAAGGCGTACACGCCGTAGTCGCCCGTGCGGTACGAGTTGAGGTACGAGCCGCGGTAGCCGTCGACCCCGGTCCAGAAGAACGCGTTCGTGGTGAAGTTGCGTGCCGTGAGGTTCTCGATCGCGACCCCGTCGGCGAGCACCGTGAAGCCGTTCGCCTTGTCGTCTTCGAACTCGCCGTCGACGATCGTCTCGTTGCGATCGACACCTCGGATGGTGATGTTCTCGTGACCGACGTCGACCGTGACGGCCTCGTTGTAGACACCCTTGTCGACGAGCACGAGCGCGCCGGGAACGGCCGCGTTGACAGCGTCCTGGATTGTCGCGTAGTCCTGCGGGACGCGCAGGTTCCCCGAAGCCTGAGGCACTTCGGCATCATCGGGGGTCGCGTCGAGTGAGGCGTCGCCGACCACCACGGCACCCACCATCCCGGTGACGTTCGAGCCGTGGAGCGAGCACCAGTACCGGAACACGCCCTCGCTCGCGAACGTGAACTCATAGGTATCGTCGACCAAGACCGACGTTGGCGAGCCGAAGCCGACCCCGAATCCGTCTTCGGCGAAGGCGCGCAAGTTGTGCGCGGCGCGGCCCTTGTTCTCCCACACGACCTTGGTGCCGGGGTCGACCCGCACGTTCTGCGGCGTGAAGACGTTGTCGGTCATCACGATCGTGACGACCGCCTGGCCGCGTTGATCGTCGATCTCGACGTTGGAGATGTCATCGGAGGTTCGCGTCGTGCCATCGTCGCCGCCACACGCGCCGAGGATCGACACTGCCGCGACAAGCGCGCCGAACACCAGACCGAACCTGTGCCGTTCCACTGGTCATGACCTCCCGGGCTTGCGGAATCCGTGCGCCAACTCGATCAAGGTACGAACGCCGAAGCCGGTACCACCCCTCACGTTGATGCCGTTGTCGGACTCGGCACGCGCCGGGCCGGCGATGTCGAGGTGTGCCCAGGGCACGTCGCCGACGAACTCGCGCAGGAACAACCCTGCCGTGAGCGTGCCTGCGTGTGGACCGCCGACGTTCTTCATGTCGGCGATCTCACTGTCGAGCAGCTTGCGGTACTCGTTGGGCAGCGGCAACGGCCAGACCTTTTCACCGGCACGGTCGGCCGCGCCGCGGACCTGATCGACCCAGCCCTGATGGTTTCCCATAAGGCCCGCGATCTGCTGGCCGAGCGCGACCACGCACGCGCCGGTGAGTGTCGCGAGGTCGATCATCGCGTCGACGCCCTCGTCGGCCGCGAGCGCGAGCGCGTCTGCAAGGATGAGCCGGCCTTCGGCGTCGGTGTTCATCACCTCGACGGTCTTGTCGTTGCGATACCGGATCACATCGCCAAGGCGGTACGCGCTGCCCGACGGCATGTTCTCGACGAGCGGGATGTAGCCGACGACGCGGCTGCGCACGCCCGTTGCTGCGTACACCGACATGGCCGCGAGGACCGCCGCGGCACCCGACATGTCGGTCTTCATCTGCTCCATGCCGCTACTCGGCTTCAATGAGAGCCCACCGCTGTCGAACACGACGCCCTTGCCGATCAACCCGAGCGTCGCACGTGCGCCCTTCGGCGCGTACTCGAGCTTGACGAAGCGCGGGCCGCGTTCGGATCCCTGACCGACCATGATCGTGCCGTTGAGCCGTAGGCGTTCGAGCTGAGCGCCCGAGTGAACGATGCACTTGAGCCCCGCCCGTCGTGCGACCTTCTGCGCCTCGGCCGCGAACGCCGCAGGTGACTTGCCTGCGGCCGGCTCATTGACGAGGTCGCGGGCGATGGCGACAGCCTGGCTCGTCAACGCTCCCGCGGCCAGACCGGCGCTGAACTTGCCCGTCGCTCCCGTCGTCACCGCGGCGACCGAGGTGAGCGACGATCGCTTCGGCTCGCTCTTGAACTTGAGGTATTGGTAGCCGCCGAGCAGCACGCCTTCGGCAAGCGCCTGCGCCGCGTCAGCGGCGTCGACTGCCTTCGGCAGCGACTCGAGCACCGTGGTCGCGACCGTCTTGACCTTGGAGGCGCGCCGGGCGAGCGCCGCACCGGCTCGACGCAACCCATCCGGACCGAGCTTCGCCTTGTCGCCAAGTCCGACGACGATCACCGATCGGGCGGCGACGCCGGTTGGCGGGACGAGCGCGGTTTCTCCGATGTCTCCCTTGAACCCGCTTGCTTCGAGGAGCGCCAACGCCGACTTGTCGAGCACGCTGCTCCCTGGTCCGGCCTTGCGCCCCGAGTACATGCCGACCGCCAGGGCGTCGACGCGGCTTCGTTCGGCCGCGGTGGTGGTGACGGAGAGCTTGACGGGCACGGATGGACCTCCGAGAGACAGCAACCTGGATCAGCGACATTCGCCTGCGTGGCCGCGGGAGTTTACGGTGACCGCCCGTGTTCGAGTTCACCGGCGTGATCGAGGGTTTCTACGGGACGCCGTGGTCGTGGGACGACCGCATTGAGGTGTGCCGGTTCCTGGCCGATCACGGTGCCGACACCTATGTCTACGCGCCGAAATCGGATCCGCTGCATCGCGACGAATGGCGGACGCCCTACCCGACCGAGACGCTCGATGCGTTCGAGCGAATGGTCGACGAGTCGCGGGTGCGGGTCGGTTTCGCACTGTCGCCCGGGCTGTCGATGCGTCTCGACGACGCCGACGATCGCGCCGCGCTTCTCGCCAAGTTCGATGCGCTGCGCAAGGTCGGTGTCGACCTGTTCTGTCTCGCGCTCGACGATATCGACGCGGCACCCGGCGCAGGTCGCGATCACGGCTCGTTGTGCACGTGGCTCTGTGATGTCCTCGCGCCCGAGCAACTGCTGCTCGTGCCAACGGACTACACGAGCGTCGCGCCGAATCGTTATCTCGATCAGTTGAGCGCCACGACGCCCGTCGAGGTTGCGATCGCCTGGACGGGACCGACCGTCGTGGCAGACACGATCACCGCGGCCGATGCCCGCCTCCGCGCCGCGGCGTTGGGCGGCCGCGACCCCTGGCTGTGGGACAACTACCCGGTGAACGACGGCATCATGACAGAGCGGCTGTTCATGGGCCCGCTCCGGGGTCGGGACGAGGGCCTGCGCGACGCACTCTCGGGCTATCTCGCGAACCCGATGCTGCAGGCTCGGGCCTCGCAACTCCCAGTCGCGTCGGCGATGGCATGGGCGCGCGGCGCCGACCCGCACGACACCTGGCTCGATGTCGCCGAGCGATTCGGGTGGACGGTGTTCGCGCGGTCGTGCGACGAGATCCATCTCCGGTCGCTCATCGGCGACGAACGCCGAGAGTTCCTGCGCGCCGCTTCGGAATGCACGGCACCCGACATCGAGAGCGATGTCGGCGCATGGATCACGCAGATCCGCCGCGAGGCCGACGTTGCGCTCGCGGCCCTCGACGCGGTGGAGCGCGCTGACGCGATGCAACTGTTGATGGCGATTGCGCGCTGGACCCGAGTGCCCGATCCGGCGGTGTCGGTCTTCGGGCCCCGGCGATCGATGCGCCCGGTCCTCGGCCAAGACGACCAGTTGCGCTTCGCCCCGCGCGCAGGCGCGATCGACCTCGGCCGCAACGCCGTCGACGAGTTGATCGTCACACTCGCCGACGGGCCGCTCCAGAAGCCGGAATCAACTGGGGACTGAGCACGGCCGCACCGGTAGCCTTGTCCCGCATGTCCGATTTCCTCGCTGCCCTCGCCCAGCGCGTCCTGGTGTTCGACGGCGCGTTCGGCACGTGGATGCAGGACCAACACCTGAAGGCCGACGACTTCGGCGGGCCTGCGCTCGAGGGCTGCAACGAGATGCTCGTGCTCACCCGCCCCGACCTCGTCGCGGCGATGCACGACGACTACTTCGCCGCCGGGGTCGACGCGGTCGAGACCGCGACCTTCGGCGCGTTCGACCTGGTGCTCAACGAATACCAGATCGCCGACAAGGCCCGCGAGATCAACGAGGCCGCGGCGCGTATCGCGCGCTCGGTCGCCGACCGTCACGCCATCGATGGCCGGCCGCGGTTCGTGATCGGGTCGGTGGGACCGGGCACCAAGTTGCCGTCGCTCGGTCACATCCCGTTCGCCCCGCTGCGAGACGGGTACCAAGAACAGATCGAGGCGCTTCTCACCGGCGGTGTCGACGTCGTGCTCATCGAAACGGTGCAGGACCTGCTCCAGGGAAAGGCGGCGATCATCGCCGCGCGGCGAGCGATGCGGGTCACCGGAATCGAGGTTCCCCTGATCGTGCAGGTCACGGTCGAGACGACGGGTCGGATGCTCGTCGGTTCCGAGATCGGCGCGGCCCTCACCACGCTCGAAGCGATGCGCCCCGACGTGATCGGCCTCAACTGCGCGACCGGTCCGGGCGAGATGACCGAACACCTCCGCTACCTCGCTCACCATGCCCGCACCTACCTGTCGTGCCTCCCCAACGCGGGCCTGCCGAGCGTTGTCGACGGCCACACGCACTACGACCTCACCCCCGAAGCGCTCGCCGACGCACACGAACGGTTCGTGACCGAGTTCGGGCTCAACATCGTCGGCGGCTGCTGCGGCACCACACCTCGCCACCTCGCCGCGGTCGTCGAGCGACTCGGCCCTGACCGCGCACCCACGCCGCGCACGCCGGCGTTCGAGCCCGGATGCGCGTCGATCTACTCACATGTGCCGTTTCGTCAAGAACTGTCGTACCTGGCGATCGGCGAGCGGACCAACGCCAACGGCTCGAAGAAGTTTCGCGAGGCGATGCTCGACGCCGATTGGGACACGTGTGTCGGCATGGCACGCGACCAAGTCCGCGAGGGCGCGCATGTGCTCGACGTGTGCGTCGACTATGTGGGGCGCGACGGCACGATCGACATGGACGAGATCGCGTCGAGGTTCGCGACACAGGCGAGCCTGCCGCTCGTCTTCGATTCGACCGAACCGCAGGTGCTCGAGGTCGGGCTCCAACACCACGGCGGCAAGGCGATCCTCAACTCCGCCAACCTCGAAGAGGGCGAGGCCGAAGGCAAGCGCATGGATCGCGTCTTCAAGCTCGCCGCCGAGTACGGCGCCGCGGTCATCTGCCTGACGATCGACGAAGAGGGGCAGGCCCGCGACGCAGACTGGAAGTTGCGCGTCGCGCACCGCCTCTACGACATCGCCACCACTCGCTACGGGATCCCGCCGACCGACCTGATTTTCGACCCGCTCACGTTCCCGCTGTCGGCCGGCTCCGAAGACCTGCGCCGTGACGGCATCGAGACCATCGAGGCGATCCGGCGCATCAAGGCCGAACTCCCGGGGGCCTCCACCGTGCTCGGCTTGTCGAACGTGAGTTTCGGCCTCAAACCCGCGGCCCGGCACGTGCTCAACAGCGTGTTCCTCGCCGAATGCATGCAGGCCGGACTCGACGCGGCGATCGTCCACGCGGCGCGGATCCTGCCGATGCACAAGATCGACGAACATCAGCGCGCGGTCGCCCTCGACCTGATCTGGGACCGTCGCCGCGCCGACTACGACCCGCTTCAGGAGTTCATCGCCCTCTTCGAGGGTGTCGACCCACACGCCGACGAGCGCGAGGACCTCGCGTCGCTCCCCCTCGATCAGCGACTGCAACGCCGGATCATCGACGGGAACCGCGACGGCCTCGCCGGCGACCTCGACGAGCAACTCGCGTCGATGCCCGCGCTCGACATCGTCAACGACGTGTTGCTCGAGGGCATGAAGGTTGTCGGCGACCTGTTCGGTCGCGGCGAGATGCAACTGCCGTTCGTGCTGCAGTCCGCCGAGACGATGAAGGCCGCTGTCAGCCACCTCGAACCGCACATGGAGAAGGCCGATGCCGGCGGCAAGGGCACCGTCGTGCTCGCGACCGTCAAGGGCGATGTCCACGACATCGGCAAGAACCTCGTCGACATCATCCTGACGAACAACGGTTACACGGTGCACAACTTGGGGATCAAGGTCGGCATCGCCGAGATGATCGACAAGGCGACCGAGGTCGCGGCCGACGCGATCGGTATGAGCGGGTTGCTCGTGAAGAGCACGATCATCATGCGCGAGAACCTCGAAGAACTCAACGAGCGTCAGCTCGCGGGCACGCCGGTGCTGCTCGGCGGCGCCGCGCTCACACGCTCCTACGTCGAGGTCGACCTGCGCCAGGTGTACGGCGGGCGCGTCTTCTACGGCAAGGACGCCTTTGAGGGCCTGCACACGATGGATCGGCTCATGACGATGAAGCGCTCGGGCGACTGGGACGAGGCGTTCGGTCGCGAACTCGGCGGCCGGAGGCTTCCGGCGCGGCGCCGCGACCAGGTCGACCGCGACGCGGTCGTTCCCGAGCGTTCCGACGTCGCCGCCGACGTCGAGGTGTTCACACCTCCCTTCCTCGGCAGCAGGGTCGCGAAAGGCATCTCGCTCGACGACATCGCCGGTTACGTCAACGAAACTGCGCTGTTTCGCAACCAGTGGCAGTTCCGGCCCGAGTCAGACGAGTCCGACAGCGAGTTCAAGGATCGCATCCGCCCGACGTTGCGCGAGCAGCTGGGTCGTGCCAAGGCCGACGACCTGTTGGTGCCCGCCGTCGCGTGGGGCTACTTCGCGGTCAACCGCGAGGGCAACGACCTCGTCGTGTGGAAGGACGATGACCGAACCCAGGAGTGGTTGCGGTTCAGCTTCCCGCGGCAGCGCAAGGACCGCTTCTTGTGCATCAGCGACTTCTTCCGCGACGTCGCCTCGGGCGAGACCGACTACGCGGGGTTCCATGTCGTGACGATGGGCGCCCGCGTGAGCGAACACGAACGTGCGCTGTTCGCCGCCGATCAGTATCAGGACTACCTGCTGCTCCACGGACTCGGCGTCGAGATGACCGAGGCGCTCGCCGAACTCTGGCACCGCCGCATCCGCGAGGAGTGGGGCTTTGCCGACGAGGACGGCCCGAGCCTCGCCGGACTGTTCCGCCAGCAGTACCGCGGGTCGCGCTACTCGTGGGGCTACCCGGCCTGCCCCGACCTCGACGATCAGGCGAAGCTTGCCGAACTGCTCGAGATCGACCGCATCGGCGTCAGCCTCACCGAAGAGTTCCACCTCGTTCCCGAACAGAGCACCAGCGCCATCATCGTCCCCCACCCCGAAGCGAAGTACTTCGTCACCTGAAGCAGCCTTCGTGTCGAGGGCCCGCCGGCCCAGCGGGCGCGTGCAGCCGGCATCGGGCCTGAACGTGTTGCGCGATCTATCCGTCTCGGGAAGTACTGGGTGGCGGGAGGTCGCCGGGCGACGCCGTTGACCGAGTCGGGACGTCGTTTCCACCGTCGCACAACACGCGATGCGTCACCGCGCTGGGCGCGTGGTGGGCGCGGCGACCCGTTGTGATGGACTTCCGCTCCTATCGCAAGTGAGGTCGCACATGTCGCGCCTCAGGCGAGGGCGGCGCGGGCGATGAGATCGGTGCCGAAGGCGGTGAGGATCGCGAGGTACAGCAGTCCGGTCGCCGACATCACCGCCGAGTAGTAGCGCTCGCGGAGCGCCAGCCAGGTGACGCCGACGAGTGCGATCGTGGTGAGCGCGCAGGCGACCCAGACCCATCCGAGCAGGCCGTTGTAGCCATCGTCGATGGTGCCGTTCAACACCGAGATCATTCCGGTGGGCCACAACATGACCGCGAGTTCGGCCGGCCAGAGCCAGGAATTCCACCGCACGAGTTCTCGCAACGGGTCGCGCCGCAGCCCCGGCTGGACGAGATACCAGTGACCAAGCAACATCGCGTCGGAGATCGCCCCGAGGAACGCCGCGCCGACCAACAACCTCGAACCGGCGAGGACCACCGCACCTCCCGCGAACACCGACGCCGCGACCAGCGCGACGACACCGCACACGGGCGCGACGACATCGAGGCGCGGGTCAAAGGTGCCGAGCGTGCGGTGCCGGATCGATGCGCCCAGCGCGACGAGCGCGCCCGCCACGACGCCGACACTCGCCAGCAGCGCGACGAGCCTCGCGAGTCCCTCGACCCCGCGGGCGGCCATGATCGCCACGCCGCCTACCGCGAAGACCGCGTACAGGCCACGTAGCAACCAGCCGTAGCCGATCCCGACCTCGCGCCTGCGGGTCGTGACCCAGCAGAAGGCGAGCCCTCCCACCGCCCACTGCACCAAGAACGTGGCGCCGTCGAGCCTCACGCGCACCCACCACGCGCGACGCGACCCTCGATCACACCCCGCGATCTCACCTCCGGCCTCACGGTTTCCGGCAAAGGTACGCGAGCAGGTAGCAGCGCTCGATGTCGTGGAACACGCCGCGCTTGGCCGCGAGTTCGGCGTCGGAGAACTCGCCCTTCGCCACCGACTCGCCGACGTGGGCAAGCCCGAACGCGGCGTCGATCGTGAAGCCGGCAGACCGCAACTTGATCGACAGCTGGTCGTGCGTGTACTCGATGTCGTGGTCGGGGTTCGTGAAACGGTCGGGACCCGTTTGCAGGAGCGTCGTGGCGCGGTTCGGCGTATCGAGTGCGAACCAGCCTCCGGGGCGCAACACACGCAGCACATCGCGCAGCATCACGTCGGCGTCGGCCTCAGGAACGTGCTCGATACTCTCGCCCGACACGACGAGATCGAACGACGCGTCGGCATAACGCGACAGATCACTCATCGAGTGGTACTCGTACCGCACGGGTCCGAGCCCCGTCGCAACCTGCTCGGCGCGCGCGCTGCCGCTGTAGATCTCGTGCCGGTCGTCGTGCGGCAGGTCGACGATCACCAACTCGTCGAAGGCATAGGGGTAGCCCATCGACACGAGCGCCCCGCCGGGGTCGTCCTGGTCGGTGCCGCCGAGATCGAGGATCCGGCGCGCCCGCGGCAGCATCCGCACGAAGTCGCAGCGGGACTGGTGCAGGGAGCGCAACGGGTTCCGCAGCGGGATCTGGCGCAATTCCATCGAGCTGAGCATCTCGTCCAACACGCCGTCTGGGTCCAGGGACCCATCTTCGAGATGTCGGACATAGTTCACAATCCCTGCGCTATCGCCTGGTCGGCGGAGCATGATTGAATACGCATACCGTACGAATCGCTCGGGAGAGGCGCGACGAATGTCGCGGTGGGAGAGCCCAGGGTCAAGTCGGCTGAACGCCCCTCGCGTTCGCCGCAGCGCGCGCCGCGCGAACGCGCGCGCCCGCGCCCACGCGGCGCCCGAGCGGATCGCGGTCATCACCCGCGACACCGCCACCCGCGACTCAGAGCGGGAGGGCGGGCCGGTGTCGGACGACGGCGCCGCGCTCATCGCGCCCAGTCTCGCAGACGATCTCGCGACACCCGGATACGCACCGCCGAGCAAGGGCGGATCGCTGCTCGCCCGACTCGTCCTCGGTGATGTCGTCGCGGCGGCGCTTGCATGGACCCTGGCGTGGTTGAGCGTCGACGCCGACGACGCGAGCGGCATCGCCTTCGTCGCGATCGTGACCGTGGCGACGCTCGCGCTGTGTTCGCGCCAGCGCCTCTACCGGGCGCGCGTGTGCGCCGTGCGCGCCGTCGAACTCGCGCGCATCGGGCGGGTGAGCGTACGCACGGCCTTGTTCGCCGGCGTGTTGATGTGGGCCGACGGACAGTCGTCATGGCTGCTCGGTGCGCTCATCGGCGCGGTCGCGAGCTTCGCGTTGTTGTCGCTCGCTCGCAGCGCATACCGCAGCGTGTTGATGCACGCCCGTCGTCAGGGCCGCTACCGGCGTCGCGTCGTCGTGATCGGGACCGACGATGGCGGCGCGATGCTCGTCGATCACATTCGCCGCAACCCCGCGTCCGGTTTCTCGGTGGTCGGGGTGATGGGTGACAGCGATGAGCACCTCGCGCGCAAGATCCCCGCGCCGTACCTCGGTTCGATCGACAACGTCGCACGCGCCGCACAAGCGGTCGGAGCGAACGGAGCCATCGTGTCGGCTGGAGCGCTGCCACTGGCCAAGCTGAACGAACTCACCCATGACCTACTCGACAACGACCTGCACGTGCAGATCACCGCCGGATTGCACGGCTTCTCCCACCAGCGCGTCACCGCCAACGACCTGGCGTACGAACCGCTGCTCTACGTCGAGCCGATCCAACTCTCGCGCTCACAAGCTGCAGTGAAACGAGCGCTCGACTTGCTCATCGCGCCGCTCGTGCTGATCGTCATCCTGCCGGCCCTCGCAATCATCGCCATCACCATCAAGCTGACGAGCCATGGCCCGGTGATCTACCGGCAACGTCGTGTCGGGCGGAACAACGAGCAGTTCACGTTCTACAAGTTCCGCACGATGATCGACGGCGCCGAGCACCACGCCGACACGCTCGCCGAGCACAACGAACGCACCGGACCGCTGTTCAAACTCGACGACGACCCGCGAGTGACTCGCATCGGGCGACTGCTGCGCGCGACGAGTCTCGACGAGATCCCCCAACTCTGGAACGTCATCAACGGCACGATGTCGTTCGTCGGCCCGCGCCCCGCACTCCCGGCCGAGGTCGCCTGCTTCGACCACGACCTGTTGCGTCGCTTCAGCGTCCCACCGGGCATCACCGGGTTGTGGCAACTCGAAGCGCGCGACGAACCCGACTTCGAGGCGTATCGGCGGCTCGATCTGTTCTACGTCGAGAACTGGTCGCTCTCGCTCGACCTGGCGATCATGGTCGGCACGATCGCCGATGTCGTCGTGCGCGCGGTGACACAACTCCGGCGTCGATCGCCGCACGCCTGACACGCGCGCACGACGAGGCGCGGCGGGGTCGTTCGCCGCGTTCAGGTAAACGACGCGAGCGGCTGTCTAGTGGCGATTTCGGCGCCGTGACGCGCGTGGTAGCTGCTGCGCACGAGCGGACCGCTCTCGACATGCACGAACCCGAGCGTGCGGGCGAACTCTCCCATCGCTGCGAACTCCTCGGGCGACCACCATCGTGCGACGGGTAGATGCCGCGCGGTGGGTTGCAGGTACTGACCGATCGTCAGTAGGTCGACGCCGACCGCACGCAGGTCGATCACGGCCGCATGCAGTTCGTCCGCCGACTCGCCGAGGCCGGCGATCAGACCCGACTTCGTCGTCAGGCCGGCGTCCTTGGCGGAGGCGAGCACTGCCAGGCTGCGCGCGTACCCGGCCGACGGCCTGGCCGCACGCTGCAGGCGGGCGACTGTCTCCAGGTTGTGGTTCAACACGTCGGGCGCCGCCGCGAAGATCGTGTCGAGCGCGGCGCGATCGCCGCGGCAGTCCGAGATCAACAACTCGACGGTCGTCGCGGGAGATGTGGTCCGGATCGCGTCGACCGTCGCGGCGAACACGGCCGCGCCACCGTCGTCGAGGTCGTCACGCGCGACACACGTGATGACCACGTGCGCCAGTTCCATCTCGGCGACGGCAGAGGCGACGCGAGCCGGTTCGTTGGGATCGACGGGCCGCGGGCGGCGCGTGTCGACGAGGCAGAAGCCGCATGCACGTGTGCAGCGGTCGCCGAGGATCATGAACGTGGCGGTCCGGTCGGCCCAGCACTCATAGATGTTGGGGCAGCCGGCCTCCTCGCACACAGTGTGCAGGTCCAGGCGTCGCACGAGCCGCTTGGTGTCGAGATAGCCGTCGCCGAGAGACGCACGGACTTTCATCCAGGTGGGTCGCGCTGCGGTGTCGGGCGCGACGTCGCCACCCGCTGCGGCGAGACGGCCGAGCAGCCGAACCGGCGCGCCGCGGTCCGTCGCCGCGCCGTGGCGGGAGAACTCGGAGAGGTCGGTGTCGCGCGCGTGCCAGACGACGTCCTGGCGCTCGACCCGGTCGTAGCCGAATGTCGACGCGAAGCGCCGCACGAGCGCGTCGACAACCTGCTGCAGGTCGGGGGCCGCACCGAGCACGTCGGCCATCGACGTGACGGCCTTGTCGGCGATGCCGCACGGCACGATGTGTCCGAACATGGAGAGATCGGGATCGACGTTGAGCGCGAATCCGTGGCGAGTGCGGCCGCGTGCGACTCGCACGCCGATCGCGGCGATCTTCGCGTCGTCGATCCACACGCCCGGATACCCGGGATGGCGCGCGGCGACGATCCCGAACTCAGCTAGCACGTCGATGAGCACTGCTTCGAGCCCGCGCACGTACGCCACGACGTCGCGCTGGCCGGCGCGCCACTCAGCGAGCGTGATGATCGGATAACCGACGATCTGGCCGGGGCCGTGATAGGTGACGTCGCCACCGCGGTCTGCGGCGAGCAACTCGGCACCAACGGTTGCCGGGTCGACGAGGACGTGTTCGGGCTTCGTCGAACTGCCCATCGTGTAGACGTGCGGGTGTTCGAGCAGCAGCAGGTAGTCCTGCAGCGGCGCGGCGTGCAGCGCGCGCTGGAGTTGTTCGGCCTCGCGGTATGCGACGCGACCGAGCCAACGCGCGTGCAGTTCGTTCACGACGAGAGGCTCGCTGCTCGGTGTCGCAGCCGCGTCGCTCGCGTTGGTCGTGTCGCTCGTGTCGATGCGACGCATTGCAGCATCAGGCGAGTTCGGGTTCCCAATCGCGCGTCTCCAGGATCTCGCGCATCAGCCGTAGGAACGACGCGGCGTAGGCGCCGTCGAAGGCACGGTGATCCCACGCGAGGGCGAGCACCCCGACGTGGTGGACGGCGATGGCGTCCTCGCCGTCGGGACCCTCGACGACCACCGGCTGCTTGCGGATACCGTCGCTCGCGAGGATCGCGACCTGCGGCTGGTTGATGATCGGCAGTGTCATCGTCGTGCCGAACGGTCCCATGTTCGTGATCGTGAACGTCCCTCCGGCGATGGCGTCCGGCGAGAGTTGTTTGGCGCGCGCTCGCGCCGCGAGATCGCGGATCTCGCGGGCGATCAGCCGCAGGCGTTTGCCGTCGATGTCGCGCACGACCGGCGCGATCAGACCATGGAAGTCGAGATCGACTGCGACTCCCAGGTTCACCGCGCGGTGCACGACCAGTGTGTCGCCGTCGACGCTGGCATTGACATTCGGGAACTCGCGCACCGCGTCGGCAAAGGCGCGCGCGATGAACGGGAGGTACGTGAGCGAGAATCCCTCGGTCGCCTTGAACTCGGCGTTGGCGGCGCGCCGGACTCGCTCGACTCGCTCGAAGTCGACCTCGACTGAGGTGTAGACGTGCGGGCTCGTTGCCTTGGAGCGGACCATGTGCTCAGCGGTGCGCTTGCGGATGTTGTCGAACGGGACTGCGACATCCGCGCTGCCCACAGCGGTCGCGAGCATCGCCCCGGCGGGCGTGGTCGGCGCTGGCGCCGGCGGGGCGACCGGCGCGCCACCTCCGGCGCGCGCGGCCTCGAGCACGTCATTGCGGGTGATCCGGCCACCATCACCAGTTCCGCTGATGCCGGCGGCATCGAGTCCGTGCTCGGCGATGAGCCGGCGCACGATCGGTGAGGCGACGACGCCCGCTCCAGCGCGCGCACCAACGGGGGCGGGCGCAGGGGCGGGCGATGATGTCGCTGGGGCTGACGGCGGCGGCGGGGCCGCGGGCACGGACGGTGCGGGGTCAGGGCGGGGAGGCGGCGGCGGTGACGGCGCCTCGGCGGGCGCAGGCACTGCTGCTGCCGCCGCCGTTTCGACCGCCGCGGGCGCGCGAGGCGTCGGGGGCGAGCCGGCAGCACCGATCACCGCGAGCCGAGCACCGACCGGCACCGTGTCACCCTCGGCGACAAGGATCTCTGCGATCACGCCGCCGACGGGCGACGGCACCTCGGAGTCGACCTTGTCGGTCGAGACCTCGAAGAGGGGCTCGTCGACGGCGACCGTGTCGCCGACCTGCTTGAACCAGCGCGTGATGGTTCCCTCGGTGACCGTCTCGCCGAGTTGCGGCATCGTCACGTCCGTCATCGCAGCTCCTTGCTTCCGTCGCGAGGAAATTCAACCGTGCAGTGACCGTCCGGTGAGCGCGAGCACCGACTCGCCGAACAACTCCGACAGTGTGGGGTGCGCGTGGATCAAGCGGCCGAGATCGTGCGCGGTCGCCTGCCAGTTCACCGCGAGGAACCCCTCGGTGAGCAGTTCGGTCACCCACGGACCGCATAGGTGCACACCGAGGATCACGCCGCTCCCCCGCTCGGCGACGATCTTCACCAGCCCGTCACTCTCCCCGATGATGAGCGCACGGCCGTTGCCGGCGAAGCGATGCACCGAGGTTTCGACCGCGTACCCCTTGGCGGTCGCGGCATCTTCGGTGAGGCCACAGAATGCGACCTCGGGGTGGCAGTAGATGCCCCACGGCACCTTGTCGTATTCGATCGGAACAGGATCCTCGCCCAGACAGTCCTGGATCGCGACGATCGCCTCGCCGAAGGCGACGTGCGCGAGCTGCGGTGTGTTCACGAGATCGCCGATCGCGTAGACGCCGGCTGCGCTCGTGCGCATCTGTCCGTCGACCGTGACGAAACCGCGTTCATCGATCATCACACCGTGTTCGAGCAGCCCGACTCCCTCGCTGCGAGGGCGGCGCCCGACGCTCACGATCACCGCGTCGACCTCGAGTCGTTCGTCGGCATCTTTGTTGCGGTAGCGCACGGTGACTCCCGACGCACTGCGGTCGGCGCCGACGATGTCGATCGACGTGACCGCCTTGATGCCGCGTTTCGCGAACGCGCGTGCGACGGTCTGCGCGACCTGCTGGTCGACCCCGTTGAGTAACTGCGGCAACATTTCGAGGATCGTCACCTCACTTCCGACATCGCGCAGGAACGACGCGAACTCACAGCCGATCGCGCCGCCGCCTACCACGGCAACTCGTCCCGCAACACGATCGAGTCCGAGGACGTGATCGCTCGACATGACCAACGAACCGTCGTACTCGAAGCCGGGAAGCGGCAGCGCCCGCGGCAGCGAACCCATCGCGAGCACGACCGCGCGGCCGGTCAACTCGCGCCCGTCGTCGGTCACGACCGTGCGCTCGCGGCCCGGGGCAAGACGGCCGCGCGAGTTGACGACGGTGACCTTGCGTCCCTTGAGCAGGCCCTCGAGACCCTTGGTGAGCCCGTCGATGACCGCCTGCTTGCGCTGCTGGCTGATGGCGAGATCCACCGTCGGCTCCGCCGTCGCGACACCGAAGTTCGCCGCGTGCCGGACCGTGCGGACGACCGTCGCGGTCTCGAGGAGTTCCTTGGCCGGGATACAGCCGCGGTGCAGGCACGTGCCGCCGACGCGCTGTTCCTCGACCAGCGCACAGTTGAGACCGGCACTAGCGCCGTACAGCGCCGCGGCATACCCGCCGGGCCCGCCTCCGAGGACCACGACATCGAACTCTTCTGCCACGCTTCGGTCTCCGTTCGGCCGGCGGACTCGAGGATGCTGGACCTGGACTCGGGCCCGACGGCATTCTCGCCCACGGCACGGCCACACGCGTCATACGAGTCGATGCCGCGCCGAGCGGGACCTGCTCAACCCGTACCGAGGATCAGGAAAAAGGCCGCAGATGCCGCGAGAATTGCGAACGCGCACAGCAATGCGAGGACGAGAAGGGTTCGGGTCTGCATCGAGGGGGCCAACACTACGCTCGGCGTGGCCGCCCGACCGACGACGGTGGTCGTCCGACCGACGAGCGGCCGCGCGCGACACGGTGGCCAGGGGAGTTCCGTGAGCAACCACACCGAGCAACTGCACGTGTTCATCGGGACCAAGGCGCAGTACATCAAGACCGCGCCGCTCCTGCGACTCCTTGACGAGAAGGCCATCCCCTACCGGCTCATTGATTCGGGCCAGCACGCCGAGATCGCGGCGTCGATGCGAGCCGAACTCGGTGTCCGCGAACCCGACTACGTCTTCGGCAACGACCGCGACATCGCCACCGTCGTTCAGGCGGCCACATGGTCGCTCAAGATCGCGGCGCGCCTCTGGAGCGGCAAGCGTCTGCGCGACGAGGTGTTCGGAGGTCGCGGCGGCATTTGCGTCGTGCACGGCGATACTCCCTCGACACTGCTCTCGTGTTTGATCGCGATGCGTGCAGGCCTGCGCGTGGCGCACCTCGAGGCGGGGCTGCGTTCGAACAGCCTGATGCACCCCTTACCCGAGGAACTCATTCGCATCATCGTGATGCGGCTTGCGGACATCTGTTTCGCCCCCACCGCAGACGCAGTCGAGAACCTGCGCAAGATCCGGATGCGCGGCCGGATCGTGCCCCTCGATGCCAACACCTCGGTCGAGGCCGTGCGGTACGCCCTCGGCGATCGTGCGCCCGACGACGAGGGCTTCGCGATCGTCACGATGCACCGCGTCGAGAACCTCAAGCGCCGCGAGCGGGTCGAGGGATTCGCCGATCTCGTGAACCGGATAGCGTCGGAACGGCCGGTTCGGTTCGTCGTCCACGAGCCGACGCGTCTGGCGATCGACAAGTACGGCGTCGCTGAACGGTTGCGTGCCGCGGGCGTCGACATGGGCCCGCTAGTGAGCCACGCCGAGTTCGTCGAGTTGTTGTGCCACGCGCCGCTCGTCGTGATCGACGGTGGCTCGATCCAGGAGGAATGTGCCTACATCGGTGTGCCCACGCTGCTGTGGCGCGACAAGACGGAACGGCTCCACGGCCTCGACCACAACGTGGTGCTCGCCCATTACGACCCCGCGGTGGTCGACGCGTTCGTCACCGCTCCAGAGCGCTATCGCCGACCGGTGTCTCTCCCCGCGAGCGCGCCTTCCGAACAGATCCTCGACGAACTGCTGAGCGACCTCGAACCCGCCTCGCCCTGACCCACACCGACGGTTTCTGTCGGCCAAGGTCGCTGCTCTGACGACGGTGTTGGCAATAGAAGCCGTGAATTGGGGTGGTGGTCAGCGCTCGAGGAGTCGGGCCGCGTCCTTGCACACCGGAGTGGTCTTCGCCTCGGCGCACAAGGAGAACTCGAGGATATTCGCGGCGTCGATCCCGCTGTTCTGCTCGGTCAGGATCTGCTCGCCGAACTCGATCGCCGCGGCGCGCCAGGTGGCCACGTCGACGCACTGCTCCAGCGTCTCGCGGTACTGGGACGGATCGTCGCTCAGGTCGCCGCCCAACTCCGCCGCTTCGAACGCACGGCGGCAGCGGTCGACGACGGTGATCGCCGCCGTCGTCGACCCACTGTCGCCGGACTTGGTGCCGGCCGCCTCGCTAGGCGAGGTATTGCCGGCGCCCTCGCCCGAACCTGCACTGCACGCGGCCGCCGCACCACCGATGACGATCAGCGCCGCGTACAGGCCCGCGACGCGGACCCGGCTCAGTTGCCCGACCTTCGCTCCCACAACGACCCCTCACCGCGCTGGGTTTCGTGATGACGGTACCGGGGCCGATCGCGAGATCGGCCCCGGCTCCGTCGGTCCTCAGGGGACGGTCACCGAGTTGGATGCAGCGGAGTTCGGCCCTGTACCCCGGCTGTTGGTCGCCGCGACCCGGAACGTGTACGCCGTCCCTGATGTGAGGCCGGTGATCTGCTGCGACGTGGCCGTACTGGCGAAGGTGCGCGGTGTCTGGGCCACACCACCGATGAACGGAGTCACCACATAGCCGGTGATCCCCGCACCGTTGTTGCTCGACGGCGCCGTCCAACTCACGGTCGCCCGCCCCGCCGTCGGGCCGGCCACGGCACTCACACCGGTTGGGGCAGTCGGAGCACCCGCGACCACCGCGGCCGACGCGACCGACTGCGGCCCGGTACCCCGGCTGTTGATCGCCGCGACCCGGAACGTGTAGCTCGTCCCGTTCGTGAGCCCGCTGATGCGCTGCGACGTCGCGGTGTTGTTGAACGTCCGCGGCAACAGTGCGGTCGTCCCGGCAAACGGTGTCACCACATACCCCGTGATCGCCGCACCATTGTTGCTCGCCGGAGCGGTCCAACTCGCGGTGAAACCTAGGTTCACCGGCGTGGCGACCGGGTTCGTCGGGCTGAGTGGCGTCCCGATGGTGACGCTTCCGCCGCCCACGGCCGACGACGGGCCGATTCCGTTCACGTTGAATGCACGCACCCGGAACGAGTAGACCGTCCCGTTGGTCAACCCGGTGATCACCTGGGTCGTGGCCGTGCTGTTGAACGTACGGAGTGGCTGCGCGGTCGCCCCGATGAACGGCGTGACCGTGTAGCCCGTGATCGGCGACCCGCCGTTGCTCACCGGCGCGACCCAACTGACAGTCGCCTGAGCGTTCCCCGGGACCGCGCTGACCGACGTCGGCGCGTCCGGCGTATCGATGATCGTCCATGTGAACGTGTCGGTCGCATCCACCGTCACGCCGTCACGCACCGTGATCGACACGCTGTAGGTGCCGGCGGCGGTGAAGGTGACCGTCCCGGTGATCAGACCGGTCGAGGTGTTGATCGACAAGCCCGGCGGCAGGTTCGTCGCCGCGTACAGCAACGCATCACCATCCGGGTCCGTCGCCGCTGCGGACAGCGACACAGCGATTCCCTCGACCGTTGAGCGGTTGGCCAGATCCTGGTTGAAGGTCGGCTCCCGGTTCGTGTTCGTCACCGTCCATGTGAACGTGTCGGTCGCATCGACCGTCACACCGTCACGCACCGTGATCGACACGTTGTGAGAACCCGATGACGTGAACGACAAGGTCCCCGTGATCAGACCTGTGCTCGTGTCGATCGACAAGCCCGGCGGCAACCCCGCCGCCCCATAGGTCAACGCGTCACCGTCGAGATCCGTCGCCGCCGCGGACAACGAGATCACATCGGCCTCGGCATCGGTCCGGTCCGCGAGGTCCTGATTGAAGGTCGGCTCCCGGTTCGTGTTCGTCACCGTCCATGTGAACGTGTCGGTCGCATCGACCGTCACACCGTCACGCACGGTGATCGACACGTTGTACGGACTGCTCGCCGCGGCGACGAAGGAGATCGTCCCGGTGATCAGACCAGTGCTCGTGTCGATCGACAAGCCCGGCGGCAACCCCGACGCCCCATAGGTCAACGCGTCACCGTCGAGATCCGTTGCCGCCGCGGACAACGAGATCACATCGGCCTCGGCATCGGTCCGGTCCGCGAGGTCCTGGTTGAAGGTCGGCTCCCGGTTCGTGTTCGTCACCGTCCATGTGAACGTGTCGGTCGCATCGACCGTCACACCGTCCTGGACGGTGATCGACACGTTGTACGGGCTCAGCGCCGCAGCGACGAAGCTGATCGTGCCCGAGATCTCGCCCGTCACCGGGTTGATCGACAGACCGATCGGCAGACCCGACGCTCCGTAGAACACCGCGTCGCCGTCGAGATCCGTCGCCGCCGCGGACAACGAGATCACATCGGCCTCGGCATCGGTCCGGTCCGCCAGATCTTGGTTGAACACCGGGTCCCGGTTCGTGTTCGTCACCGTCCACACGAACGTGTCCGTGGCATCGACCGTCACACCGTCACGCACCGTGATCGACACGTTGTACGGGCTGCTCGCCGCGGCGACGAAGGAGATCGTCCCGGTGATCAGACCCGTCGCGTTGTTGATCAACAAGCCCGGCGGCAGGTTCGTCGCCTCGTAGGTCAGCGGGTTACCGTCAAGATCGGTCGCGCCCGCGTCGAGCGAGATCACATCTCCCTCGGCGTCGGTCCGGTTGCCGAGGTCCTGATTGAACGTCGGCTCCTGGTTCGTGACCCCGGTCCCGGACAGCGAGACACTGCTCGTCGCCGGGTTGGCGTTGTGGTTGATCACCAAGGTCGCGGACTTCGCTCCGTTGGTGGTCGGCGCGAATGCGACGCTGATGATGCAGCTGTCGCCAGCGCCGATGATCGTGCAACCGTTGGCCGTGATCACGAAGCTCGCGGCGTTCGGTCCCGTGATCGCTGTGCTCGACACCAAGAGGTTCGCGTCACCGGTGTTGGTGAGAGTCACGTCTTGCGACGGCGACGCAATTGTCGTCTCGCCGTTGCCGAACGCCAGCGACGGAGGAGCCACGCTCGCGGCGGGTGCAGCAACCGGGTCCGTCGACGCCGAGAACACCGTCTCGAGCGTGCCGTGATCGTCCGTGTATTGAACGCGGACCCGGAGGTTCTGACCGGAGTGCGCGAACGTCGGCACGAACGTGTCGCTAGTCGCACCGGCGACGTCGACGCTGTTCGCCTGCCATTGGTAGGTGAACGTCGCGCCGACGAGTCCGTCCTCGTCCGAGATCGGAGCCACGGACGCGCTGATGGGGCTCGCGACTTCCGGAGTCACGGTCGAAAGCGACGGCACACCCACTGGCGCGTCGTTCACGTTCGCTACCGCGCCCGTCGCCGTTCCGGTCACGCTCTCGGCCACCCCAACGTTGTCGAGGAAGGTCGCGACCACCCGGAGACGGTTCCCGACCTCGGGGTCATTGGGCGTGAAGGTCGTGCCGGTTGCGACGCTGACCCACACCCCGGGCGCCGTCTCGCTCTGCCACGTCAACGTCACGCCGCCGGGGCTGAAGCCGTCGGGATCGACGATGGCCGGCGTCGCAGTCAGGAGTTGGTTCTCGGTCGGGGTCGCGTCGTCGATCGTGACGGTTCCCGTCGCGGGTGAGTTGAACGTCGTCGAGAGCGCGACCACTTGGTCGGTGAACTGCAACCGCTCGATGTTGCGCAGGGTGTCGGTTCCGTCGTCGCAACCCCCCCCGCCACCACCAAGGGGGACACAGATGCCAGGGTTGGTGTGGGCAACCGTCGTGACGCCGTGGATGTCGGTCGTGATGGTGTACTCATCGAGCGCGCCGCGATACACGGCGGTGTCGAGCCCGCCTGGCGAGCTCAGGATCTCGCGTACGGCGACGATGTTGCCGGGGTTGACCAGACCGTTCTGCACCGAGGTGGCGAGCGTCATGCCGGTGGTGCCGTCGCCGAACGTGCCCGCGGTTGCGACGGCTGTCAGTGAGCCGGTTGTGCCGATCTCGGTTGCGGGGTTGGTCGGGTCGGTCCGGACGGAGAGGCGGACGTTCATGTAGCGGTCGCCGTCGAGGATGTCGTCGTTGCCGCGACCCTCGAGAATGTCGGCGCCGCCGCCGCCGAGCAGGATCTCGCCCTCACCCCAGACGAAGTCGCCCTCGATGTTGCAGAACCGTGTCACGGCCGCGTCACGAACCGGTTGTGCCGGGCTCGGCAGCGAGGTCACGAGCGCATCGAGCCCGACGATCCGGTCGAGGCCGTCCTGGTCGAGGACGTTGCAGCCGATGTCGCCGGCACCGACAACGTCCTTGGGGGCGAAGTCCGTGCCCCGCAAGATGTCGTTGAGGTTCCAGCCCGACGCGCCCTCGACCTCGTCGAAACGATCCAACGTGTCGTTGACCGGCGCAGCATCGCCGACCAGCACACGGGTCAGATCGACGTTGGCCGGCTCGGGGTCGTTCAGCGAGATGATCCAGTCGAAGCCCGCGACACCGGAGTTCTTGCCGAGACCGGGGTCGGAGACCATCACGTCGTCGCCGCCTTCAGCGTCGTAGTCGTCGTCACCAGGACCACCCATGAAGATGTCGTTGCCCGGCTTGTCGAAGTCTTCGAAGAAGAACGAGCTGGCGTCGCCGATCAGAAGGTCCTGGCCGAGGCCGCCCTCCATCCAGTCGTCGCCCGCCCCGCCGAAGACCTCGTCCAGACCGGTACCTGCGATCACGAAGTCGTCACCGGTACCACCGAAGGTCTCGTTGTCGCCCGATCCGCCGTTGACGAAGTCCTTGCCTGCGCCGGGCAACAACAGGTCGAGACCAGGCCCGCCGCTGACGTAGTCGTTGCCTGGGCCACCTTTGAGGACGTCATCACCACTGGAGTCGGTGATGATGTCGTCGCCCTCTCCGCCCATGACCGTGTCGCCGCCGTCGCCGCCCTCGATGATGTCCTGACCTGGGCCACCCCAGAAGGTGTCGTTGTCGACGCCCCCCCAGATCCGGTCATCCGCAGCGGTGCCGTTATATGTGGCCTGGGCGTTGAGACCCGGCGGGTCGTCCATGTTCGTCAACCGGTAACGCCATGTCCCGTTGCTCATGCGCAGCAGGACGTGGTTCTCGTTGCAGTCGCTCTCCGGTACGTCGTCGACGGTGCCGGCACCGAAGAGGTCATTGCCCAGACCCCCCGCAATCGCCGGAGAGCTGAGTTGCGACACTTCGAATTTGCAGTCGGCGACCGAGAAGGCGTCGCTCTTGAGTGTGTGAGCGCTGGTGTTGCGCATCACCAATTCGGCGAAGCTGTTGCCCTCGAGTTGGGCCTGCAGGTTCATGCCCAACGTACGGGCGAGGTAGTAGAAGCGGTCGTCGTCCTGCAGCGTCTCGAGTTGGCCCTGGAACACGTAGTTGAACGTGTTGCCGAGGTGCCCGCCGAACAGGTTCGTGCGCTCGGCCAGACCGCCGACCCACAAGTCGACGTCGTCGACCCCGGTCACGGTCGCGGGACCGGGGGAGCTCGTCCATGCGCCGCTGCCGAACATGAAGTCGTCGCTGTCGGCAGGCCGCGCCAAGAAGTCGGCCGGCGACACCGGATCGACTATGAGACGTGCGGCCTCGCGCTTGCCTGCGACCGTGTCCTCGGCCGTGATGCTCGGGTGCGTGCCGTAGGCCGCGACGAAGTTCGTGAGCGACGTCGCGTATTTCAGGTTCTGGCCGAAGTCCACCCAATCGGTGTACGGGACCATGGCGTCGTCCTGGGTCGCCCCGAAGATCTGGCGCCGCAGGTCGTTGAGGCGCGGGATGCCCTGCTCACGACCACGCGACAGGTTCAGCACCGGCAGGTCGAGCGGCAGACCGACAAGACGGTTGCGCAGCGTGTCGGTGACGAACTCGTCGATCTCCTGACCGACGACGTCGCTGACGCCCATCAGGATCCCGCCCGCCGCGTCCTCGGTCGACAGCACCGGACCGCTCTGACCGGGGCCGGGCGTCGTGTCGAAGTACTCGGCCGGGTTCAAGAACCCGTCGAACAACGAGACGTCATAGCTCGCCCCCGTGACAGGGTCCTTGCGCCCGATGTCCTCGG